>Ga0268251_10000014_pt1 | contig 246323 bp, 268 predicted proteins | sample AgamicAsMae_FD_200527 | JGI IMG/M metagenome (GOLD analysis project Ga0268251, IMG submission 200527) | Agave microbial communities from Guanajuato, Mexico - As.Ma.e (v2) (version 2) | ecosystem: Host-associated > Plants > Phyllosphere > Phylloplane/Leaf | place: Guanajuato, Mexico... | reverse complement strand
TCTTCGCCCAGGTAACCGCGTACAACGCGGAGGGGGCGGAGGAGGCGGAGGCGGAGGCGAAGTAGTCGTCGGGGGCGGAATCGACACGCTGTTCGAGCTTGCTGGCTGGCTCGGCCCCTCCGCGTTGTACGCGGTTACCTGGGCGAAGATGCTCGTGCCCGCATCGGCCGACTGAACCACGTACGACTGGCCCGTTGCCCCTGAGATCCCTCCACCATTCCGGAACCACTGGTACGTGTAGCCACTGATCGACGAGCCACATGTGGACCAAGTCCCGTTGCTGGTCGTGAGCGTCCCACCAACCGCTGCTGTGCCCGACAGCGTCGGCGCAACCGTGTTCACGGGAGGGGCGACAGGACAGAGTGGCCCCGCCTCCGGCGGCGGCTTCGAGGCCGCGCTCCCGCCAAACGTGAGAAAAAGCAGGACGGCTGCCGCGGCGAGGCTGAGGAAGCCGAGGACGACGCGGATTAGAACCGGCCGCCTGGACCAGGGCATACGCAGCCGAAAAACGTCGTGTTGAAGCATCTCTCCCTGTGGCTCCCGCACCAGCAGGGAGCCACGCCGCCAAACGTACGACTTCGCTGGAGGTGGGTCAAGTGTCTCTTTCAGACAGTCTTACGGCCGAGGCCTCTCGCTCCTTTAGACAGCCGAGAGCGTGTAGGTGACGAGCCAGCGGTTCTTGCCGTCGTTCGGCGTCTGAACGCGGTGCTCGACCCGCTCGATCCAGCTGTCCTTGGAGATGAGCGTCCCACCGAGCGGCCGCCCTCTCACGTTGATCCGGTCGGACACCTCGAGAGACAGCGCCGGCTGCCACAGACCGGGGTAGCGAGTTGGGTCGATCGTGAGCGAGACGAAGCGCGTCCGCGGCTGGCTCAGCCTCGCCAGGAGCGCGTTTGCGCGGGCCTGCGCCGCCGCCTGCGTCGTCAGGCGCGTCTCGACCGCCAGGGTGCTCACGCCGAACCGGCGCTGCGACGGGTAGTCGTTCGCAGTGACGAATGTGTTCGCGTCGGTCGCGACGGGATCGGCTGCGAAACCCGGGCACCCGATCCATCCGCTTCTCGGCCGGTGTCGTCGTCAAGAACGATCCTCCCGGACCACGCGCTCCCTACTTGCGTCCTCGAAAGGCTCGGCATGCGCCGCGAAGGGCCACCTCATCGAAACGAAATGGGTTAAAGGCGAATGACAGCGAGGCGATCTACGCCATTTCCGGCTTGAGAATCGGCCCGCCGGACTCAGGAGGCGTAGTCCCACCGTCCGCGACCCTTGAAGACCAGCACAGCAACCTGCTTTGGCAGAGCAGCGAAAAGCATCTAGGCTCACCCGATCCTTGTCCGATCGCTTGGGGAAGTAGCTCATCTACGGCGTGCTCGTCACTTGCACGCCGATCCTGTTCAACCTTGGAGCTCACTGGCTTGACGGAAAGACCATCAGCTGGTCATCAATCCTCGGACACGGCGACCTACTGCTGGTCGCGGTCGCGATCGGGGCTCCACCACTCGGGGAGCTAAAAGACCTGCCTTTGCAGGCCTTTCTGAGATGGAGCTAGCCGGACTCGAACCGGCGACCTCCTGGGTGCGATCCAGGCGCTCTCCCAGCTGAGCTATAGCCCCGAGCGGACGGAAGTGTAGCTTCCGGCCGTGCCGGCCACCCCGCGCGTTCTCACCGATCGCGAGCTCAACCGCGCGCTGCTCGCGCGGCAGCTCCTCCTCGAGCGCGCCCGCCTGCCGCTGCCGCGCGCGCTCGAGCGGGTCGGCGGGATCCAGGCGCAGTACGCGCCGTCGATGTACATCGGGCTCTGGTCGCGGCTCGACGGGTTCGAGCGCAACGCGCTCACGCGGGCGCTTCACCGCCGCTCCGTCGTCCAGGCGACGCTCATGCGCAGCACGATCCACCTCGTCTCGCGGCGGGACTACTGGCCGCTCGCGGTCGCGATCCGCGCGCGCCGCTCCGCGCGGGCGCGCGTGAACAAGACGAGCGAGCGCGAGTTCGAGCGCGCGGCCGCACGGATCCGCGCTTTCCTGGCCGACGGCCCGAAGCGCGACCGCAAGATCCTCGAGGCGCTCGGCCGCGGGACATGGCGACCCGAAGTCGGGCTCTGGGTGGAGCTCGTCCGCGTACCGCCGTCCGGCACCTGGGAGCGGAGACGCGCCGACCTCTACGGCCTCGTCGAGGACTGGGTCGGCCCCGAAGACGCGACCGCCGAAGAAGGAATCGAGCTCCTCGTCCGCCGCTACCTCGGCGGGTTCGGGCCGGCCACGCCCGCTGAGATTGCCCACTGGGCCGGCCTGAACGTCACGATGATCAGACCGGCGCTCGAGCGGCTCGAGCTTCGGCGGTTCGGTGGCGGCCTCGTCGACCTCCCTCGCGCGCCGCTCCCCCACGCCGACACGCCCGCGCCGGTGCGCTTCCTGCCCGTCTGGGACGCGACGCTCCTCGTCCACGCGCGCCGCACGGGGATCCTCCCGGAGCGCTACCGCCCGCTCATCTTCAACACGAAGACGCCGCACTCGTTCAACACGTTCCTCGTCGACGGCCGGGTCGCCGGAACGTGGCGCTACGAAGACGAGCGCGTCAGGCTCGAGCCGTTTGAGCGGATCCCGCGTGAGGTGCGCGCCGAGCTCGCCGACGAGGCCGAGCGCCTGGCCGAGTTCATCCGAACAGGGTCAGCTCGGGCTCCCGCTCGCCGCGCAGCACCGCGAGGTCGACCTCGACGCAGCGCAGGCCGCGCGACTCGGCGAGCGTGACGGCCTGCGGCTTCAGGCTCTGCCCGGCGAGAATCCCGCGGCACTCGGCCTTCGCCGGATCGAGCCGGATGAAGTCGAGGTAGCGCGAGAGCTGCTCGACGGCCTCGATCGTCCCGACGCGCTTGATCTCGACCGCGACCCAGCCGTCGCCCGTGTCGCGGCACATCAGGTCGACCGGCCCCACCTCGGTCGGCCACTCGCGACGGACGAGCCGGAGCCCCTCCTCCAGCCACTCGGGCCGCTCGGCGAGCGCCTCCTGGAGGTCGCGCTCGACGCCGTCCTTCTCGAGCCCCGCGGCCTCGCCCATGTCGTGCTCCACGTCCGAGAGCACCTCGGCGATCCGGATCTCGAGCCGGTCCTCGCTGCGGCCGGCGCGCTTGCGGACGACGAGCCTGCCAGGCTCCTCCTCCACGACTGTCGGAGGGGTCATCCAGTTCAAAGGCTTGAAGCCCCCGGCGTCCGCGTGGACGAGCACGGAGCCGTCCGCCTTCAGCATCAGGAGTCGCGTCGATTCCGGCAGGAAGGCGCTCAACCGGCCCGAGTAGGTGACCTCGCAGCGGGCGACGACCAGACGCATCGCGGGCGCACCGTACTGTCCGTTTCGGACAGGCCTTGTTGCGACGGGGCGGCTCTGTTACGTCTCGGGTGTGACGCCAGACGAATTCGTCGCGCTCGTCCGCAAGCTCGAGCCCGAGGCGCGAGCGCGTCCCCGCGCGTACCGGCGCAAGGTGATCCTGCTCGCGGCGTTCGGGTATGCGTTCATCGCAGGCGCGCTGCTCGTCTTCGTCGGACTGGCCGGAGGCATCGTCTACCTCCTTACGCTGGGCTTCGGCCTGCTCGTCCTGAAGCTGCTGATCCCGATCGCGGCCGTGGCGTGGGCGATCGTCCGCTCGTTCGGCGTCACGATCGAGCCGGACGGCGGAGTCCAGCTGCTGCGTGAGGACGTTCCGGCTCTCGCCCTGATGGTCGACGAGGTGAACGAGCTCCTCCGCGGGCCGATGGTGCACGCGGTGCTCCTGACCGACGACCTGAACGCGGGCGTCTCCCAGATCCCTCGTCGCGGGTGGCTCTTCGGATCGCGGAACTTCCTCTACCTCGGGCTGCCCCTGCTCCAAGTGCTGACGCCGGAGGAGGCTCGCGGCCTCGTGGCGCACGAGCTCGGGCACCTCACGCGCGCCAGCGGCGCGTTCATGTACCGCGTCCACGCCAGATGGAGCCGGCTCCTCGAGAACCTCGAAGAGCGACGTCGACTCAGCACGGCCATCTTCCGCCGCTTCTTCGAGTGGTACGCGCCCCGCTTCAGCGCCTACAGCTTCCCGCTCCGCCGCGCGCACGAGTTCGAGGCCGACGACGCCGCCGCAGCGGTGGTCGGGAAGCTGCCGGCCGCGGCCGCGCTCGTCATCACGGAAGTGGCGGCTGGCTACCTCCGAAGCGAGTACTGGCCGCACCTGTACGAGGGCGCGGCGAGCTCGGTTGCGCCGCCTCAGACAGCGTTCGAGCCGCTGAGACGCCTGCTCCCCGAGGCGCGCACACATGCCTCGGCGGCGAGATGGGTGGACGCGGAGCTCCGATGCGAGCCAGGCGTCGCCGACACTCACCCGTCGCTCGCCGAGCGTCTCGAGCACCTCGGCGTCTCCGCGGAGGAGGCCGTCCGGGCGGCGGCGGCGGCGAAGGACGGACCGTCCGCCGCCCACGCGTTCCTCGGCTTAGCCGAGGAGGCATTGACGACCGAGATCGACAAGCGCTGGCGGGAGGGCATCCGCGGGGCCTGGATGGAGCGGAACGCCGCCGTCCGCGGAGCCGAGCGGCGGCTGTACGAGCTCGAGGTCCGTGCCCGCCACGGCGAGCTCGGCCTCGAGGATCTCCGCGACCGCGCCGACCTCACGGAGCAGGTGCACGGCATCGAGGCCGCGCTCCCCTCCTACGAGCGCGTTCTCGAGGTCGATCCCGAGGATCCGAGGGCGAACTACGTCGTCGGCCAAGCGTTGCTCGGTCGGGGCGAAGAGGCCGGTCTCCGGCATCTCGAGCGCGCGATGGACGCGAGCCTCCACGCCGTGATCCCCGGCTCCGAGCTCGCGGCCGGCTACCTCGAGGAGCGAGGCCGAGAGGAGGAGGCTCGGCGATATCGCGACCGCGCGGCCGAGTACGCCCGGATCTTCCAGTCGGCCGCCGAGGAGCGAGATCACTTCGCTTCCGAGGACGAGGTCCTTCCTCACGACCTCCCGGCAGACGACGTCGCCACAATCCAGCACGCCGTGGCGCAGAGCCCCGCCGTCGACCGCGCGTACCTGGTCCGGAAGGCTGTGCGCCACCTGCCCGAGATTCCGTTCTACGTGCTGCTGGCCGTCCCGCGCAGACGATGGCGCCGAAAGGCGGCCGAGCTCAACAGAGCCGTCCACGAGCTCGTCACGAGGCTCGACGCGATCCCGCACGAGGTGCTCGTCGTCGTCCCGGCGCGGCCGAGACGGTTCGAGCCGCGCGTCAAGCAGATCCCCGGCGCAGCGTTGTTCAGCCGCTGAGGCGTTCGACCCGCGAGCCGCCGACGATCGCGTCGCGGCCGTCGTCGAAGCGCACCCACGCCTTGCCGTTCCCGTCGTAGTCGGGCGACCAGACGACGAGCGTCGCGTCGCGACCGCCGACACGGCAGCGCTCCGTTCCCTCGGGCTCGGTCCCGCGCCACACGCGGACGAACGGGTTCTCCTCCCGCTCGCGGCCGATCGTCGTCTCCTCGGTGTGGCCGGGCAGGACGCGCGTCTCCGGCGGGAGCTGCATCAGCACGTCCATCACCGAGCGGCGGATCTGCTCGAGGTCGCCGCCGCCGACCGCGTCGCGGAAGAGCACGTCGCCCGAGAAGCACGCCTCGCCGTTCACGACGAACGCGAGGTGGTCGTCCTTGTGGCCCGGCGTCGGCAGCGCCTCGACGCGGAGCCCGCCCGTCTCGAGCGGCCCCTTCACGACCGGCACGCCGTAGCGCGCGCGGATCTCGCCGTCGCCGGCGACGTGGTCGGGATCGGCGTGCGTCGTCAGCAGGTGCGTCACCGTCAGCCCCTCGCGCGCGACGACCTCGAAGAGAGGCTCGAGCGGCGCGCCGCTGTCCACGAAGACGGCCGTCCCGCCCGGCTCGTCGGCGACGAGGTAGGCGTTCGAGAGCCAGTTCGGATGCATGCTCCGCTCGATCAGCACCGGCGCTAGGCTACCTCGGAGTCCGCAACCTGGAGGTTCGATGCCCGGTCTGATGTCACGCGCCTCGACGGTCGTCAAGGCGAAGTTCTCGAAGCTGCTCGACCGCGCCGAGGATCCGAGCGAGACCCTCGACTACTCGTACGAACGGCAGCTTCAGCTGTTGCAGAACGTGAAGCGCGGCGTCGCGGACGTCGTGACCGCGAAGAAGCGCCTCGAGATGCAGACGCAGCAGCTCGAGCAGAGCGTCGTCAAGCTCGAGACGCAGGCACGGCAGGCGCTCGGCGCCGGCCGCGAGGATCTCGCGCGTCAGGCGCTCGAGCGGAAGTCGGCCGTCCAGCAGCAGCTCCAGGGGCTCGACCAGCAGGTGCAAGGACTCGAGGCGCAGCAGGAAAAGCTCGTCGCGAGCCAGAAGCAGCTGCAGGCGAAGATCGAGGCCTTCCGCTCGCAGAAGGAAGTCATCAAGGCGCAGTACTCGGCCGCCGAGGCGCAGGTGCGGATCGGCGAGGCGGCGACCGGGATCGGCGAGCAGATGGCCGACACGGGGCTCGCGATCCAGCGCGCGAAGGACAAGACCGAGCAGATGCAGGCGCGCGCGAACGCGATCGACGAGCTGACCGCGGCGGGCGCGCTCGAAGACTTCACCTCGGACGAGACGCAGCTCGACCGCGAGCTCGCGCAGCTCTCGTCGTCGTCGCAGGTCGACGACGAGCTCGCGAAGATGAAGGCCGAGCTAGGCGCGGGCGGAGAGAAGAAGGAGCTCGAGCAGTGATCGTCCGGCTGCTGGGCGGCGACGGCCAGTTCCGCGTGGACGACGGCGTCGTCGAGGCGCTCAACGAGCTCGACGCGCAGGGCGCTCAGGCGGTCGAGGCGGGCGACGAGGAGAACCTCCGCCGTGTGCTCGAGCTGATGGCGAAGACGGTGCGCGAGCGCGGCGAGCGGCTGTCGGACGACGACCTGTCGGCGTCGGACCTGATCATCCCGCCCGACGACCTCAGTCTGGAGGAGGCGAAGGAGCTCTTCTCCGGCGAGGGGCTGATCCCCGACCTGCCGGTCGGCTAGCGGCTAGAACGGTGCGTCGAAGAGGCCGAGCCACCGCGAGAGGTCGGCCTCGATCGGCAACTCGCGCTCGAGCTTCGCCTTCAGCTCGAGCTCCTGGGCGTTGTCCCGCTCCTGGTCCTCGCCCGTCGGGACGAAAGGCCAGAACGCGCCGCGCTTGTAGCCATAGATCCAGTAGACGGGGTGCTCGTGACCGTCGAAGCGAAACGCCGCCGCGAGGAGCTGCGGGCCGAACCCGCGCGCCTGGAGCTCGCTGCCGACGGTGTGGATGCTCGTGACGACGTCCTCGAGGTCCTGGTCGCGGACGATCAGCCACTCGTAGCCGTAGCGGTCGGATCGCTTCTCGATCTCGGAGCCCGAGTCCTTCGCAGCCGCGTGGAGGAGCTCCCGCATGTCGGCGTCGGCCTGGCTGAACTCACCCGCCGAGAGCGGCTTGTAGACGATCGCGCCCGCGCCCGCGAACTTCAGCCCGACGTCGGTCTCGAGCGTGATCGCCGCCGTCGTGAGCGCGAAGAGCCGCTCTTCGGCCGGAGCCTTGAGCTGCTTCCGGCCGAAGAGGACGTCTCTGAGACCCACCTACGCTACGGGCCTTCCCATCTCGCGGGCGATCTCGGCGAGCGCCGCGATGCGCTTCTCGAGCGGCGGGTGGTCCATGAAGAGCTCGGCGGTACGCTCCTTCACCGAGGTCGGGATGATGAAGAAGGCGTTCATCCCGGCCACCTCGCGCAGGTCGCGCTGGGGGATCCGCATCATGTCGCTCGAGATCTTCTGGAGCGCGCTCATCAGGTACTCGGGGGCACCGGTGATCAGCGCGGAGCCGCGGTCGGCGGCGTACTCGCGGTAGCGGGAGATCGTCCGGATCAGGACGAAGCTGATCGCGTAGACGACGATGGAGACGAGCGTCACGATCAGCCACACGGGCACTGCGTTGTTGTTGTTCGAGTCTCGGCCGCCGCCGAAGCCGCCGAAGAACCCGGCGTACATGCCGATCCGCGTCAGCAGCGCGGCGAGCATGGCGAAGAAGCTCGCCACGGTCATGATCAGGACGTCGCGATTCGCGACGTGCGAGAGCTCGTGCGCGAGGACGCCCTCGATCTCCTTCGGGTCGAGCCGGCGCCAGAGGCCCGTCGTCACCGCGACGACCGCGTGCTTCGGGTTGCGGCCGGTGGCGAAGGCGTTCGGGACGTCGGTGTCGACGACCGCCACGCGCGGCTTCGGAAGGTCGGACATGGCGCAGAGCCGCTCCACCATGTCGTGGAGCTCGGGCGCCTCGTGCCGTTCCACGATCTTCGCGCCCGACGCGGCGAGGGCCAGCTTGTCGGACGTGAAGTACTGGAAGAAGGCGAGCCCGATGACGATCACGAGCATCAGCCCGATGCCGGCGTTCAGGACGTAGAAGAGGACGAGAGCGAACGCGACGTACAGAAGGCCGAGCAGGCCGCTCGTGAAGAGCATCCGAAGCGTCAGCCCTGCGTCGCGACCGTAAGCCTTGCGTTTCATGGTGAATCAGTGCTCCTTGGAGGGGTCGCTGCAATTGTAGGTTTGCCACCCTTCCCTCTGGCGGCCGTTAGTAGACTCGCCCGCTGATGCGCCTCCGGCCGGTGATCCTCGTGACCGCTGCGCTCACGCTCGCCGGCTGCGGGGGCGAGCGGACGGTGTCGCCGAAACCGCAGGAGGTGAGCGGCTCCGTCCCGACGCAGTCGGCCCCCGCGACGACCTCGACGACCACCTCGGGCGGAGGCGGAAGCGGAGGCGGCGGGACGCAGACCACCACGACCGGTGGCGGCGGAGGCGGAGGTGGAGGAGGAGCGGCCGACGGCAAGTCGCTCTTCGCGAGCAACGGCTGCGTGAGCTGCCACACCTACAAGCCGGCCGGCTCGAAGGCGAGCGTCGGGCCCGATCTCGACAAGCTCGCCACCTACGCCAAGCAGGCGAAGAAGCCGCTCGAGACGTTCACCGAGGAGTCGATCGTGCAGCCGGACGCGTACGTCCAGCCCGGATTCCCGCGGGGCGTCATGCCGAGCTTCGCGTCACTGTCGAAGAGCCAGGTCGACGCCCTCGTCACGTTCCTGACCAAGGGAAGCTGAGACTCCCGCCGGACTTCCCGGGCGCGGTCGACGCGCTCGCGTGCGACCTCGACCGCACGCTCGTCGGCGAGGACGCCCTCCTGCACCCGCGCACGCGCCGCGCGATCGCAGCCGCGCGCGCGGCGGGAATCCACGTCGTCCTCGTCACCGGCAGGATGTTCCGGTCGATCCGCCCGTACGCGCTCGAGGCGGGCCTCGACGACCCGGTCGTCTGCTACCAGGGCGCCGTCGTCGCCGAGCCGGAGAGCGGCCGCTGGCTCCGGCACGTGCCGATCCCCGTCGAGCTGGCCCGCGAGGCGATCGGCGCCGTGCACGAGGAGGGGTTCGGTCTCAACTGCTACGTCGACGACGAGCTCTTCGTCGCCGAGGTGACCGACGCGGCCCGCCGCTACGCCGAGTTCCAGCACCTCGACCTGCACTCGGTCGGCAACCTGCTCGCGTGGCTCGACCGGCCGCCGACGAAGCTCGTCGTCATCGACGACCCGGAGGTGCTCGACGGCCTCGAGCGGCGGCTGAAGGCGCGCTTCGACGGGCGCCTCTACATCTCGAAGTCGCTGCCGTACTTCCTCGAGCTCGCGAGCCCGGAGGTCACGAAGGCCTCGGGACTCGAGTTCCTCGCGCCGCGGATCGGATTCTCGCCCGCGCGGACGGTCGCCTTCGGCGACGGCGAAAACGACGTCGAGCTGCTCGAGTGGGCCGGCTACGCCGTCGCGGTCGCGAACGCGCACGACCGCGTGCTCGCGGCGGCGGACTTCGTCTGCCCGAGCGTCGACGAGGAAGGCGTGGCTCAGGTGATCGAAGCGTTCCTAGACTCTCATCGATGATCGACATCAAGGCGTTCAGGCACGAACCGCGCCCGTTCCTCGACGGGGCCAAGCGAAAGGGCGCGTTCCAGCAGGCGGTCGACCTCCTGAACGCCGACGAGGAATGGCGCACGCGGGTCGTGAGCGTCGACAACCTTCGCGCCCAGCAGAAGATCGACGGCAAGCCGACGCCGGCCGAGCTCGACCGCCTCCAGGAGATCAAGCGGAAGCTCAAGTCGGCCGAGAGCGAGCTCGCCGACGCCGCCGCCAGGCGCGACGAGCTCCTCCAGCAAGTCCCGAACCCGCCGCACGAGTCGGTCCCGGACGAGGACGACGCGATCCGCCACTGGGGCGATCCGCCGCGGCTCGAAGACCCGCAGGACCACCTCGCGCTCGGCCGGTTCGACACGGAGCGAGCGGCGAAGGTCTCCGGCACCCGCTTCGGCTACTGGGTCGGGGACACCGCGCTCCTCGCGCTCGCGCTGTACCGGTTCGCTCTCGACCGGCTCGTCGCGCGGGGGTTCACGCCCGTGCTGCCGCCGGTGCTCGTGCGCGAGGAGGCGATGTACGGCACCGGGTTCTTCCCGAGCGAGAAACACGACTACTACGAGATCCCAGCCGACGGGCTCTACCTCGTCGGCACCTCGGAGGTGCCGCTCGCCGGCCTGCACATGGGCGAGATCCTCGAGGGGCTGCCGCTCCGCTACTGCGCCTTCTCGAGCTGCTTCCGGCGCGAGGCCGGCGCCGCCGGGCGCGACACGCACGGCATGTTCCGCGTGCACCAGTTCGAGAAGGTGGAGATGTTCGTCTGGTCGGCGCCCGAGGAGTCGTGGGACGAGCACGAGCGGCTGCTCGCGATCGAGGAGGAGCTCGTGCAGGAGCTCGGGCTTCCCTATCGCGTCCTCAACATCGGCGCGGGCGACCTCTCCGCCTCGGCCGCCAAGCGCTACGACATCGAGGCCTGGTTCCCGAGCCAGGAGCGCTACCGCGAGATCACGTCGTGCTCGAACACGACCGACTACCAGGCGCGGCGGCTCGGCACGCGCGTCCGGCGGAACGGGAAGCCGGAGACGCCGCACACGCTGAACGGCACAGCGGCGACCGGCCGCTGGGCGCTCGCGATCCTGGAGAACTTCCAGGGCGAGGTGCCGCAGGCGCTCCACGAGTTCGGGGCGCCGGCTCACATCTCGCCCCGGTAGCACCACGCCCGTTGACTTCAGAATGGGAACGCCGGATACTCGTGCGGCGGAGGGGGACGCGATGAGCTCAGAGAGGCCGGACTACCTCGAGGCTGTCGTCGAGCTGCGGGAGGGCGCAGACGCCTCCCGCGTCGAGAGGTGGCTGGAGCGACATCGGCTGGCGCCCACCCGCATGGTCGTCGGCTTCCTCGCGAGCGGAGACGCATCGTCGTTCGAGCACGCCTTCGGCATCGATCCGAGCGCGCCGAGCGCCCCCGACGAGCTGCCCGTTCGCGACGAGCTTCGTGAGGACGTCGCCAAGGTCGCGATCGTCCCGCCGAAACGAACCCACCAGTAGGAGGAGGGGAGTCGATGTCGTCCAACGAAACCGACCCAACGGCGCAAGGAGAGACCGAGCTCGCGTTCCTGCCGAGCGAGCTCGAGTCAGATGACAAGCCGCCCGACATCGTGATCGGCTACGTGTCGGTTCGGTCGCAGGGAGAGCGATCCCTCCTCGACGCCGAAGACCTCTCGGGCGCCGAGCCGTTCTACGGCTCGGAGGACGACCACGCCGAGGCCGCGCGCGCCGTCGAAGGCTCGGGTCTCACGGTTCTCGGCGAGAGCCGCCTCGGGAAGGCCGTCGCCGGACCTCCCGAAGCGTTCGAAGACCTCACAGGCGGCACGATCGTCGCGCGAGAGCGTCTGGTCCGGACACGAATCGGCCGCGCCTCCTACGTGACCCATCTGGACATCGTCGGCGACGGCCAACCCGACGACCTCGGCGTCGGCGTCGCGGCGTCCGAGGCCTCCGCCATCGAGGCGGTCGTGCTGGAGCGCCCGCGCGCCCCGCTCGGGATCTTCCCTGCGCCCATCCCGCCCTCGGTCGCGCGTTTCCACCTTCGCGTTCTCGACGACGTCGCGACGCTGCTGGGCGCCCAAGCTGCGCATCAGAACGGTGACGTCGGCGAGGGCGTGGGGGTCGCGATGGTCGACAGCGGCCACTACCGGCACCCGTACTTCGCCGCCCATCGCTACTCGCTCGGCCCGACGGTCGCGCTCGTTCCGGGCACAAATCCCGGGAGAGACCCGCACGGTCACGGCACCGGCGAGTCGGCAAACGTCTTTGCGATTGCGCCCGGAGCGACGCTGCGCGCCTATCGCGCCTCGAACTCGAACGGCGACCTCGTCGCCGCCGTGGCCGGATTCGTCCGTGCCAAGAGCGACAACCCCGATGTCCTGACGAACTCTTGGGGCGGCGACGGGCCTTTCCCGCCGCCTCCGGGGCCGCCGCCTGCAGCCGACCGCGCGCTTGCGCTCGAGATCGCGGACGCGGTCGAGCAGGGCATCGTGGTGGTCTTCTCGGGCGGGAACGGCCAATTCGCGATCGAGCCTCAGGTGCCCGGCGTCATCAGCGCCGGCGGCGTCAACGCGACGGCCGGACTCGATCTGCGGGCGTCCGACTACGCAAGCGCCTACGAGAGCCCGTGGTTCCCCGGCGTCCGCGTGCCGACGGTCTGCGGACTCGTCGGCATGGTCCCTCGTGCCTCCTACATCATGATGCCGGTCCCGCCCGGCTGTCCCATCGACGTCCAGCGAAGCGCGGCCGGGAGCGGCGATCCGCCCGACGGAACCGCCCCCGACGACGGTTGGGCGCTCTTCTCCGGCACCTCGGCCGCGGCACCGCAGGTCGCCGGTGCCTGTGCGCTCATCCTCGGCGCCCGCAACGGGCTCAGCCCGGCGCAGGTTCGTCAGGCGCTGACCGACACGGCGGTCGACGTGACCGTTGGTCGCTGCCACCAGCGTTTCAACCTCCCGGCGGGGCCCGGCCCCGACCTCGCGACCGGTTTCGGCCTCGTCAACGCCTCGGCCGCGGTGGCACGCGCGAGACAGCTTTAGTCGTTAGCTCGCGCCGAAGACGAGATTGCGACAATGCCGGCGGGCGGGGTGCCGGAGCGGTCGAACGGGGCGGTCTTGAAAACCGCTGTGCCCTCTACGGGGCGCCGTGGGTTCGAATCCCACCCCCGCCGCTTTTCGGCGCCGGCAAGTCCGCCGCCTTCGGCGGTATGACGACTTGCCGGCGACCTCCGCTATCGGACGACCTCCATGAGCCGCGCCCGCCATGTCGGGCGCGGCGGCGGCCTGGCGAGCTAGGCGCGCGGCAGCTCGACCGTGAAGGTCGAGCCGCGGCCGGGCGCGGAGTCCACCAGCACCCGGCCGTCCATCCGCTCGACCAGCTCCCGGCAGACGTAGAGGCCGAGGCCGCTGCCGCCCACGCCGTCGGCCTGCTCCGGGTCGAGGCGGTAGAACTTCTGGAAGATCCGTTCGTGCTCCTCGGGCGGGATGCCGATCCCGTGGTCGGCGACCACGATCGAGACCGACCGCTCGTCGGCCTCGACGCGCACCTCGGTGCGGCCCTCGGCGGGGGAGTACTTGATCGCGTTCTCGATCAGGTTGTCGAGCACCTGGCGCAGCCGGCCGGCGTCGGCCTTGATCGAGCCGACGTCCTCGGAGGCCACGAGCTCGAGCTCGGCATGCGCGCCGAGCCGGGCACGCGCAGTCTCGACGGCGGCGCGCGCGAGCGCGAGCGGGTCGACCTCCGCCGGCTCGAGCCGGAGCCGGCCGGCCTCGAGCTCGCCCGTCAGGAGGATGTCCTCGACGATCGCGGCGAGGCGCGCCGACTGCTCGGCGATCTGGGCGACGAGCGCCCGCTGGATCTCGTCGTGCCCGGCGAGGTCGCGCCCGACGAGGGTCAGGGCGGCGCCGTACACCGCCGCGAGCGGCGTCCGCAGCTCGTGGGAGACGGTGGCGACGAAGTCGGACTTCAGGCGCTCGAGCCGGCGCTCCTCCGTGACGTCGCGGAAGGCGTAGACCGCGCCCTCGGAGGAGCCGACGCCCGAGATCGAAAGCCAGAGCTCTCGGCCCGAGACGGTGAACGGGATCGTCTGGGGCGGGGCGGGCCGCCCCCGCGGCGGGCTCATCGGGACGAGGGCGGCGATGCGCTCCCACTCCGGGAGCACCTCGCCGGCGGGGCGGCCCCGGACCGCGCTCGCCGGCAGGCCGGTGATCACCTCGGCGCCGGTGTTCCAGATCCGGATGATCCCGTCCTCGTCGACGAGGAAGACGCCGTCCGCGATCGTCGCAAGCGCGCGCGCGGCCTCGGCGCGGTCCTCTGCCTCGCGGTAGAGCCGCGAGTTGTCGAGGGCGAGCGCCGCGCGGGACGCGAGCTCCTCCGCCACCTCGAGGTCGGCGGGCGTGTAGCGCCGGCCGGACTCCGCGGACACGAACAGGATCGCGCCGACGGTGCGCTTGCGCGCGATCAGCGGGACGCACATCGTCGACCGCACGTCGATGGCCGCGAGCGCGGAGGCGAGCTTCTCGGGCTGGTCGACGTCGGACGCCAGCTGAACCGGCGTCGCCTCGGCGTGGAGCTCGGAGCGCCCCGTCCTGATCACCTGCGGGACGCCCGCCTGCGCGTCCGGGTCGATGGTGTGGCCGGCCAGGATCGCGCCGACGGCCTCCTGCTCGCCGCCGCCGTGCTCGACCGCGAGGCGCTCGATCGATCCCTCGTCCGTGATCCCGTAGACGAGGCACCAGTCCGCGATCCCCGGGACGGCGACCCGCGCCAGGCTGCCCAGCGTCTCCCCGTAGTCGAGCGAGCTCGAGAGCGCCGCGCTCGCCTCGGCGACGTACGCCATCCGGCGCTGCGCCTCCTCGGCCGCGGCGCGAGCCTCCTGCGCGCTGCGGTAGAGGCGCGCGTTGTCGATCGCGAGCGCGGCCCGCCGCGCCACCTCCTCGGCGAGGGCGAGGTCGGTGCCCTGGTAGCGACGTCCCGACTCCGCCCAGGCGAACGTGAGCGCGCCGAGCATCCGGCTGCGCGCGACGAGCGGCACGGCGATCGCCGATTGCGGGTCGAGCTTCTGCATCAGCTCGAAGTGGCGCTCGTCGCGCGTCGTCGCGCGCAGCGAGTCGCGCGTGAACTCCGGGAAGTGGACGGTCCCGCCGCTCTCGAGCGCGACGGCGGCCGGCTGCGGCGAGCCTGCGGCCGGCGGGTAGAAGCGCGAGAGCTCCTCGAGCACCTCCTGCTTCTCCGGCTGCGCCGCGGCGACGACGACTCGCCGGATCGTGCCGTCGTCCTCGGCGAGGTCGACGATGAACCAGTCCGCGAGGCGCGGGACGACGAGCCGAGCGAGGTTCGCGAGCGTGGAGTCGAAGTCGAGCGTCTCGGCGAGGATGTGGCCGGCCTCGGCGAGGAACGAGAGGCTCTCCTCGCTGCGCCGCCGACGCTCGTCGGCGCGGTCGCGGGCGGTGGCGACCGCGATCACGTTCGCGACGGCGCGGAGGAAGACGACGTCGTCGAGGCCGAAGTCGCGCGGTTCGCGGCTGTGGGCGACGAGCACGCCCTCCGACCGGTCGTGGCCGCGCACCGAAGCCGCCGCGCCGCTCGCTAGCCCGAGCTCGACGAGGTGGCGGGAGGCCGGGAAGCGCTTCTCGCTCGCGAAGTCGTCGACGACGATCGGCTCCTGCGTGCGGAAGGTCTGCGCGACCTGTGAGTCGGAGTCGAGGTCGACCGGCCGCATCTCCGACTCCGGCCAGCCGACCGAGCTGCGGCACACGAGGGAGCGCCTGTCGTCGCCGCCGGGCTCGAGCAGGCCGACGCGATCGGCGCCGAGGCCTTCGGCGACCGCCGCCACCGCGGCGTCGGCCAGCTGGTCGAGGGGCGTGCCGGTCAGCGCCGAGCGGCCGAGCTCGGCCACGAGCGCCTGCTGGCGCTCCCGCCGGCGCAGCTGCTCGACCGGATCCCGCCTCGCCTTCCGAGGCCCGCCGGGACCTGCGTCGACGAACTTCCCCGCCTCCACGATCCAATCGTACGGCGAGGATCAGCGAAGCGCGACGCGCGCGCAGCTCGGGTCGCTCTCGTTGCCGGAGCGGTCCCAGGCCCAGACGCAGAACCGGTACGCGCCGCGCTTGTCTCGGCCGGGCGCCGCCCACGCGACCGAGCGAAGGGCCGCGGAGTCCACGCCGGCGAGGTCGCTCGACGAGCTGAAGACCGCTTTCGTCTTGCGGTACACGCGCACGAGGCGGCGGGCCGCGCCGGTCTCCTCGGACGCGCGGAAGCGCAGGGTCACGCGGGAGCCGTACCGGCCGGACGCGCGCAGCGCCTTCGTGGCGGGAGCCTGCACGTCGAGGACACGGGCCTGGAAGTCGCGGGACGCCTTCGCGCCGGTCTCGGCGTCCTGGACGTCGACGTGCGCGACGAGACGCAGGCCGCCGAACGCGGCAGGAACGTCCCAGGCGCAGCGGACGACGCCGCCGGTGAGCTTCTGCTCTGTCGTCTTCAGCTCGTGGTCGCCGGCGCTCGCGGTGCACGTCGCCGAGCCGGAGGCGACCGGCGCGCCGTCCTGGTAGGTCACGTCCGCGGTGGCCGACGCCGGGCCGCCGGCCTCGAGGCGGCTTTCGAAGCGCGGCTCGGCGACGACCAGAGCGTCGGCGGTGCTCTTGCCGGTCGCGAGCTCGACGGCGGCCTTCGCGTTCACGACGCCCCAGCCCCGCGTCGGCGACCAGCCCGCGCCCGAGGCGCGCGTCGCCGTCTGCGTGAGGATGCGCGCGACCTGGTAGCTCAGGAGCTCGGGATGCGCCGCCCAGACGAGCGCCGCGATCCCGGCGACCTCCGGCGCGGCGAACGACGTGCCGTCGGCGTAGCCGTAGCGGCCGCCGGTGGTCGAGTCGGTGAGCTTCGCGGAGCAGTCGCCGTCGAAGAGCGACGCGACCGGCGGGAGGGCGCCAAGGACGCCGACGTTGCACGTGGGCGCGCTCCCGAAGGTGCCCGGCGCGAGCAGCGAGAGGTGGCTGCCCCAGCTCGACCATGGCGCCTTGTGGTCGGTCGCGTCGCTCGCGCCGACCGCGAGGCCGTACCCGGCCGCGCCGCCGTCCGGCTGCAGGTAAGCGGCCGGGTAGCTCACCGGCCCGCCGTCGTTCCCGGCAGAGGCGACGAGGAGGACGCCCTTCCCGATCGCATAGTCGAGCGCGTCCTTCTCGAGGAGCGAGAGCCCGGGCCCGCCGAAGCTCATGTTGATGACGCGCACACCCGCGTCAGTGAGCTGCTTGATCGCGGTTGCCACCGAGAACGACGTGAGGCCGATGTCCTTGACGATGTCGAGCTTGCACGACCCGCAGAAGCCGGCCATGCCCAGCCCGTCGTCGTTCAAGGCGCCGACGAGGGAGGACACGAACGTGCCGTGGCCGAGGGTGTCGAAGGGGTCGGTCGCCTGGCCCGTGAAGTACCAGCTCGTGACGACCTTTCCGGCGAGGTCCGGGACCTGGCCCCACCCAGTGTCGATCACGCCGACGACGATGGACGGGCTGCCGCGGACGACGTTGAGCGCGCTGTCCATGCCGACGTGCGCGAACTGCCACTCGAAGGGCAGGTGGGTCCTCGAGTCGACGCTCGTCGTCAGCGGGTCGTTCCGCTTGTGGAAGGTCTCACGCGCGCGAAGCGGCTCGACGTAGCGGACCCTCGGATCGGCTGCGAGCGTTCGGAGCGCGCGCTGCGTGCCCGAGACCTCGAGCGCACGCAGGCCGCGGTCGAGGTAGAGCGGCGAGACGTGGAAGGCGCGCGCGACGGCGGCTGCGTCCTTCGGGTCGACGAGGCCGACGACGGCGAGGCCGCCGGGGAAGCGCGTGCGCGCCGCGGCGAGGCCGCGCAGGCGCGGCTGGTGTGCCCAGCGCATCCTGAAGTGCGGCAGCGGCCGCGGCGGCGCGACGAACGCGGACTGCGGACGCAGCTGCTCCCGGAGGGGCATCGGCCCGAGCGCGCCGGCGGCGCCCGAGGTCGAGACCAGGGCCGCCAGGCCGGCAGAGAGCAGAAGCCGCATGCGCATGGACGGATCGGTGAAAGGCACGCCCGGCGACATAACTCCTCCGGGTGACAGAGTTCTGCCCGTGGTTCGCGTCACTTACGAGCTGGAGCCGGCGTCGTGGGCGGAGGAGCTCGCGCGGGTCGAGATGGGCGAGGTCGTCGCCGTCGAGGACGGCCGCGCGGTGCTCGAGTTCCCGCAGCGGAACTGGGGAAGCGACGTCACGCTCCTCGTCTCGTCCCTCCTCGCCGGCGAGTGGGCGGACAGCGCCGCGCTTCGCCGCTGCCGTCTCGTCGGGCTCGAGTGGCCCGAAGGCTTCCCCGGCCCCGCCTTCGAGGCGCCCGAGCGGGTCGTGGTGGGCGCGATCGTCAAGCCGCCGCTCGGGCTCGCGCCGCGCGAGTTCGCCGAGATCGCGGCCGCGCTCGTCCGCGGCGGCGCCGAGCTGATCAAGGACGACGAGCTGCTCGGCGACCAGGAGCAGTGCCCGCTCGCGGAGCGCGTCCGCGCCGTCGTCGCTGCGATCCCGGAGAGCGTGCGCTACGCGGCCAACGTGACCGGGCCGGTGGACGGGCTTCTCCGCCGTGCCGAGCGGGCGGTCGAGCTCGGCGCCTCTGCGCTGATGATCAACGCCTTCGCGCAGGGCCTCGACGCGCTGCGCGCCCTGCGCGAGGCCGGCTTCGGCGTGCCGCTCTTCGCGCACCGGGTCGGATCGGCCCTCTGGATCCGCGGCCCGCTCGGCGTGGCCGGAACGGTGGTCGTCGAGCTGACGCGGCTCTGCGGCGCCGACTACGTCCAGGTCGGCTCCTTCAGCGGCCGCGTCTTCGAGGACGAGGAGCAGGTGCGGGCGCAGGTGGCGGCGTGCCACCGGCCGCTCGACGGCGCACGTCCGGCGACCGCGGTGCTCGGCGGCGGTGTCGGACCCGAGAACGCGGCGGAGCACGTGCGCCGCGCCGGCGGCGACTCGCGGCTGCTGGTGCTCCTGGGCTCACGCGCGTACGCGCACCCGGGCGGCGTCGAGGAGGGAGTGCGCGCGGCCGTGGAGGCGGTGAGGTCGTGACCGCCGTCGACCCGATCCCGCCCACGATCGAGTGGCGCGACGGCGCCGTCCGCCTGATCGACCAGCGCCGGCTGCCGGAGGAGCTCGTCATGCTCGAGTGCCGCTCGGTCGACGAACTCTGCGTCGCGATCACGAGCCTCGCGATTCGCGGCGCGCCGGCGCTCGGCGCGGCCGGGGCCATGGGAGTCGCGCTCGCGGCCGGCACCGGGGAGCCGCTCGAGGACGCGGCGCGGCGGCTCGTCGCTACGCGTCCGACCGCGGCGAATCTCGCCTGGGGCGTCGAGCGGGCGCTCGCCGCCTCCGATCCTGCGACCGAGGCCGTGCAGATTGCCGCCGACGACGTGGCGCGGAACCGCCGCCTCGGCACGCACGGCGCCGAGCTGCTGCCCGAGGAGGCGCGCGTGCTCACGCACTGCAACACCGGCTCGCTCGCGTGCGTCGGCTACGGCACGGCGCTCGGCGTCGTCCGGGCCGCGCACGAGTCGGGCCGGCGGCCGAGCGTCTGGGTCGACGAGACCCGGCCGGTGCTCCAGGGAAGCCGCCTCACGGCGTGGGAGCTTCAGCGGCTCGGCATCCCGTGCACTCTCGTCGCCGACGTCATGGCGGGGTCGCTGATGGCGGGCGGCGAGGTCGACGCCGTCGTCGTCGGCGCCGACCGGATCGCCGCGAACGGCGACGTCGCGAACAAGATCGGCACGTACCCGCTGGCCGTCCTCGCGCACCATCACCGACTGCCCTTCTACGTCGCCGCCCCGCTCTCGACCTTCGACCGCGACTGTGCCGACGGCTCGCGGATCCCGATCGAGCGGCGCGGCGCGGACGAGGTGGCGGTCGTCGGCGGCCGCCGGCTCGCTCCGGACGGCGTCGAGGTCGAGAACCGGGCCTTCGACGTCACCCCGGCCGAGCTCGTCACCGCGTACGTCACCGAGGAAGGAGTGGCCGCGAGCGCGGCTCGGGCACTCGACGCGGCGGCGTCCGCGTAGTACCGTCCACTGTGCAGGGAGATCATGGCGCTCAGGTTCGTCGTCGAGGGCTCGGTGTACATGCTGGCCGCGCGCGAGGCCGTGGCGCTCGCCCGCGCCCTGCGCCTCCGTGCGATGCGCCGCGCCGTCCCCGACGACGCGCTCGCGGCGGCGGTGATGATCGAGGCGGCGCTCGAGGTGCCGAGAGCGGCGGCGATCATGTTCACCGAGCGAGAGGCCGCCGAGGTCGTGCGCGCAGCGCGCGGCCGCAGCCAGCGCGCCCTCTACCGCGCGCTGCGCGGGAACCGCCCGCGGCTCAGCTAAGGCGCCGACTCGGCGGCGCCGTCATCAGGACGCGCGGTTATCCGCGCGTCCGTCTGAACCGACCGGTCGACACGATCGGAGTCAGCTCGAAGCCGCTTCTGAGCTGCTAAGGCGCCGACTCGGCGGCGCCGCCATCAGGACGCGCGGTTATCCGCGCGTCCGTCTGAACCGACCGGTCGACACGATCGAAGTCAGCTCGAAGCCGCTTCTGGGCCGCAACTATCCGAGCGCCAGAGCGGTTGTATCTCCGTGAGGGGTCGGAGGGCCAGGTCGATCCTGCTCTGCGCCGCTGCCGCAGCGGTCGCCGCTCCGACGGCGCTCGCACTCGGGCCGCCGCAGCTCCTGACGACGACGACGGTGCCGCTCCCGACGAGCACCAGCGTCCCGCTCCCCACGAGCACCAGCGTCCCGCTTCCCACCAGCACCAGCGTGCCGCTCCCGACGAGCACCAGCGTGCCGCTTCCCACGTCGTCGTCGCCTCCGCCGCCTCCTCCTCCGCCGCCTCCCAGCCCGACGAGCGTCGTCTCGACCGTCGTCTCGACCATCGACCAGGTCACCTCGTCGCTGGCCCAGACGACCACCTCGGCGACGTCGAGTGTCTCGTCGGCGGTGTCCTCGCTCTCGTCGAAGGTGACGACCACGAGCGGCGGGTCGGGGACGGGCACCGGCACCGGCGCCGGTACCGGCACCGGCTCGGAGTCGGGCTCCGGGTCGACCGAGCAGTCCGGAACGGGAGCAGGCAGCTCTGGACCCGGCGCGACGAGCTCCGGATCGCTCTCCGCCGTCGCCGCTCCGACGCCGGCCGAGCGACGAAGGTTCGAGGCCGCGGAGAAGGCGGCTGCCCTCGTCTTCGCGCCGATCGCGCACCCGGTGGCGAAGCTGCACACGACGCGAACCTGGGTGCGGAGCGGCTCGCGGCGCAGCGCTGCGAAGATCGTCTTCCGGCTGCGCCGCGGCGGGATCGTCCACTTCGTCCTGACGCAGGTCTCGCCGCGCTGCCGCCGCGTTGGGACGTTCGCCGTCCGTGCGCACCGCGGCCGCAACACGGTCGTCCTGCGCGGGCGGCTGCACGGCCGGCCGCTCCCGGTCGGGACGTACGTGCTGAGCGCGACGGTCCGGGGCCGGCCGCTAGTCGGCGTCACCGTCGTCGTGACGTCTTCGCGACCGACCGCGCGTGAGCTGGCCCAGGCCCGCTCGCGCAACGCCTGCGCCACCGTGCTCGTCCGGCGCGTCTTCTTCAGCACGACGATCTTCAGCGCGCCGACCGGCAGCCGCGGTCCGGTTCCCGCGCGGATGCAGAAGGCGTCCGGACCCGCGACGGTCAAGGCGGCCGGCGTGGCGCCGGGGGCCGGGAACGTGCTCGGAGCCGAGTTCGCGAAGCCCGCGAGCCGATCCGACCTGAAGCGGCTGTTTCTCTTCGCGGCGTGCGGCCTCGCGATCGCCCTGCTCGGGCTGGCCGTCCTACCGGCGACGGCGGTTGCCAACCCGCGCCTCGGCATGCTGGTCGAGCGGCGGCGGGTCGATCTCGCGCTCGCCGGCGCAGGCACGCTCTTCGGCGCGCTGCTCTCGTACCTCGTCACGGGAGGCTGAGAAGCGGCGCGGATAAACCGCGCGTCCTGATGACGGCGCCGCCGAGTCGGCGCCTCGAGGTGCGCTACGGTCGGCGTGTGGAGCTCCGGCTCGATCCCCTCTTCGCGCCGAGCACCCTCCCGCCGAGCGGCTTCTCGCGGCTTCCCACCGTCACCCGCCGCGCGCTCGTCGCGACGAGCCACCCGCTCGCGACCCGGGCCGGCGCGCGCGCGCTCGAGGAGGGCGGGAACGCCGTCGACGCCGCGCTCACCGCCGCGGCCGTCCTGACCGTCGCCGAGCCGCCGCTGACCGGGATCGGCGGAGACGCGTTCGCGCAGCTCTGGTGGGACGGCGAGCTCCTCGGGCTGAACGGCTCGGGCCGTTCGCCGGCGGAGCTCGACGGCGGCGGCGTCGACCGCTTCGGCCCGCGCTCCGTCACCGTCCCGGGCGCTGTCGCCGCCTGGAGCGACCTCGCTGCGCGCTTCGGCCGGCTCGGGCTCGACCGCTGCCTCGCTCCGGCGATCGACCTCGCGGAGGCCGGCCTCGCCGCGACGCCGCGGGTCGCGCGGATCTGGCACCTCGCCGAGCAGGAGGGCCGCGCGCCGTTCCCCGCCCCCGCGCTCGGCTCGGTGTACCGGCTGCCGGAGCTCGCCGGCACGCTGCGGCGCATCGCGGACGACGGGCCGGACGCGTTCTACTCCGGGCCGGTGGCAGAGGCGATCGCGGCGGCGAGCTGGCTCTCGACCGAGGATCTCGCCGCCCACCGCTCCGAGTGGGTCGAGCCGCTCCGCGTCGACTACCGCGGGCTCGAGGTCTGCGAGCTGCCGCCGAACGGCCAGGGCGCGGCCGCGCTCGTCGCGCTCGGGCTCCTCGACGGCGTCGCCGAGCCGTCCCTCCACGAGCTCGTCGCGGCCGTGCGACTCGGGCTCGCCGACGCCTACGCGCACGTGGCCGACGAACCGCTCCCCGCCTTCGTCCTCGACCCCGCGCGCCTCGCCGGACTTCGAAGCAACACCACCTACCTGTGCTGCGTGGACGAGGACCGAAACGCCGTGTCCTTCATCCAGAGCCTGGCCGAGCACTTCGGCTCGGGAGTCGTCGCGGGCGACACCGGCGTCGTCCTGCACAACCGCGGCTCCGGCTTCGTCGAGGAGCCAGGCCACCCGAATGAGCTCCGGCCGGCGCGCCGCCCGTTCCACACGATCATCCCCGGCATGCTGCTCGAGGGCGGGCGGCTCCTCGGACCGTTCGGCGTGATGGGCGGACCGATGCAGGCGCAGGGGCACGTCCAGCTCGTCCAGCGCCTGCGCGAGGGCGCCGACCCGCAGGCCGCCCTCGACGCCGCGCGGTTCCGCGTCGAAGCCGGGCGCCGCGTCGCCCTCGAGCCCGGCCTGTGGGAGCGCGCGGACGAGCTTCGCCGTGCCGGCAACGAGCCGTACCTCGACGCGGAGCCGCACCGCTTCGGCGTCGGCCAGGCGATCCTCGTCCTCGGCGACGCACTCGTCGGCGGCTCCGATGCGCGGGGCGACGGTCACGCCGCGGGGCTCTAGGTGAACGTCTCGGTCACGCCCGCCGAGGCCGAGGCGCTGCGCCGGTGGGTCGAGCGCGAGCGGGCGGCCCGGACGATCGAGATCGGGCTCGGCTACGGCGTCTCGGCGCTTGCCGTCTGCGAGGGCCTCGTCCGGAACGCCGGCGACGACGCGCGCCACGTCGTCATCGACCCATTCCAGGAGACGAGGTTCGGGGGTGCTGGTCTGCGCCTCCTCGAGGAGGCCGGCGTGGCTGCGCTCGTGGAGCTGCACCGGGAGGAGTCGCAGCTCGTGCTCCCGCGGCTCGTCGCCGAGGGCCGCCGCTTCGACCTCGCATTCGTCGACGGCAACCACCGCTTCGACGCCGTCTTCCTCGACCTCGTCTACCTCGGCCGGCTCGTCCGTGGGGGCGGGATCGTCTTCCTCGACGACTACCAGCTGCCGGCCGTGGCGCGCGCGGTCTCGTTCTGCACGACGAACCTCGGCTGGACATTGGAGGAGGTCTCCGCGCCCGACGAGCTCCACCAATGGGCCGTTCTGCGGACGCCCCGGGTCCCGCCCGAGCGGCGCTTCGACCACTTCGTCGAGTTCTGATGGAGCTGCGCGCGGTGATGCGGCGGTTCCCCTCCGGCGTGGCGGTCGTCACCGTCGACCTCGAGGGGGAGCGGATCGGCCTCACCGTGAGCTCGCTCGTCTCGCTCTCGCTCGACCCTCCGCTTGTCGGCCTCGCGGTGAGCCGGCAGGCTGCGCTCCACGAGCTGTTGCGGCGGGCGGAGTCCTTCGCCGCCAGCCTCCTCGGTGAGGGGCAGGAGGACCTCGCGACGCGGTTCTCGCGCGGCGTGCCGCCGATCGCGCTCTGGACCGGCGTCGCGGTACGCGACGGCCTGCGCGCGCCGCTCCTCGAGGGTGCGCTCGGCTGGCTGGAGTGCGACACGCGGGCGGAGCACGCGGTCGGGGATCACACGCTCTTCGTGGGCGAGGTCGTCTCGGCGGAGGTCGGCGCGCCCGGCCGCCCGCTCGTCCACCTCGACCAGCGGTTCGTCGCGGTGTGATCGCGGCCGTCGTCTTCGACCTCGACGGCGTGCTCCTCGACTCCGAGCAGCTCTGGGACGAGGTGCGGGAGGAGCTGGCGCGCCGGCGCGGCGGCCGTTGGCACGAGCGGGCGCAGCGGGACATGATGGGCATGAGCTCGCCGGAGTGGTCGCGCTACATGCACGACGTGATCGGGCTCCGCGAGCCGCCGGAGGAGATCAGCGCCGAGGTCGTGCGGCTGATGGGCGAGCGCTACCGCGAGCGGCTGCCGCTCCTCCAAGGCGCGGTCGAGGCCGTCGAGCGGCTCGCCGCCCGGTGGCCGCTCGGGCTCGCCTCGTCGTCGAACCGGCCGCTCATCGACCTTGTGCTCGATGTCTCCGACCTCGTGCGGTTCTTCCGCGCAACGGTCTCCTCGGAGGAAGTGCCGCGCGGAAAGCCTGCGCCCGACGTCTTCCTGGAGGCGGCGCGGCGGCTCGGCGTCGCGCCGGAGCTGTGCGCGGTGGTCGAGGACTCGGCGAACGGGATCCTCGCCGGGCGCGCGGCCGGGATGCTCGTCGTCGCGATCCCGAACCCGCACTTCCCGCCGGGGGACGAGGCGCTCGCGGAGGCAGACTTGGTGCTGGGATCGCTGGAGGAGCTGGCCCCTAGCGTTTTCGAATCAGCGCCATCCCGTCGCGGACGGTAAGCATGACCGCGACGACCCGCTCGTCGTTCCGGACGTGGTCGTTGAAGGCCATGATCGTGCGCGTGCGCTCGTCCGGGTCGTCCTCCGCGACGCGGCCGGACCAGAGGACGTTGTCGGCGACGATCAAGCCGTCGTCGGTGAGGAGCGGTAGCGCGGCCTCGTAGTAATCGAGGTAGCCCTCCTTGTCGGCGTCGATGAAGACGAGGTCGAACGGGCCCTCGAGGCTCTGCATCGTCTCGAGCCCGGGGCCGAGCCGGTAGTCGATCCGGTCGGCGACCCCGGCTTCCTCGGCGTAGCGGCGCGCTATCTCCTGCGCCTCCGGGTCGACGTCGCAGGTGACGACCGTGCCCCCGGGTGGGAGCGCCGAGGCCATCGCGATCGACGACCAGCCGGTGAACGTGCCGAGCTCGAGGACGCGGCGCGCGCGGGTGAGGTGGACGAGGAGCTCGAGGAACCGTCCTTCGAGCGGCCCGACCATCATCTGCGGCGTCGACGTCCGCTCGCGCGTCTCGGCTGCGAGGCGCTCGAAGAGCCCGTCGAGCGGGTGCGAGCTCGACAGCGCAACCGCATAGTCCTCCACCCGCGACTCGACGACGAAGCTCATTCGTTTACCTCGGAATCCGGCGCACCCGGACAGCGGCGCAGACGGCCGCGCCGGCGAAGCCGACACGGCCTGAAAGCGGCATCGCAAGCGACGCCGCTCACGACTCGACCCGGCCGAAGAGGACGCAGCCGTTGTGGCCGCCGAGGCCCATCGCGTTCGAGAGCGCCACGTCGACCTGCGCCTCCCGCGCCTCGTTGGGCACGTAGTCGAGGTCGCAGGCGGGATCGGGGTGCTCGTAGTTCATCGTCGGCGGGACCTTGCCCTCGCGGAGCGCGAGGACGCACATCATCCCTTCGATCGCGCCGGCCGCGCCGAAGCAGTGGCCCATCACGGACTTCGTCGAGGACACGGCCATCCGGTACGCGTGCTCGCCGAACACGTCCTTGATCGCCTTCGTCTCGGCCGCGTCGCCGAGCGGCGTCGATGTGCCGTGCGCGTTGATGTATCCCACGCGCGCAGGCTCGACATCGGCCCGCCGCAGCGCCGCCTGCATCATCTCCGCGACGCCGACCGACTCCGGGTCCGGCTGCGCCATGTGATGCGCGTCGTTCGAGGCGCCGTAGCCGAGCACCTCGGCGTAGATCGGCGCACCGCGCGCGCGAGCCGCCTCGAGCTCCTCGACGACGAGCACGCACGCCCCTTCGCCCATGACGAAGCCGGCCCGCGTCGCGTCGAAGGGCCGCGACGCGCGCGGCGGGTGCTCGTCCTCGGCGACGAGCCCGCGCATGGCGCAGAACCCGGCCAGGATCAGCGGGTGCATGCAGGCCTCGGTGCCGCCGGCGAGCACCGCGTCGGCGTCGCCGCGCCGCACGAGCTCGGCCGCCTCGCCGATCGCGTGCGAGCCCGTCGCGCACGCCGAGACGACGGCGTAGTTCGGCCCGCGGATGCCGAGCGAGATCGCGAGCTGGCCGCTCGCGGAGTCGACGAGCACGTTCGGCAGGAAGTTCGGCGACACGCGCTCCGGCCCCCGCTCCCGCAGCACTTCGCTCTGCTCCATGATCCCGATGAACCCGCCGATCGCGGAGCCGAAGACGATCCCGACCCGCGCCGGGTCGAAGCCGTTCAGGCCCGCATCGTCGACGGCCTCCTTCGCCGCTCCGAGCGCGAGCAGGACGTTGCGGTCGAGCTTGCGCACTTCCTTCGGCGAGGCGACGCCGCTCGGGTCGAAGTCCTTCACCTCGGCCGCGATCCGCACCGGGAAGCCACTCGCGTCGAACGAGCGGATGAAGTCGATCCCGCTCTCGCCGGCGAGCGCGGCGCGCCACGTCGAGGGCGCGTCGTTCCCGATCGGGGTGACGGCGCCGAGGCCGGTGACGGCGACGCGTCTCACAGCAGCGGAGTTAGGAAGAGTCGTGATGTGGGAAGGATCAACGTCGGTCGCGGGGCCTGGTCCTAGCCCCCCTTTGGAGAGTTCCAAGGAGGTACGTCATGGGGTTGGGCACTGCGGTGCAGGTTGAGGCTACCGTCAAACCGCGTCTTGTCTTCTTCCACTCGTCGTTCTCGGGCCACTGTCGCCGGGTCGAGGGCTTCCTGGCGCAGGTCCTCCAGCGGCGGCGGAACCACGGCACGTTCCAGCTTTACCGCGTGGCGAAAGAGGAGCGGCCCGACCTCGTGGAGCGGTTCGAGGTCGAGGAAATGCCGACGCTCGTCGTCGTCGAGGGGCAGAAGGTGCGAGGCCGCCTCGCACGCCCGCGCGGGTGCCGCGACATCGAGGCGTTTCTGGCCCCCTGGCTGAACTAACTAGACCGTAATCCCCTGCTCGCGGAGGGAGAGCTCCGCGAAGCGGTCCCAGTTCGCCTCGATCTTCCTCGCCATCGCCTGCTCCTCGCCGATGATCTCGCGCGCGGCCGCCGCGGTCTCCTCGTCGCCGGCCCGCTGCGCGATCCGGGTCAGGAGCTCGTAGGCGGCGATCTCCACGTGCTCGGTCGCGTAGCCGTCGCGCGCGTTGCGGCCGGCCTTCTCCGGCCGGGCCATGTCGACGACGCTCTTCATCAGCGCCCCGACGATCCCGCCGGCCTCCTTCACCATCGACGGCGAGGCGTCGTGCGCCCGGAGGCGCTTCTCCATCCGGTCGGCGTGCTGCTGCGTCTCCAGCTTGTGCTGCTGGAGCTCGCGCTTGATCTCGGGGTCGTCGGTGGTCGAGATCATTCCGTCCAGCATCCGGAGCACGTTCTCCTCCATCGCGTAGGCCCCGTCGATGTGCTTCACGAGCTGGGACTGAAGGTCGTCTGCCACAGGAACCCTCCTCATCGCGAACTGGCCGACGGTGCGGCCGCGGTAGGTCGCGCGGCCGCGGTAGCGGTCCGGGCCGTCGGGCTCGACGACGTCGACGAAGCCCTGGAACGGCGCGCGGTAGTGGAGCTCGTTCCCGCGCACGTCGAAGGGCATCCCCGGGAGCTGCCCGAAGGTCGTCGTCCCGCAGCTCCCGCCGATCCGCTTGCGGCAGCCGACGAGGGGCGGCAGCGCGCCGCCCGTCCGCTCGACCTCCCAGACCCCATCCAGACCGGCCACGACCTTTAGCCTTCCTCCTCGTGCCCGGCGCAAACGTTCCCTTCCCGCCCATGGAGGCCGAGCTCGTGAAGGAGCTTCCGAGCGGCGAGGGCTGGCAGTACGAGCCGAAGTGGGACGGCTTCCGCGGCGTGCTCGAGAACGACGGCGGCGAGCTCGCGCTGTGGAGCCGGAACGAGCGGCCGCTGCTCCGCTACTTCCCCGAGCTCCGGCCGGTCGGCGAGGCGCTCCCGCCGCACACGGCGCTCGACGGCGAGATCGTCATCGAGCGCGAGGGGCACCTCGACTTCGACGCCATGCAGATGCGCCTGCACCCGGCCGAGAGCCGCGTCCGCAAGCTCGCCGCGGAGATCCCGGCGCAGTACGTCGTCTTCGACCTCCTGCTCTGGGACGGCGAGGAGGTGTGGCGCCGCCCGCTCGAGGAGCGCCGCGCCGAGCTCGCCGAACGCGCGCCGGAGGGTGTCCGGCTCTCGCCGTTCACAAGCGACCTGGCGACCGCGGAGGACTGGATCCAGCGCATCGAGACGGCGGGGCTCGACGGCGTGGTCGCGAAGCGGCTCGGCCTCCCCTACCTCCCCGGCTCGCGCGAGGGCGTCGTGAAGGTGAAGCGGCACAAGACGGCCGACTGCGTCGTGGCGGGGGTGCGCTGGAAGGCGAAGCCGACGACGATCGCGACGCTCCTCCTCGGCCTGTACGCCGACGACGGGCACCTCGACTACGTCGGCTCCGCGGCCGTCGGCGCGCGCCGCCATACCGAGATCGCCGAGCGCGTGCTCCCGCTCCTCGACGAGGCGCAGGAGCGGCGCTTCTCGGAGCCGAACCGCTGGGGGACCGGCGAGCTGGCGGAGTCGGCGCTCCGCCCGGAGCTCGTCTGCGAGGTGCGCTACGACAAGCTCGAGCGGTCCCGGTTCCGCCACGGCACGCGCTTCCTGCGCTTCCGGCCCGACAAGGATCCGAAGCAGTGCACGTGGCGCGAGGTGCGCCCGCCGCTCAGCCCCGACGACCTCACCGTCGAAGGCCTGCTCGCGCAGCGGTGACGATTGCGCTCGTCCCGCTCGCCCGCGCGCACCTGCCCGCGGTCGAGGCCCTGTTCGACGATCCCGACGTGCTGCGCTTCACGCGGCTCCCCGAGCCGCCGCCCGGCTTCGCCGAGACCTGGCTCGGTCTGTACGAGCGCGGCCGCCGGGACGGAACGCGCGAAGGCTTCGCGGTCGTCGAAGAGGGCGAGTTCCTCGGCCTCGCGCTCGCGCCGAGGATCGAGCGCGAGACGCGCACCGCCGAGCTCGGTCACATCGTCGCCCCCTCGGCGCGCGGGCGCGGCGTCGCGACGAGGGCGCTCCGGCTGCTGACCGAGTGGGCCTTCGCGGAGCTCGGCGCGCTGCGGCTCGAGCTCCTCGTCGGGGTCGAGAACCACGCGTCGAAGCGCGTCGCGGAGCGAAACGGCTACCGCCTCGAAGGCGTGCTGCGCTCGCTGTACTTCAAGCAGAACGCCCGCGAGGACACCGAGATCTGGTCGCGCCTGCCCGGCGACTAGCGCAGCCGGAGCGGCGGGGAGAAGACCCCCAGAGAGGGCGACCAGACGCGGAAGCGGTCGCCCGCTCGCCCGACCAGGCTCCGCCGGAAGAACCCGCTCGAGGAGGTGCGCGCGGTCCCGCCGTACCAGGCCCAGCGGCCGTTCACGAGCTTCTGGAGCCGGTACGCACGCCGGCCGTGCCCGGGCCGGACCTGGCCCCAGAGGCGCGTCCGTGATCCGCTCCGCAACTCCTGTGCGAGCGGGAGCTGGAACGCTCGATACGACGGCTTGGCGACCCCCTTGACGTTGAGCACGCCGCTCTGCCAGCCGGCGAGGCTGGGCTCGTCGCGGACGAGGAAGTGGATCAGGACGTCGACGCGCGGCGCGAGGTAGGCGCGGAGCGCGGCGCCGCTCATGTACTCGGCCTGGAGGGCGTCGGAGACGCCGATGTACGGGTCGGGCGGGTTCGTCTGGTAGCCGTACTCGGTGAGCCAGATCCGCTTCGCGCCGAAGGCCCTCGTCACGTCGCCGATCAGCCTCGGGAGCGTCGCCATCGTGAGCGTGCGGCAGGATCCGCAGCCGCCGCTCCACGGCGTCTCGGTGTGCGGGCTCAGCGGGTACGGGTTGTGCGCGTACGCGTCGAGGCGCGCGCCCGCGCGCTTCATCCCCTGGATCCAGTCGACCGGCGAGACCCCGCCCGCGTTCCCGCGCGGCGCCGTCACGCCGCCGCCGACCTGGGCGCCGCGGTGCACCGCGTGGATCGCCGCGTACGCGGGGTTGAGCAGCCGCGTGGTGTACACGACCGGCGAGGTCGGCCGAAGCCAGCGCCGCTGATTCGGCTCGTTCCAGATCGCCCAGCGGTTCACCCACGGGTAGCGCTTCGCCGCCGCGTGCGCGAAGGCGGCCGTCATGACCCCGGATCTCGGCGCCCAGCTCGGCGCGTGCCCGCCGTTCGCCCAGGCCGGCGTGCCGTAGATCGTCACGAGCGCCGCGATCCCGTGCGACCTCAAGCCCTTGAGGAAGAGGTCGCTCGGCCCCCATTTGTAGGCCGGATCCGTCATCGACGTCGGGCTCTTCGGCTTGCGCGCCGCGACCTGATCCCAGCGCAGGTTGTAGCGGACGATCTGCACGCCGAGCGCCTTCACCCGCGCGAGCCGCTGCGCCAGCGTCCCGTTCCCGTCGGCGATCCAGGCGTCGTCCTGGATGCCGTACCGGATCGACGGCGAGGCGGTTGCGATCCCCGGCACGGCGAGCGCGGCGACGAGGCCGCAGAGGAGGGCGAGCCGCACGAGCACAGCGGCCGAGGGTACAGACAGCGCTTTACGACGGTGTAAAAGGCGTGTTCAGGAACGGCGTGCGCGTGAGGCGCCGCTTGCGGTGCCGATATCAGGACGTGCAGGCTCCGCCTGCGCGTCCGTCTGAAACGACCGGTCGAGGCGCTGACTACGTACGGCGGGCGCGTGAAGGCTGGACGCGGCGCGGCTCGCCGGGCATCTTGGGGAAGTTCGGCGGGTACCGCGCCTCGCCGACGCCCTCGGCCTCCTCGCGCTCGACCCATTCGTGGAGGACGCGCAGGTCGCAGACCGCGCCGTCGATTCCCGCCTGCACGTCGCCGAGCTTCGCCCAGCGCTCGGGCATCGTCGCCATCGTGAAGTCCTCGGTCTCGACCTCCGGCAGCTCGTCCCAGGTGACCGGCGCCGAGACCGTCGCGTCCGGCCGCGCCCGTACCGAATAGGCCGAGGCGATCGTCCGGTCGCGCGCGTTCTGGTTGTAGTCGATGAAGACGCGCTTGCCGCGCTCCTCCTTCCACCACGCCGTCGTGACGAGCTTCGGCGCGCGCCGCTCGACCTCGCGCGCGAAGGCGAGCGCGCAGCGCCGCACCTCGGGGAACGTCCACAGCGGCTCGATCCGGCACGCGACGTGGATGCCGCGGTTCCCGGAGGTCTTCGGCCAGCCGACGTAGCCGATCTCCTCGAGCACCTCGTGGACGAGGGCGGCGACCTTCTTGGCATGCCGGAACGTCGTGCCCGGCTGCGGGTCGACGTCGATGCGGAGCTCGTCCGGGTGCTCGACGTCGCGCCGCCGCGAGGGCCAAGGATGGAAGTCGAGCGTCGCGAGGTTCGCCGCCCAGACGACCTGCGCGAGCTCGGTGACGCAGAGCTCGTCGGCGTGCCGGCCCGACGGGAAGCGGACGCGCGCGGTCTCGATCCAGTCGGGCCGCTTCTCCGGGACGCGCTTCTGGTAGATCGCCTCCCCCTCGGCCCCGTCCGGGTGCCGCTTGAGTTGAGTCGGCCGCTCGTAGAGCGCCCTGACGATCCCCTCCCCGACCGTGAGGTAATGCCGTACGAGGTCGAGCTTCGTCTCGCCCCGGGTCCGGAAGAAGACCTTGTCCGGGTTGGTGACCTTGACGATCCGGCCGCCGACCTCGAGCTCGACGAAGGGAGAGGCCACCGCCCCAGTATGTCCGACGCCGCCGCGCCCGACATGGCGGGCGCGGCTCAGGCCGCCTGCCGTTAGAAGGAGTCGCCGGCAAGTCGTCATGCCGCCGAAGGCGGCGGACTTGCCGGCGCTTAGCGGAGAAGGAGGGATTCGAACCCTCGAGGCAGGTATTCACCCACCTAACGCCTTAGCAGGGCGCCGCCTTCAGCCACTCGGCCACTTCTCCGTGAGCGGCACAGAGTACCCATTCGCCCGGCCCGCTACCCTGTGCGGGCTCGGAGGGGTGGCAGAGCGGTCGAATGCGGCGGTCTCGAAAACCGTTACGGGCCTCTGGGTCCGTCGAGGGTTCAAATCCCTCCCCCTCCGCTGCGCCCTTCCGACTAGAACCAGCCCGCTTTCGGCGGCGCGTGCGCGTCGCGGAACTTCCTCGGATTGGCTCGGTTCAGCGCATCGACGACGCGTCTGGCGAACGCCTCGCTCCCCGTCCGGCCGAACGAGTCGTGATCGAGGGCGCCTTCGGCACGTGTGAGGTAGTGCCACCCGTCGACCTTGGCCGTCTTTTCGTAGCGCCGAAACGGCGAGGCATCCTCCGGCAGCGGATCGAGCTCGCCTGCGTCCGCTCGCTCGAGGGCACGACGGACCTCCTCCGCCAGCTGCTCGCTCCGGAGCTCCAGCTCCTCCAGTCGTGGAGTCCCGCAGGCGCGCACGCACACGCCAGAGCATCCTCGTGAAGCCCCTGCTCCGCTCCACAACGTATTGACTCATGCCTTAGCGGCCGACGATCTCAACGGTGTCGCCGTCGGCGAGGACGTGGTCGCGGCCGACGCGCTGGCCTTCGAACCGCGCCGACGGGCCCCAGACCCGCGCGCCGCGGCAGCTCTCGGCGAGCTCGTGGTGGATCGTGTGCGCGACGTCCAGGACGGTCGCCGGCGGATGGAGCGCGACCGGCTCCTCGTCGCGCAGGAAGATCCGCACGAGGCCGGTCAGGCGCCACACCGCGTCGCGGAAAACATCGAGGCTCGCCTCGTCGAGGATGGACACGGCCACGAGCTCCGGCTCGGGGAGCGCCGCGCGGAGGCGCTCGATCGCTCCCGGCGACGCCTCGTCGGCCTTCGTCGCAGCAAGGAGCGCCGGCAGCTCGATGCCCGCCGCCGCGAGCTCAGCGCGGATCGACGCGAGCGCGTTGAGCGGCGCCGAGGCGTCGTGACAGAGGACCATCGCGTCGGCGTCGCGCAGCACGCCGAGGAGCGCACGCCCACCGCCGCGGCCCTCGCTCGCGCCCTCGATCAGACCCGGGATCTCGATGAGCTGGACGAGGACGCCGCGGATGCGCGTCAGCGCCGGCACCGGCCGGGTCGTCGTGAACGCGTAGTCGCCGGTCTTGATCTGCACGTTCGAGAGGGCCTGGAGCAGCGACGACTTGCCGCTGTTCGGCGGGCCGACGAGCGCGATTTGCGCCGCGCCCTCACGGCGGACGGCGATCGAATCGCGATGGACGACCCGGCTCCGCGTACGCGTCTCCTCGATCTGGGCGGTGACCCACTTGCGGATGTCCGCGTACGGCCCGCTGCGGTAGTTCGGCAGCTCGGCGAGGACCGCGCGCAGCTCGCGCACCCGCTCGGCGCCTTCCTTGCCGACAAGGCGGCGCTTGATCACCTGCATCTGCGTGCGGTGGGGCATCGGCATGTGCCTGAGCGTACGTTTAACGGACGGCGCGCAGGGCACTTCGGCCTGCGATGGAGTGGGCGGCGCTCATCGCATGGGTGCTGACCGCCGGCGGCGGCTTCGTGCTCCTCACCATCTGGCTCGCCCGCGGCGGGATGCAACAGGGCCGTGAAGGCGGCAGCCGCATCAGGCCACCCTTGATTCTCAGCCACTTCCTGCTCGCGGCCACGGGCCTCGTGCTCTGGATCGTCTATCTCGTCGCCGACGAGGACGCTCTCGCGTGGATCGCGTTCGTGATCCTCGCGGTCGTCGCGCTCCTCGGGTGGACGATGTTCGCGATCTGGTGGCGGCGCCGTCAGGCTCGTGGCGCCGTCCGGGAGGCGGTGAGCCCCGACACGCCCGCCGAGCAGCACTTCCCGGTCTCGATCGCCGCGCTGCACGGCGTGCTCGCCGTGACGACCGTCGTGCTCGTCTTCCTAGCGGCCGTCGGCGTCGGCGACTAAGACCTCCGCCGCGGCTTCGAGGTTGACGCGGCCTGCGCCGTTCGTCGCGATGTAGCCGGCCGCTCGGCTTGGACGCCAGAGCGGTATCCCCGTCTCGACGACGACGGCGTCGGGCGCGCCGGCGAGCACCTGCTCCGCGGCGTCGCGCTCCCACTCGTGGCGGTGCGCGTCGCGGAGCACGAGAACGATCTGTTGCTCGCCGCGAGCCGGCGCTTCGGTCGGAGACACGGTTTCGGCGCCGAGGACGTCACCGAGGCTGTGGCGAGCAGGCCCGGCCGCGACAGATGGCTCCGGCCGGAGCTCGACCACGAGCGGTGGGCGGGTCAGCTCCACGACTCCCTGCACCCGTAGCGCACGCCGCGCCGCCTCGAGCCCCACCCCGGAGCCAGGCGCGTGCCCGGCACGGGGGCCGGCCGCTGCGGCCATGTCGGTGACGCGGCCGGCGGCCTCCGCAAGCCGCTCTTCGGGGAGGCGCCCTGTGGAAACCGCCTCGACGATCGAGCGGTGGACGCGCTCGACCGGCTCGGGGCCGAGGCCGGCGCCGAGGCACAGCGCGTCCGCCCCGGCGGCGAGCGCGCGCGCAGCTGCCTCGATCCCCACGGTGGCGGTGACGCCCTTCATGTCGAGCGCGTCCGTGATCACGAGGCCGGTGAAGCCGAGCTCCTCCCGCAGCAGGCCGTGGAGGATGCGGCGGCTCACCGTGGCCGGCACGTCGTCGAGCTCGGGCACACGGATGTGCGCGCTCATGATCGCCCGCGTCCCTGCGTCGATCGCCGCCCGGAACGGCAGGAGCGCCGCGCCGAGGTCGCCGCCGACCGTCGGCAGCTCGTGGTGCGAGTCGAGCTCGGTGTCGCCGTGGCCGGGGAAGTGCTTGGCGCAGGCGGCGACGCCGGCGCCCTGCATCCCGCGCACGAAGGCCGCGACGTGCCGCGCCACGAGCTCCGGCTCCGACCCGAACGAGCGGATCCCGATCACCGGGTTCCGCGGGTTCGTGTTCACGTCCGCGACGGGCGCGAAGTTCAGGTTCACGCCCACCGCCGCGAGATCCGACCCGACCGCAGCGGCCACACGCTCCGTGAGCTCGACGTCGTCGACCACGCCGAGGGCGAAGTTGCCCGGGTACGAGCTGCCGCGCTCGTGCTCGAGCCGCGTGACGTCGCCGCCCTCCTCGTCGATCACGACGAGCAGTCCGCGCAGCTCCGCCGTCAGCGCCGCGAGCTGTTCTCGGCTCTCGACGTTGCGCGAGAAGAGGACGATGCCGCCGAGCCCGCGCTCGATCCACCCCCGCAGCCAGTCGGGCGGGACAAGCCCGTCGAACCCGGGCAGCAGGCACGCCGCGGCCCAGCGGTCGAGACTCAAGCCTTGACGGCGCCGGCCGTGAGCCCGAAGGCGATCTTCCGCTGCACGAGCAGGAAGAAGACGATCACCGGGATCGCGATCAGCGTCGACCCGGCCATGAGCCCGCCCCAGTCGGTGTGTCGGCTCGTGCCGGTGAAGTACGAGAGCCAGACCGTCGCCGTCTGCTTCGAGCCGTCGTTCAGCAGGATGCGGGCGAAGATGTATTCGTTCCAGCTCGTGATGAAGGCGAAGATCGAGGTCGCCACGAGCCCCGGCGCGACCAAGGGCAGGAGGATCTTCACGAAGGCGCCGAGCCGGCTCGAGCCGTCCACCATCGCCGCCTCCTCGAGCTCGCGCGGGATGCCGAGCAGGAAGCCGCGCAGCGTCCAGACCGAGAACGGCAGCACGAAGGTCATGTAGGTGAAGATCACGCCGGTCAGCGTGTTCACCTGCCCGTAGCGGCGGAGCACCACGAACAGGGGGATGATCAGCCCCGCCTGCGGGAGCATCTGGATCCCGATCATCAGGACGATGAAGAGCTTCTGACCCGTGAAGCGGAACTTCGCGAGCGCGACCGCGGCGAGGAACGCGAGCGCCATCGAGAGCGCGACGGTGACTCCGACGATGATCAGGCTGTTCTTGACGTCGACCCAGAAGAAGGGTCGGTGGATCGCGTCCGTGAAGTGCCCCAGCGTCGGATGGAGCGAGAACCACGTGGGGTTCAGGCTGTTGATCTGGTCGTCCGGCTTGAACGCCGTCGAGACCATCCAGAAGACCGGGAAGGCGAGGAGGACGAGGACGAGGATGCCGACGAGGTTCCACGCCGTCCGCGTCAGGCGACGGCGCCGCGTGCGCCGCGGCCGCCGCCCGACTGTGGGCGCGACAGGAGCGGGCGCGATCTGCGTCTGCGCGCTCACCGCACCTCGTCGAACTGCACCATTTTCCGCACGTACACGACGCTGAGCAGCGCGACCATGAGCAGCATCAGGATCGAGATGGCGGCGCCGCGCCCGAAGTCGTGGAAGAAGTACCCCTCCTCGTAGAGGTAGGTGCCCATGACGTAGTTGGACGTGGCGATCCGGGACTGGCCGATGAGCAAGAACGGCTGCGTGAAGACGCCGAAGTCCCAGATGATCGAGAGGCTCGTGAGGATGAGGAAGATCGGCTTCAGGATCGGCAGCGTCACGTCCTTGAAGACCCGCCACGGTCGGGCGCCGTCGATCTCCGCCGCCTCGACGAGCTCGCCCGGCACCTGCGAGAGACCCGCGTAGACCGTCACGACGACGAACGGGATCGCGCCCCAGACGATGAGCGTGGTCGTGAGAGAGAGCATCGAGAAGGTCGAGGCGTACCAGTCGTGCTGCATGTAGTCGCCGACGTGGAGCTTCGTGAGGATGTAATTCAGGACGCCGTTCTCGTAGTTCGTCATCCAGAGCCACACCTGGACGGCGACGACGGGCGGCATCGCCCAGACGAGCACGAGCCCCGTCGTCAGGAGCACGCGAATCACCGAGCTGACCTGGACGAGGAGGAGCGCGATCAGCGTCCCGATCACCATCGTCAGGCCGACATTGGCGATCGTGAAGACCACCGTCCGCAGGAGCGTGTGCCAGAAGACCGGGTCGTGGAGAACCGAGCTGAAGTTGGCCCAGCCCACCCCGACGCCCTTGTGCGCGATGAGCTCCTCGAGCCCGTAGCGCTGGAACGACAGCTTGACCAGCCAGTAGAGCGGATATCCGAGGATCGCGGCGACCGTGCCCAGGACGGGCAGGATCAGCCAGTAGGGAACGGAGGCCCGGAAGATGCCGGACCACGTGAGCGGGCGCCGCCGCCGAAGCCGAGGGGCTGCTTCGGCGGCGAGCGCCGCTCCGCTCGGGACGTGGCTACTCGTCAACGAGCTCCGCGTCCCACACTTCGATCAGGGCCGGTTGAGGGTGAGCGTGATGTTGTCGCTCGCCGTCGACGTGGCGTCCTTGATCGAGGACTTGCCGGTGAGGATCCGGGCCAGCATCGTGCGGAGGACGTTGCCGTTCTCCACGTTGACCCAGTTCTTCGCCGTCGGCACGAACCAGCTCCGCTTCGCAGCGCGCTCGTTCACGCTGTTGCCGAGCAGGTTCGTCGCGTTCGGGATGTTGCCCTTCGCCTGGAGGGTCTTCTCGCCGCTCGTCGACGTGAAGATCCGGATCCAGTCCTTCGCGAGGGCCTTGTCCTTCGAGCCGTTCGGGACGGCCAGGTCGGAGCCGCCGAGAAAGCCCGGCATCGACTGGCCGGCCTTGTGGCCCGGCATCACGAACTGGTTCGTCACGTTCTTGTACTTCTTGCCGACGCAGCAGCTGAACCACGCCGGGCCGACGATCGACGCGGCCCCTCCCTGCGCGAACACGTCGTAGGGCTGCGGCCGGTCCTCGGTGCCCGTCCTCGAGGCGCGCGAGGCGACGTCGAAGAACCGCTTGTACGCGGCGAGCCCGGCCCGCGCCTTCGGCGAGTCGAGGGCGCCGTGCCACTTGCCGCGGCTGAACGTCGCGATCCGGCCGCCGTAGTCGTAGACGAAGCTCATCGCGAAGTACCAGTCGGTGCCGGCGATGTAGACCGGCGAGAAGCTCTTCTTGCCGTTCCGTGCGCGGAGCTTCTTCGCGATCGAGGAGAACTGCGCCAGGCTCTTCGGCGCCTTCGCCTTGATCTTCTTGTACAGGTCGGTCCGGTATGTGACCACGCGCGACCCGGCGTAGTACGGCACGCCGTACAGCTTGCCGTTGAAGGTCGCGGAGGCGGCGAGGCCCTGGAGCCAGCTCCTCGAGTTCGCGAACGAGCCCTTGTCGGCCGAGAGGTTCGCGAACGCGCCCGCGGCCATGTACTTCGTCATCTCGGTGTTCCCCATCTCGATGACGTCCGGGACGTTGCCCCCGGCGAGCGTCGCGTCGAACTTGCCCAGGTGGTCGGGCCACGTCTGGTACTGCACGTCGACGCTCACACCCGGGTGGGCCTTCTCGAACGCCGCGTTCGTCGACGCGACGAGATCCGGCCAGCCGCTCTGCGCGTCGACCTGGAGCCAGACGGTGATCTTGCTCGCCGTCGCATGCGCCGGCGAGTCCGTCCGTGCGGCCGCAGTCGAGACCGCGACCAGAGCTGCGACCAGCGCGAGGCTGGCGACTAAGCGCGCTTTCATAGACGGTCCTCCAAGAAGTCGGTGGACGGCCTACGCCTGCGCAACCCCGTCATGTGGCCGTACGGGGGTCGTGCGCTGCGGCCGCCAAGTGGTTCATACCAGTTGGCCACGGCGCGGACGATTGCACACACCGCTGGTGGTTGTCAAGACCAATCTTCATAGTCCCCGGGCCACGAGTGCCCGGGGCCGGTGCATCTCGACGCCGCCGGAGAGGTCGGTCACGATCCGGTAGCGGTCGCCGCGGTAGATCGACTGGACGAACTCGACGATCTCGTCGCTGCCGTTGCGGCTGAAGCGCTCGAAGAGGAACGCGGGCGAGTGCAGCGGCACGCCGAGCGCCGCCGACTCCTCCTCGTTCGTCACCGTCGGCTCGATGGTCTGGATCCCGCCGGCGACGACGACGCCGTACCGGTCGCGCAGGAGCGCGTAGAACGACCCGGCCTCGAGGTCGCCCGCCGTGAGGCCGGGCACGAGCGACTCCCGCACGTGCAGCGTCTCGATCGCCATCGTCTCGCGATCGGCCAGCCGGAGCCGCTTCGCGACGACGACAGGCTCGGACGGAGAGACGTGCAGGAGCCGGCCGAGGCGCGCGCCGGCGGGCACGACGTTCAGTTCGAGCGTCCGCGAGGCCGGCGTCATCCCGCGCGCCCGCATGTCGTCGGTAAAGGACGTCAGCGTGAGCTCCTGGGCGATCTTCGGCTCGCTGACGAACGTGCCCGAGCCGCGGCGCCGCACGAGGTAGCCCTCGCGGACGAGCTCGTCGAGGGCGGCGCGCACGGTCAGGCGCGAGACGCCGAGGTCGGCGCTCAGCTGCCGCTCCGACGGAATCGACTCGCCCACGCCGAGCTGCTCGATCAGGTCGAGCACGCGGTCGCGGGTCTCGGCCTGCTTCGTCACGTGGTCAAGACCACCTCGGGCTCCGGTGCCGCCTCGGCCGCGAGCAGGCTCTTTCCGGTCTTCGGATCGAAGAAGTGAAAGCGGTTCGGGTCGAGGGCGAGGCGCAGGCGGCTGCCGATCTCCGCCTTCGTCCGCGGGTCGACGCGCGCGTTGAAGAGCGCCTTCTCCTCGACGAGGAGCGTCGCGTCGTCCTCGCTCGCCTCGACCAGCGCCTCTGCGGAGATCCGCGGCGCGTCGACGTGGAAGAAGACGTGGACGTCGGAGCCGAGCTCCTCGAGCACCTCGATCTCGGCCTCGACGCGAGGCAGCTCGGGCGGCGCGAGCGCGGAGTCCTCGAAGCTCTCCGGCCGCATGCCGAGGACGACGGACCGCGTGCCGCGCGGGGGCCGCCTCCCGGGGTCGAGCGCGACGCGGAACTGGCCGAAGACGGCGTCGTCGCCGTCGATCTGCGCCTCGACGAGGTTCATCGCCGGCGTGCCGATGAACGCCGCGACGAAGAGGTCGACGGGCTGGCGGTAGAGCGTCTGCGGCTCGTCGACCTGGAGGATGCGCCCGTCGCGCATGACGGCCACGCGCTGGCCGAGCGTCATCGCCTCGGTCTGGTCGTGCGTGACGTAGACCGTCGTTACGCCGAGCCGCGCGTGGAGCTGGGCGAGCGAGGCGCGCACGCCGACGCGGAGCTTCGCGTCGAGGTTCGAAAGCGGCTCGTCCATGAGGAAGGCTTGTGGCTCGCGGACGATCGCGCGGCCCATTGCGACGCGCTGGCGCTGGCCGCCCGAGAGCTGCGCGGGCCGGCGGTCGAGGAGCTCGTCGAGGCCGAGCAGCTTCGCGACCTCCTCGACGCGGCGCCTCGTCTCCGCCTTCGGCGTCTTGCGCACCTTGAGCCCGTAGCCGATGTTCTGCCGCACCGACATGTGCGGGTAGAGCGCGTAGCTCTGGAAGACCATCGCCACGTCGCGCCGCCGCGGCGCGAGGTCGGTGACGTCGCGCCCGCCGACGCGGATGTGGCCGTCCGTGACCTCCTCGAGGCCCGCGATCATCCGCAGCAGCGTCGACTTGCCGCAGCCGGACGGGCCGACGAGGACCATGAACTCGCCGTCCTCGACCCGCAGGTTCACGTCCTCGACGGCGACGGTCCCGCCGGAGAAGACCTTCGTGAGGTGCTCGAGCTCGATCTGGGCCATCGACGACTCCGGGGAGCATAGGACCAGTTGCGCCGAAAAGCAAGACCAAAGACGCAGGTTCGCCACAAATGGTATTGACCACCTCGGGTAAGGCCGCGTACACTGCCCGCGTGGTGACCGAGCCGAAGGCCCTCGACGACCTGCTGACCGAGGCCCGGGCGCCGACCGGTGCGGACCACGACCTTCGCTCGACCGAGGAATTGGTCGAGTTGATGAACCGGCAGGACGCAGGCGTGCCGGCCGCGGTGGACGCAGCGCGGGCGCAGATCACCGCCGCGATCGACGAGATCGTGGCCCGCCTCGCGCGCGGCGGCCGGCTGATCTACGTGGGCGCGGGCTCGTCGGGGCGCCTCGCCGCTCTCGACGCCGCCGAGTGCGAGTCGACGTTCTCCGCCGAGGTCGTGGCGCTGGTGGCTGGCGGTCTCGCCGCGAGCCCAGCCGAGCAGGCGGCGGCGGAGGACGACGCCGAGGCAGGAGCGGACGAAGCGGCCGCGCTCGGCCTCGGGGAGGCGGACGCCGTCGTCGGCGTCAGCGCGAGCGGCCGCACACCGTACGTCCTCGGCGGGGTGCGCGCCGCCGCCGACGCGGGCGCGCTCACGGTCGCGCTCGTCTCCGTCCCGGACTCCGAGCTCGCGCGGGCCGCTGACCACGAGATCGCCGTCGTCGTCGGCCCCGAGTTCCTCGCGGGCTCGACGCGCCTCAAGGCGGGCACGGCGCAGAAGCTCGTCCTGAACACGATCTCGACCGTCGCGATGATCCGGCTCGGCAAGACCTACGGCGACCTGATGGTCGACGTGCACGCCACGAACGAGAAGCTGCGCGAGCGCGTGCGGCGGATCGTGCGCCAGGCGACGGGCGCCTCCGAGGACGAGGCCGACCGCGCGCTCGACGAGGCGCAGGGAAGCGCGAAGGTCGCGATCGTCTCGTTCCTCGCGGGAATCGACGCGAGCGCGGCCCGGGCCCGGCTTGACGAGGCAGGCGGCAGCATCCGAAACGCGGTTGCCCGATGAGGCTCGGCGTCGAGGCCGCGGTCGTCGGCGGCGAGCTCTTCCCAGGCGACGTCGAGCTCTCCGACGACGGCACTCTGGCCGGCTACGGCCTGGCGTCACCGAACGGCCGCGGCGTCGCGGCGCCCGGCTTCGTCGACCTCCAGGTGAACGGGTTCGGCGGCGTCGACCTGCTGGAAGCGGATGCGGACGGCTACCGCCGCGCGGGCGAGGCGCTCCTCGAGACCGGCGTGACGTCGTATCTGCCGACCTTCATCAGCGCGCCCGAGGAGGATCTCGTCGCGGCGCTCAGGGCCGTCCCGGTGATCGCCGAGGGCCCGCGGATCCTCGGCGTCCACCTCGAAGGGCCGTTCCTCGCGCCGAGCCGCCTGGGCACGCACCCGCCCGAGGCGCGGCGCGACGCGGACCCGGCGCTCCTCGAGCGGCTGCTGGCGGCCGGGCCGATCCGGCTCGTCACGCTGGCGCCCGAGCTTCCCGGCGCCGACGCATTGATCGAGCTTTTGCACGACCACGGGATCACCGTCTCGTGCGGGCACACGAACGCGACCGCCGAGGAGGCCGAGGCGGCCTTCGAGCTCGGCGTCCGCACGGTGACGCACCTCTTCAACGCCATGCGCCCCTTCCGGCACCGCGACCCCGGCATCGCCGGCGCGGCGCTCGCCCGCGACGACGTGATCGTCCAGATCATCCTGGACGGCGTGCACCTCGCGCCCGAGACGGCGCGCATCGTCTGGCGGGCGGCGACCGGCCGGCTCGCACTCGTCACCGACGCGTTCGCGGGCGCCGGCACCGGCATGAGCAATGGCTCGTACAGCCTCGGCAGCCTCGAGGTGACGCTCCGCGACGGCGTCGTCCGCGGACCGGACGGCGTCCTTGCCGGAAGCATGCTGACGATGATCGAGGCGGTCCGGAACCTGCACGCGCTCGGCGTACCGCTGGCGCAGGCGATCGAGGCCGCGAGCACGGTGCCGGCCCGGGTCGTCGGGATCTCGACCGTCGGGCGAATCGACGTCGGCTGGCCCGCCGACGTCGTCGTGCTCGACGACAACCTTCGGATCGACCGCGTCTTCGTCGGCGGGGAGGCGCGTGTCGTCGCCTGAGCCTGCTGCTGCCGCCGCCGAGCCCGGCGCCCAGCTTCTCGCCGAGATTCGCGAGCAGCCCGAAGCGCTCCGCTCGCTGCTCGAGCACGAGGGCGAGTACGCGCGCGTCGCGGCGACGGCGCGCGACCGCGGCGCCACGACCGTGCGGATGGTCGGCCACGGCTCGTCCGACAACGCGGCCGCATACGGCGTCTACGCGTTCGGACTCCTTCCGGGCTGGACGGCGCTCCGCGACTCGATCACGCTCTCCGTCTACTACGGCGCCGAGATCGACATGGCGGGCTCGACGGCGATCGCCCTCTCGCAGTCCGGCCGGACGATCGACGTGGTCGAGTACCTCGGCCGCGCGCGCTCGACGGGCGCGTTCACGGTCGCGCTGACGAACGACCCGGCCTCCGACCTCGCGCGCGAGGCGGAGGCGGTGCTGCCGCTCGCCGCCGGGACGGAGAGCTCGGTCGCTGCGACGAAGACGTACCTGAACCAGGTCGCGGCCCTGGGGTTGCTCGCCGCCCACGCCGCCGGCGAGGGCCGCCGCTTCGCCGAGAGCCTGCGCGTCGTGAGCGGGCAGATGGAGGAGCTGATCCCGCGGCTCGAGCTCCTCGTCCCGCGGGTCGCGGTCGCGTTCACCTTCGTCGGCCGGATGTTCGTGATCGGCCGCGGGCCCGAGTTCGCGACCGCGCGCGAGATCGCGCTGAAGCTCCTCGAGACGTGCCGCATCGCCGCCGAGCCGCTCACCGCGACCGACCTCGCCCACGGCCCGGTCGCCGCGCTCGACTCGCTCTTCCCGGTGTGGACGATCGCGTCCGAAGACGCCTCGCTCGCCGCCGTCGTCGAGGCCGCGGAGCGGGTGCGGCACGCGGGCGCGACTCTCGTGGCCAGCGGCAACGCGGCCGACGAGATCTCCGGCGCCGCCTATCTTCTCCCCACGCCGAAGCCCCCCTCGGCGTTGCATGCCCCCCTCCTCTCGGTCGTTCCGGGTCAGCTCTTCGCGTGGGCGCTCGCGCGCGCGAAGGGCCTCGACCCGGACCGGCCCGAGGGGCTCGCCAAGGTCACGCTGGCTCGGTAGCGACGCGCCGCGCCTTCGGGCGCTTGCCAAACCTGGTGCGGTTTGGTAATTGCCCGCACGCAGGCGTCAAACCGCGGCACGAGGAGCAAAAGATGAACGACTTCGAGAATGCGGACACCAAACCGGGCCTCTCGATGAAGCTTTGGCGCGGAGAGCGGATGTGCTTGATCGGGTTCGACGTCCCCGAGCCCGTGCCGGCCGATCTTGTCGGCTTCGCGATCGAGTCCCGCGCTCCAGGGACACGAAAGTTCAAGCCGTTGAACAACCGCCTGAACTTCTCCTACGACAAGCCGGTGGGGGAGGCGGTCACGGGGAAGCGCAAATTCCCCTCGACCGAGGCGCCGTTCCAGAAGTTCCGCTGGGTCGACTTCCCCTTCGAGCCGCGCGCCGGGAAGTACGTCTATCGAGGAACGGCCATGCACATGCCGTCCGACGGCAAGCTCGAACGCGGCACCTCGATCGACCTCGACATCTCACTTGCCCCGGTCACCTACGACGGATTCCTCGACGTCGGCTTCACGCGCGGGTTCGCATCGTCGCAGGCCTTCCGCGACAAGTTCCCCGAGGGAACCGACCTCGACGCCGTCGGCACGACGATCATCCCGAGCGACGGGGACGAAGGCCTCGACTTCAAGAAGGCGACAGAGCCCAAGGACATCTACGACTGGCTCGGCTTCGAGGCATACGACCTGATCTTCTCGTTCCTCGACGACGTCGTTAGGGACCCGACGATCACGCTCGACGTGTTCGCCTACGACCTGAACGAGCCCGACATCGTCGGACGGCTCGAACGTCTCGGCAAACGTCTGCGGGTGATCGTCGACGATTCGACCACGAAGACGAAGAAGGGCGGCCTCAAGGGGCATGGCCTCCCCGACAGCGCCGAGTCCAAGTCCGCGGCACGGCTTGAAGCATCCGCCGGAGCGGCGAACGTCAAGCGCACGCACTTCAAGGGCCTCCAGCACCACAAGGTCCTGATCGCAAAGCGAAACGGCGTCCCGTTCAAGGTCCTGGCCGGATCGACGAACTTCAGCTTCCGGGGTTTCTACATTCAGTCGAACAACGTGCTGGTCTTCGAGGATCCCAGCGTCGCCGGTCTGTTCGGCAAGGTCTTCGACGCGTCGTTTGCGAACCCGGATCGCTTCGCCCGCGACGACCTCGCCAAGCGATGGCACACGCTCCAGACCCCGGGAAGACCCCCGCTGCATATCTGCTTTTCACCGCACGCGTCGTCGGACGTCTCGCTCAACCCGGTTCGAGGAGCGATCGAGCAGGCGAGCTCCTCCGTGCTCTACGCGATCGCCTTCCTCTCGCAGATCAAATCTGGGCCGACCGAGGAAGCTTTGGACCGCCTGATCAAGCGGCCCGTCTTCAGCTACGGGATCAGCGACAAGCGCGGAAAGCTCGAGCTGCAAAAGCCCGACGGCAGCATTGGACTGGTCGACTTCGCGTACCTCGCCGAGAAGTCGCCGCAGCCCTTCAAGCGCGAGTGGAGCGGCGGCAGGGGAATCAACGTCCACCACAAGTTCGTCGTCACGGACTTCAGCCTCCCGACCGCGAAGGTCTTCACCGGCTCGTCGAACCTCGCGCCCAGCGGCGAGAAGGGAAACGGCGACCACCTGATCCAGATCGAGGACCGCAAGATCGCAGTCGGGTACGCGATAGAAGCGCTCCGCGTCTTCGACCACCTCCACTTCCGCGATCTTATGAAGGAGGCAGGCAAGAAGCCGCCCGCCGGGCGGCCGAAGCAGGGCTCGCTCACGCTCCGCAAGCCGATCGCGATCAGCGGCGAGAAGCGGGCCTGGTTCGACGACTACTACGTGCCCGACTCGCAGAAAGAGCGCGACCGGCTGCTCTTCGCCCGGTGACGTGTCGGGGAGCTACCGGGCCCGCGCGCCGATCGCCGCGGCCCGTCGAGCCGGAACGGCTGCGGCTTTCCCGCAACAAAGCGCTACGCTGCGCGCCTCGGAGAGGTGTCCGAGTGGCCTAAGGAGCGCGACTGGAAATCGCGTACGTGCCGAAAGGTGCGTCGCGGGTTCAAATCCCGCCCTCTCCGCTGAGTCAGCTCCCCCGCGCCGCGGCGTGAGCCGGCTACGCGACCTTGACCTTCAGGTCCATCCCGAGCTGCTTGTGGCCCGGGACGGAGCAGTAGAAGTCGTATTCGCCGGCGGTCAGCTTCACCTTAAGCGTCGCGTGTTGGCCGCCGTTGATCACCGGCGTCTTCGCCTTCCTCACGCCCGCGCGGTCGATCGCCAGGTCGTGCGGCTGCTTGCCGTCGTTCGACAGGTCGAAGGTATAGCTCCCCGGCTTCAGCGTCGTCGACGGCAGCGAGATCTCGAACTCCTTCTCGGAGACCTGGATCGTCTGGCCGCCGCCGCCGGAGGTGGTGGTCGACGTCGACGCGGAGGTCGTCGGCTCGTTCTCGGCCGCGGCCTTCTCCTCGGACTCGCGGCCGAAGATGTCCACCGCGACCAGCATGCCGACGAAGAGGACGACCGTGACGACGATGAACCAGCCGAGGCGCCCGGCCGGGTAGTTCGGCCGGTAGCGCGGGAACAGGAACGACGACGCCAGCGCGAAGAGGATGAACACGGCCGCGACGCCCGCGAGGCCGATCTTGTGCCAGGTCGACAGCGCGAGCAGCACGGCGCGGAAACTACCATCGCGCCGCCGTGGACGATCGGCTCCAGGCGCACCTCGAGCTCGCCGCGCTCTCCGACGAGGAGTTCGTCCGCCGCTCGTACCGCCTCGTCCTGCGCCGCGACCCCGAGCCGGAGGCGCTCGCGCGCGCAATTCCGCGGGCGACCCTCCTCCGCGAGCTCGTCGCGAGCGAGGAGTTCGCCCGGCTCGCGGCGGTCGACGAGGCGATCGCGGGCGCCGGGGAGGGCCGCTTCCTCGAGGCGCCGCCCGGAACCGACGAGCGCCTGATCGAGATCCCGTGGGCGCTGGCCCGCGTCCGGCCCGGCGACCGCGTGCTCGACGTCGGCACCGCGAATGCTGAACCTGCCTACGTCGCGGCGCTCATCGGCCGCGCGAGCGAGATCACGGGCGCCGACCTCGCCGAGGCGGACATCCCTGGGATCCGCACCGTCGTCGCCGACGTGCGCGACCTGCCCTTCGAGGACGGCTCCTTTGACCTCGTCCTCTGCGTCTCGACACTCGAGCACGTCGGGCGCGACAACCGCGTCTACGGCGCGGCTAACGAGGTCGATCCAGACGGGATCGCCGACGCTCTCGAGGAGCTTCGTCGGGTGGTCGGCGGCCGCCTCGTCATCACCGTCCCTTGCGGAGAGCCCGAGGATCACGGCTGGTTCGTCCAGCTCGAGCCCGACGGCTGGAACGACGCCTTCCTCGACGCTGGCTTCAGTGTCGTCGAGGAGGAGATCTACGCGCTCGGCCCGGACGGCTGGCGCGCGGCGCCGGACTTCGAGCCCGCCGGAGTGCGGTACGCCGACAGCGCCTCGGCGGTGCTGTGCGCCACCCTCGCGCCGGTTTCCGGCGCGCGGCGGCTCGCTAGGCGCGCGCGAGGAGCCGTTGCTCGACGCGGCGGCGGCGGTACCGCGCCCCCCACAGCACCGCCGCCGCTAGGACGAGAAACGGACTGAGCACGATCAGCGCGTAGAGCAGTCCTGCGATCGTCTTCGAGAGCGCCGAGAAGGCGTGCCGCGCCGCGCGCTCGATCGGGCCCGGATGGCTCGGCGCGGCCGCGGCGCCCTTGCGCGTCGTCAGCTCGAGCTGGAAGGTCGAGAGGCGGCCCTCGCGCAGCGTGCCCGCGTGCTGACCGGTCTTCGCGCGCAGCTGGCCGCGAACGGCGTCGAGACGTGCCTGCACCGCGACCCGCTCCTCGGGTGTGAGCGACCCCTGGAGCTTCGCGCGGAGCTGCGCGGCGAGCTGCCGCAGCTGGAGGATGCGGAGCACCTCCGCGTTCGCCTGGTTCTGGAGGTCGCGGATCGACAGGTGCTGCGACAGGATCGAGCCGAGCGCGGTGAAGCGGGTGACCGCCTTCTGCACGTTGCCGACCGGGATCCGCACGGTCAGGTACGCGTCGCCGTTGCCGCCGCTCGGCGTGCCGTAGTCGACCGACTGGACGAACCCGCCGAGGCTCCGCGTGATCCGCATGGCCCGCGCGGTCGCCTTCGACAGTCCCTCGACGTTTCGGACGCGCAGCCGCAGCGACGCGTGCACCTCGGTAAGGCGTCCCGGCGTAATCGGAAGGGCGGAATCCTGCGCGCGACGCTCGAGCGTGGTCAGACTCGGTGCCAGCTTGGCCCTTGCTCCGTGCGGTGTTGTGGCCCTCGATGGACGTTCGGCGACTCCGCCGCCACCCGCAGACTTCTGCCCCGACCGCGGGCCGCCCGAGGTGAGGCTGATCGCCGCGACTGCGGCCACCACCACGAGGCCAAGAGCAAGTGCGACCTGCAGCCCGCGCCGCCGCGGCCGCGGCGTGTCGGCCGCCGCCGCGAGCTGGAGCACGCGGCCGCGCAGCTCCGCCGGCGCCCCGGGCAGCGCGCGCAGCCCGCGGACGATCTCGTCGTAGCGCTCGTCGATCGGATCAGCGGCCATGGTCCCTCACCTTCTCCTCGAGTTTCTGGAGCGCCCGGTTGAGGCGCGTCGAGCACGCCGTCGGGCTGATTCCGAGCACCCGTGCCGCCGCGCGGCCGTCCAGCTCGAGCAGGACGCGCAGCGCGACGACCTCTCGCTCTCCCGCCGAGAGCTCGGCGAGCGCCGCCTCGAGCGGCGCCGACAGTCCTTCGAGCCGCGGCTCCTCCGCCTCGGACACGTCTGCCGCGATCGCCTCGCGGCGACGGCGCCGCTCCTCGGAGCGGAAGTGGTCGAGCGCCGCGTTCCGCGCGATGTGGCAGAGCCACGTGCGCGGCGAGGCGCGGCGCGGATCGAAGCGCCGCCACGAGCGGAACGCCTTCTCGAAGGTGTCGCCCGTGAGATCCTCGGCGACGGCGCGGTCTCGGGTCATGAGCAGCAGGTAGCGGTAGACGGCGTCAAGGTGCTCTTCTGCGATCGCGGCGAAGCTCGGCCGGCCGCTCGTGCGAACGCCCATCCGCGCCGGCCAGGAGGTCATCGCCGCGTTCACGCCCCCTTCTACGCCGCCGCCGTCGGATCCGTCACAGACACTGGAACCAGATGTTGCTCCTGCTCCTCGACGTCGACGGGACGTTGCTCCTGAGCCACGACCCGCTGGTCGGCGAGGCGATGGCGCAGGTTGCCGGCGAGCTCGGAGTCGAGGTGGACGTGAGCTTGCTCGCCCCAGGCGAGACGGCGCTCCGGCAGGGGCGTGAGCTCGGGATTCCCGAGCCCGATCTCGCGCGCTGGTGCGCGGATGTCGGCGAGCGCTACGTCGAGCTCCTCGCCGGCGCCGACACGACCGGTTGGCGTGCCCCGGACGGTGTCGAGGCGACGCTCACCGAGGTGGCGGATCTCGGGAAGCTCGCGCTCCTGACCGGAAACCCCGAGCCGATGGCCCGCGCGCGAATGGAGCGGCTCGGCCTCGCCCGCTTCTTCCGGCGAGGCGAGGGCGCCTTCGGGTGCGACGCCGAAGAGCGGGCGCGCCTGATCGAGCTCGCGCGGCAGCGGGCGGGCGGCTGGCCGGCCGGCGAGACCGTCGCGGTCGGTGACACGCCGCGCGACGTCGAGGGCGCTCACGCTGCGGGAGTCCGGGTCGTCGCCGTGGAGTCGCACCGCTTCGGCGCCGAGGCCCTCGCCGGCGCGGACGCGCGGATCAGCGCTCTGTCGTCTCTTCCGGAAGCGCTCTCGTCCCTGCGTCCGTCCGGCTAGCGGCGTCCTCGTTCTCGCTCTCGGCGATCCCGAGCGCCTGCCCGATCCCGCCGGCCGCCTTCGCGAACTCGCTCGGGATGATCCAGACCTTGTTCGCATCGCCCTGCGCGATCTGCGGGAGCATCTGGAGGTACTGGTAGGCGAGGAGCTTCGGGTCGACGCTCGCGGCGTGGATCGCGGCGGCGACGTTCTCGATCGCCTTCGCCTGGCCTTCGGCCCCGAGAATCTGCGCCGTCTTCGCGCCCTCCGCGCGTAGGATCGCGCTCTGCTTCTCGCCCTCGGCGGTGAGGATCTGCGACTGCTTCACGCCCTCGGCGTTCAGGATCGCGGCGCGCTTGTCGCGGTCGGCCCGCATCTGCTTCTCCATCGCTTCCTGGATCGTGTTCGGCGGGTCGATCGCCTTCAGCTCGACGCGGTTCACGCGCACGCCCCACTTCCCGGTCGCCTCGTCGAGGACGCCACGGAGCTGGTTGTTGATCTGGTCGCGCGAGGTGAGCGTGTCCTCGAGCGACATGCCGCCGACGACGTTCCGCAGCGTCGTCACGGTCAGCTGCTCGATCGCCTGGATGTAGTTCGCGATCTCGTACGTCGCCGCCTTCGGGTCGGTGACCTGGAAGTAGATGACGGAGTCGATCGAGACGACGAGGTTGTCCTCCGTGATGACGGGCTGCGGCCGGAACGAGACGACCTGCTCGCGCAGGTCGATCAGCGGGCGCAGGCGGTCGACGAACGGCACGATGATCGTGAGGCCGGCATCGAGGGTCCGGCTGTAGCGGCCGAGCCGCTCGACGACGCCCGCCCGGGCCTGCGGGATGATCCGGACCGTCCGCGCCAGCACGATCAGCACGAAGAGCGCCACCACCAGGAGCACGATCAGAGCCGCCATCTCAGCCTCCTACTCGTAGACGAGCGCCGTCGCGCCCTCGATCTTCACGATCTCCACCCGCGAGCCGGGTTCGATCACCTGGGCCTCGTCGAACGCGCGCGCCGTCCAGGTCTCGCCGCCGATCTTCACCCGGCCGCCGTGCACGTCGATCCGCTCGAGCGCGACGCCCTTCGCGCCCACGAGCGCCGAGGTGCCGGTGCGCAGCCGGGCCGGCATGTGCAGGTGGCGGCGCGCGATCGGCCGCAGGAAGGCGATCGACGCGATCGCACCGGCGATGAAGACGATCAGCGCGACGCCTGTGCCCGCCCCCGCCGCGGCGACTGCGGCCGCCAGCACCGCCGCGAGCGCCACCGGCCCGAGGAAGAAGAGCCCCGGCGTGAAGATCTCGCCGACGGCGAGCCCGACGGCGACGATCGCCCAGATCACCCAGGCGCTCATTGGTCAAATCGTAGTCCGCGCGGGGCTACTCTTCGACCTCGCTCATCCCCCACTCGGCGACGTCGCGGATGCTCACGATCCCGACGGCGCGGCCGTCGGCGACGACCGGCAGGTGGCGAAAGCCGTGCTCGAGCATCGTCTGCGCGGCGTCCGCCGCGCTCGCGTCCTCGCCCACGGTGATCGGGTCGGCGGTCATCCACTCGCGCACGCGCGCCTCGCTCGAGTGCGTCCGCCCGGCCGTGGCGCGCAAAAGGTCGCGCTCGGTGAGGATGCCGATGAGGCGGCCGAAGTCCATCACGACGGCGGAGCCGACACCGCGGTCGACCATCTTCTGGGCGGCCTCGCCAAGCGTGTCCTCCGGAGCGACCGCTAGAACGTCCCGAGTCATGAGGTCGCCGATCCGCTTCATGGGACGAGGATACAGCCGGTTATTTACGTTTCCAAAAACTCCGGCGCATACGATGCGACGGATGCGGCCGACGATTCGCCTTCTCCTGTGCCTCGCCGGGCTCGTCGTGGTGGGCACCGCGTCCGCGGTCACGGCGACCGGGCAGTTCAGGGCCAGCCTGACCGCGACGACGCACACGCCGACCGTGAACGCGCGCTGGACGTACTACGTCAGCGCCCGGACCCTGAAGGGCAAGCGGCTCCACGGCTCCGCCCATGTGCAGGTCTTCGAGCGCGGCAAGCGCGTGAACATCATCGGCTGGCGCCAGTTCACGGGCTCGTACCACCAGGGCTTCCGCTGGCCCGTCTCGACCCGCGGCCACAGGTACGTCTTCCAGGTGGTCGTGATCGCCACCGGCGCCAACGGCAAGAAGTCGCAGCTGCGGCTGAATTACGCGGTTTCGCCGAAGTAGCTCCGGCGGATCGACCGGTCGGTTCAGACGGACGTGCGGGCAAAGCCCGCACGTCCTGATGACGGCACCGCAAAGCGGTGCCTACGCGGTCTCGCCGCGGTAGCTGCGGCGCGCGCGTAGCCGGGCGAGTTCGTCCTGGGTCGCCTGCTCCTCGGGCGTGAGCGACCGCTCCGGCGGCGCCGACTCGGGATAGGCCTCGGCGAGGAGCGAGCGGGCCGCCTCGAGGCGGAGCCGAGAGTCGATGGAGCCGTCCGAGCGCAGGGCGGTCAGCGCGTCCTGGAAGGCCTGCCAGATCAGGTCGGCGTGGTGCTCGGCATGCCGGCGGAGGTAATGCCGCGCCGACTCCTCCTGCCGCGGGCGTGTCTCCTTTTCGACGAGCGCCCGGAGCTCGTTGAGCTCCGACTCGCGTACGGCGAGCGCCTGCTCGAGGTCGGCCGCGCGGGCCTGGAGCTTCTCGTGCTCCGCCACCACCCTGCGGAGACCCGCCTCGCGCTCGACCGCGGCCTCGAGCTCGGCCGAGAGCTCGTCGACCTCGGAACGCTCCTCAACCGCCGGCTCCTCCTCGACGGCTGCTTCCGGCTCCTCTTCGTCACCCGGCAGGCGCCGGCGCTCGAGCTGCCGCCGAAGCCCGGTTCCGAAGCCGGTCTCCTGGTCACGCGGCTCTGTCGAGTCGTAGGGCATGCGGTCCCTGACCCGAGCATCGGCGCTCACGGATGCAGCTGCGATCCCTCAACCGGGAGGAAATCGGCAGTGACCCGCCAAGAGGGCAGGTCCCGATGCGACGTTGGCTCGTCCCGCTCCTGGTCGCCGCGGCCCTGCCCGGGCCGGCGGCCGCGTACACGAACCCGCAGATCCCGGGCCTCCAGGTCGCCCTGCGCGCGCGCGGCTACGACCCGGGCCCGATCGACGGGGTCGTCGGGCCGAGGACGGCCCACGCGGTGCGGGCCTTCCAGCGGCGGGCCGGCATCCATGCCGACGGGCTCGCGGGGCCGCGGACGCGGGCGCGGCTCGGACGGCTCGGAAGGCCGCTCTTCGGCGCACGAACGCTGGCGCGCGGCCGGATCGGCTGGGACGTCTCCGTCCTCCAGTTCATGCTCAAGCACCGCGGCTTCGCGCCGCGGCACCTGAACGGCAACTTCGGCCGCGGGACGGAGCGGGCGGTGCGCCGCTTCCAGCGCGCGTTCGGCCTCGCCGTCGACGGGATCGCCGGACCGGCGACGCAGCGTGCGCTCCTCACCGGCCACCGCCGGCACCGGCGGGCGCATGTTGCGAAGCGCACCGCGCTGCGCACCCATCTCGTCCGCTCCGGCGACACGCTCACCGCGCTCGCCGCGCGCTACGGGACGAGCATCGCCGCGCTCGAGCGCGCGAACCACCTTCGCCCCGGCGGGTTCCTCCTGATCGGGACACGTCTGCGCATCCCGGCCGGCGCCGGGCACGCGCACGGCACCGCCTCCGCCGTTCGCGGCTCGATCGACCGCTGGGCCGCGCACTACGGTGTCAACCCGCACCTCGCGCGGGCGCTCGCGTGGATGGAGTCCGGCTTCCAGCCGACGATCCGCTCGCCGATCGGCGCCTGGGGCGTGATGCAGGTCACGCCGGCGACGTGGGACTACGCGGAGAGCATCCTCATCGGCATGCCGATCCCCCGGACGGCCGACGGCAACGTCCGGATCGGCGTCGCCTATCTGCGGCACCTGCTACGAGAATTCCGTGGCGACGAGCGGCTCGCGCTCGCGGGCTACTACCAGGGCCCGGCGTCGGTGCGGAAGCGCGGCCTGCTGCGCGAGACGAAAGCCTTCGTGGCCGACGTCCAAGCGCTCAAAGCGCGGATGTAAAAGGTTCGCAAGCAGGAAGTTCGGAGTACGAAGGCGAAGGTACAAGTTGGCCCGTACGGCCGGAGCGACGGCTCTCGGCCATGTCCAGGAAAACGACAAGGGGGTTTCTCGACAATGATCGCGCGCCTTCTGCGCCATCGGCCGTCGCCGGCGATCGTCATCGCGTGCGTGGCTCTGCTGCTCGCGCTCGGCGGCGCCAGCTGGGCGGCCACCGCCCTGCCCCGAAACAGCGTCGGCAATGCTCAACTGCGGAACAACGCCGTGACGAGCAAGAAGGTCAGGAACGGCTCGCTGCTCCGTGTCGACTTCAAGAACGGCCAGATCCCGAGGGGTGCGAGAGGCCCGATCGGCCCGGCAGGTCCGACGGGTCCGAAGGGCGCGACCGGCGCCCGAGGCCCGACGGGCCCGGCCGGTTCGTCCGGCACGGCGAACATCCGGTGGGCGCTCGTCGCCGCCGACGCGACGATCGTCTCCAAGTCCGACGCGAACATCTCGCTGACGTCGCACTCGCCGGGGAACTACATCCTCAACTTCGGGTCGGCGATCGACACGAAGCTGATCCTCGCCTCGGCGGCCCAGGCCGGAGGCGACACCGGCGCCCGCGGCCCGGTCAGTGCGGGCCCGTGCGGCGGCACGCCGTCCGGCAGCGTCTGCGGGACGGGGAACGACACGAGCCACCTCCGCGTGCAGACGTTCAACGCGGGCGACGTGGCAGGCGACCGCTCGTTCTACGTCGCCGTGTTCGGCTAGGAGACGGACGACCTCGCTCTCCGAAGGGCCCGCTCCGGCGGGCCCTTCGCTTTCCGAGAGAATCCGCCGCCTGAGCTTCCCGCGGCCGCGCACCGGAGCTGCCCTTGCGCTGACGGCGCTCGTCGGCGTCTCGACGCTCGTGCGGCTCTGGGGCGCCCTCCGCGTGCCCTCGCCCTGGTTCACGCCGGACGAGATGATCTACGGCGAGCTCGGGCGGAGCCTGTACTCGACGGGGCGCCTCGAGATCCTCGGACACACGACGCCCTTCTTCAGCTTCGTCTATCCGGCGCTCGTCGGCCCGTTCCTGAACGCCGGCAACCTCGAGCTCGGGTACACGCTGCTGAAGGCCGTGCAGGCGCTCGTCATGTCCCTCACGGGGGTGGCCGTCTTCCTGTGGGCGCGCTCGTTCGTCCGGCCGCGGTTCGCGCTGGTCGCCGCGCTGCTCACGCTCGCCGTGCCGGGACTTGCGTTCGCCGGCTTCGTCATGACCGAGGTCGCCTTCTACCCGGTGATCTGCCTCGTCGCGTGGGCGATGGCCCGAGCTCTCGAGCGGCCGACGCCGGCCCGGCAGGCGCTCGCCGTCGCCGGAATCGGCGTGGCGTCGGCGACGCGCCTCCAGGCGATCGTGCTCGTTCCGGCGCTCGTCCTGGCGATCCTGATCAAGGCCGCGCTCGACCGGACCTGGCTCCAGGGCGTGCGCCGGTTCGCGCCGCTCCTCGGCTCGCTCGCGGCGCTGGTCGTGGCTGGGATCGCCGTGAAGCTGGTGCGTGGCGGCTCCGCACTCGGCTCCGTCCTCGGCGCCTACGAGGTCACCGGCCACGTCTCGTACGGCTTCGGGGACGCGCTTCGGTTCACGATCTACCACGCCGCCGACCTCCTGCTGATGACGGCGCTCGTTCCCGTGGTCGCCGTCGTGCTCGTCCTCGTCGAGGCGGCGGCGGGCCGGGAGCGCTTGGACGCCGTGCGGGCGTACCTCGCGGTCACCGTCGCGATCTCGCTCGGCTTCGTCGCCGAGGTCGGCCTCTTCACGTCGCGGCTCCTCGGCCGGCTTGCGGAGCGGAACCTGCTCGCGCTCGCGCCGCTCGTCTTCGTCGGCTTCGCCGTCTGGCTCGACCGGGGGCTCCCGAGGCCGCGGATCGCGACCGCGCTGACCTCGCTCGGGGCGCTCGGGCTCCTGCTCTACCTCCCGTGGGACCGCTTCGTCACCGCGGCCGCTCAGCCGGATGCGTTCTCGGTGATCCCGCTCTACCGGCTGCGTGTGAGCTACCCCGGCCTCGACACGAGGCTCGTCGTCGTGATCGGCGCGCTCGAGCTGCTCGCGCTGCTCGCATTCCTCCCCCGGCGGCGTGCTTGGGTGCTCCCGGCCGTCCTCGTCGCTCTCCTCGCCGGCGCGTCGGTCTCGGCGAGCGACGTCGTCTCCCACCAGGCGCGGCTCTTTCGCGAGGTGATGGTCGGCACGGACCGGCGCTGGATCGACACGCGGGTCGACGGGCCGGTCGCCTACGTCTACAACGGCGAGCTCGGCTGGAGCGGCGGCGCGCCGGTCTGGTCGAACGTCTTCTGGAACCGGCGGGTCCGCTCCGTGTACGACCTCGGCGCCGCGCCCGCGCTGGGGCCGCTTCCGCAGCGCCCGATCACCCCCGTTCCGGGCGGCCGCCTCGTCCTGGCGAACGGCAAATCGATCGACACGCGCTATGTCGTCGCGGTGGACGGCCTGAACTTCGTCGGAACCCGCCTCGCCGACTCGCGGCCCGCGCCGCTCGTGCTCTGGATGGTCACGCCGCCGCTGCGACTCGCCCCTGGCTAGCAGGCGCCCGCGCCCGGTCTGACCACGATCCGGTCGAGGTGCAGGCTGACCCGCCCACGGGCGACGAGCGTCACGACGCGGCACGCCGTCAGCCGCCGGCTCACGACCCCGCCCGGGCGAACGAGGCCGACGCGGACGATGCCGCCGCTTCGGAGGACGAATCGCTGCGGTCGCAGCGCTGCGAAGGGCGCACGGACCGAGACGACGAGCTCATTTGGGCCGCTGAAGAAGCGGAACCGGACCGGCTTGCCTGGCCGGGCCCAGCCGGCGGGCTCCGTCCCGCTGACGAGCCATTCGGCCCGGTACGGCCGCTTCGCCCGGACGAGCGCGAGCGGTTCCGCCCTCGCGAGCACCGTCCCGGCGAGACGCAGCTGCGGGGCCGCGTCGTCGACCACGAGAAGGCCGGACGGCTCGGGGCCGCGGACGCGTCCGGTGCGCCGATCGAGCGACAGGCTCGTCGTCGCGAAGGGCGTGAACACGGCTTCGCCGCCCACGGTCACGGTGTGGTCGACGGTCTTGTTCCAGAACTCTGCGTCCCACCAGTACTCGCGGGCGAGCTCCGGCCCCGGCAGGAGCGCCACCGACGCCCCGGGCGGCAGAGCCGCGTCGACCCAGTCGCGACGGGCGCCCTCCACGGTCTGGAGGCGGGTCGTGGCCGGGACGGCCAGCCAGTCGAAGACGTAGCGGGCCTCGTACGCGCCGTACACGGCGAGGGCGACGCCGAGCACGGACAGCGGCAAGCGGGCCGGCAGCCGCCAGAGCGCGCCCGCGAGAGCGGCGGCGAGGACGAGACTGCCGTAGCGCACCAGCTCGCCCGCGGAAAGATCGAGAGTGTCGGCGGCGTCTCGCAGCGCTCGGTGGAAGGCGCCCGCCGGCGAGGCCCACCAGAGCGTGACCTCGTCGAATGGATCGGCCGTGGCGAGCCCGACGAAAGCGAGGCCGGCCGCCAGCACGAGCAGCGCGCGAAGGACGCGTCGTCCCGGGTCGAGCAGACAAGCCGCCGCGCCCACTGCGAAGAGCGGCGCCAGGTAGCAGACGTAGCGGTCCTGCGTGAAGCCGCCGGGCGTAAAGCGGAGGTCGAAGGAGGCTGCCTCGAAGGTGATGAGCATCACCAGAGGCACGAAGAGGACGGCGAATGCCTGCGACTCCCGCCGCGACGGAGTGAAGGCCCACGCCGCCGCGAGTAGGAAGGGCGCGACGCCGGTCCCGACCACGACCTCGTCGAGGTGCACCGCCGCGGCGTGCCAGATCCCCGCCGGGAGGACGTCGCCCTGGACGGTGCCGGCGTAGTTGCCGAGGACGCGGCTGAGCGAGCCAGCCGCCGCCAATCCGACGGCGACGGCCGCGCCGGCGGCGTAGGCGGCGGCGAGCAGCCGGTGCCGCGCGAAGGCGCGCCGCAGGCTGCGCTCGTAGGCGACCACGGCGATCGGCAACGCGACCGCGAGGACGAAGAGCTGCGTGCGCGCGAGGTACGCCAGCGCGAGCGCGGCCACGGCGGCGCAGTCCCGGCCGGCGCTCGGCTCGACCAGCGCCCGGTAGCAGACGAAGACGGCCCAGACGAACGCCGGGTAGGCGGCGTTCTCCGTCAGCAGCGTCGACGAGAGCACGAGCCACGGGGTGAACGCCGTCAGCACGGCCGCGAAGTAGCCGCCTCCGGCCCGGCCCGTGACCGCTCGGCCCAGGAGGTACGCGGGCCAGGCCGAGCTCGCGAGCAGGAACGCGTTCAGCACGTGCGCGCCGTCGAACGCGGCCGGAGTGGAGAGAGATCCGTACAGCGGCGAGAGCAGCAGCGGGTAGAGCTGGTTCAGCGCGCCGTAGTACGCGCCGTGGATCCGCGGCACCGGCGAGAGCGTCTCTCCGATGCTCGTCGCGAGCTTCGAGGTCTGGAGCTCGTCCGTCATCACCGCCCACTGCCTCGCCTGGGACGAGTACTCGACGGCAAGCAGGCCCGCCCCCAGCACGATCCCGAGCACCGGAAGGCTGGAGACGTGCGGAGCGCGGGGCTTGCGCACGAGCGGCATCTTGCCTCGCGGGAGGGTCAAGGCACGCCGCGCGCCCGCCGATCCCCTTCGGAGCATGCGCGCCCTCGCTGCGGCAGTCTCGTGCGCCCTCTGCGCCCTCGTCCTCGCCGGCTCGGCCGGCGCGATCGGCGCGTTCGGCGTCACCGAGGACGCGGGCAAGTACTCGAGCGACGGCGGCGGCCCCTTCTTCGGGCAGCTCGCCGACCTCGGGATGAACGAGAACGCGATCACGATCTACTGGGACCCGTCTCTTCCCGGTGGAATGGCGGAGCCGGGCCTCCTCGACCGCACGCTGCCGGCCGCGGCCGCGCGCGGAATCCGGATCGTCCTCACCGTCTACGCGCGCCGCCCGACGCAGTTCACGCAGAGCCCGACCGCCGAGGCGCAGTTCACGAGCTTCCTGGAGCGGCTCGCGCGCACCTATCCGCAGGTGAAGGACTTCGTGGTCGGGAACGAGCCGAACCAGCCGCGCTTCTGGCAGCCGCAGTTCGCGGCCGACGGCTCGGAGGCTGCCGGCGCCGCGTACGAGCAGCTCCTCGCGCGCTGCTACGACGTCCTGAAGAGCGTGAACCCGTCGATCCGCGTGATCGGGCTCGGGCTCTCGGAGCGGGGGAACGACAACCCCAACGCCCGGTCGAACGTGTCCACGTCGCCGGTGCGGTTCATCCAGGCGGTCGGGGCCGCGTACTACGCGAGCGGCCGCGAGCGGCCGATCATGGACGCGCTCGCATACCACCCGTACCCGGCCTCGTCGACCGACTCGATCTCGAAGGGCCTGCCGTGGCCGAACGCGGGGGTCGTGAACCTCGACCGGATCAAGCAGGCGGTCTGGGACGCGTTCCACGGGACCGCGCAGCCCACGTTCGAGAACGGCCTCGGCCTCGTCGTCTCCGAGATCGGCTGGCAGGTCGGCGTCGTCGCCCCGTCGGCCGCCGCCTACCACGGCCGCGAGAACGTGGCCACGACGGACGAGGCTACGCAGGCAGCGATCTACGGGGAGCTCGTGCGGCGGCTCTCGTGCGACCCGTACGTGACCGACCTCCTCTTCCTGCACCTCGCCGACGAGACCGACCTCTCCGGCTTCCAGTCCGGCCTCCAGCGAGCGGACGGGAGCCACCGCCCCTCCTACGACGCCGTGAAGCATGCGATTGCGCTGACCCACGGCCGGTGCCTCGGAACGGCGCTGACCTGGCGCCATGCGATCGGTGTCGTCGGAGCGACCGTCCGCTTCGCGGGTCGGCGCGCGACCGCCCGCGTCGACGAGGCCGCGACCTACGCCGCCGCGTACGTGCGGGTCTCGCCGAAGCGCGCGCCGCGACGGGCGTGGATCGACCGCGCGCTGACGAGCGGGGAGCTCGACGCGGCTGAGGGGAATCTCGCCGCGGCAGCGTCCGTGCGGGTTAGACGGCCCGCGCTTCCCGCGCGGCGCGGGACGTACGTTCTTGCCGTCTCGCTTCGGGCGGCGATGAACGGCGACCGCCGGTCACTCTTCCTGAGCCTCCCGTTCCAGGTCCGCCACTGACACGGGACGAGCCCCGTGCTGGGCCGCCCACGTTTCCAGCTTCACGGCGGTGTCGTGCACAAAGTCCATCCGCCTCTCAATACGCCGGAGCCAAGCCGGTTTGGACTCTTCACCGGAGGGAGCGGACGGAGCAGTCGACACTCGTTTGATCCTATCCCTCCTCGCCTTCGATCCCGACGTACCTCTCTATCCGGCGAACCCGCTCTCCGATCTCGCGGAGAGAGCTCTGGAGCAGCTTCAACGATGCAGCAGTCTCCGTCATCTCCTCTGCGGGAAGATCTGAGCGTGGCCGGGGATGATCCGCGTCGTGCGACCTGAGAGCCCGCACTCGACGCGGGAAGGGCTGCCGGTCGGCGTCACCCAGCAGCCGACTCGCGTCCCGGCGACGCGGACAGAGTGGCCCGGCAGCAGCAGCTCGACCGGGCGGATCGGAAGCAGATGGTCGCAGGTGGGAGCGACAAGCTGAGAGTCCCTCCCGTCGCCCTGGTCTGGGCGATGTTCGGCGTCGTCGCGGCCGAGATCGTCGTAACGTACTCGCGGATCCCGCCGGCGGAGCTCTACTCGGTCAGCGGCACGGGCATCAGCGCCGGCTTCGGCCGCGCGCTCGTCTTCCTGAACTTCCCCGTCGCCCTGGCGGCGCTGCCGGTGATCGTCCTCGCCGCGGATCGCCTGCGCCGCTCGTCGGCACTCACGGCGTCAGCAGTCGCGGCAGCCCTCTGCTCGGTCGTCTTCTGGCCCGGCGTCGTGGATCAGTACGACCTCGACGCGCGCTTCGTGAACGCGCTGCCCGCCGCGGGCGTCGGCCTCGCCGTCGCTCTCTCGCTCGCCGCCGGCCTGCACCGGGAGCGCGTGCGGCTTCGCGCCGCCCCGGCCCTGCTGCTCGTGCTCGCGATCCCGTGGCTCGCCGCCGAGCTCGGCTTCCACCTCGACGACGTCCCCGTTCTCGGCTCGATCTTCCTGACCGGGAAGGAGGTGGGCGTGCTCGCGGCCGTCCACCTCGGCCACCACCACGGCATGGACGGCGTCCTGCTCACGTTCGCGGCCCTGCTGCTCGTGCCGCTCGCGCGCCGGATCCGCGCGCCCGCGCTCCAGCTCCTCGCCGGCCTCTACCTCGGGCTCGAGCTCGCCTACGGGCTCGCGAACACGGCGCAGGACGCATGGCTCGAGCAGATCGCCAAGCGCGGCTGGACGACGCACGTCATCCCGAGCGTCCTCCATCCCGCCTTCAGCCTGCCGTGGCTCGGGATCGCCGTCGCGGCCGCCGTCTTCGCAGCGCTCATCCTCCGGCCCGTGCCCGCTCGACGATCCGGTCCACGCGATCCCAGAACGCCCGCTTCGCTGCCGGCGAGACATCGAGCGGCGCGAGGTGGGTGACGACGAAGGATCCCCGCGACTTCACGACGACGAGCGAGATCCGCTCGCCCGGGAACCCGGCGGCCGCGAGGCGCGCGAGCATCTGCCGCGCGCCGGCGCCGTCGACGACCGTGTCGCGGTCGCCGACGAGGATCGTCAGGCGGGTCCCCGGCGCGATGCTGCGCAGGTCGAGCGGCGGATCGACCGGGTCGACGGTGCCCGGGAAGATGCTCACCACCTCCCTCGGGGCCGGTCCCGCGCCGCGGGCGACGGCGGCGTAGTCGATGACGATCTCGCCGCCGCGCGAGTAGCCCATCGCGACCTGCGGCAGCCCCGGCCGGTTCAGGTGCTTCAGGCCGGTGCGAACCGCCGCGAGCACGTGCAGCACGGCATCCGGCTGCCCGAGGCTCCTCTCGTAGCGCGGATAGAGGACGGCGCTTCCCTCCTTCGCCAGGTGCTCGAGCCACGGCCGGTGGTTCGCGGGCGTCAGCTCGCCGCGGCCGAGTCCGTGGATGAAGACGACGACGTCCTTCGGCTTGGCGGAGGGCTCGAATACCCAGACCTGGTCGGCGCCCTTGCCGAGCGGGCCGACGACGGAGACGCTCGGCCGGGAGGAGCCGCACGCAGCGAGCGAGAGGACGAGGAGAATGCCGCTCGCAGCGCCGATCCGCACCGACCGCAAGCGTACGTGAAGCCGATCCACACGAACCGTCTCGCGCTCGTCCCCCTCTCGCCGGCGTTCCTCGACGCGCTCGTCGAGGGCCGCCGGGCCGAGGCCGAGGCGGCGCTCGGGCTCGAGCTGCCGCTCGACTGGCCCGACCGCCACGACCTCGGCTTCCTGCGGCTCCGCCGCGACCAGGCCCGAGCCGATCCGGCCCGGGAGGAGTGGCTGCCGCGCGCGATCGCGCTCGAGCGCCGGATGATCGGGCACATCGGCTTCCACGGGCCGCCCGGCGTGAACGGCCCGGAGAAGCCGGGCGCGCTCGAGGTCGGCTACACCGTGTTCGAGCCGTTCCGGCGGCAGGGCTATGCCACGGAGGCCGTGGTCGCCGTCCTTCGCTGGGCCGAAGCCGAGCACGGCGTGCGGCACTTCGTCGCCTCCGTCGGCCCGTGGAACGAACCCTCGCTCGCGCTCGTCCGGCGCCTGGGCTTCCGCCAGACCGGGACGCAGTGGGATGACGAGGACGGCGAGGAGCTCGTGTTCGAGCTCGAGGTCGGCGCTAAAGGCATCGCCGTTCCGGGCCGATAGAGCTCGTGCTCCAATCGGCCCGGGACTGACGGCAATCATCCTGCGGCTCGGGGGTGCGGGAGGCGGGCGAAGGCCCGCCTCCTTCCGTTCTCTCTAGACTGAGCCGATTCCGAGGCCCGTCCGGGGGCGAAGCCGGTAGCCATGAGCCATCTCGAGTGCGGCGCGGTCAGCCGCGAGGAGGTTGTCTAGGCAGCGCCACGACATCGGTGCGCGAAAGCGCGCGATGCGCGTGCCGAAGAAGCGGGAGACGAAGGAGGAGAGGGAGCGCCGCGAGCGGATCGCGCGCGAGTGGGCGAACTGGTGCCGCGTGCGCGGCCATCCGCGCTGGTGCACCTGCGTCTACGACAGGCGCCGGGAGTAAGGCTCCGAGCGCTCGTACACTGGCTCGATGAGTCGCGGCGCGCGGTCGAGACAGCGGCGAACCGCCCGCGCCGAGCCGGTCAAGCGGCGCCTCTTCCTGTCGCGGGTGGCCGCCGTCTACGGGATCTCCGAGGCGCGCGCGGAGGCGCTCTTCGGCGTCGAGCGGCGTGCGAGCATCCGCATCAACCGGCTGACGGAGCGCGCTCCCGCCGAGATCGCGGAGGACGTGCGCGGCCGCGGCTTCGAGATCGAGCTGATCCCGTGGTGCCCGGACGCGTACTTCCTCCACGGCGCGAAGCACGAGCTCGGCGCGACCGACCTTTTCCAGGGCGGCTACGTGTACATCCAGAACGCGTCGAGCCTCGTCCCCGTCCTTGCGCTCGACCCGCAACCCGGGCAGGCGATCTTCGACGTCTCCGCAGCCCCCGGGGGCAAGGCGGCGCACATCGCCTCCCTCGTCGGCGGTGAGGCCGAGCTCTGGCTGAACGACGCGATCAAGAGCCGCCTCGTCCGGCTCCGCGACGTGGTGAAGACCTTCCGGGTCGAGCCCGCGCGAATCACGAGCTTCCGCGCCCAGTACGTGGACAAGTTCGTCGACCGGCGCTTCGATCGCATCCTCCTCGACGCGCAGTGCACCGGCGAGGGCCGCGTCGACCTGCGGCGGCCGAACGCCCTCCAGTTCTGGTCGACGAAGCGGATCAACGAGTACAGCCGGCTCCAGCAGCGGATGCTGATGGCGGCCTTCAAGCTCCTCGAGCCGGGCGGGGTGCTCGTCTACTCGACCTGCACGATCGCGCCCGAGGAGAACGAGGCGCCGGTGAGCCACCTCCTCGAGCACAGGCCCGAGGCGCGCCTGGAGCCGATCGGCGTGGACGTGCCGGAGGCGCGCCCGGCCCTCCGCGCGTGGGGCGAGCGGCGCTTCCACCCGGAGATCGAGCACGCCGTCCGCGTGCAGCCGACGGAGTTCATGGAGCCATTCTTCGTCGCACGGATCAGGAAGGTCGATGCCGGTTGACGCGGGCGCGCCGGAGCGAGACCGTACGCTCCACTGCGACCGACCCGGACGTCGAGCGGCTGGCGGCGATCGCGCAGAAGCACGGCCTCGAGCTCAGGGTTCCTACGCAGGCATAGACACACGCCGAGCGCACGCTCGGCGCCTTGACCCAAACAGGCTCATCTGTGAGTCTGCGGGCAACACGCACACCCGTGCTCGTTTGCGGCCGGGCACTTGCTGGCTCTTGCGGAAAGGAGCTCTCATGGCGAACGCAGCCGCAGAACGACACGGGCAGGAGACGTTCTTCGTCGTCGACGAGGGCATCATCGGTGACGCCCTCGGCGGCAGGCAGCAGACGCTTCCGACGGCCCTCGAGGCGAACGCGCCGGTGTTCCGCTTCTCGCGCCTCGGCCCGAAGGGGACGGGCAAGCAGCTCGGCGAGCCCAACCGCCGCAAGATCGCGACCGCGATGACCGCGACCGGCGGCACGGCCGGCGGGATGGGCGCCGGCTTCACCTACCTCGGCCAGTTCATCGACCACGACCTCACGTTCGACCAATCCGCGCTGATGGAGGGCGTGGACGTCTCGCCGGGGGATCTCGTCCTGGCGCGCTCGCCGACGCTCGACCTGGACTCTCTCTACGGCGCCGGGCCGGGCAACCCGGCGTCGGCGCAGTTCTACGAGGCAGACGGGCTGCACCTGCGGGTGGGCGAGGCCGACGGCAGCCCTTCGCAGGGCTTCGACCTGCCGCGCGTCGGAACCGGCACGCCGAAGGAGGCGCGCGTCGCCGTGATCCCCGATCCGCGGAACGACGAGAACCTGGCCGTCGCGCAGACGCACCTGGCGATGATCAGGTTCCACAACCGGGTCGTGGACACCCTCCCCTCGTCGGTGCCGGCGGCGCAGCGCTTCCGCGAGGCGCGCAAGATCGTCACGAAGCACTACCAGTGGATGATCCGCACCGACTACCTGCCGAAGATCTGCACGCCTGCGGTCGTCAACGACGTCTTCAACAAGAACAAGCGGAAGGCGTTCGAGCCGAACAAGGCGCCGACGACCGTCCCAACGATGCCGCTCGAGTTCTCGGTCGCCGCCTTCCGGCTCGGCCACAGCATGATCCGCGGCCACTACAACTGGAACAAGAACTTCCCCAACGCGACGCTCGAGCAGCTGTTCCAGTTCGCCGCGCTCGGCGGTGACCTCGGCGGCGGCCTCCGGCTGCCGAGCATCTGGATCGCCGACTTCCGCCACCTCTACAACTTCGGCGCGACCGGCATCAGCCGTCCCGATCTCGTCGTCCCGCCGGCCAAGTTCAACAAGGCGCTGCGGATCGACACCCGGCTCGCCCACTTCCTCAGCACGCTGCCGGTCGTGACCGACGCGTCACCGGCAAACAACCTCGCCTTCCGCAACCTGACGCGGGCGAACATGGTCAAGCTCGCCACCGGCCAGCAGATGGTCACCTTCCTGAAGAGCAAGGGCGTGAACGTGACCAAGCTCACGAACACGCAGATCCGGGACGGACAGAACGGCGCCGACCTGTCCGCGCTGACCGCCGCGCAGCGGACCCAGCTGCTCGCGAAGACGCCGCTCTGGTTCTACTGCCTGCGCGAAGCGGAGTTCAACAACGGCAAGCTCGGCGGCGTCGGCGCCCGCATCGTCGTCGAGACCTTCCACCGCGCCATGGAAGGAGCGAGGTTCTCGATCGTCCGCGACACCGCCTTCCGCCCCCACCTAGGCCCGAACAACACCACCTTCCGGATGGTCGACCTGCTCCTCTTCGCGTTCGAAGGGAAGAAGAACCTGCTCGCGCCGACCGGCGACTGATCGCTAGCGCTTCGGCGCGACCCGGAAGCCGTAGACGGTGCCCTTCGCGTCGCCGGCCACGAGCGTGCCGGCGGCGTAGACGAGCGGGGCGCCCACGGGCACGCTCCGCGTCGAGGCGCGCCAGAGCCGCCGGCCGGTGCGCGCGTGGAGCGCGAAGACGTCGCCGCCGTCGCCCCCGTCGGTGAGGAGGACGTCACCGACGATGATCGGCGGCGGCTGGTTCCCGAAGCCGGTGATCGACTTCCAGGCGCGGACGAACCGGCAGCCCGAGCGCACGCGGAGCGCGACGACGCCTTTCGGCTCGTCGGCGTTCGGCGCGGTGAGCGCCGCCCCCGCGACGTAGAGGAGCTTCGTGCGAGGCGACCAGCTCGGCTGGGCGATGAACGCGGTCGAGTCGTTGCCGAGCCGAATCGCGGCGATCGGCCCCGCGCCGAGCCGCCGCCGGTTCCAGACGTAGAGGTTGCCGTCCTTGTTGTTTGCGGCGGCGAGCGGCGGGCAGCCCGGCGGCCGGAAGAGCAACGGGGCGGCGCCGAAGTCGGAGTCGCCCGTCTTCGGAACGGTCGCCGGCAGGTTCGAGTCGATGACCTTGGAGAGGTCCGGGGCGAGCGCCACGATCCGGTCCCCGTAGCCGTCCGTGTCGAGTCGCGAGCCCTGCGAGTTGCCGATCGCCGTGTAGACGACCCCGCCGCCCGGCTCGAGCGAGACGCCGCCGTAGCCCCAGATGCCGCCGAGGTTCCCGTAGCCCGGCACCGGGTCGAACGTCTCCGTGTGCGTCGGATCGTCGACGTCGACTGCGACGAGGCGCCCCTCCGCGCTGACGCCGGCGTCGTCGGCGACGTCGCAGTACGAGGCGACCGGCACGTAGAGCCGCTTGCCGCTTAGCCGCAGCCCGCCCCAGACGTACTCGTACCGAGTCCGCTCGATCAGGCGCACCGGCCAGCCGGCGGCCTCCTCGCCGGTGGCGAGCAAGAGCGCGTGCAGCTGACCGCTCGCCCCAATGACGTAGACCCGGCCGCGCGCGAGGTCGATCACGCCCGTGGAGCTGATCCCGTACGTGCCGCACTTCGCCGCCGTGACCTTCCCGAGGGCGCGCCGCCAGAGCTCCTTGCCGGTCGAGGCCGCGAGCGCCACCACCGAGCCGCCCTCGGTCGCGACGACGACGATCGCGCTGGCCCCGGCCCGCGCGATGAGCGGTGAGGCGACAATCGCGCCGTCGAGCCGGTGCGACCAGACGCGCCGAAGGCGCGGCACCATCTTCGGAGTCAGCGCCCGCGATGGAACGAAATTCGTGAGCTGCGCGTCGTGCCCGTACGCGGTCCAGGCCGCGGCTGCGGGGACCGGCCCGGCGCCGGCCGCTGCCTGCGCGACGAGCAGGCAGAAGACAACCCCGAAAGCGCAGCGCACCGCGCGACAATACGTAGAGCCATGGGCGCAGGTGAATCGAACCACCCTCGGACTCACCTAACTAAGTGGCTGTAAGTCGGGCCTCCCGGGCTCCGAGCACGAGTTCGACCAGCGCTTCGAGATCAGCCCCAACCACGCTGTGGTCGCCCGCGGGGTACGTCAGCACCGTAACGCCGTACGTCTCACGAAAGACCGGGACACGGGATGGAGTGTCCGGCTCGGGCGACAGCATGTAGTGCGCCTCCGGGTCAAGCCTGCCCCGCCCGACAGACTGCAGCGCGAGTTGAATATCCGGATCGTCCAGCGAGTACCCGACGAATAAGATCGTCGACGTGAGGCTAAGCGCTTCCAACGCCGCAAGCACAGCGGATCCATTTCGCATTAGTCTCGCGTAGTCGGTTCGGGTAAGTACGACCTCTGTAATCGAGTCCGTCGAGCCGTGAAGCTTGATCAAGACAGCGTCTCCGCGCCGGAGATCCGCACCAAGAGTCGTCGAATCAAAACGATGAGTTGCGTACCCTCCTTGAGATGCAGTCTCGAAGAGTTTGTCGTAGTTCGTCGTGAAGACGATCCTTGGATCGAGTGCGAGTAGATGATCGAAGATAGTTGAGGGACGAAACGGATCCCCTGACGGCCCTTCAACAGAGCGCTTCAGGGTGGTGTGGTAGGCGTTCAGTTCACCTTGCGCGTCAAGGCAGAAGCGAATGTGGTCCGCAGCCGATAACAGCTGGCTGCTATCGATAAGGCGGTGGCCGGCTTCCCTCATGTCGGGCGCAGTGATGAGATCGCAGAGAGTGCTCAGAAGGCCGCTCCACGTAGGGGGCGAGTCCCCTACGCCGTTGACGGAACTCGCGGAAACGCCACTCCCTACGAACAGGACCCACTGGTTGTCCGCGATGCGATCCACCAGGTGAGCGGGCCATTCGATCGGCATAAGCCGTACTAAGGCGCGTTACCCGCAAGCCGTGTATAGATACGGCCGAAGATCTCATCGAGCTGCTCGGCATAACGTGCTTGTTGGCTCACCTGTGCGCCCCGAAGACCGTCTTCGGTCGTTAAAGACATGATCGGCGCGTGCACGGACTGTGCGAGTGGAATCATGGCGAACATATTGGGAATCGTCCCGAGTTCCAGATCATCCTCGCCATATCGTGAAAGTTGAACGAGTTGCTCGGCGTGCGCAGGTATCTCGCCGCGGTGCTGGTCATACGCCTTGACGGGACGTCGCTCGCCGCCGGCAGCACGGCTGACGTACTGCTGAACTGTGTATCCTAGGAAACCATCGTGAATGGGCAGGCGTCGCGGGATGAGATCAGTGTCGCCCGTTGCTGCAAGCTCGCCTCTCGCGGATCGCCGCGCGTTGTCGTAGATACCTAGCCAGCGGTGGAGCCATGCAGCGATGTTGTCAAGTGCATAGAGGCTGAAAAGATCTGCGGACATCGGAGTCACGAAGAAATCCGAGCCGATCATTGCCGTGCGGTTGATGGCGCCGAGGCTCGGACTCGCATCAAGGACGATGACGTCATAGTCCTCATCAAGAGCTCGTCGGAGAGCACGTAGCCAAGCAGTGCGCCGCGCGCCGCCGGCGATGCCGCTCCCGAACTCAGACCAGGAGGTGCCGAGATTGTCCTCCATGATCGACAAGGACGGATGACCGGGCAAAACGTCGACTTCGAAGCGCGGTGCGGTAACGATCGGGAGGTCGTTCGCGTCGACGGAAGAGTCGCCTCTTCGGATCGGCCTCAAAGGGCGCATCACTGTCTTGGCGTCGGAATCTGTCACGTCACCGTAGATTTCGTCCCACTGATCATCGGTCAGGAGGAGTTGCGTGCTGTTACATTGCGGATCAAGGTCGACAACAAGCACAGCGAGATCTTCGCCGGATAGGTAGGAGGCGAAGTTGCACGCGAGGGTGGTCTTACCCACGCCTCCCTTGTTGTTGAAGAACGCGATTGCGGACGACACGGGGCGACCCTATACCCTCAGGAGGACCGATGATAAGGATCTTAGAGCGGCGGCCTCCCCGTGCCGCTGAACTCGTCCCGCGGGACTCCGGGGACTCCGCAAGTGGAGCTTGCTCAGCACTTGGACAAGGGAAGGACACGCGCTCTCGAGGCTGTGGAGAACGGCTCAGCGACGCCGCAGATATCAGTGGGCGCACCTGGGATCGAACCAGGGACCTCCCGCGTGTGAAGCGGGCGCTCTCCCGCTGAGCTATGCGCCCCAGCGCGTCGAGGATACCGCAGTCCTTCCGCCGCCACTGCCGGCTTTGCCGCCGGTGGCCGTGAACGCCGGCCGGTAGCCCCACCCGCGCCAAGTCGCAAACTTCGCGCGGCAAAAACCCGGGGACCTGCGAGCGATCCTTAGCGCTGCTTCCTCCCGGACCTGACGCGGTTCGGAACGATCGCAGTCCCGCGGGCCCGCCCAGTCTAGCCGCGACCGCGCACGAACTTCACGCCTCGCGACGGGCCGCCCTCGTTGCCGCGCAGGTCGTTCCTGCTCGCGACCACTCCCAGCGTCATCCGCCAGCCCGCCAGGCCCGGACCGCGGTTTCCGCTCACCACGTTTCGCGACACCACGGCCCGCCCGCGACCGTCCTCCTGGCCGCCGTAGAAGACGATCCCGCCGTGCTCCGTGCCCTTGCCCACCCCATTGCGCAGGATCCGGTTCCTCACGATCGCCATTCGATCCGCGTTGATTGACAGGCTCGGCCTCGGGTTCAGCGCGACGAGGATGCCCGGGCCGGCGTTGTCGGCGATCAGGTTGTTCTCGATCCGGAGGTCGAGCGCGAGCTCGCCGCGGCTGTTCGGCTCGATGTCGATACCGGCCGATGGATTGCCGCCCGCGCCCGGATCCGGCCGGTAGCTGTTCGACGCGCCGGTGATCCGGTTGCCGGCGATCCGGAGCCCGATGAAGCTCACCGCCGAGACGACGTTCCGGCCGCCGCCCGAGAGCCGGCAGCCCAGGATCGAGACGCGGCTCGAGTAGCCGTCGCCGTTCGCGCGGTCGCCGACGTAGATGTCGTCCACCGGCGAGCCCTCGACGGCCACGCCGCGAACGACCACCTCGTGGCCGAAGATCGCGATCCCGTACGTCCGCGTCTCGGCCGGCACGACGATCCGCAGGCCCTTGATCGTCACGTGAATCGGCGTCGGGTCGAACTGGCGGCTTCGATTGACGAAGAAGACCGCGTCCGACGCGACCGGATCGCCGTCGGGCGACACCAGGCGCACCGGCCCCGGCCCGAGTGACCGGATGCAGGCACCGTTCGAGACGATCTGCGTGCGGTCGTGGCTGACCCAGAGCCCGCGCGTCGCGTAGCAGGCGCCGTTCGCGAGCTTCGGCAGGAAGATCCGGCCGCCGCCCGCGTCGAGCCGCGCCTGGAGCCAGCTCGTGTCGTCGCGCACCACCCGGCCTTGACCCGAACCGCCTCTTGCAGCCACGGCCGCGACGACCGCGGCCCCCACGACGAGCGCGAAGAACCTCATTCTCGACCCCCTTCGTCTGTTCGCAACAGGATGGCGCGTAAGATCGGCTCGTGCCCGCGCTCTACCGGAAGTACCGCCCGCAGGACTTCGACGAGGTGGTCGGGCAGGAGCCGGTCGTCCGCACGCTGCGGAACGCGATCGAGCACGACCAGGTACGCCAGGCCTACCTCTTCGCGGGGCCGCGCGGCACCGGCAAGACGAGCCTCGCGCGCATCCTCGCCAAGGCGCTCAACTGCACGCAGGGGCCGACGGCGACCCCGGACAAGACCTGCCACGCATGCGTCGCGATCGCGAACGGCACCTCGCTCGACGTGATCGAGATGGACGCGGCCTCGCAGCGCGGGATCGACGACATCCGCGAGATCCGCGAGCGCGTCATCCTCCAGCCGGCCGAAGGGCGCTACAAGGTCTACATCCTCGACGAGGCGCATCAGCTCACCTCGGCGGCCTTCAACGCGCTGCTGAAGCTGATCGAGGAGCCGCCTCCCCATCTCGTCTTCGTCTTCTGCACCACCGACCTGCACCAGATGCTCGACACGGTGCGGTCGCGGTGCCAGACCTTCGTCTTCGCGCGGCCGCGCCTGCCCGAGCTCGTGCGGCTGCTGCGGCGCGTGGCCGACGGCGAGGGGATCGAGGCGCCCGACCAGGCGCTCGCCCTGATCGCGCGCGGCGCGCGCGGCTCGTACCGCGACGCCGTCTCGACCCTCGACCAGCTCGCCTCGGCGACCGAAGGCAAGGTGACCGTCCAGACCGTCCTCCAGCTCCTCGGCGCCGTCGAGGAGGAGGCGCTCTTCCGGCTCTGCGACCTCGTCGTCGATCGCGACACCGCCGGCGCGCTCACCTTCGTCGAGGAGCTCGCGGAGCAGGGGCAGGATCTCGGCCGGCTCGTCACCGACCTGCTCGAGCACCTGCGCCACCTGCTCCTGGTCCAGCACATGGGCGAGGTGCCGGAGTCGCTGCCGGTGACCGAGGAGACGCGGGAGCGGCTGCGCGCGCAGGCGAATCAGCTCGGCGAGGGCGTCGTGCTGCGGCTCTGCGACCTCCTCGCCGTGGCCGTCGACGACATGCGCCAGGGGGGCGACCCGCGCCTGCCGCTCGAGCTCGCGCTCGTGAAGGTGACCCGGCCGGCGGCGGATCTCTCGCGCGAGTCGCTCGCCTACCGCGTCGAGCTCCTCGAGCACCGGCCGAGCTCACCTGTGGTCGAAGAGGCGCCTGCTCCTCCCCCGCCCTCGGAACCGCCCCCCGAGCCGCCGTCGGTCGACCTCGAAGCGCTCCAGGAGGCGTGGCAGCGGAGCGTGCTGCCGGCGATCACGGAGCGCTCGATCCCGACGGGCACGATGCTGGCCGAGGCGCACCCGGTCGAGCTCGAGGGCGACGAGCTCGTGCTCGAGTTCCCGCCGAGCGCCTCGTTCCACCGGCAGCTCGCCGAGGAGCCGAAGAACGCGACGCTCCTCCGCGACGCGCTCTACGAGGTCACCGGCCGCCGCCTGGCGGTTTCGTTCGCCGTCGGCGAGGACACGCAGGCGGCCGAGGAGGAGATCGCCCAGACCGAGGAGGACTTCGTCTCGCTCTTCAAGGACACCTTCGACGCCCGCGAGATCGAGGAGGACAGATAGCCGCCATGGGCATGGACATGAACAAGCTGCTGCAGCAGGCCCAGCAGATGCAGGAGCAGGTGGCGAAGGCGCAGGAGGAGCTCGCCAACCAGACCGTCGAGGCCTCGGCCGGCGGCGGGATGGTGACCGTCGTCGCCACCGGCGACCTCCAGATCAAGGAGATCAAGATCGCGAAGGAGGCGATCGACCCGGACGATCCGGACATGCTCGGGGACACGGTCCTCGCGGCCGTGAACGAGGCCCTCCGCTCGGCGCAGGGGCTGATGGAGTCCCGCCTGGGCGGGATGATGGGCGGGCTTGGAGGTTTGGGCTTGCCGGGCCTATAGTCATGCAGTGCCGCAGGCACGGTCAGACGACGCGCTGACATTCAAAGCCTATGCCGGCGACGGCGCCGTCCTCCTCGCATTCGACGTCGACGAGCCGCTCCGGGAGGACCTCGCGGGCTTCGCGATCGAGTACACCGACCCCGATGGCGACGTCTGTCCGGTCTTCAACCGCCTCAACTTCCAGGATCCGGTCACGGTCGACACGTCGAACAAGGACCGGCGCCAGATGGCGACCAATACGAAGCAGGCGCCGATCCAGAAGTTCCACTGGGTGCACTTCCCGGGGGACGTCAAGCCCGGCGACTTCACCTACCGCGTGTCGGCGATGCGCTACAAGCCGGGCACCGACGACCAGGTGGAGCCGGTCGCGACCGCGGAGCAGACCGTGGAGCTGATGCCGGAGCAGGCGCCGAAGTTCCAGCTCGGGTTCACGCGCGGCTTTCTCTCCTCGCAGGCCTACCTCGATCGCTTCGGCGGCGAGGATTTCTCACCCGAGCCTCTGACGCTCGACTCCGACACCGCTCCGTTCCACGAGAAGTGGCGCTGGCTCGGCTTCCACGGCCGCCGCCTCGTGCTCGACTTCCTCCAGGAGCCGCTCGACGATCCCGGCATCGAGCTCGACGTCTTCGCCTTCGATCTCGACGAGCCGGACATCATCGGCCTGCTCGAGCAGCTCGGCCCGCGCCTGCGGCTCTTCCAGGACAACTCTGATACCCACGTCCAGGCAGACCCCGGCGACGAGCGGCCGCTCGAGCTCGACGCGATCGACCGGGTGAAGGCCAAGGGCGCTGGAGTGCGGACGGGCGACTTCAGCGGTCTCGCGCACTCGAAGGTGTTCATCCAGCGGCGCGGAGACAAAGCCCTCAAGGTGCTCGCCGGCTCCGCGAACTTCTCGGTCCGGGGGCTCTACGCACAGTCGAACAACGTCTTCGTCTTCGACGACCCGCAGGCCGCCGACCTCTATGAACAGGCCTTCCAGCAGGCCTGGGACGGTGAGTCCAAGTTCCGGTCGAGCGAGATCGCAGCCGGCTGGATGACCATCGAGTCCGATGCGCTGCCCGCCTGCGCGGTGAGCTTCGCGCCGCACAAGACGGCGGCGGTCTCCCTTCAGCGCCTCGCCGACGCGATCAAGGAAGCGAAGAGCTCTGTGCTCTTCGCGATCATGGAGATCGGCAAAGCCAGCGGCCCGGCGATGGACGAGATCCGTAAGCTCCCGGACCGGGACGACATCTACGCCTTCGGCACGACGCAGAGGCTCGACGGCGACCTGAAGGTGACCGCGCCCGCCGACCCGGACTCGCCGTTCATCCCCTTCTCGTACCTGAAGTCGAAGGTGCCGCTGCCGTTCCGGAAGGAGATCGCAGGCGGCTCCGGGCAGATCATCCACCACAAGTTCGTCGTCTGCGATTTCAACGGCGAGAATCCGAGGGTCTACGCGGGCTCGTCGAACCTCGCGAACGCGGAGAGCTCGAACGGCGACAACCTCGTCGAGTTCGCCGACCGCGACGTGGCGACGAAGTACGCCGTCGAGGCTATCCGGCTGATCGACCACTACCGCTTCCGCTCCGTGCAGAAGAGGGCGTCCTCCGACAGTCCCTTGCGGCTCAAGCGGCGAGGCGAGGACTGGAGCAGCGCGTTCTTCGACCCGAAGAGCCCGCGCAACCTCGAGCGGACCGTCTTCGTCGGGAAGCCGCGCGAGAGCTAGGCGGTCTCGCTCGTTCCGCCGCCGAGGCGGTCGCGGATGGTCTGCCGCAGCTGCGCGGAGAGCTCCGGCATCTCGCGCTCCATGCTGCGGAGCTGCGGGCCGAAGATCACGATCAGCCGCATCGGGCTCGTCGCGACGACGGTCGCCGTCCGCCGCTCGGCCTCGAGCAGGCCGATCTCGCCGAAAAAGTCGCCGGGGCCGAGCTCGCGGAGCTTCTCGCCGTCCTTGATGACGTCCGCCGTCCCCTCCTCGATCGCCATGAACTCGTAGGCGAAGCGGCCCTGCTCGGCGAGGTGTTTGCCCGTCTCGACCTCGACCTCGTCCGCCGCCCGCGCGATCTGCTCGCGATCCCGCTTCGACAGCGAGGCGAAGAGCGGGATCTCAGCCAGCTTGTCGGCGATCACCGCGACATTCTTTCATCCGACCTAGGCAGGCACAATGGGGCCGTGTTCGGCCCGTCTGTGGACAACCTGGTGGCCCAGCTGAGCCGCCTGCCGGGGGTGGGTACGCGGACGGCGCAGCGGCTCGCCTTCCACCTTCTCCAGGTCCCGAAGGACGAGGCCTCCGCGCTCGCGCGCTCGATCGACGAGGTCAAGGAACGTGTCCGTTTCTGCCGGGAGTGCGGGAACCTCACCGAGGAGGAGCTCTGCGGCATCTGCGCCGACGCGCGCCGCGACCACTCCGTCGTCTGCGTCGTCGAGCAGCCTGTCGACCTCGTCTCGCTCGAGCGGACGCACGAGTTCCGCGGGCTCTATCACGTCCTCGGCGGCGCGCTCTCCCCGCTCGACGGCGTCGAGCCCGAGCACCTGCGGATCGACGAGCTCCTGCGCCGGGTGGACGCGAACGGCGTCCAGGAGGTCGTGCTCGCGACCAATCCGAACATGACCGGCGAGGCCACGGCCGCGTACCTCGCCGACCGCCTGCGCGGCCGTGTCCGCGTGACGCGCCTGGCGAGCGGCCTGCCCGTCGGCGGCGATCTCGAGTACGCCGACGAGGTTACGCTGGGGCGCGCGCTCGCCGGCCGCCGCGAGATGTAGCGCCTAACCGCGCTACGCTCTCCACGTGGCGCGGACTCTGCTCCAACGAGTTCACAACCCCCGCAACCGACAGTGCGGCTGCGATCCCGACTGCTGGTGCAGGCGCACGGCCCTCGGGCGAGCGGTCAAATGGTGGTTCCCGGCACGCCTCTTCGGGCTCCATCACAAAGGCGGTCGCGCGGCGGAGTGGAAACGCGCGCAAGCCGCTAAGCCGTAGACCGCGTCGAGGCCGACCCACGCCGCGGCCCGACCTGGTCGGGCCTGCCGAAGTTGTAGCCGGAGCCGCGTACCTACAATCGAGGGCATGACGGCGACGGAGTACGAAGCCGTACCGGCGGTCGCGCCCGCCGCGAGCCCCGCCCGCGCCGGGACGATCGTGATGAAGTTCGGCGGCACCTCGGTCGGCGATCCGGAGAAGATCCGCGCCGTCGCCCGCCGGATCGCCGCCGAGCGGGAGCGCGGGAGCCGCGTCGTCGCGGTGCTCTCCGCGATGGGGCAGACGACGGACGAGCTCGTCGCGCTGGCGCACCGCGTCTCGGCCCGCCCGAAGCCGCGCGAGCTCGACATGCTGATCTCCGTCGGCGAGCGGATCTCGTGCGCGCTCGCTGCGATGGCGATCCACGATCTCGGCCTCGAGGCGATCTCCCTCACCGGCTCGCAGGCCGGGATCGTCACCGATACCGTGCACGGCCGCGCGAAGATCGTCGACGTCCGCGCCCGGCGGATCCACGAGGCGCTCGACCGCGGCCAGATCGTCCTCGTCGCCGGCTTCCAGGGCGTCTCGATCGACTACGACATCACGACGCTCGGCCGCGGCGGCTCCGACACGACCGCGGTCGCTCTGGCCGCCGCGCTCGGCGCCGAGTCGTGCGACATCTACACCGACGTCGACGGCGTCTTCACGGCCGACCCGCGGCTCGTTCCGACCGCGCGGAAGCTCGCGCGGCTGACGTACGACGAGATGCTCGAGCTCGCCGCCTCCGGCGCGCGCGTGCTGCAGCTACGCTCGGTGGAATTCGCCCGCAACCACGACGTGACCCTCCACGTGCGCTCCACGTTCACCGACGACGAGGGCACCTGGATCAGGGAGGAAGACGAGCAGATGCTCGAGAAGGCGATCATCTCCGGCGTCACGCACACCACCGAGGAGACCGTCTACCGACTCGAGGGGATCTCGGCCGCGGCGCTCTTCGGGGCGCTCGCCGAAGCGAGCGTGAACGTGGACACGATCGTGCAGACGAGCCCCGAGATCGTCTTCTCGGCACCCGCCGAGGAGCGCGCCGAGGTGGAGGCGGTTCTCGACCGGCTCGGCGTCCACTGGTCGGCGCGCGACGACCTGGGGAAGGTGAGCCTGATCGGAGCGGGAATGAAGAGCCACCCCGGGATCGCCGCGAAGACGTTCGCCACGCTGGACGCCGAGGGGATCCCGGTTCAGGTCGTGACGACGTCCGCGATCAAGATCGCCTGCCACGTGCCGAGCGAGCTCGTCGGCCGGGCCGTGCGCGCGCTGCACGAGGCCTTCGAGCTGGAGACCGTTGTCGACTGAGGCCCGCATCGGCGTCGTCGGCGCCACGGGCGCCGTAGGGACCGTCACGCTCGAGCTCCTCGCCGAGCGCGGCTACCGGAACGTGCGCGCCTTTGCCTCGGCGCGGTCGGCAGGCAAGCGGATCGGCGATCTGGTCGTCGAGGAGGCGACTCCCGAGACGCTTTCGGCCGGCGATCTCGACCTCTGCCTCTTCTCCTGCGGAACGGCGACGAGCCGCGAGCTCGTGCCGCACGCCGTCCGCGGCGGCGGCGCGCTCTGCATCGACAAGTCGTCCGCCTACCGGCTCGTGGACGGCGTGCCGCTCGTGGTGCCGGAGGTGAACGGCGCCCGCGCGGCGGAGCACGACGGCATCGTCGCGAACCCGAACTGCTCGTCGATTCCCCTGACCTGCGTCCTCAAGCCGCTGTACGACGCCGCGGGTTTACGGCGGATCCGCGTCGCGACGTACCAGGCCGCCTCCGGCGCCGGGGCGCAGTGGATGGCGCAGGTCGCCGCGACTCCGGCCGCCGAGGCCGACCTCGCGATGGACTGGAGCTTCGACGGCGAGGAGTTCGACGAGGAGGCGAAGATCCGCGCCGAGACGCGAAAGATCATGGAGCTCCCCGACCTGCCGGTGAGCGCGACGTGCGTCCGCGTGCCGGTGCTGGTCAGCCATTCCGAGTCGGTGTGGATCGAGACCGAGGAGCCGCTGTCGCCCGAGAGCGCGCGCGAGCTGCTGGCGGACGCGCCTTCGGTGCGCCTCGAGGACTTCCCCACTCCCGGCGCCGCGACGGGCGGCGACGAGGTCCTCGTCGGCCGGATCCGCCGCGACCGCGCGGCGGACGACGGGCTTGCGCTCTTCCTGGTCTGCGACAACCTGCGCAAGGGCGCGGCGCTGAACGCGATCCAGATCGCGGAGCTCCTGCTGGCGGAGCGGCAGGCTCCGGTCTACGCCGCGCCGATCGCGCGCAGGTAGCGCTCCGCTGAGCGCTTGACCGCGGCCTTGCCGTCGGAGCGCACGACGGCGTCCCACCAGGCGCCGTAGATCCGGTCGAACTCGTACGGCTCGAGCGCGGCGACGATCCGCCGGATCGCCTCGGCCGGCAGCGGGATCAGGTTCGGGTAGCTGTACATGAAGCTGACCCAGCGCCGGTCCTGGACGACCTGGACGATGTCGCCGGAGAGGAGCGCGTCGCCGGCGGCCCAGTGCAGGACGGTGCCGCCGTCGAAGTGACCGCCCAGACGGAGGAGCGTCAGGCCTTCGCCGAGCTCGCGCGTCTCGCCCTCCCAGAACTCGATCCGCTCGTCGGGCCGCATCACCCACTCGCGGTCGGCCGCGTGCAGGTGGACGGGCGCGTCGAACGCACGTGCCCACTCGACCATCGACGAGTAGTAGTGCGGGTGCGAGATCGCGATCGCGGCGATCCCGCCGAGCTCCTCGACCCGCGCGCCGATCTCGTCGTCGAGGAGCGAGATGCAGTCCCAGACGACGTTGCCGCCCGGAGCCTGGACGAGGAGCGCGCGCTGGCCGATTGCGAAGCTCGGCTCGCAGCCGATGCCGAGGAGGCCCGGCCCCTCCTCGCGGATCTCGGCCCGATGGTCGCGCCGCAGCTCGTCGAGCGTCGTCCAGCGCTGGCCGTCGCGACCGACGTACTGCCGCTCGTCCTCGCAGATCGGGCAGCGCGGCGGCGGCTCGGCGCTCTCCGCGAACTGGCTGCCGCAGGTGACGCAGCCGAAATTCGGCAATCAGGCGCCTGAGGGACGCTCGCGGCGCTTCGATTCGAGGAGCCGGATCAGCTCCCGAACGTCGCGCTGAATGTCCTCGAGCACGGCCCTGACCTCAGGAGTCAGCTTCTTCTTCGCCATCGTTCTCCTCGCCCAGAAGTCGATTCAGCTTAGCGTCCATGCGCATCAAGATCATCAGCATCAGGTCGACTGCCTCCCAGTCGATCTGCGGTTCGTCTTCCACGATGCCATCGTCGCCACAGCACGCGGTGGCCGCAAGATGGCTCTTTGGGACTAGGGCCGCTGGGGCACGGGCGCCGGTGCGAAGGCCTCCTTCACGACGCGCAGCACCTTCTCGCGCGTTCCCTCGACGACGGGCTGGAGCCCGCCCAGCTCGAGCCGCGCGAGCTCGACTCGGCCCTGCGCCCGCACAGTCAGGAAGCCAAAGTCAGAGAGGAAGTCGCGCGGGAAGATCGTCTTGTGGACGTAGAAGCGCTCGTAGTTCGGCTCGCCCTCCGGGTACCGGTACGCGAAGGTCTCGAGTGCCCGCGCACCCTTGTCCTTCGCGTCCCCGATCGCCGCCAGGAAGAGCGACTGCATCACCCACGGCGTCGAGGGATCGACGAGGTACGCGCAGGTCACGAGGACGGCGTCGTCGGACGGCGGGCCGGCGGGCAACTCGGCCGCACGCGGGAAGAGCCCGGACGGCCCGTACTGCATCGACCCGAGCAGGCGTCGGTCGTCGTCGTAGTAGACCGTCCCCCACGCACCCCACTCGTCCTCGGCGCGCTCGATCCATTTGTCCTTGCCGAGGCTCCGTCCCGGCCGCGCCTGCCACCAGATGCAATCGTGGCAGACGGACGGCGCGCTTGGGAGCGTCGCACCCGTCAAGCCCGCCACGCGCGTCGCCATCAGGCCGGCGCCGCGACCTCGTCGACGACGACATCCACCGCCTCCGGCTCGACGTCCGCCATCCGCCCGAGGTAGGCGCGCACGCGCCGCTGCACCTCGCGGCCGACCTCCGGGAGCGATGCCCCCCACTCCGCCTCGAGGTGGATCTCGATCCGGACGGCGCCGTTCTCGCCCAGGACGCGGACGCCGCGATGGCGGTGCAGGTGGCTCTCGACGAGCCCTCGCACGCCGTCGACCTCTCGCGCCGCGTCGGCGGCGTAGCGGGCGAGGATGTCGCTCGAGATCGACATCTACGCCGATTGTAGGTTCAGCTCGGTCGCTTCCGGCCTCGCGGCGAACCGAAAAGGGACGAAGGTCGTGCCGAGCCCGGGCGAGACGTGCAGCGTCCCGGCCGGCCGCACGTAGAGCCCTTCGAAGTAGCCGGGCCGCAGGTGGGCGAGCCGAAGCTTCCCCGCCCCGTACGGGATCGTGATCTGGCCGGAATGGAGGTGGCCCGAGAGGACGAGGTGGTAGGCGCCTGCCGGCAGGCGGTCGATCACGCCGGGGTAGTGGCAGAGGAGGATGCGAAAGTCGGCCCCCGGGTCGACGAGCTCCTCCGGGCGGGCGAGCCGGTACCAGTAGCTCCGCGGGTCGACGCCGGCGATCTGCACCTTCAGGCCGCGGAGCTCGATCGTCCGCGAATCGTCGGAGAGGAGCGTCGCGGGCTCGAGCTCCTCGAGCGGCGACTGGCGCGCGAACGGGTCGCGGCTGTCGCCGTAGTCGTGGTTGCCGAGCACGGCGTAGCAGCACGGCAAGTGGGCGACCAGCTCGCGGAGCAGCGGCTCGCCGCGCGGGCGCGAGAGGAGGTCGCCGCTCACGCAGACGAGGTCGGGCGCACGCGACTCGACCCAGTCCACGGCCCGCTCGACGGCGCGCGCGCCGCGCGAGGGAACGCCGAGGTGGAAGTCCGAAAGGTGCGCGACGCGCAGCCCCTCGAGGTCCGGCGGCAGCCCGGGCACCGGCGCGGCCAGCGTCCGCAACCTGACCCAGCCCGCCTCGAAATGCCCCCACGCGAGAGCGGCTCCGGCCGCTCCCGCGAGGCTCCCGACAACGCCGCGTGCCCTCATTGGTGTTCCGGCGCGCCAACCCCGCGAGGCCGACGCGCCGGAAACCGCCCCTCCAGAGAGAGTGAGATGCCGCCCCCGTCCGAAACTTGCGGAGTGCCGCTCAGACTTCGAGCTTCTCGACCACCGGCTGCACGGAGACGACGTGCCGCTTGAACCGGAGCTCGTCCTCCTCGAGCCCGGCGGCGACGCCGACGAGCTGCGCCAGGTGCAGGATCGGCATCGCGAAGTCGCGGCCCGTCGCCTTGCGCAGCTTCGACTGCCATGCGTCGAGCGAGAGGTGGCAGAGCGGGCACGGCGTGACCATTGCGTCGGCGCCCGCCTCGGCGGCCTGCTCGATCGGCTGGATCAGCTCCCCGAGCGCGACCTCCTCGCGCGCCTGGATGATCGGGAAGCCGCAGCACTTGACCTTTGCCGGGTAGTCGATCGCCTCGCCGCCGCAGGCCTCGATGATCCGCTCCAGCGACCACGGCCGGTCGGGATCCTCGAAGCCGAGGAGCTTCGACGGCCGCAGGATCTGGCAGCCGTAGAACGGCGCCACACGAAGCCCCTTCAATCCCTTGTGCGCCGCCTGCTTCAGCAGCTCGTAGCCCTCGCCGTCCGCGATCTCCCAGAGCAGGTGGCGCACGTCGACGCCGCCGCTGTAGCGCGGCACGCCGACCGCCTGGAGGTTCACGTTCACGCGCTCGAGGAGCTCCGCGTCGTTTGTGAGCTGCACGTTCGCCTGGCGGAGATTCAGTGTGCAGACGTTGCAGATCGTGAGCAGCGTGTCCGCGCCGGTCTCCTCGGCGTAGGCGAGGATGCGCGCGTTCAGGTGCAGGTAGTAGTCCGGCTCGGCCTCGTGGATGTCGCCGGCCCCGCAGCACGTCACCGTCTCGAGCGGGACGAGCTCGAGCCCGACCTTCGGCGCCAGGGCCGTCGTCGAGGAGTCGAGCTCCTTCGCCGAGAGCGAGGCGAGGCAGCCGCGGTAGTAGGCGACCCTGCGCATCAGCCCTCCCCCCGCACCGGCTTCTCGCCCGGCGAGACCTCTGGCGCGTCCCGGCTCGCAGCCGCATGGTCCGGGTCGTCGTGCCGCGCGTACCGCGCGATCGCCCGCTCGCCCTGGATGATCCCCGCCGCGCCGTCGCGGCCCTGGAGCTTGACCAGGTCGTAGAGGCGCCGCGCCTCGTCGACGTTCTCCGCCACGTGCGGAGGCACCGGCGGCGGCACCTTCCCGTGCCTGGCGAGGTCGATCGCGAACCTCGTCTGCTTGATCGCCGAGACGACGCCCTGCGTCTTCGGCACGAGCTCCGTCTCGCGGAGCCAGCCCGTGGTCTTCGCCGAATTGACGAACCACTTGGCGTGCTTCGCGCCCATGTCGCGGTCGATCCCGAGCCGGATCGACTCGGCGCCGAGCTTCGCGATCGCGTCGCGCGGGTCGACGCCCTTGGGGCACCGCTCGGTGCAGAAGTAGCAGCGCGTGCAGTCCCAGATCCCGTGCTCGGAGTTGTAGGCCTCGAGCCGCTCGACGGCCGCCCGGTCGCGCGGGTCGCCGACGAAGCGGAAGCCCTTCGCGAGCGCCTGCGGCCCGAGGAACTCCGGGTCGGACTCCATCGAGTTGCACTCCGAGACGCAGCAGCCGCAGTTGATGCAGAGCGACTCCTTGTGGATCGCGTTCATCCGCTGCTGCGAGACGATCCGCTCCTTCTCCGGCGCCTCCTCGTAGCCGGGGTCGAGCCACGGCTTCATGGCCAGGAACTTCTCCCAGAAGGGCGCCATGTCGACGACGAGGTCCTTCACGATCGGGAGGTTCCCCATCGCCGAGATCACGGGGACATGGCCCGCGTCGACGATCGGCTTCATGCGCTCCTTGCAGGCGAGGATCGCGCGGCCGTCCATGCGCATCCCGCAGGAGCCGCAGATCATCATCCGGCAGCTCTTGCGGTAGGCGAGCGTGCCGTCGACCTTGTCCTTGATCAGGTCGAGAACGTCGAGGAGGCAGGCCCACTCGGGCGCGTCGACCTCGTAGGTCTCGAGGCTTCGCTCGCCGCTCTCGCCGTCGACCCGCCAGATCTTGAGCGCGACCGCCATGGTCTGCGGCTCGGTGTGGACTGCGGCCTCGGTCACTTCGTTCCCCCGTCCGTCGTGGCGGTGCACAGCACGATGACGCCCTGGCCGGAGGAGTCTGAATGCTCAGCGTGCGACCCGCAGTCGCCGCCGGCGTCGGGGTGCGCCTGGAAGTACGCGTCCATCAGCGCCGAGAGCTCGTCGTCCGTCATGACTTCTTCGGCCGGAGGAAGGTCGAGGACGACCGGCACCCCGAAGTCGACGAAGTCGATCATGACCGTTCCCTCGCCGCCCTGTTCGTAGCGGACCCGGCGCGTCACTCCCTGCTCGTCGACCCAGATGGAGAACGGCACCGTCGTCGGCACGTCCTCCTTGATCATGTCGAGCTCGTCCCGAAGCTCCTCGCGGCGGTCGGCCGGTGCGGCCTGGACGATCCTCTCCAGGTCGAGCGTCCCGTCGTAGCGCGTCGTCGCGACGCCGTCCACCGTCTCGGGGCCGACCCGCTCGACGCCGGTGCTCACGCTGCGGAGAAAGCCGAGGAGCGCGGCGGGGTCTCGGAGCGACCGCGCCTGGGGATCGAAGGCATCGTCCTCCTCGCCCGTCGAGCGGAGCCACGGCTTCGCCTTCGGCAGCCAGCGCTGCAGCGTCGGCCACTTCGTGTACGTCACGTCGCCGTCGAAGATCATTTCGCCCAGCTTGAAGGTCAGGTACCCGCGGTGCCGGCGGTAGTCGATAAGGCCGTCCATCCGGAAGGAACGAGAGCCGGACGAGATCGTGATCTCGACGCGCGAGCTGCCGGAGTCGAAGGCCTTCTGCGCCGCGTGCGCGACCGCCGCCGCCGCAGAGGTGTCGTGACCGCGTGCCAAGACGACTGCGACTGCGACGGCCGCGGCGATCGCCACGCCGAGGAGCCCGAGCCGCTTCATCCGCGCAGCGCCACGGTCATAGGTCGAAGATGTCCACGGTCTGGTCCGCGGGCGGCGGCTTCACCGTCACGGTCGAGCCAAATCCCGTGAGCACGTAGGTGAGCTTCCCGGCCTTCGTCGGGTCCGACGGCGACTGCGCGAACGACATCTTCCGGACGAGACCTTTCCGGTCGATCCAGACGTCGATCGGCAGCCGCTTCGCGCCCATCTGGTCGGCCAGCTTCTCCTTCTCGAGATCGACGATCGTGTGGTACTTCGTCGTCGGCACGCCGGCGATCGTGGCCTTCCCTACCTTGACGGTCTTGCCGGCCGCGCGAAGCGCTTGGAGCGGCCTCGTCGGACTCGTCTGCTGAACCTCGTCCAGCGACTCGACCCCGGTCTTCTCGGCAAGCTTCTCGAGGTCGACCTTGATCCACGACTTGCCGTCCGGAAGCTTCGAGGCAAACAGCTTGCTGCGCATGTACATGATCGAGCCGTCGGAGATCGCGTCGGCATGGAACGACTTCCCCGCCTCCGTGAAGACGAGCGAGAACCGACCCGAGCCGTCGGCGTTGTTAGCCACGCCGCGCACGGTGAGCCCAAGGTAGCGCCCGGAAGGAAGCCCGCCTTCGAGGTGGAGCGTGAACCGCTCGCTCCCCTGCTTCACCGTCCTGTCGGCAGCGCTCGCCACGGGATCGAGCGACAGCGCGCCGCCGCTGCCGCCGCCGCCGCAGGCGGCGAGCGCGAGCGCCATCAGAACGAGCGCGAGGTACCTGCCCATCAGTACGTCCGCTCCTGCGGCTGCCACTTCGTCACCGTCACCGGCTTCCAGCCCAGGCGCGGCTTCCCTTCCTCCCACGTGACGAGGGTGTGGCGCATGTAGCTCTCGTCGTCGCGGTCTGGGTAGTCGTACGGCCGCGCGTGGGCGCCGCGGCTCTCCTTGCGCGCGAGCCCACAGACGACCATGCAGTCGGCGAGCTCGAGCAGGAAGCCGAGCTCGAGCGCCTGCGTGAGGTCGTTGTTGAAGACCGAACCCTTGTCCTCGACGACGACGCGCTCGTAGCGCTCGCGGAGCGCGGCGACGATCTCGCCCTGCCGCTCCATCTGCTCCTCGCGGCGGAAGACGCCGAAGTTCTGGTGCATCGTCGAGGCGAGCTCGTCGCGGATCGCCCACGGCCGCTCCCCGCGCTCGCGGTCGAGGAGCGCCCGCAGCTCGCGCTCGGCGTCGGCCTCGACGGACGGCGGCACCTCCACGGTCGTGTGCGAGAGCGCCCAGTCCGCCGCGTGAGCGCCCGATCGCTTGCCGTACGTGATCGTCTCCATCAGCGCGTTGCCGCCCAGGCGGTTCGCACCGTGGACGGAGACGCAGGCGCACTCGCCGGCGGCGTAGAGACCCGTGAGGAGGGTCTGCCCCCAGACGTCGGTGTCGACGCCGCCCATGTGGTAGTGCGCGCCCGGCCGGACGGGGATCGGCTCGTGGATCGGGTCGACCCCGGCGAAGACCATCGACAGCTCGCGCGTGCCGTGCAGCCGCTCGTGGATCTTCTCCGCGCCGAGGTGGCGCAGGTCGAGGAGCACGTTGCCGTCGACGCCGCGGCCCTCGTCGATCTCGGTCTGCTCGGCGCGGGAAATGACGTCGCGGCTCGCGAGCTCCATAGCGTTCGGCGCATACCGCTTCAGGAACCGATCGCCCTCGGAGTTCAGGAGGTACGCGCCCTCGCCGCGGCAGCCCTCGGTGATCAGCACACCCGTCGGCGAGAGCGTCGTCGGGTGGAACTGCATCATCTCCATATCCTTGAGCGGCACGCCGACGCGGAGCGCCATCGAGATCCCGTCGCCGGTGCAGGCGTACGCGTTCGTCGTGCCGGTGTAAAGGCGACCCGCCCCACCCGTGGCGAGGACGACCGTCTTCGCGCCGATCGTCTTCAGGCCGCCGTCGAGGAGGTCCCAGCAGATCACGCCCTGGCAGCGGTCGTCGTTCACGACGAGCTTCCACGCGAAGAACTCCTCGTACACCTGGAGCTGGCGCTTCACGACCTGCTCGTAGAGGACCTGGATCAGGACGTGGCCCGTGATGTCGGCCGCGTAGGCGGTGCGCGGCGCGCCGGCGGCTCCGAATGGGCGCTGCGCGATCCGGCCGTCGTCAGTCCGCGAGAAGACTGCACCCCAGTGCTCGAGCTGGTAGACGTCGCCCGGCGCGTCGTTGCAGAGGATCTCGATCGCGTCCTGGTCGCCGAGGTAGTCCGAGCCCTTGACGGTGTCGTAGGCGTGGATCTCGGGGTTGTCGTCGGACGCGTTTCCGAGCGCGGCGTTGATGCCGCCCTCCGCGGCGCCGGAGTGGCTGCGCGTCGGATGGATCTTCGAGACGAGCGCGACGTCGGCGCCCTGGTCGTGCGCCTCGATGGCCGCGCGCATTCCCGCGCAGCCCGCCCCGACGACCAGCACGTCGTGCGTCGCTTCCACTACCTCGGACGCTATCGGAAGCGTCCCATGGCACGTTGACGCATCGGCGCACCCGTGAGAGGCTCAAGCGGTCGTGCGGCGGGGTCGGTTGACGCATCTTGCCCTCGTGGCGGCGGTCCTGGTCACGGCCGGTGCCTTGGTCCGAAGCGCGGAGGCGGCCTCGCCGCAGGCGATGGCGTCGTGGGTCGCTCCGCGCCTGAACGCGTACTGGAGCTTCGTCCTCGCGCAGGACGGCCTCACCTACCGGAACCCGCCGTACTACTACTGGTACAACCGCCACGGCTACGGATGGCTGCGGACGCCGCGCGCGTGTGACATCTACCGCAAGCGCGACGGCCTGATCTGGGCGGGGTTCTCGCGTGAGTACGCGCCGAACTCCTTCTACTGCTCGGCCAACGACAACTTCTACTTCGACTGGCAGCTCTGGAAGAGGCTGCGCCGGGGCGGCGCCGTCCTCGTGGCGGGCCACGAATGGGGACACCACGTCCAGCACCTGCTCGGCTGGCCGGAACGCGAGCGCGTCACCCGGCGGCTGTACGCGAACTACGAGCTGATGGCCGACTGCTACGCCGGCACCTTCGTCCGGCACGAGCGCGAGCTCGGCGAGCTGAGCGCGGCCGAGGCCGGCGACGCCCTCCGCCTCCTCGAGAGCTTCGGCGACGTCGAACGGATCCCGTGGTCGCAGGCGCGCAGCCACGGGAGCCGCGCCGCCCGCCGCCGGTGGTTCATGCGCGGCTACGCGACGGGCGACCCGAAGGTCTGCGCCAAGCTCTTCGGCCGCACCTGATGGTCGTCGTCGAGGGCGCGACCGTGACGCAGCGGGAGTTGCTCGAGGAGCTCCTTGCGGGGATGCCGGGCACGCGGCTCGAGGGGTTCCGGATCGAGCCCTGGGATCCCGTGGACTGGGACGAGCTCGCGTCGCTCGGGATCGCCCGCGGCGACCCACGTCATGCCGAGTCGACCGGCGTCGCGCTCATCGCGACGCGTCCCACGCACGTCGACACCCGCGGGGAGTGGGAGGTTCAGCTCCTCGGGATCGCCTTCCGGGACCGTGCGGCGACCCGCGGACTTCCGCCGGTGCTCTGCGCAGGGCATCGCGACGGCCGTGCGGCGCTCCAGTGGGAGCATTCGAAGGCGCCGCTCGCCGCCGAGGAGCTATCGCAAGTCGAGGAGCACGTTCGACAGGCTGTGGACGCGGCCGACGCGCGTGTCGCCTCGCTCGAGGTCTTTCGAGTCGGCGGTCACGCCCTCGCCGCGACGATCGAGGTAGACGAGCCGCACTCCTTCCTGCGGTACCGCCTGCGGCCGCTCTTCCAGGCGCTCGCGCCGGTCTTCGGGCCGCTCGCCGGCGACTACGTCGAGGTGCGCGACCACGAGCCCGAGCGCGTCTACGTCCGCGCCTGCTACGGGAACGGCCGCATTCGAGGCGCACGCGCGGATCTCGCCTGCTGCGACCCTTCCTACCGTCAGATGACGTTGGGCCCGCCGCGGCCGCTCTGCCCGATCCTCGGCGCCGCCTAGAGCCGAAGGTCGCTTAGTAGCCAGGTCCTGTCAGACGCGTGGCCCGGCCGCGAGCGTCTCGGCGCTCGCGTCGTCCGCGTAGCGCTCGAAGTTATCGCGGAACATGCGGGCGAGCTCGCGCGCCTTCCGGTCGTACGCCTGCGGTTCGGCCCAAGTCGAGCGCGGATCGAGGAGATGCGAGTCGACGGCCGGCACCTCGACCGGGACCTCGAAGCCGAAGATCGGGTCGGTCCGATACTCGACCGACTCGAGCGCGCCCGAGAGCGCCGCATGCAGCAGCGCGCGCGTGGCCTCGATCGGCATCCGCTCGCCCTCGCCGAACTGGCCGCCCGTCCAGCCGGTGTTCACGAGCCAGACTCGCGAGCCGTGCTCGACGAGCTTCTCGCCGAGCATGCGCGCGTACACCACCGGCGGCTGCGGGAGGAACGGCGCGCCGAAGCAGGCCGAGAACGTCGCCTGGGGCTCGCTGACGCCGATCTCCGTCCCCGCCACCTTGGCCGTGTAGCCGGAGACGAAGTAGAACATCGCCTGCGGCTTCGTCAGCCGTGCGATCGGCGGCAGGATCCCGAACGCGTCCGCGGTCAGCATGACCACCGCGGACGGATGGCCGGACCGCTTCTCGGGGAGCGCGTTCGAGATCTGCTCGAGCTTGTAGGCCGCCCGCGTGTTCTCGGTCTTCGAAGGATCGTCGAGGTCGAGCACGCCGTTCTCGTCGGCGACGACGTTCTCGAGCACCGTCCCGAAGGTGTGCGTCGTGCGGTAGATGTCCGGCTCCGCCACCGGCGAGAGGCGGATCACCTTCGCGTAGCAGCCGCCCTCGATGTTGAAGATCCCGGAGCTGCCCCAGCCGTGCTCGTCGTCGCCGATCAGCCGCCGCGACGGGTCGGCGGAGAGCGTCGTCTTGCCGGTCCCGGAGAGCCCGAAGAAGATCGCCACCTTGCCGTCGTCGCCGACGTTGGCCGAGCAGTGCATCGGCACGACGCCGTCGAGCGGCAGGCGGTCGTTCATCAGCGTGAAGATCGACTTCTTGATCTCGCCTGCGTACTCGGTGCCGCCGATCACGACCTCGCCGCGGCTCGGGTGGAGAAGGACGAAGGTGGAGCTCCGCGTCCCGTCCACCGACGGATCCGCCTCGACGGCCGGCGCGTGCAGGACGAGCGCCTGCGGCTCGAAGGCCTCCAGCTCCTCCTCGTCGGGGTCGATGAAGAGCGTCTTCGCGAAGAGGGCGTGCCAGGGGCTGTACGTCACGACCCGCACCCCGAGCCGGTGCGCAGGATCGGCCCCGGCGAAGGCGTCCACGACGAAGAGGTCGCGCGGCTCGAGGTAGGCGACGACCTTGTCGCGGAGGCCCTCGAAGCGCTCCTCGTCGATCGGCTGGTTCACGCTCCCCCACCAGATCCGCTCCTCCGAGCCGGGCTCCCGGACGACGAACTTGTCCCTCGGCGAGCGACCGGTGTGCCGGCCGGTGTCGACGACAAGCGGGCCGCCCTCGGCGAGCCGGGCCTCGCCGCGCGCGATCGCGTGCGTGTAGAGCGTCGAGGTCGTCGGGTGCCAGAAGACGCGGGCGCCGGCGTGGATGCCGTGGGCTTCGAGCCTGCCGTCGTCGCCGAGCCGGTCGCGGTCCTCGACGCTGGTCGTGGTCGCCATGCGCGTCCTTTCCGTCCGGGGCCGAAAGAGCGACCGGCGCGGTGGCGGCGCCGGTTCGGCTGCCGCCGTATCGTAGTCGGACGCGCGAGGGGATCGCCGGGACGAGGCGAATGCGCCCTGATGGACACCCGCAAGGCGATCGACCGTTTCCTTGCCTCGCCGTCGCTCGCGGACGCGACGCGGCGCTCGTACCGCTTCGACCTGGAGCCCTTCGCAGACTGGCTCGAAGCCAGCGGGCTCGAGCTCGACGACGTCGACGTGCGGGTGCTCTCGGACTACGTGACCCGCCTCGGCCGCGGCCGCCCACGGCTCGCGCCCTCGTCGGTCGCGCGCAAGGTGTCGTCGGTGCGCTCCCTGCTCCGGTTCGCGCTCGGGCCGGCGCGGGTTCCGGACGCGCCGCTCACGCCGCGCCGGTCACGCCGCCTGCCGGTCGCGCCGCGCGCCGAGGAGATCGACACCGCGCTCGACGCCTTCGACGACGCGGAACCGCTTCAGCTCCGCAACCGCGCGCTCGTCGAGCTCGTGTACTCGGCCGGCCTGCGCAGCCGCGAGGCGGTCGACCTCGACCTCGCCGACGTCGACTTCGAGCAGGAGCTCGTCCGCGTGCGCGGCAAAGGCGGGAAGGAGCGGGTCGTGCCGCTCGGCGAGGAGGCCGCGCACTGGCTCGCCCGCTATCTGCGCGAGGCGCGGCCGGCGCTCGTTCGCGGCGCGCAGAACGCGCTCTTCGTCTCCGTCCGGGGAGCGCGGCTCGACACGAGCACGCTGCGCCGGATCGCGCCGCACCCGCACCGGCTGCGGCACGCGTTCGCCACGCATCTCGTCGAGGGCGGCGCCGACCTCCGGACCGTCCAGGAGCTCCTCGGCCACAGCTCGCTCTCGACGACGCAGATCTACGCCCACGTGGACGGCAAGCGCCTCCGCCGCGTCTACGACCGGACGCATCCTCGGTCGTAGGAGCGCGACGCAGCCTGCCGAACTTGCGCCGGATGGCTCGAGGCTGCGATCCGGACGTCGAAGGCTTCCTCGCGCTACTCGCGGCGCGGCGTGCGCCCCGCACCGTCGAGGCCTACCGGCGCGACCTCACCGCCGTCGGGACATGGCTCGGCAAGCCGGTCGGCCGGGCGAGCGCCGACGACCTCGAGCGCTACCTCGCGGAGCTGCGGGCGGAGGGCCTCGCCTCCACGACGATCGCTCGCCGCGCCGCCGCGCTGCGCTCGTTCTTCCGCCACCAGACGCTCCTCGGCGCGCGTGCGGACAACCCCGCCGCCGAGCTCGACCTTCCGCGGCGGACACGCCGGCTCCCGCGCACGCTCTCGCCGGCGGAGGCCGAGCGGCTCGTCGAGGCGGCCGCCGGCACGCAGCCGCGCGACCTCCGCGACCGCGCGCTCGCCGAGCTGCTCTACGGCGCCGGCCTCCGCGTCTCGGAGGCGGTGTCGCTCGAGCGCGGCGGCGTCGACCTCGAGAACCGGCTCGTCCGCTGCCTCGGCAAGGGCGACAAGGAGCGGATCGTCCCGATCGGTCGCCAGGCGGCCGAGGCGCTGCGGCGCTACCTCGCGCGCGGCCGTCCGTTCCTCGACCGGCGCCACCGGCCCGAGCTCTTCCTGAACGCCAAGGGCGGCCCGCTCACCCGCGCCGGCGCCTTCCTGATCCTCCGGCGCCTGGCGGCCCGGGCCGGGCTCGAGCCGGAGCGCGTGCACCCGCACCTGCTCCGGCACTCGTTCGCCACGCACCTGCTCGAGAACGGCGCCGACCTGCGCAGCGTCCAGGAGATGCTCGGCCACGCCGACCTCTCCACCACCGAGCTCTACACCCACGTATCCGACCGGCGCCGACGCGAGTTGTACTACCGCGCGCACCCTCACGCGCGCCGGCGGGTTTCACGATCCGCCGACCGAGAACCAGAGATCGAGTCGGATGCAAGCGCTTGACCCACATCTCGCAGTCCTCCTCGCGACCTCGAGCGGCGTCGGCTTCCTGATGGTGAGGGCCGGCCTCGGCAAGAGCGCTCTCGAGCGGCGCCAGCGGCGGCGCACGTGCCCGTCGTGCGGACGCCGCCTCGAGCGAGGCGCGTGCCTTTGCTCTCGCGGCTGATCGCGAACTAGGGCGCGTCGACCGGTCGTCGTAGCTAACGGGGACCGGCGCGCTTCTTGAGCGCCGCGGCGACGCGCGCCGCCACGGCCTTGAGCTCCTGCTCCTCCTCGTCCGACTCGGCCAGCCCACGCAGGATGAGGATCGTGTCGCGCTGCGGCGAGCCGTTCCGCAGGGCCACAAGGGCCAGTCGCCGCACAGCCTGGTTCGGGTCGCGCGTCGCGAGCTCGTGAAGCGTGGAGCGGACGGCGTTCACGACCCCGGGGTGCTCACGGGAGAGGAGCTCGAGCGACACGAGCGCCGAGCCGCGGCACGCGGGACTCTCGTCCTCGAGCCCGCGCCGCAGGAGCTCGAGCTTCTGCCGGTAGCGAAACTGGCCCACCGCTCGGTACGCCGCGGCCCGCTCGCGAAAGTCGGCGCTCCGGGCCGCCGCCTCCAGCTCGTCGTCCCACTCGGCCCGCAGCTGGGCGAGCTCCCGCTCGGCGCCGCGCTGCGCGAGCTCGTCGGCCTGGGCGGCCGCCTCGGCGAGCGTCACGGTCTCGCCGCGATCGGGTACTCGCGCGGCTCCGGCCCGACGTAATCCGCCGCCGGCCGGATGATCTTGTTGTTCGCGTGCTGCTCGAGCACGTGTGCCGCCTGTCCGGCGACGCGGCTGCACTCGAAGAGCGGCGTGAACAGGTCCTCCGGGATACCGAGGTACCGGTAGAGCGGCCCCGAGTAGAGGTCGACGTTCGCGTGCAAGCCCTTCTGCTCCGAGACGGCGCGCTCGGTCGCCTCGGTGCGCGCGAACCAGTTCGGCTCGCCGCCATCGTGCGAGAGCTGCTCCGCGAGCCGCTTGAGGATCCGCGCCCGCGGGTCGGTGGTCGTGTAGACGGGATGGCCGAAGCCGAAGAGCGTCTGCTTCGCCTCGAGGCGCGCGCGCACGCCATCGGGGATCTTTTCGAGCGGGCCGAACCCGGCGATCATCCGCATCGCAGCCTCGTTCGCGCCGCCGTGCGTCGGGCCCTTGAGCGCGCAGATCGCCGCGACGATGGCCGAGTGCAGGTCGGCGCCCGTGCCGGCGACGACGCGCGCCGCGAAGGTCGACGCGTTCAGCTCGTGCTCGGCGTGCAGGATCATCGAGACCTCGAACGCGCGCGCCTCCTGCTCGGTCGGCGTCCTGCCGCGCAGCATCGCGAGGAAGTTCTCCGCGTACGGGAGCGAGGGATCGGGCGGGATGGGCTCCTGCCCCGATCGCAATCGGTGGTGCCGGGCGACGATCGTCGGGAGCTGCGCGATCAGCCGTGCCGCCTTCCGCCGGTCGTTCGCCGCGTCGGTCGCCGCCTCGGCGGGCTCGTAGAACGAGAGCTGCGAGACCGCCGTCCGCAGCATCTCCATCGGCGTCGCGTCGTACGCGTTGCCGTCGATCACCGCCTTCACGGGACGCGGGAGCTCGCGCTCGGCGAGCTCCTCCTCGAAGACGGTGCGCTCGTCAGCGTCCGGTAGATCGCCCTCGAGGAGGAGGTACGCGACCTCCTCGTAGCTCGCGTGCTCGGCGAGGTCGGCGATGTCGTAGCCGCGGTAGCGAAGGATCCCGCGCTCGGCGTCGATCGAGCAGAGCTCGGTCTGCGCAACGACGACGCCTGACAGCTGCACCGACTTCTTGGGTGCCATTCTCGGAGCTTAAGCGCCGACGGCCGTGAGCGAGCGCTCGGACGGCCCGACGTAGCGCGCGGACGGGCGGAAGAGCCTGCCCGTTCGCTTCTGCTCCAGGATGTGCGCCGACCAGCCCGCGACCCGCGAGCACGCGAACATGGCCGGGACGAGCGGCGGCGGGATCTCCGCCACGTCGAGGACGATCGCCGAGTAGTACTCGACGTTCGTCGCGAGCACACGGTCGGGCGAGCGTTCCTGGAGCGCCTTGAGCGCGACTCCCTCAAGCTCCTCGGCGACCTCGATGTTCGGCGCGCCGAGCTCCCTCCCCGTTCGCTTGAGCAGCCGTGAGCGCGGATCCTCGGCGCGATAGATCCGGTGGCCGAAGCCCATGATCCGCTTGCCGCTCTCGAGCGTCTCCCGAACCCAGCGCTCCGGGTCGCCGAGCGCGGCGACCTCCTCCAGCATCGGCTTCACGTACGCGGGCGCGCCGCCGTGCAGCGGCCCGGTGAGCGCGCCGACCGCCGACGAGAGCGCGGCCCCGCAGTCGGCGCCGGTCGAGGCGACGATCCGCGCCGTGAAGGTGGAGGCGTTGAGGCCGTGCTCGGCGGTGCAGATCCAGTATGTGTCGATCGCCTTGACGTGGCGCGGGTCGGCCTCGCCGCGCCAGCGGAGGAGGAACTTCTCGGCGACGGTCTTCCCTTGCTCGACGACGTCGTCCGGGGCCGGCTCGCGCCCGTCGGCGACGGCCGCAGAGCGGGCGACGATGCCCATCATCTGCGAGGAGAGGCGCCCGAGATCCTCCCGCGCCTGCTCGTCGGAGATCTCGTTCAGCTTGCCGAGCTTCCACTCGCCCGCCAGGCGCGCGGTCTCGGCCTGGAGGTCGGCCGGAGCGTTGCCGGTCAGCCGCGCCGGCTCGTACGGCTCCGGATCGGGCATCGTCGAGCCGAGGTCGTCGTCGACGAGCAAGCCCCACACGTTCTCGTACGGGTAGTGGCCGACGAGCTCCTCGATGTCGATCCCCCGGTAGCGAAGCGAGCCGCCTTCCCGATCGGGCTCGGCGATCTCGGTCTCGACGGCCACGACGCCTTCGAGGCCCGGCTTGAAGTCGCTCATCGCGCTGGAATGTATCTGTAAGGTGCGCTCCTCGGATGGCCCACCGCGTGATCCTGATCCCCGGCGACGGCACCGGGCCCGAGCTGACCGAGGCGACCCGCCGCGTTCTCGAGGCGACCGGCGTCGAGTTCGACTGGGACGTGCATCACGCAGGCACCGACGTGATGGAGGAGCACGGCGGAAACCCGCTCCCCGACGAGGTGCTCGAGGCCATCCGCGAGACGGGCGTCGCGCTGAAGGGGCCCATCACGACCCCTGTCGGCGGCGGCTTCCGATCGGTGAACGTCGGGCTCCGGAAGGCCCTCGATCTCTACGCTCAGGTGCGCCCCTGCAAGAGCTATCCCGGCGTGCGCACGCGCTTCCAGGACGTCGACCTCGTCGTCGTGCGCGAGAACACGGAGGATCTCTACGCGGGGATTGAGTTCGAGGAGGGTTCGGACGAAGCCCTCGAGTTGATCGACTGGATCAGCAGCAAGGCTCAGGCACGAGTCCGCCAGGACTCGGGCCTGTCTATCAAGCCGATCTCGATTTCGGGCACGCGCCGCATCGTCCAGTACGCCTTCGACTACGCGCGCCGGAACGACCGCCGCAAGGTCACGGCCGTGCACAAGGCGAACATCATGAAGTTCTCCGACGGGCTCTACCTGCGCGTCGCGCGCGAGGTCGCGGCCGAGAACGACGACGTCGAGTTTGACGACCGGATCGTGGACAACATGTCGATGCAGCTCGTCCAGCGCCCCGAGGAGTACGACGTGCTCGTCTGCCCGAACCTCTATGGCGACGTCGTCTCGGACCTCTGCGCAGGAATGATCGGCGGCCTCGGCATGGCGCCCGGCGCGAACGTCGGCGAGGGGATCGCCGTCTTCGAGCCGACGCACGGCTCGGCGCCCAAGTACGCGGGCCAGAACAAGGTCAACCCGATGGCGCAGATGCTCTCGGGGATGCTGATGCTCCGCTACCTCGAGGAGCGCGAGGCGGCCGACCGGCTCGAGGAGGCGATCGCCGAGGTGATCCGCGAGGGCGAGAGCGTCACGTATGACATGAAGCCCTCGCGCGACGATCCCTCGGCGGTCGGCACGAGCGAGGTCGCGGACGCGATCGTCGAGAAGCTCGCGGTTCGCGTGTGACGCAGGATCTGCCCGTCGGGCGGCACGAGTTCCGGCCGGACAAGGGCCGGCGGAAGGTGACCGTCGTCGGCGCGGGGAACGTCGGCGCGACCTGCGCGCAGGTGCTCGCGCTGCGCGACTACGCGGACGTCGTGCTCGTCGACATCAAGGAGGGCCTGCCGCAGGGGAAGGCGCTCGACATCGCCCAGATGGGCGCCGTGCTCGGCTTCGAGCCGGCTCTCGTGGGGTCGAACGGCTACGAGGAGACGGCCGGCTCGGACGTGGTCGTCGTGACGGCCGGGCTGCCCCGCTCGCCGGGGATGAGCCGCGACGATCTCGTCACGACGAACGAGAAGATCGTCAAGGAGGTGACGGAGGCGGTCGTCGCCGCGTCGTCCGACGCCGTGCTGGTGGTGGTCTCGAACCCGCTCGACGCGATGTGCCACGTCGCGAGGAACGTCTCCGGTTGGCCCAAGGAGCGGGTGTTCGGCATGGCAGGGATCCTGGACACGGCGCGCTTCTCGACCTTCATCGCCTGGGAGACGGGCTCGTCCGTGAAGGACGTGACCGCGATGGTGCTCGGCGGCCACGGGGACCAGATGGTTCCGGTCGTGTCCGCGACGACGGTGGGCGGCGTGCCGCTGCGGAAGCTCGTCGCCGAGAACCGGATCGCCGCGATGGTCGAGCGGACGGCGAAGGGCGGCGGCGAGATCGTCAACCTGCTCGGGACGTCGGCGTGGTACGCGCCCGGCGCGGCGGCGGCGCAGATGGTGGACGCGATCGTGCTCGACGCGAAGCGCGTCCTGCCCTGCACCGCCTACCTCGAGGGCGAGTACGGGATCGAGGGCCTGTACATGGGCGTGCCGGTGAAGCTCGGCGCGGGGGGCGTGGAGCAGGTGATCGAGCTCGAGCTCGGCGACGACGAGCGGAAGGCGCTCGACGACTCCGCCGCCGCGGTACGCGAGGTCGTGAGCGTGCTGTCGACGTAGCGTGCCGCCGGTGGTCGCTCCTCTCCTGGTGAGTTTCGGCACAGAATGGGCGCGGCTGCGTGCGCTTTCGCACGCTACGCTCGCGGCGGGTGGCGGGTGGACAGCACTCCCCACCCAGAGGGAGGGGATGTGGACCTAGGACTGCGCGGACGCACCGCGATCGTCTGCGGCGCGTCCTCCGGGATGGGCCTCGCAACCGCGGAGGCGCTCGCAGAGGAGGGCGCCCAGGTCGCGATGTTTGCCCGCCGCCGCGACCTCCTCGAGCGCGAGGCGGAGCGCATCGGCGCCCTCTCCGTTCGCGGTGACCTGACGAACCCCCGCGACCTCGAGCGCCTCGTCGAGCGGACGCTCGAGGCCTTCGGCGGCATCGACATCCTCGTGAACAACGGCGGCGGCCCGCCGCGCAGCCCGGCCCTCGACCTCGATCCGGCATCCGTCGAGGCCGCGGTCGAGCTGCTCCTCCTCTCGGCGATCCGGCTCACGAACCTCTGCCGCCCACACCTCGAGCGGAGCGGCCACGGACGCGTGATCAACATCGAGTCGAGCTCCGTGCGCGAGCCGGTCGACAACCTCGTGCTCTCGAACGCTGTCCGGCCGGGAGTGATCGGGTGGGCGAAGACGCTCGCCCGCGAGCTCGGGCCGACGGGGGTCACCGTGAACACGATCGCGCCGGGTCGGATCGACACGGAGCGGCTCGCCGAGGTCTATCCCACCGGGCCGACCGAGCAAGACCTGGCCAAAATTCCGATGCGCCGGCTCGGCACCCCGCGCGAGATCGGCGACGTCGTGTGCTTCCTCGCCTCCGACCAGGCCGCATACGTGACCGGAACGGTCGTGCCCGTCGACGGAGGGCTTACGCGCAGCCTGTTGTGAAGCGTCTCACCCCCGCGCGTCTCGCCGCGGCCGGGCTCCTCCTTCTCGCCGTCGTCGCGCTGGTCCTCTGGCTCGCGCCCTCCGACAGCTACGTCTTCCTCCCCGACCGCGCGCACCCGGTCGCCCCCCTCGTCAGCGTGCCGGGAGGAAAGTCGCCGCGCGACGGGGGCGGGATCTACTACGTCGACGTCTTCGTCCGCAAGGCGAGCTGGCTCGAGCGGCTCTTTCCGAGCATCCGGGAGGGGGCGACGATCGTCCCGGCCTCCGTCGTCCAGGCGCCGGGGGTGAGCGAGAAGGCACAGCACACGGAGGACTTGCGGGCCATGTCCCGTTCGCAGGAGGTGGCGGCGGCCGTCGCCCTGCGCGCGCTCGGGTACAAGGTCACGACTCGCCCTACGGGAGTGCTGATCGAGGACGTCGCCCGCGACGCCCCGGCTGCGGGCAAGCTCTTTCCCACCGACGTGATCGTGAGCGTCGACGGCAGCCGCGTCCGCACGACGGACGACCTCCGGACGATCCTTCGGAGCCGACCGGCGGGGACGGCGTTTCGGATCGTGGTGCGGCGCGGCGGCGCGCTGACCGAGGTGGCGGTGAAGACGATCGCCGATCCGCGCCAGGCCGGCCGCCCCATCCTCGGGATCTTCCCCGGCCAGGCCGCGTCGGTGCGGCTGCCGGTCCACGTGCGGATCGACGCCGGCGATGTCGGGGGGCCGTCGGCCGGGCTCGCCTTCGCGCTCGACATCCTCGAGCAGCTCGGCCGCGACGTCGACCACGGCCACCGGATCGCCGCGACCGGCGAGATCGAGCTCGACGGGACCGTCTCGCCGATCGGCGGGGTCGAGCAGAAGACGATCGGAGTTCGCCGGGCAGGAATCCACGTCTTCCTCGTCCCGGCTGGGGAGAACGCGGCCGAAGCGCGGAGGTATGCCCACGGGGTCCGGATCGTCCCTGTGCAGAACTTTCAACAGGCGTTGCGGGCGCTGGCAACCTTGCCGAGCGACTGACAGAAATAGATAGATTTCGGCAGTTAGAAAACAGCCGCAAACTCCGCTCTTTTCGACGCGTCGGCCCCTTGCGCCGCAGGGCCGTCGCCCCAAATATGTCGCCCAGTCGTTGCGGTCGTAAGGGGAGACGAAGACCGGTATGAGCAAGCGCAGTGCGCCGACGTGCGCGGATTGCTACTTCCGTCGAGCGGGCCTCTGCGCCCTTCCGGGCGAGGATCCCTGCCCCACCTTCCGGCAGGCGCGCGCGGGCATCCTCACAGCGCCGCGGCAGCCGCAGCTCGTCGCCCGGACCCTCTCTTTCAAAGCCGGTTAGACGCCGAGGCGCCGCTTGCGGCGCCGTCTTCAGGACGAGCGGGTCTCCCGCTCGTCCGTCTGAAATGACCTGTCGGACCGCTGTGTCAGGACGTTAGAGGCCGACACAGAGGCGCCGTTTGCGGCGCCGTCTTCAGGACGAGCGGGGTCTCCCGCTTGTCCATCTGAAATGACCTGTCGGACCGCTGTGTCGGGAGGTTAGACGCCGACTCGTGCGGGCACGGCCGCCGCAAGCCGCTCGACGCCCTCCTCGATCTCGGCCGGCGAGACGAAGCTGTACGCGAGCCGCGCCGAGCTTCGGCCTCCCTCGGCGCCCGGGAAGAAGTCCGCTCCCTTGACGAACGTGACCCCTCCGGCCATGGCCCGCTCGAGCAGGTCGGCCGCGTCGACGTCGTCGGTTAGGTCGAGCCAGACGAAGTAGCCACCGCCGGGCCGGCTCCAGCCCTTGCAACAGTCTGTTGCAAGGTGCCGTTCGAGCGCGGCGAGCATGGCGTCGCGGCGGGCGCGCAGGAGCCCGCGGACGCGTTCCAGGTTCGGCTCGAAGCGGCCGCGGCGGAGGAACTCGAACACCGTCGCCTCGGTCAGGAACGGCGGCGTGATGTAGGTCGAGACGGCCATGGCCTCGAACTCCTCGGCGAGCGATCGCGGCAGGACGAACCACCCCACCCGCACCCCGGGCGCGATCGTCTTCGAGAACGAGGACGAGTGGACGACGCCCTCACCGCCCGCGAGCTCGTGCAGCGTCGGCGGCGGCTCGGCGTCGAAGCTCACGAGCCCGTACGGATCGTCCTCGACCACGAGCAAACCGTGCCGGCGGGCGACCTCGAGCACGCGGCGGCGCCGCTCGAGCGAGAGTGTGCGGCCGCTCGGGTTCTGGAAGGTCGGAATCGTGTAGAGGAAGGCCGGCGCCGGCCCGTCGCGGAGCACGCGCTCGAGCGCGTCGGGATCGAGCCCTTCGTCGTCCATCGGCAGCGCCAGCACCTCAGCCCCGAGCCGGGCGAGGATGCGGAGCGGCCGGTCGTACGTCGGCGCCTCCACGAGCACGCGCTTCCCCGCCGCGAGCCGCTCGGCGAGGAAGACGAAGCCCTGGAGCGAGCCGTTCGTGACGACGACGCGCTCGGGCTCGACGCCGTACCGCTCGCCGAGCCAGGCACGGAGCGGCGCGTAGCCGCCGCCGGGCCCGTACGAGAGGACGGCCGCGCCGCCCCGCTCGATCGCCGCGCGCGCGCAGTCGGCGAGCTCTTCGACGGGGATGCACTCGGCCGCCGGGACGCCCCGCGCGAAGGAGATCGTCTCCACGCGGCGAGTGTAGGCGCTGAGAAGCGGTTCGAGCTAATGCCAGCGTGTCGACTGGTCGGCTCAGACGGACGCGCCGGGAGACCCGCGCGTCCTGATGGCGGCGTCGCAAGCGACGCCTCAGGCGGCCGCCGAGGCCGGCCGAGGCCGGCGGGCGATCGCGATCCGGCAGGCGGCGGCCCCCATCACGGCGGCGACGAGGGAGAGGGCGGCAACCGCGGCCCAGACGGCGGCGTCCCCGTACGCGGCCCGGATCTGGAGGCCGAAGAACGGCCCGAGCGCGAAGCCGATCGCGGACACGCTTCCGAGGGCGCCCATGTAGGCGCCGCGCACGTCCTCGGGCGCGAGCCCGGCGACGATCGTCTGCGACGTCGGCACCCACAGCATCTCGCCGACGACGAACACGAGGATCATCACCGCCACGGCCGGAACGGCATCGACGGCACGGAGGAGCACGAACGGAAAGCCCATCAGCGGCAGGGCGACGGCGAGCTTCACGGCGGCGGGCACCGCCCGCACGACCCGGATCAGCCGCAGCTGGAAGAGCGTGACGACGATCGGGTTCACGATCACGAGCGCGCCCCAGGTCGGCGCGGAAAGGCCGTGCGCCTCGACGAGCGAGATCGGCAAGACGACCTCGAAGGAGACGTAGACGAGCCAGGCGAGCGCCGACGAGACGAGGAAGAGCAAGAACGGCCGGTCACGGACGATGACGCCGAACGAGTGGCGAGTCGGCGGCTCCTCGGGCGCGTAGTCGCCGTACCGCGGCAGGAAGCGCAGCGCGAGCACGAAGCCGGCGAAGAACAGCGCGGCCGCGCCGGCGAAGAGCACGGGCCAGCTGCCGAGGAAGAGGAAGAGCCCGCCGGTCGGCGGGCCGAGCGTGACGCCGAGGTTCTGCGCCACGCGGACCGCCGCGTAGGCCTGCTCGTGGCGCTCGCGCGGCACGAGGTCGGCGATCATCGCCTGGCTCGAGGCGCTGCCGATCTGAAACACGAGCCCGCCGAGGCACATCAGCCCGAGGCCGACGAGCTCGCGCCCGCCGGCGGCGAGGAAGCCGAGCATGAGCGCGACCTGGCAAGCCCACGAGACGAGGATCAGCGGCCGCCGGCCGACGTGGTCGGAGAGGTGGCCGCCGGCGTAGCCAGCGAGGACGCCGACCATCGCGCTGATCAGGAACGCGACGCCCACCGCCGACTGGCTCGCATGGAGATCCCGGATCGCCCAGAGCCCGACGAAGCTCCAGACGGTCGATCCGCCCATCGAGCTCGCGAAGCCGACCGCCAGCACCGGCCGGAGCGCCCGGTCGACGTCGGCTCCCCAAATGAGCCTGAAAAGGCGTGCGAAGACGCTCATCGCCGAGCCCTAGGTTAGGCGTGAGCTCGCGCGGCGAGCGTGCGGGCGAGGCGGCGCTCGGCGGCCGAGACCGCGCGCGCGGCCGCGGCCGGCGCGGTCGCATCGAGTGAGATCTCGGTGCGGCCCTTGCCGACGAGCACGATGTCGAGAAGAACGCGCACGGTCTGGCCCAACGCCGAGACGGCGACGATCCCCCGGAACGCAGCAGTGTGCGTCGTGACCTGCGGGAACGGGATCCGGCGGAAGGAGAGCACCTTCGCCTGCGCGCCGAGCCCCTTCGTGAGCGTGCGCCGCAGACACGGCACCGCGGCCGGCACGATCGAGCGGCGCCAGTCCCGGTCGACCATGGCGGCCGTCCGGAAGATCTCGACCTCGTTCGCGAGCGCGAGGCCGGTGCCCCGGAACTGGCTCGCCGCGGCCCCGGTGACCACGAGATCCGACACCTTCGGGTGGTAGCTCGGGCAGCTCACCTGGCTCGAAAGGTCGGGCTTGATCCGCCCGCCCGTCCAGCCCGCGCCGAGATCGGTCCGGCGCAGGACGACCGCGCGTGCGGCGGTCTGGTCGGCCGCGTTCAGCTCGATCTTCTGCTTCCCCGGGCCTCCTGCGGCCGCCCCCGCGACGACGACGAGCACGATCGCCGCGGCCGCCGTGCCTGCCCACCGCCTCACCGGGTCGATGCTACCGCCCGCTTCGGCGCTCGATCACCGACTGCATCGCCTGGTCAAGCGCGGGCGCCCATCCGCTCGGCGACGAGCTGCGCCACCTCCGTGGGCGTCGTCCCGACCTGCACGCCGCACGCCTCGAGTGTCTCCTTCTTGCCTCGCGCCGTCCCGGACGAGCCGGAGATGATCGCCCCCGCATGACCCATCGTCTTCCCCGGCGGCGCGGTGAAGCCGGCGATGTAGGCGAGCACGGGCTTCGTCATCTCGGCCTCGATGAACCGCGCGGCCTTCTCCTCCTCGTCGCCGCCGATCTCGCCCACCATGACCACGAGCTCGGTCTCGTCGTCGGCCTCGAAGCGCTGGAGGACGTCGATGAAGGACGATCCGACGACCGGGTCGCCGCCGATGCCGACGATCGTCGAGTTGCCGAGCCTGAGCTGCGTCAGCTCGTGGCCGATCTGGTACGTGAGCGTGCCGGAACGACTCACGAGCCCGACGCCGCCCTCGCGGAAGATCTCCGCCGGGATGATCCCGACGTTCGCCTTCCCCGGCGAGAGCGCGCCCGGGCAGTTCGGGCCGAGCATCGTGATCCCGAGCGGACGGATGTAGTTGTAGACCCCGAGCATCTCGTGCGCCGGGAGCCCTTCGGCGATGCAGATCACCGTGCCGATCCCGGCGTCGACCGCCTCGTAGATCGCGTCGGTGGCGAAGCGCGCCGGCACGAAGACCATCGTCGTGTTCGCGCCCGTCTCGGACACGGCGTCCGCAACCGTGTCGAAGATGGGCACGCCCTCGACGTCCTGGCCGCCCTTCCCGGGCGTGACCCCGGCGACGACCTGCGTGCCGTGGCCACGGTTGCGAAGGCCATGGAACCGCCCTTCCCGCCCGGTCAGCCCCTGGACGACGAGCCGCGTGTCGTTGTCGACGACGATCGCCATCAGGACTGAGACTTCCTCGCCTGGAGGACGATCACCGGCATGCGCACGGTCTCGCCCTCGGTGGCGTCAGCGAGGAGCTCGAGGATGCGCGGCCGGTCTTCGGGAGGAACCTCGACGCGGTCGAGCCAGGGCTCGAGCGCGAGCCGTCGGCCGAAGATTTCGACCTGCTCGACCTCGAAGCCGTTCGCGACGACGAGCTCCCGCCACTCGTCCTCGGTGTAGCTGCGGACGTGGGTCGGATCGCGCAGCCGGTGCGCCTCCTCGACGCCCTCGCCGTCGAAGAGCAGGTCGTCGATCACGAGCAGCCGCTCCGAGACGCGCGCCATCTCCGCGACGGCGGCCTCGATGTCCGGAAAGTGGTGCGCGGCGATCCGGCAGACGACGACGTCGAAGCTGCCGTCCTCGAACGGCAGGTGCTCGGCGCGGCCGACGACGTCCGGCTTCATGCCGGGCGCCGGATCGACCGTCACCACCTCGCATCCCGCCTCGCGGAGCCGCCGGGCGACGTGGCCGCCCCCGGTCGCGACGTCGAGCACTTTCACGCCCTCCTCGGGCTCGCACCACTCGACCACGAGGTCGAGGTCCTCGCCCGCGCGGTGCGGCTCGCTGGAGCGGAACGCATCGGCGCGGGACGACCAGACGTCGCTCACGCCGCGCCCGCCAGCTCGACTGCCCGCCGCGCCGCGTCGAGCATCGTCGGCTCGACGTGAAGGTTCGCCGCCCCCGCGTCGGCCAGGATCTGCCGGCCCTCCTCCGCGTTCGTCCCGTCGAGCCGGACGACGATCGGGTGCGAGATCTCCATCTGGCCGAGCGCCTGGAGGATTCCCCGCGCGACCTCGTCGCCGCGCGTGATCCCGCCGAAGATGTTGAAGAGGATCGAGCGCACCTGCGGGTCGGCGGTGATCACCTCGAGCGCGTCCACGACGCCCTGCGCCTGGCCGCCGCCGCCGAGGTCGCAGAAGTTCGCTGGCCGCCCGCCGGCCAGCGCGACCACGTCCAGCGTGGACATGACTAGTCCTGCGCCGTTGCCGAGGATCCCGACCTCGCCGTCGAGCTTCACGTACGTGACGCCCTTCTCGCGCGCGGCGCGCTCCTCGGGGGGGAAGGCCTCGAGATCCTGCATCTCAGCGACGTGCGGGTGCTTGAAGAGCGCGTTCTCGTCGACGGTGACCTTGGCGTCAAGGGCGCGCGCCTCGCCTTCGGGCGTGACGATGAGCGGGTTGATCTCGCAGAGCATCGCGTCCGAGCCGGTGAAGCACTCGTAGAGACGGGTGATGATCGGCAGGGTCTGCCGCTGCTCGTCGGGATCGTCGATCCCGGCCGCGTAGATCAGCCGCCGCGCGACGAACGGATGGAAGCCGGCGAGGGGGTCGACGTGGAGCCGCGCGAGCGCGTCGGGGCTCTCGGCGGCGACGTGCTCGATCTCGACGCCGCCCTCCTTGGTGAGCATGAAGAGCGGCTTCTTCGCGCCGCGGTCGAACGTGACCGAGAGGTAGTACTCCTTCGCGATGTCGGAGGCGCGCTCGATCCAGAGCTTGCGCACGACGTGGCCGCGGATGTCGAGGCCGAGGATGTCTCTCGCGCGCGCGTCGGCCTCGTCCGGGCCGTCGGCGAGCTTCACGCCCCCGGCCTTGCCGCGTCCGCCGGTCAGGACCTGCGCCTTCACGACGACCTGGCCGCCGAGCTCCCGCGCCGCGTCGCGAGCCTCCTCCGGGGTCGTCGCGAGACGGCCCTCCGAGACGGGGATCCCGTAGCGGCGGAAGAGCTCCTTGCCCTGGTACTCGTAGAGGTCCACGGCGGCGGACTCTAACTAGACGGGGTTGGTAGACGGGCTCGGCGGACGTGTGGGTCGGCCGGCCTGCGCTTTCGTGCCGCCTCGGGACGCGGCCGATCAGACCTCGCCGTCGGTGACGAGGACGCAGATGACCTGGCCGGTGGTGACCGGCTGACCCGCGACGACCGAAAGGTCCCTCACGGTTCCGTCGCGCGGCGCGTGCACCTCGTTCTCCATCTTCATCGCCTCGACGATGCAGAGGACCTGGCCGGCACGGACCTCGTCCCCCTCCGCGACCTCGATCGCGAGCACCGTTCCCTGCATGGGACTGACGACCGCGTCACGGCCAGCAGCATGGGCACCCCGCGCGCCCGACCGGTCGGCGCGCCTGCGTGCGAGCTCCGCCCACGGCGGCTCCGGGACGAGGCGCGTCACCTCGAACCTGCGACCGTCCAGCTCCACTTTCGTCACGTGTTCGCGCAGCGTTCCTTCCGGCTGGACCGCTACCGTTGTCTCATGCGACAACTCGTGCGCGCGCTCCGCGAGAAGCTCCGACTCCACCAGGCCGTGGCATGTCTCCCCGCCCGCGAAGCACGGATGGTCGAGGAGCGCCCGGTGGAAGCCGATCAGCGTCGTCACGCCGCCGATCTCGAACTCCCGGAGGGCGCGAAGCATGCGCCGTCGTGCGTGCTCCCGGTCGACGCCGTGGACGACCAGCTTCGCCACGAGCGGGTCGTAGAGCCCCGAGACCTCCGACCCCGCCGTAACCCCGGAGTCGATGCGAACCCCAGGACCCGCCGGCTCGCGGTAGGCCGTGATCCGCCCCGGGCTCGGCAAGAAGCCGTTGGACGGATCCTCGGCGTTGATCCGGCACTCGATCGCGTGACCGGCCAGCCGAACGTCCTCCTGGCGCAGCCATAGCGGCTTCGAAGCCGCGATGAGAACCTGCTCGCGCACGAGATCCAGGCCTGTCACGAGCTCCGTGACGGTGTGCTCGACCTGAATGCGGGTGTTCATCTCGAGGAAGTAGTAGTTGCCCTCGCGGTCGAGCAAGCCCTCGATCGTCCCGGCGCTCTCGTAGCCGACGGCACGGGCGGCATCCACCGCGATCTCGCCGATCTGCGCCCGGAGCTCGGCGTCGACGGCCGGGGACGGCGTCTCCTCGACCAGCTTCTGGTGACGCCGCTGGATCGTACAGTCACGCTCACCGAGGTGGATCACGCTTCCGTGGGCGTCCGCGAGGATCTGAACTTCGACGTGGCGCGGGTCGTCGAGGAAGCGTTCGACGTACACCGCGGGGTCGGAGAAGTACGCCTCGCCCTCCCGTCGAGCGGAGTCGAACGCGCGCTCCACCTCGTCAGCGCTCCGCACGACCTTGAGGCCTTTCCCGCCACCGCCCGCAGAGGCCTTGATCGCGAGCGGATAGCCGAGCTCCTCGCCGAGCCGCCGCACCTCGGCCGCGGACGCCACCGGCTCGGTGGTCCCGGGGATCACAGGCACGCCGGCGCCGGCCATGCGCGCCCGAGCGGCGACCTTCGACCCCATGGCCTCGATCGCCTCCGGAGGCGGCCCGATCCAGACGAGGCCGGCGGCGGTGCAGGCGCGGGCGAAGGCCGCGTTCTCGGCGAGGAACCCGTAGCCGGGGTGCACTGCCTCGGCACCGGCCCGGGCCGCAGCCTCGAGGATCCGCTCCTGGTTGAGGTAGCTCTTTGCGGCAGGGCCTGCTCCGACGAGGTACGCCTCGTCCGCGGCAGCGACGTGGAGCGCCGAGCGGTCTGCCTCGGAGTAGACGGCCACGGTTCCGATCCCCAGCTCGCGCAGGCTCCGGAAGACGCGGATTGCGATCTCGCCCCGATTTGCGACCAGCACCTTCGTGAACGGCGTCATCGCCCCTATTCTCTCCGCAGGATGGACCTCCCCGATCAGCTCACCGTGGCGCGCGCCGCCGCGGTGCCCGTGGTGGTGCTGCTCTTCGCCTGGCCCTTCGAAGGGCACGCCTACTGGGCGACGACGGCTTTCGTGGTTGCGATGGCGACGGACTGGTTCGACGGACGGATTGCGCGCAGCCGCGGCCGCACGTCCTCCCTCGGCTCGCTCCTCGACCCGATGGCGGACAAGGTCCTCGTGCTTGCCGTGCTCGTCATGCTGGTCGATGCTGGCGTCGTGCCGGGTTGGATGGTGGCGGCGATCGTGGCCCGCGAGCTCCTCGTCTCCGGCCTCCGGCTCGCGGCGATCGAGCGCGGCGTCGTCCTCGAAGCCCGCGACCTCGGGAAGCTGAAGACGTGGTCGCAGGCGATCGCGGGAGCGCTGGGCGGCTACGCGGCGGCGGGCGCGTGGGGCGACGGCGTCGCCTGGTGGGCGCTCTTCGTCGCCGTCGTCCTGACGCTCGTATCGGGCCTCGACTACGCCCGGCTCGCCCCGCGCGTCTTCAGGTCGGGCGCCGTCGCCTGACCGAGGGATCGGACGGCCGCGGGCCGTTGCCGATCCCCAGACGGAGCCGCCGACCGGCGGCCCTGCAGTGATCGACTCCGCTTCAACGTCCCAGCCGCCATTCTGGCCGTCCGTCGGCGCTCTGCTCGTCTCCGGCTGGGCCGGCGGGATCGTCGCGTCCATGCTCGGGGTCCCGCTCCTGGGCGCCGCCCGCGTCGGGAGCGTCCTCGGTCCCGGCGCGCTCACCGCGACCTCGCTCGTGCCGACGCTCGCCGGTGCGCTCGTGGCGGCGGTGCTCCTACCGCGGCTCCTGCAGGCGTTCTGCGAGTTCGAGCTCGGCCTCGGCGCGGCGTTCGTCGTCACGCTCGGCCGCAGTCTCGCGGCCTTCGCCGTGTCGATGGCTTCGTCGTGACCTTCCGCTCGGCAGTCATGCCGACATCCGCGGCGTTCTTCCTCTTGCCTCAGATCCTGTCCCTCGTCGTCGGCTACCAGCTCCTGAAGCACCTGGCCCAACCGGTTCGGAGGATCGCCCTCAGGGGTCTGGCGCAGGCCTGGCTCGAGCCCGAGCTCGGCGCTCCGGACGAAGCCGCAGGTGAGTGGAACCGGCTCCTCCCCACCGTCCGGATCGAGGTTGCCCAGCTGCTCGCGACTCTCGAGAAGGCCGAGCCGGTCGACGTCCCGGCGGCAATCGCCGCGGCGCTTCCGGGACTCGAGGCTCTCGCCGACCGCGTCGAGGAGGCGCCGCCGCCAACCCAGGTCGGCCGCGCAGCTCAGCTCGACCTCGTCGCCGGGATCCGCACCCTCCAGGGAGCCCTCGTCGACCTGGCGGAGACCGCCTGGCGCGGCGACCACCGACGCGAGCTCGAGCACCTCCGCGGCCTCGACGAGATCCACCGCGCACTGGCGCAGCTCGAGTCAGCTCGCTAAGAAGCGTCCTCCGGCCCGTCCGTGGCGTCGCCCAACGCGCTCTCCTCGAGGGCGGTCCGGCGCCAGCGGCTCTCGTAGACGGCCGGCCTCCGCGACTCGCCCTCGGCGAGGGCTGCGAGGATTGCGCGCCGCTCGTCCTCGGTCGGCTCCGGCCGGATCAGCGGCTCCATCCCGGCAGCCTAAAGGGCGCGCCGCGATCCGACGATAGGTACGGAGGGATGAGCCGCCCCATCTTCCTGACCGCGTGCGCTCTTGCGCTACTCGCCGCCGGCCCGGCGACCGGCTCGCCCCCGACGCCGCCGGGGCAAGGAGCTCCCTCCTCGAAGCCGGCTCCGCAGCCTGCGCCGAAACGCCGGTCGTGGGCCGACACGCAGATCCGGCTCGTCGTCTCCCGCGGGCTCATGGCTCGCGACGTCGCGAGCTTCCGGCCGGACGACCCGCTCACCCGCGGTGCTCTCGCCGACCTCGTTGCCGGGCTGACCGATACGGCGCCTGCCCCGGTCGTCAACCCGAGCGCGCCGGTCACGATTGCCGGTCTCGACACGAAGCTCGTGCGCGCCCTCGGCCTCGCCGTCGCAGCCGGCGACTTCGTCCGCGGCGCCCGGGCAGTCGGTCTGAGCCCGCCGGCCCGCTTCGGCACCGAGGTCACGGCCCGGCTGCTCGGGCTCCGCTACAACCATCCCGCCGTCGAGGACGCCCTCGAGCTCCGCCCCTCCGACACGGCCACCCGCGCGGAGGCCGCCTACTCCGCGGCGCGCATCCTTCGCTTCCGAGGCGGGGAGATTCCCGCGGTCGAGGCGGCGGCCTCGTCGTTCGTTCTCGCCCCGCTGACGTCTTGGCAGAGCCGCATCCTGACGACGGCCTTCTCCTTCATCGGCTACCCCTACGTCTGGGGCGGAACGAGCGAGCGCCCAGAGGCGCCGTTCGGCGTCCAGGCGCGGGGCGGCTTCGACTGCTCGGGCTTCGTCTGGCGCGTCTACAAGCTCCAGCGCTACGACGAGGAAGGCACACTCGCCGACGTCCTCCGTGGTCGCACGACCTATGCCATGAGCGGCGAGGTCGCGCGCAGCAAGCGCATCCCCTACGCGAAGCTCCAGCCCGCCGACCTCGTCTTCTTCGGCCTCGACGGGCCACGCTCCCGCACCGCGCAAATCGACCACATGGGCATCTACGTCGGAGGCGGCTGGTTCGTCCACTCCTCGAGCGGCGGCGTCACGTTGACGCAGCTTCGGGGCTGGTACCGCGATCGCTTCGCCTGGGCCCGGCGGCCGCTCGCCGAGGCCGGCCTCACCTCGGCCATCGGCTAGCGACGACGTTCACCCGATCGGGTGATGCCCCCGGCCGGCGACGGCGGGAGAATCGTCGCGTCTAGCTTTTTCGTTGGGGGGAGGCTGGGATGCCGTTGAGAACGCGACTCGCCGTTGCGGCGACGATGCTGGTCGTGGTTGCCGTCTCGCTCGGAGGCGGCTGGCTGGCTGTCTTCCCGCTCTACCTGGACTGGTAGGGACGCCTCGGTGACGACGAGGCGATATCCGCGACGGCTCGCGGTCGTCGTCGCGGTGGTCGCTGCCGCGGGAACCGCCGCATTCGCCGCCGCTCTGGCTTCCCTCGGGGGCTCGCACCTTGGAGCCGGCACGGGCGTGGGCCTCGTCCTCTTCGTTGCCGCGATGATGCTCGCCGACCGTTTCCCGGTGCCGCTCGAGGGGGTCGACGCGGCCGGGATCTCCCTCTCGTTCGTGTTCGGCGTGGCCGCGGTGGTGCTCTTCGGCTGGGCCGGAGGCCTCGTGGCCGTCGTGGCCGCTCCGGCGGTGGGAGGGCTGCTCGACCGGCGACCGCCGCTCCGGGTTGCCTACAACACCGGCGTGCACGCGCTCGCTGCCGGCGCGGGCGGGCTCCTGATCGCGCCGCTCCGCGGAGACGGCGCCGGCCGGCTCGTCGCTCAGGTGGGGCTGTGCGCCCTCGCGCAGCACCTCGTAAACACCGTGCTCGTCAGCACCGTGATGGGCGCCTCCTCCGGCCGATCTGTTTCACGTCTGCTCCTCGCGAACGTGCGCGCCACCGCGGCGCCGTTCGCGCTGATGGGCTCCGCCGCGCTGATGCTGGTCGTGCTCTGGCAGCGCTCGCCCGGCCTGTCCGCCGCCCTCGTGGGGCCGCTTCTCGCGATCGCGCTCTACCAGCGCTCGACGCACAGTGCGCTGCGCGCGATGCGGCTCGCCCTCACCGATCCGTTGACCGGCCTCGGCAACCACCGAGACTTCCACGAGCGCCTTCGCGAGGAGGCGGAGGACGCGCGTCGGCAGCACTGGCAGCTCGCGCTCTGCGTCGCCGACATCGACGACTTCAAGCTCGTGAACGACCGCTTCGGCCATCCGGCCGGAGATCGCGTCCTCGCCGAGGTCGCAGCGCGGCTGCGCCAGGGCGGCGAGTCATTCCGGGTCGGCGGCGACGAGTTCGCGCTCCTCCTCCCCGGCGCCTCCGAGGAGACCGCGCGGAAGGCGGCCGCTTCGATCGTCGAGCGGGTCGCCGCGCTCGAGCTCGAGGGCATGGGCTCGGTGACGATGAGCGTCGGCGTCGCCGTCGCCGAGCCCGCACAAGGCGACCGGGACGACCTGATCCGGCGCGCGGATGCCGCGCTCTACGCCGTAAAGCAGAGCGGCAAGAATTCCTTCGAGGTCGCCGAGCCGGAACGGGGATCGGCACTCGGCGAGCGGTCTGCCGCGTAGGTTTCGGCGCGCGCCCACCGGCGACAACAAGTCCTAGGAAATGGCACGGACGAAACGACAGCCTGAAGCCGTGGAGCGGCCGGCTCTGCCCCGCGAGGAACGGTCACAGGACGTGCTTCGTGGGCGCGCGGCACCGGACGTCCCCGACGTTCGCGCGAAGAATTCGGGCCACCGCAAGAAGACCGCGGACAAGTGGAACCAGTGATGCCGGCGCGGCGCCTTTCGGCGCCGTTCCGGCACAGACAGGTGCGCTTTTCTTCGATAGCGTGGATAGCGGGGTGGGGGCTCTTCCCCAGTTCACGCGCGCGTCTACCTGAGTAGCCCCGCGGCGAGCCCGGAGGTTTAGAGCGGGATGTTCCCGTGCTTGCGCCGCGGCCGCGGCTCGCGTTTCGTCAGCGAGGTCTCGAGCGCGTCGATGAGCATCGGCCGCGTGCGCCGCGGCTCGATCACCTCGTCCACATAGCCGCGCTCGGCCGCTGTGTACGGATTCGCGAAGCGCTCCCGGTAGTCCTCGATCAGCTCGGCACGGCGCGCGTCGGGGTCGTCGGCGAGCTCGAGCTCCTTGCGGAAGACGATGTTCACCGCGCCCTCCGGCCCCATGACCGCAACCTCGGCGGTCGGCCACGCGAAGTTGAAGTCCGCGCGAATGTGCTTCGAGCTCATGACGGCGTACGCGCCGCCGTACGCCTTCCGCGTGATCACCGCGAGCTTCGGCACCGTCGCCTCGCAGTACGCGTAGAGGAGCTTCGCGCCGTGGCGGATGATCCCGCCCCACTCCTGCGCCGTCCCGGGCAGGAAGCCGGGAACGTCGATGAAGGTGACGAGCGGGATGTTGAACGCGTCGCAGGTGCGAATGAAGCGAGCCGCCTTCGTCGCCGAGTCGATGTCGAGCACGCCCGCGAGCGAGCGTGGCTGGTTCCCGATCACGCCCACGGAATGGCCCCCGAGGCGGGCGAAGCCGCAGACGATGTTCTCGGCGAACCGCTCGTGCACCTCGAGGAGCTGCCCCTCGTCGACGACTCGCTCGATCACGGCCTTCATGTCGTACGGCTTGTTCGGGCTGTCCGGGATGAACGTGTCGAGCTCCGCGTCCTCGCGGTCGCGCGGATCGGCGGGCTCCGCGTACGGCGGCGAGTCGAGGTTGTTCTGGGGCAGGAACGAGAGCAGGTAGCGCGCGTCCTCGAGGCATGCGTCGTCGTCGGGCGAGATGAAGTGCGCCACACCCGAGCGCGACGCGTGCGTCGCGGCGCCGCCGAGCTCCTCGAAGGTCACCTCCTCGCCCGTCACCGTCTTCACGACGTCGGGGCCGGTGATGAACATGTACGAGCTTCCCTCGACCATGAGCACGAAGTCGGTGATCGCGGGCGAGTAGACGGCGCCGCCCGCGCACGGCCCCATGACCAGGCTGATCTGCGGCACGACGCCCGAGGCCTGCACGTTGCGCCAGAAGATCTCCGAGTAGCCGGCGAGCGAGACGACGCCCTCCTGGATCCGCGCGCCGCCGGAGTCGTTGATCCCGATCACCGGGCAGCCGTACTTGACGGCCATGTCCATGACCTTGCAGATCTTCTCGGCGAAGACCTCGGACAGGCTCCCGCCGAAGACGGTGAAGTCCTGCGAGAAGACGAAGACCTTGCGCCCGAAGATCTCGCCGTAGCCGGTGACGACGGCGTCGCCCCACGGCCGCCGCTCCATCATCCCGAAGTTCGACTCGCGGTGACGGACGTAGCGGTCGAGCTCGACGAACGACCCCGGGTCGCAGAGGCGCTCGGCGCGCTCGCGCGCGAGAAGCTTTCCCTGCGAGCGCTGGCGCTCGACCGCCTTCGCGCTGCCGGCATGGCGCGCCTCGTCGCGGAGCGCCTGCAGGCGATCGAGCTTGGCTTCGGTGGACTCCGCGCTCGCGCGCTCTTCGTCGGTCGCTGCCACCGCGGGAGCGTACCCCCGCGGCGCGGAGGACGCTTACGACCCGGCTGGGCTCCAGGTCGGCTGCGTCGACACGATCGCGCTGACAGCGTGGGCGATCGGGATGTCGTTGAAGCCGCTCGTCATCTTGATGACCTCGCGCGTCGCCGGCGGGAGGGTCGCGAACGCGTAGCCGGTTCCGCCGCCGAGGATGTTGCCCGCTTCGTCGAGGACGATCGCCGAGAGCTGGCAGTTCTGGAGCACGAGCCCCGGCTGGCTGTTCAGGAGCTCACCCTCGACGGAGCCCACCCACGCCGGGTCGTACTGATCCGGCATGACATGGATGTTCGCGGGCGCCGGGAGGCGGAGCTGCGGCCGCGACTGACCGCCGACCTGGATGACGACCTCGAGCCTCTGGATGGGCGCCGCTCCGGGGAACGTGAGCTCGCCGCCGAGGGCAAAGGTGCCGCCGGCCTGGATCGCGTTGATCGTCGTCGTCGTGGTGCCGAGCGCGTGGTTGTCCGCCATGACGAAGTTGATCAGCACGTAGACCTTCGTCGCGTCGAACTGCCGCGAGTCGTTCTGGAGCAGGAGGCCGTAGCTGACGCCGGTGCCGCCGTACGGCTTCGGGCGAATCGAGAAGCCCTTCTTCGCGACCTCGATCCGGGGCGGGATCAGCTGCCCGATGACCATGAACCGGCGCGTGACCTTGCCGGCGCGGCCGCACGACACGGTCGCGCGCGCCCGGCCCACGGCGGTGCCGAGGCCGACCTGCCAACGCCAGGACGCCCTGCCGTTGGTCGCCGTCTGCCGCTCGAGCCCCTTCTGGCGCGCGCCGTTCGCGTACCGGACGGAGAGCCCGCAGCGGACGCCGGCGGGGCTGACCATGACGCTGATGCTCGCGTCGTTGCCCTGGATGACGCGCTGCGAGGAGAAGGCGACGCGGACGCCGTCCGCCCGGTCGGTTCGAGCGGCGGCGGGCGCCGTGCAGGCGAGCGCGATGAGGGAGCCGAGGGCGGCGAGGCGAATCAGGGATGCAGGGGCGCTGGGCACGTCGGTAGACCTCCGGTTCGTCGCAAGCGCGGCCGCATCCCGCCTGCCTTGCACGTCGTGTCAATGGTCGGAGCGCGGAGAGAGCCCTCCGATCCCTCGGTTGAGTGACCGTCACACCTGCCATGGCAGGCGGAGCCAAGTCGGGGGTCAGACCCCTGCCCATGGCTCGAAGAGACAGGCGTCGATGCGAATCTGCTGCTCAGAGCGAGAAATGAACCTCAGACCTGCACCGTCTGGCCATGGACGGGGGTCTGACCCAGAAGGTGGCCGGAGGGGCCATGCACCTGGGGAAGGTGCGCGCGTACGATGCGGCCCGTGAAGCCACGTACGAGGCTCGTGCGCCCCGCCGGCCCGGGAGCCTCGCCGCCGCTCGACCGCTCCACCACCTTCGCCTACCGCGAGCCGCGAAGCGCGTACTACCAGCGCCATGGGCACCCAACGGGCGCGGAGGCCGAGCGGCTGCTCGGCGAGCTCGACGGCGGCCACGCGCTCCTCTTTCCCTCCGGTGCGGGCGCGACGACCGCGCTCGTCCTCTCGCTCCTCCGCTCCGGGAGCACGATCGGCCTCGCCGAGGGCGCCTACTACGGCACCGGCGAGACCTTCCGCGCGCTGGAGCCGTGGGGGCTCCGCTTCGTCGAGTTCGACCAGACCGGCCCACCCCCGCGGGACGTCGACCTCGTCTGGGTCGAGGCGCCCTCGAACCCGCTGCTCACCTTCCCCGACCTCGAGGCCGCGGCAGCCCACCCGGCGCCGCTCGTCGTCGACGCGACCGCCTCGACCCCCGTCCTGCTGCGCCCGCTCGAGCACGGGGCCGACTTCGTGCTCCACAGCGCGACGAAGTTCCTCGCCGGGCACGCCGACGCACTTCTCGGGGCGCTCGTGTGCCGAGACGAAGCCGACGCCAACCGGCTGCTCGAGCTCCGCACGCGCACGGGAATCGTCGCCGCGCCCGACCCGGCCTGGCTCCTCCTCCGCGGCCTGCGCACGCTCCCGCTCCGCGTCGAGCGCCAGTCCGCGAGCGCACTCGAGCTCGCGCGGCGGCTCGCGGAGCACCCGCGCGTCGAGCGCGTCCGCTACCCGGGCCTCGGCGACCCGCTCGCGGCGCGCTGGATGGAGGGCGGCTTCGGCGGGCTACTCTCCTTCGACGTCGCCGGCGATGCGCGCGCCGTCGAGCAGGCGACGCAGGTGATCATGAACGCGACCTCGCTCGGCGGCGTCGAGTCGCTGCTCGAGACCCGGGCCCGCTGGGAAGGCGAGCGCGTGCCGCCGAACCTGCTCCGCTTTTCGGTCGGCCTCGAAGACGTGGACGACCTCTGGGCCGACTTGACGCAGGCGCTCGAACGCGCCTGAGCCAGAGGCGGTTCGAAGTGACTCCAGCCGTGTCGACCGGTCGGTACAGACGGACGCGCGGGAAATCCGCGCGTCCTGATGACGGCGTCGCAAGCGACGCCTTTAGCCGCGCTCGAGAATCGCCTTGAGCCGCGCGAGGTCTTTGCGGTTCGCGCGGCGCATCGCGCCGGCAAGAAGCGGCGCCGCCGCGCTCGAGAACCCCGACGGCTCACCGCGGTTCCGCAGCGTCATCCTCGTGCCGCCGCGCCCGTCGTCCGCCCATGTGTACGTCGTCTCCATCGGGAACGGGCCGTCGGCGGTGCGCATCACGAGCCGCTCGCCCGGCACGAGCTCCGTGATCTCGTACGTGTAGGCGAGGCGCCGGCCCAGGAAGCGCGCGACGAAAGCGACGCGGGAGCCGACGGCAAGCGGCGGCTCGCTCCGCCACTCCACGCGCTCGATGTTCTCGTACCAGGCCGTCGCGTTGTCGGGATCCGCGGCATATGCGGCGACCTGGTCACGCGGGCGCGCGATCTCGATCTCGGTGACGACGTCGACAGCCAAGGTGTGCGGGTAGCCGTATAGCCGTTCTGCGAGGCCTGTGCCACGATTCCGGGTGTGACGAGCGTCCTCATCGTGGACGACCATCCGAGCTTCCGCGCCTCGGCGCGTGCGCTCCTGCAGGCGGAAGGCTTCGAGGTCGTCGGCGAGGCTGCGGACGGCGCCGAGGCGCTGCGCGCCGTCGAAGAGCTCCACCCGGACGTCGTGCTCCTCGACGTGCAGCTGCCGGACACCGACGGGTTCGACGTGGCGGCGCGGCTCACGCGGCAGAACGCCTCCGCGCCCGTCGTCGTACTGACGTCGAGCCGGGACGGCTCCGACTTCGGCCCGCTCGTCGCGTACTCGGGCGCGCGGGGCTTCGTGCCGAAGGCCGAGCTCTCGGCCGAGGCGCTCGCCGGCCTGCTGCCGTGAGGGCGCCGGGCCGGCTCTGGCTTCTCTATTGGCCGGCCGGGCTCGCCGCCGGAGCTCTCGAGCTCACGCTCGTCCTGACGTCGAAGCACGAGGACCGGCCGATCCTGACGGGCCTCCTCGGCCTCGTCGCCGGGTGGTCGTTCATCGCCTCGGGCCTGGTCGCCCGGGCACGTGCGCCGCACAACGCCGTCGGCCGGCTGATGGTCGGCGTCGGCTTCGCGTTCTTCGCCGGCTCGCTCGGCTGGGCGAACGGCTCCGTGCCGTTCACAATCGGCCTCGCGATCGGGACGTTCTGGGCCGCGGTGCTCGTCCACCTCCTGCTCGCGTACCCCTCGGGAACGCTGCCGGGGCCTGCTGAGCGGCTGATCGTCCGGGCGGGCTACGTCCTCGCGGGCCTCGGCCCGCTCCTCACGATCCTCTTCGACCCGAACCCGCTCTCCGTGGAGCACGAGCCGCGGAACGCGGCGCTGATCAGCGACAACCACGCGGCCAACGTCGCGCTGAACGTCTTCGTCGACGGCGCGGCGGTCGTCGTCCTCGGCGGGGTCATCGTCCTCGTCGTGCGCCGCTGGCATCGCGCGACCGCGACCGAGCGGCGGGTGCTCGCGCCGGTTCTGCTGTCGGGCTTCTTCGCCAGCGCGTTCCTCGTTAGCGACATCGTCGTCGGCGCGATCAGCCAGAACTGGGCGCGCCCGCTCGACCTCCTCCTCGTCGCCGCCTTCGCGTCGGTGCCGCTCTTCTTCCTGCTCGGCCTGCTGCAGACGCGGCTCGCGCGCGCGGGCGTCGGGCGTCTGCTCGTCGAGGTGCCCGAGGCGCCGACGCGCGGGCACACGCAGGACGCGCTCCGGCGCGCGCTTCGCGACCCGACCCTCGAGCTCACATACTGGCTGCCGGAGCGGCGGGGCTACGTGGACGTCGACGGCGAGCCGGTCGCCCTCCCACCGGCGGGCGGCGATCGCGTGGTGACGACGGTCGAGGACGTGCACGGGCCGATCGCCGCGCTCGTCCACGACCGCGTCGTCCTCGCCGAGCCCCAGCTTCTGGACGAGGTCGTCGCGGCCGCGCGGCTCGGGCTGGCGAAGGACCGGAGCCTCCAGGCGCTCCAGGCGAGCGAGCAGCGCGTGCGCGCCCTCCTCGACGCGATCCCGGACAACATGTACCGCGTCGCCCGCGACGGGACCTACCTCGACTTCAACGCCCACGTTCCGGAGGATCTCGTCGCGCCGCCCGACCTGCTCGTCGGCGACAGCATCCCGAACGCGCTGCCGAAGGAGATCGCCGACATCCTCATGGCCGGGATCGAGCAGGCGCTCGAGACCGGCGAGGTCGTTTCGGTCGAGTACCGCATCCACCGAACGCGCGGCCTGCGCGATACCGAGAGCCGGATCGTCAAATCCGGCGAGGACGAGGTGGTGATCATCGTCCGCGACATCACCGACCGGAAGGCGGCGGAAGCCGAGCTCGAGCGCCTCGGCGGCGAGCTTGCGGCGCGCCTCGACGAGCTCCAGCACGAGCGCGACTTCATCTCCGCCGTCCTGGAGACGGCGCCGGCGCTCGTCTGCGTCTACGACCGCGAGGGCCGCATCGTCGCGTTCAACCGCGAGTGCGAGCGGCTGACCGGCTACACGTTCGAGGAGGTCCACGGGCGGCGGATCGACGAGCTGCTCGTGCCGCCGGAGGAGGCGGAGCGCACGCGACGCGCGATCATGGCCGTCTTCGCAAGCGACATCCCCAACCGCAACGACAACCACTGGATCACCCGCGACGGCCGGCGCCGCCTCGTCGCGTGGACGAACACGATCATCCCGGACGAGAGCGGAGAGCCCGCCTTCGGCATCGGCGCGGGCGCCGACGTGACGGAGCAGCGGCGCGCGGAGGAGGAGCTCCGGCGGCAGAGCGAGTTCACCCGCACGGTCGTGAACGTCGCGCCGAGCTTCTTCGTCGTCCTCGACCTCGACGGGCGCGTCATGCGCTTCAACAAGACGCTCGAGCGGGCGACCGGCGTCGTCGACGACGAGGAGGCCCGGCAGCGCCACTTCGCCGACCTCTTCGCGGCGCCCGAAGACGTCGAGGCGCTGCGCGCTGCGGTCGACCGGGCCGCGCGCGGCGAGGGCAAGCTCGAGGGCGCGTACGGCTTCCCGGCCGCGGACGGCGAGACCCGCATCGTCGAATGGTGGAGCTCCCCGGTCGTCGACGAAGCCGGCCAGGAGCGCGTGCTCGTCTGCGGCCTCGACGTCACCGAGCGCCGCCTCCAAGAGGAGGAGCTCCGGCGGCAGCGTGACTTCCTCAGCCTCGTCGCGGGTGCGACCCCGACGCTCATGTGCAACGTCGACGCCGACGGCAAGATCGCCGCGGAGGGGGTGAACCGCGCCTTCGCCACCTCGCTCGGGTACGACGACCCGGTTGCGATCGGCCGCGACCTCGCCGAGCTCGTGGTCGCACCGAACGAGCGGGACGAGGTGCGGCACGCACTCGCCGAGGTGGCGGCGGGCGGCCCCGTCGTCGAGCGCGAGAGCACGTGGATCGCGCGCGACGGCCGGCGGCTCCTCGTCGCGTGGACGAGCCGGCCGCTCGATCCGGCGCGCCGGACCTACCTCGTCGCCGCGACCGACGTCACGCAGCGCAAGCAACAGGAGGAGGAGATCCGCGCCTCCCGCGCCCGCATCGTCGAGGCCGGAGACGCCGAGCGGCGCCGGCTGGAGCGGAACCTCCACGACGGCGCGCAGCAGCGGCTCGTCTCGCTCTCGCTTGCGCTGCGCCTCGCCGGCGGCAAGCTGCGCGACGATCCCGACGCCGCGGCCGCGCTCCTCGACAGCGCGAGCGCCGAGCTCGCCCAAGCGCTCGAGGAGCTGCGCGAGCTCGCGCGCGGCATCCACCCGGCGATCCTCACCGACCGCGGCCTCGAGCCCGCGCTCGAGTCGCTCGTCGGCCGGGCGCCGGTCCCCGTGGAGGTGGACACGTCGCTGAACGGTGAGCGCCTGCCGCCGCCGGTCGAGGCCGCTGCGTTCTACGTCGTCTCCGAGGCGCTCGCGAACGTGGCCAAGTACGCGCACGCGCGCTCGGTCGCCGTCCGCATCTCGCGCTCGAACGGCGCGGCGGTCGTCGAGGTCGCGGACGACGGCGTCGGCGGCGCCGATCCGGGCCGCGGCTCGGGCCTGCGCGGCCTCGCCGACCGCGTCGAGGCGCTGGAGGGGCACCTCGGAATCGACAGCCGTCCGGGCGAAGGGACAACAATTCGCGCCGAGATCCCGTGCGCGTAGTCCTCGCCGAAGACTCCGTCCTCCTCCGCGAAGGCGTCGCGCGGCTCCTCCGCGAGGCGGGGTTCGACGTCGTCGGCCAGGCCTCGAATGCGGACGAGCTCCTGCTGAAGGTGCGCTCGTACAGCCCGGATGTGGCGATCGTGGACATCCGCATGCCGCCGACGCACACCGACGAGGGCCTGCGCGCGGCGCAGGAAATCCGTGAGCGCTACCCCGCGACCGGCGTCCTTGTCCTCTCGCAGTACGCCGAGCCGGCCTACGCGATGGAGCTCCTCGCGGACAGCGCGGAGGGCGTCGGCTACCTCCTCAAGGACCGCGTCTCCGACGTGAACGAGTTCTGCGCGGCTGTGAAGCGCGTCGCCGAGGGCGGCTCGGCGCTCGACCCGACGGTCGTGAGCCAGCTCGTCGGCCGGCGCCGGCGCGACGATCCCGTCTCCGACCTGACGCCGCGCGAGACGGAGGTGCTCGAGCTGATGGCTGAGGGCCGTTCGAACCAGGCGATCGGGGAGCGCCTCTTCATCACCCCGCGCGCGGTCGAGAAGCATGTGACGAGCATCTTCGGGAAGCTCGGACTGGCGGCGGCCGCCGAGGACCATCGCCGCGTGCTCGCCGTGCTCGCCTACCTGAACCGCTAGTCCAATTGCAGCTCCCGGAGCGCCGGCTGCCGGCGTCAGGGCATGGCCACAGCGGCCGCGTCGAGCTCGGACAAGCCGGAGGAGGGACTCGAACCCTCGGCCTACGCTTTACAAGAGCGTTGCTCTACCAGCTGAGCTACTCCGGCGCAGCGCCGGTCATTGAAGCACTTGGCGCGAGCGCTGGTGGTTCAGCACCTTGCGCTTGACGCGCTGGAGCGCGTTGTCGATCGTCTTCGTGTCGCAGCCGAGTTCGGCGGCCATCTCCTCGTAGGACGAGCCTTCGAGGTACAGCCGGAGCGCGTCCGACTCGAGCTTCGACAGGCCCGTCCCGAGCGTGAAGACGAGGCTCTGGAGCTCCTCCGTCGAGATCACGCACACCGAGGGGTCGTTCACGCTCGGGCCGGGCAGCGCGTCGCCGAGCGTGCACTCGCCGTCGCTCTCCTGCCCCGCAGGCGTATGGCTGAAGGACACGTAAGTATTGAGCGGCGCGTGCTTGTAGCGGGTGGCGGTCTTGATCGCCGTGATGATCTGCCGCGTGACGCAGAGCTCGGCGAAGCTCCGGAACGAGGTCTCCTTGTCGGCCCGGAAGTCGCGCACCGCCTTGTAGAGGCCGATCAGTCCCTCCTGGACGAGATCCTCCGCATCCCCGCCGGCCAAGAAATACGAGCTCGCCTTCAGACGGACGAAGCCCGTGTAGCGGCGGATGAGCACGTCGAGCGCGGCGGAGTCGCCGTTCCGGCAGCGCACGACGAGTTGCAGATCCTCAAGCTCTCGTTGAGCTTTCTGGGCGGATTGAACGGCGGTGGCGGGGCGGGCGGCCATGGCAGATCCCCTTCGCTCGTGGGTAAGTCTCACCCTGAAGTTGAGGGGAAGCTAGCAGAAGCTGCTGACCGTTACAAGGTCCTTGCACGGGACCCATCCTGATACGAACGTGCGTTCGTCTAGCTGCGATACTCCGCGATCACCTCGATCCGGTCGCAGATCAACGCATTGAGCTCGTCGAGATCCTCGGCGGGAACCCAGAGCTCCCGAAAGGTCGCGCCGGCGGCGCCTTGCTGCGGCGGCCAGCGGTCGAGGGCCTCCGTCGGCACCTCGAAGCGGAGGACGTAGCCGACGTTGCCGTCTCTCGCGTTCCAATCACGTGCGATCTTCGTCGCGTACTCCTCGGTGAGCACCGGATAGAAGATCGGCTGCTCGGGCAGCCTCGGCGGAAAGGAGCGCCAGCCGGATGCTTCGACCAGGTCCCGCTCGGCCTGACCCGTCGGCCGGAACAGGGTCACGGTTTTCAGGTCACGTACGCGCACCTGCTCGCTCAGCAGGCGGCGGAACCCGTCAGGCTCGCGCGCGACGTACGAGCGGCAGAGCTCGCGGCCCGCCGCGTACGTGATCACGTAGCTGCGCGAGGTCGGCTCGTCGAAGAAGCGGAGCATGTGGTCGGCCCACTGCGGCGTCAGAAGGGCCCATCGCTCAAGGTACTCGTGCACCTCTGCCTTGCTCGCGCCGCCGTCGTGCAGCAGCAGCGCGGCATTCACCTGCGCCCAGTCGCACGGCTCGAGGGCCAGCTCGACGGCACGAGCGTGGGCGAGGTCGAACTCGATGCCCGCGTCGTGGACGATCGCCGCGAGCGCCGGCCCGCCGCCTCCGTCCAGCAGCACTTCCGGCGCGAGCTTCGCGATCCCCTCGGTGATCAGCGACTGCGGAGTTGGCACGAGCACCAGCGTCTCCGCGAGCAACCCCCGCCCGCGGACGAGCGTCACGTCCTTGATGGAGCGCTCGACGTGGTGGCCCGGGTACGTCTCGTGCAACGCGAGGACGAGCAGCTCCATCGCGGAGATCGGCAGGTCGACGTTGAGGGCGACGCGGCTGCGGAGGCCGCCGCGGTAGTTGCAGGACGCCCACCACGGCTCGTCGTGCACGAGCTCGAGGTGGACGCCTTCGCCCTCGGGCAGCCCGATGAGGTCGCGCGTCTGCGCGCGCGCCTCCTCGATGACCGCGGCGAGCGTGCGCTCGATCCGCTCGGGCGGGATGCGCGTCGAGTCCTGCCAGCGCACGTAGCGCTCGGGCAGAGGCCCGTCACCGGGGAGGAGCTCCTCGAGCTGCTCGTGCGCGGCTGTGAAGACGGCCTCGTCGGTGTGCGTCGGCCGCACGCCGTAGCACCCCTCGACCTCGTCGGCGTACGAGCCCGACTCGCCCGCGAGCACACCCGCGTAGATGCGCAGGCCGATCGCCTGATCGCGCAGCCAGCCGTCGTCGAGCTCGTCGAGGAGCGCCTCCGCGGCGAAGACGAGCTCCCGCGGGTCGAGCGGCGGCGCGGCCTCGACGGCGGCCGCGAGCGCGGGTGGGCCGAAGTAGGCGTCGACCATCCCGTCGACGTGCCGGCCGACCTGCAGCCCCAGGCGGAGGTAGCGCTCGACGACCTCGCTCACACCGTCTCCATATCATCTCGGCGCGATGGTTCCCGAGGCGGAGCTCCGGCAGACCGGCGCCGGCCTCGTGCCCAAGAGCACCGGCTGGTTCGTCCTGAACGCCCGTGACGCCCGCTGGTCCGAGAAGCCGGGCCAGGGATTCAGCCTGTCGCTCACCGGCGTCGACGAGTACGAGGCGGAGACGTTCTTCCCGATGCTCGGGATGGCGATCCGCATCGTGAACCCCGGCGAACCGACCACGACCTACCACTGGGAGACGGAGCAGGAGGACTTCCTCGTGCTCGCGGGCGAGGGGATCCTGATCGTCGAGGGCGAGGAGCGCCCGCTTCGGCAGTGGGACTTCGTGCATTGCCCGCCGGAGACGCGCCACGCGTTCGTCGGCGCCGGAGCTGGGCCGTTCGTCCTCCTGTGCGCGAGCTCGCGGCAGTTCCAGAAGGACGGGCCGTGGGGCTACTACTGCGCCGACGAGACGGCGGCCCGCTACAACGCGAGCTCACCGGAGGACACCCAGGAGGGGGACGTCGCATACGCGCGGTTCCCGTCGCCGCAGGCGACGCGCTACCGGCCGGGCCTGCTGCCGGAGTGAGCCGCCGGCTCGAGGAGTCGTACACCGAGTTTCCGCTCGTCGAGGAGGCGTTTCGCGCCGCGCTCGACGAGAGCCTGCGGCCGCGGAGCCCCGAGCTGCTCTACGAGATCGTCGCCGGGCTGGGGCTGCCGGAAGGTTCGCGCCTCGTCGACGTCGGATGCGGCGACGGGAGGCACTCCCACCGCCTCGTCGAGCGGTTCGGCTTCTCCGTCGTCGGGATCGATCCCTTCCCGCCCGACGTGGACGCGGGGCGGGTGCGCTACCTGCGCGGAGTTGCCGAGGCGCTTCCGGTCGAGGACGAGAGCGCCGACCTCGTCTGGTGCCGCGACATCCTCGTGCACGTCTCCGATCTCGACCGAGCCTACGCGGAGTTCCACCGCGTGCTGCGCGACGGCGGCTACGCGCTCGTGTACCAGACGTTCGCCACCGAGCGCCTCGAGCCGCGCGAGGCCGAGTGGTTGTGGCGGGCGCTCGGCATCCAGGCGGGAAGCACCGATCCGACCCGCAACGAAGCCGCGATCGCGGCGTCAGGACTGCGCGTCGACGAGCGCATCGACCTCGGGAGTGAATGGGGCGAGTGGTCGGAGGAGCAGTCGGGCGCCGTCGGTAGGAAGCTGCTCTGGGCCGCGCGCCTCCTGCGAGACCCTGAGCGGTACCGCACGCAGTTCGGCGAGGCCGCCTACGAGATCATGCTCGGCGACTGTCTCTGGCACGTGTACGCGATGCTCGGCAAGCTCGGACGGCGGGTCTACCTGCTGACTCGCTAGCCGCCACGACGCCAGCGCTCGAGCCGTTCTCGCGTCTCGTCGTCGAGCCGGTGCCGCAGCTGGGACGGCCGCTCGTCTCGGTGGGCGACGCGCTCGAGGTCGCCGAGGAACGTCTGCGAGCTGACCTTCGCCACGCCGGCTCCGGCCGTGCCTCGAACGGTCAGGTCGGAGGAGACGACGCAGACTTCCTCGCCCGCCCGGTGCTCGGCCGCGAGCCGCTCGAGCAGCGTGTCGGCATGCTCGGCATAGCGCACCTCGAGCGGGCCGTAGGTCTCGTCGGCGCCGTGGCCGTCGAAGACGACGACGCCGCGGGCGCCGCGCACGGCGACGAAGCTCGCAAGCGTGTCGCGGAGCTCGCGCACATCCTCGAAACCGCCCGCGTGGAGCAGGTTGTAGCCGTCGAAGAGGTACAGGGTCGGATCAGCCATGGCTGCGCTGTCGCCGGGCCTCGTAGAGGAGCAGCGCGGCGGCGACGCTGACGTTGAGCGACTCCGTCCGACCGGCGAGCGGGATTCGCACCGCGTCGTCGCACGTCCGCCGGACGAGCGGCCGCAGGCCTCGCCCCTCCGCCCCGAAGACGAACGCGACGCCGGCGGAGAGGTCGGCGGCCCACATCTCGGTCGCCGCCTCGGCGGCGGCCGCGTAGGCCCAGAGCTCCGGCCCCTTCACCTCGGCGAGGTAACGGGCGAGGTTCGTTACGACGGCGACGGGCAGGTGCTCGACCGCGCCGGCCGAGGCGCGGCAGACGGCCGGCGTGACGCGCGCCGTCCCGTGCGCCGGGAGCACGACGCCGGTCGCCCCGGCGCCCTCGGCGGCGCGACAGACTGCGCCGAGATTGCGCGGATCCGTGACCTGGTCGAGACAGGCGAGGAGCGGCCGCTCGGCTGCAGCGAGCTCGTACGCGTCGGCGTAGCGGTACGGCTCGCTGAAGGCGAGAACACCCTGATGGTCGCGCGTGCCCGACGTTTCGGTCAGCTCGCGCTCGGCCTTGACGTGAGGTCTGACCTCGCGGAGCCATTGCTCGGCCTTGAGCGCGCGCTCGGTGGCCCAGAGCTCGAGCACCTCGCGCGGCCCGCGCAGCGCCTCGCGCACCGGGCGCCGGCCGTAGACCTGCTCCCGCGTCACTTGGGGACGAGCTGGAAGCCGTCCTCGACGTCCCGGACCTCCCAGCCCTGGGCGCCGATCGACTCGCGCAGGCGGTCGGCCCGCTCGAAGTCGCGTGCGGCCCGCGCCACCTCGCGCTCTTCCGCCAGCTCGACCACGTCGGCAGGCGCTTCCGGCAGCGCGGCCGAGATCCCGAAGAGCTCGAGCCCGAGCCGAAGCTGCTCGTTCGCCCCCGCCGCCCGCCACCGATGCAGGATCGCGAGCGCCTCCGGGGTGTTGAAGTCGTCCGCGAGAGCCGCGTCCAGCTCGGATTCGTCCACCTCGGCGCGGGCCTCGAGGAGCAGCGCGTCGCGGAAGGTCGCGAGCTGCGCGGCCGCCTGCTCGATCGTCTCGTCCGAGAAGTCGATCGGCTTCGACCAGTGGCCCGTCATGAAGAAGAGGAGGAGCGTCTCGCGGCCCCAGCGGTCGATGGCCTCGCGGATCGTGACGACCTCGCCCGCGGACTTCGACATCTTCGAGCCGGTGAAGCGAAGCATCCCGTTGTGCGTCCAGATGCGCGCGAACTCGTGCCCGAGCGCGCGCGACTGCGCCAGCTCGTTCTCGTGGTGCGGGAAGACGAGGTCGAGGCCGCCGCCGTGGATCTCGAAGGCGGGCCCGAGGAGCTCCTCGGCCATGACCGAGCACTCGATGTGCCAGCCGGGCCGTCCGCGTCCCCACGGCGAGTCCCAAAACGTGTCCTCGTCCGGCTTGTTCGCCTTCCAGAGCGCGAAGTCGCGCGGATCCTCCTTGAGCGGGTTCGGCTCCTCGTCCTCGTCGAGGAGCTGGTCCGGCCGCTGGTTCGAGAGTTGCCCGTACTCCGGGTAGCGCGCGACGCGGAAGTAGACGTCGCCTTCGGCGTCGTAGGCGTAGTCCAGGTCGATCAGCTCCGAGATGAAGCGCACGATCTGCGGAACCGTCTCCGTCGCGCGTGGCAGGTGGTCGGGTCGGCCGAGGCCGAGGTCGTCCGTGTCCTCGAGGTACCACTGCGTCGCACGCTCGGCGAGCTCCGCGCTCGCACCCGGGGCGGCCTTGTAGATCTTGTCGTTGATGTCCGTGATGTTGTGGACGAGCGTGACGTCGTAGCCGCGCCGCCGCAGCCAGGCGCGGAGCCACATCCCGACGACGAACGGGCGCGCGTTCCCGACGTGCGCGCGCGCGTACACGGTGGGGCCGCAGAAGTACATCCTGATCGGCCCGGGCGGCGCCGGCAGCTCTTCGAGCCGCCGCGTGAGCGTGTTGTAGAGGCGCGGAAGAGGACCGTTGTCCATGGCGGACTTATAGCGGTCGGCTAGGGTCCAAGTTGCTGTGGCAAGCGGGAGCCGCCGACCGGCCGGTAAGGTCGCCGTCGCCGCGGTTCTCGCCGTGGCTGCGATCTTCGGCGTGGCCGTAGCCGTCGACCGCGCGCTGCGGGACAACGGCGTCGACCGGGCGGACGCGAAGCTCACCGCCGCCCTGACCGCCGCGTCGGACAACCTGAACGCGCGCGTCGCCCGAGCCCGCGCCGAGGCCGAGGCCCTCGCACGATCGGGCCGCGTCCAGCGCGCGCTCGCCGCAGGTGACCGCGACAAGCTGGTGGCGATCACGCGCGCCGCGGCCGATCCGGTGGTTCTCCGGACGAGCGGGAACCTCGCGATCGGCCGCGAGGTGGATGGTGCGATCCGCCGCTCCGCCACCGTGGAGGGCGTCGGCGAGGTCACCGCCTTCGTGCCGCTCGACGACGAGCTGCTCCGCCGCATCGAGCGTCCTGCGGACATCGGGGCGGGGATCTTGCTCGTTCTTGTCCGCGGCGGGACGATCGCCGCCGGCCCGTCGAACCTGATCGGCGAGCGTCTCTCGCCGCCGGCGCGCGGCGCGCAGCGCACGGTCGCGGGCGTGCGCTACCGGGCGATGGGGACGCCGGTGCTCACGGCCCCGCAGGCGACCGAGCTCGGCGCGCTGCTGCCGAAGAGCCTGGTCGGCTCGAGCGATGGGCGGCTCCGCTGGGCGCTCTTCGCCGCGGTCGCGACGCTCGCGACCATCCTCCTCCTCGGCCTCGCGGCATACGAGCTCGTGCGGTATCGCCGCGGTCAGGGCGAGCGCCGCCGCGCCCTCGGCCCGCGGTCGGCCGGGCCCGACGGGCGGCGGGACGCCCTCTCGTTCGTGGGCGACGCCCTCGCGGCGACCCACGATCCCCAGGCGCTGCTCCCGGTGATCCTCGGCGTCGCGGTCGAGGCGACCGGCGCGGTCGCCGGGCGGCTCGTCGAGGGAACGCGCGAGCTCGCGGTGCGCGGCCGCCGTCCCGAGGGCGTCGAGCCGCTCGTCGTCCACCTGGCCGGCCCCGACGACGAGCGCACGCTGGCGCTCTATCCGCCGCCGAGCGGCTTCACGGAGGAGTCGCAGGAGCTCGCGCACTGGCTCGCGACCCAGGCCTCGATCGCGCTCGAGAACGCGCACCTGCACGGCCTGGTTAAGGCGCAGGCGGTGACGGACGAGCTCACCGGCCTCGCGAACCGGCGCCGGTTCATGGAGGTCGTCGAGCTCGAGCTGAAGCGCGCCGAGCGCTTCCAGAGCCCGCTCGGCCTCCTGCTCGTCGACCTCGACGACTTCAAGCTGGTGAATGACCGCTTCGGCCACGGCACCGGCGACGAGGTCCTGCGCGCGCTCAGCGACGTCTTTCGCGAGAGCCTGCGCGACGTCGACCTCGCGGCGCGGCTCGGCGGCGAGGAGTTCGCGGTGCTCCTGCCGGAGACGGACTACCCCGGTGCAGCCGGCGTCGCCGAGCGTCTGCGCGCGAGCCTCGCCTCCCTCGAGCTCGATGCTCCGGACGGCGAGCAGTTCGGCGTGACCGCGAGCTTCGGCGTCGCGGTCTATCCGGAGGCGCAGAGCGTGGACGAGCTGCTCAGCACCGCGGATACGGCGCTCTACCGCGCCAAGGCGGAGGGCAAGAACCGGGTCGCGCTGGCTCCGGCGGCGCGTTAGCCCCCGGCGAGCGCGCGCTCGGCCCGGCGGAGCGCTTCGTCCCGCGGGAGCGCCGCGATCACCGCCCAGAGCTCGGGGCCGCGCTCCTTCCCGGTCAGGGCAAGGCGGAGCGAGCGCAGGTCGCCGCCGACCGCCTTCAGCTCGCGGACGATGCCTTTCGCGTCGAGTCCGTCGCGCGCGAGCTCCAGGAAGCGCCCGAGCGTCTCCTTTGCGGCCGGCACGGCCACGTCCTCGGGCACGTTCAGGACGAGGTCGGCGAAGGCGCGCGCCTCGACGAGGTCGCGGGCGCCGCGCATGACGACCGCCGCCGCGACCGGCGCGCCGACCCGCTCGGCCAGCTCCTCGTCGGGCATGGCCTCGATCGCCTGCACGGAAAGGCGCCTGATCCGCGCCAGGTCGTAGTGGACGTCGTGACGCGGCAGCCCGAGCTCCTCGAGGTACGCACGCACCGCCTCGGCCGGGATGCCCGCCTCGCGGAGCGATGCGACCGTCGCCCCGGGCTCGCGCTTCGCAAGCTTCTTGCCGGCGGGGCCGAGGATGAGCCCGTGGTGGACGAACTCCGGCGGCTGCGCGCCGAGCGCGTCGAAGAGCCGGCGCTGGAGCGGCTCGTTCGGCCGGTGGTCGTTCCCGCGCACGACGTGCGTGATGCCGAAGTCGACGTCGTCGACGACGCTCGCGAGCTGGTAGGTCGCGGTTCCGTCCTCGCGAAGGAGCGTCGTGCCTTCGAAGCGCGAGCCGAGCGGCTCACCGGCCTCGCGATAGCGCTCCTGCCGCTCGCTCTGCCGCACCGGCCCCTCGTCCCATTCCAGCCCGAGCCAGCGGAGGTCGTGGAGAAGCTCCTCCTCCCCGCCGGGAACGTTCCGCGCCGGGTCCGTGTCGTCGATCCGCAGGAGCATCCAGTCCCCGAGCCTGCGGTTCGCGACCGCGCTCAGGGCGTTGCCGACGTGGAGCGACCCCGTCGGGCTCGGCGCGAAGCGCACCCTCTTCATCGGCGTTCAGAATACGGCGCATGCGCGGCCCAGAAGCGTCCGCTGCGGCACGAGCGCGTCGCCGCAGGTCTACCGCGTGCGGATTGTGAAGGAGCCGGCGACGTGCCGGCCGCGCGGCGGGTCCTGAAGGTCTTCCTGACGAAGGACGTGTCCGCGCGAGGCTGGTTCTGCGTCCGCGGCCACGCGAGCCAGAACCAGCCCTGGGCTGCGGCGTGCGCCAGTCGGGCCGGCGCGATCGTCCGTGCCTACGGGCCGGTTCGCCGCGAGAGGGCGTCGGCCAGACGAGTGAGCCGGCCGGGCTCGACGACGTCGTTCCGTTGGGCCGCCACCCAGTCCACGAGCCCCTCCCGCCCCAGAATCCAGACGCCGCCGTGGTAGTACGGCTTCGCCGGGCGCCGTCGGGCCAGGCAGATCACCGGCGTGACCCATACGCCAAGCTCCGCCGCGAGCTTGGCGGCCTGCCGCTTTGCCTTCCGAAGGTGCCAGGCGTCGTACTCCCAGCGCTTCGTCTCGATCATGAAGACACCGCTCGGCCCCGAGACGAGATGGTCGACATTTCCTTCGCCCGGCTGCCGGATGTCGTGCACGACCTCGAAGCCCAGCTTCCGGAGCTTCTCGAGCACGTAACCGACGATCGACTCCGCGTGCGCACCGCGCGCCCAGCGATCGGCGGCCGGGTCGCGACCGGCGGCCAGGCGAGCCGCCTGTTCGTTCGCCCATTGTCCCGGCTGCCGTTCGGCTCGAGCCATGCACTTCCTATCGGCTGGGACTGACCCGAGCTCTAGAGTCGCGCCCGTGGAGGGGCGTCTTCTCGCGTGGTTCGCCGAGCACGGACGCGACCTGCCGTGGCGGCACACGCGCGACCCCTACGCGATCCTCGTCTCGGAGGTCATGCTCCAGCAGACGCAGGTCGAGCGAGTCGTGCCACGCTGCCTGCGCTGGCTCGAGCGCTGGCCGACAGCGCGGGCGCTCGCGGACGCGTCCACCGCGGACGTGATCCGAGAGTGGCAGGGCCTCGGCTACAACCGCCGCGCGGTCAACCTCAAGCGCGCGGCGGAGCACGTCGCCTCCCGCGGCTGGCCCCACGACCTCACCGACTTGCCGGGCGTCGGGCCGTACACGGCAGCCGCGCTCGCGAACTTCGCCTTCGGGCGGCCGGTGCTCCCGGTCGATACGAACGTGCGCCGAGTTCAGGAGCGCACCGGCGACGGGTTCAGCCCCGCCGCGGCTCAGGCGCTGATGGATCTCGGGGCGACGATCTGCCTCGCGCGCGTCCCACGCTGCGGCGCCTGCCCGCTCGCCGCCGGCTGTCCGTCGCGTGGCCGCCGCTACGAGCCTCTCCGCCGCCAGTCGCGGTTCCAGGGCTCCTTCCGGGAGCGGCGGGCGGCCACACTGCGACTCGTCGCCGAGGAGGCGCGGCCCGTCGGCGAGCTCGACTCGGCAGTCGTCGACGCGCTGGCGAGCGACGGCCTCGTGGTGGTGAGCCGCGGGCTAGTCGGGCTGCCGGGCTAGCAGCGCGGCGGCCTGCGCCGCGAGGCCCTCGCCGCGACCGGTGAAGCCGAGGCCGTCGGTCGTCGTCGCGCGCACCGTCACGGCACCGTCGCCGCCGACCGCGGAGGCGAGCGCGGCCTGCATCTCCTCCCGAAGCGGCGCGATCCGCGGCTCGTTGCCGACCAGCACGACGTCGGCGTTTGCGAGCTTCCAGCCGGCGGAGCGGACGCGCGCGTAGGCCTCGCGCAGGAGCTTCAGCGACGAGACGCCGCGCAGCTCGGGGTCGTCGGAGGGGAAGAGCGAGCCGATGTCGCCGAGCCCGGCGGCGCCGAGCAGCGCGTCGATCAGCGCGTGCGTGACGACGTCGCCGTCGGAGTGGCCGGCGAGGCCGCGCGGCGAGTCGATCGCGACGCCGCCGAGGACGAGAGGCACGCCGTCCGCGAAGGCGTGCGCGTCGACCCCGATCCCGATCCGAAGCTCAGGCACGGTCGAGCGCCTCCGGCAGCTCGTCGAGCGAGCGGATGATGACGCCGCCATCGGCGCCGCCTTGGAGATACGCCCAGGGCCCGCGACGGATCTGGACGGCGACGAGCCCGGCGGCGAGCGCCGGGAGGACGTCGTTGTCGAGCCGGTCGCCGACGTACGCGACCTCGTGCGGCGCGGTGCCGCTCGCCTCGACGACGCGGGCGAAGAACTCCGGTGACGGCTTCTCGACGCCCCAGCTCGCCGACGACGCCACGACGTCGACCGGCAGCTCCTGGCCGCGCGCCCACTCCTCGAGCTGCGAGCTCTGGTTGCCGGCGATCCCGACGAAGTAGCCGGCGCGGTGGAGCCGCTCGAGGCACGGGAGCGCATCGGGGTAGAAGTCCTCCGGCGCGTAGACGGCCTCACCGTCGGGCTCGCCGCCCAGAAGCTCGAAGACGTGGCGGTGGTGCTCGCCGCGCACGATCGTCGCGCCGAGCGCGGCCCAGACGACGTGCGGCGTCACGCCCAGCTGCTCCGCGTGCTGCGCCCAGTAGCGCGTCTCGTCGACGAGCGTCTCGCCGACGTCGAAGAACACGGCCTTCACAGCCACGACGCGACCAGCTCGAGGTCGGACGGCTCCGTGACCTTCAGCAGCCGCGGATCGCCGGGGACGACCTTCACCCGGCCGCCGGCGCGCTCGACCAGCGCCGCGCAGTCGCTCGCCTCACCCGTCGAAGCACTCCGCAGCACCGCAGCCACGAACGCTTGTGGCGTCTGAACCGCGACGAGATCGTCACGCGCCACCGTCTCGACGACCGCGCCGTCGCGCACGCGCTTCACGGTGTCCGCGAGCGGCAGGCCCGGAACGGCACCGTCCCAGCCCTCGCCGAGTGGCGTCAGCACTCGAGCGACGGTCTTCTCGGTGACGAGTGGCCGCGCCGCGTCGTGGACGAGCACGATCGCCGCATCGTCCGGCACCTCGGCGAGCGCCAGTCGCACCGACTCGGCGCGCGTCGGCCCGCCGGTGACGCAGGACGAGACCTTGCCGCAACCGAGCTCCTCCGCGAGCAGGATCGCCGGCTCCTCCCAGCCCTCGGGCGCGGCGACGACGATCGCGTCGACCCAGTCGGTCGCGTCGAGCCGCTCGAGGCTCTCGGCGAGGAGCGGCCGTCCGCGCAGCGAGGCGAAGGCCTTCGGCCGGTCCAGCCCGAGCCGGTCGCCGCGGCCCGCGGCCGCGACGATCGCCCAGACGCTCACGACCCCTTACGCGGTCGCGCCGGCCTTCGCCTTCGTCTTCTTGCCGTTGGACGTGGAGCCGACGTTGGCCAGCACCTCGTCGAGCCAGGCGCCTGCCTCTTCCTCGTCCATCGCCTTCGCGTACATCAGCTCGCTGGCGAGGATCTTCTTCGCCTTCACGAACATCTGCTTCTCGCCGGTCGAGAGGCCCTTCTCGTGGTCGCGGAGCGAGAGGTTCCGGACGACCTCGGCCAGCTCGAGGATGTCGCCCGTCTTCATCTTGTCGCGGTTGTGCTTGAACCGCCGGTTCCAGTTCTTCGGCATCTGGGTGCCGCCGCCGGTGAGCGCCTTGAGGACGACCGCCACCATGTCCTCGTCGATCACCTTCCGTAGACCGACCTTCTCAGCGTTCTCGGACGGCACGTTGACGGTCATGTCGTTGTGGAGGATCTTGATCGTCAGGTACTCGCGCTTCTGGCCGAGCACCTCACGCTGCTCCTTCTTCACGACCGTGCCTGCCCCGTGGTGCGGGTACACCACCTTGTCACCGACCTTGTACAAGCCGCCTCCCCAGGATCGCCGGGTTCTTTCACGAAGGCGCCGGCGGGTCGCAGGGAGCCGCCGGCAAGTCCGGCGAGTATAGCGAATTTTGCCGAAAAAGGCCAGCTTTCCAGGTATTTCTCGCGAAATCCCTGGAAATTCGACTCAGATAGACAAGTACCGATCGACGAGGTTGTGCTCTTGGAGGCGGCGCAGACCTTCACGGATCTCGCGCGCGCGGACGGCGCCGACGCCGTCCACGCCCTCCAGGTCGCGCTGCGAGGCGCGGACGATCGCGTCGAGCCCGTCCATCGACGTGACGACGCGCCTGATCACGCCCTCCGGGAGGCGCGGGATGTGCGCGAGCACGCGGAAGCCCCGCGGCGACACCGAGTGGTCGAGCGGGTTCACGCTCGCCGGGTAGCCGAGCACCGCGAGCAGCTCGAACTCGAGCAGATCCTGGTAGGGCAGAGCCGCGAGCGCCTCGAGACCTTCCTGCGTCCGCGCCTCACCGCCCTCGGCGTGATAGTCGGCGACCACCGATCGCTTCTCGCGCGGGACGTGTCCGACGAGCTCCTCGAGCTGCATGCGGATCAGGCGACCCTCTGTGCCGAGCTCGACGCAGTCGCGCTCGATCTCCTCCGCCATCCGGGTGTTCATCTCCGCGCGCTGGAGCACGACGAGCACGTCGTCGAGGACGACCGCGTTCTGGAACTCGAGCGCGGTCAGCCGGGTCAGGACTTGCTCGAGACGCTGGCGATAGGTGTCGAGCGTCGCGATCGCCTGGTTCGTCTTCGCGAGCACGTCCGCGATCGGGTCGAGCTGGTAGCGGCTGTGCCCGACGAAGACGGAGATCGTGGAGCGCTGCTGGGAGATCGAGATGACGAGCGCGTCGGTCTGCTTCGCCACGCGCTCGGCGGTGCGGTGGCGCGTGCCGGTCTCGTCCGAGGGGATGGTCGGGTCCGGCATGAGCTGCACGTTCGCGAACGCGAGCTTCGTCAAGTCCGAGCTCACGATGATCGCGCCGTCCATCTTGGCGAGCTCGTAGAGGAGCTGCGGCCTGAACGGCTGGTCGAGCCGGATGCCGCCGGAGAAGAGGAAGGCCAAGTCCTGAGGCTCGCCGATCACGATCAGGGCGCCCTCGCGCGAGCGGATGATGTCGTCGATCCCCTGCCGGAGCTCGGTTCCCGGGGCGACGCGCTCGATCGTTGCGAGCAGCTTCGAGTCGCGCCGCGGATCGTCCTCGGACGGGGTGCGCGTGAAGCCGAGCGACCCTATGCCACGCTCGTCCCGCCTAGGTGTCTTCTCCTCCTGCTGCATCGAGCCCCACCCGAATCGCCTGCCTGAGCGTCTCCACCTGCTGCACGTGCAGTTTGCCACGCGAGGGTGTCCCGGCAGGCGCGACGGCTCCCGCAAGGCCGAGCTTCGCGCACTCCTCCAGCCGCCGTTCGCTCTGCGCCGCGGGACGCAGGCGACCGGTCAACCCGATCTCACCGAAGGCCGCGAGGTCCTCCTGCACGGGCGAGCCGCGCGCGGCCGAGGCGATCGCGAGCGCAACGGCGAGGTCCGCGCCCGGTTCGTCGATGCGCACGCCGCCCGCGACGTTCACGAACACGTCGGCTGTGCCGAGCGCCACGCGCGCGTGCCGCGAGAGGACGGCGACGATCATCGCGAGCCGCTTCGGGTCGACGCCGGTGGCGACCCGCCTCGGCATCGCGAGGTCCGTCGGCGCGACGAGCGCCTGGATCTCGAGCAGGATCGGCCGCGTCCCTTCGAGTGCGCAGGCGACCGCGGCGCCGGGCTCACCGGCGACGGTGCGGCCGAAGAGCTCGGAGGGATCGGGAACCCCTGTGAGCCCGTTGCCGGTCATCTCGAAGACGCCGAGCTCGTTCGTCGAGCCGAAGCGGTTCTTCACCGCGCGGAGCACGCGGTGCGCGTGGTAGCGATCGCCCTCGAACTGGAGCACGCAGTCGACGAGGTGCTCGAGGACGCGCGGGCCTGCGACGGCGCCGTCCTTCGTCACGTGACCGACGAGGAGGGTTGCGATCCCGAGCTCCTTCGCGACCCGGAGCAGGCGCGCCGCCGCCTCGCGGACCTGGGCCACCGAGCCCGGCGCCGAGCCGAGCTCGGTCGAGTAGAGCGTCTGCACGGAGTCGATCACGCAGACGGCCGGCCGCTCGCGCTCGAGCGCCGTGCACACGGCCTCGAGCTCGGTCTCGGCGAGGATCTCGACCGCCTCCGCGCCGCCGAGCCGAGCAGCCCGTAGCTTCACCTGCGCGGTCGACTCCTCGCCCGTGACGAGGAGCGCCCGGCGCCCGCCGCGCGAGATCGCGGCGAGCGCGCTCAGGAGGAGCGTCGACTTCCCCACGCCCGGCTCGCCGCCGACGAGGACGAGCGACGCGGGAACGATGCCACCGCCAAGCACGCGGTCGAGCTCGGGCACGCCGGTCGTGATCCGCTCGGCCTCCTCGGCCTCGACGTCGACGAGCCGCAGCACCGGCCGCGGCTCGCGCGCGCCGGCGGCCGCCGCGGGCGGCGCCTCCTCGACGAGCGTGCCGAACGCGCCGCAGCCGGGGCAGCGCCCGAACCACCGCGCCGCGGCGTAACCGCACTCCGTGCACGCGTGCTGAACGGCCACCTTCGCCATGCCTTCGAGTCTAGGCGCGGCTCAGGACGCCGATTGCGCCGGCTCTGTGCCGATCCGTCCAGAGGCCGGCGCGGGCGCGCGGCGGCCCGACGAGGCGAGCAGGAGCGCCGCGAGCACCCCGGCGACGCCGAGGAGCTGGAGCGACGAGGGCGCCTCGCCGAGGATCGCGGCCGCGAAGAGGACCGACAGGACGGGCTGGAGGGTCAGCAGCACCGAGGTCACCGCGGCCGGCAGGCGCGGCAGCGACACCGCGATCACGAGCCACCCGAGCGCTTGCGAGCTCAAGCCGAGGAGCACGAGCCAGCCCTGCGCCTCGAGCGACGGCGTCAGATCGAACTCGCCGAAGGCGACGCCGAAGAGCGCGGCGCCGACCGCGGAGACGGCGGTCGCGTCCGCGAGCGGGCCGGCGACGCGGCGCAGGTCGGCGCTCCCGTGCCGCAGCGTGAGCAGGAAGCCGGTGTACGAGAGGGCGGTGACGATGCCGTAGAGGACGCCGAGGCCGGGGTTGCGCCCGTAGGCGCCCGAGCCGATAGCGCCCGAGATGAGCACGACGCCGCCGAGCGCGATCGGGATCGCCGCGAGCGTGCGGCCGCGGATCCGCTCCCGCAGGAGCAGCCAGGCGATCGGGCCGACGAGGACGACCTGGAGGTTCCCGAGCACCGTCGCGAGCCCGGCGCCGACCTCCTCCACGCCGTGATGCCACGCCACGAGATCGACCGCGAAGAAGGCGCCGGCGAGGGCGGCGTAGAGCCGCGCGCGCTGCGACCGCGGCCCGTAGCGCCGATCCTCGCGCCGCGCGAGCCAGAGGAGCGGCGGCAGCGCCCAGAAGCAGCGGAAGAACGCGCCCGTCGACGGCGAGACGTGGGCGAGCCGAAAAAGGATCCCGGAGAAGGCGATGCAGAACGCGCCCACGAGCGCGGCCAGCACCGGCGTCTCGACGAGGCGGCGTCTCACCGCTCGGAGCTAGCGACGCGGCGGCTTCGACTTGCGCGCCTCGCGCAGCTCTTCGCGGAGGCTCTCGCTCTTCTCGCGCTCTTCCCCGATCGCCTTCGCGAAGGCGCGTTTTACCTCGGGCGCGGCGGTCGGCGTGTCCCACGCGACGAAGCGACCATCTTCGATCTGGTGAACGACCTGTTCGCGACGAGGGGACATCGAGTCGACTTTACGGATCGTAACGCCTTCACGCCGTCGGCCTTCCGAGCACGCGGCGGGCCGTGGGGAATGACGCCGCATCTCCTCTGCGCGCGTGAAGGTGTTTTCCACAGGCCCGGGAAGGGGAACGCGAGCCTCGTACGGTATTGGTGTCATCGAGTCCGAGGAGCTGATGTCGGTGTTGGAGCGAACACGTACCGGTCTGAGAGAGATGCCTTCGAACGCTGCCTGGCTCCTGTCACGCGTCGTGAAGCCTGCGAGCAAGGCCGGAGACGCTGCGGCCGACGTGCGCGACAAGGGGCGGAAGGTCACCGCCGCGCTGGTCGACGTTGCGCCCGTCGGCGACTCCGTCGACATCCGCGCGCGACGTGCGCATGATGCAGCCGAGCGTGCCCGCGAGGCCGAGGAGCGCGCCGTCGAGGCGGCGCGCGAGTCGAAGACCCTTGCGGATCGGGCGCGCACCGTCAGCGAACGCGGGCACGCGCGCGTCGAAGCAGTCGACCGCGAGACGCGGCGAGACGTCGAGCAGCGAGTCGCAGAGGCGGAGAAGGCGGCTGCCGAGCTCGTGAGGCGCGAGCGCGAAGCCGCCGAGGCGGATGCGCGAGCGCGCCGCGAAGAAGTCGAGGAAGAGGTGGAGGACGAGATCACGGAGGCCGAGAGCGATGCCGAAGCGGCTCAGCAGCGGGCGCGGGAGCTCGTCGAAGATGCGACGCAGGCAGTGGCCGAGGCGAGGCAGCTGGCGGAGGAGGCTGCGGACGCCGCGCGCGCGGCCGCGGAGGAAGCGAACCGCCAGGCGGAGGAGCTTCAGAACGAGGCGAGGCAGCGAGCAGCGGATGCGGAGGCGCGAGTCAAGGCCGCCGAGGAGCTTCGAGGACGGGCCGCCGCGACAGCGAGCGAGAGGGCACGCGGGCTCGCCCGGGAGGCGCCGGAGGGCCTCGATGCGTACCGGAAGCCCGAGCTCGTCGAGCTTGCCGCGAACATCGGCATCGAGGGTAGGACCGACATGACGAAGGGAGAGCTCGTCGACGCGATCACGAAGGTCGCTCGTCAGCGTGCACGAGAGGGAGTGAGGTCATGAGATTCCGTCACACGAAGAGCAGACCGGAGGAGCTTCGCGACGCTCTGACCAGCTCGGTCGCCGCTGTGCGTAGCGAGCACGGAGACAGGCTTCTGAAGGCCACGCTCATCGCCGGCGGAGCAGCAGCGCTCACGGCGGCGAGCGCAGCAATCTCCTCGTTTCGACGCCGGACGGAAACGAGCTCATGAAACCGGAACGCGCAGCTCGTGTGCGGAAAGCACCGCGTGCTGCCGTACTGACGACCGCCTTCGGCGAAAGAAGACGCCTGTCGGAAGGGACGTTCGTCCAGGCGTCGGTTCGCGCTCGCCTCCTCGGCATCCCGCTCTTGCGGCTCGACGCGGCCGTCGTGCTCGTGCCGGCCGCGATCACCTCTTCTCCGTCCGTCCCCATCCGCTCCGAGGATGGCCTGGCCGCGGCGGTCCGGAGCATCAACGACGGGGCAGAGGTGCTCGCCCAGGTGCGACGCAACGGCGGGCGCTGAGCGCCGTAAACGGCCTCGGTCGTCGTTCGAATACAGCAGGGTCTCTCGCGGATGATCGGCGCCCGCGCCGATCGGGACCGCCGACGCGCAGCGACGTTCGGTTTGGCTTGGTGACGCGCGGGAAAGGTTTGCGGAGGTTCTCGAAAGGTGCGAGGAGGTTCACGGCGATGGCCGACATCCACAAGTTTTCCGAGCACGTGATCGACTACGCGGAGCGACTGTCGAACATGGCGGACGCCGCGAGCGGCAAGCGCATGTCGAGCAGAAACGGCGGCTTCAGGGGCCTCGTACTCCTCCCCGCGGTCGGCGCCGGGATTTATGCACTGCTCCGGAGCGACTTCTTTACGCGGCAGGCAAAGGGTGTCGTCGACGAAGCGAAGACGGTGGCGTCCGATTTGCCGAACGACCTGATGAAGAGTGTCCGCCGACCGACGTCGAAACGATCCGATACGAGCGGGACGGCGTCGTCGACGCGATCGCAAACACAGCAGAAGCCGCGGAGCCGACAGCGGCGTTCCCAGAAGAGCTCCAGCCGGCGGACGAACAGCGCGAAGGCCAACTCCGGTCGCTGACTGCGCGAAGACTCGGCTGAGGAAAGGCGCGGCGGGTCAGACGAGCTAGCCCTCCGTGCGAGGTTGGGCAATGTCCTGGATGTCGTCGCCGGAGTGCATGCGGCCGCGAACGCGGATGCGGAGATCAGCGGTCTACGAACAGACGCCAAGATGAGCGCGCGCCGCCGCCACCTCGACGATCTCGTCGATCGCGCGGCGGAGACCCTTGCCGCCAACCGCCGTCTCGGCGCCGCCAGCGCTCCAAAGGCTCGCGAGGCGGCGCGATAGGGAGCTACTCGGTTGGCTCTTCGGCCTCGGGCTCTTGGCTCGTCTCGTCGCCGTCGCCGGCCGGCACTGCGACCTTCTCGGGCTCGGGCGGCGCGCCCGGGATGAGCGTGATGTCGACCTCGTCCTCGTTCTTGCGCGCGACGAGGATGGTCGAGTTCGGCGCCAGCGTGCGGCCGAGGACGAAGTCGGCGAGCGGGTCCTCGATGAAGCGCTGGATCGCGCGCCGGAGCGGCCGCGCGCCCATCGCCGGGTCGTAGCCCTTCTCGACGAGCAGGTCCTTGGCGTCGTCCGTGAGCTCGATCGCCGTCTCGTGCGTCGACATCTGCTCGCGAAGGCGCTTCAGGACGAGGTCGACGATGATCTTGATCTCTTCCTTCGTCAGCTTGTGGAAGACGATCGTCTCGTCGATCCGGTTCAGGAGCTCGGGCCGGAAGACCTTCTTCAGGTCGCCCATGACCCGCGCCTTCATGTCGTCGTAGGACAGGCCGGACTCGTCGCCGACCGTGAAGCCGAGCGATTGGTTCTTCGAGATCGAAGCCGCTCCGATGTTCGACGTCATGATCACGATCGTGTTCCGGAAGTCGACCTTGCGGCCCTGGGCGTCGGTCAGCTTCCCGTCCTCCAAGATCTGGAGCAGGATGTTGAAGACGTCCGGGTGCGCCTTCTCGATCTCGTCGAGGAGGACGACCGAGTACGGCTTGCGGCGCACGGCCTCGGTGAGCTGGCCGCCCTCGTCGTAGCCGATGTAGCCCGGAGGCGAGCCGACGAGCCGGGACACGGAGTGCTTCTCCATGTACTCCGACATGTCGACCTGGATCATCGCGTCCTCGTCGCCGAAGAGGAACTCGGCGAGGGTGCGCGCAAGCTCGGTCTTCCCAACGCCCGACGGGCCGAGGAAGATGAACGAGCCGGTGGGGCGCTTCGGGTCCTTGATCCCGGCGCGCGCGCGGCGGATCGACTTCGACACGGCGACGATCGCCTCGTCCTGGCCGATCACGCGCTTGTGGAGCTCGTCCTCCATGCGGATCAGCTTCTGGGACTCGGCCTCGGTGAGCTTGAAGACCGGGATGCCGGTCCACATCGACACGATGTCGGCGATCTCCTCCTCGCCCACCTCGGGTTGCTCCTCGGCGCCCTCGCTCGTGCGCCAGCTCTCCTCGAGCTCCCGCTTCTTCTGCGTCAGCTTCCGCTCCTTGTCGCGGAGCGACGCGGCCTTCTCGAACTCTTGCGCCTCGATCGAGGCTTCCTTGTCCTTCCGGACCTTCTCGATCTCGTCCTCGAGCTCGCGGTAGCGCGGCGGCGCGCTCATCGAGCGGATGCGCATGCGCGACGCGGCCTCGTCGATGAGGTCGATCGCCTTGTCCGGCAGGTGCCGGTCCTGGATGTACCGGTCGGCGAGCACGGCGGCGGCGTGGAGCGCGTCGTCGGAGATCTTGCAGCGGTGGTGCGCCTCGTAGCGGTCGCGCAGGCCGCGCAGGATCTGGACGGTGTCGTCGACCGACGGCTCGTCGACGCGGATCTGCTGGAAGCGCCGCTCGAGCGCCGCGTCGCGCTCGAGGTACTTGCGGTACTCGTCGAGCGTCGTCGCCCCGATCGTCTGGAGCTCGCCGCGCGCGAGGGCCGGCTTCAGGATCGAGGCCGCATCGATCGCGCCCTCGGCCGCGCCCGCGCCGACGAGGTTATGCAGCTCGTCGATGAAGAGGATGATGTCGCCCCGCTGCATGATCTCCTTCATGACCTTCTTCAGGCGCTCCTCGAACTCGCCGCGGTACTTCGAGCCGGCGACGAGGGCGGCGAGGTCGAGCGTGTAGATCTGCTTGCCCTTGAGTAGGTCGGGGACCTGGTTCCCGGAGATGCGGGCGGCGAGGCCCTCGACGACGGCGGTCTTGCCGACGCCCGGCTCGCCGATCAGCACTGGGTTGTTCTTCTGGCGGCGCGAGAGGATCTGCATCACGCGCTCGATCTCGGTCTGGCGACCCACGACGGGATCGAGCTTGCCCTCGGAGGCCTGCTTCGTCAGGTTGCGGCCGAACTGGTCGAGGAGCTTCGAGCTCTTCGCCTTCTCGCCGGCGCCGGAGCCTCCGCCCTGCTGCCTGCGGCCGGGGCCGGAGAGCATGCGGATGATCTCGTTGCGGATCTTCTCCGCGTCGGCGTCGAAGTCGAGCAGGATGCGCGCGGCGACGCCCTCGTTCTCGCGCACGAGCCCGAGCAGGATGTGCTCGGTGCCGATGTAGTTGTGGCCGAGGGAGAGCGCTTCGCGCAGCGCGAGCTCGAGCACCTTCTTCGCGCGCGGTGTGAACGGGATCTGGCCGGTCGTGACCTCGTCGCCCTGGCCGACGATGCGGGCGACCTGGGCGCGCACCTCTTCCACCGTGATGTCGAGCGACTCGAGGACGCGGGCGGCGAGGCCCTCCTCCTCGCGCAGCAGGCCGAGCAGGATGTGCTCCGTGCCGATGTAGTTGTGCTTCAGGGCGCGCGCCTCGTCCTGGGCGAGGACGACGACCTGCCGGGCTCGTTCTGTGAATCGCTCGAACACCCTGCCTTCGACCCTCCTTTCGTCTCGTCGCCCCCGGCCGGCGAACGCCGCCTTCCGAGGGGTCGAAGGTACGGCCATGTTAGCGCGACCCCCTAGGGCTGAACCCAGAGGCCTCACATGATCTTTACGCGCTCATCGGCCGTCCCCCTCTGTCTCTTGAGGACGGGTTTGAAACCGCTAGCAGGTCCGAGCCGCTGATTGGTCTCTCGTCCTGGGGGCGCGTCGTGCCCGAGTGGTACTGCGTCGTGGACTCGATTCGCGCCACAGCCAGCGTCGGCGCCTGCTAGGAGCGCGAACGAAGACCCGGCGGCACCCGCGCCCCGAATTTTCTTCCGAAGGGCGCTAGAGCGTCGAACCCACGCGGCCGCCGTCGATCGAGCTCCGGGACGTCGCCGGGCGGCCGGGGCCGTAGTAGACCGCGAGTGCCTCTCGGTACCGGGGGTCGTGGCGCCTCACGTCGTTGAACTCGGGCGCCCGCTTGATCACGTCCCTCGTTCGGTCGACGTGGACGCGCTCGTTCGAAAGGTCGACGCGCTCGACGAGTCCTGCCGGCAGCATCACCTTCTTGCCGAAGATCCAGGGCCCGGTGTCGACGACGAGGTAGCGGATGCCGATCTCCTGGCACGCCGCGTCGATCTTCCCGATCTCGCCGTCGAGAGCCTCGACGTCATAGCCGACGAGGTCGATCTCGGCCCAGGTGGGATCGTCGTAGCGCCAGAGCGTGGTTGTCGTCATCGGCATGCTCCTTTCCTTGTGGCACGGCCGGCCGGAGGAGTTGCGGCCACTCGCTCCGACCGACCGCTGCAGCGCCCCGACTCCCCGACGCGCAGGTGCGCAATGCCGGTCGAAGCGAGGGCCGCCTTTCGCCGTGGTCCCGCGTCCCCCCTGACGCGACCACGGATCTCGACAGCACCGGCTCACTCTTCCTACAGCTTCATCCTCCTTGCTTCGCCCCCGCGCTCTCCCGCGAGGCGTCAGACTCTACATGAGACATCTATGTCTCACAATGCGAAACGCTAAACTCACCTTCGATTCCTTGTCGAACGCACCCGAACCGGCGCCGCTCCACCCGACGAGGCGTCGCCAGGCACTCCAGGAGCGCGTAGCCGCGGCGATCCTGGCGGCGGCGGCGCGCGTGCTCGCTACCGGCGGCGAGCAGGCCAGCATGAACGACGTCGCCGCCGCGGCCGGCGTGGCGCGGGCAACGCTGTACCGCTACTTCCCCAGCCGGCAGGCTCTGCTCGACGAGCTGGCACGCGTGGCCGCCGACGAGGCGGGGGCGCGTCTCGCTTCGGCAAGAGTCGAGGAGCTCGCCGCGGAGGAAGGCGTCCGACGAGCCGTGCGGGCGCTGATCGAGGCCGGCGATCCGTTCACGGTGATCGCCCGTGAGCGCGTGCGGCCCGATCCCGAGCAGTTCGAGGAACGCGTCCTCGAGCCGCTGCGACGGCTGTTTGAGCACGCGCAGGGCGCGGGAGAGATTCGCGAAGACATACCCAAGACCTGGCTCACCGACGCGCTCGTCGGGCTCGTCGTCAGCGTCCTCTCGTCCAGGCCGTTGCTCGGGCGCGAGGACACGATCGCGGTCGTCTCCGCCCTCTTCCTCGACGGAGCCCGCCCTCGTCCAATGTCGTAGAAGGAGGAGCTATGGAAGGAAGCAACCGAACGGTCGCCGAGGCGCCCACGAGAGACGGGGAATCCTCGCTTCTGCCCGAGGTCGTCTCGTATCTGCGCGACAGCGGGAAGCAGCTCCAAGAGGAATGGGTGCGGCGCATCACAGAGGCGGAGCTCCTGCGGGCGATGTCGCCGGAGGAGATCGACACCGAGGTGACGGCGGTCTACGACAACTACGTCGACACGCTCGAGACCGGCAGCGTCGAGACGCTGCAGGCATACGCGCGTGACCTTTCCGAGCGAATCATCCCGCGTGGGGTCGAGACCGACGAGGTTCTCGGCATCGTCCTCCTGCTGCGCGACGTGCTCGCCCGCGCCCTGTTCGTCAAGTACCAGGAGGACGCCGACGAGCTGAACCGGATCCTCGACGCCTACGAGCCGGCGGCGAACCGGATCGCCGTGACCGTCGGCGTCAGCTTCGTCCAGGAGCGCGAGCGGGTGATCCGCGAGCAGCAGGAGGCGATCCGCGAGCTCTCGACGCCGGTTCTCCAGGTTCGCGAGCGGCTGCTCATCCTCCCGATCATCGGCGGCCTCGACTCCGCGCGCGCGCGTCAGCTGACGGAGCAGCTGCTGGGCGCGATCCAGTCCAACCGGGCGCGCGTCGTCGTCATCGACATCACCGGCGTCGCCGCGATCGACCTGAACGTCGCGAACCACCTCGTCCAGACGGTCGAGGCCGCGCGACTGATGGGCGCGAGCGCGATCATCACCGGTCTCTCGTCGAAGATCGCGCAGACGCTCGTCGACCTCGGCGTCGACCTCAGCATGATGAAGACGGTCGGCGACCTTCAAGGCGGGCTCGAGGAGGCGGATCGCCTGATCGGCTATCGCGCGAGCGGCTCGCTCGACGGGCTGGACGAGGCGGACGACTGAGCGTTCAAGCGCCGGTCGCGGTCCTTCGCCAGGGCGACTACCTGATCGCTTCGATCCAGTCCGACCTCAGCGACAGCCAGGTCCTCGCCCTCCGCGACGAGCTGGCCGAGCGGATCGGCGGCCAGCGCGCACGCGGGCTCATCGTCGACGTCGGGGCCCTGGACGTCATCGACTCCTTCGTCGCGCGCGCGCTCCGCTCGATCGCGGTCACCGCCAGACTGCGCGGCGCGGAGACCGTGATCGTCGGGATCCAGCCCGACGTCGCGATCGCGATGGTGCAGTTCCAGCTGAATCTCGAGCCGCTCCACACGGCGCTCGATCTCGACGAGGCACTCACGAGGCTCGACCGACGGACGCGGAGGGATGCCGAGGATGGGCGATGAGATCCGGGTGCCCATCACCTCCGATTCGGACATGGTCCCGGCGCGCGCCCAGGGGCGGGCTCTGGCGACGAAGCTCGGGTTCTCGCGGACGGACGCGACGCTCATAGCGACGGCGATCTCGGAGATCGCGCGCAACATCGTCGTGCACGTCGGCAATGGGGAGATCTTGCTGCAGCCGATGTACGAGGACGGGCGCTACGGCCTCCTCGTCGTCGCGCAGGACACAGGACCCGGCATTCCGGACATCGACGCCGCGCTCGACCACGGCTTTGCATCCGGCAAGGGGCTCGGGCTCGGCCTGCCGGGCGCGCGGCGGCTGATGGACGAGTTCCATGTTGCCTCGGAACTGGGAAAGGGCACGACCGTCACGATGAAGAAGTGGAGAGTGCGCAACGAGCTGGAGCGCCTCAGGGAACGGCGCGCCCGTGGCTAGCGCGGCGCAGAACGAGCTCCGGCAGTCCTACGCCGCCGGGCTTCAGACGTATCTGCGCGACCCGAACGAGCGGACGCTTCGAGCGGCTTACGAGCTCGGGCGCGACGCGGTCACGCGAGAGCTCGACGTCCTCGACCTTGCGCTCGTCCACCATGAGGCGCTCGCCGCGGTGCTGTGCGCCGCCGATTCCGGCGATGTCGAGCGGCTGACCCGTTCGGCGGGCGACTTCCTGGTGGAGAGCCTCTCTGCATTCGAGATGATCCGCCGGGCGTACACGGAGGCGCGTGACGCCGCCGCGCTCGAGCGCCGGCAGGCCACCATGCTCCGGCAGCTCTCGAACCTGCTCGCGGACGCCTCGCTCGCCCTCGACACCTCCGGCTCGCTCGACGAGATGCTGCGCCTCGTCGCCGAGCAGGCCCGCGAGCTCACCAGTGCGTCCTGCTGCGTCGCGGCGCTTGGCGACGACAACGGCCGCTCGATCGAGGCCGCGTCGCTCGAGGAGGAAGACGAGCACGCGGCGGCGTTCGTCCAGTCGGCCGACCTCCATGCGCTCGCCGGCATCCTCCGGTCGGCTACCCGCACCGTACGGATGAGCCGCGACGAGCTGGCCGCGCACCCAGTGTCGCATCAGTTCGATCCCGGCGGCGGCTGGCTGGCCGCGCCGCTGACGACGCTCGACGAACGGCGGATCGGTTGGATCCAGCTGCTCGCCGGGGCCGGCGCCGAGTTCGGCGAGATCGACGAGGCCGTGCTGGCTCACCTCGCGCAGATGACGTCGGCGACCGTCGAACGCGCGAGCATGTACGCCCGTAGCGGCTAGCCGAGCATGCCCCGCAGTCGCTTCGAGACCTCGACGCGCTCGTAGGAGGCACCCGGCTCGATCTCCTCGGGAACGTTGCTGCCGTGCTCTCGCTCGAGCTCGGCGCCTTCAGGGGCGACCTCCGGCTCGGGCGGGACGAGAGGCGTCAGCCGCCGGGCCCGAAGAGAGACGTCGATCTCGAAGTCGGGCACGCTCACGAGCGCTTCTTCTGCGAGCGGCTGCGGGGCGTGCTCGAGGAGCGCTTGCTCGAGCTCTTGGACTTGGAGCGTCCGCTCGAGCTCGAGCGCTTCGACCGCGTCGAGCCGCGCTTGGTCCCACGTTTCGTCTCGCGCGTGGCGCCGCTCGCATCCGCCGCGCCCTGAGTCGCCTGATCGGCCTGCTGGCCGGCCTGACCGGCTGCCTGACCCGTCGCCTGACCGGCCTGGTCGACCGCGCCGCCGGCCGCCTGTCCGACTCCGCCGGCGACCTGGCCGGCCGTCTGGCCGAGGCCCTGACCGAGGCCGCCGAGGCCCTGGCCGACCCCGCCGAGCGCTTGGCCTGCGCTGCCCGCAACCTGTCCGACCGCGCCGCCGGGCCCAAGTGCCTGTCCCGCCGCGTCCGTCAGCCCGCCGAGGGCCTGGCTCGCGGCTCCGCCGGGGCCGACGGCCTGCTTGGCCGCATCTCCGACGTCGCCGAGGGTCTGGCTGACGGCGCCGCCGGGGCCGAGCGCCTTCTGGCCCAGCTCGCCGATGTCCCCGACCGCGTCGTCGACGGTGTGGACGAGGCTTTCGAGGATCTCCGGGTTCCGGTCGAGGGTCGTCAGCGCGCGGTCGAGGATGTCGTAGAGGTTCTCCAGCCGCACCTTCAGCTGTGCCTGGGCCTCGACGCCCTTGATGTCGACCTCGACCTTGCCCAGATGGATGTGGACGCCGGCGACCACCTGCAACAGGTTGGCCAGCTTTGCCCGCAGCGCCAGATGCGCCTCCAGCTGCTCGACGTCGACGTAGATCTCGTCGACCTTCACCTTCGCGATGTCGACGTAGACGTCCGGGTCGTGACTCGGCTCGCGCCCTTCGAGATGCGCCGAGTCCATCTTGCTCGCACTGCTCCTGCGAGCGCTCGAGGCATTCCGCTTGCCGTTTCGGCTGCTGCTCGTCGAGCCGCGGCTGCGCTGCGTGGCCATCAATCGCTCCTTTCGGCGTTCTCTGATGCGCTTTCCCAGGCCCGTCCTTCGCAAACGGCTGGAGATCAGGCTGTAAGCAGGCGCTCGAAGAACGAGCGGTAGCGCGTCAGCGCGACGCGCAGGTCCTCAGTAGAGGCGTCGTCACCACGGTCCCATTGGCCCTCGAGCCGGCTGCGCTCCTCGCTGAACTGGGCGGTGAGCCGCTGCATGAGGTCGGCGACGAGCCGGTCCGCGTCCTCGACCGATTCGCGTGGCCGGTCGACGAAGGCGGTCTGGATCTCCATCCAGCGGCTGCGGAAGCGATCGCCCTCGTCCGCCGCGAAGAGCGGCATCGTCGGTTCAGCGCCGCCGTCCGACTCCACCGGCTCGTCGCTGCGATCGGTGACGTCGACAGCACTCGTGTAGGTGCGTTCCTCGCTCATCCTCTTCTCCTCTCGTTTTGCGCTCACAACAGATCGAACGCGTCCGAGCGGACTCGCGTTACGCCGGCGTCCGCAGACGCCGGCGCTAGGCTTGCCGCCATGGCTGAGTCCCGGCGGCCGGGAAAGGCGCTCGTCACGGGCGGCGCCGGCTTCATCGGATCGCACCTGTGCGAGGCACTACTAGGGCAGGGGTGGGAGGTCTACGCCCTCGACGACCTCTCGACGGGCTCGATCGCGAACGTCGCGCCGCTTCGGGAGCGGCCGGACTTCCACCTCGTCGTCGACTCGGTGCTCTCGCCGGCTGTCGTCAACGAGCTCGTCTACAAGTGCGATGTCGTGTACCACCTCGCCGCCGCGGTCGGCGTGCGGCTGATCGTCGAGCAGCCAGTGCACACGCTGGTCACCAACGTCCAGGGCACCGAGACCGTGCTCGAGTTCTGCAACCGCTTCGGCAAGCGCGTGCTCGTCGCGTCCACCTCGGAGGTGTACGGCGACCCGCGCGACGACGCGCCCTTCGAGGAGGGAGCGCGGCGCGTCTACGGGCCGACGACGCAGCGGCGCTGGGCGTACGCGGACTCGAAGGCGATGGACGAGTTCCTCGCGCTCGCCTACCACCAGGAGCGCGGGCTCGACTGCGTCATCGTGCGGCTCTTCAACACCGTCGGGCCGCGGCAGAGCGGCGAGTACGGGATGGTCGTGCCGCGCTTCGTGCAGGCCGCGCTCGCCGGCCGGCCGCTCGAGATCCACGGCGACGGCACGCAGACGCGCTGCTTCTGCCACATCTCGGACACGGTCCGGGCGCTGACGGGCCTCGTCGGGGAGCGCTCGACGAACGGGGAGATCTACAACGTCGGCTCGACCGAGAGCATCGGCATCCTCGACCTCGCGCACCGGGTGCTCGAGCTGACCGGATCGTCCTCCGAGCTCGCGTTCGTCCCGTACGACCAGGTCTACGGGCAGGGGATCGAGGACATGCTCAACCGGAAGCCGTCGATCGAGAAGATCCGGCAGGCGATCGGCTGGCGGCCCGCCCTCGACCTCGACCGGATCCTCGCCGACGTCGTCGATTGGGCCCGCACGGCCCCGACCCCCGTCGAGCTCGCGGACGCCTGACCGCCCCGGGCGCGGCACTCGAGCTTCTCCACCCCGACGGCGGCGCCGACGTCGCCGTCGTCGAGCACCCGGACGTGCGTGTCCGGCTGCCGCCCGACGGAGTCGCGCTCCTGCGGCTGCCGGCGCGCTCGCGGCGCGCGATCGCGCGGGAGGCCGAGCTCGAGCTCGGGCCGGCCGTGCTCGAGATCGGCGGCCGCCTCGTTCCGGCGGAGCGCGGAGCGGTTCGCTGGGCGCTCGGCGCCGTCGCGGTCTCGCCGCGCGGGCGGCTCGCGGCGCTGGCTCCCGGCTGGGCGCTCGGGCTCGCCGCGCCGGCGGCGATCGCGCGACCTCCCGGCTCGCGGCCGCTCGGCGCGTGGCTGCGGGCGCACGGCTCGGGTACCTCCGTCGTTGCGGCGCGCGGCGCGGCCTTCCTCCTCGACGGGGACCGCGTCAGCCTCGCGGCGAAGGTGGGCGCAGGATTGCCGGCGCGCCGGGAGCTCTCCGAGGGGCGCGCGCTCGCCGAGCTCGGCCCGGCGGCGCGGGCGGCGGGCGCCGACGTGCCCGAGGCGGTCGAGGAGGGCGAGCTCGCGGGGCGGCCGCTTCTCGTCACGACCGGCCTCGAAGGACGGCCGGCGTCCGTCCTCCTCGCCGAGCGGCCCGGCCGCCGCGATGCGCTCCTCGAGCGGATCGCCGGCTGGCTCCTGCGCTGGAACCTCGCCACCGCCTCCGAGGCGGTCGTCTCCCGCGAGCTCCTCGAGCGGGAGCTGCTCGCCCCGGCCCGGGCCGCCGGTCTCCCCGATTCGTACGTCGCCGAGCTCGAGCGCAGGGGACGCGCCGCCGAAGGGAGGCCCGTGAGGCTCGTGGCGGCGCACAACGACCTGACGACGGCGAACGTGCTCGTCGCCCGGGACGGCCGCCTCGCCGTCGTCGACTGGGACACCGCGGCGCCGCGCGCCCTTCCGCTCGGCGACCTCCTCTACCTGCTCGCCGACGCCGAGGCGGCGACGCGCGGGTTCGCCGACCGGGTCGCGGCCTTCGTCGCCGCGCCGGGCGGCGGGCACGAGCGGCGCTTCCGGGATGCGCTCGGCCTCGACGACGCGGTCGCCGACCTCTGCTTCCACGCCTGCTGGCTGCGCCACGTGGCGAACGAGTCCTTGCGCGAGGAGGCGACGCGGCCGTTCCTCGAGATCGCCCGCGCGGTCGCGACCCGGCGGATGCGGATGGGGGCGTGAGCACCGTCGAGCTCAGCGTCGTCGTCCCGACGTACAACCGGGCGATGCTGCTCGACTTCTGCCTGCGCGCACTCGTCGCCCAGGTTCCGCCGGAGGCCGAGTTCGAGGTCGTCGTCGTCGACGACGGATCGGGCGACACGACGCCGGCCGTGCTCGAGTACCACTCGTCACGCCTGCCGCTGCGCTTCGAGCGGCAGTCGAACCGGGGCCAGCCGGCCGCGCTCAATCGCGGGATCGAGCTCGCGCGCGGCGAGGCCTGCCTCTTCATCGACGACGACGTCATCGCCGGGCCGCGCCTCCTCGCCGAGCACGTGCGGGCACAGCGCGAGAGCGGCGGCGCGATCGCGCTCGGCAACCTCAGCCTCCAGCTTCCGGAGCGGGCCGGCGGCCTCGCCCGGTACGTGGGCCGCTGGTGGGCCGGCCAGTACGGCGAGTTCGAGCGCGGCGAGCGGGCGCCGACCTTCAGGAGCTGCTACAGCGGGAACATCTCCGTGCCGCGGGCCGCCCTCCTCGAGGCGGGCGGCTTCGCGGAGTGGGTCGCGCGAAGCTTCGACGTCGAGCTTGCATACCGCCTCGAGCGCGCCGGGCTGCCGATCGTCTTCGTCCCCGAGGCGCGCGGCGTCCAGATCTACGAGAAGGGCTTCGCCGGGATCGCGCGCGACTTCGACGCGGCCGGCCGCGCGGCGGTCGAGATGGTGCGGCGGGAGCCGGCGCTCCTCCCCCATTTCCCGCTCGGCAACTTCTGGCGCGGAAGCCCTCGCTCGGCGACGCTTCGCCGCGCGCTCCTCGCCGTGCGCGCGCCGATCTGGCCGGTGCGGGTCGTCGACCGCTTCCTGACGCGGGGCGACCGGCCGTACCGGTTCCTGCAGGACTACTGCTACTGGCGCGGCGTCCGCCACGCGGCGCCCGACCGCGCCACGTGGCGGCGCCTGACCGGCGGCGTCGTGATCCTGCTCTACCACGCGCTCGCGCAGCGCGGCGAGCCCGCGAGCCGGTTCGTCCTCCCGGCCCGCCGCTTCGCGCGGCAGCTGCGCTGGCTGCGCCTCCGCCGCTACACCGTGCTCAGGCTCGACGAGTACGTCCGCCACCGGCTCGAGCACACGCTCCCGCCGCGGCGCTCGGTCGTCATCACCTTCGACGACGCGTACGCCGACAACGCCGAGCTCCTGCGGCACGGCCTGACCGCGACGATCTTCGCCGTCAGCCGCCGGATGGGCGAGCGCAACGACTGGAGCCCCGGCGCCGAGGTGCAGGGGCGTCAGCTGATGACGTGGGAGCAGGCTGCCGAGCTGCGGCGCAACGGGATCGAGTTCGGCGCGCACACGCGAACGCACGCCTCGCTCCGGGGCCTCGCGCCGGAGGAGCTCGCGGACGAGATCGCGGGCTCGCGGGCCGACCTCGAGGAGCGGCTCGGCCCGACGCGCCACTTCGCCTACCCGTACGGGCGGCTCGACGACGCGGCGGCCCGTGCGGTGGAGCAGGCGGGCTTCGCGAGCGCGTGCGGGATCGAGGAGGGCCGGAACTCGCCCGGCACGCCGGCGTTCGCCCTCCGGCGCGTCGAGATCCACGGCACGGACTCGCTGCTCCGCTTCGCGCTCACGCTCGCGCTCGGAAAGCGGCCGGGATCGTGAGCGGCGTCGCTTGCGATGCCGCTTTCAGGCCGGGACGGCTTTGCCGGCCCGGCCGTCTGCGCCGCTTGCCTGGAACGCAGGGATCCCAGGTGGCGGCGTGAGGGTCTCCGTGGTGGTCTGCACCATGGACCGGCCGGAGGCGCTCGCACGCTGCCTCGACGCGCTGCGGGCCTGTACTCCGCCGCCGGCGCAGGTCGTCGTCGTCGACCAGGGCGCGCGGCCGGCGGCGCCCCAGGGCGTCGAGTACGTGCGCATGAGCGGGCGCGGCGTCTCCCGCGGGCGGAACCGCGGCGCCCGCGCCGCCGCGCACGAGCTGCTCGCGTTCACCGACGACGACTGCGTCCCTGCGCCGGACTGGATCGGCGCGCTCGAGCGCGGCTTCGCCGACGGCGTGGACGGCGTGACCGGGCGGGTGCTGCCCCTTCCCGGGGAAGGGGTCGCCGTCTCCTTGCGGACGAGCACGGCGCGGCGCACCTTCGGCGGCCGAGGCGAGACGCCGTGGGACATCGGCACCGGCGGGAACCTCTCGCTCCGCCGGAGCGCGTTCGAGGCCGTCGGCGGCTTCGACGAGGCGCTCGGCCCGGGAACCCCGGCCCGCGCCGCGGAGGACGTCGACCTCCTCTACCGGCTCGCAAACGCTGGGTTCACGCTCCTCTACGAGCCCGGCGCGGTCGTCTACCACGAGCTAAAGAGCCGGCGGGCCCGGGTCGGCGGGCGGTACGGCTACGGGTACGGCCTCGGGACGTTCCTCGCTCGGCACGCGACGAGCGGCGACGACCACGCCCGCAGGCTGCGCCGGCGCTACGCGGCCGGCCTCGCGCGCCGCGCCGCGTCCGGCCTGCGGCACGGAGACGGGTGGCCCGCGGTCGAGGGAGCCTTGACGCTGGCCGGAATCGTGGCGGGCTCGCGGAGATGAGGATCCTCTTCGTCTCGATCGAGTACCCGCCCGAGACGCCGGACGGCATCGGCTCGTACGTCGCCGAGATCGGGCCGGCGCTCGTCGCGCGCGGGCACGAGGTGCACGTGCTCTCGTGCCTGGCCGGCCAGACGACGAGCGACCGCGTCGACCGCGGCGTCCACGTGCACCGGCGCGGCGAGGTGCACCTGCCGGGCGGGAGCAAGACGGCCCAGCGCGTGCGCCACGCCCTCTCCTGCCGCGTCGAGGCGGTGCGGCTCGGCCTCGACTTCGACGTCGTCGAGGCGGCCGACTGGATGGCCGAGGGCCTCGGCCTCGCGTTCCACCGGCGCGCGCCGCTCGTCGTGCACCTCCACACGCCGCTCGCGGTGACGTCGCGCTACGCGGGCTCGAGGCAGACGCGCGACCTGCGCGTCGCCTCCGCACTCGAGCGGCTCGCGGTGCGGCGGGCAGACGTCGTCACCTCGCCGTCCGAGCGGCTGCTGCGCGAGGTCGGGCCGAAGTGGCTCACGGGGAAGCACGTGCGGCTGGTGCGGCTGCCGATCGCGCCGCGGGAGAACGGCCCCACCGCGACGCCACCGGTCGTGCTGTGCGTGGGCCGACTCGAGCCGCTCAAGGGCTCGGACCTGCTCGTCGAGGCCGCGCGCGACCTCCCCGGCGAGGTGGTCTTCGTCGGGCGGACGACCTCGCAGCGCGACGGCAAGCCGTTCGACGAGTGGCTCGCATCGCGAGCGCGCGAGCTCGGCGCGCCGGTTCGCTTCGAGGCCGAGGTGCCGCGCGACGACCTCGCGCGCTTCTACCTCGGCGCCCGCGTCGTCGCCGTCCCGAGCCGGCACGAGAACCTCCCGTACTCGGGCCTGGAAGCGCTGGCCTTCGGCCGGCCGGTCGTGTGCCGTTCTTCGAGCGGGCTGGCGGAGCTACTGCGCGAATCCGGAGCGGGAACCGTCGTCGAGGACGAAGGCCCGGAAGCCCTCGCCGCCGCGCTCCGCCCGTACCTGGAGGATCCACAGAGAGCCGCCGAAGCGAGCGCCCGCGCACGCGATCTCGTCGAACGGCATTGCGCCCCCGACGTGATCGCGGCGCAGCGGGAAGCGGTCTACGAAGAGGCCGTCAGTTCCCGTCGACGCCGGCGCCGAAGCCCCAGCGGTACGGGAGCCTGACGGGCGCGTTCGAGAGCGAGTGGCTGACGGCGGCCGGCCCCATGCCGTCCACCTCGCCGGCGACGCGGAAGAAGCGAAGCCTCTGCCAGTCGACAAGATCGCCGAAGCCGGCGCCGTGGCGGACGCCGCCCCAGAGCTCGTAGACCCGCGGCAGGAGCGGCAGCTCGGCGAAGGTGCAGTCGACGTAACCCTCGCCCGCGATCGAGCGCGGCGCTTGCCCGTCGATGAGCATCGACGCAAGGGCGAAGGGGCCGATGCGGCCGTCGTTCAGGCCGACCTCGAAGATCGGCTCGTCGATCGGCGCGCTCGCCCGGAAGTGGAGCCGCACCGTCAGCGGCTCCCCGGCCGCGGCCTCCTCGACCCGGCCGCCGGACTCGTCGTGCAGCGTCACGTCCACGATCGTCAGCCCGCCGCCGGCGACCGTCCGGGCCGCATCCTCCTCCACGAGCGACGCCTCGACGCGCCGCAGGTACTCGCGCACGACCTCACGCGCCGGCCCGTCGAACTGGATCCGCCCGTGGTCGAGCAGCACCCCACGCTCGCAGAGCGACTCGATCGCGCTCATGTTGTGCGAGACGAAGACGAGCGTGCGGCCCTCCTGGACGAGCTCGCGCATGCGCTCGACGCAGCGGTACTGGAACCCCGCGTCGCCGACGGCGATCGCCTCGTCGACGAGCAGCACGTCCGGCTCGAGGTGCGCGGCGAGCGCGAAGCCGAGCCGGAGCTGCATCCCCGACGAGAACTGCTTCACCGGCTGCTCGAGGGCACCGCCGACGTCCGCGAACTCGACGATCTCGTCGAAGCGGCGCCGGACGTCGCGCCGCGACAGGCCGAGGATCCGGCCGTAGAGGTCGACGTTCTCGCGGCCGGTCAGCTCCGGGTGCATCCCGGTGCCGACCTCGATCAGCGCGCCGACGCGACCGCGCACGCGGATCCGGCCGCTCGTCGGGTACGAGATCCGGCTCGCGAGCTTGAGCGCGGTCGTCTTCCCCGCCCCGTTCGGCCCGAGCAGGGCGAACGACTGGCCCTCCGGGATCTCGAGCGAGACGTCGTCGAGCGCGCGCACGACCTGCTGCGGCCCGCGCTTGACCCCGACGACGCGCCCGAGCGCGCCGACGATGTCGTCGCGGAGCGCGCGGTAGGCGTGGCCGCCGCGGAAGTGCTTGGAGACGTGCTCGAAGACGACGGCGTCGGTCATACGCGGTCCGAGAAGCCGCGCTCGAGCCGCTTGAAGAATGCGTACGAGCAGACGAGGAGAAAGGCCGACCAGCCGATCGACGCGAGCAGCACCGGGAAGTCCGGCCAGTGGCCGTGGACGACGATGCGGCGGAGCGAGTCGGCCGCCGCCGCGACGGGGTTGAGGATCGCGTACGACGTCCGCCACGACGACGGCACGACCGAGAGCGGGTACGCGATCGGACTCACGAAGAGGCCGAGCTGGAGGACGAACGGGAGCGCGTAGCGGACGTCGCGGTAGTAGACGTTCACCGCCGAGAGCGCGTTCCCGAACGCGGTCGCGGCGACGACGAGGAGCAGGAGCGGGAGCGGCAGCGCGACCCACGAGAGCGCGGGCGCGATCCCGTACGCGAAGGTGACGAGCACGAGGACGGCGAGCCCGAGGAAGAGATCGAGGACCCCGGCCAGGACGCCGGAAATCGGCAGCACCTCCCGCGGGAAGTAGATCTTGCGGAGGAGCGCCTGGTTCGTCACGAGGCTCTCGCTCGCAAGCGCGGTCGCGCTCGAGAAGTAGCTCCATCCCGCCATCCCGGCGAGCGTGAAGAGGAGCGCCGGGACACCCTCGCTCGGGACGTTGCCGTAGCGGAAGAGGAAGAGCGCGAAGACGAGCGCGGCGAGCACGGGCTGGATCACCGCCCAGCCGACGCCGACCGCGGCCTGCTTGTACTTCACCTTCACCTGCCGCAGCACGAACGCCCAGAGCACCTCGCGGAAGTGCCAGAGCTCAGTCAGCGAGTCGCGCGAGAGCCGACCGGGGCCCCCGACGACCTCGAGAACCGGTACGGGTGCTGAGTGTTCCTGAACGGCCACGTGGGAGTCGTTGAGCGTAGCGAGGGATACGGAGCGAACTTCTTCCGACGGCTTGCGCGGGTGGAGCCCGCACGTCCTGATTGTCGGCGCCGCCGAGTCGGCGCCTTAGGCTGCCCGTATCGGCCGGCGCTGGAGCGTCCTCAAGGCCCGCCGCTCGAGCGCCTTCACCGCGCCCTCGGTCTTCGAGAGCACGCTCGCCACCTCGGCGTTCGTCAGGCCGCAGACGAACTTGAGGGTCAGCACCTCGCGCTGCCCGGGCGAAAGTGCCGCGAGCTCGCCCCGCAGGACCTCGCGGTCGAGCACGGAGAGCGCCTCGTCCTCGGCCGAGGCGTCGCGTGCCGGCGGCGGCTGGGGCCGGGCCCGCGCGCGGGCCGCAGCGCGGAAGTGGTCGACGGCGAGGTTGTGCGCGATCCGGAAGAGCCAGGCCGCGAACGGCGTCGCGCCCGGCCGGTAGCGCGGGAGCGAGACGAGCATGCGCATGAAGGTCTGCGTCGTCAGGTCCTCTGCGTCGTGCGGGTTGCCGACGTTGGCCGCGAGGTAGGCGTAGATGCGGTCGACGTGCAGGCGGTAGAGGCCGTCGACCGCGTCCTGGTCGCCCGCCTTCGCACGCGTGACGAGCCGCCGTAGATCGGCGGCCGACGGTCCTGGCCCGCGTTCTACTGCCAAAGCTCCCCCCGACCTGGGTCTCACACTCACTGAACCAGAAAACCTCGCCCGTGCAAGGTCTACGCGAGCAGCTCGCGGAACTCGTCCTCGACGAGGGAGTCGAACGCGCTCGGCAGCGTGCCGTCGGGGCCGGCGTGCTCCTCGAGGAAGAGGAGGTACGAGCGCCAGAGCTCGACCCGGTCCGGGTACGACCCGCCGCGCTCTTCCACGAGGTGCCGCAGCTCGGCGAGATTCCACGCGCCCGCCGGCCGCGGCGCGGCGGGCTCCGGCTCGGGCTCCGGCTCAGGCTCCGGCTCGGGCTCGGCCACGGGCCTCGGCGGCGGCGGAGGCGGCGGAGGTGGCGGGGGTGGCGGCGCCGGCGGCGGGGCAGCAGGGTGCGGAACGAGCGCAGCGGCAAGAATCGCGAGCGCGAGCGCGACGGCCGCGGCGAGCGGGATGACGAGCCACGGCCGCGGCCAGACCGGATCGCTCGGCGCGACCGCGGCGGTCGCCAGCTCGAGCGTCGGGTCGCGCGTCGCCACGAGGCCTGTCAGGACGCTGAGCCGCCGTGCGAGCGCCTGCCGCTCGGCCGCGCTGCCCGTTCCGGCACGGAGCCGCGCACGCAGGCGCCGGATCACTCCCGAGAGCGTCGCCTGGAACCGGCTCGTCTGCGTAGCGACGAGTGCGTCCGCGAAGGCGTTTGCAAGCTGCGCGGCGCGCGCCGCCGAGGACGCCTTGCCGACGACGGCGACGAGCTGCGAGCCGTCGACCCGGTAGCTCGACGCCGACCCTCGCAAACCGGACTGCACCCGCACGGCCTCGGCGATCTCCGGCGTCCGAACGAGCCGCGCAACAGTCTCGGCGGCAGCGCCGCCTTCCCGCGGAAGCCCGAACCCTTGGAAGGTGCGGTCGTTCGCGGGCAGCGGAGAGACGAGGAGCTCCGCCCGAGCCTCGTAGCGCTTGCTCGCCGTGAAGGAGTAGACCGCCGCCGCGCCTGCCGCCACGGCGGCGAGCGCGACGATCGCGGGCGCGCGCCGGCGCACCCGGTCGAGCCACGGCCGCATGGGCCAACTCTACGAGGAGCGGCTTAGAAGCGGTCTCGGAATGAGTCCGACGTATCGACCGGTCAGTTACTCGACCTTCGCGAAGTGCCCGCTGAGCGCGCCCATCGTCAGCAGCATGATCTTCAGGTCGAGCCAGAGCGAGAAGTTCTCGATGTAGAAGTTGTCCCACTCGGCCCGGTCGGTGATCGACGTCTTGCCGCGGAGGCCGTGCACCTGTGCCCAGCCGGTGATGCCGGACTTCACGCGGTGGCGGTCACCGTAGCGGTAGACGTTGCGCTCGAACTGGGACACGAACTCCGGCCGCTCGGGCCGCGGCCCGACCAGGCTCATGTCGCCCCTGAGGACGTTGACGATCTGCGGCAGCTCGTCGATCGAAGAGGCCCGTAGGAACGAGCCGACGCGCGTCCGCCGGTCGTCCCCCTCCACCCCGCCCGGGCCCACGTCGTCGGGGAGTACGAATTCCGTGGGCTCGGGCGGGCCACAAGGGAGGCGCATGGTCCGGAACTTCAGGATCTCGAAGGTCCGGCCGTCTCGGCCGACGCGAACCTGACGGAACAGGATCGGCCTGCCGAGGGAGATCCTGACCGCGAACGCTGCCGCGAGCAGGATTGGGGAGAGGAGTACGAGCGCGATCGCCGCAAGAAGGCGGTCGAGCGCGTACTTGACGGCGAACTGCATGCTCTTCGGGTTCGCCGGGTGCGCCGTGAGGAGGGGGATCCCCCCGAGGTGCTCGACGCTGTGACGCTCCGGAACACGCTCGAAGAGCCGCGGCACGACTGAGACTGCGATGCCGAGCTCCTCGCAACGCCGGACGAGTCGCAGCAGCACCTCGTCGGGTGCTGTGGAGAAGGTGACGATGACTTGCTCGATGCCGTACTCGTGCACGACGGCATCGAGATCCCAGCTTGCGCCGGCGACCGGTAGGCCGTGCACCTGGCGGGAGTCGACGAGCGGCTCCTTGTCGAGGAAGGCGACGGGCTTGAGCCCGAGCTCCGGCCGCTCGAGCAGCCGCCGCGCGGTGAGGCTGCCGATCTTGCCGGCGCCGACGATGAGCGTCGGCCGCACGCCCTCGCCCTCGGCACGAGCGCTCGCCTGGGTCCAGTACAGCGCAATCCGCCCGGACGCGAGGTACACGAGCGCGAATGCCCAGGGGCGAATCGTCTCGGCCTCGATCGACAGTGTGTCGCCGAGCAGGACGCGGATCGAGAGAACGATCATCGCAGCGAACGTGGTCGCGACGATCACCGCCCGCACGTCGTCGAGCAGGCGCAGCCGGAGTCGGAGCGTATAGAGCCCGCGACCCCGGAAGAGCGCCAGGGTGACAGCGCCCGTCAGGAGTGTCCACGTGAGCGGCGCCCGCGCGAAGCCGCCGTAGAACGCGCCCACGGAGGTCGCAAGCGCGGCCAGCACGAGCATCGTGAGGTCGACGGCGAGGCACGCGAGTGCCCACGCCGTGCGAGGCGTAAGGCGCGGCCGCGCTTCCGCGCCGGCCTCGACCTCACGCCGCTCGGCGGCGGTCGTCTTCAGAGCGGTTTCGACCACTCCGGCCTACCTCCCGGACGCCCGGGTTGCCCTGCTACGCCTTGTTCCGTGCGAACCGACGCAGGGCGCCGCCGAGCAGCAGCAACGAGAAGCCGCCGACCGTCATCAGCGCCAGGTCCGCACCCGTGAACGGGAGCGAGCCCTGCTTCTTGGCCGCCGGCAGGCTCACGCCCGCCACTCCGCCGGAGCTCTTGTTCTGCTGCGTCTTGATCGCCGGAACGATGCCCTTGTTCGTCGTCGGCTTGCCGTAGCCCTGGATGACCGCGTTCTTCAGCGCGCGGCTCAGGTCAGCCTTCGAGTAGTGCCCGTCGAGCCGACCGTTGTCGGCGTAGTCCTTGTAGATCTGCTGCGGCGTTGCCGCGAATGCCCCAGGCACCCCGACAACGGCCGCACCCGCCAAAGCGGCAACTCCTGTGATGATCCGTCCCCGACGCATCTCCCTCTCCCTTCGGTGTACCGCAGTCTCGCGCCCTATAACGACACTGGCGTCGCTAGAGGTACGCCTCCCCTTCTCCGTCCACTCCCCTCTTCCGACAGCCGCAAGCTGCCGAGAACATCTTGATTGGAACCCCCGGTCTCCTCCTTAGACGTAGGTTAAACAAATTCGATTGCGCCACTCAGTTAACTCGCCTTCCGGGCCAAAGTCCAGCCCAGATCGGCGATTCGTGCTGCGTATCGTGCCAGTCGCAGTTCTTGTGGCCTGCGCCGGACTTGCTGCCTGGCGTGACTACGGGAGCATCGAGGCGCCGGATTGGCTCCCCTACGCGATCGTCGTCGCGCTCGTCGTGGCGGCGGTGGCGCTCTCCGGGGCGGCGGTCACGCCCGAGCCCCTCGCGGCCGCCGGCGTGCTCGCGCTCCTCCTGCTCGCCGCCTGGGTGGGCATCTCGGCGCGTTGGTCGCCGGCGCCGTCGCTCGCGCGCGACGAGGCGCTGCTGACGGTGCTCTACGCGCTCGCTCTCGTCCTGCCCCTGCTGACGATCGGCTCGGTGGCCGAGCGGCTCGGGGCCGCGGCGCTCGTCGTCGCAGGGCTCGCGGCGCTCGCGGTGGCGACCGAGCTTCGCCTCCGCTACGGATCCGACCCGGGCGCGCTCTACGTTTACGGGCGCCTCGACTTCCCGGTCAGCTACCCGAATGCGAACGCGGCCTTCTTCCTCGTCGGCTTCTGGCCCGCGATCGGCCTCGCCGCTCGACGCACGTGGCCGGTCGTCGCCCGGGCGGCCGCACTCGCGGGCGCGACTGCGCTCCTCGGCGGCTGGCTGCTCACCCAGAGCAAGGGCGGCGGGATCGCGCTGCTCGCCTCCGCGATCGTCTTCTTCGCGCTCTGCCCGGCGCGGCTCCGGGCACTCCCGCCGACGCTCGTTGCCGCCGCACTCGTCGGCGCCGCCTTCCGGCCGCTCACGGCGCCCTACCGCGCCTCGTCCGCCGACCTCGCCGCCGCGATCCGGCACGCCGGATCGGTGTCGCTCCTCCTCGTCGTCGTCGCGGCGGCGATCGGCGTGGTCTACGCGTTCCTCGACTGGCGCGTCGTCGTCTCGGCGAAGGCCCATCGCGTTCTCAGCTTCGCCGCGCTCCTCGCGCTCGTCGCGGCGCTCGCGGGCGGAGCGGGGGCGTTCGCGGCGACGGTCGACCGGCCCGGCCATTTCCTCGCCGACAAGTGGCGCTCTTTCAAGACCCTCCCGTCGACCCGGCAGGGATCGAGCCACCTCTTCTCGCTCGGCTCGAACCGGTACGACTTCTGGCGGGTCGCGCTCGACACCTTCGAGCACCATCCGCTCGCGGGCGTGGGCGGGCGCGGCTTCGCCGCGGTCTACCTCCAGGAGGGGCGCAGCTTCGAGACGCCGCAGCGTGCCCACTCCCTCGAGCTCGACGCGCTCAGCGAGACCGGGGGCGTCGGCGTCATGCTCCTCGCGCTCGGGCTCGGCCTGCCGCTTACCCTCGCCCTCGTGCGCGCCCGCCGGTCGCTCCTGCGGGCGGCGCTCGCCGCCGGGGGCGTCTACTGGCTCGTGCACTCGACGGTCGACTGGACGTGGAGCTTCCCGGCGCTGACCCTTCCGGCGCTCCTCCTGATCGGCGTCGCCGCGGTGCCGGAGCGCCGGCCGCCGCTGCGTCCGCTCGCCGCGGTGCCGGTCGGAGTCGCCGCGCTCGCGCTCGCGGTGCTCGCGTTCGCACCGCCGTGGCTCTCCGCGCGATATACGAACCGCGCCTACGCGCACCCGTCGGAGGCCGCCTCCGATCTCCGCCGCGCACGCCGGCTCGACCCGCTCTCGACCGCGCCCTACGAGGCGCAGGCGGCGCTGGCGCGCTCGCCGGCGGACATCCCGCCGCTCCGCACCGCCGTGAAGAAGGAGCCGCGGCAGATCGGCCTGCGCTACCAGCTCGGGCTCGCGTACCTGCGCGCGGGACGGAAGGCGGCGGCGGTCCGAGAGCTGAAGGCCGCGCTCCGGCTCGACCCGAGCTCCGACGACGTCCTGAGAGCGCTCCGCTTGGCCCGTGGACGCTAGAACTGCGCCTCCCGTCTCGACGGCGGCGGCGACGACGACCGGGATCTCCGTCACGCGCGGGGGCATCTGGAACGCCGCCGCGAACCTGACGCCGCAGCTCTGCGCGATGGCCATCTCGATCGCAGGCGCCCGGTTCCTCGGGCCGAGCGGGCTCGGCCGCCAGAGCTTCATCGCGTTCGTCGTCGCCATGTCGCTTCAGCTCTTCGCGCTGGGGATGCCGATGGCCCTGATGCGGACGGTCGGGGAGGCGGTCGGCGCCGAGCACCGCGCGGAGGCGCGAGGGCTCGTCCTCTGGGGGTGGCGGATCGGCGTCGCCTGCGCGGCGCTCGCGGGCGGCGTCCTCCTCGGCGTCGCGGCGGCAGGAGCGGAGCCGCAGGCGGCCTGGTACCTCGCCGCCGCCACCGCGGCGGTCGGCGTCGCCACGGCGTTCCCCGGCGCGGGCCTCATGGGCCTCCAGCACTGGCGCGGGATGTCGCTCACGATCATCACCGCCAACGTCCTCTCCGCCGCGACCACGATCCTCGTGCTCGCGCTCGGCGGCGGGATCACCGGCATGATCGCCGTCCAGCTCGGCGCGGCGGTCTACATCTTCTTCGGCGTGACGCTGCTCGCGCGGCGGCATATCTCGGCGCTCGCCCCGCGGCCGGCCGATCCGGGCCCGCTCCGGAGGAGCGCCGTCCGCTACGCGGGCGTCGCGCTCGCCGGCTCGCTCGTGACGCTGATCGTCTTCCGCCGCTCGGAGTTCTTCTTCCTCGAGCACTGGGCGGACGACCGCCGGCTGGCCCTCTACTCGGTCTCCTTCGCGGCGGTGGCGACGCTCGCCCTCGTGCCGCAGGCGCTCGCCAACGCCGTCTCGCCGGCGTTCGCGACGCTCTTCGGCGCCGGCCAGCACGAGCGGATCCGGAGCGGCTACAGCCGCTCGCTCCGGCTGCTCCTCCTCGCCGGGCTGCCGGTCACCGCCGGCGCGCTCGCGCTCGGCCCGAGGACGCTTCGCCTCGTCTTCGGCGAGAGCTTCGCCGGCACTCGTGTGCCGCTCTTGATCCTGCTCGCGCCGCTGCCGGTGATTCCGCTCATGAACGCGAGCTACTCGCTCATCGTCGGGCTCGGCAAGACGCGCTTCCCGCTCCTGGTAGGCACCGGCTCCGCTGCCCTGAACGTCGCCCTCGACTTCGCCCTCATCCCGCGACACGCGGAGGTCGGGGCCGCGATCGCCAACACGTGCGCGCAAGGCGCGACCGCCGCGGTCACGATCGCCTACGGGGTGAAGCTCGTGGGCGGAGTGCGCTGGGAGGGCCCGGCCCTGCTGCGGGCGGCGATCGCCTCGGCCGGCGCGGGCGCCGCCGCCTGGGGCGTCCTCGACCTCGTCGGCGCCGCGGCCGGGGTCGTCGCGGGGCTCCTCACCGGCCTCGCGGCCTTCGCCGCGCTCGCCGCTGCGCTCCGGGTCCTCTCCGCCGACGATGCACGCTGGCTCGCCGAGAGCTTCGGCGGCCGGGCGGCCACCGTGGCGCGCTTACTCGGAAGCTAAGAGTCGCGCTGAGGCACCGCTTGCGGTGCCGACATCAGGCTGCGCGGGTTTCCCGCGCAGCCGTCAGGTCCGAGCAGGCGGCTGTACAGCTCATCGAAAGCGTCGAGCGTCGCGTCCCAGGTGAGGTTCTGTTCCGCCCAGGCGCGGGCGTCGGCGCCGAGCCGCGCGCGGAGGCCCTCGTCTTCGAGGACACGCGAGATCCGCTCGGCGAACTCGTCGTCGGTCTCGGCGGTCAGGAGCTGCTCGCCGTCCACGACGCCGAGGCCCTCGATCGCGAGCGGCGAGGCGACGACGGGCTTGCCGGCGGCCAGAGCCTCGAGCACCTTCACGCGCATCCCGCTCCCGAGCCTGAGCGGGACCGCGACGACGGCCGCCCGGGCGATGTACGGCGCGAGGTCGGCCACGTAGCCCGTGACGACGACCGCGCCGTTCTCGGCCGCGGCGAGCTCGGCGGGCGGGTTCTCGCCGACGATGTAGAGCGAGGAGCGCGGGTGCCGCGCCTGGACGAGCGGGAAGATCGTGTTCTTCAGCCGCCGCGCGGCGTCCACGTTCGGGAAGTGGACGAAGCTCCCGAAGAAGAGGACCTCGGCGCCGTCGACCTTCCCGTTCGGAGCGGGGAATCGCTCCACGAAGTCGGTGCCGAACGGGATGCACGACAGGAGGCCCGGCGGGGTCCGGGCGGACAGGAGCCGGGCATCCCGCTCCGTGTACACGACGACCGCGTCGGCGCGCCGGAGCACGTTCGGCTCGAACTGCTTCCAGGCGAGGACGTCGAGGCGACGAAGGAGGCGGTTGCGGCTCGAGACCCGCTGGAGGTCGAGCGCTGCGCTCGCGGCCGGATCGGGCTCGACGAGGACGATCGGGACGCGGGCCGCCTCGAGCTCGCGGAGGTACGTCCCCATCACCGTGTACTCGATCTGGACGACCTCGGGCCGCCACTGCGCGATCACCTCGCGCAGCCGCCGCCGGTAGGCCGGCACGTCCACCTCGCACGCCCAGAGCGGCGTGCCGACGAAGAGGCGCAGCCTCGTATGGAGCCCGCCCGCGAGGCGTCTCAGCCGTGTCGACGACCAGTCGGGGCGCTCGACCTCCTCGACGAGCGCGAGGCGGCTGCGGAGCAGCGGATCGACCTCGGGGTCGCGCGGATGCCGGAGGCAGACGAGGGCGACGTCGTGGCGCTCGGCCATGCGCGCGAGGAACTGCGAGATCACGCGCGATCCGCCGTGGGCGCCGTCGAGGTTGGGCGGGAAGGGCGTCGCGACGAGCAGACGCAGGCGGCGGCCGGGCTCCCCGGCGTGAGGGGGAAGGAGGTGTCTCGGGCGCGTCACGATTCTGGCGTGCTCAAATGTGATCCGGCTATCCCCCGCCCGCCGGTGCGGACCGTACAGCACCGGTCGTACGGCAGGACATGCCGCAGAAGGGGGAACGGTGGGGTTGACCGGCTAAACCTCTAGACTGTTCGTGCCGACCTGGGTACGGAACGAGCGCGCGAGCGCGGCCCACGCCGCACCCCAAGAGGACGTCCAGACACCTATGACTTCCGGAGGAGCAGAGGCTCTCAAGGCGGCGATCCGCCGGTCGCTCTTCCTCATCGTCTTTTTGGTGTTGCTCGGGATCGTCTCCGTCAACGCCTTCAAGCAGCTCCGCGGGCCTCGCTACCAGGCAAGCGCACGCGTCCTCGTGTCGCCGACGAACATCATCCAGGTACTCACGAACACCGCTCCGTCCTTCGTCGACCCGAACCGGGTGCAGGCGACGGCAAGGGCGCTCGCCGGCTCGCCGGAGGTCTACCGGCTGGCGGCGGAGCACACTGGCGGCGCGTTCGGCTCGCCGTCAGCGATGCAGAGGGCGACCAGCGTCACCGGAGGCACCGACAACGACATCCTCACCTTCTCGGCCCACGGCACGGATCCCAACCGGACCGTCGGCGTCGCGAACGCGGTCGCGAACGCCTTCATCGGCTGGCGAGCCGACCTCAACAGCGAGGCGATCCGCCAGACCGAGGCGGCGGTCGCGGCGAAGCTTGCCGCCACCCCGAAGTCGAGCCCTGCACGCAAAGACCTCCAGGCGCTGCTGAACAAGCTCGACCCCCTCAGCACCGCGGCGGCCGGCGACACGCAGCTCGTCGCCCGTGCCACGTCGGCGTCGAAGACGAGTCCCGCGCCCCTCAAGGACACGCTGCTCGGCTTCTCGATCGGGCTCGTGATCGCGCTCCTCGTGGTCGCGCTCCGCGAGGCGGTCGACACGACGGTCCGCTCCGAGAGCGACATCGAGGAGCTGCTCGCGGCGCCGGTGCTCGCGACCGTCCGCAGCCTCCCGCGCCGGACGAAGATGGTCACGTACGGCCGGCACGAGGCCGCGTACTCGGACACGTACGCGCTCCTCGCGGCGAATCTCGCCCAATCGAGAACGGACAACAAGCCGCTGGTGCTCGCGCTCACGAGCGCCGTCTCCCGCGAGGGGAAGACGACGACGGCCGCCAACCTCGCCGTCTCGCTCGCCCGCCGGGGCCACAACGTCCTCCTCGCCGACTTCGACTTCCGCAAGCCGGCGCTAACGGACCTCTTCCAGATCCCGCTCGAGACCCCTGGCGTGCTCCAGGTGCTGAACGGCTCGGCGCGCCTCGAGGACGTGCTGTGGTCGGTCACGCTGACCGGCCCCCGTCCGAGGGTCTCGAAGAACGGCGCGGTGCCGGCCGCGACGACGGCTCCCTCGACGAACGGCAAGGAGACGGAGTCGACCGGCGGCGGCTCGCTCGTCCTCCTGCCGACGGGCGGCGCGGTGCGCTCCCAGAGCGGCACGCTCTCACAGCGCCTCGGCCCGCTCCTCAAGCAGCTCCGCATCCGCGCGGACTTCGTCATCATCGACACGCCTCCGGCGCTCCTGACCGTCGAGATGGCCGAGCTCTCTCGGCTCATCGACGACGTCCTCGTCGTCGTCCGCCAGGGCCGCGTCACGCAGCGGAGCCTCAGGTCGCTCAGCCGCCAGGCCCGCTCGTGGCCCGCCGAGCTCGCCGGCGCCGTCCTGACCGACGCTCCCGCCGGCGAAGAGCAGTACGCCTACTACGGCTCGAGGTAAACGGTGAGGGCGCTTCGCCTGCCCTTGCCTAACTTCGACCTCGCCCTCCGCGCCGGGGCGGGATTCCTCACGCTCGTCGCGGCCTTCGTCTCGGTGCAGATGGGCGCACAGATCGGCTTCGGCCTCGTACTCCTCATCGCCTTCTTCGCCGCGTGCATCCTCGGCTTCCTCTTCGCGCCGCACTGGACGGTGGCGCTGATGATCCCGACCTTCGCGTTCATCCCGGCTGCGAAGGTGCTCGTCACGCCGAACATCGGCCCGCTGAAGGACCTCGTCACGCTGGCCGCGATCCTCGCCACCCTGGCCGTCCTCGTGCTTGAGCCCTCGAAGGAGCGGCGACGGCTGCTCCCCGACCGCTCGGTGCTGCTCGCGGTCGGACTCCTGCTCGGGCTCTACGTCGTGAACGTCGGCGGCGGGCATGGCATCGCGTGGGCGCAGGGCCTCCGGCTGACCGCCGAGCCGCTCCTGCTCCTGGTCGCCGGGTTCACGCTTCCCAATCCGCGCAGGACGCTCCGCTACGCCGCCGTCTCCTTCGTGGCGACGGCGTGCGTGGCCGCCGCCTACGGGCTCTGGCAGCAGGCTGTCGGCAAGTGGGCCCTCGTCGGCTACGGCTACTCGTTCTCGAGCCAGGTCCGCAGCTACAACGGCCACCTACGAAGCTTCGGCACCTTCGACGATCCCTTCGCCTACGCGGCCTTCCTGCTCTTCGCGCTCGCGATCCTCCTCTTCTGGACGCGCCGGAGCGCGCTCGCGCTCGCCTGCGGCGGGCTGCTCGTGTGCGGCCTGGCGGTCTCGTTCGTCCGCACGGCCGTGCTCATCAGCATCGCGCTCGCGGGGCTGTGGCTCGCCCGCAAGGGTTACGCGGTTTCGTCCATCCTCGTCCTGGCGGCGGCGATCGCGTCCTCGGGCGCCGTCCTCATCACGGGCGCCGGCGCGACGCAGACGACCAGCTACCAGTCGGGGTCGACGAGCCTGACGCTGAACGGCCGCACCTCGGCCTGGAGGACGGCCCTCGGTCCGCCGAGCGGCTGGCCGTTCGGCCGCGGCGTCGGGGAGGTGGGAACGGCGGCCTACCGCACGAGCTACAAGCTCGTCGCCGGCCCGAAGACGAGGGCCGGCGCCTCCGCGAGGGCGGTCGACTCGGGCTACCTCGCGACGATCGCCGACGTGGGCCTCGTCGGGCTTGCGGTCCTGATCGGGCTCATCGCGCGCCTGACCAAGCTCGGCCGGGCGGGGATCCGGCGCGGGCACAGAGCGAGCTGGCTCGCGGTCGCGTTGCTCGTCGTGCTCTTGCTCGACGCCGTCACCCGCTCGTCCTTCACGGGCTTCCCGACGGCATTCCTGGGTCTCCTGCTCGTCGGGGTCGCGCTGTCGGCCTCCGCGCAGGCCCATCGCGCTGCGGCGGCCGCCGCAGCGCGATAGGTCTCAGGTGCGGGTCCTCCTCGTCAGCGCGCACGGCGCCGACACCTCCTACGGCGGCGCGGAGCGGTACGTGTCCGACCTCGCGCTCGGCCTGCACGACCGCGGCCACGAGCCACGCGTCCTGAGCGCCTTTCCACCGCGCGAGACGCCCGCGGGAGTCGAGACCGCCACGCTGCACGCGACGGACTGGCGGACGAGCCCGGTGCGCCGCATCCGCAATCACCTCGGCGACGTCCTCTCGCTTCCTGGACCCGCGCTGCGCCGCGCGGTCGCGGAGGCGCGGCCCGACCTCGTCCACACGAACAACCTGCCCGGCATCTCGAGCGCCGTCTGGGAGGTCGCCCGCGAGGCGGGCGTTCCGGTGGTCCACACGCTGCACGACTACCACCTGCTCTGCCCGCGGACGACGCTCGTGCGACCGGAGGGGACTCCGTGCCGGCCGCACCCGCTCCTGTGCGGTCTGCGGACTGCGCGCCTGCGCCGCTTCGCCGGCGCCGTCTCCCACGTCGTCGCCGGCTCGGAGCACCTGCTGCGCGCCCACCGCGGCTTCTTCCCGCGGGCGGCAGAGTCGGTCGTCCGCCTGCCACTCGCGCCGCTCGAGGGCGCATCACCGCCGCCGCCCGCCGGCCCGCCGAGCACACTCGGCTACATCGGGGGCCTCGCGCCGACGAAGGGCGTTCGCCTGCTCGTCGACGCGGCGCCCGAGCTCGCGCGGCAGGGCCTGACCCTGCGCGTCGCAGGCGACGGGCCGCTTCGCCCGGAGGTCGAGGCCGCGGCCGCGCGCGGCGAGCTCGTCTACGACGGGTTCCTCGACGGCACTCGCAAGCTCGAGTTCCTCGCCGCCTGCGACGCCGGCCTCGTCCCGTCGCTCTGGGACGAGCCGAGCGGGCCGCCGTACGTCGTCTGCGAGTGGCTCGCCGCCGGCCGGCCGGTGCTCGCGACGCGGCGCGGCGGGCTCGCCGAGGCGATCGAGCTGCTCGGCGGCGTCCTTCCGCTCGAGCCCACACCCGAAGGCATCGTCGCCGCGGTCGGTGACGAGGCCGCGTGGCGCGGTGCCCTCGCCGCCGTTCCGCAGCCCGCGGAGGATGCCGTCAACCGGTGGCTCGACCAGTACGAGCGCCTCTACCGCGCCGTCCTCGGGGCTCCCGCGGCGGCGGTCGAGGCGCCCGCGTGATCGACACCCACTGCCACCTCCTGCACTCCCTCGACGACGGGCCGAAGGAGGCGCACGACTCCGTCGAGCTCGCGCGGCAGCTCGCGACGGCCGGCGTCCGCACCGTCGTCTGCACGCCGCACTTCTCCCGCCGCTTCCGGACCGAGCTCCGGCCGGCCCTCGCGCGGATCGCCGAGCTCGAGCGCCTGCTCCTCGAAGCGCCGATCGGTCTCTCGCTCTCGCTCGCCGCCGAGGTGAGTCCCGCCTTCGCGGTGTCGGAGGCGATGGACGAGCTCCTCCCGCGCTCGATCGAGGGGCGGTTCCTGCTCGTCGAGCTCGAGCCCAACACGCCGGCCGCGTTCCTCGAGACGGCGGTCGACCGGCTGGCGGGCGAGCGGATGATCCCGGTCTTCGCCCACCCCGAGCGGTGCCGGAGCGTTCGCGAGCAGCCGCGCCTGCTCGACGAGGCGCGCGCGGCCGGCGCCCTCGTCCAGGTCGTCGCGCCCAGCCTGACCGGCCGCTGGGGCAAGGACGTCGGCGTGGCGGGGTGGAAGCTCCTGGACGCGGGGGTCGTCGACCTGCTCGGCAGCGACGCGCACCGGCCGTCGGCCGAGGCCACGCACCTCGAGGTCGCGTCGGGCCTGATCGTGGAGCGCTACGGCGGGGAGGTGCTCGCCGACCTGACGGAGCGGGCGCCCTCGCGGCTGGTCGGCATCGCCGCGTGACGCTCGACGACGTCACGGCGGTCGTCCTCAACTGGCGGACGCCGGAGCACGCCGTCCGCGCCGTCCGGGCGCTCGTCGACGACGGGCTCCCGGCGGAGCGGGCCGTCGTCGTCGACAACGCCTCCGGTGACGGCAGCGTCGAGCGCTTCCGGACCGAGCTTCCGGCCGCAAGGATCGTCGCGCTCGACGAGAACGTCGGCTTCGCGCGCGGCAACAACGCGGGCGCGGCCGCGCTCGAGGGGCGGGTCTACCTCTTCGTGAACAGCGACGCCTTCGTGCATCGGCGGGGCAGCGTCGGCCGGCTCGTGGACGCGGTCTCCGCGCCGGGAGTCGGGATCGCGGTCCCGCGCCTCGTGAACGACGACCTCACCCTCCAGCCGAGCGTCGTGCCGTCGAGCTCCCCGCTCCCCGAGCTCGTGCGGGCCTCGGGGCTGTCGCGGTTCGTGCCGAATCGCTGGCAGCCGGAGGTCGGCACGCACTGGGACCACTCGGAGTCGCGCTCGATCCAGGCCGCGACCGGCGCCGTGCTCGCCGTGGCCGGCGCGGCGTGGCAGGCGCTTCGCGGCTTCGCCGAGGCGCGGTTCATGTACGCGGAGGATCTCGACCTCTGCTGGCGCGCGCGCGAGCTCGGCTGGGAGGTGCGCTTCCTCGCCGACGCCGAGTTCGTCCACCTGGGGAGCGCGTCGGCCGGGCGCCGCTGGACCGACCCGGAGCGCGCCGAGCGGGTCGCCCGGGCCGAGGCGGCGATGATCCGGGAGCATCTCCCGCCCGGCCGCGCGACGCTGACGCTCGCGTTGATGGCGGCCGGAGTCGGCGGGCGCGCGGTCGTCCGCCGCGCGATCGGCGACCGGGGCGGCGCGGCCACGCTACGCGGCTGGTGGCGCGGCTACCGCGGCGGCTGAGCAGCGTAGGAGAGCACGTCGAGGACACCACGCGCGGTCTTGTCCCAGGAGTAGCGCGCGACCGTCTCGGCTCCCCGGGCCCGGAGGTCGGCCCGGAGGCTCTCGTCGGCGACGACGCGCCGCATCGCCTCCGCCCACGCCGCCTCGTCGCCGAGCGCAAGGAGCAGCGCGCCCGAACCCGAGATCTCCCGCAGCGCCGGGATATCGCTCGCCAGCACGGGGCAGCCGCGCCCCATCGCCTCGAGCGCGGTGAACCCGAACCCCTCGTAGACCGAGGGCAGGAGGAGCGCCGCCGCCGAGCGGTAGAGGCGCTCGAGCTCGCCGTCCGGGACCTCGCTGCGGAGCTCGATCCGGTCGCGGTTCGGCGCCGCGTCGATCGCAGCACGGAGCTCCTCCAGCCCGCCGCGCGCGCGGCCGGCGAGAACAAGGCGCGCCGGCGGATCGGCGAGCGCGAACGAGCGCACGAGGAACGGGAGGTTCTTGTTCCCGCCGAGATTCCCGACGTAGAGCAGGAACGGGCCCTCCTCCTCGGTGGACTGGCCCGGCGCGGCGCCGTTCGGCCCGAAGAGACCCGGCCCTGAATGGACGACCTTGATCTTCGCCGGGTCGGCGCCGAAGTGCCGCACGGCCTCGTCCTTCGCGAACTGCGAGACCGCGACGAGCGCCCTCGCGCGCGCGAGCGCCCACGGGTAGAGCCGCCGCTTGTAGGCGCTCGAGCGCGGCGCGTAGCCGTACACGAACGCCGTGTCGTGGACGGTCGCGACGAAGGGGCGCCGCGGCGCGAGCACCGGGCCGGTGACATCGAAGTAGTGGAGGAGGTCGGCCTTCCGGCCGCGGACGAGCGCGTGCTCGAGGAGGAGCCGCCCGGGCCCGGCGTTCACCCGCCGGCCCTTCCCAGCCACGACGTCGACGGCGATCGACCGCGCGCCGACCGCCTCAGCGCCCGCCGCGGTCGTCAGGAGCGACAGCTCGAGGTGCGGGTATTCGTCGGCGACCTCGTCGAGCGCCTGCGTGAGCCGCATCGCGTAGCGCGGCACGCCGGAGTGGCCGCCGGCGATGAGCCCGACGAGGCAGACGCGGCGCCGATCGAGTCTCTCGCCCACGGGTGGATTACACCACCGCTACTTTGTTGCACTGCGTCCCGGCGGCTGCTAAGAGAGGTCGAGTGCCTCGTTTGCAAGGGGGAGAATTTGCTCCGGCGATCTAGCGGCTCGCGGACGCCGCTCCCGACGCACGAGGAGTACCTGAGCGAGCGGTACTTCCGGCCGCTCGACGGCGTGCGCGCGATCAGCATTTTCCTCGTCCTCACGTGGCACGTGAACTCGTCGCTCTTCTCCTGGCTCAGCGGCTGGGAGGGGCCCTCAATCTTCTTCGTGATCAGCGGCTTCCTGATCACGACCCTTTGCCTGCGGGAGGAGGATCGCGACGGCTCCATGTCGCTGAAGGCGTTCTACGTCCGCCGCGCGTGCCGGATCCTGCCGCTCTACTACGTCGTCTTCGCCTTCTACATCCTGATCGACATCGGCTTCAACCGGCAGGGCCAGCGCGGGCCGCTGCTGCACGTGCTTCCCTGGTACTTCACGTACATGAACGACTTCGCGCCGAACGTCGGCGACTTCGGGACGCCGTTCCGGCTCAGCTGGACGCTCGGCGTCGAGGAGAAGTTCTACCTCCTGTGGCCGCTGCTCGGGTTCGTGCTCCTGGCGCGCCGGCCGCGCTGGCGGCTCGCCGCCGCGGCCCTGCTCGTGGCCGTGACGCTGATCGGCTACGACCCGGGGACGCACTACCTCTACTACAGCCAGATCATGGTCGGCTGCCTGCTCGCGATCCTCCTCCACCGACGGGAGAGCTACGAGCGGCTCCAGAAGATCCTGCGCTTCGGCTGGCCCGCGCTCGCGAGTCTCGTGGTCGCGCACGTCCTGATGTGGGACCATGCGGGCATTGCGCAGATCGTGTTCGGCCCCGCGACCGCGCTCGCGCTCGGCTCGCTCGTCGTCGCGCGGCCGTCGTGGGGACGCCCGCTCATGACCCGCTTCATGGTCTACTTCGGCAAGCGCTCCTATGCCGTCTACCTCGTCAACCTCATTTGCCTCTCGGCGGTCGTGGAGATCGCGCACCACGTCACGCCGGGGGTGGTCTTCAACTCCGACAATCAGCCCGCGCGGCAGGGCGCCTGGGCGGCGAGCCTCGTCCTCCTCGCCGCGGTCATGGCGACCTCGCTCCTGCTCTCCGAGCTCCTGTACCGCACCGTCGAGGGGCCGATGATCGCGAAGGGCCGGATCTGGTCGAAGCGGATCTCCGGGCACAGGCCGGTCGCGCCGCCACGCCTGACGCCCGAGGTCGGAGCCGCGGAGGCGCTGGAGCCGGAGCCCGCGCCCGAGGTGGTCGTGGCGAAGCCCGCACCGTCGCTCAAACAGCCGGCGCCCGGCTAGCTAAAGCGCGCGCCATCGGCGGCCGACGAGAGAGACCGGGACGATGAAGGGCGACGCTGCGGTCATCCACGTCTGCGAGGCGCTGGCGAGCGGGATCCTGCGCGTCGTGCCCGCGCTCGCCGACGAGACCGTCGCGCTCGGCATCCCGACCGTCGTCGTCTACGGCCGCCGGCCGGAGACGCCGGCGGACATGTCGGAGTGGTTCGACCCCCGGGTGCGACTCGTGCCCGTGGACGGCTGGGGCGACCGCTCACCGCGCCGGTCGCTCTCCGGGACGATACGCGCGGCCGTTGCCCTTCGCCTCGAGCTCGCGCGTTTCAACCAGGGGGTCCTGCACCTCCACTCGACGTACGCCGGGCTCGTCGGCCGCGTCGTCCCGGCGTCGGGCTGGACTCGGTTTTACACGCCGCAGGGGTACGCGTTCCTCAACGACTCGCACCCGCGCGCGCTCCGCTGGACGGCGCTGGCCGCCGAGGTCGCGCTCGCTCCGCGTGCGCACACGATCGCGTGCTCGCGCGCAGAGGGCGCCGTCGCGGCGCGGCTCTCCCACGGACACGACGTCTCGGTCGTCCAGAACGGCGTCGACGGGCTCGCGGAGCCGGCCCTCGCGACCGCGGGCGAGGTCGAGGGCTTCGTCGTCGCGTCGGTCGGCCGGGCGGCCTACCAACGCCGCCCCGACCTCTTCGTCGAGATGCGGACGCTCCTCGGCCAGGAGGACGACACCGCCTTCCACTGGTTCGGCGATGGGCCCGACCGCGAGCTGCTCGTCGGCGCCGGCGTCGCGGTGAGCGGCTGGCTTGCGCATTCCGACGCCGCGGCGGCGATCGCACGCACCGACGTCCTGGTGCATTTCTCCGCCTTCGAAGGGCTGCCGCTCTCGCTGCTCGAGGCCATGCGGGCCGGGCGGCCCGTGGTGGCGAGCGACCTGCCGGTGATCCGCGAGGTGGTCGACGACGCCGGGATCCTCGTCCACGACGCGCCCGAGGCCGCGGACGCGGTGCGCCGACTGCGCGCCGACGAGTCGCTGCGGGCCGAGCTCGCCGGCCGCGCGCACGACCGCGCCCGGCGGCTCTTCACCCGGCGCGCGATGGTCGAGCGGACGCTCGCGACCTACGGGCTCTAGCGGGGCCTGAGCGCCGGGAAGAGCACGACGTCGCGGATCGTGTCGCGGCCGCTCAGCACCATGACGAGCCGGTCGATACCGAGGCCGAGGCCGCCGGTCGGCGGCATGCCGTAACGAAGGGCCTCGACGTAGTCCGGGTCTCCGGGCTCGCCGCCTTCCTCCGCCTGCTGCTCCTCGAAGCGCGCCGCCTGCTCGTCCGGATCGTTGATCTCGCTGAAGGCGTTCCCGAGCTCGGTTCCGCCGACGTAGAACTCGAAGCGCTCGACGAGCTGCGGGTCGTCGTCGGTGGGGCGAGCGAAGGGCGAGAGCTCGACGGGATAGTCGTGGAGGATCGTCGGCTCGACGAGGCTCGGCTCGACGAGGGACGTGAGCGCGTGGTCGACGAGGTCGGCCCACGAGCGGTCGCGGCTCGTGTCCACCTCGCGCTCGGCGAGGCGCCGCCGGAGCTCGTCGGCATCGCGGGTCCAGAGGCCTTGCGCCTCGAGCGCCTCGACGAGCGGGAGCCGCCGCCAGGGCCGGCCGAGGTCGACGCGGTGGCCGCGGTACTCGACCTCGGTGCGGCCGAGCGCCTCGCGCGCGACGTGCGCGACGAGCTCCTCCATGCGGGCCATCGTGTCGCGGTAATCCGCATAGGCCTCGTACCACTCGACCATGGTGAACTCGGGCTGGTGCTTGTAGGACACGCCTTCGTTGCGGAAGTCCTTGCCGAGCTCGTAGACCTTCTCGAGGCCGCCGACGATCAGCCGCTTGAGGTAGAGCTCGGTCGCAATTCGGAGGTAGTAGTCGGCATCGAGCTCGTTGTAGTGCGTCACGAAGGGCTCGGCGAAGCCGCCGCCGTAGCGCGGCTGGAGGATCGGCGTCTCGACCTCGAGGAAGCCCTCGGCGTCGAGGTAGCCGCGGATCGCCGCCACGATGCGGGTGCGCAGCTCGAAGTCGGCGCGCGTCTCCTCGTTCATCAGCAGGTCGAGGTAGCGGCGCCGGTAGCGCTGCTCGACGTCGGTCAGGCCGTGGAACGTGTCCGGAAGCGGCGTGCGGATCTTCGCGAGGAGCTCGAGCCGCTCGACCGCCAGGGACGGCTCGCCGCGCCGCGACTGCGCCGGTGAGCCCTCCGCCCCGACGACGTCGCCGAGGTCGAGGTCGATCTCGCCCGTCCGGCTCGTGTCGCAGAGGAGCTGGATCCGGCCGGAGCGGTCGACGAGGTCGAGGAAGACGAGCTTGCCGTGGCCGCGCCGCGCCATGACGCGACCGGCGATCCGCCGCGTCTCCCCCGCGTCCTGGGCCGGCTCGAGCCGCGCGGCCTCGTCCCGGACCGCCGCAATCTCCTCCCGGTCTGGGAACCGCTTCGGCAAGGCCATGGCAGGCGAGTCTAGTAACCCCAGATCAGCCAGCCGATCAGGACGCCGACCCCGAGGGCTACGGCGAAGCTGCACCAGCCGATGACGAAGTAGGTGGCCGCCGTTCCCGCGAACAGCTGACCGCGAGCCGGTTCGTGCGTCGACGCCTCGGCCGTCAAGCGCAACCGAGCGGCCCGTCCGGCGCCACGCGGCACGGGACGCGGCCCGCGGGGCGGCAGCCGGAGCTCTGCGGCCGGCAGCGGCCGCCGCGTCTCCTCCCAGAAGCCCTCGACGTCCCCGCTACGGCCCAGCCGGAGGAGGTTCCGCTCGCGCGTGCCTAGCGACGCCGCCTTCTCGAACTCCTGGGCCTCGAGCGCCGCCTCCTTCTCGGCCCGCACGCGCCAGATCTCTTCCTGCAGGTCGGGCGCAAGCGGAGCAAACGGCGCGACGGAAGCGGGGCCTCCGGAAAGGACACGGACAACCTCGTTTCGGGCCTTCTCGGCGTCGACGTCGAAGTCGAGCAGGATCCGCATCGCGACGCCGTCGCCCTCGTGGACGAGGCCGAGCAGGATGTGCTCGGTGCCGATGTGGTTGTGGCCGAGCTGGAGCGCCTCCCGCAGCGCGAGCTCGAGCACCCTCTTCGCACGCGGCGTGAACGGGATCTGGCCGGTCTTGACCTCGTCGCCTTCACCGATGATGCGCGCGACCTGAGCCCGCACCTCTTCCAGAGTGACGTCGAACGAGTCGAGCACCCGTGCGCCAAGCCCCTCCTCCTCGCGCAGCAGCCCGAGCAGCAGGTGCTCGGTGCCGATGTAGTTGTGCCGGAACGCGCGCGCCTCGTCCTGCGCGAGCACCACGACCTGGCGAGCACGTTCCGTAAACCGCTCGAACACTCCCCCAGGCTACGCCACTACCGCCGCAGATGATGGATCCGCACGCGGCCGCCCGCAGGCCGCGAGTCGACCGTCCACGTCTCGCGCGCGCGCTCGAGGAACGCCGACTCGAACGGACGGCCCGGCTCGGACAGGAGCACCTCGTCGCCGAGGCAGGGCAGAAGGGCGACGAGCTGCTCGACGTTGCGCCGCTCGTAGAGGAGGTCGGCGCCGAGGACGAGATCCCACGGCGCGGCGTCGACGAGCGCAGACGCCAGACCCCACGCCGCGAGCACCGTCTCGACCTCGGCGCCGTTCCGCTCGGCGTTTCGCGCCGTCACCTCCACTGCGTCCGGCGACCAGTCGCTCGCGAGCACCCGCGCGCCGCCGAGCGCCGCGACTATGCTCGGCAGCCCGAGCCCGCAGCCGAGCTCGAGCACCCGGCGCCCGTCCACGTCCAGCCGCGCCACTTCCTCCGCAAGCGCGATCGCCGAGGGCCACAGCTCCGCCCAGTACGGCAGGAACTCCTCGTGCTCGAACGCCTCCTCGTCGAGCAGCGCGTCGGCGACGCGAGGCCGAAGCAGCGAGATCGCGCGCCCGCCTATCCGAATGCGCTCCTCGACGAGGTCGAGCGCACCAGCGGCTCTTCGCCGCGGATGCCGGCTTTGCCGGCGTCCGCTCACGGTCGCTGGACGAGAGATCCGCGTAAAGTCGTCATGGCGCGCGAAGCGCGCCGGACTTTACGCGGCCTTGATTTCCAGGATCTTGTACTTCAGCGAGCCGCGCGGTGTGGGGACCTCGACCGTCTCGCCCTTCTTGTGGCCGATGATCGCCTTGCCGACCGGCGACTCGTTCGAGAGCCGGTGCTCGGCCGGGTTCGCCTCGGCGGAGCCGACGATGTGGTACTCGACGGTCTCCTTCGCGTCGACGTCGCGGAGGCGGACGCGAGAGCCGATCGAGACGGTGTCCTTGCTGACCTCCCCCTTGCTGATGACGCGCGCAGCCAGCAGCCGCTCCTCGAGCAGCGCGATCCGGTGCTCGAGCATCGCCTGCTCGTTCTTCGCGTCGTCGTACTCGGAGTTCTCCGCGATGTCGCCGAACTCCCGCGCGATGCGGATGCGATCGGCCACCTCGCGACGCTTCTCGTTGGAGAGGTACTCGATCTCGCTCTTCAGCTTCTCGTAGCCCTCGGCAGTGAGGATGACTTCCTTCACCTTCGGCGCCTCCTGACCCCCCGTGAAAGAAAAGCGGCGGCGCTTAGGCGCCGTCGCGGGCGCGGATTGTAGCCATCCGCCCCTATGCCGTCAAGGCCGCTTGACTACCATTTCGCGCTCCTGTGCAGGTGGATCTCCGCACTCCCTGGTGGATCGGCGCCGTCCGCATCCCGACGCGCCTCGTGCTCGCTCCCATGGCGGGCGTGAGCGTGCAGGCCTTCCGCCGCCAGGGACGCCGTTTCGGGGCCGGCCTCGTCTGCTCGGAGATGGTCAGCTGCGCCGGGATCGAGCACCGGAACGAGCGGACGCTGGGCTACCTCCGCGTCGGCTCGGACGAGCATCCGCTCGCGATCCAGATCTTCGGCTCGGAGCCCGCCACGATGGCCGAGGCCGCGCGCATGGTCGAGGCGGCCGGCGCGGACGTCGTCGACATCAACTTCGGCTGCCCCGTCAGGAAGGTGACGAAGACCGGCGCCGGGGCGACGCTGCTCGAGGATCCGGCCCGCGCCGCGGGCATCGTGCGCGCCGTCGCGGAAGCCGTCGACATCCCCGTCTCGGTGAAGATGCGGCGCGGGCTCGAGAACGGCTCGCGCGTCTGCCTCGACATCGGGCCGCGGCTCGAAGAGGCCGGCGCATCGAGCCTGACGCTCCACCCGCGCTCCGCGCGGCAGATGTACACCGGCGAGGCCGACCACTCGCTGACCGCCGAGCTCGTCGAGCGGGTCGACGTGCCGGTCGTCGCGTCGGGCGACGTCGCGTCGCGGGCTCGTGCGCAGGCGGTCCTGGCGACAACCGGCGCGGCGGCCGTGATGGTCGGCCGCGGGGCGCAGGGGAATCCCTGGGCGCTGCGAAAGATCCTCGGCGAGGAGGACGGCGAGCCGAGCCGCGAGGAGGTCGTCGCCGAACTCGTCCTCTTCGTCCGCGAGACGGTTCGCGAGCTCGGTGAGCGCCGCGCCTCGGGCTTCCTGAAGAAGTTCTACGGCTGGTACCTGGGGCGAGGCCGCTTCCCGCGTCCGTTCAAGCAGGAGCTCGTCCAGCTCGCGACGACGGAAGAGGTCGAACGGCGCCTCCTAGCGGCCGCGCCGGGCGCGGCGGATCTGCTCGAACGCCTGGAAGCGGAGCTTCCCACGGGGGACGAGATCCTGCTGGACATGCCGATCTCCGTCTACGGCGGCGGTTAGGTCAGTTCCCGCCGCAGCGCCGCGACCGCAGTCTCGACTCGCGCCAAGAGCTCATCGTCGGCATCCCCGTCCGTCACGAGGATGTTCCCGAAGCGCTCGTCGTACGGCTCGAGCTTCGGCCCCCAACTGCCCTTCCCCGTGCGGGGCGCGACGACGACCTGGAGCGCATTGGCGGGGAGCGGCGTGCCCGGCGACCGGTTGCTCAACGTGACGAATCCGTCGAAGCGGCTGCTCCGCGGGCGTCTTCGCCTTCGCGCGGCCGTCGTACCGGCCGCGCAACGAGAACGAGATGATCGACTTCTCGAAGCAGAACTACGGTGGCGACGAGTGCCGCGACGACGAGAAAAACGCCCTGCGGACGGCTCGGGGGCTGATCACCCGAAGCCGTATCCCCTCCGCGGCAAAGAGCGAGATCGAGTGCTGCCGTACGAAGAGGGCCACCGGTGCGACCATCGGCGCGGCCTGATCGCAGGCCGGTAACTCGAACGAGGGATGCCGGGCCGGCTCGACCCGGACGAGAAGTCGGGTGGGTATGAGCTACGACGGGTATGAGGGCGGCGGTCTCCGCTCGGTCTCGCTCTTCGGGATCTTCGTCGGCGTGGCCGCGTTCGGAGCGCTCGGGTTCTCGGTGCTCGCCTACACGCAGACGCACCACGACCGCACGCAGGTGAAGGCGCTCCAGGCCCGCGTCGCCCACCAGCTCGCGGCTCTCCGGCACCGGAATGCAGCGCTCGGCAGCAAGGTGAACTCGACCGCGCGCCGCTTGAAGCAGAAGGACGCGGGGATCGCGCCGCTCGCCGCCCGCGCGCTCAAGAGCGTCTTCACGATCAAGACTCCCGACGGCTGGCTCGGCGCCGGCTTCGCCGCGTGGCGCCAGGACGGCGACACCTACTTCATCACCGCGAACCACGTCGTCGCGCACACGATCGAGAACAACTACGTCGACGTGAAGCGGAAGCGCGGCTCCTGGGCCGGCGAGGTGATGGTGCGCGACTCGGAGAACGACCTCGCGCTCGTCCGCGTCTCCGGCTCCCCGGCGGGCGCCGCGCCGCTCTGGCAGGACGTCCACGCGAGCACGCCGCCGCGGCCGGGCGACCAGCTCGTCCTGATCGGCAGCCCCTACGGCCTCGAGGGCACGGTCACCACGGGCATCGTCAGCCGCGTCTCGAAGAAGATGATCCAGACCGACGCGGCCGCGAATCCCGGCAACTCGGGCGGGCCCGCGATCGACGACAAGGGCCACATCGTCGGCGTGCTCGTCGCAGGCGGCGGCGAGAACCTGAACTTCGCCGTTCCCATCGGTCGCGCCTGCGTCAAGCTGCGCGTCTGCTAGGCGCTCGGGCCCGCCGGGCCGACCCAGCGAGGAGGACGAGACAGGTGAGCCGCCACATCCCGGCTGGAGGTTACGCCCGATTCCGCTCCCAGACTAGGCGCAAGCCCTCGAGGGTCAGGAACGGGTCGACGAGCTCGATCGTCCGCGAGTGCGGCGCGATCAGGTCGGCGAGGCCGCCCGTCGCGACGACCTTCGCCTCGGCGCCGAGCTCCTCGCGGATGCGGTCGACGATGCCGTCCACCTGGCCCGAGAAGCCGTAGACGAGCCCCGAGCGGAGCGCGGTCTCCGTCGACTTGCCGATCACGCTCGGGGGCTCCTCGAAGTCGACCTTCTGGAGCCGCGCGGCGCGCATGAACAGCGCGTCCATCGAGATCTCGATCCCCGGCGCGAGCACACCGCCGACGTACTCGCCGGCCGCGGAGACGACGTCGAAGTTCGTGGACGTGCCGAAGTCGACGACGATGCACGGCGCGCCGTAGCGCTCCCGGGCGGCGATCGAGTTGACGATCCGGTCGGGGCCGACCTCGCGCGGCGCGTCGTGCCGCATCGTGATCCCGGTGCGGATCCCCGGCCCGACGACGAGGAGCGGGGCGTGGGCCCACCGCGCGGCGAGCTCCTCGTACTCGCGGACGAGGCGCGGCACCGTCGAGGAGAGGCAGATCCCGGAGAGCGAGCCGAAGTCCAGGAGGCGGCCGTAGAGCGCGCCGAGCTCGTCGCCGGTGCGCTGCGTCTCGGTCGCGAGCCGCCAGTGCTCGCCGAGCCGGTCGCCGTAGTAGAGCCCGAGGACGGTCTGCGTGTTCCCGACGTCGATCGCGAGCAGCATCACGCGCGAGCCTAGCCCGCCCTTACGCTTTGGCGCGTGCGCGCTCGCCTGGCCGCCGTAGTCGCGTTCGTCGCCCTGGCCGCAGGCTGCGGCGGCCAGCACAGCGCACCGAACGTGAAGGGCAAGCCGTTCACCTCCGCGCTCACGCGCCTGCGCGCGGACGGCTGGCTCGTCTCGGTGCCCTCCTTCCCGCCCGTCGACGGAGGCCTCGAGGACTACCGGGTAGCCGCGGAGCGAAGGAGCGGCCGGCGAACGGTGACGCTGAAGGTCGTCGTCCCGTCCCAACGGAAGGTGGTCCTCATGGCGGTCGGCGAGAATCCACCGCCGGTTCCGCGCCTCGTCGGCCACACGTACCGGAACGCGCACCGCTTCGCTCTTCGGGGCGGCGTGGCGCTACGCGTGACCACCGTCGCATCACTCCGCGCGGAGGCAAGCGTCGACGGGATCGACGCGTTCGTCGTCGTCTCGCAGCGGCTCGACGGGCCCCACGCGGTCGCGGTCACGCTCGGCGAGCGCCCGTGCTGGAAGACCGTCATCCAGGACTGGTTGATCGATACGCGAATCGACGGCGTCTACGCGCGCCGGTGCTACCGAGAGGCGCTCGACGCGCTTCCCGACGACGGGCCGGTTCCCGATGTCGAGCTGGCTCTTCGGAGCCGTCTGCGCTAGATCTCGTCGTCGGTCGAGAGCGACTCGCCGATCTTCTCGGCGAGCGCCTCGGCCGTCAGCTTCGTCTCCTCGCCCTCGCCCCGAAGCTCCTCGACGGTGACGTCGCTCGACGTGTAGATCTCGGCGCGCGGGATGATCCGCGTCGGCCGGTTCTTGTCCCAAACCCACACGTCCTCCATCTTCAGGTGGAAGAACGGATAGCTCGGCTGCGGGACGTACTTGAGGTCGAGGTGGTTGCAGAGGTAGGTCGCGTCCTGCGTGAGGACGCAATAGCGGAAGAGGCCGAAGACGGCCGTGTACTCCTTCTTCAGGCGGAGCTCGAGGGCAGCCTCGAACTCGTCCAATTCGTCGATGTGGGACATGCGGCTCAGTCTAGCCCTGCCAGAACGGTGTGGACCGGGCCGTGGCCGGGCAGCTCGAGGTCGGGGTCGAGCTCTGCGAGGGGCACGAGCACGAAGCGCCGCTCGTGCAGGCGCGGGTGCGGCACCTGGAGGCCGGGCTCGTCGATCGTCTCGCTGCCGTAGAGGAGCAGATCGAGGTCGATCGTGCGCGGGCCGAAGCGCGGGCTGGTGCGTTCACGGCCCAGCGCCCGCTCGACGACGAGCATCCGATCCAGGAGCTCGCGGGGCGAGAGCGTCGTCTCGAGTTCGGCGGCGGCGTTCAGGAAGCGCGGCTGGTCGAGATAGCCGACGGGGTCGGTCTCGCGGAAGGTGGAGACGGCGCGGAGCTCGACGCCGGGCTCGGACGCGAGCAGGTCAAGTGCCTGCCGGAGGGTCGCCTCCCGGTCGCCGAGGTTCGCGCCCAGGCCGACGAAGGCGCGCGTCAGCGGCTTCGCTCCACCGTCGCCGCGGCGTGCTCGACCGGGAGCCGCACGTCCGGCTTGCGGACGCGCACGCGTACGCGCGCGACCGGGAACCTCTCGAGCAGCGCGTCCGCGACGGCGGCGGCGAGCGCTTCGAGCAGGTGGAAGGCGCGGCGCTCCGACACCTGGCGGACGCACGCGGCCACCTCGCGGTAGTCGACCGCGTCCTCGATCCGGTCGCTCGAGCCTGCCTCGCCCACCTCGAGTTCGAGGTCGTAGAGGAACTGCTGGCCGTCGCGCCGCTCGTCCTCGCTCACGCCGTGGTAGCCGAAGACCTCGAGCCCGGCGAGCTCGATCGTCGTCATCCGGCGACCGCGCTCGCGACCGTGAGTGCCTCGACGGTCTCGCGCACGTCGTGGACGCGGAGGATCGTCGCGCCGCGCTCGTAGGCGGCCAGCGCCGCGCCGACGCTGGCCGCGGCCGTGCCGGTCGTCGCGCTCGGGTCGCCGAGGAGACGGCCCAGCGTGCTCTTGCGCGAGAACCCGACGAGCACGGGCCGCCCGAGCGCGAGCAGGACGTCGAGCCGCCGGAGGAGCTCGAGGTTGTGCGCGACCGTCTTGCCGAAGCCGATCCCGGGATCGAGGCAGATCCGGTCCTCGCGGACGCCGACCTCGACCGCCACGGCCAGCCGCTCCTCCAGGAATGCCGCCACCTCCGAGGCGACGTCGTCGTAGCGCGGGTCGACCTGCATCGTCCGCGGCTCGCCCTGCATGTGCATGAGGCAGAGGTAGGCGTCGGCGTCGGCGACGGTCTGCGCCAGCTCGGGGTCCGCTCGGAGGGCGGTCACGTCGTTCACCATCTCCGCGCCGAGCTCGAGCGCGCGCCGCGCGACCTCCGCCTTCGCGGTGTCGATCGAGACCGGCACCTCGCCGTGGAGCCGCTCGAGCACCGGGACGATGCGGCGGAGCTCTTCGTCCGCGGTGACGCCGGTCGAGCCGGGCCGCGTCGACTCGCCGCCGATGTCGACGATCACCGCGCCCTCGGCGAGGAGGCGCCGAGCGGTCGCGGCCGCCGCGTCGGGATCGAAGTTCACGCCCCCGTCGAAGAATGAGTCGGGCGTGACGTTGACGACACCCATGACGGACGGGCGGGGGAAGCGCTCGTCGATCGGCGGCCGCTGACTCACGGTGGGAAAGAAGTTGCACAGGCGGCACGACTTCGCATGGTCGGTCGCTGAAGCGCGCCGCATACTCTCATCGAGAAGATGTCGTCCAAGCGAGCCGGAGAAAAGCAGCCGAGCGGCGCCCGCCACGGGTTGACCGTCGTGCTCGATCTCACGGGTGGGCGCACCTTCGTGATCGAGCGGCCCCATGAGATCTTCGCGGCCCTGGCAGAGATCGCCCGCAACGACGAGAAGCGGTCCGACGGTCGATGAGAGTCCAGTGGGCGACGCTCGCCCGCTACGCCGAAGCCGAATCCGAGACCGGCCTCATGACGCTCGTCGGCGCAGGCACCGAGGTGTTCCGCATGAGAAGCCTCCCGGATCGCTTGGCGACATACCTCGCGCTTCAGCTCCGATATGCAGAGGCCGAGGCCGATCATGAGTATCTCGCCACTTTCACTGTTCGCGATCCAGACCCACAGCCCATTGGTCGATCCCTCGAGGTCCGTTTTGCACCGACGCTGAATCCGCTCCACGCGCCGGGGTGGGAGGCGTCCTTCAGCATCGCCGGCGCGCGCTCGTTCGCCGTCGGCGCCGCAGGAACGTACAGCATCGGCATCAACGTGGCTGGAGCCCACGCCGCCGAGATCCCGTTCCGGATCGCGGAGCTCGACTGAGCGGGAACGACCGGGACTAGCTCGAGGCGCCTTCGGGCGGCGGCGGCTGAAGCGCCCGTCCGGGCGCCGGGAACGGCCGCGGCGCCGGCTTCGGCAGACGCTTGCGCTCGGCGTCGGGCGCGGCGTCGGGAGCTGCCGGGCCGGGCTCCTCGGCGAAGACGCTCTCCTCCGGCTCGCCCGCGAGCAGCCGCTCGAACTGCTCCTTGTCGATCGTCTCGCGCTCGATGAGGATCGCGGAGATCCGGTGCAGGTCGTCCATGTGCTCCTCGAGCACCCGCCGCGCGGAGTCGTGCCCGTCCTCGATCACGCGCCGGATCTCGTCGTCGATCTCGCGCGCGATCTCCTCGGAGTAGTCGGGCTCGTTGCCCATCTCGCGTCCCAGGAAGGGCATGTCGCGGTTGTGGCCGAGCACGCGCGGGCCGAGCTTCTCGCTCATGCCGTAGCGCATGATCATCTGCTTCGCCGTGTGGGTGACCTTCTCGAGGTCGTTCGCGGCCCCGGTCGTGATCTCGTTGAAGACGAGCTCCTCGGCCGCGCGGCCGCCGAGGGTCATGGCGAGGTCGTCCATCAGCGACTTGCGCGTCGTCAGGTAGCGGTCCTCGCTCGGCAGCGCGATCGTGTAGCCGAGCGCCTGGCCGCGGCTGACGATCGAGATCTTGTGCACCGGGTCGGTGTTCTCGAGGTAGTGGCCGACGAGGGCGTGGCCCATCTCGTGGTAGGCGGTGATCTTCCGCTCCTGCTCCGAGAGGAGGCGCGTCTTCTTCTCGGGGCCGGCGATCACGCGCATGATCCCCTCCTCGAGCTCCTCCTGCTCGATCGTCTTCTTGCCGCGGCGCGCGGCGAGGAGCGCGGCCTCGTTGACGAGGTTCGCGAGGTCGGCGCCCGTGAAGCCCGGCGTGCCGGCGGCGAGCGTGTCGAGGTCGATCTCGGAGGCGAGCGGCTTCCCCTTCGAGTGCACCTCGAGGATCTTGCGGCGGCCGTTCCGGTCGGGCCGGTCGACGACGATCTGCCGGTCGAAGCGGCCCGGCCGCAGCAGCGCCGGGTCGAGGATGTCGGGCCGGTTCGTGGCCGCGATCAGGATGATGTTGTCCTTCAGCTCGAACCCGTCCATCTCGACGAGGAGCTGGTTCAGCGTCTGCTCGCGCTCGTCGTGGCCGCCGCCGAGCCCCGCCCCGCGGTGCCGCCCGACGGCGTCGATCTCGTCCATGAAGACGATGCACGGCGCCGCCTGCTTCGCCTGCTCGAAGAGGTCACGCACGCGCGAGGCGCCGACGCCGACGAACATCTCGACGAAGTCGGAGCCCGAGATGGAGAAGAACGGCACGCCCGCTTCGCCCGCGACCGCGCGCGCGAGGAGCGTCTTGCCGGTGCCGGGCGGTCCGTAGAGAAGGACGCCCTTCGGGATGCGCGCGCCGAGCGCCTGGAACTTCTTCGGGTTCTCCAGGAACTCCTTGATCTCCTGGAGCTCCTCCACCGCCTCGTCCACTCCGGCCACGTCCTTGAAGCCGATCTTCGGCGAGTCGGGCGTCATGCGCTTCGCGCGCGACTTGCCGAAGCTCATCACCTTCGACCCGCCGCCCTGCACCTGGTTCATGAGGAAGATCCAGAACCCGAAGAGGAGGACGAACGGCAGGAGGCCGGTGAGGATCGACCACCAGGGCGACCCGCCGGGCCCCTTCGAGTCGAACTGCACGTTCGCCTTCTTGAGCTCGTTCCCGAGGATGACCGAGTACTCGTCGGACGGGTAGTGGACGGAGACCTTCTTGCCGTCCGTCAGGTCGAGCGACAACGCGCGCTTGTTCGGGTCGAAGTGCGCGGACTTGATCGTCCCGGACCGCGTCGTGATCGTGCTCTGGACCTCGGAGAGCGTCGCCTTCTCGGTCTTCTTGCCGTGACCGGACAGCGTCTGCACCGCCAGCCACACGAGAGCGGCAATGACGATCAGCGGGAAAAGCGCGCTACGAAAGAACCGATTCAAAGGGCCTCTTGTCGCAGGGTACCAGCCAAGGATGCGGTTGAAACTAGACGGAAGGACCGATCAGGTCCGGATCCAGCACGCCCACATAGGGCAGGTTGCGGTACCGCTCGGCGAAATCGAGGCCGTAGCCGATCACGAACCGGTTCGGGATCTCGAAGCCCACGTAGCGCACCGGAACGTCGATCTCGCGCCGCTCGGGCTTCGTCAGGAGGGCGCAGATCTCAAGCGAGGCCGGCTCGCGCGCCTCGAGGTTCCGCATCAGGTACGAGAGCGTGAGGCCCGAGTCGATGATGTCCTCGACGACGAGGACGTCGCGGCCCGCGATGTTGATGTCCAGGTCCTTCAGGATGCGGACGACGCCGGAGGAGTCGGTTGCGGCGCCGTAGCTCGAGATGGCCATGAAGTCGACCTCGCAGGTGACCGTCAGGTGCCGCATCAGGTCGGCCATGAAGAACACGGCCCCCTTCAGCACCCCGATCAGCAGCAGGTCGCGGCCGGCGTAGTCGGCCGAGACCTCCTCGCCGAGCTCCGCGACGCGGCTCCGCAGGCGCTCCTCGTCGATGAGCACCTCGGTGACCGCGCGCTCGAGGGTGCTCTCCGTCAGCCCTCCTCGTGGGTGGCGCGGATGCCCGGCGCCTCGACGAGGCCCGGCACCGCGACCACCTCGTCTCCGCGCACGACGAGAGGCCACGCCTCGCGCTCCGACCGTGGGATCTTGGCGTCGACGAACACGTCCTGGATCTTCTTGCGGCGCCCCGCGAGCCGGTCGCCGGCACGCCACCCGCGTACCTTAAGGCCTGGGAGCTCGGACTCGATACGCCATCGTCCCCAGCGGACCTGACCTTCGAGCGAGACCGGCGTCGATTCGATCCAAAGTTGGTCGTATTCGCGCACGAGGACGCGGCCGCTGCCGAGGTCGAGCCGCCTCGAGCCGGCCGCGGAGTCGAGGAGCTCGGCGAGCGGCGGCGGCATCCGGCGGCTCTCGGCGAGGCGGTAGAGGTTGTTCTCGGCGTCCGGGTGCAGGCGCCGGAGCAGCGGCAGGATCTCCTCGCGGATCAGGCCGCGCTTCGTGTCGCGGTTCGAGGAGTCTTCGCGGGGCGTCAGGCCGACGGCGCGGCAGTAGGCGGCCGTCTCCTCGCGGCGGACGCGGAGGAGCGGCCGGACGACGCCGTCCTCGCGCCGCCATTTGATCCCGCCGGGCGTGCCGCTCGAGACGAGACGGTAGAGGACGGTCTCGACCTGGTCGGTCGCGGTGTGGCCGGTGGCGCGGAGCCGGTCGGTGGCGAAGGAGTAGCGAATCTGTCGCAGCTCGTCCTCGGTCGGCCGTGGGCCGGCGCGGCCGTCGACGACCTCGGCGCCGAAGACGTCGCGGCAGAAGCGTGCGTCCGCGTCGGACTCACCTCCCCGCAGGCCGTGGTCCACGTGCAGCGCCGAGACGCCGTAGCCGAGCTCGCGCAGGACGTGCCAGAGGCAGGTCGAGTCCGGCCCGCCGGAGACGAAGCAGACGACCTCGCCACCCGCGGGGATCAGCTCCCGCTCGCGGATGTCGCGCTCGATGCGCCGCCGAAGCTGTGCCGGATCCACGGCGAAAGTGTGCCGCAGCCGCAACATTTCGCCCCCAGCGCCAGGTCTCCGCGAGCCGTGGCTGGGGTCAGACCCCGGGCACGGCCTGCAGGGACGGGCCGCCTGTGGACACTGATCTGCCCTTCTCCCTCTTTGCAGGCGTCTTTGCGTGGCCATGGCCGCCGTAGCCGTGGCTGCCGGCGCCGGGAGGGGGTCTGACCCCGGCCGTGGCCGCCGGGGCCATGGCTTTGTTAGCGATCGAACGGGCCCGGCATCCAGCCGGGCGGGCGCGAGGACTCCCGCGGCGGCGGGCCTGGCGGCAGGAGCTTCCGGCCGGCGAGGGAGGCCAGCTCGAGGGCGAGCCAGCGTCCCACCCACGCCGCCGCGAGGAGCGCGACGGCGCGGCGTGCGCTCAGCACGCGACGGTGCCGGCGGCGACGTCGGCGACCGCGTCCTTCAGCAGGTCGTACGCGGGCTTCGGCGTCCCGTCGGCGTAGAGCACGCCGCTCTGCCAGCCGACGAGGTTCGGGTCGTCGCGGAGCTGGAAGTTGAAGAACGCGCCCACCGCGGGCTGGCAGTAGGCGAGCCGGACGGACGCCTGGAGCTGCCAGCCCTGGAAGCCCGGATCGAGGAGCTCCCTGACGTTCTCCCGGCCGCGGTAAGCGTGCCGCCGCTCGGCGACCGAGCTCTGGTAGCCGTCCTCGAGGTACCAGATCGTCACGCCGCGGCGCCCCGGGAGCGGCTGTGCCGTCCCGTGGAAGGCGCGCGACAGGACGCGCATCAGCTGTGCGTAGTCGCCCTGGTCGATCGACCCGCCGCGGCGGTGCACCGTCCACGGCGGCTCGAACGGCGAGTCGGGGTAGGCGTTGTGCCCAACCGTGTCGAAGATGGGCCGCCGGCGGCCGCTCGCGCGGTATGCCGCGCCGAGCTGCCGGTACCAGCGCGCCGGGGCAATCGCGCCGCGGATCCGCTTGTGCGGCCCGATCGACGCGATGACGTTCGCATCTCGGCGCACGCGGTGCAGCGCGTCGTAGCAGCGGGCGAGGAGTCGCACGTACGCGCGCGCGTCCGGGTGGCGCCAGAACCGAGGCTGGTTCGCCTCCGTCCAGATCACGACGTCCTTCACGTCCGGCACCGCGCGCAGCAGCTGCACGAGGTACGCGCAATACTGCGTGCGCTGGCGGCGCGTCCGCGGCGGCACCGACGGACGGCCGGCCCCCACCTCGACCACGACCCTCGTCATCCTCGCCGCGGCGGCGACGTTCGCCAGCTCTCCGACGTCGGAGAACGACGGCCGGGTGCGGCCCGGCCGCCAGGGGAACGTCACCCGGACGGCGCCGAGGCCGAGATCCTGCACCGGCGCGAGGAACTCCGCGGAGTCTTGCCACTTCAACCCGTCGTCGTCGACGCCGACGAGCAGGCCCGGGCCGGCTCGGGCGGCCGGCGCGAGGGCGCACACGACCACGACGATAAAGGCGAGCCGCCGCACGACGACGCGTTTCTACCGTACTTTCAAAAAACCAAGCTGCGGTAGGAGATCGTGCGCCGCATGCCGATCCCGTCGTAGACACGGATCGCCGGCGCGTTCTCCGGCCGCACGAAGAGGCAGACCGCGGGCACGCGCGCGAGCAGGAAGCGGCAGAGGTCGCTCAGGCCCCGCTTCGCATAGCCGCGGTTGCGGGCCACCGGATCGACCCAGACCTGCTGCAGCTGCACGGCGGCCGGCGTCCACGCCGATGCCTCCGCCTTGAAGAGGATCGCGCCGTCCTTCTCCCAGAGCCACGAGCGCCCCTCGTCGATCTGCGCCCGCGTGCGCCAGCGGAACCCTTCGGGGTCGCGGCGCAGCGGGTCGATGCCGATCTCCTCGCGGTGCGCGGCCGCGCAGGCCGGCAGGAGGAGGTCGAAGTCGCGTGCCTCGGCTCGGCGGAGACCCGTCTCGCCCGGGTCCGGCGGCTCGTCGAGCACGTAGACCGGCTGGCCCGGACGGTCGTCGCGGGGCGGCGGCATCTCGCCGCGGGCGGCCTCCCACAGCTCTCCGACCGCACGCTCCTCGCCGATCACCATGCGGGCGCCCGCGGCCGCCGCGAGACCCGCGAACGCGGCGCAGCCGACGCCGGTGGGGACGACGTTCGCGCCGACGTGGCAGAGGGCGCTCAGCCGCCCGTTCTCGGCGGTCGCGCTGAAGCGGCCGAGCCGGCGCCGCGCGATGTCCTCGAGGAAGACGCGCTCGATCGGCTCCTGCGCGCAGAAGTCCAGGATCTGGTCGAGCCGCGGGTCGACGAGCTCCGCCACGCCGTAAGGATGTGCCAACGAGGGGAGGCACGCTAGGGTTGCCCGATGCCGATCCACGTGCGCGCCGAGCCCGGCGACTACGCCGAGGCCTGCCTCCTCCCGGGCGATCCGCTGCGGGCGAAGTACATCGCGGAGACGTATCTCGACAACGCCGTCCAGCGGAACGCCGAGCGCGGGATGCTCGGCTACACCGGCGAGTTCGAGGGCCGCCCGGTCTCCGTCCAGGCAACCGGGATGGGCTGCCCGTCCGCGGCCATCGTGGCCGAGGAGCTCCACCAGCTCGGCGTGAAGCGGATGCTCCGCGTCGGCACCTGCGGCGGGCTCCAGCCGGACCTCCAGCTCGGCGACCTGATCGTCGCCCTCTCGGCGATCCCGGCCGACGCGACTGCGCGCCACCTCGTCGGCTCGGACCAGCACGTTCCCACCGCGGCGTGGGAGCTCGTGCACGGCGCCGTCCACGTCGCGAAGGAGATCGGCCAGGCGATGCGGATCGGCCCGATCGTCTCCAGTGACCTCTTCTACAATCCGGACGACGGCCAGTACGAGCGCTGGTCGAGCCGCGGGGTCCTCGCCGTCGAGATGGAGGCGTCGGTGCTCTTCACGCTCGGCGCGCTGCGCGGCTTCGCGGCCGGCTGTCTCCTCACCGTCAGCGACGTCGTCGTCGAGGGCGAGTTCAAGCGCATCTCGGACGAGGAGCTGCGCGCGGCGGTCGACCGCATGACGAGAGTGGCGCTCGCGACGGTCACAGCTGAGCACTAAGTTCCTCGTCAACCCCGCGTCGGCGAACTGGTCGACGGGGCGGCGGTGGCCGGAGATCCATCGCGCGGCGGCGACCGCCGGTCTGAGCGGCGACGCGTTGTTCTCGGAGCGGCCGGGACACCTGACCCAGCTCGCGCGCGAGGCCGCCGACGACGGCGCGTCGCTCCTCGTCGTCATCGGCGGCGACGGCTCGGTGAACGAGGTGGCGAACGGGATCGCCGGCCGCGAGGGCGTCGAGATCGCCGTCCTGCCGCGCGGCACCGGCTGGGACTTCGTGCGCACCTACCGCATCCCGCACCGGCTCGCGGGCGCGATCGACGTCGCGCTCAACGGCCGGCCGCGCGCGATCGACCTCGGACGCGTCCGCTACCGCACGTGGGCGGGCGACGAGGCCGAGGGCTGGTTCGCGAACATCGCGAGCGCCGGCATGAGCGGCGCGATCGCGCAGCGCGCGAACGAGACGACGAAGGCCCTCGGCGGCAAGGCGTCGTACCTGCTGGCGATCTTCGCCGTCTTCGCCCGCTGGCGCGTCGGCTCCGTGCGGATCGAGGTCGACGGCGAGGCGCGCGAGGGCCGGATGCACGACGTCGTCGTGGCGAACGGGCGCTACTTCGCCGGGGGGATGATGATCTGCCCCGAGGCGCGCTCCGACGACGGGCGCTTCGACGTCTTGCTGATCGGCGACCTGACGAAGCGCGACCTCCTCGTCACGCTGCCGAAGGCCTATCGCGGCAGGCACCTCCCGCACCCGAAGGCGGAGCTCCTGCGCGGCGCCGCGGTGACAGTGGACGGCGGGCAGCCGCTGCCGATCCAGCTCGACGGCGAGCAGCCGGGCACGACGCCGGCGCGCTTCGAGGTCGTCCCGGGGGCGCTTCGGCTACGCGTTCCCGCTTGACGAGGTCTTGCGCGCGCGCGGCTTGGCCGCCGTCGTCCTCCTGGGAGTGCTCGGCGCCGACAGCGCCTCGACCCTCTTCTCGAGCTCGGCGACGCGCTTCTCGAGCGCGTCGATCCCGCGGATGCGCTTCTGCATCTCGTCCATCCGGTCGCGCAGCGCCTGCGCGGCGCCGAGCAGCCGGTCGGCGCCCGGGGCGTCCGAGAGGCGCTGGATCGCCTCCTCGCCCCGGTCGGCCAGCATCGTCAGCAGATCCTTCGGTTCCCGTACAGCCATCCCGTTACCTCCTCGTCGGCGTTCTAAGGCGCCGACTTGGCGGCACCGTCGTCAGGACGCGCGGGCTTTGCCCGTGCGTCCGTCTGAAACGACCGGTCGACCGGTCTGGATTCATCGACACGATGATGAGGAAGCCTACGGGTGGACGACGACCGGCGTGCCGGCCGGCGTCGTGCGGAAGAGCCTCAGCAGGACCGGGTTCGGCAGGCGGATGCAGCCGTTCGAGACCGCGTGGCCGATCGAGCCCGGCTGGTTCGTCCCGTGGATCGCAACGGGGCCGCCCTGTGTCCAGCCGGTGAGGACGTTCGAGAACGCGGAGATCCCGATCGCGCCCGGGCCGTAGGGGCCGTTCGGATTGGTCGGGATCAGGCGCTGGTTGACATAGAAGCGGCCGTACGGGGTCGGCGTCGCGCCGGAGCCGACGGCCACGCGCGCGCGCAGCACGAGTCGCCCGCGGCGGAAGAAGCTGAGCCGCCGCGCCGAGACGTCGACCTCGATGCGCGTCCGGACCCGCGTCACCCAGAGGGCGCGAGCGCGGACGTAGCCGGAGGCGCCGTTCGGGCGCATCGGGAGCAGGACGTGGTACCAGGTCGCCCGGCACGAGCGGTCGCGGACGACGCCCTTCACGCCGAAGACCGTCGGGACACCGTTCACGTTCTCGAGGCCGAAGTGGGCGAACGCGGCGCGGCCGGGCCGGCGGTAGGCGCGAACCGGACGCTGCACGACGGCCGCGTACGCGACGCGCGTCGAGCCGAGCCGCCGCAGGCCCGGCTCGCAGCCGCGGGCCTTGGAGGCGTGGGGCGGCGTCGTCTTCGAGGCCCCCGCGTCGGCGTGACCACCGCAGGCGGCGAGGAGGAAAGTGGCGGCGACCAGACCCCAGCTCCGCACGGTCATGCCCGGGATTGTCACAACTTCTTCACCCTTTCGGGCGTCGTAGGTTCAGAACCCGAGGCTACCGTGAGATCGACGTGACGAAGCCCACTCCGCGGCCCGAGCAGCAGGCTCATCGGCACGACGCCGTGACCCGTCACGCCCTTCGCCAGCGCGAGGGGATCCCGTACGAGGTGGAGCGCGTCGTGTGCCTCGGCTGCCGCCGCGTCCTCTCGGAGCGGACGCTCCGGCGCGCCGCGGCCTAAGGCGCCGACTTGGCGGCGCCGACCATCAGGACGTGCGGGCTTAGCCCGCGCGTCCGACTGAAACGACCGGTCGAGCCGCCCGGAAATCCGTAACGGCCATAAGCGCCGACTTGCCGGCGCCGACCATCAGGACGTGCGGGCTTAGCCCGCGCGTCCGACTGAAACGACGGGTCGAGCCGCCCGGAATCCGTAACGGCCACTAGGCGCCGATCAAGCGCTCGGCGACGGCCGCGAGCACCTCGCCGGCGCTTCCGTCCACCTTGAGCGTCGCCCGCGCGTCGAGCGCCGTGGGGCCGCGGTTGACGATCGCGACCTCCCCGCCCGCGGCTAGCGTCTCGAGCGGCAGGCCGGCCACCGGATGCACCTCGAGCGCCGAGCCGACGACGAGCAGGAGCGCCGCCTCGCGCGCGAGCTCGAAGGCGTCCTCGATCGCCTTCACGGGCAGGAGCTCGCCGAAGAAGACGACGTCGGGCTTGAGGATCGCGCCGCACCTCGGGCATGGCGGCGCATCCTCCTCGGCCAGCAGCTCCAACACGCGTGCGAGCGGGTACGAGGCGCCGCACCCGGGGCACGACGAGGTGCGGATCGAGCCGTGCACCTCGACGACGTCCCGGCTCCCGGCGCGCTCGTGCAGGCGGTCGATGTTCTGCGTGATCACCGCGCGGACGAAGCCCGCCTCCTCGAGCCGTGCGAGCGCGCGGTGCGCCGCGTTCGGCTCCGCCTCCGTGAGAACCGCGAACCGCGGCGCGTAGAAGCGCCAGACCTTCTCCGGGTCGAAGCGGAAGGCCTCGATCGAGCCGTACTCGAACGGGTCGAACTGCGCCCAGAGCCCCTGTGGCGAGCGGAAGTCCGGGATGCCGCTCTCCGTCGACACGCCCGCGCCCGTCAGGGCGACACAGGGCTGCCGCTCCCTGATCAGGTCGGCGAGCTGCTCCGCGCGGCTCATGCGCCGACGCTGATTCCTAGCGCAACAGGCCAGCGACGCAGACGGCGGTACCGGCAAAGCCGGCACCACCTGAAGGCGGCATCGCAAGCGACGCCGCTCATGCCCCGACGCTGATTCCTAGCGCAACAGGCCAGCGACGCAGACGGCGGTACCGGCAAAGCCGGCACCACCTGAAGGCGGCATCGCAAGCGACGCCGCTCACGCGCGCCGGCGGAGCGCGAGGAAGCCGCCGACGCCGAGCACCGCAGCGGCCAGCGCGAGCGCGCCGTCGACGAGCGCCGGGTGCTTCTTCACGAAGGAGCGTGTGTCGGGCATCCGCGCCGGCTCGAAGTCCGCGTTGAGCGTCTCCCGGCCGAGTGAGCCGCGCCGCAGCCGGTCGAGCCCGAGCACGTCGCGCGGCAGGCGGCCGAAGTCGTACTCGGGGCTCGTGCGCGGCCGGCCGCCGTAGAGCAGCTCGAGCGGCGCCGGGTGGCCGCCCTCGACGAGGATCCGCTCCGGCTGGGCGAGCACCCCGAGCCGCACCGTGCGGAGCGGCGGGTCGTCGCCGTTCGCGATCGTGATCCGCAGCCGCCGCGCGCGGACGCCGACGTCGACCGCCGGCGAACTGCGGCCGTAGTAGCGGAAGATCCGGCCGCTCGCGACGACACTCCACGGCACGCCTCGATCCCGCGCCTCGATCTCGATCGGGCGGTCGTACCGACGCGTCGTGGCGGTCACGCGCAGCTCGTCGACCGGCATGTGGTCGTAGCCGAGGTCGACGAGGAGCACGGTTCGGCGCCCCTTCTCCTGGCGCGACACGCGCGCGGCGAACTGCCGGAACACCGCGCGCTGCGCCTTCCCGGAGACGGTCGCGCCGACGATGCGGCGCACGCCGGTCGCCCGCAGCTCGAGGTAGCGGAAGTCGCTCGGCGCGAAGGTGACGACGGTGCTCCGCACGCGGCCGCCCGCGCCGGCCAGGTCGAAGATGCGCGTCGAGCCGACGGCCGTGAACGTCCGGCGGTCGTCGCTTCCGAGGACGGTCGCGCGGCCGACGAAGCTCTGTCCCGTCACCGCGAGGTCGACCCGGTCGTGCACCCGATGGCCCGGGCCGAGGTCGAGCAGCGCGACCGCCTGCCCGCCGCGACGGCCGCTGTCGAGGACGCGCACCTGCTCCGGCGGCGCCGGCTCGGCCTCCGGGAGCGGGCGCCACGGCACCTGTTCCCCCTTAGCGTCCACGATCCTGAGGTCCGGGAAGCCGATGTCGGCATGGCCGTAGAGCGGCCCGTCGGGCTGGAACGCGATCGGCCCGCCCGCCGGGGCCCGCAGGACGCGCTCGTAGCGGAACTCCCGCCGGTCGACGCCCGCGGCGGCCGCCGGAGCGGCGAGGACGAGCGCGCCCGCGCCGACGAGGGCCGCGCGCCTCACGGCCCGACCTCCCGCCGAACCCGCTGGTAGGCGAAGGCGCAGGCGATGAGGAGGAGGCCGAGCCCGACGAATGAGCCGACGCGGTAGATCGAGTCGAGCGTCGCGAGGTCGACGAGGAAGACCTTCACGATCGCGATCGCGAGCAGGCCGAGCCCGCCCAGCCGCAGCCGCCGGCGATCGGTGAGGAGGCCGGCGACGACGGCGGCCACGCCGGCCGCGCTCCAGAACGCGCTCAGGAGCAGCTGGCCGCCCTGGGTCGTGCCGGTCGCGGCAGTCGCGCCCGAGGCGTCGACGATCCCGACGGAGACGAAGTAGACGAGAAGCGCTCCCGCGACGCTCTCGAGGATCTCCCGCCAGGGCGCGAGGCGGCCGATCACGAGCCGCGAGGCAAGGGCCGCGGCGACCGCGACCACGGCGACGCCGATCAGCCCCTTCGCCGCGTCGTCGAGCCCGTTCGCGAGCGCGTCGGGCGGGGCCTCGAAGACGAGGACGTGGCCGAGCGCGAGCGTGAGGAAGCCGAGCGCGCCGACCGTCGCCCGCTCGTCCTGCGTCCGCCCCGCGAGCCAGGCGAGGAGGACGGCGTGCACGGCCCAGCCGACGACGAGCGCCGGGCCGCTCAGGGCGAGCGCGAAGCCGATCGCCGAGATCGCCGTGCCGAGCGCGAGGAGCAGCGCGCCGATCTGCGGGCTGATCCGGCCGCGGAGGGTCGCGAGCCCGAGCGCGAGGTGGGCGGCCGCGACGCCGAGCACCCAGACGGTCGCCTCGGCGCTGCGGCCGGCGTCGTCCAGGAGGCCCCAGCCCGCGCCCGCGACGAGCACGACGTCCGCGAAGGGGAGCATGGCCGAGGAGATGCGGAGCTCCGGGATCGGCACGCGCACCTCGTGCGCGAGCGCGGCGACGACGTAGAGCACCCAGAAGAGCGCGAGCACCGCGAGCGCGGGCCCGAGGTGATGCCGCTCGTCGGCGAGCCAGTCGAGGAGCTGAGGGACGCCGACGACGAACGAGCCGAACGCGAGCCACGGCCACCGTTGCCAGACCAGCACCGCCACCGCGGCGACGAGCGCGACGGCCATGAAGGCGAGGCTCGCGGACGACGTGCCGGCGCCGACGAGGACCGGCGCGAGCAGCGCGCCGAGGATGCCGATCCCGCCGACGACCTGCGACGACCACCGCACCGCGACCGCCGCGGCGACGGCGCCGACGAGGCCGGCGACCACGAGCCCGGCCGCCTCCGCGATCACGTCGTAGACCACCGTGCCGACGACGAGGCTCGCGTACAGCGAGGCGAACGAGGCCGCCGCGAGCGCGAGCGAGGCTTGCGTCTGCCCCTGCCGCTCGTGCAGCCAGAGCGCGATGCCGAGCAGAGCCGACGAGGCGACGAACGCGAGCGCGACGCGGGTCGGCTCGTCGATCCAGCCGCGGCTCACGGCCATGACGAGGAAGAACACGGCGCCGAGGACGACCGCCGACCCGCCGAGCCAAGCGAGGACGCGGCCGCCGAACACCTCCTCCAGGCTCACCTCCTGCTGCCACATCGGCTCACGCGGCGGCGGCGGCGGCGCGGCGGGCGGGTGCATCTGCGGCGGAAGCGGCGCGGGCGCAGGAGCGGGAGGCTCCTCCACCCGGAGCAGACGCTCCAGGCGTTCGAGCCGCCTCTCGATCGCTTCGATGCGAGTCTCGTCAACCATCACACGCTCTCCTGTGTCGTGGTCATAGCAGCCCTGCTATGATTATAGCGTGTTTGCTATGCGTGTCAAGCCTTTATGGTCACGTTTCGTGGCTGATCGGCACTACCCCTTCACGACTGAAGTGAGCGTGCGCTTCGCCGAGACGGACGCGCAAGGGATCGTCCACAACTCGGTCTACCTCGTCTGGTTCGAGCTCGCGCGGGTCGAGTACCTCGCGCGCTTCGCCGGCGGCTACCAGGCGCTGCGCGACCAGGGCATCGAGGCGCTCGTCCTCGAAGCGAACGTCCGCTACCTCGTGCCGGCGCGCTTCGCCGACACCGTGCGGATCCACGCGAGCTGCGGCGACGTGCGCGGCGCGCGGTTCCGCTACGAGTACCTCGTCGAGCGGAACGGCGAGCGGATCGCGGACGGGACGACGCGCCACGCCACCGTCGACGCGCGCACGCTCCGCCCGACGCGCGTGCCGGAGTGGCTCGTCGCCGCGATCGCTAGGGCTGAGACGGGCGCGTCGTCTTCGCCGGCGCCGTCGTCGTCGTAGTCGTCACCGTCGTCCCGGTCGTCGTCGTGGTGGTCGTCGTCGCCTTCTTCGGCTTCGGCTTGGGCTTGCGCTTCGTCCCCACCCGGACGACGGCCGGCTCGGAGCGGTACGACGAGTACCACGTCGTGTCGGCGATCAGCTTGCCGCCCGCGTCGTAGACGCGACGGCGGACGCTCGTCGTCCGCGCCGGCTCGCCGCTCGACTCGACCACCTTCTTGCCGACCGGAAGCGCCGGGTCGCGCACGCGCTCGACGGGCGGGCTCCCGCGCGCCTGGAGCGGCGCCGTCTCCGTCTCCACGCGGCGGTGCGTCGGCGTGCCGTAGAGCGAGACGACGAGCGACGACGGACCGACGAACGTGCGGAGCAGGAGCCAGTGGCCGGTGTCGTTCACGAAGCGCAGGTCGATGCTCGGGTAGTCGACGGTGGCGTCCCGTCCCTGCGGGTAGTGGCTGATGTAGAGCGCGTGGTTCGTCCGGGCGGTGATCGGCAGGCCGGCCTCGTACGCGGCGTTGAAGACCGTGGTCGAGACCTGGCACACGCCGCCGCCGAGCCCCGTCCTCAGCTCGCCGTTGATGATCACCGGCGCCTCGCGGAAGCCCTTGGCCGCAGTGCGCTCGCCGGTGGTGCGGTTGAAGGAGAACTCCCGGCCCGGCGGGATCAGGTGGCGGTCGACGAGGTGGGAGACGAGCTGGACGTTGTGGATCCGGTTCGGCTCGCCGCCGTAGATGGTCTCGTAGCTCGAGACGAGGCCGGTGATCCCCATGCGGCGCGCGTCGGCCGTGGAGCGGGCGGGGGCCGACCGCTGCACGGCGACCTGGGCCACGCGGTTAGTGCGGGAGAGGGCCGCCGCGAGCAGCCCGCGCGCCGTCGCCGGCACGTCGAGCGAGAGGCCGCTCCGGGCCGGGACGATCCGGATGCCCGTCGTCGTCACGGCGAAGTCGGCGTCGCGCGCCGGGCGATCGATCGTCTTGGCCAGCCTCGCGAACCAGCGGTCGGCCTCGGCGCCGCCGATCGCGAGGGTGCGCCGCCCGTCGCGCGGCAGCGAGAGGAGCTGCGCGAGGCGCCAACTGGGCAGGCGCCAGCGCGTCGGGCCGAGCTCGAGCCGCACCGGCGCGGCAAGCGCGATCTCCGCCTTCGCCTTCGCGGCGGCGAGGTCGGCGGCGGTAAGGCGCGCCGAGTCGCCCCGCACCGGGAGGGCGACCGGCCGGCGCGTGAGCCCCGCGAGCGCGTGGACGACGAGGTCGGCGGCCTCCATCCGGTCGAGCACCCGCCCCGGACGGCCGGGCACGACGACCGGCGTCAGCCCGCGCAGCCGGATCGACGGCTCACGTCGCGGTCGGTGCAGGGCGCGCGCGAAGCGGTCGAGCTCGTAGTCGAGCGCGGCCTGGTAGACGCGGACGGGCGGCTCGACGTCGGCGCCGAAGACGCGCACCTCGATCCGCCGGAAGCCCCGGAGCGGCGCGGCGCCTCCGCCCTGTCGGGCTGCCGAGGCGACCGCCGCGCCCCAGTCGACGTCGACGCCCATCTGGCGCGGCCGGAGCTGCCAGCGCCGGCCGGCCGCGGTGAAGACGACGGGCACGCCGGCGAGCGCGCGCGAGCGGCGCTCGAGGAAGCGGCGCGCGTGGTCGGTCGAGAGGCCGCCGACGTCGATCCCGCCGATGCGGACGCCGTCCGCCAGCGTGGACGGAGAGCCGGCGAACGCAAGCCCGAAGAGCGCGCCCAGAGCACCGACCACGAGGCCACCGACGAGCGTACGCTGCCACGTGAGCCTCGCGCTCCTCGGCCTCCGGACACGGCTTCGCGGACGTCGTGCAGGCGCCTGAAAGGGCACGGAGAAGCGAAGGATACGTGCCGGTTCGGGCCTAGCCGCTAAGCCGGCCTGGGCAGGAAGATCTCGCGCGCGATGACGAGCCGCTGGATCTGCGACGTCCCCTCGTAGATCTGGAAGAGCTTGGCGTCGCGCATCAGCTTCTCGACCGGGTACTCCTTCATGTAGCCGTAGCCGCCGAAGATCTGCACGGCGTCGGTCGTGACCTTCATGGCCGTGTCCGCGGCGAAGCGCTTCGCGTACGACGACTGGAGCGTCGCCCGCTTGCCCTGGTCGTGCAACCACGCCGCCTGCCAGACGAGGAGCCGCGCGGCCTCGATCTCCGTGGCCATGTCCGCGATGAGGAAGTTGACGCCCTGGTTCATCGCGATCGGCTGGCCGAACTGGACGCGCACCTTTGCGTACTCGACTGCGTACTCGTAGGCCGCCTGCGCCACGCCGACCGCGCCCGCGGCCGTCCCCGGGCGCGTGAAGTCGAGCGTCTTCATGGCGATCTTGAACCCGTCGCCCTCGTTGCCGAGGAGGTTCTCGACCGGCACGCGCACGTCCTGGAAGGCGATCGCGGACGTGTCCGTCGCGCGCTGGCCCATCTTGTCCAGGTGCCGTTCGACGACGACGCCGTCGAGGTCGGCGGGGACGACGAAGGCGGAGAGGCCGCGGTGCCGCTTCGACTTGTCCGTCGAGGCGAAGACGACGAGCCAGGCCGCGTGGCCCGCATTCGTGATGAACATCTTCGAGCCGTTCAGGACGTACTCGTCGCCGCGCCGGACGGCCGTCGTCTGGATCCCGGAGACGTCGGAGCCCGCGTTCGGCTCCGTCAGGGCGAAGGAGCAGAGGATCGGCTCGTCGACGAGCGGCGCGACGAAGCGGCGCTTCTGCTCTTCCGTCCCGGCGATGAGCACCGGCGCCGCGCCCAGCGTGTTGGCGGCGAGCGACGTCGCCATTCCGGAGCAGCCCCAGGCGAGCTCCTCGCCGATCAGCATCCCGTCGAAGCCGGAGAGCTCGAGACCGCCGTATTCGGCCGGGACGTGCGCGTTCAGCAGGCCGAGCTCGTGCGCCTTCGCGATCACGTCCGCGGGGTGCGTCGAGTGCTCGTCGTACTCGGCCGCGCGCGGCCGGATCTCCTTCGCGGCGAACTCGTGCGCGAGCTCGCGAAGCGCCTTCTGCTCGTCGGTGAGGGCGAACGAGATGCCGCCCGCGGTCGCTATCGCCATGCCGCCTTCCAGTTGATTGACTAGTCAGTCAAAGCGTAGCGCGCTCCTCGGTAGGCTCCTAGTCGTGGCGAACGACTGGCGCGACGACCGGGTCGGCTCGGCGCTTCGAGGCGAGAACCCGCTCGTGATGGCGCGGATGCGGAGCGGCTTCGCCGTCATCGGCGACACGCAGCACCTGCCGGGCTACTCGCTGCTTCTCACCGACGATCCGTCCGTCGACCACCTGACCGACCTCGACTGGGAGCGGCGGAGGCAGTTCCTCTTCGACCTGTCGCTGATCGGGGAGGCGGTGCAGCGCGCATGCCGGGAGAACGGGCTGCGCCGGCTCAACTACGAGGTGCTCGGCAACGCCGAGCCGATCCTGCACGGGCACGTCCACCCGCGCTACGACTGGGAGCCGCCGGAGAGGATCACCGGCCCTGTGTGGCGCTATCCGAAGGAGCTCCGGAACGATCCGCGCTACGCGTACTCGGACGAGCAGCACGGCGAACTGCGCGCGGCGATCAGCGCCGAGCTGCACGCCCTCCTCGAGCGGGCGCACTAGAGCAGGAGACGGAGGCGCTCGAGCGCCGCTGGCGGGTCGTGCCGGAACTGCGCCCACCGGCCGACGAAGGCGCGCTCGGGCTGCCCGCGAGCGGCGCCTGTGCCGACCGGGTTGGTCGGTGGAAGTACCCGCTCCAGGACCCGAGGACCGAAAACGCCCTTCAGGTGGTGGAGGCCGAGGGTGTCGCACCGTAGCCGCCGGCCGAGCGGCCGACGCGGTCTCGCGAGCACGCACCGCCTGGCTACGGCTCGTGCCGCGCACCTCGCGAGCGCCAGCGCTGCCTAAAAGGGACCGGTCCGCAAATGCGTGTTGACAGAGAGCGCCCGACGGCGGGAAAATGTTTTATCGCATACGGGCTAAGGCGTTTGTCGCAATCGCAGGTCTCGGCGTTGCATGCGCCGTGACTTGCGCCGTCTCCGCATTCGCGGCCGTGAACTACGTCTACAAGGCCGCAAATACCGGCCCTGGCGGCATGGGCAACGACTTCACCGTCTACTACTGCAACTACAACGACTCCTGCGCCGCCGACTTCCCCGGGTGGACGAAGTCGATCTACGGACTGTCGGACGGCTCCTGGGTGGCGACCGTAGCGGCTTTCAACGATTGCTCCACGAGCAAGGCGCACCTCGGGCCGTCGAGCAACTACGGCTACACGTACGTGCAGTCGAAGTGCAAGAACGTCGACACGTTCACGCTCCTCCTCATCTGCAACACGACGAGGCCGTCGTGACCAGGCGACTGGTCGTCGGACTCCTGTGCGCCGGCGCTGTGGGAGGGGCGGCGGTCGGTGCTCTCGCCGGTATCGGAAGCGGGTCGGCGCCGCGACCTCCGGCGGCGGCACTCAACGAGACTTCGGGCGCGCTCGCGGTCACGCCCGCGGACGCACTCGATCTCGCGGACGCCGTCAACCGCTGGAGCGACGAAGCCGCGCGCTTCCACGGCGCCGGGCCCGGGACGCCGCTCCCAGGTCAGGCGAGGAACCTCCTCGCCGGCGTCGGGCGTGCCGGCGACACTGTGACCGCGTTCCCGACGAGCCGGGGGCTGGTGTGCTTCGAAATCAAGGCGGCGGGCACCTGCGGATCCCTGGACACCCCGAGCGGCGTCACCTGGGCGATCCTCTCCACACGCGGCAACTCGCGCGTCTTCGGCGTCGCATCCGATGCCGTCGCCCGCGTGCAGGTGGATGTGGACGGCGTCCTCCACGACGCCGTCCTCCGCAACAATGCCTTCCACTACCAGCTCGCTTCCACACTCGACGACAGCGCAGTACGAGGTCTCCTCGTGACGTGGAGGGACGGATCGCACCACGCCGCCTCCGCCAGGAGCAGCGCCGGCAACCGCTGAGCTAACTACCCGTACCGGGCGCGGAAGCGGAGCACGCGCGCCACATGGGCGTCGAGCTCACCGCGGCGGGCGAGCGGGAGGAGCTGCTCGACCGCGGCCTGGGCGTGCTTGGTGCTCGTGAAGAGGAGCAGGTCGGCGCCGGCACGCGCGGCTGCGACCGGCCAGTCGGACGGCGGGTGCTTGACGATCGAGAGCGAGTCCGTGATCGCGACGCCGCGGAAGCCGGTCGAACGGAGCAGGCGGTAAGCCGCCGGCTCGAGCGAGGCGCGCCGGCGGCCGAAGGCCCCGTAGAAGGCGTTGTTCACCATCACGCACGGTGCGCCCGCGGCGACGGCAGCCCGGAATCCCGCGATCTCCCGCGGACGGAGGACGGCGTTCACGTGCGGCCGGTCGTCGGTCGAGACCGCGGCCGAGCCGAGTCCTGGGAAATGCTTGGCGCACCAACCTTCCCCCGTCGCCGCGAGACCGCGCCCAAACGCGAGCCCGATGCTCGCCCGGCGGAACTCGCGCGCGCCGAGCGGGCCCTCCGGCGAGTCGAGGACCGGCGCAAGGTCGACGCCGACGCCCGCACGGCGGAGCGCGATCCCCGCGGCTCGCCCGGCCGCGAGCGCCTGCGCCTCCGTGGCGTACGCGGCGGCCGGCCGGGTGGGCGGCAGGTCCCGGAAGGCGCGCGTCGCGCCGCCTTCTTGGTCGGCGAAGACGAGCGCGCCCGGCGGGCGCGGCGCGTTGCGGGTCGAGCGCTGGACGAGGACGCCGCCGACGCCGGGCGGCGCGGGCAGGCCGGAGACGACCACGAGCGCCGCCTTCTGGCGCGGCGTCAGATCGGCGACGGCGGGCCGCCCCGCCACGGTCAGCGCGACGACGGCGTGGAGGAGAGCGGCACCCAAGGCGCGGAGCCTAGACTCTTCCCGATGCCCGACGGTCCTGCGCGCCGTTGAGCCGGCGCGGCGCGCTGCTCTTCGCGGCGATGTGCGTGATCTGGGGCATCCCGTACCTGATGATCCGCGTCGCGGTCCGCGAGCTCGCGCCGGTGACGCTCGTCTTCCTGCGCACGGGCCTCGCGGCGCTCCTTCTCGTGCCGCTCGCGGCGCGGCGTCGGGAGCTTCGGCCGCTCATCGCGCGCTGGCGCCCGCTGCTCGCCTACACGGCGATCGAGGTCGCGCTGCCGTGGTTCCTGCTCTCGCACGCGGAGACGAAGCTGACGAGCTCGCTGACCGGGCTCTTGATCGCGGCGGTTCCGCTCGTCGGCGCGCTGATCGTCTCGCTCTCCGGCGAGCGGGAGCGGCTCGGCGGCCGGCGCTGGCTGGGGCTCCTGGTGGGCCTCTGCGGCGTTGCGGCGATCGTCGGCCTCGACCTCGGCCACGTCGACGCGGTCGCGCTCGTCGAGATCGCGCTCGTCGCGGTCTGCTACGCGGTCGGACCGATCATCCTGTCGCGGCAGCTGAACGACGTGCCCGCGCTCGGTGTCGTGGCCGCCTCGCTCGCGCTCTCGGCGGTCGCCTACGCCCCGCTCGCGGCCCTCCGCTGGCCTGAGCGCATGCCGTCGGCGCACGCCGTCGAGTCGGTGGTCGGCCTCGCCGTCGTCTGCTCGGCCGCGGCATTCCTGATCTTCTTCGCGCTGATCGCCGAGGTCGGCCCGGTGCGCGCGACGGTCATCACCTACGTGAACCCGGCCGTCGCGGCCGTCGTGGGGGTGCTCCTCCTGGACGAGCACCTGACGGCCGGGATGCTGCTCGGCTTCGCGCTCGTTCTCGCCGGCTCCGTGCTCGCGACCGGGCGCGCACCAGAGGCCGTCCCGGAGCCGTAGCCGTAGACTGGCGCGCGTGGACTTCGAGCTCACCGACGAGCAGCGGCTCCTCCAGGACACCGTGCGGCGCTTCGTCGAGGACCGGATCCTCCCGAACGCGGTCGAGAACGACATCGCGCACCACCTCGACATGGGCGCTATCGATGGCATGGCCGAGCTCGGGATCCTCGGAATCACGATCCCCGAGGAGTACGGCGGCGCAGGGCTCGACTTCGTCTCCGAGGCCCTCGCGTGCGAGGAGATCGAGCGCGGCGAGGCCGCCTTCCGCACGCTGATCTCCGTCCATGTCGGCCTGAACTCGCTCTCACTCCTGCGCTATGCGAGCGAGGAGCAGAAGCAGCGCTGGCTCGTCCCGCAGGCGAGCGGCGAGAAGATCGCCTGCTTCGGCCTCACCGAGCCCGCGGCCGGATCGGACGTGGCCTCGATGAAGACGACCGCGCGCCGCGAGGGCGACGTCTACGTCCTGAACGGCCAGAAGAACTGGATCTCGTACGCCTCGGTCGCCGACCACGCGCTCGTCTTCGCAAAGACGGATCCGGCCGCGAAGCACAAGGGCATCTCCGCCTTCGTCGTCGAGAAGGGCACACCCGGCTTCACGACCGCCGACACCGAGAACAAGCTCGGCGTCTGGGCGGGTTCGACCGGCGAGCTCTTCTTCCAGAACGTGGAGCTGCCGGCCGAGAACCTGATCGGCGAGGAGGGCCAGGGCTTCGAGATCGCGATGTACGGGCTCGACCAGGGCCGCTTCACCGTCGCCGCCGGCGCCTGCGGCGTGATTCGCGCCTGCCTCGAGCGCTCCGTCGACTATGCGCGCGAGCGGGAGACGTTTGGCCAGCCGATCGGCAAGTACCAGTTCGTCCAGGACATGATCGCCTCGATGGTGCTCGGCTACGAGACCTCGAAGCTGCTTGTCATGCAGGCGGCCTGGATGAAGGACGAGGGCCGGCGGAACACGCGCGAGACCTCGCTCGCGAAGTGGCACGCCACCGAGTCGGCCTTCGCCGCCGCCCACAATGCGATCCAGGTCTTCGGCTCGTACGGCTACTCGGCCGAGTACGGCATCGAGCGCTACTTCCGGAACGCGCGCGCCCCGATCATCTACGAGGGCACCACGCAGATCCACAAGCTCATGCAGGCCGAGCACGCGCTCGGCTACCGGCGCCTGAACGGCCACACCGGCGAGATGGCGCCGCTCGTCTCGTGGCGCGCCCCGGGCGCGGCCGAGCCCGTCAAGGCCTAGCGTGACATCGCTTCCCGCCGAGGTGCGGGAACTCCTCGAGGCGCGCAACTTCGGGCACCTCGCGACGACGCTGCCGGACGGCTCCCCGCACTCGGTGCCGGTCTGGATCGGCGTCGAGGGCGAGCACGTCGTCTTCTTCACTCAGCCGGGGAGCCGCAAGGCGCGGAACCTCGAGCGCGACCCGCGCGTGGCGATCTCGGCCGTCGACGTCGAGAACCCTTACCGCAGCGCGCAGCTCCGCGGCCGCGTGGTCGGCACGGTCGAGGGCGAGAAGGCGCTCGAGATCATCGACCGGCTCGCGGTCAAGTACACCGGCGAGCCGTTCCCGATGCGAAGCGGCGTCGTCTTCCTGGTCGAGCCTGAGCGCGCCCGCGAGACAATCCTGCCCTTCCGGCACACGCCGTAGCGGAAGCAGCGGCCGTGAAGCCCGGAGCCTGAGCTAGCGTTTCGCCCGTGCGCAGGACGATCCTGGCGCTTCTCGTCGCCGCGGTTGCGGCGCCCGCGGCCGCCGCCTTGCCGCCCCGACACGGCCTGCTCGCGCCCGGACGCAGCCTCGGCGGCCTGCGGCTCGGCATGACGCCCGCGCAGGTGCGCGCCGCCTGGGGCTCGGACTACGGCCGCTGCCGCGGCTGCGCGCAGCCGACCTGGTACTACACCTACCGCCGCTACCACTCGCGCGGCGCCGCCGTGCAGTTCCGGCGCGGCCGTGTCGAGGCGATCTTCACGCTCTGGGCGCCGACCGGATGGAAGACAACCAAGGGCCTCTACATCGGCGACAACGTCGACCGCGTGCCGGGTCTGTACGGCACGCTCGCCCGCGCGGACTGCCCCGGGAACTACTACGCGCTGACGATGCCTTCGCCGGGCGGCGTGAACGTCATCTACGTCGTCAACGAGAAGATCTTCGGCTTCGGGCTGCTCAGCTTCCGAGCACCGATCTGTCGCTAGGACTGTCGCCGAGCGCCGCCTCGCGCTGCATCAGCCGGCCGACGAGCGGGATCACCGCGAGGATCGGCAGCGCGCACGCCGGCCAGAGCACCTGGTAGCCGTCGGTCGAGCTCAGGTACGGCGACGCGATGTCGATCGCGCCGCCGGCGAGGAGCGGGCCGACGATCAGCCCGATCCCCTTCGTCGTCGTGGCGAGGCCGGAGATCGCGCCACGGTGCTTCGGCGGCATGAGCTTGAAGAGCAGCCCCCACGCCTGCGTCATCACGGCGCCGCCCGCGATCGCGACGGGGAAGATCAGGCCGTAGTACCAGTCGTGCCACTCGCGGGCCCAGCCGCCGGCGAGCAGGCCGCCGCCGTAGACGAAGGAGCAGAAGAAGATCACGCGCCCGAGCCCGAGCCGGTCGGCGATGCGGCCCGACCACACCGCCGCGACGACGTACCCGCCCGCAACCGTCGCGAGCACGAGCGAGGCGAGCCTCGGCGACTCGTGCAGGCCGCGGGTGATGTAGAGGACGACGAAGATCCGCGCGGCGGCGAACGTTCCCTCCCACGCCGCGTTCGCGGCCAGGAAGCTCCGCACGTCGGGCTCCTCGCGCAGGATGCACCAGCTCGTCGAGAGGTAGGCGCGGAAGCCGCGGAAGACGCGGCCGTGGCCGCCGTCCTCGCGCACGAGGATAATCACCGCGCCGCAGCCGGCCGTCGTCACGACTGCCGCGACGAGGAACGGCGCCGGCGTCCACGCGTCGAGCAGGAAGCCGCCGCCGACGAGCGCGCCGCCGAGCGCGAGCCCTCGCAGCACATGCTGCACTCCTTGCGCCTTTCCGAACACGGCCGGGGAGAGCAGGTCGGGGTAAAGGCCGCGGTAGGGCGGCTCGTAGACGTAGTAGGCGAAGAAGAAGGCGAAGACGACGAGCGCCGTCGTCCAGAGGTTCGGCATGAACGGCATCAGGAGGAGGCAGAAGGCCATCGGCCCGAGCGCGGCGAGCATGAACGGCCGGCGGCGGCCGAGCGGCGTGTGAAAGGTGTCGCTCCACGGGCCGATCACCGGCGAGAGCAGGAGCGCGAAGACGCCCTCCGCACCGAGGACGAGCGCGATCAGCGTCCCCGAGCCCGTGAAGTGGCCGAGCGTGACCGGGAGGAAGGTCAGCGTCGTGATCGAGAACGCGAGACCGAACGCGCCGAGACCGAGGGTCCAGTAGAGCCGGCCGCCGGCAAGCCTGGGACGTGGCGGGGCGACGAGCTCCTGGATGCTCACGACACGATTAGCGTACTCAGGCCGGCCGGGCTTCCAGCAGCCAGCGCGCCACCTCGACGTGCATCACCTGGTCGACTCCCCAGGCGATCGCCTGTCCGGCCGCCCAGCCACGGGCGCGCTCACGGTCGAGGCCGAGCATGCAGGTCCTGGTTCAGGAGCACCTGCTCGCCCTGCTGGCGGCCAGCTCTCGCAGCGTCGCGATCACGGTGTCGAGCAGCGCCCGCTCGAAGGGCCGGCCCACGTGCTCCCAGCTCTTCGGGAGGTAGTCGATCCACCACGCCGCCTCGTCGGCCAGCGACCGGAACGGCGACGCGGCCGGCTTCCACAGGCGCGGGAGCAGGTCGACGAACACGTCCACCGCGGCCTCCTGACCGCCCGCGCTGAGGTGCGTCCCGGGCCGAGCTCGCTCGAGCAGGAGGGCGTGACGCTCCGGATCATGTGCCAGGAGCCCGATCGCGCCGTCGCCGTCCCACTCCCGCAGCGCCTCCGCCTCGTGCTCCGACTCGCGGTGCGGGAACTGGAGCTTCAGCACGGCGTCCCCTGCCGCGACCACCACGGCGTCGAAGCCGCTGCCGATCGGCCCCTCGAGCCGGAGCGACCACTGCTCCGCGCATTCCTCGAGAAGCTCCGGGACGCGGGCCAGCTAGGCGCGGCCCTCCGGCAGCTCCTCGAGCCAGGCCAGCCGCTCGTGAATCACGCGTCGACGAGCCAGCGCACCGTCTCGACGTGCCGCTCGTGCCAGTCGGTGTCGTAGGCCCACGCGAGGGTCTGGGCGATCGTCCAGCCGCGCGCCCGCTCGCGGTCGAGGCCGAGCTCGGAGGTCAGCCGGTCGAGCCGGCGCAGGACGGCCCGCTGAGAGTGGCCGAGCTCGAAGGCGCGGACGATCGGCGCCAGCGCGAACTCACGCTCGGCGAGGAGCGGCTTCGGGTCGATCGCGAGCCACGGCTCCCGCTCCGCGGCGAGGACGTTCTCGGCGTGGAGGTCCTGGCTGACGAGCACCACGTCGCCCTGTGTCTGCGGGAGCGTGTCGAGCGCATCGAGCGTGGCGTCGAAGAGCCGCCGGTCGAACCACGAATGCCGCTCGTACTGCTCCGGCAGGTACGACCGCCACCAGGCCGCCTCGTCGACGAGCGTGTGGAACGGCTCGCCGGCCGGCTTCCACAGCCGGGGCAGGAGCCCGATCAGAACGTCGAGGGCGACGTCGGCGCCGGCCTCGTAGAGCTTCGTCCCCGGCTCGCAGCGCTCGAGCAGCAGCGCATTCCGCTCCGGATCCTCGGCCAGAAGGCGGACGGCGCCGTCGCCGTCCCACACCCGCAGCGCATCCCCCTCGTGCTCGCTCTCCCGGTGCGGGTGGATGAGCTTCAGGACCGCAGGCGTTCCGTCCGGGAGCTCGGCCCGCACCGCGTACCCCACCGCCCCCGGCTCATAGGGCTCGCCGAGCCGCAGCCCCCATTCCTTGCAACAGTCTGTTGCAAGGTCGGGGACGGCTCGGAGCCACTCGGCGTGGGTCAGGTGCGCGCCGCTCCCGGCCGGGCCAGCCCGAGCGCGGCCGGCAGGCCGTACAGGTCCGGCAGCCGTTCGGCGACCTCCGGATAGCGGTTCTCGCGGTCGACGAGGAAGGCGCGCATGCCGAGCGCCCGCGCGCCGTCGACGTCGTCCTCGGGCGAGTCACCGACCATCGCGGCGTCCTCCGGCTCGACCTCGAGCAGCTCGAGCGCCGCGCGGAAGATCGTCTCGTGCGGCTTCGTCCAGCCGTGCGCCCGCGAGCCGACGGCGGCGTCGACGTCCAGCGCGTGGTGCACGACGAACGCCTCGAGATCGCGCGCGCCGTTGGAGACGAGGCCGAGCTTGAGCCCGGCGCGGCGGAGCTCGTCGAGGACGGGGACGGCATCCTCGTACAGGTCGAAGTTGCCGTGCTCCTCCCAGGCACGCTCGATCGCGACTGCGCAGTCGTGCGCGAGGTCGCCCTCGCCGCCCATGCCGCGGACGATGCGCTCGGTGAACTCGATCCAGATCTCCTCGTCGTGCACGAGCTCCGGGTGCCGCTGGAGCGCCGCGACCGCCGCGGCGCGGGCCTCCTCGTAGCACCCCGGGTCGAGGCGAAGGCCGAACTGCTCGCCGCGTCTGCGGTAGCCCTCCGGCCCGAGCTCCGGCCCCGGCTTCGCGAGCGTGAAGTCCACGTCGAAGAGGACGGCCCGCAGCGTCACGGCGCGGCGCCTAGGAGGGATTGGTGAATCGATTTCTGTCGACCGGTCATTTCAGACGGACGTGCGGAGACCCGCACGTCCTGACGACGGCACCGCAAGCGGCGCCTAGGCCGGAGTGGGCCAGCGGTAGGCCGCCGCCTGGCGGTTCGCGAGCGACGGGAGGTTGCGGCGCACCTCGAGCAGCCGCTCACGGTCGAGCTCGGCCGAGATCACCGTCTCCTCGTCCGGCGCCTGCGCAACGACTGTGCCCCACGGGTCGACGATCAGCGAGCGGCCGTAGCTTGGCTTGCCCGGCGTGGTCTCGCCGATCTGCGCCGCCGCGGCGACGTAGTTCTGGTTCTCGATCGCCCGCGCGCGCAGGAGCACGTGCCAGTGGTCCTTGCCGGTGTAGAGCGTGAAGTGCGCCGGAACCGTGACGAGCTCCGCACCCTCGAGGGCAAGGATCCGGTAGAGCTCCGGGAAGCGCAGGTCGTAGCAGACCGTCAGTCCGATCGGCCAGCCCTCGAGCCGTGCCACGACCGGCTCCTCGCCCGGCTCCTCGGCCTCCGACTCGCGGTAGCTGTGCCCGCCCACGTCGACGTCGAAGAGGTGAATCTTCCGGTAGACCGCGACGAGCTCGCCGTCCGAGTCGAAGACGAGGCTCGTGTTGGAGAGCTTGTCGCGGCCCTCGCGCCGCTCGGTGATCGAGCCGCCGACGAGGGTGATCCCGTGCCGCGAGGCCCAGCCGCGCATGGCGGCCACCGACTCGCCTTCCTCGATCGTCTCCGCCGCCTCGTGCAAGGTGTCGACGCCGCCGATCGCGTTCCACTTCTCGGGTAGGAGGACGACGTCGGCGCCGCTTGCCGCAGCCTTCGCGACGAGCCGCTCCGTCTTCTCCAGGTTCGCCGCCTTGTCGGCTCTCGTCGTGAGCTGGACGCAGGCGACGCGGATCAGGTCGGGCATCTCCCGCAGGATAGCTTTGCGCCCGTGGAAGCCGTGACCGCCCCGACCTCCCGCGTGCGCGTCTTCGAGGCGCTGCGGCACCGCGACTTCCGCCTGCTCTGGAGCGGCCAGGCGGTGTCGCTCCTCGGCGACATCGCCTTCCTGACCGCGCTCGGGTGGAAGGCGTTCACGCTGGCCGGCTCGGCGCGCCTCGGGATCGTGCTTCTCGGCCTCGCCGCCGGCGAGCTCGCCACGCTTCTCATCGGAGGCGCCCTCGCCGACCGCTACGAGCGGCGGCGGATGATGATCGTCTCGGACGTCTGGCGGTTCGTCGCGGTCGGCGCGCTGGCGGCCGTCGACGCGACGGGGCACCTGACCTTCCCGATCCTCGTCGCGCTCGCCGTGATCGTCGGACTCGGCGACGGGTTCTTCTATCCCGCAGTCGGCGGCATCATCCCGCTCGTCGTCGAGCAGCCGGCGCTTCCGTCGGCCAACAGTCTCATGGGCGTGGCCCGCTGGGGCAGCGTGATGGTGGGGCCGTCGCTCGCCGCGTTCGTCTACGACGGCGGAGGCGCCTCGGTCGTCTTCGCCTTCGACGCGGCGACCTTCCTCGCCTCGGCCGCGCTCATCTCCCGGGCGCAGCCGCGGCCGATCCAGGGCTCGTCCGGCGAAGGGACGCTGCGCGAGATCCGCGAGGCGACGGGCTACGTCGCGCGCATCCCGTGGCTGTGGGTGACGATCACGCTCTTCGGCGTCGTGATCACGCTCCAGTACGCGCCGCAGCAGGTCCTGCTGCCGAAGCTCGTGCACGAGCACTTCGGCCGCGGCGTGGGCGCGTACGGCCTGCTCGTGACCTCGCTCGGCATCGGCACCGTCCTCGGGACGCTCGCCTACGGCCAGCTCCAGCCGCGGCGGAAGCGCGGCGTGATCGCCTACGTCCTCTGGCTCGTGAACAGCTTCGCGATCGCGGGGGTCGCGCTGGCGCCCTGGTTTCCCCTCGCCTCGGCGCTCGCGGTCGTCCGCGGCGCGTGCCTCGCGTTCGGCATCGCGATCTGGGAGACGATGCTCCAGGAGCTCGTCCCGGAGCACCTCCTCGCCCGCGTGATCAGCCTCGACTTCTTCGGCAGCTTCGCGCTGATGCCGATCGGGCTCGCCGTGTGGGCGGCGATCGCGAACCTCGCCGCGCCCGGCACGATGATCGCGGCCGGCGCGTTCATCTCGTGCGTGCTCGTGTCGACCGCGCTTACCCGCCGCTGGCTGTGGGAAGTCGACTGACGTGCGGACGCCGGCGGAGATCCTCCGCGACGCGAGGACGATCGCGATGGTCGGCGCCTCCCCACGCGCGAACCGCCCGAGCCACGGCGTGATGCGCTACCTGCTCGAGCACGGCTACCGCGTGATTCCGGTCCGGCCGCGCGACTGCGACGAGGTGCTCGGCGTGCCGTGCGTCACCTCGCTCGCGGAGATCGCAGGTCCGGTCGACCTGGTGGACGTCTTCCGGCGGCCGGAGTTCTGCGCGGACGTGGCCCGCGAGGCCGTGGCCGGCGGCGCTGGCGCGCTCTGGCTCCAGCTCGGAATCGTGTCGCCCGAGGCGCGGCAAATCGCGCTCGACGCGGGCCTCGACTACGTCGAGGACCTGTGCACGGCGGTCGTCCACGCCCGGGAGGTGGCCTGATTCCGGTCTACTGGAAGCCGCGCTACGCGACCCGCGCCATGCGCCACCGCGCGTGGGCGAAGCGCGACCGCGCGCGCGAGGAGGCGCTGCGGCGGACGCGGCCGCCGTCGCTCCTGCGGCGTTTCCTGGCGCGCCTGCGCAGGAATACCTGAGTCATGTCCTACGGGCTCCTTCTCCTGCGCGTGGTCGTGGGCGGGACGATGGCCGCCCACGGCGCGCAGAAGCTCGTCGGCTGGTTCGACGGCCCGGGCCTCGGCGGCGTGCAGAAGATGCTCGGGAGCTTCGGCTTCCGGTGGCCTGCGCTCATGGCGCTGGGCCTTGCCCTCACCGAATGCGCGGGCCTGCTCTTCGCGGTCGGGTTCCTGACGCCCTTCGCCGCGCTCGGCATCGCGGTCGTGATGGTGAACGCCGTCGCGCTCGTGCACTTCAAGAACGGCTTCTGGAACGGCAAGGGCGGCTACGAGTTCAACCTCGTGCTGCTGACCGTGGCCGTCGCCGTGAGCGCAACCGGCCCTCGCCGCTTCTCGCTCGACCGAGCGCTCGGGTGGGACGACAACCTGAGCGGCCTGTGGTGGGGCGTCGGCGTCCTCGGCGCTGCGGTCGTGCTGAGCCTCCTGACGATGAACCTGGGGCGGCGACGCGAACGTCTGCGTCAAGCGGCCGCCGCGTAAGGAGGGGGCTCGCGGGGGAACCAGGGGTTCCCCCGCGCCTAATCGGGGTGCCCAGATTTGAACTGGGGACCTCTCCGACCCGAACGGAGCGCGCTACCAGGCTGCGCCACACCCCGAAGCCTCGAGAAGGTTAGCGCCTCCTGAAGGAGGGGGTTCACGGGGGAACCATGGGTTCACCCGTGCTGTCGTACGGAGGCGCTACCAGGCTGCGCCACACCCCGAGCCCGGAAAGGTTAGCGTCTCGGTGTGGAGCCGACCGAGCACGAGCATGACGAGGAGCAGCCGGAGGGCGAGTACCGCTTCTACGTCCCGCCGGAGCAGGAGGGCGGCGTCTACGCGAACACGCTTGGCGTCTGGCACACGGCGTACGAGTTCACCCTCGACTTCGCGGCGATGCAGCCCGTCCAGCCGCCCGATCCGGAAGAGGAGCACGGGACGCCAATCGTGCCGTGCCGCGTCGTCTCGCGCGTCCGGATCCCGGTCACGCTGCTCTTCGACGTCATGCGGGCGCTGAACGACAACCTGGCCGCCTACGAGAGCGCGTGGGGCGAGATCAAGCGCCCCGAGCAGGAGGAGCAGGCGGAATAGCCTCGTCCGTTTTGGCGTCTATCGCGCGAAGGAAGGCGCCTCCACGATTTCGGGCGGTGCACGAATCGCTCTTCGACCTCAGCCTTGGTGCGTTCGCTGCGATCGGGCTGCCGGTGACCTTTTGCAGCTCGTTTGCCGCTCTGATCTACGTGGTGCGGCGCGCCACGACGGAACGCGTAAGCGAAGCAATCAACGTCGGAACCGCGGTGGGGTTGGTGCTCGGGATACTTCTTGCCGCGGTCGTCTTCGTGAACGGAACTTGACGTGACCGATCCCCTTCCGCGGTGGCCACTCGTGGTGGCCGGCCTCGTTGCGGCCGTCAGCGGCGGAATCAGCCTGGCGCTCGGGATCGACGTCAACTGGCTGATCATCGGCAACACAGCCTTCGGTGGACTGCTGCTTGCGTGGGTCTTGCTCAGGCACCCGCCGTCACCGGCGCCCGAGCCGCCGGAGGTCGATGAGGAGTTCGTTCGCCGCCTCGAGGCGCTCGCCGCGCGGATGCGAGAGGAGCTCGAGGCGCGCCGAGCCGCCACTCCCCGCTACTAGCGCAGAAGCTCCGCGATCGCCTCGACACACGCGTCGGGCCGCTCGCCGATCACGAGATGGCCGCAGTCGGGGACGATGCGGAGCGGCGCGCGCAGCCGCCGCGCGTACTCGATCGCGTCCGCGACAGGAACCATGCGGTCGTGCGCGCCGGCGAGCACGAGGCACGGGCAGCGAACCTCGCCGAGGTCGATTCGCGGGTCGTCCGCGACGAGCGCGCGGCCGGCGCTCAGGACGTCCGTGTGCAGCACGGGGCCGGCGAGGAATCCCTCGACGGCGGCCGGCGACAACGCGGCCGGATCCGCGACCAGGAACCAGCCGAACACCGGGTAGCGGAGCCACTCGATCCGCGCGACGAGCCGGCGAAAGGGCGCGACGAAGCGCGCGGGCCGGGCGAGGACGAGCGTCGTGACGGCGGCCTCCCGAGCGCGGGTGCCCGACGAGATGCCCGCGGCAGAGGCGAGGAGGAGCGCGCGCACCGCATCCGGCCGGCGCAGCGCGAGCCGAAGCGCCACCAAGCCGCCGAGGGAGTGGCCGACGACGCCTGCCGGGAGGAGCCCCTCACGTTCGGCCACCGCGGCCACCACGTCGGCGAGCGGCGTCAGGCTCGGCGCCGCCGGCAGGGGCGACGAGCCGCCGTGGCCCGGAAGGTCGAGTGCGAGAACGCGGTAGCTCGGCGCGAGCACCGGCGCGAGCTCGACCCAGTTCGACGCCGCTCCGCCGAGCCCGTGTACGAGGACGAGGGACGGCCCGCTCCCGCCGACGAAGTAGCGGACGCGCGCGCCGCGCACGGTCGCCCACCGCTCCTCGAGCCCGGTGAGGGACGGCTCCGTTGCGCCCGTCACGGGCGGCGATTATCCTTGGTGCGCGATGAGCACCCGAGGGGGGCGGGACCTTTGATTCCCGCAGCGGCAAACTGATGGTCTCACGGAGCCCGTCCGCGCCACGTGCCGGCGGGCTTTTTGGTGGCCGGAGAGGAGCGACATGGCGAACCACCTGACGCCTGACGAGCTGTCGAAGGAGCTTGGCATCGATCGGAGCGAGGTCATCCGCCTCTGCGTCCAGGAGGGCGTTCCGATCTACCAGGGCAAGATCGACAAGACCCTGTTCCAGGCACAGCTCCAGGCGCTGGGCGCGACGCCGCGGTCGCACTGAACCCGGCCGGACGGCCGGCCTTTCGCACATGTCTACTGAGGAGAACAAGCGCCTGATCCGGCGCTACATCCAGGCGATCGACGACAACGACTCGAGCGACTGGAGCGTCCTCGACGAGTACATCGCCGAGGACTTCGTCGCGCACAACCCGCCGATCCCGGGCGTCAGCCTCGACCGCGACGGGATGAAGCAGGCGGCGGAGATCTTCCGCGTCGCCACACCGGGAGAGCACGAGATCCCGCTCCAGGTGGCCGAAGGCGACCTCGTCGTCAGCCACATCGTGGGCCGAGGCGTCCACGCGGGCGAGCTGCTCGGGATTCCGGCGACGAACAAGCCCGTCGAGACCGACGGGATCGCGATCCACCGAATCCGCGACGGCAAGATCGTCGAGTACTGGTCCGTGACCGACGTCGCGCGCGTGCTCCAGCAGGTCGGAGCCTTGCCCGGGCCGCCGCAGTAGACGGAGACTTAGCCGGACTTGCGGGAGCCCGCGGCCGCGCGCCGGCGCGGCTTCGGGGCCGCCTTCGCCTTGCCGTCGGACGAGCCGCGCTGCTGCACCTCGGCGACGCTCTTCTTGAGCGCGTCCATGAGGTCGACCACGGGCGTCTCCGGCACCGGCTCCGGCTTCGCGACCTCCTGGCCCGCGAGCTTCGCCTCGAGCATCGCGCGCAGGTCGCGCCGGTACTCGTTCTCGAACTCGGCCGGGTCGAACTCGCCGACGAGGCTCGCGATCACCTGGCGGGCGAGGTCGAGCTCCGCCTTCTTCACCTCGGTCGACTCGACCGCCTCCTCGATCTCCTGGCGCGAGCGCACGTCCTCCGCGAAGAAGAGCGTCTCGAGCGCGAGCCCCTCTCCGTGCGGGCGGATTAGGCAAAGGTTCTCCTTGCCCCAGAGCACGAACTTGCCGATCGCGGCCATGCCCGTCTCCTCCATGGCTCGCAGCAGGAGCACGTACGGCCGCCGCTGCGCTTCCGTGGTCGCGGGCGCCAGGTAGTACGTCCGGTCGAAGTAGACGGGATCGACGTCGGCGAGCGCGACGAAGCGCAGGATCTCGATCGACTGCGAGCGCTGGAGCGCGACCGCCTCGAGGTCCGACTCCTCGACGACCACGAACTCGCCCTTCGCGACCTCCCAGCCCTTGACGAGCTCCTCCGCCTCGACGTCACGCTCGTGGAAGGGGCACCAGCGCTTGTTCTTGATCGGCGTGCCGCACTCGCGGTGGAGCGTGCGGAAGGCGATGTCCGAGCGCTGGGTCGCGACCGCCAACCCGATCGGGATGCTGACGAGCCCGAAGCTGATGGAGCCGTTCCAGATCGTTCGCATGACTCACGTCCAAGTCTAGTGGGACCAGGGATGTTCGAGCCGGGAGCAGGCTTCCCTGCCGAACTAAGCTAGATGGCCGTGACCGAGACGGCCGCTCACGCCGAGACCGCGGCTCCCGCCTCGTCGGGTCGCACGATCGCGCGACTCTGGCTCGACGCCGTCGCCGAGCGGCGCGACCGCGCCGGCTACCTGGTCGAGGACGAGCCGGGCGCGTGGCGGGAGGTCTCGTGGGCCGAGGCGGCGCGCGCCGTCGACGAGCTCGCACACGGCCTCCTCGCGCGCGGCGTCCGCAAGGGCGAGGCCTTCGGGATCCTCGCCTCGACCCGGCTCGAGTGGGTGCTCTTCGACTTCGCGCTCGCGCTCGTCGGCGCGGTCGGCGCGCCGGCCTATGCGACCGGCTCCGCGCGCGAGGCCGCCCACATCCTCGAGCACTCCGACGCGGTCGGCGTCCTCGTCGAGGACGAGGAGCAGCGGGTGAAGGTCGAGGGCGTCGATCTCCGGTACGTCCTTTCCTTCGCCGACCTCGACGATCTCCGCGCCCGCGGCCGCGAGCACGCGCGCGAGCACCCGAAGGCCGTCGAGGAGGCCGCCGCCGGGATCGCCGACGACGACCTCTTCACGTTCATCTACACCTCGGGGACGACGGGCCTGCCGAAGGGCTGCATGATCCGGCACCGCAACTACCACGCGATGGTCGACTCCGCGCTCGCGATCGACGACTGGGCACGGCCCGACGACGTCATGCTCCTCTACCTCCCGCTCGCGCACAACTTCGGGCGGCTCATGCACCTCCAGAACGCGCGCGCCGGGATCACGACGGCGTTCTGCCCGGATCCCTACCGGGTGCGCGAGGCGCTGAAGGCCGTACGACCCACCGTCCTCCCCAGCGTGCCGCGGGTGTACGAGAAGATCCAGGCGACGATCACCGGGCGGTTCGACGAGCTGAGCGGCCCGCGGCGCCGGCTCGCGCGCTGGGCGCTCGACGTCGGCAGACGCGCGAGCGAGCCGCGGCAGCGCGGCGAGCGCCTCCGCGGCCGGCTCGCGCTCGAGCATCGCCTCGCCGACCGGCTCGTGTACTCGAAGGTGAAGGCCGAGCTGGGCGGCCGCTTGCGGGTCGGCATCTCGGGGGGTGCGCCGCTCGCGAAGGAGATCGGCGAGCTATTCCACGCGCTCGACATCCTCATCCTGGAGGGCTGGGGTCAGACCGAGTGCACGACCGCGGCCGCGGTGAACCGGCCGACGCGCTTCCGGTTCGGCACCGTCGGCCTGCCAATGCCGAACGTCGAGCTCCGCCTCGCCGAGGACGGCGAGGTGCTCGTCCGCTCGCCGACGATCTTCGCCGGCTACTACAAGGATCCCGAGGCGACGCGCGCCGTGCTCGAGCCCGACGGGTGGCTGCGCACCGGGGACGTCGGCACGCTCGACGCGGACGGCTTCCTGACGCTCACCGACCGCAAGAAGGACCTCATCGTTACGGCCGGCGGCAAGAACGTCGCGCCGCAGAACCTCGAGAACGCGCTCAAGGCCGCGAAGGAGATTTCACAGGTGCTCGTCGTCGGCGACCGCCGGCCGTACGTCACGGCGCTCGTCACCCTCGATCCGGAGGCGGGCCTGTCACCGGAGGCCGCCCGCCCGCGTGTCCAGAAGGTCGTCGACGAGATCAATGCAGGGCTCGGGCGCTTCGAGCAGATCAAGCGCTTCGCGATCCTGCCCCGCGACTTCTCCATGGCCGAGGGCGAGCTGACTCCAACCCTGAAGCTGAAGCGGCGAGTCTGCGAAGAGCACTTCGCGCGTGAGATAGAAGAGCTTTATGACGGTTGATGTCCCTCGCGGAAAGTGCGCAGCACTTTCCGCGATCTTCGAGGCGCTCTACTCCTGAGGCTGCGGCGGGTCCTCGAGGCGCAGCGGGCACTGCCGGCGAACGTCCGCGCGCTCGGCTGGGTGTCGTTCGCGAACGACGCCGCGAGCGAGCTCGCGTACCCGATCGTGCCCTTCTTCCTGCGCTCGACGCTCGGCGCCTCGTACGCCGTCATCGGGATCATCGAGGGGATCGCGAACGGGGTCGCGGTCGGTCTCCTCGGGCTGGCGGGCGTCCTCTCCGACCGGGCCGGCGAGCGCCGGAAGCCCTGGATCGCGGTCGGCTACGGCCTGACGACGCTCTCGCGCCCGCTGCTCCCGCTCGCGGACGGCTGGGGGCTCGTGCTGGGCTCGAGACTCGCCGACCGCGTGGGCAAGGCCGTACGCACGGCTCCGCGCGACGCGCTCATTCGCGACTCGAGCGACGCGCGCCGGCTCGGCTCGAGCTTCGGCTACCACCGCGCGCTCGACAGTGCGGGGGCAGTGGTCGGGCCGCTCGCCGCGGTCGCGCTCCTGCACGTCTTCCACGTCTCGCTCCGCACCGCCCTCTGGTTCGTCGTCGTGCCGAGCGCGGTCGCGCTCGCGCTGGTGGCGGCGGTACGCGAGGCTCCGGCGCGCGAGCGGCGCGAGATCGCTCCCCGTGGGCGGATCCGCAACCTGCCGCCCGCCTTCTGGGCCGTGCTCGCCGTCTGGACGCTCTTCTCGGTCGGAAACTCGGCCGACGCGTTCCTGCTCCTGCGCGCCGGCTCGATCGGCGTCGGCACGTCGCTCGCCGTGCTCGCATATGCCGTCTACCAGCTCGTCTACTCGAGCCTCTCGTGGCCGCTCGGCGCCCTCTCCGACCGGATCCCGCGCACGCATCTCCTCGCTGCCGGGCTTGTCGTCTTCGCGCTCGTCTACCTCGGCTTCGCGCGGCTCCCTGGGAGCTGGGCGATCTGGATCCTGTTCCCGGTGTACGGCGCCTACGTCGCCGCGACTGACGGCGTCGCCAAGGCGTGGGTCGGCGACCACGCCCCGCCGGGGCTCGTCGGCACGGCCTTCGGCGTCTTCTACGCCGTCACGGGCGCGGCACTCCTCGTCGCGAGCATCGTCGCGGGCTTGCTGTGGTCGAAGGTCTCGGCCGCCGCGCCGTTCTACATGGGCGCAGCCGCCGCGGCCGCGGCGCTTGCGGTGCTTCTTCTGGCCGCAGGCCTACCACCGAGCCGCGAGGGCCAACGTGTCGATCGGTCGTTTCAGACGGACGTGCGGGAAACCCGCACGTCCTGATGTCGACGCCGCAAGCGGCGCCTAAAGGATCCGGCGGGCGCCGACGTAGCCGCCGCTGATGGACGAGATCTTCACCACGTCGCCGGTGTGCGGCGCGTGGATGTAGTTGCCGCCGCCGATGTAGATCCCCACGTGCCCGAGCCCGTAGAAGAAGACGAGGTCGCCGGGCTGGAGGTCGCTCTGCGACACGGGCACGCCCATGCCGTACTGCGCGTAGCTCGAATGCGGAAGCGGGACGCCGACCTGCGCGTAGACGTACATCGTGAACCCGGAGCAGTCGAAGCCGCTCGGGCTCGCGCCGCCCCAGACGTACGGCGTGCCGAGGTAGCGCATCGCGATCCCGACGACGCCGCCGTAGCGGGACGGCGGCGCGACCGAGGCGCCTTCCGGCGTCGCGGCGCCGACGCCGAGCGGGTTCTGAGCCGTCGCCGACGCGGCCGCGCTCGTCTGGGCGGGGAGGCGCGCCCGAGCCTCGGCCGCGAGCTGCGCCTGCCGGGCGCGCTCCTGCGCCTGGATGTGGGCGATCTCGCTCCGAATCGAGCTCAGGAGCGTGCGGCGCCGGGCGAGCTGCCCCTGAATGCTCGCCTTCGCCGCGGCGCGCTCGGCGACCACCTTCGCCTGGGCGGCGTGGGCGCGCCGCAGGTCGGCCCGGCGCTGCAGGACGTCGCGCTTGAAGATCCGGACCTCTTGCATCGTCTGGGCGTCCTGGCTCGAGACGCGGTTCACCGCCTCGATGCGGTTCAGGAGGTCGTCGAGGCTCTTCGCGCCGAGGAGGACCTCTAGCGCCGAGTTCTGCGTGTCCGAGGTGTAGATCGCGACGAGCCGCGCCGAGAGCGCCGCCTGCGCCCGGCTCAAGTTCCCCTTCGCGACACGGAGCTCGAAGCGCGCGCGCTTCTGGTCGCGTTCGATGCCGGCGAGCTTGACGTTCGCCGTGTCGTATGCCTGGACCGCGTGCTCGAGGCTGATGTCGAGGCGGTTGATCTGCGCCAGGACCTGGCGCGCCTCGCTCTGCTTCGAGCTGATCGAGGGGTCGGCGGCAGCCGGACCCACCGCGGCCAGGACTGCCGCAAGGGCAATGACGAACGCTGGCGCCAGCCTTCGATGTGAGCCCGAACCAACCTCCCTGGAGGACTCACGGCGGGCGCACCGGGGGGGCCGGTACGTCACAGGCCGCGCACCCTAACAGCGCTCTCGGATGCCCGCAACCCGAGATCTCAGTCTCACTCTGTTACGGTGCGGCCTCGTGACACCCCGGCACAGACTCCTGCCGGTGCCGGTCACGGTGCTCGTCGGTGTGCTGCTCGCCGTCTCGCTGGCGAGATCCGGGGGCGCCGGCTCCGCACCCGCCCTGCTCCAGCGCGCCCACGACCTCCGCGCCGCGAACACGGCCCTCGCCAGCCGCTCGCATGCGGCGCTGCTCCGGCTCTACTCGCTCGACAGCCAACTGGCGCGCGCGCACGCGCGTCTCGACGCGCTAACGGCGCAGGCCGAGGCCGTCCGCCGCGGGCGCGTCCTCACCGCGAAGCGGCTGCGCATCGCCCGGCGCGATGCCGCCGCCGCGGAGGCCCGGCTCGGCGCGCGTCTGCGGCAGCTGTACGAGCAGGGCCAGTCGGACCCGCTCGCCGTCCTCCTCGGCGCCCAGTCGCTCGAGGACGCGTTGAGCGGGCTCGATGCCCTCGACCGCTCCGCGTCGCTCGACCGGCAGCTCATCGAGGAGACGCGCCTCGCCCGCGCGCACGAGCGGGCCGTATCGAGCTCGCTGGCCGCGCGGGCCGCGACCCTCGAGCAGCTGCGCCGCGACGCCGCCGCGACGGCCGCGGCGATCGCGAGGACGAGGGCGGAGCAGGCGGAGTACCTCGCGAGCCTTCGCTCGAAGGAGCGCCTGAACGGGGCGCGGATCTCGTCGCTCGAGCGCGCCGCCCAGGCCGCCCAGGCGAAGAGCGTCGTGCTCGTGACAGCGCGACCGGCGCCACCCGCGATCGCAGGCGCGCACACGATGACCGTCGTGGCGACCGGCTACTCCGGCGCGGGCGCGACCGCGACCGGCCTCGCGGCGGGCTGGGGCGTCGTCGCCGTCGACCCGAGCGTGATCCCGCTCGGCACGCGGCTGTCGATCCCCGGCTACGGCGGCGGCGTCGCCGCGGACGTCGGCTCGGCCGTCTCGGGCGCGATGATCGACCTGTGGTTCCCGTCCGACGCCCAGGCACGCGTCTGGGGTCGCCGGACGATCACGATCGCCCTGCACTAGCGCCTGAGCGGCCACGCCAACCGCGTTGACCGGTCGTTTCAGACGGACGCACGGGCGAAGCCGGCACGTCCTGAAGCTCGGCACCGCAAGCGGGGCCGAGTAGACTTTCCCGACCGCAAATGGTGAATGCCCAGCACCCGGCGGGTCACGACGCGGTCCGCGTCCTCATCGTCGACGATCACGACCTCTTCCGCGCCGGGCTCCGCCAGCTGCTCGAGGAGCAGGAGCGCGTGCAGGTCGTCGGCGAGGCGTCGGGCGGGGCGCAGGCGGTCCAGCTCGTCAGCGAGTCTGCTCCCGACGTAGTCGTGATGGACCTGAACATGCCGGGCATGTCCGGTGTCGAGGCGACCCGGCAGATCTCCTCGCTCGCGCCGCTCACGCGTGTCGTCGTCCTGACCATCTCCGACCAGGACTCGGACGTCATGGACGCGATCCTCGCCGGCGCCTGCGGCTACCTGCTGAAGGACGCGTCGATCCAGGAGCTGATGCACGGCATCGAGGCGGCCGCGGTCGGCGAGTCGCTCATCTCGCCGACGATCGCCGCGAAGGTCCTCCGCCGCGTCCGCTCCACGAGCAGCCAGCCGGAGATCGAGCGGACAATCCGCGCCGAGCTCTCCGACCGCGAGATCGAGGTTCTCAAGCTGATCGCGAACGGCAAGGACAACGCCCAGATCGCCGCCGACCTCCACATCAGCCCGAAGACGGTCAAGAACCACATCTCGAACATCCTGATGAAGCTCCAGATCGACAACCGCATCCAGGCGGCCGTCTACGCCGTCAGGAGCGGAATTGTCTAACCGGCGCGGATAGCGCGCGCCCGCGCGCGCAACCGGGCGAGGGTGCCGCGGAGGCTCGTCAGCTCGCTGTCCGCGTCGGAGAGCTTTCGCGCCACGGTGGCGAGCTCGTCCGTCGGCGCGTCCGCCGGATCGTCGCGGAGCCCGTCCGTGAGCTCGTCCATGCGCCGCTCGAGGCGCACGCGCTCGGCTTCGAGCACGAGCGCGCGGGCGTAGCCGTCGGTCAGCGTGTGCTCGAGGCGCGCGAGGAAGGCGCCTTGCTCGCCTGCGGGAGCTTCTTGGAGCAAGGCGTGAATGTCCTCGTACAGGGTGGTGGTCTCGTGGGTCATAGGAGCCGCGGCTTTGGTCGATTATCTGCGGCGACGGGCGGCGCATCATGGGCCGAGCGACCTATCTTCCGCGGCGCTGCGGCCCATCTTCCTTGACGTGCCGCGAAGGCCCTTCGACACTGTCGCGGTGCGTCTCCTCGCCGCGGTCGCCGCCGCGCTCGCCCTCGCCGGCGCCGCGGCGGCGCAGACCCGAAGCGATCCCGTCCTCCAGAAGCGCCTCGCGCGAGCGCTCGTGGTGCCGCACGTCCGGCCGAGCCAGACCGGAGCGCTGGCCGTCGACCTCGCGACCGGCAAGACGGTGTTCGCCCAGAACGCCGCCGTCTCGTTCGTGCCGGCCTCGAACGAGAAGCTCCCGGTGACGCTTGCGGCGCTCTCGGTGCTCGGCCCCGCGTTCCGCTTCCAGACGGACGTCCTCGGCGAGGGCTCGCAGGAGGGGGCCGTCTGGCGCGGGAGCCTCGTCCTCCAGGGACACGGCGACCCGACGCTCTCCCGCGGCGACCTCAAGAGCCTGGCGCTCCAGCTCCGCAAGCTCGGGGTGCGCCGCGTCACGGGGTCCGTCGTGGGCGACGAGTCGTGGTTCGACTCGCGCCGCACCGCGCCCGGCTGGAAGCGGTCCTACTACGTGAACGAGTCGCCGCCGCTCTCGGCGCTCGCGGTCGACCGGGCGCACTACCGCGGCGCCGTCTCGCGGCAGCCGGCGCTCGGCGCGGCGCTGGCCTTCCGCGACACGCTGCGTGCGGCCGGGATCGCCGTCGCAGGCCGGCCGACGACCGGGCGGGCGGACGCGGAGGCGTTCCCGCTCGTCTCGGTCACCTCGCCGACGCTCGCCACCATCGTCCGCACGATGGACCTGGAGAGCGACAACTTCACCGCCGAGCTACTCCTGAAGGAGCTGGGCGCGATCGGCGCCGACCGCGGCACGACGGCCGCCGGCGCCGCGGTCGTCACGAGAGAGCTCGCCGCGGCCGGCGTGCCGCTCGCCGGGGTGCGGATCATCGACGGCTCCGGACTGTCCCCCCTCGACCGCCTGACGCCGAACGCGCTCGTCGGCGTCCTCGAGGCGGCCTGGGCGACGCCGCAGGTGCGGAACCGGTTCCTCGCCTCGCTGCCCGTCGCAGGGCTCAGCGGCACGCTCCACGACCGGATGCGCCGCGCGCCCGCCCGCGGCAACGTCGTGGCGAAGACGGGGACGACCTCGATCGCCTCCGCCCTCTCCGGCTTCGTGCGCGGCCGCTACGTCTTCGCGGTCGTCCACAACGGCCATCCCGTCGCGTCGTGGTGGGCGCGCGTGGCGCAGGATCGCTTCGCGACGGTCCTAGCGGCTCAGTAAATCCAGAAGCTCGGCCTCGGTGAGGATCGGCACGCCGCTTCGCTGCGCCTTCGTCAGCTTCGACGCGCCGGGCTCCTCGCCCACGACGAGGCCGGTGGTCTTGGAGGAGACCGAGTCGGTCACCTTCGCGCCCTTCGCCTCGAGCGCGGCCCGCGCCTCGTCGCGCGAGTAGCGCTCGAGCGTCCCGGTGACGACGTAGGTCTGACCCGTCAGCGGCCCCTCCTTCGGGCGATCCTCTGCCCCGAGCTCGAAGCGCAGGCCCAGCTCGCGCAGCTCGGCGACGAGCTGGCGGTTCGCCTCGTCCGAGAACCACTCCGCGATCGCCTCGGCGCGCTCGGGGCCGATGCCGTCCACCTCCTGGATCTGCTCCTGCGTCGCCTCCAGCAGCCGGTCGACGCTCTCGAAGTGGCGCGCCAGGTTCTGGGCCGTCACCCAGCCCACGTCCGGGATGTTGAGCCCGAGCAGCACGCGCGAGAACGGAACCGCCTTCGAGGCCTGGATCGACTCGATCGCGTTCGTCGCCGAGATCTCCGCATAGCCGTCGAGCTCGAGCAGCTGCTCCTTCGTCAGCCGGTAGAGCTCGGGAAGCGAGCGGACGAGTCCCAGCTCCCACAACCTGCGGATCGACTGCTCCCCCACGCCGTCGATGTCGCCCGGCCCCTCCACCCAGGTGATGAGCGTCTCGAGCCCGCGCGAGGGACAGGCCCGATTGGGACAGCGGTGCATGGCCTCGCCCTCCGGCTTGACGATCTCCGCGTCGCAGAGCGGGCAGCGCTTCGGCATCTCGAACCGCTTGGTCCCGGACCGGTGCGCGCCGGCCGGCCCGACGATCTGCGGGATCACGTCGCCCGCGCGCTGGACGATCACGTCGTCGCCCTCGCGGATGTCCTTGCGGTTGATGTCCTCCTCGTTGTGCAGCGTCGCGCGCGAGACGGTGACGCCGCCGACCTCGACCGGCTCCAGCTGCGCCCACGGGTTGAGCGCGCCGGTGCGGCCGACGCGGATCAGGATCCTGTTCAGGCGCGTCGTCACCGTGAGCGGCGCCCACTTGAAGGCGCGCGCCCAGCGCGGCCGCTCGTGCAGCGCGCCGAGGCGCCGCTGCTGGTCGAACGAGTCGACCTTGATCACGATCCCGTCGATCTCGTAGTCGAGCTCGACGCGCTTCGTCTCCCAGACGCGGCAGGCCTCGGCGACGGAGGCGACGTCGTCGTGCCGCTCCGCGAAGGGGTTGGTGCGGAAGCCGTGCGCGCGGAGCCATTCGAGGGCGCCCCAGTGCCCCTCGGCCGGCAGCCCCTCGCGCACGCCGAGGCCGTGGATCCAGATCGACAAGGGCCGCTGAGCGGTGATCTTCGAGTCCTTCTGCCGCAGCGAGCCGGCGGCCGCGTTGCGCGGGTTCGGCGTCGGCTTCTTCCCGTCCGCGACCAGGCGCCGGTTCAGCTCGTTGAAGCCGGAGAGCGGCAGGTAGACCTCCCCGCGCACCTCGAGGAGCGGCGGCGGCGTCTCGCGGTCTTCGAGCTGCATCCGCATCGAGATCGCCTTGATCGTACGCAGGTTCGGCGTCACGTCCTCGCCGCGCCGGCCGTCGCCGCGCGTGGCGCCGCGTACGAAGACGCCGTCCTCGTAGATCAGGTTGATGGAGAGCCCGTCGATCTTCGGCTCGGTGACGTAGGCGACCTCGCTCGTGCCGAGCCGCTTGCAGACGTCGGCGTGCCACTTCTCGAGCGCCTCGTCCGTCGTCACCTTCTCGAGCGATCCCATCGCCGTCGGGTGGTCGACCTTCTCGAACTTGTCCGAGGGCGGCGCCCCTACCCGCTGCGTCGGCGAGTCCGGCGTCTGGAGCTCCGGATGCTCTCGCTCGAGCTCGTTGAGCTCGTCCCAGAGGCGGTCGAACTCGGCGTCGGAGATCTCCGGGTCGTCGAGGACGTAGTAGCGGTACATGTGGTAGTCGACGAGCTTCCGCAGCTCCTCGAGGCGCTTGCGGACGCTGGCGCTAGAGACGGCCAAGGAGCTCCTCCGGGCTCTCGACGAAAGCGTCCGGGCCCGTGGCCTCGAGCCGCTCGCGTGAATGGATCCCGCCCCAGCCGACGGCGACGGCGTGGACGCCGGCCCGCTTCGCCGCCTCGACGTCGAACGGCGAGTCGCCGACGTACGCCGCGTCCTCGGGCCGCGCGTCGAGGAGCTCGAGCGCGCGCAGGATCCCGTCCGGATAGGGCTTGTTGTGCGGGACGTCGTCGCTCGTGACGACGGCATCGAACAGAGGTGCCAGCGGCAGGACGCGGAAGGCGAGCGCGACGGTGGCCTGCCGCTTGGCGGTCACGACTCCGAGGCGCCGCCCCTCGGCGCGCAGCCGCTCGACCACGTCGACGATTCCCGGGCAGGGCTGGAGCTCGTCGTGGAGCGGCTCGTTGTGCGCTCGATAGCTCGCGACGAGGTCGTCCACGCGAGTCGGGTCGAGCGCGCGCATCTGCTCGGAGAGGCTCGCGCCGCCCACGTGCGCGAGGAGCGCCTCGTCAGGTATCTCGCGCGCGAGGACCGTACGTGTCGCGTGCCGGAACGACGCGAGGATCATCGCGCCGGAGTCGATCAGCGTGCCGTCGAGGTCGAAGAGGACGACCGGGAAGCGCATCGAGGTGATGCTAGCGACGGCGCCGCACGCGCCTCTCAGGCGTAGTCCACGCCGACCAGGTAGAGGCCCCAGGGCGGGGCGGTCTGGCCTGCCTCGGCGCGCGGGCGGCCCTCGAGGAGCGGCGCGATCCGCTCCGGCGGCAGCTCGACCATCGTCCCGACAAGCGTGCGCACCATGTGGCGCAGGAAGCTGTCGGCGGTGATCTCGAAGTCGAGGTGCTCGCCGCGCCGGTGCCACGCGGCGGCGGAGACCTCGCGCACGAAGGCGCGATGCTGCGTCTCCGTCGGCGTGAACGCCGTGAAGTCGTGCTCGCCGGGCAGGAGGTCGGCGGCGTCGGCGAGCCGCTCCTCGTCGAGCGGACGCGGCAGCCACCAGCTGCGCCGGTGCTCGAACGGCGAGGGCGTGCAGCGGCGAAAGATCCGGTAGCGGTAGGTCCGCGACCGGGCGGAGTTGCGCGCGTGGAACCCGTCTGGCGCCGGCTCAGCCTCCACGACGGAGACGTCGTCGGGAAGCAACCCGTTGAGCGCGTCGGCCGCCCGCTCGGGCGGCGGGCCGCCTTCGACCTCGAGGCTCGCCACCTGCCCCAGCGCGTGGACGCCGGTGTCCGTCCGGCCCGCGACCGCGAGCCCCGTCCAAGCCGGAAAGACGCCGTCGAGAGCACCTCGCAGCGTCCCCTCGACGGTCCGGAGCCCCGGCTGCGCCGCCCAGCCGCGGAAGCCGGTGCCGTCGTATTCGAGCGTTAGCTTGAGCCGCACGTCAGGGCATCCTGACCGCGCTTGTCAGGACTGCCTTATGCTCTGGTTGCTTGCGGCTCGGTTGGTACACTCGTATCAGTGACGAAGGACACATTCCTCCTCCAGCGCATCCAGCCCGCCATGGTCGGGCTGATCGACGGCTCGCTGTCCACGCTCGCCCCCATCTTCGCCGTCGCGCTGGCGACCCATCGGCCCCACTACGCGTTCTTCGCCGGCCTCGCGACGGCGATCGGGGCCGGCGTGAGCATGGCCTTCTCCGAAGGCCTCTCCGACACCGGGGAGCTGACGGGACGCGGCAACCCGTTCGTCCGCGGGTCGATCACCGGCGTCGGCACCTTCGTCGGCGGCGTGCTCCACACGCTGCCGTTCCTGATTCCGCACTACCGCGCCGCGCTCGTCCTCGCCGTCGTCGTCGTCGGCGTGGAGCTCATCGGTCTGGCGTGGCTGCGCTGGCGCTACTTCGACGTCGGCTTCCTCCGCGCCCTCGGGACGGTCACGCTCGGCGGCGTGATCATCGCCGCGGTGAGCGCGGCTCTCGGCAACGCGGCCTAGGGCGAGTAGCCGGCGTCGCTTGCGATGCCGGCCTTCAGGACGTGCGGGCTTCGCCCGCGTCCGTCTGAAATGACCGGTCGACCCGCTGGACTCGGCGCTACGGCTGGTAGTCGACGAGTTCGAGGTACGCCATCGGCGCGGCGTCGCCGGGCCGCGGGCCGAGCTTGACGATCCGCGAGTAGCCGCCGGGCCGGTCGGAGAAGCGCGGTCCCACGTCGGAGAAGAGCTTGTGGACGACGTCCTGCGAGCGCAGGTAGGCGAGCGCCTGCCGGCGCGCGTGGACGTCGCCGCGCCGGCCCAGTGTGATCATCTGCTCGGCGATCGGCCGCACCGCCTTCGCCTTCGCTTCCGTCGTCCGGATCCGGCCGTGCTCGATCAGCGCGCTCGTCAGGTTCGAGTAGAGCGCCTTGCGGTGCGCCGAGTCACGGCCGAGCTTCTTTCCGGAGCGGTGGTGTCGCATCGTTCTAGACGGCGCCGGAGAGCTGCCCCTCGTCGCCGCGCAGCGTGAGGCCGTGCGAGGCGAGCGTCTCCTTGACCTCCTCGATCGACTTCTTGCCGAAGTTCGGGATCGCGGCCAGTTCGCTCTCGGTCTTCGTCACGAGGTCGCCGATCGTCTCGATCCCGACCCGCTTGAGGCAGTTGTACGAGCGGACGCCGAGCTCGAGCTCCTCGATCGGGAAGTTCTCCATCCCGTGCGCGAGCGGAATCTCCGGCCCTGCGCCGTCGCCCGCCGCGGCCGGCGCCTCGCCGAAACCCTCGATCTTCTCCAGGTCGGTGAAGATCGCGAGCTGGCGGATGAGGATCTCGGCCGCCTGCGCGATCGCGTCGCGCGGGTCGATCGAGCCGTCGGTCGTGACGTCGAGGGTGAGCTTGTCGTAGTCCGTCCGCTGCCCGACGCGTGCCGCCTCGACGTCGTACGAGACGCGCCGCACGGGCGAGAAGATCGAGTCGATCGGGATGACGCCGATCGTGTGCTCCGGCCCGCGGTTGAGCTCCGCCGGCAGGTAGCCGCGGCCGCGGCCGATCGTGAGCGTCAGCTCGAGCTTGCCGCCCTTCGCGAGGTTCGCGAGCTCGAGGTCGGGATTCAGGATCTCGAGATCGGCCGGCGCCTCGATGTCGCCGGCGGTGATCGCGCCGGGACCCGACTTGGCCACGTGCACCTCGATCTCGGGCGACTCGCCGTACAGGCGGCAGATCAGGTTCTTGAGGTTGAGGATGATGTCGGTCACGTCCTCGCGGACGCCCGGAAGCGTCGTGAACTCGTGCGCGATCCCCTCGATCTTCACCGAGGTGACGGCCGCCCCCTCGAGCGACGAGAGGAGGACGCGGCGGAGCGAGTTGCCGAACGTGTAGCCGAAGCCGCGGTCGAGCGGCTCGATCACGAAGACGCCGCGGTGCTCGTCGACCTCCTCGTGGACGATCTTCGGAATCTGGAATTCCATCAGGCTGGTGCGAACTGCCATCTCTTCCTTTCCTGGGTCTTACTTGGAGTAGAGCTCGACGATCAGCGACTCCTGCACCGGTGTGTCGATCTCGTCCCGCTCGGGCCACTTGAGGATCTTCCCGGTGAGGCCGTCGTGGTCGGCCTGGAGCCAGGGCGCGACCGAGGCCGTGAGGTCGGTGGCGTCGCGGATCACCGGCTCCGCGGAGCTGCCGGACGCGACGGTGACGATGTCGTCCGGCTTGACCTGGTAGCTCGGGATGTTCACCCGGCGCCCGTTCACCTGGAAGTGGCCGTGCCGGACGAGCTGGCGCGCCTGCGCGCGCGAGACCGCGAAGCCGAGCCGGTAGACGACGTTGTCGAGCCGGGTCTCGAGCATCCGCAACAGCGTCTCGCCGGTGACGCCCGTGCCCTTCGCCGCCTTCGTGTAGTAGGTGCGGAACTGGTTCTCGAGCAGGCCGTAGTAGCGGCGCGCCTTCTGCTTCTCGCGCAGCTGGAGCAGGTACTCGGACTGCTTGATGCGGCCGCGGCCGTGCTCGCCCGGCGGATAGCTGCGGCGCTCGATGGCGCACTTCTCCGTCAGGCAGCGCTCGCCCTTCAGGAAGAGCTTCATGCCCTCCCGGCGGCAGACGCGGCACTTGGGGCCTAGGTCTCTCGCCACGCTAGACCCTCCGCCTCTTGCGCGGCCGCACGCCGTTGTGGGCCTGCGGCGTGACGTCCTTCACGCCGAGGATCTCGAGCCCGGCCGCCTGGAGCGAGCGGATCGCCGTTTCGCGGCCGGAGCCCGGACCCTTGACGAAGACCTCGACCTTCTGGAGGCCGTGCTCCATGCCCTTCCGGGCGCAGGAGTCGGCGGTGACCTGGGCCGCGAACGGCGTCGACTTGCGCGAGCCCTTGAAGCCCGCCGAGCCGGCCGACTCCCAGGCGATGACGTTTCCGTCCTTGTCCGTCAGCGACACGATGGTGTTGTTGAACGACGTCTTGATGTGCGCCTGGCCGATCGCGATGTTCTTGCGGACGCGACGGCGGGTGCGACCTCTTGTCGCAGGTCTTCTAGGAGGAGCCATCTACTTTGCCTCCACCCGAGCGGAGCGATGGGTCAAACCAAACCCGCGGAAAATGCGCCAGCATTTTCCGCGGCTCACTTCGCTGCCTTCTTGCCGCGGCCGACGGTCTTCTTCGGCCCCTTGCGGGTGCGGCCGTTCGTCTTCGTGCGCTGGCCGTTGACGGGCAGGCCGCGGCGGTGCCGGATGCCGCGGTAGGCGCCGATCTCGCCCAGCCGCTTGATCGCCTGCGAGCGCTCGCGACGGAGGTCGCCCTCGACCTCGAGGTTCTCGTCGATGTACTGGCGCAGCTTCGTGACCTCCTCGTCCGTGAGGTCGCGAACCTTCGTGTCCGGCGAGAGACCGAGGGTGGCGGCGATCTGCCGCGCCGTCGATTGCCCGATGCCGTAGATGTACGTCAGCCCGATCTCGAGCCGCTTCTGATTCGGCAAGTTCACTCCGGCGATGCGTGCCAATCGACCCTCCTAGCCCTGTCGCTGCTTGTGACGCGGATTCGTGCAGATGACCATGGTCGTACCGTGCCGCTTGATGACGCGGCACCGCTCGCACATGGGCTTGACGGATGCTCTGACCTTCATGCGTACAAAACCGCGCCGGGTAGGCGCGGTGAAAGAGTTTCGAGCGCACACAGAAACGCCCTGCGGCGCCGGGTCATCGTAGCAAAGGGATTGCGCTCGCAGTCAGGATCCGCGGCCCAGCCTCGGTGATCGCGACCGTGTGCTCGAAGTGGGCGGCGAGCGACCCGTCGCGTGTCGAGATCGTCCACCCATCGTCGTGGACGTGGACGTCCGGACGGCCGGCCGTGATCATCGGCTCGATCGCAAGCGTCATCCCCTCGCTCAAGGCCGGTCCGCGCCGGGGACGGCCGAAGTTCGGGATCTGTGGCTCCTCGTGGTAGGAGCGGCCGACGCCGTGGCCGACGAGGCTGCGGACGACGCCGAAGCCCGCCTCCTCGCTGATTTGCTGGATGGCCGCCGAGATGTCGCCGACGCGGTTCCCGACGCGTGCCTCGGCGATTCCGGCGGCAAGCGCGGCCTGGCAGGCCTCGAGCAGCCGCTCGGCCTCGTCGGAGACGTCGCCGACTGGGAACGTGTAGGCGCTGTCGGCGACGAAGCCGTCCAGAGTCACGCCGATGTCGATGTCGACGATGTCGCCGTCCTCGAGCGCGTACGGCCCGGGGATGCCGTGCACGACGACGGAGTTCGGCGAGATGCAGAGCGCTGCCGGGAAGCCGCGATAGCCCTTCGAGGTGGGGATGCCGCCACGGCTCGTGATGTGCTCCTCGCCGATGCGGTCGAGCTCCGCGGTCGTCACACCCGGCCGGACGTGCTCCCCGACGAGCGCGATCGTCTCCGCGACAAGAGCGCCCGCCGCGGCCATCTTCTCGATCTCGTGGGCGGATTTCCTGATGATCACGGAGCGCTCTCCCCGCTGGGGGAACCTCCCGGTTCCCCCAGACCCCTTCCCCTGGTCCGCTTCGCGGACAGGCCGCTGCACGGCCTGATCACGCGACCGCTCCCGCCTGCTCGAGCGCCTGCTGGATCTCGGCGAAGACCTCGTTCTCGCTGCGGTCGCCGTGGATGCCGACGACGTTGCCGCGCGAGCGGTAGTACTCGACGAGCGGCTCCGTCTCCTCGTGGTAGAGGGCGAGGCGCCGCCGGATCGCGTCCGGCGTGTCGTCCGGCCGCCCCTCGAGCGCGGCGCGCTTCGTGAGCCGCTCGACCGCGACCTCGTCCGGGACCTGGAGCTCGAGGACGAGGTCGAGCTGCTTGTCGATCTCGCGCAGCATCGCGTCGAGCGCCTCGGCCTGGACGAAGGTGCGCGGGAAGCCGTCGAGGATGAAGCCGTCCTCCGTGTCGGGCTCTGAGAGCCGGTCGCGGATCAGCTCGATCATCAGGTCGTCGGGGACGAGCCCGCCGCTGTCGTAGATCGGCTTCACCTGGAGGCCGAGCGGCGTGCCCTCCGCCATCGCGCGGCGCAGGATGTCGCCCGTCGCGATGTGCGGCAGCCCGTATTCGGCTGCGATCCGCTTCGCCTGCGTCCCCTTCCCGGCCCCCTGCGGGCCGAGCAGCAATACGTTCACGGGGCTATTTGAGGAAGCCCTCGTAGCTGCGCATCATCATCTGCGACTCCATCTGCCGCATCGTGTCGAGCGCGACGCCGACCACGATCAGGACCGAGGTGCCGCCGAGCGCGCGCGAGGTCGCCTGCGAGAAGCCGAAGTAGCGGATGAACAGGCTCGGCGCGACGGCCACGATCGCCAGGTAGAGCGAGCCCGGGAAGGTCAGCCGCGTGAGCACGCGGTCGAGGTACTGCGCCGTCGGCGGACCGGGCCGGATGCCGGGGATGTAGCCGCCGTACTTCCGCAGGTTGTCCGCCTGGTCGACCGGGTTGAACTGGACCGCCGTGTAGAAGTACGTGAAGACGACGATCAGGAAGCCCTCCAGCAGCAGGTACGGGAAGTTGGTGGGCTGGAAGTGGGAGTTGATGAAGCTCTGCGTCTGCGGGAAGAACTGCGCGATCGTCGGCGGGAAGGCCATGATCGCGGCCGCGAAGATGACGGGGATGACGCCGGCCATGTTCACGCGCAGCGGCATGTAGGTCGAGCCGCCGGCGGTCTGCCGCCGTCCGACCATGCGCTTCGCGTACTGGATCGGGATCCGCCGCTGGCCCTCCTGGATGAAGACGACGGCCACGATGATGCCGAGCGCGATCAGCGGGAAGAAGAGCTTCTCCATCGGGCCGCCGTTGATCCAGGCGCTGACGCCGGACGGCGCCGTCGCGAGGATCGACGCGAAGATCAGCAGCGAGATGCCGTTCCCGACCCCCCGCTTCGTGATCAGCTCGCCCATCCACATGAGCACCGTCGTCCCGGCGGTCAGCGTGAGGATGATCAGCACGAAGCGGCCGGCGTTCGCGTCCAGCGCGTTCGATCGCTTGAAGAGGAACGCGTAGCCGGTCGACTGCGCCGCCGCGAGGGCGACGGTTAGGTACCGCGTGTACTGGTTGATCTTGGCCATGCCCGCCTCGCCCTCCTTCTGGAGCTGCTCGAGGGTCGGGACCACGACCGTCAGCAGCTGGAGGATGATCGATGCGGTGACGTAGGGCATGATCCCGAGCGCGAAGACGGAGAAGCGCGCAAGCGCCGAGCCCGAGAAGAGGTTCAGCAGGCCGAGGACGGTGCCGCCCTTGCCGCTGAAGTACTGCGAGATCTGATCCGAGTTCACGCCCGGGGCCGGGAGCCACGAGCCGAGCCGGTAGATGGCGAGGATCAGCGCCGTGAAGAGGACACGGCGGCGGAGCTCGGGGACGCGCCAGGCGTTCGTGAGCCAGGAGAACATCTAGCTCTTCGCCTCCCGCAGCAGCTCGACGGTGCCGCCCGCCCCTTCGATCTTCTCACGCGCCGTCTTCGAGATCCCGTGCACGCGGACGGTCAGCTTCTTCGTCACCTCGCCGACGCCCAGGATCTTCACGTCCGTCCGCGTGTTCTTGATCAGGCGCTTCTCGACGAGCGACTCCGGCGTCACCTCGGCGCCCTCGTCGAAGCGGTCGAGGTCGCGGACGTTCACCGGCACGGTGGAGGTGCGGAAGGGGCCGATCGGCATCGCGTCCTGCGACGTCGGCCCGCGCTGCTTGCCGAGACGCATGTAGATGGGCATCTGGCCGCCCTCGAAGCCCGCGCGCATCTTGTGCGAGCCCGAGCGGGCCTTCTGGCCCTTGATCCCGCGGCCCGAGTAGCGGCCCTTGCCGGAGCCCATCCCGCGGCCGACGCGCTTGCGGTCGCGCCGCGAGGCGGCGGGCTTCAGGTTCGAGAGGTTCAGCTCGTCAGGCATTCGGCTCGCTCCCGCCCTCGACGCTCACGAGGTGGCGGACCTTCCTGAGCATACCGGCGAGCGTCGGGCTCTCCTGGTGCTCTGCCGTGCGCCCGATCTTGCCCAGACCGAGCGCGCGCAGCGTGCCGCGATGGGCGGCCGACTGCCCGATCGCGCTACGCGTCTGCGTGATCTTCAGCTTCGCCATTCGGCTCGGTCGGGGTCTCGGTCTCGGTCACGGTCTCCGCGGTCTCCTCGGCCGGCTTCGCCGGAACCGGGAGCACCTGAGCAACGGTTAGGCCGCGGATCTTCGCGACGTCCTCGGGCCGCCGGAGCTGCTTCAGGCCGTCGACGGTCGCCTTCGCCATGTTGATCGGGTTCGTCGTGCCGAGGCTCTTGGCCAGGATGTCGCGGATCCCTGCCAACTCGAGCACGGCGCGGACGCCGCCGCCCGCGATGACACCGGTGCCCTCGCTCGCCGGGCGCAGCAGCACGCGCGCGGCGTCGAAGCGACCGATCACTCCGTGGGTGATCGTCTGGCCGTGCTTCGGGACGGTGAAGAGGTTCTTCTTCGCGTCGTCGACGGCCTTCGTGATCGCGAGCGGCACCTCGCGCGCCTTGCCGTAGCCGACGCCGACGCGATCGACCTCGTCGCCGATCACGACGAGCGCGGTGAACGAGAACCGCCGGCCGCCCTTGACCACCTTGGCGACGCGGTTGATCTCGACCACGCGCTCCTTGAGCTCTCTCGATTCCGCGACGTCGACAGCCATCAGAACTGGAGTCCTCCTTCGCGCGCGGCCTCAGCGAGCGCCTTCACGCGTCCGTGGTAGAGGTAGCCGGCCCGGTCGAAGACGACGCGCTCGATGCCGGCCTTCTTCGCGTTCGTGGCGAGGAGCTTGCCGACCTCCGTCGCCTGCTCCGTCTTGTTTCCCTTGAGCTTCTTCAGGTTGAGCCAGCTCGCCGCCGCGAGCGTGCGGCCTTCGAGGTCGTTCACGAGCTGCGCCTCGATGCCCCGGTTGGAGCGGAACACGACGAGGCGCGGCCGCTCGGCAGTGCCGCTGACCTTGCCGCGGACACGCCGATGGCGGCGCGCACGGGCTTCCGGCTTGGTAAGTGTCGGCATCCCTAAGCCCGCTTCCCGACCTTGCGGCGCACGTACTCGCCCTCGTAGCGGATGCCCTTGCCCTTGTAGGGCTCGGGCGGGCGCACGGCACGCACCTCGGCCGCCGTCTGGCCGACCTGCTGCTTGTCGGTGCCCTTGACGACGATCTGCGTCGGCGCCGGCACCTCGAAGGTGATCCCGGCCCGCGGCTCGATGACGACGGAGTGGGAGAAGCCCACGTTGAGCTCGAGCGAGGTTCCGCGCAGCGCGGCGCGATAGCCGACGCCCTGGATCTCGAGGCGCTTCTCGAAGCCCTTCGTCACGCCCTCGACCATGTTCGCGACGAGGCTGCGCGTGAGCCCGTGCAGCGCGCGGTCGTCACCGCGCTCGGTCGGCCGACTGACGACGAGCTCACCGTCTCGCTGCTCGATCTTCATGCGCGCAGGAACCTGCTGCGAGAGCTCCCCGAGCGGGCCGTTCACCTGCACGCGCCCGGGCGAGATCGCGACGTTGACGCTCGTCGGAAGCTCGATTGGCTTGTTTCCGATTCGGCTCACTATCCCTCGCTACCAGACGAAGCAGATCACTTCCCCGCCGATCCCGCGCTCCTCCGCCGTGCGGCTCGTGACGAGGCCGCTCGACGTCGACAGGATCGCCGTCCCCATCCCACCGAGCACGCGCGGGAGACGATCCTTGCGCGCGTAGACCCGGCGGCCGGGCTTCGAGATCCTCCTGAGCCCGGTGATCACGCGCTCGCGATTGCGCCCGAACTTGAGCTCGACGACCAGGGTATCGAAGCTCTCGCCCTTCTGGACTCGGAAGTCCCGGATGTAGCCCTCCTCCTTGAGAATGCGGGCGATCTCCTCCTTCAGGCGCGAGGTCGGCATCTCGACCCGCTCGTGCATCGCCTTGTTCGCGTTGCGGATGCGGGTGAGCATGTCGGCGACTGGGTCGGTCAGCATCGCGCGCCTCCTACCAGCTGGACTTCGTCATGCCGGGGATCACGCCCTGGTGCGCGAGCTCCCGCAGGCAGATCCGGCAGAGGCCAAACTTGCGGTAGACGGCGCGCGGGCGCCCGCAGCGGTTGCAGCGCGTGTACGCACGCACCTTGAAGCGCTGCGGCCGGCTCTGCTTCACCCTGAGTGACTTCTTGGCCATGCCTTGTTACTGCTCCCTTCTCTCGCCGGCGAACGGGAGCCCGAGGCCGCGCAGCAGCGCGAGCCCCTCCTCGTCCGTCCGCGCGGTGGTCGTGATCGCGACGTCGAGGCCGCGCACCTGCTGGATCGAGTCGTAGTCGATCTCCGGGAAGATGATTTGCTCGCGGATGCCGAGCGAGTAGTTGCCGCGGCCGTCGAACGAGCCCGGGTCGAGCCCGCGGAAGTCGCGGATGCGCGGCAGGGCGATCGAGACGAGCCGGTCGAGGAACTCCCACATTCGCGCGCCCCGCAGCGTCACGCGCGCGCCCACCGGCATCCCCTCGCGCACCTTGAAGCTCGCGATCGACTTCTTCGCGCGGCGCATCTGCGCGCGCTGCCCGGCGATCGTCGTCAGCTCCTCGATCGCCGAGTCGAGCGCCTTCGCGTCGGTCTTCGCCTCGCCGACGCCCATGTTGAGGGTGATCTTCGAGATCGTCGGCACCTGCATGACCGTCGAGAAGGAGAGGTCGTCCTTGAGCCGCGCGCGGAGCTCGCTCTCGTAGAGCTGCTTGAGGCGCGGCGCGTAGCCGTTCCCGTTGTCGGGCTTCGAGCGCTGCCTGGCCATTACTTGTCGATCTCCTGGCCGCAGTCGGCGCGGCGGCAGACGCGGAGGCGCACCCGTTCGCCCTTGATCTCCTTCTCGGTCATGCCGATCCGGGTCGGCCGGTTGCAGACCGGACAGACGAGCATCACCTTCGACGCCGCGAGCGGCGCCGGCTTGTCGATCACGCCGCCGGGGATGATCGAGGGGCCGCCCATGCGGCTCGAGTCCTTCACCGGCTTCGGGCGCGTGTGGCGCTTCACGACGTTCAGGTTCTCGACGACGACGCGCCGCTCGCGCGGCCGCGCCTCGATGACGCGGCCCTGCTTGCCGCGGTCCTTGCCGGACAGGATCTGGACGAGGTCGCCCTTGCGGACGCGCATGGTGGTGCTCATAGAACCTCCGGAGCGAGCGAGACGATCTTCATGAAGTTCTTCTCCCGCAGCTCGCGCGCGACCGGGCCGAAGATGCGCGTCCCGCGCGGGTTGCGCTGGTTGTCGATGATCACGGCGGCGTTCTCGTCGAAGGCGATCTGCGTTCCGTCCTCGCGGCCGTAGGCCTTCTTCGTGCGGACGACCACGGCCTGGACGACCTCGCCCTTCTTGACCGCGCCCTGCGGCGTCGCGGTCTTCACCGTGCCGACGATCACGTCACCCACGCGCGCGTAGCGGCGCTTCGAGCCGCCCATGACGCGAATGCAGAGCAGCTCGCGCGCGCCGGTGTTGTCGGCGACGCGGAGACGGGACTCCTGCTGGATCATCTCGCCGCTTCCACCACCTCGGCGAGCCGCCAGTACTTCGTCTTCGAGAGCGGCCGCGTCTCGACGATGCGGACGACGTCGCCCACCTTCGCCTCGTTGCGCTCGTCGTGCGCGTGGAACTTCCTCGAGCGGCGGACGACCTTCTTGTAGCGCGGATGCGCCTTGATCGTGTCGACCTTGACCACGATCGTCTTGTCCATCGAGCTCGAGACGACGACGCCCCGGCGCTCCTGACGGCGGCCGCGCTCGTGCTCCGGCTTGGGCAGGCGCGTAATCGGCTTGCGCGCCGTCGGGCGCTCGCGCTTCGGCCTCGCGCGCGTCGGGCGCTGCGCTCGCGGAAGACGCTTGCGCTTCCGCTTCGGCTCGGGTTGGGCCGGCGCGGGCTGCGCCGGCGGCTCCGAGGGAGCCTCCGCCCCGGCGGCCTCCGCCTCGACATCCGGCTCGGGCTCGGCCTCGGCGATCGGTGCCTCCTCGGCCGGCTCGGGCTCAGGCTCGGCCTCGGCGGCGGGCGCTTCCTCGGTCGCCTCCTCGGGCGGCTCGGCGGCCGGGACCTCGGTCGGCTCCGACGCAGGCGGCTGTTCGGCCTGTTCCGGCTCTTCCTCGGCCGGGGCGTCGTCGCCCGGCGCGACCGGCGCCTCGGGCTCCGAGGCAGCCTGCGGCTCGGGCGTCTCCGCCTCGGCCTCGGGCTCGACCTGGTTCTCGGTCTCGTCGTTTCGCTTCGGTGCCATCAGCGCCTTTCCAGACTCGACTCGCGCTCGTTCCGGACCGTCAGGATGCGGGCGATCTCGCGCTTCGTCGTCCGCAGGCGGGCGCTGTTCTCGAGCGCGCCGGTCGCCGACTGGAAGCGCAGGTTGAAGAGCTCCTGCCGCGTGTCGTGCAGCCGGCGCTCCAGCTCGTCGTCCGTCATGTCTCTCAGTTCCCTAGCTCGCAAAGAGATCCGCCTCTCGTTTCACGACCTTCGTCTTCACCGACAGCTTCGTCCCGGCCAGCTCCAGCGCCTCGCGGGCCAGCGGCTCGGGCACGCCCGCGAGCTCGAACATCACGCGACCGGGCTTCACCACGGCGACCCAGTGCTCGGGCGAGCCCTTGCCGGAGCCCATCCGCGTCTCCGCCGGCTTGGCCGTCACGGACTTGTCCGGGAAGACGTTGATCCAGACCTTCCCGCCGCGCTTGATCTTGCGCGTCATCGCGATTCGAGCAGCCTCGATCTGCCGGTTCGTGACCCAGGCCGCCTCGAGCGACTTGAGGCCGTAGTCGCCGAACTGCACCTGGGTCTGACCCTTCGAGACGCCCCGGCGGCGTCCGCGCTGGACCTTCCTGAACTTCGTCTTCTTGGGAAGGAGCATCAGCCTTGGTCTCCCGTGTCCTCGAGCTTCGTCGGGTCCTCGGTCTGCGTCTTCGGCGTGGTCGTGTCGGGCGCGTCGACGACCGGTGCCGGCGCGGACTCGACCTGCGGCTCGATCGTCGGCTGCTCGCGGCCCTCGGCCGAGACGCCTTCCTCGGTGGTCCGCGGGCGCTCGACGTTCGACTGGCCGCGCGAGCGGTCGCGCGCGCCCGGCCGGCCGCGACCGCCTTCGCCGCGCCGACGCTGGCGCACAGGCCCGAGACCCTCGCGGTCGCCGCCGCGGCCGCGACCACTCTCGCGCGAGGCGCCGAGGCCCTCGGCGGAGCCGCGCCGCCGGCGCGCCTGGTCCTGCTCGCCGAGCCGGGTCTCCTTCTGGGTCATCCCGACGAAGCCCTCCGGCATGATCTCGCCCTTGTTGATCCAGACCTTCACGCCGATGCGGCCGAAGGTCGTCTTCGCCTCGACGAAGCCGTAGTCGATGTCCGCGCGAATCGTGTGCAGCGGGACGCGGCCCTCCGAGTAGGACTCGCTGCGGCTCATCTCGGTGCCGCCGAGGCGGCCGCCGCAGACGATCTTGATCCCGTGCGCGCCCGAGCGGATGGCGGAGGCGAGCGAGCGCTTCATCGCGCGCCGGAAGCTGACCCGGTTCTGGAGCTGCTCGGCGATCGACTGCGCGACGAGCTTCGCGTCGAGCTCGGGTCGCTTGATCTCGTTGATGTTGATGTGGACGTTCTTCTGCGTGATCGCGTGCAGCTCCTTACGGAGCGCGTCGACCTCGACGCCCGACTTGCCGATCACGATCCCCGGCCGCGCCGTGTAGATGTCGACGGTGATCCGCTGCTTGTCCTTGCGGATCAGGATGTCGGACAGGCCCGCGTGCGACAGCTTGCGGTAGATGTGCTCGCGGATCCGGATGTCCTCGAGCAGGTAGGCCGGGAACTCCTTCTTGCCCGTGTACCAGTTCGACTTCCAGTCGTGGATGACGCCGACGCGCATCCCGCCGGGATGAACCTTCTGGCCCACTACGCCGCAGCCTCCTTCTTCTTCGCGGGAGCGCGCGTCGCGCGCTTCGGCTTCTCCTCCGTCGATGCCTGCTCGGGCGCGCGTCGCGTCTCCGCGACCGGCCGGAGCTTCACGGTGATGTGGCAGGTCCGCTTGCGGATGCGGGCCACGCGGCCGCGGGCGCGCGGGCGCCAGCGCTTGATCGTCGGCCCCTCGTCGACGTAGGCCGCCGAGACGACGAGGTCGTCGCCGACGAGGCCGTGGTTCGCCTCCGCGTTCGCAACCGCCGAGCGGAGCACCTTCTCCACGTCGCGCGCGACGGCGCGCTCGGAGAATGCGAGCACGGTCCGCGCCTCCGGGACGGTGCGGCCGCGGATGTGCTCGACGACGAGCCGCGCCTTGCGCGGCGAAGAGCGGACCCACTTCGCCTCGGCGCGCACCTCGCGTATCTCCTCCCTGGCGGCCATCAGCGTCCTCGCTTCACCTGCGCCTGGCGATCGCCCGCGTGGCCGCGGAACGTGCGCGTGGGCGCGAACTCGCCGAGCTTGTGCCCGACCATCTGCTCCGAGATGAACACCGGCACGTGCTTGCGGCCGTCGTGGACCGCGATCGTGTGCCCGACCATCTCGGGAAAGATCGTCGAGGTCCGGGACCAGGTGCGGATCATGCGCTTCTCGTTCGTGGCGTTCATGGCCTCGATGCGGCTCATCAGCCGCTCCTCGACGAAAGGTCCCTTCTTCGAGCTTCGACTCATCAGCGCTTCTCCTTGCCGCGGCGGCGGCCGCGGACGATCAGCTTGTCGGACTCCTTGTGCTTGCGGCGGGTGCGCTTGCCGAGCGTCGGCACGCCCCACGGGGTGACCGGATGGCGGCCGCCCTTCGACTTGCCCTCGCCGCCGCCGTGCGGGTGGTCGACCGGGTTCATGGCGGCGCCGCGGACGGCGGGCCGCTTGCCCTTCCAGCGGCTGCGACCGGCCTTCCCGCCCGAGACGTTCTCGTGGTCGACGTTGCCGACCTGACCGACCGTCGCGCGGCAGCCGAGCGGCACGCGCCTCATCTCGCCGGACGGCAGGCGCAGCACGCCGTAGCCCTCGTCCTTCGCGACGAGCTGCACGCCCGAGCCGGCGCTCCGCGCCATCTGGCCGCCCTTGCCCGGCTTCAGCTCGACATTGTGGACGAGCGTGCCGGTCGGGATGTTCTCGAGCGGCAGCGCGTTCCCGGGCTTGATGTCGGCGCCGGGGCCGGACTCGACGGTCGCACCGACCCGCAGCCGCGCGGGCGCGAGGATGTACGACTTCGCGCCGTCGGCGTAGTGCAGGAGGGCGATGCGGGCCGAGCGGTTCGGGTCGTACTCGATCGCCGCCACCTTGGCCGGGACGCCGTCCTTCGTGCGCTTGAAGTCGATCACGCGGTAGCGGCGCTTGTGGCCGCCGCCCTGGTGGCGCGTCGTGATGCGGCCGTTGTTGTTGCGACCGCCCTTCTTCGTGACCGGCTCGACGAGGCTCTTCTCCGGCTTCGACTTCGTGACCTCCTCGAAGGTGGAGACGGTCATGAAGCGCCGGCCCGGGCTCGTCGGCTTGTATTTCCGCAACGCCATCTAGACCTGCGCCCCTTCGAAGATCTCGATCGTGTCGCCTTCGCGCACCTGCACGACGGCCTTCTTCCAGCCCGGCTTCGTGCCGCGGTGGAGGCCGCGGCGCTTCGGCTTCGGCTTGACCTGCGAGATGTTCACGCGCTCAACCGTCACGTCGAAGAGCTCCTCGACCGCCTGCCGCACCTGCGTCTTGTGCGCCTTCGGGTGCACGCGGAACGAGTACTTGCGGTCGGCGATCAGCGAGTAGCTCTTCTCGCTCACGACCGGCGCCAAAAGGACCTCGTTTGGATGCAGGCTCATGACGCCCTCCCCTGCACGAGCGGCAGCGCCGCCTCGGTGACGAGGAGCGAGCGCGCCCAGACGAGCGCCGCCACCTCGAGCTCGCCCGGCGAGGTCACCGCAACGCGGTCGAGGTTGCGGAAAGACTTCGCGACCGCTTCCTGCTCCGGCGTGGCGACGACGACCGCCGGAAGCTCCTTGCCCCAGGCGGCCAGCAGGCTCGCCGCCGACTTCGTCGAGGGCTCGGTCATCGCGTCGTCGGCGAGCACGCCCAGCGTGCCCGCGGCGGCGTGAGCGGCCAGCGCTCCGCGGAACGCGGCGCGGCGAGCCTTCCGGTTGACCTTGACGTCGAAGCTGCGCGCCGTCGGCGGAAAGGCGACGCCGCCGCCGGTGAACTGCGGTGCCCGGATCGTCCCTGCGCGGGCGCGGCCGGTGCCCTTCTGGCGCCACGGCTTGGCGCGACCGCCGGCGACGAGCCCGCGGCTCTTCGCGCCCCGCGTCCCCGCCCGGCGCGCGTTCAGCTCGGCACGCACGGTCTCGTGCACGAGGTGGGGCTTCACCTCGGCGCCGAAGATCTCGGCCTCGAGGGACACCTGCTTGGCGGCGTTGCCGCCGCCGTCGAGCAAGGGGGCCTTAGGCGCGGCCATGAGCCCTCTCCTCCCGCACCTCGACGAGGCCATTCTTCGGGCCGGGGACGGCGCCCTTGACGAGGAGCAGGTTCCGCTCCGAGTCGACGCCGTGGATCGTAAGCCCGACCTGGGTGACGCGCTTGCCGCCGAGGCGGCCGGCCATCTTCACGCCCTTGAAGACGCGCGAGGGTGTGGCCGAGGCGCCGACCGAGCCCGGCTTGCGGACGTTGTGCGAGCCGTGCGTCTCGGGGCCGCGGCTGAAGCGGTGACGCTTCACGGTGCCGGCGAAGCCCTTGCCGATCGAGACGCCGGAGACCTTCACGTGGTCCCCGGGCGCAAAGGTCTCGACGGTCACCGACTCGCCCACCGTGAGCTCACTCCCGCCCCGGAACTCGACGAGGTGCCGATGCGGCCCAGCCTGCCCCTTCCGGAGATGGCCGACCTCGGGCCGCGAGAGCTTCCGCTCCTTGACCGGGTCGAACGCAAGCTGCACGGCCTCGTAGCCGTCCGTCTCGGCCGTCTTCACCTGCACGACCGGGCATGGGCCCGCCTCGATGACGGTGATCGGCGTCGCGACGCCCGTCTCCTCGTCGAAGACGCGCGTCATGCCGAGCTTGCGACCGACGATCCCTTTCACAGCTTGATCTCGATGTCGACGCCCGCCGGGAGGTCGAGCCGCATGAGCGAGTCGACCGTCTTCGGCGTGGGCGAGTGGATGTCGATCAGCCGCTTGTGCGTACGGATCTCGAAGTGCTCGCGCGAGTCCTTGTCCTTGAACGGGCTGCGGATCACGGTGAAGACGTTCTTCTCCGTCGGCAGCGGCACGGGACCGGTGATCGTGGCGCCGGTTCGCTGGGCCGTCTCGACGATCTGCGACGCAGACTTGTCGAGCTGCTGGTGGTCGTAGCCCTTGAGCCTGATGCGGATCTTCGACTGCGGCATGAGCTGAACCGGCGCCTTTCGCCTACTTGAGGATGTCGGTAACGACGCCGGCGCCGACCGTGCGGCCACCCTCGCGGATCGCGAACCGGAGTCCCTGGTCCATGGCGATCGGCTGGATGAGCTCGATCTCCATGTTCGTGTTGTCGCCCGGCATGACCATCTCCTGGCCCTCCGGAAGCTTGATCGAGCCGGTCACGTCCGTCGTGCGGAAGTAGAACTGCGGCCGGTAGCCGTTGAAGAACGGCGTGTGGCGGCCGCCCTCGTCCTTCGAGAGCACGTAGACCTCGGCCTTGAAGTGCGTGTGCGGAGTGATCGAGCCCGGCTTCGAGAGCACCTGGCCGCGCTCGACCTCCTCGCGCTTCACGCCGCGGAGCAGCGCGCCCGCGTTGTCGCCGGCCTGCGCGTTGTCGAGCGTCTTGTTGAACATCTCGACGCCCGTCACGACCGTCTTCGAGGTCTGCTCGTGGATGCCGACGATCTCGACCTCGTCGCCGACCTTGACCTGGCCCTGCTCGACGCGGCCGGTGACGACCGTGCCGCGGCCGGTAATCGTGAAGACGTCCTCGATCGGCATCAGGAACGGCTTGTCGAGGTCGCGCGTCGGCTCCGGAATGTAGGAGTCGACCGCCTCCATCAGCTCGAGGATCTTCGGCGTCCACTCCTCGTCGCCCTCGAGCGCCTTCAGCGCCGAGACGGTGATGACCGGGATGTCGTCGCCGGGGAACTCGTAGTTCGACAGCAGCTCGCGCACCTCGAGCTCGACCAGCTCGAGCAGCTCGGGGTCGTCGACCATGTCGGCCTTGTTCAGCGCGACGACGATCGAGGGGACCTCGACCTGGCGCGCGAGCAGGATGTGCTCCCGCGTCTGCGGCATCGGGCCGTCGGCGGCCGACACGACGAGGATCGCGCCGTCCATCTGGGCGGCGCCCGTGATCATGTTCTTGATGTAGTCGGCGTGCCCCGGGCAGTCGACGTGCGCGTAGTGGCGATTCTCGGTCTCGTACTCGACGTGCGAGGTGTTGATCGTGATCCCGCGCTGGCGCTCTTCGGGCGCGTTGTCGATCGAGTCGAAGTCGCGCATCTGCGTGTTCGTCCCCTGCTCGGCGAGCACCTTCGTGATCGCAGCCGTCAGCGTCGTCTTGCCGTGGTCGATGTGACCGATCGTGCCGACGTTCAGGTGCGGCTTCGTCCGCTCGAACTTCTGCTTTGCCATGTGGTTCCTCCGGTCTCCTTCCTAGGTTGAGGCGTCGACGATCTCGCCTGCGATCGACTGAGGGACTTCCTCGTAGCGATCGAACTGCATCGTGAACGTGGCCCGGCCCTGCGTCGTCGATCGCAGGTCCGTTGCGTAGCCGAACATCTCCGCGAGCGGCACCCGCGCGCGCACGACCCTCGCGTTGCCGCGCTGCTCCATGTTCTCGACCCGGCCGCGGCGCGAGCTGATGTTCGCGATGACGTCGCCGAGGTAGTCCTCGGGAGTCACGACCTCGACGGCCATGATCGGCTCGAGGAGCTTGGGCTTCGCGCGCTTCATCGCCTCCTTGAAGGCCATCGAGCCGGCGATCTTGAACGCGCGCTCGCTCGAGTCGACCTCGTGGTAGGAGCCGTCGACGAGCCGCACGTGCACGTCGACGACGGGATAGCCGGCGAGGACGCCCGACTCCATCGCCTCCTGGATGCCGAGATCGACGGGCGGGATGAACTCCTTCGGGATCTTGCCGCCGACGATCTTGTCCATGAACTCGTAGCCCTCGCCCGGCTCGGCCGGCTCCATGTCGATGACGACGTCGCCGTACTGGCCGGACCCGCCGGTCTGGCGGACGAACCGGCCGCGCACGCCGGACACGGGCTTCGAGATCGTCTCGCGGTAGGCGACCTGCGGCCGGCCGACGTTCGCGTCGACGCGGAACTCGCGCAGGAGCCGGTCGACGATGATCTCGAGGTGCAGCTCGCCCATCCCCGAGATGAGCGTCTGCCCCGTCTCCTCGTCCGTCCGCACGCGGAAGGTCGGGTCCTCCTCGGCCAGGCGCTGGAGCCCGGTGGAGAGCTTGTCCTGGTCGCCCTTCGTCTTCGGCTCGATCGCGACCGCGATCACCGGGTCCGGGAAGGTCATCGACTCGAGCCGGATCGGCGCCGTCTCGACGGCGAGGGTGTCGCCGGTCGTCGTCGTCTTCAGGCCGACCGCGGCCGCGATCTCGCCCGCACCGATCTCCTGCCGCTCCTCGCGGTGGTTCGCGTGCATCTGGAGGATGCGGCCGATCCGCTCGGTGCGGCCGGTCGTCGTGTTGACGACGCGGTCGCCGGCCTTCACCTGGCCGGAGTAGACGCGGAAGTACGTCAGCTTGCCCACGTAGGGATCGGACATGACCTTGAAGGCGAGCGCGGAGAAGGGCTCGTCGAGCTGCGCGTGCCGTACGAGCTCGTTCTCGGTGCGCGGGTCGACGCCCTGCACGGGCGGCACGTCGAGCGGGCTCGGCAGGTAGTCGACGACCGCGTCGAGGAGGGGCTGGACGCCCTTGTTCTTGAACGCCGAGCCGAGCAGCACCGGCGTGACGCTGATGTCGAGCGTCGCCTTGCGGAGCGCGCGCTTCAGCATCTCCGGCGTCACCGACTCCTCGTCGAGGAGGTAGGTCTCCGTCAGCTCCTCGTCGTGGTCGGCGACCGAGTCGATGAGCTGGTGGTGGTACTCCTGCGCCTGCTCGACGAGCTCGGCGGGGATGTCCTCGATCTCGAAGCGCTCGCCCAGGTCGTCCTGCCAGACGACGGCGCGCATCTCGACGAGGTCGACGACGCCCCGGAAGTGCTCCTCCTGGCCGATCGGGAGCTGGACGGGCACCGGGTGCGCGCCGAGCCGGTCGACCATCGACTGCACCGACGCGAAGAAGTCGGCCCCGGTGCGGTCCATCTTGTTGATGAACGCGATCCGCGGGACGCCGTAGCGGTCGGCCTGCCGCCAGACCGTCTCGGACTGCGGCTCGACGCCCGCGACAGAATCGAAGACCGCGATCGCGCCGTCGAGGACGCGCAGGCTCCGCTCCACCTCCACGGTAAAGTCCACGTGCCCGGGCGTATCGATAATGTTGATGCGAGAGTTACCCCAGAGCGCCGTCGTGGCCGCGGACGTGATCGTGATCCCGCGCTCCTGCTCCTGCGCCATCCAGTCCATGACGGCAGCGCCCTCGTGGACCTCGCCCATCTTGTGGGTGCGGCCCGTGTAGTAGA
>Ga0268251_10000013_pt1 | contig 247363 bp, 230 predicted proteins | sample AgamicAsMae_FD_200527 | JGI IMG/M metagenome (GOLD analysis project Ga0268251, IMG submission 200527) | Agave microbial communities from Guanajuato, Mexico - As.Ma.e (v2) (version 2) | ecosystem: Host-associated > Plants > Phyllosphere > Phylloplane/Leaf | place: Guanajuato, Mexico... | reverse complement strand
TGCGACGCGCACGCGTCGCATCTACCTCAAGCGCTCGCTCGCGTTCGGCGCGCCGACGACGCCCGGCGTCTACCTCTTTCGCGACCAGTACGACCAGGTGCTCTACGTCGGCCGCGCGCGCGACCTGCGCGCCCGGCTGCGCTCGTACTTCCGCACGGATCGCCAGCGCCCCGCGGTCGAGGCGGCGCTCGGCGCCCTCGAGCGGATCGAGTGGCGCGAGCGCGGGTCCGAGCTCGAGGCGGCGCTCGAGGAGCTTCGGCTGATCCGCGAGCTCCGGCCGCCCGCGAATGCGCGCGTCGCCCGGCCCGACCGCTACGTCTGGCTGCGCCGCCGAGGCGACGTGCTCGTCTGCTCCAGGCAGCCGACGGAGCTGGGGCCGCTCCGGAGCCGCTCCCGCGCCCGGCTCGCGGCCCGCGCGCTCGCCGGCGCGAGCGAGGCGGAGCTGGCCGACCCCGCGCTTGCGCTCCCGCGTCTCCGCGCGAAGGTGCGGAAGCGCGCCGAGGCGCTCCGCTACGAGGACACCGCGCGGCTTCGCGACCGCGTCGACGCGCTCGAGCGCGTCGTCGCCGAGCTGCGCCGCATTCGGGCGCTGCGCCGGGCTGTGTGCTGCCTCGTCGTGCCTGCGCTCGAGCCGGGGTTCGCACGCGCCGTCTTCGTCGCGGGCGGACGGGTGGCGGCGGTGCGGAGCCTGCCGCCGGGCCTTGGCGCGCGGCTGGAGGTCGAGGCCGGGCTCGCGGCCTGCCGCCTCGCCGAGCCGTCGACCCGGCCCGAGGATGTCGACGAGCTCCTCATCGTCGGCAGCTTCCTGCGCCGGCCGCCGCCCGAGCTCCGCGTGTGCCCGCTCGACGCGCGGGCGATCCTCGCCGCCGCTACACGGGCGGCGGCTCAGGGACCGGCTCCGGCACGCCCGGATCGAAGACGGGCTCGACCTCGTGCGGCTTGATGCGGCCCTCGCGGATGTCCTCCGCCCAGTGGCAGGCGACCTCGTGGCCCGAGGCGAGCTTGCGCAGGCGCGGCACGTCGTCGCGGCAGCGGGTCGGCTGCACGTACGGACAGCGCGTATGGAAGCGGCAGGCAGGCGGCGGGTTGGCCGGGCTCGGGACGTCGCCGGCCAAGAGGAGGGCCTCACGCTCGCGCTCGACGACCGGATCGGGGATCGGCACGGCCGAGAGGAGCGAGATCGTGTACGGGTGGAGCGGTTCGTCGTAGAGCGCCTCGGCCGGCGAGACCTCGACCACCGTCCCGAGGTACATGACCGCGATCCGGTCGGAGATGTGGCGGACGACGGCCAGGTCGTGCGCGATGAAGAGGTAGGTCAGCTCGAACTCCTCCTGGAGCCGCTCGAGCAAGTTGATGATCTGGGCCTGGATCGAGACGTCGAGCGCCGAGACCGGCTCGTCGGCGACCACGAAGTCCGGGTTCACCGCGAGGGCGCGGGCGAGGCCGATCCGCTGGCGCTGCCCGCCCGAGAACTCGTGCGGGTAACGCGACGCCGCGTCGGCAGGCAGGCCGACCGTGACGAGCAGCTCGCGCACGCGCGCCGCCGCGTCGCGACGGCCCGCGAGCCCGTGCGTCCGCAGCGGCTCGCCGACGATCCGGCCCACGCTGTGCCGCGGGTTGAGCGACGCGAACGGGTCCTGGAAGACCATCTGCATGCGCCGCCGCAGCGGCCGCAGCTCGTTCTCGCCCAGGTCGGTGATGTCGAGCCCGTCGAAGACGACGCGGCCGCCGGTCGGCTTGTAGAGACGCAGGATCGTCCGCCCGACGGTCGACTTCCCGCACCCTGACTCGCCGACGAGGCCGAGCGTCTCGCCGCGCCGGATGGTCAGCGTGACGTCATCGACGGCGCGCACGTCGCCGACGTGGCGGTCGAGGACGATGCCGCTCTTGATCGGGAAGTAGAGCTTCAGTCCGTCGAGCTCGACGAGCGGGCCGGTGCCGTCGGTCGTCATGCCGTCGCCGCGGCGCGCGTCCGCTCCCACTCCTCGGCGGGCACCGGGTTGAAGCAGGCGACCTTGTGCCCCGGCTCGATCTCGAGGAGCGGCGGCACCTCGAGCCGCGACTGCTCGACCTCGTAGCGGCAGCGCGGCTGGAACGGACACGCGCTCGGCGGCCGCAGCATGTCTCTCGGCGCGCCCTCGATCGGCTGGAGCCGCGAGCGGCGGGCCGCGTCGAGCCGCGGCACGCTCTGGAGCAGGCCGAGCGTGTACGGGTGGCGCGGCGAGGCGAAGAGCCGGTCAGCCGAGCCCGTCTCCATGAACATGCCGGCGTACATCACGTTCACCCGCTCGCACATCCCCGCGACGACGCCGAGGTCGTGCGTGATGAGGATGAGCGCCGTCCGCTCTTCCGCGACGAGCTCGCGGAGTAGGGCGAGGATCTGCGCCTGGATCGTGACGTCGAGCGCCGTCGTCGGCTCGTCGGCGATCATCAGCTTTGGCCGGCACGCGAGCGCCATCGCGATCATCGCCCGCTGCCGCATGCCGCCGGAGAACTGGTGCGGGTAGTCGGAGATTCGCGCGTCGGGGCTCGGAATGCCGACGCGGTCGAGGAGCTCCGCGGCGCGGGCGGTGGCCTCCCTCCGGCCCATGCCGAAGTGCGTCTCGAGCGGCTCCCGGAGCTGGCGCCCGATCGAGAGCACGGGGTTCAGGCTCGTCATCGGGTCCTGGAAGATCATCGCGATCTGCCTGCCGCGCACCCGCCGGAGCGCGCGCTGGCTGAGCTGGAGGAGGTCGCGCCCGCCGAAGTGCGCGGTGCCGGAGCGGACGCGACCGGCGCGCGGGAGGAGGCCGAGGAGCGCGAGCGCCGTCACGCTCTTCCCGCAGCCCGACTCGCCGACGATGCCGAGCGTCTCGCCCGGGCCGATGTCGAACGAGATCCCGTTTACGGCGTGCACGGTCCCGCCGCCCGTCCAGAAGTGGACGCGCAGGTCCTCGACGCTCAGCAGGGACTCGTCAGGCACGCCCGACCGCCGCCCGCCCGCGCCGGCCGAGGAACCAGAACGCCTTCCGCTCGCGGAACCGCCCCACGCGGCCGCGGAGCTTCGGGTCGAGCGCCTCCCGCAGGCCGTCTCCGATCAGATTGAAGCCGAGGACGGAGACCACGATCGCGATCCCGGGCACGATGGCGAGAAACGGTGCCGACTGGAGGTAGTCGTTCACGTCCGTGAGCATCGTCCCCCACTCCGGCGTCGCCGGGTCTTGCGGACCGAGGCCGAGGAAGCCGAGGCCGGCCACGTCGATGATCGCCGTGGCCATCGCGAGCGTGCCCTGCACGATCACGGGCGAGATCGCATTCGGGAGGATGTGCGAGAAGAGGATGACGGGCCGGCGCACGCCCACCGCGCGCGCGGCGAGCACGAAGTCGTTCTCACGCTGTGCCAGCACCGAGCCGCGGAGCAGGCGGGCGAAGATCGGAACGTTCACGACCCCGATCGCGATCATGATCTGGTACAGGCCCGGGTTCAGGACGGCGACGATCCCGATCGCGAAGAGGAGGCCAGGGATCGCCAGCATCACGTCCATGCAGCGCATGATCAGCGAGTCGACGAAGCCGCCGACGTAGCCCGCGATCGAGCCGAGGACCAGGCCGAACGAGAGGCCGATCGACACCGACACGATCCCGATGAGGAGCGAGAACCGCGCACCGTAGAGGATGCGGCTGTAGACGTCCCGGCCGAGCTGGTCGACGCCGAGCCAATGGCTGTGCGAGGGCCCGGGGCAGCAGCCCCGCGCGACCAGGAGCAGGTTCTGCTCCCGCGGGCCGAACGGCGCGAGCAACGGCGCGAAGGCGGCGGCGACGATGAAGATCAGCACCAGGATGCCGCCGAGGATGGCGGCGGGGTTCCGGATGAGCCGCCGGAACGCGTCGCGCCAGAGCCCGCCGGTCGCCCCCTCGAGCGCGACTTCGTGTGCCTCGAGCTCCGCGACGCTCATTCCGGGGCCCCCGCGAAATGCTCTGTGTTTCGTGGGGTGGTCATGAGTAGCGGATCCTCGGGTTGATGATCGCGTACGAGATGTCCACGATCAGGTTCACGCCGACGAAGACGATCGCGAGGAAGAGGATCCCGCCCTGGAGGACCGGGTAGTCGCGATTGAAGATCGCGTCGCGAAGCCACGAGCCCATCCCCGGGTAGGCGAAGACGGTCTCCGTCAGGACGGCGCCCGAGAGCAGAAGGCCGGTCTGGAGGCCGATGATCGTCGAGACCGGTAGCAAGGCGTTCCGCAGGACGTGCCGGCGGTCGACCGTCACCGGCGGCAGGCCCTTCGAGCGCGCCGTGCGCACGTAGTCCTCGTTCTGGACGTCGAGCACGGCGGCCCGGGTGATCCGCGCCACGACCGCGAGTGGGATCGAGCCGAGCGCGATCCCCGGCAAGACCAGGTGCTTCAGCACGTCGCCGAGGGCATGCCAGTTGCGTTCGATGATCGCGTCCAGAATGTAGAAGTTCGTCGGGTGCTTCATGTCGATGAGCACCGAGATCCGGCCGACGCTCGGGAGCCACGGGAGGCGGACGGCGAAGATGTACTTGAGGATGATCGCGAGGAAGAAGATCGGAATCGATATCCCGATCAGCGACGCGACCAGGCTCACGTGGTCGAAGAGGCCGCCGTGCCGTTTCGCGGCAACGAAGCCGAGCGGCACCCCCAGGAGAACCGCGAAGAGCATCGCCGCGACCGCGAGCTCGATCGTCGCCGGAAAGCGGTCGCTGATCTCGGCGACGACGCGTCGATGCGACGCGACGCTCACCCCGAAGTCTCCCTGGATCGTCGTCTTCAGGTACTTCCAGTACTGCACGTACACGGGCTCGTCGAGCCCGTAGCGCTGCCGGTAGGCCTTGACGAGCGCCGGCGTCGCCCGCTCGCCGAGGAGCGACTCCGCCGGGCTGCCCGGCAGCGCCCTGATCCAGAAGAAGATCAGGAGCGAGACGCCGAAGAGAATCGGGACGAGCAGGAGCAGCCGGCGGACGAGATACCGAAGCATCTAGTCGGACCGGCTGCTCAGCTCGAGAGTCCTACTGTCCTCCGGAGAAGAAGACCGGAGCAAACGGATCGGTTCCGACCGGACTCGGCGTGTAGCCCTTCACCTTCTTCTGGAAGGCGAGAGCGGGCGTCGAGTGGGCGTACGGAACGGCGGGCAGGAACTTCATGATCAAGATGTTCGCCTGCTGGTACAGCTTGATCCGCTTCTTGTAGTTCGTCTCTCCGGCGGCCTTCGTGAGGACGTTGAAGATCGCCTTGTTGCGGAAGCCGAACTGCGGGCTGTACGTCTTGAAGAACGTGCCGAGGAAGTTGTCCGGGTCGCCGAAGTCGCCCGTCCAGCCGATGAGGTTGATGTCACCGGCGGTTCCCTCGTTCACATGCTTCACGTAATCGGGCCGCCACGGCGCGCTGTGCGGCGTGACCCTGAAGCCCGAGTTCTCGAGGCTCGCTGAGAACGCCTCGAAGTTCAGCTTCGGGTTCGGCATGTACGGCCGCGACACGTTCGTCGGGTACCAGAAGTCGATCGGCACCGGCAGGGACAGGCCGGCCGACCGCAGCAGCGACTTGGCCTTGGATGGGTTGTACGGGTACTTCTGGACCTTGTTCGTCCAGCCGAAGAGCTGCGGCGGCATGAACTCGTGCGCCACCTGGCCGCGGCCGGCGTAGAACGACTTCACGACCGAGGCCCGGTCGAGCCCGTACGCGATCGCCTGCCGAACAGCCAGCTTGTTGAACGGCGCGTGCGACTGGTTGATCGTCACGTACGCGACGTTGAACGACGGCCGGTTCTTGAGGTACAGGTTCTTGTTCTTCTTGATCGTCGGGATGTCCTGAGGCTGGATCAGGTCGGCGCCGTTGATCTCCCCGGTCTGAAGCGCCTGCACCCGAGCCGTGTTGTTCGAGATCGGTCGCACGATCACGCGGCCGATCTTCGGCTTCTTGCCCCAGTAGGAGTTGTTGCGGACGAGCTCGACCTTCTGGCCGACCGTCCACGACTTGAACTTGAACGGCCCCGTCCCGGTCGGATGGCTGAAGGCATACGTGCCGGTCGGGTAGAACGTGCCGTTCCGAAGCTCACCCTGGTTCGCGCCGTAGCGCTTGAGCGCGGCCGGGCTCTGGATCCCGAACGACGAGATGACGAGCGCCGGCAGGAACGACGCCGACTTCTTCGTCAGATGGATGACCGCCGTGTACTGGCCCTTGGCCGTGCAGCCCTTGTAGAGGCTCGGCGAGAGGTCGGAGCTCTCGTTCTTCTTGAAGCCGAGGAAGACGGTCTGCCAGTAGTACGTGGCCGAGGCGTCCTGGAAGGCGCCCGTGAAGTTGTACTGGCGGTTGAAGTTGTAACAGACGGCCTGCGCGTTGAACCGCGTGCCGTCGTGGAACTTGACCCCATGCCGGAGCTGGAAGGTCCAGTCCTTCCCGTTCTTCGAGCCCCACTTCGTCGCGAGGCCCGGCGCCACGATCGTGCTACCGGCCTTCAGCGAGACGAGGCTCTCGAAGATCTGCTCCGTGACCCGGAACGACTCGCCGTCCGAGACGAGTGCCGGATCGAGGTAGGTGGGATCGGCGGCGCCGGCGAAGACGAACGTCGGCGCAGCCTTCGACGCGCCCCCCGCCGTGCCGACCGCTGCGAGCGCGGCGACGGCGACGAATGGGAGGACGAGCCGGGTGACAATGCCCCTCATCGATGACTCCTTTCCTGCCCGCCCCCCTGGCGGGTCAGGCGAAAGTATGCCCTTCCCGAGAGCGGCGATCTAGGCCCCAGCCGATCGACGAGTCGTTTCAGACGGATCCGCGGGAAACCCGCGCATCCTGATGTCGGCACCGCAAGCGGTGCCTCGGCGCCGATCTAGGCAGTTCTGACTTACGCGGCGACCGAGATGAGGTCGCGCAGCGCGCCGAGCCGGGCCAGGGCCTGGCCCTCGAGCTGGCGGACCCGCTCCCGCGTCAGGTCGAGCTCGTGGCCGATCGCCTCCAGTGTCCACGGCTCGCCCTCGAAGCCGAACCGCAGCTCGAGGATGCGCCGCTCCCGCTCGGGCAGCGCGTCGAGCGCACGGCGCACGCCCTGCCGGCGAAGCGACTCCTCCGCCTCGTCGAACGGGTCGGCGGCCTCGCGGTCGGCGAAGAGGTCGCCGAGCTCGCCCTCGTCGTCGGCCCCGACGGTCTGGTTCAGCGAGACGGACGCCTGGGCGGCGCCGAGTGCCTCGTCGACGTGCTGGATCGGCAGGCCGGTCGCCTCCGCGAGCTCGGCCTTCGTCGCCTCGCGCCCGAGCTCGACCTCGAGCCGGCGCGCGGCGCGCGAGAGCTTCTGCTGCCGCTCGACCACGTGCACGGGCACGCGGATCGTGCGCGCGTGGTTCGCGACCGCGCGCTGCACCGACTGGCGGATCCACCAGGTCGCGTAGGTCGAGAACTTGTATCCGCGCCGCCAGTCGAACTTCTCGACCGCCCGGTTCAGCCCGAGCGTGCCCTCCTGGATCAGGTCGAGGAACGGCACGCCGAGCCCGCGGTAGCCCTTCGCGATCGACACGACGAGCCGCAGGTTCGACTCGATCATGCGCCGCTTCGCCGTCGGGTCGCCGCGCTCGATCGCCTTCGCGAGCGTGACCTCCTCGGCGGCGTTCAGCAGCTTGTGGCGGCCGACGTCGGCGAGGAAGAGCTGGAGGGAGTCGGCGGAGCCGCTGAGCTCGGTCGCCTCGACCGGCGCGGCCTCGACCTTCTCCTTCTCGGGCTCGGCCGCGGGCGGCTGGCCCACCTCGAGCCCGATGCGCTCGAACTCGCGCGTGATCTCCTCGATCTCGACCTCGCTGAGGTCGTGCTCGAGGGTGAAGGCCTCGAAATCCGCGGCCTCGATGAAGCCGCGCTCCTCGGCGCCCTCGACGAGCGAGCGCGCCTGGTCGGTGTCAAGCAGCTCGTGCAGCTGGTTCGGCGTCAACTGGCTTCCCAACCCTCTCTACTACGACGTCGGCGGCGGTTGAAACTTTCGGACTGTAGGCGTCGGTTCCTTGTCTTTCCAGGGGGAACCGCCCCTTCGGGCTAACCTGACCTTCGAACGGGAGCCCGAAACGGATTATTCCGCGGCCGTCGGCTGGACAGCCTGGGAGGTCCGAGTCGGGAACTCGAACTCGATCTTGCCCTCGCCATTCAAGACGAGACGCGCGCGAAAAGGTTTGCCGTTTCTGGAACGGAAACCGGACAGAACCTCGCGCGTCCGTCCCTCCTCCAGCAGCTGCCGCGCGACCTCGGGCGTCAGCGTCCGCCCGGCTACGCGCTTCCAGATCACGAAGCCGCAACCCGGCTCCTCACGGCTCTTCCAGCTCGTGCAGCCGTAGGCGCGCGAGTTCTCGCGGATCGTCTCGCCGCAGCGCGGGCACGGACCGAGCTCGACGCGCTCCGGCCGCAGCTTCTCGCGGTCGAGGGCGGCGATCTGCTCCACGGTCGAGCGGGTGAAGCCCTCGATCTCCTTCATGAACGCCTCGCGGTCGCCGGAGCCGTGCTCGATGTCGGCGAGGCGCTTCTCCCAGCCGCCGGTCAGCTCGGGCGAGGTGAGCGGGTGCGCCTCGAGCATCGTGATCACCTGGAGACCCTTCGGCGTCGCCTGGAGGTCCTTGCCGACGCGCTCCACATACTCGCGCCGGATCAGCGTCTCGATCGTCTCGGCGCGGGTCGCGGGCGTCCCGAGGCCGCGCTCCTTCATCGCCTCGCGCAGCTCCTCGTCGTCGACGAGCTTGCCGGCCGTCTCCATCGCGGAGAGGAGCGTCGCCTCGGTGTAGCGGGGCGGCGGCTTCGTCTCCTTCGCCTCGCTGGCCGCCGTGATGCAGCGGATCCGCTGGCCCTTCTCGACCGCCGGAAGCTCTCCGCCTTCGCCGTCCTCCTCCTGCGGCTTGTCGGCATCCGCCTCGACGCCGTAGACGCCGCGCCACCCGGCCTCGAGGGTCACCTTTCCGCGGGTGCGGAAGCGCTCGCCCTCGACGAGGGTGACGATCGTCGTCCGCGCGTAGCGCGCCGGCGGGTGGAAGACGGCGAGGAAGCGGCGCGCGACGAGGTCGAAGACGCGCCGCTCGTCGGGCGTGAACTCGCTGACGTCGTGCTCGACGTCGGTGGGGATGATCGCGTGGTGGTCGTCGACGCGCGCGTCGTTCACGACGCGGCCGAGCGGCAGCTGCTGGAGGTCGAGCACGTAGCGCGCCGCGTCGGCGTAGTCCGGGATCGGGAGCAGGGTCTCTGCGGTCGGCTTCAGCTGCGGGACGAGGTCGCCGGAGAGGAAGCGCGAGGAGGTGCGCGGGTACGTGATCGCCTTCTTGCCCTCGTAGAGCGACTGCGCGGCCTGGAGCGTGCGCCGCGCCGAGAAGCCGAAGCGCCGGTTCGCGTCACGCTGGAGCGACGTGAGGTCGTAGAGGAGCGGCGCGCGCTCGGACTGCTCCTTGCGCTCGACCGACTCGACCTCGCCGTCCTTGCCGGAGACGCGCTCGACGATCTCGTCGGCGCGCGTGCCTTCCTTGATGCGCGTCTCGTCGCCCTCGAACCACAGCCCGTCGTAGGGCGGCTGGAAGGCGGCCCGGACGAGCCAGTACGGCTCGGGGACGAACGCCTGGATCTCGCGCTCGCGCTTCACGATCATCGCGAGCGTCGGGGTCTGGACGCGCCCGAGCGAGACGACGCCGCCGACCCAGGCACGGCCGCGGATCGTCGCGGCGCGGGTCGCGTTCATGCCGACGAGCCAGTCGGCCTCGGAGCGCGAGCGGGCCGCCTCTTCCAGCGGGCGAAGCTGCTCCCCCGGCCGGAGCCGCTCGAAGCCCTCACGGATCGCCTGCTTCGTCATTGACGAGATCCAGAGCCGGTCGACGGGCTTCTTCGCGCCCGTCGACTCGTAGATGTAGGCGAAGATGAGCTCGCCCTCGCGCCCGGCGTCGCAGGCGTTCACGACCCGGTCGACGTCGTCGCGCTCGAGGAGCTTGCGGATCGCCGTGAGCTGCTTCTTCGACTTCGGGTCGCGCGGCTTGAGGCGGAAGTCCTCGGGGACGATCGGCAGGTCGGCCATGCGCCACTTCTTCAGCTTCTCGTCGTAGTCCTCGGGCTGGGCGAGCTCGACGAGGTGGCCGACGGCCCACGTGACGACGTAGTCGTCGGACTCGAGATAAACGTCGTTCTTGGCGAAGGCGCCCGGCAGCGCACCCGCGAGGTCGCGGCCGACGGACGGCTTCTCGGCGATGACGAGCGTCTTGCCCATGGCCGGGACACGTTAGCGAAGCGATCCCCGGCTCCTTCTTCGGCCGGAATACTCCCGCGCATGTCGCGGATCTACCGGGCCGTCGCCGTGCTGAGCCTGCCCGTCGTCCGCCACGTGTTCCGGCTGAAGGCGACCGGGCTCGAGCACCTGCCGGCGGAGGGCGGGTTCGTCCTCGCCGCCAACCACACGTCGAACTTCGACCCGTGGCCGCTCGGGCTCCCCCTCTTCCCGCACCGCTGGCTGCGCTTCATGGCCAAGTCGGAGCTCTACTGGTGGCCGCTCCGCGCCCTCCTCGACGCGGCCGGCGCGTTCCCGGTCGAGCGCGGCCGGGGGGACGTGGAGGCAATCGCCAACGCCGTCGAGCTCGTCCGGTCGGGCGAGGTGGTCGTCATGTTCCCCGAGGGGACGCGGCAGCGGAAGGGCCTCCGCAAGCGGTGGGAGGCGCGGCCGCACACCGGCGCCGCACGCATCGCGCAGCGGGCGGGCGCGCCGCTGGTTCCCGCTGCGATCAAGGGCACGGATCGGCTCGCGCGGCTCGGCCCGCTTCGGGTCGCATACGGTCCGCCGGTCGAGGTGACGGGCGACAGCCATGAGACGACCGACCGCCTGATGGCCGAGATCCGGCGGCTCTACGAGACGCTGTGACGGCGAAGCGGCCGCTGCTCGCCGTCGACGGCGACTCCTTCGCGCACCGCGCCTACCACGCCCTGCCGAAGTCGATCCGCCGCGCGGAGGGCCGGCCCGCGGGCGCGCTCGTCGGCTTCGCGAACATGCTCCTCCGGCTCTGGGACGCAGAGGAGCCGCGGGCGGTGCTCGTCGCCTGGGACACGCTGACGGTGCCGACGTACCGGCACGAGGCGTTCGAGGGCTACCAGGCCGGGAGGGTGTTCGACAAGGAGCTCCTGGAGCAGCTCGAGCTCCTGCCGCAGCTCGTCGAGGCCTTCGGGTTCGCGTACGCAAAGGCGCCGGGGTACGAGGCGGACGACTTCCTCGCCGCCGCGGCCGTGCACGCCGAGCCGCCCGTGCTCGTGGCGACCTCCGATCGGGACGCGTTCCAGCTCGCGCGCGCGGGTGTGACGATTCTGCAGCCCACGCGCGGCGTCTCGGAGATCACGCGGATCGGCCCGGCCGAGGTGCGCGAGCGCTACGGCGTCGAGCCCGAGCAGGTGCCGGACTTCATCGCGCTCCGTGGCGACCCGTCCGACCGGCTACCCGGCGCGCCCGGGGTCGGGCCGAAGAAGGCGGCGGAGATCATCGGTCAGTACGGGTCGCTCGAGGCGGCACTCGCGGCCGGCCGCTTCGGCGCCAACGCGGAGGAGCTACGGCTCTACTACGGGATCGCCTCGCTCGACGCCTCCGCACCGATCCCTGCACTCGAGGACCAGACACCCTCCTGGGCGGACGCGGCGGCCCTGGTCAGCTCCTGGGGCCTCGGTCAGCTGGCGGGCCGTCTCGAAGAGCGGGCGAAGGGCTAGGATCGCGCGCCGTGGACGCCTGGCTCGCCGACGCACGCGACGCGCTCGCCTCGGCCGCCGGGGTGCCGAGCGAGCGGCTCGACCTCTCCGACGACGACGTCGCCGTGCTCCTAGACCTCGCGCGGATCGCCGCGCACGAGAGCGGCGAGCGGACGAACGCGCCGCTCCTCTGCTACCTCGTCGGGCGGGCGCAGGGTGACGCCGATCTCGGAGAGCTCGCCGCCACGGTGCGCCGATCGACCTCGTGAGCCATCCGGCGCTCGCGCGCCTCCACCCGACCTTCGGCCATCCCGAGGCGCCGGAGCGGCTCGCCGCGCTCCTGGAGGCCTTCGCGGTCGTCGAGGCGGCCCCGGCCGCGGTCGCGGACCTCGAGCGCTGCCACGCGCCGGAGTACGTCGAGGTCGTGCGGCGGCTCGACCACCCGGTCTGGCTCGACGCCGACACCGTCGCCTCGGGGACGAGCTACGAAGCGGCGCTGCTCGCGGCGGGGGCGGCGATCGAGGCGGTGCGGCGCGGGGGCTTCGCGCTCGTCCGCCCGCCGGGCCACCACGCGCGGCCGGCCGCTGCGATGGGCTTCTGCCTCTTCGACAACGTCGCGATCGCGGCGCGGTTCGCGCAGGCAGAGCTGGGACTCGCGCGGGTGGGGATCGTCGACTGGGACGTCCACCACGGGAACGGGACGGAGGAGATCTTCCGCGACGACGACTCCGTGCTTTTCGTCTCGCTCCACCAGTGGCCGTTCTATCCGGGGACGGGCGGGCCGGACGACCAGGCGGAGACGACCCTGAACGTCCCGCTCCCGGCCGGCTCGGGCGACATCGAGTACGAGGCGGCGTTCACGCGGGCGGTCGAGCCGGCGGTGCGCGCCTTCGAGCCCGACCTTGTCCTTGTCTCGGCGGGCTTCGACGCCCACGTCGACGACCCGCTCGCGGACATGCGCGTCAGCGCCGACGGCTTCCGCGAGCTCGCCGGCCGCTCGGCCGCGCTCGGACCGCGCTGCGCCGCGGTGCTCGAGGGCGGCTACGACGTGCGCACGCTGCCGGGCCTCGTCGGCGCGGCGCTCGAAGGCTTCGAAAGCTAGCGGCCGGCCCGTGAGGGCCGGCCGCGAAGATCAACCACCTGCTCCTTGCCACCACTTCCCGAACGGAGAAATGAGGAGCTCGCTCTCTGAGTATCGAACCGGGCGCGGTCGGCGTCATCGCCCTTGCCGCGCGCTCCGTATCCCCCACGATGGGTGATTACCGCCGCGCGGTCGCCAGCGCCTCGAGCGCCTCGCGGCGGGACGAGACGCCGAGCTTCCGCAACAGGCTCTTCACGTGCGAGCGCACCGTGTGCTCGGAGATGAAGAGCCGGCGCGCGATCTGGTCGGTGCCGAGATGCTCGTCGAGGAGGAGCAGCACCTCGACCTCGCGGGCGGAGAGCACGCGCGCGATCGCGTCCGGGACGCCCGAGCGGCGACCGCCGTTTCGCACCTCGTCGAGGAGCCGCCGCGCGATCTCGCCCGAGAGGGCCGCCTCCCCGCGGGCGACGCCGCGCAGGAACTCCGCGATCCGGCCCGGCGGCTCGCTCTTCAGCAGGTAGCCCGCGGCGCCGCCCCGGATCGCCGAGAGGAGGTTCTCCTCCGTCCCGGAGGCGGTCAGGACGACGACCTCGCAGCCCGGCGCGGCCTCGCGGAGCCGCGGCAGGGCCTCGAGGCCGGACAGGCCGGGCATCGACAGGTCGAGGAGCACGAGCCGGGGCTGGAGCCGTCGCGCGGTGCCGATCGCCTCCTCGCCGTCGGAGGCCTGCCCGACCACCGAGAAGCCGTGCTGGGTCAGGAGCGCGCCGAGGGCCTCGCGGGTCAAGGGGTGGTCGTCGACGATCAGGACGCTGTCGGCCATGGCTCTCGCGACTTATCGGCGGAGAGGTCCGTGCCGACAAGGGTGACGATGAACAAGGACGATAGAAGCGCGCTCGACGCGTTCCTCTGGGGCGAGGTCCTGCTCTTCGGCTTGCTCGGCGCGACCCTCGCGCTCTTCGTCGCGTATCCGAGCCTGCGCCCCTCCTACGGCGGCGACGAGGCGCGCCTCGTGCTCCAGACGGTCGTCACGCTGGCCGGTGCGGCTGTGGCCGTCCTGGCCGGAGTGCGGTTCTCGGTCGAGGGCCGCCGTATCGACCTCTTGCTCGCGAGCGGCTTCTTCGTCGGCGCCGCGTCGACCCTTTGCTTCTCGATCTCGCCCGTGCTCAGCGGCCACGCGATCGGCCGCTCGGAGGCTTGGTCGGGCGTGGTCGGGCGGCTCGTCGCGTGGATGCTCATCGCCGCCGCGCCGTTCGTGCACGGCCGCGTCCGCGAGCGCCGGCGCATGCTTGGGGACGCGCTCGTCGCGCTCGCCTTCGTGCTCATGCTGGTCTGGTCGGTCTCCCGCTGGCTCGGCGACGGCCTGCCGGTACTCCCGCCGGACGGCGGTGCCGACGCGCCGTTCGGCCTCACGCTCTCGTTCGGCCTCCAGGCGTTCGTGAACCTCGTCGCGGTCGTCGGCTTCGGACTGCGGTTCCGCAAGCACGGGGACGACCTCGACCGCTTCCTCGCGCACGGCGCGACGCTCCTCCTCTTCGCGTCGCTCAGCTACCTCCTCACGCCGCTCGCCGCAAACCGCCCGCTCTCACAGGGCGACGTCCTCCGCATCCTGGCCTACGGCGTCCTTCTCGTCGGCGTCTGGCGCGCGATTCGCTCGTCGGAGTTCGGCCGGGCCGTGGCCGAGGAGCGCGCGCGCGTGGCGCGCGAGATCCACGACGGGCTCGCGCAGTACCTGTTCGCGATCTCGACCTACGCGAGCCGGCTCGATGACGGCGCGCCGGCCGAGGATGTCGTGCCGGAGCTCAAGCGAGCCGCCGAGGCGGCCCAGCAGGAGGCGCGCTTCGCGGTGCTGGCCTTGTCCTCGGCGAGCGGCACGGCGCCTTTCGACGCCGCCCTGCGCCGCTACGTCGAGTTCCTGACCGCCGACGGCGAGCTCGAGGTCGAGCTCGAGGTCGACCCGCGCGTCGCGCTCGCGCCCGACGAGCAGATCGAGGTCTTCCGGATCGTCCAGGAAGGCCTCGCAAACGTCCGCAAGCACGCGGGTGCGCGGCGCGCGGAGGTCGTGATCGCCGAGCGCGCGGGCCAGCGGATCGTCTCGGTGCGCGATGACGGCGAGGGCTTCGACGGCGACGCTAGCGGCGCGGGGCAGGGGCTCAAGAACATCCGCGCGCGAAGCGCAGCTATCGACGGGCTCTTGGATATGCGCTCGCTTCCTGGCCTCGGCACCGAGCTTGTCGTGATCCTGCGCGCCTAGGGTTCGGCCGATCTGAAGCCTCAGGTGCTTGAAAGGCGAAACGCCATTTACTACCGTTGGTCACTATCGTGGCGCGGTTTCTCATAGGCGCTGCCACGGTCTTCGCTGCGGCGGCGATTTTGGCGGCATCTGCTGCTGCCAGCGGACGCTTGAGCTTTCTTGGTGCGACACCCGGCGAGCGTGTCGTTCAGCTCGAGCTCCACAGGAGCTCGTTGGGACGCGTCGGGATCCTCAACGTCCTGGTGCGGAACGACAGCTCGATCGGCGGCCGCCTTCGAATCCGGTTCTACCCCGACAATCGAGGACGCGCGGTGCCGGTTCGGCCGGCGGGCGGCCGATCGTTTACGCGGCTTTCGCCGGTCCTCTTCTCCCCCCGCGCGTCGGTTGCCGAGCACCGACTGCGCCTGCCGCCGCATCGCCTCGTCGCGCTCCAGCTCCGGCTTGGAGTCGCCAAGGATGCGCTCGCCGATGCGGTGAACGGCACACTCGTCATCGATCTCCGCAAGCATCGCGGCGTACGCGCGGCGGTGCTCCGAGTGCGCGGCAACATCTCCCAGGCCAAGCCTGCAGCGCCGGGCGCACAGCCGCAGAAGGTCACGCTGCAGGTGACCCGATGGTTGCCGCTCGGGATCGGCGATCGTCACCGAACCGTCGACAACTCGCCCCGGGTCTGGGTGCCTGGCAAGCCTTCGACTTCCCGGACTCTGCTCTCCTCACCCAGCGATGACGTCGAGGTGATGCTCGGCCCCAAAGACGCGAAGGCGTCGCCGCCGACGGGTCTCGTGCAGCAGCACGTGAAGCTCGTGGGGGGTGTGAACGCCGGCGCCTATTCGGGCGAGCTTCCGCTCGTCTCGGGAGGCTCCGACAAGCTCAGCGTCGAGGCGCAGGTTCGGGACTTCTTCCTCTGGCCTCTTCTCCTGCTCGCGATCGCGGCGTTCATCGGAGGCTACGGAACGACGTGGTGGCAAGGGCGCCGGCAGCGGGACCTTCTCGTTGCAGAGCTTCGACGGGCTCGAGGCGACTACGACGAGGCATGGCGTAATCGCCCGCCGAATTCACCCGTGGAACCGCTCGACCAAACGTTCCCGCCCCCGTCCGAGGACGACATCAACAGCGCTCGAACACCCGACGAGATAGACGCTGCGACGGAGCGTGTACGGACGTTTCGTGACGCGGTCAAGCGATGGATCGAGGTCGAGACGGCGGCAGAAAAGCTTCTGGCCGTCGTCATTCCACAACGCGCGGCCGAGGTGCAGGCCGACATCGCAGGGGTGCTTGCAGAGACGAGGGTCCTCGGAGACGACCCTGCAGCCAACGAGCGTCTAGTGGACAAGCTTCGCCGCCAGGAGAGACTGGCGCGCGCGTTTGCTACAGCCTTCGCGCAAAATCAAGAAGGTGCCCTCGCGGCGTACGCGAGGCACCCTCGCGCGGCAGAGAGCGATGCGGAGACCGCCCGCGCCCTGGCGGATCTAGCTCTGGTCCAGGTCGAGCCCGAGCTCCTCATCAGACGGTACGGCCTCGATCTTGCACTTGCGAGCGACGCACTTCTTGCCAGAGCAGACGTGGAGCGGCCGCGTCCGAGACTCCTTCTTCAGCCACCGATCGTCCTCAGGTCCGAAATCCCCCCCACGGTGACGCCGGAACAAATCAAGCGCGGCGTACGCATCTGGGACCGTCGGCTGGCGCTGCTTGTCTTCCTCCTAACCATCCTGGGTTTCTTCGCAACCCTCTACGACGCCGACTTCGGATCGTGGACGGACTACGCCAAGGCCGCAGGAGCGGGGGTCGGTTCGCAAGCCGTGGGCGCCGCCGTGTGGTCGCTGTTCCCTGGGCTGCGCTCGTACGGGCTGCCGCCGGCGAAGACGGCTTAGCCCGTCAAGCGAGTAGCCGCTCCTCGACCTCTTCCTCCACGAAGGCCTCGCGCTCGGCGCCGGAGACTCTCGTTACCTCGGTGCCGTCCAGCTCCTGCGTGACCTGGAGCACGTCTTCGATCCGCTCGGCGACCGCGCGGATGTGGCTCACCACGGCGACCAGCCGGCCGGCCTGCGCGCGGCGCTCCAGCTCGCCGAGGGCGTCGTCCAGCGCGTCGGCGTCGAGGCTCCCGAAGCCCTCGTCCAGGAACAAAGCCTCCAGCCGGCCGCCGCCTCGCGCCGCCAGCTCGACCAGGCCGAGTGCGAGCGCAAGACTCGCGAGGAACGCCTCGCCGCCGGAAAGTGTCTTCGAGCCGCGCGGCTGGCCGAACGCCCGATCGACGATCCGGAAGTCCTCCGCGAAGCCATAGCGGCCGCCGGTCATCGAGCCGAGGATCTCGGACGCGAGCGCGAGGAGCGCCCGCTGCCGGCGCGTGACGACGTAGCCGATGAAGCGGCCGTCCGTGAGCAGGCTCGCAACCGTCTCGAGCACGTCGATCGACTCGCGCAGCGGCCGGATCCGCCGGTCGAGATCGCGCGCCGCCGGAACCTGCGCACGAGCCTCGGCCTCCTCGTCGCGGGCGCGGGCTCGCTTCGCGCTCGCCTCGATCACGAGCTCCTCGAGCTCCTCGGAGTCGGCGGCGCCGGCCTCGGCGAGGGCCGCCGCGGCCGCCTCGCGTGCGGTCGTCGCATGCGCTTCCGCGTCGGCGACGGTCTGTGCGAGCTTGTTCGCGAGGCGATCCGCTGCCCGCTCGAGCTCCTCGGCCCGGGAGAGCTGCTGCGCGAAGCCGGCGTCGTCCTCGCCGGGCGGTAGCTCGACCCCCGCGGCCTCGATCCGCCGCATCGCCTGCTCGATCCGCCGCCGCGGCTGCTCGAGCTCCCGCTCGCGCCTGCGTACGAGCTCGCCGCGGTCGATCCGCAGCTCGGCGAGGCGAGTCCGAGCCGCCTCGCGCTCGCGCCGGAGCCGCTGCACCTCCGCGAGCCGCTCCTCGAGCGCGGCGAGAAGGGAGGCGCGCCGGTCGTCGGTCGCGCTCGCCGCGGGCCTGAAGCGCCTGGGCAGACCGGCTCGATCGCGCTCGAGCGCCGCCGTCCGGTCGGCGAGTTTCGCTGTCGCGGTCTCGCACGCGGCCTTCCGCTCCTCCAGCGCCGCCTGTCGCGAGCGGACCGCAGCCTCGGTCGGACCGGACAGGTCGACGTCGCCGAGTCGCCTCAGGACGCGCTGGGCGGCCGTCCGCTTCCGTGTCGCCTCGGCGACCGCCTGCTCGAGGTGCGCGAGCGTGCCCGCGGCCGCGGCGCGCGCTTCGCCTGCGCTCCGGGCCGCGGCCTCGGCGCGCTCGTACGCCTCCTGCGCCGCGCGAACGGCCGGCGCTCGGGGAGGCTCGAACCCCGCCGGCAGCTCCCGGTGGCAGATCGGGCACTCCTCGCCCGCTTCGAGACCGTGCGCCGCATGGGCCGCGGCGTGCGCCCGGAGCAGCGGCTCGAGCCGCTCCGCCGCTCGAGCGAGCCGCCGCCGAGTGACCGCCTCCGCCTCGGCCTTCCGCTCCCCGATCGACCGCGCGTTCCCGAGCTGGCGCTCGAGACGAGCCAGCGCGTCCTCCGCCGATCGCAGCGTCTCCGTTGCGTCCTGGACCTTGCTGGTCGCGGCCGCTTCGCGGCGGAGGACGACGAGCGCTGTCTCCTCGCGGGAAGCCTCGCGCCGCGCCGCCGCCAGCTCCGTCCGCTCGGCTGCGAGCGCGGGCGCCTCCGTGACGAGCCGCTCGAGCACCGCTTTCGCACGCGCGAGCTCGCCCTCCGCCTCCCCGGCACGCTCGGCCCGTTCGAGCGCCACGGCGAGGCGTGTCTCTTGCTCCTGTACGTCGGCATCGGCCGCGGCCAGCTCCGCCGAGCGAGCCTCCAGCTCGCGGAGCAGTGGCTCAAGCCGACGGAGCTCGCGTGCCGGCCGTACGTTCGCCCGACTGAGCCGCTCGGCCGCGGCCGCGGCGCGCTCCGCCTCGCGCCCCTCGCGGGCAGCCGCCTTCTCCTGCCGCGCCCGCTCGGCCGCGAGCGCGCGCAGGCGCCGCTCCTCTTGCTCGGCCTCCTGTTTCCGGCCCCGGGCCACGCGCGCGGCCGCAGCGGGGTCGGGGAGGAGCCGCGCCCGCTCGGCCTGGAGGTCGTCGAGCGGCGCGCGGTAGCCGAGCGCGAGGTCGCGCGCCTGTTCGCGCGCCTCCGCCAGCTCGCCGAGCCGGAAGATGCCCTTGAGGATCTCCGTCCGGTCGGCGGGCGAGGCCTGGAGGAGCGTCTGGAAGCGTCCCTGCGGCAGGATCACCGCGGAGGTGAAGCCGCCCCAGTCGAGACCGACGAGCCGCGCCACCTCCGCGTTGATCGCGTCTTCGGCGTCGAGCGGAGGCACCGACGAGTCGGTCAGGCACTCGAGCTGGTGCGACGGCGGCGGGTACGCGCCGCGCGAGGTCGAGCGCGCGATGCGGTAGACGTGGCCGTCGACGCCGAACTCGAGCTCGACGCTCATCGTCGCCGCGCCGTCCGAGATGAGCTGCTTCACGCCGCGCTGATCCCACGTCGTGGCGTTGTAGAGCGCGTACGTGATCGCCTCGAGGATCGACGACTTGCCCGCCCCGGTGTCGCCGACAACGGCCACGAGCCCGAGATCGCCGAAGTCGATCTCCCGCTCCGTGCGGAAGCTCCGCAGGCCCTTCACGCGCAGAAGCCGCGGTCTCACGAGCCCCGCACCCGCTCGAGGAGGAGCTCGTCGAGGTCGGGCAGCCGTGCGATCTCCTCGGTCTCGACCGCCTGGACGAGCGTCTCGAAGGTCCGGAGGACGCGGTTCGCCTGCGCGCCGCGCGTGCCCCGCTCGGCGAGGTACTCGCGGAAGAGCTCGCGGAAGCCCGGTTCCGCGTCGGCCTCGGTGACGGTCGCCTCGACGACCTCGAGGCGCATCGCGGCGCAGTCCTCGCTCACCTCGACGACCGTCGCGGCCGGAAGCAGCTCGGCGACGAGCGCGGCGAGGTCCGGGATCGGCTCGTCCGTGCAGACGGTCACGCGGCACAGGGCGTCGCCGACGGCCGGCGCCGCCTCCTGGATCTCGGCCGGCGTCCCCACGATGGTGCGCAGCGGCCGGCCGCCGCCGAGCGCGACGGGCCTGACGACCGCCGGGCTGCCGGGCTCGGCCTCGACGAGCACGACCTCCTTCTGCTCGTGCTCCTCGCCGAAGTCGAGTGGAATCGGCGAGCCGGCGTAGCGCCCGGTCACGCGCCGCGGCAGCGGCTGCGGCAGGTGAATGTGGCCGAACGCGGCGTAGGAGACGTTCGGGAGCCGCCGGAGCCGCGTCGCGTACGCGTCGCTCACGTGCAGCGGCCGCTCGCTTCCGGAGAAGCGCGCCCCGCTGACGTACAGGTGCGCGGCGAAGAGGAGGACGTGGCGGGCGGGGTCGTAGCCGGCGGCGAGCCCGCGCTCGAGCTCCTCCTCGATGCGCTGGATCCGCTCCGAGTACGTCGCCGTCCACGTCGTCGCGTCCTCGAAGCGGTCGACCATCCGGTTGGCGTGCACGAACGGGAGAAAGGCGAGCCGGACGACCTCGCCGTCGGCGCCGGGTAGGTCGAGAACGCCGCCGTCGTGCGGTGGCCGCACGCGGTCGACGAAGCGGATGCGCGGGTCCGGCCCCTGAAGCCGGTCGAAGAGGCGGAAGAGCGCCGGCGAGTCGTGGTTGCCCGCCACCACGACGACGCGAGCGAGCGCAGCGAGCTCCTCCAGCGCCTCGACTGCGAAGGACATCTCCGCGTAGCCGGGCCGGAAGCCGTCGAAGACGTCGCCCGTGTGGAGGACGAGGTGCGGCCGCGTCTCGCGCGCGAGCTCGACGATCTCCGCGAGCGCCGCCTCGTGGTCGGGCACGCGGGAGCAGCGATAGGTCTGGCGACCGATGTGCCAGTCCGAGAGGTGGAGGAGCCGCACCGCCCCCTTGTAACACGCGCGAGGTACCTTCGGTCAGACGCGCCGGTACCGGTGGTACGGCTTGATCTCGAAGTTCAGGTAGCGGCCCTTCGAAGGCGCCTCGAGGAGCGCCGCGTACGCCTCCGGCGGCACGTCGAAGTAGACGTACGTCCGGCCGCGCAGGCGGAACTGCACGTAGAGCTCGCGCGCGTCCTCGTCGTAGCCGACGAGCTCGATGCTCGTCGACTCGACCGGGACCATCCGCGGCAGTGACACCGGCGGGATCTTGACTCATGTAGAAAGCCCCCTTGCGGGGGCTTTCCGTAGCAGGCCTGTAAGCCGGATTCTGTCGAGCGTGACCATCCCTCTCGGCGGCCGGTTGCCCGGCCGCTCTAGCGGCGTACCCGGTTCCTCGGCGGGCCACGTCAGCGGAACCTGCTTCGCCTTGCACCGGACGGGGTTTGGCGAGCCACCGTGTCGCCACGGCGCTGGTGGGCTCTTACCCCACCTTTTCACCCTTACCTTCGACGTCTCGCGAGATCCGTCGCCGGCGGTCTCCTTTCTGTGCCACTTTCCGTCGGCTTTCGCCGCCTGGGGTTTCCCCAGCGTCCTGCCCTGCGGTGTCCGGACTTTCCTCGGGCCGCGAACGGCCCGCGGTCACCCGGCCTGCACGCCGGATTGTAGCCCCGCCTCGGCGTGTCTGGCCGCCGCGCGCAGGCTCGCGCCGCACTCCGGGCAGGCGATAGCGGCGCCCGTGTGCAGGACGAACTCGCCGCAGACGAGGCACTCGAGGCTCACGCCGCGGAAGAGCGCGAGCAGCTCCTGGTCGAGTGTCCGGTGCAGCGACACGGGCTCCGTCATTGCAGGCTCCGGAAGACGCCGACTACCTTGCCGAGGATCGTCACGTGCCGTGCGTAGATCGGCTCGAGCGCGGCGTTCTCCGGCTGGAGGCGGATGCGGCCGGCCTCGCGGAAGAAGGTCTTGACCGTCGCTTCGTCCGCCGTCTCGTCGTCGCCGGCGAGCGCGGCCACGATGTCGCCGTTCCGCGCGTCCTGCTGGCGGTGCACGACGACGTAGTCGCCGTCGAGGATCCCCGCGTCGACCATCGAGTCGCCCTTCACACGCAGGATGAACTCCTCGCCGCCACGCGTGAGCGGCTCGGGGACGGCGAGGTACTCCTCGACGTTCTGCTCGGCGAGCAGCGGACCGCCGGCCGCGATCTCGCCCACGAGCGGCAGCCGGTGCACGTCGGTGGCCGGAGCCGCGGCGGCCGGACGGCCGAAGAGCTCGAGAGCGCGCGGCTTCGTCGGGTCCCGCCGCAAAAGACCTGCGCGCTCGAGGTTCGCGAGGTGCGCGTGCACCGTCGAAGGGGACGCAAGCCCGACCGCGCTCCCGATCTCGCGCACCGTGGGCGGATAGCCGTACCGGTCGACGTAGCCGACCAGGAAGTCCCAGATCTCCTGCTGTCGTCCGGTGAGCTCCATCTCGCCTCCTTCGCGAACGTGTGTTCGCCGAAAGGGTAGAGACTCCTGCGGACGGCGTCAAACGCCCCGCCGCTACAATGCCGCCGCCCTCGCGCTGGTGGCGGAATTGGTAGACGCGCAAGGTTGAGGGCCTTGTGGCCCGATGGGCCGTGGAGGTTCAAGTCCTCTCCAGCGCACTTAGAGCCGTCTCGCTACTCACGGCGAGCGGTTCGACCGGTCATTGCAGACGGACGAGCGGGCAGAGCCCGCACGTCCTAAGGGTCGGCGCCGCCGAGTCGGCGCCTTAAAGGAGCCCTCCCGGGCTCCGTCGTTAAGGTAGATCGCGTGCGCGACCTCTGCGCCTCGGCCGTGGAAGCCGCGCTCGCGGCCGGCGCCTCCTACGCCGACGCACGGGCTCTCGTCAGACGGAACCAGACGGTCGCGACGAAGAACGGCCGCGTCGAGGCGGTGCGCGACGTCGAGTCCGAGGGGATCGGCGTCCGCGTCCTCGCCGGGGGCGCGTGGGGCTTCGCCTCCGACCGGCGGCTGACGCAGGCCGGCGCCGCCGAGGCGGCGCAGCGCGCCGTCGCGTTCGCCCGCGCCGCGCCGGGGAGCCACGAGCGGCGGCTCGCGGAGATCCCGCCTGCGAAGGGCACGTACCGGACGCCGCTCGAGCGCGACCCGTTCGCGGTCCCGCTCGACGAGAAGGTCGAGCACTGCCTCCGCGCCGAAGGCGCGCTCGCGCACCCGGACGTGAAGGTGGCGCAGGCATTCGTCCAGGCGCAGCGCGAGCACAAGGTGCTCGTCTCCTCCGACGGCGCCGATGTGGAGCAGGAGCTCGTCGAGTGCGGCGCCGGGATCGACGCCCTCGCCGTCGCGGACGGCTTGTCCCAGCTCCGCAGCTACCCGAGCGCGCACAGCGGCTGGAGCGCGCAGGCCGGGTGGGAGTACGTCGAGTCGCTCGGGCTCGAGCGCGAGGCGCCGCGCGTGGCCGAGCAGGCCGCCGCGCTCCTGCGTGCCGATCCCTGCCCGGCCGGACGGACGACGGTCGTCCTCGACGCGGAGCAGATGCACCTCCAGCTGCACGAGTCGGTCGGCCACCCGATCGAGCTCGATCGCATTTACGGGATGGAGGCAGCCTACGCCGGCACGAGCTTCCTCTCCGCCGGAGACCTCGGCTCGCTTCGCTACGGCTCCGAGCACATGAACGTGACCGCCGACTCGACGATGGCTGGCGGGCTCGGCACCTTTGCCTTCGACGACGAGGGCGTGCCTGCGGGCCGGCAGCCGATCGTCGAGGCCGGCCTCCTGCGCGGGTTCCTGACCTCGCGCGAGACGGCCGCGCGGCTCGGCGCCGGCGTCGGCGGCTCGATGCGCGCCGACAGCTGGAGCCGCATGCCGCTCGTCCGCATGACGAACCTGAATCTCGAGCCCGGCGAGGGCACGCTCGAGGATGTGATCGGCGAGGTCGACGACGGGCTCTACATGGAGACGAACAGGAGCTGGTCGATCGACGACAAGCGGCTCAACTTCCAGTTCGGCACGCAGATCGCCTGGGAGATCAAGCGCGGCCGGCTCGGCCGCATGCTCCGCGACGCGACGTACACCGGGATCACCCCGCAGTTCTGGGGCTCGATGGACGCCGTCGCCGGCCTGGAGGCCTGGGTCGTGAGCGGCCTGACGAACTGCGGCAAGGGGCAGCCCGGCCAGAGCGCGCACGTCTCGCACGGCGCTGCGCCGGCCCGGTTCAGGGACGTCCAGGTCGGCGTGCGCGCGTGATCGACGCGCTCGAGACGGCCGAGCGCGCCGTCGCCGCAGCCGAGGCCGACGAGGCCGAGGCGGTCGTCCTCGTGGAGCGCTCGGGCTTTGCCCGCTTCGCGGCGTCGGAGGTGCACCAGCCGACGCTCGTCGAGGACGCGTCGGTCAGCCTGCGGGTCGTCCGCGACGGCAAGGTCGGGATCGCGGCCACGAACGACGTCGGCGACGACGGGTTGAAGCGGCTCGCCCGCCGCGCGGCCGAGAGCGCCGACAGCGCGCCGGCCGAGGAGTCGTTCCCGGGCCTGGCCGACCCGGCGCCTCTGCCGGAGTCCGGCGGCTACGACGAGGAGCTCGCGGTGCTCGGACCGGACGACCAGGCCCGTCTCGCGGCGGCGGCGATCGACGCCTCGCCCTTTCCGGCCTACGGCTATCTCACGAGCGGCGTCACCCGCGTCGCGGTCGCCTCCTCGCGCGGCGTGCGCGCGGAGCAGGAGCTGACCGACGCGACGGCGGTCGTCCTCGCCGCCGGGGAGGCGGTGTCCGGGTGGGCCGGGCGAACCTCCTGGAGCGCGGCCGGGCTCGACCCCGCCGCGGTCGCCCGCGAGGCCGGCGAGACGGCGGCACGGACGCGCGGCGCGCGCGGCCTCGAGCCCGGGCGCTACGCGGCGGTGCTCGAGCGGTACGCCGTCGCCGAGCTCCTGCTCTACTTTTCGCTCGACTCGTTCAACGGGCTCGGGCTGCTCGAGGAGCGGAGCTACTTCTCGGGGCGGCTCGACGAGCGCGTCTTCGACCCGCGGATCTCGATCGCCGACGACGCGCTCGACCCGGCCGGGCTGCCGAAGGCGTTCGACTTCGAGGGCGTCCCGAAGCGCCGCGTGGAGTTCGTGGAGAGCGGCGTGGTGCGCGGTGTGGTGTGGGATCGCGAGACCGCCGCCCGCGCCGGCGACGGACAGGTTTCGACAGGGCACGCCCCACCGCCGCTCGAGCGCGAGTGGGGCCCGCAGGCCTCGGCCCTTGCGATCGCAGGCGGCGAGGCAGAGTCGGTCGAGGAGCTGGCGGCGCTCGTCGGCGACGGCGTCTTCGTCACGCGGCTCCACTACCTCGGCATCGTCGATCCGCGCGAGGGGGTCCTCACCGGTATGACGCGCGACGGCACCTTCCGCATCCGGAACGGCCGGCTCGCGGAGCCGCTCGTGAACCTGCGCTTCACGGTCTCGGTGCCGGACCTCCTGCGGGAGGTGCCGGGGCTCACGCGCGAGCCGGTCGTCGTGAATGCGAGCGACTTCTACGGCGCGCGCTACCCGTTCGGCATCCTCGCGCCGGCGCTCGCCACGGCCTCGTTCAACGTCACCGGGACTGGCTCGGCGCCGGGGATCTGACCAGGCACCGCTTGCGGTGCCGCTATCAGGACGCTCGGGCTTTGCTCGAGCGTCCGTCTGAAATGACCGGTCGGGAGCGCTCGGAATGCGGTGGTCGGCCGCTACTTCAGGAGGTGGAACAGGAGGACCGTGTTCGCGAAGAACAGGATCCCGACGCCCACGGTCAGCCGCGTCAGGTTGCGCTCGACGATGTGCGTGCCCCCCTGCGAGGCGGGCGTGAAGCCCATCCCGCCGAGACCCGTGTCGCGGCCGGAGTGCATCAGCACGAGCCCGACGAGGGCCAGGCTGAGGAGCACGTGGATCACGGCGGCGACCTGGAGCACGGGTCGCAGGGTAGCAGCGGCTTAGAAGCGGTTCGAATGACTCCATCGTGTCGACCGGTCGGTTCAGACGGACGCGTGGGAAACCCGCGCGTCCTGACAGCGGCGTCGCAAGCGACGCCTCAGCGGCTCACCACTTCGACGATGGCGTCGATCAGCTCCGCGGCGATGCGGTCCTTCGTGACGTAGCCGGCCGCGCCGGCCTTGCGGGCGAGGTCGACGTCGGTGCGGGAGTTCGAGCCGGTGAGCATCAGCACGCACGCGTCCTTCTGGTACCGCCGGATGCGCCGGGTCGCCTCGAAGCCGTCCATGACCGGCATGCTGATGTCCATCAGGATCACGTCCGGCTGGAGCTTGCGCGCGAGCCGGACGGCTTCCTTGCCGTCCCCGGCCCAGCCGAGCACGTCGACACGGTCCTCCGTCGTGAGCAGCGCTTCCAGCGTCTCCGCGAAGAGGCGGTGGTCGTCGGCGATGAGGACCTGAATCTTGTTCGAAACTGCTGCTGCTTCCACTTCTTAGTAAGTAAATCTGCACTGCTACGGTGCATTTGTGAAGGGGGCAGACGCACGTGAGCAAATCCAGAAACTGGTGGTCACCGGAGACAACCGGCTGAAGCAGGGCGCCGATCCGGCGAAGGCGCGCGAGAGCTACGAGCAGGCTCTCGCGCTCGCGCGCGAGGCGGGCCTCGAGGAGACGATCGGCCCGCTCGTCGAGATCAGGCTCGCCGACCTCGAGCGGCTCGCTCGAGAATCGCCTCCAGACGGCGCGCCTGCACATTGACCTCGTGGCGGGCGGCCGCGGCTCGCGCCGCCCGGTTCGGCCGCGGGAGCCGCGCGGCTGCCCGGAGCGCCTCGACGAGCGCGTCCTCGTCGGCAGGGTCGACGAGGACGCCGGCCTCGGGTGGGACGAACTCCGGCGGCCCGCCGATGGTCGTCGCGACGACGGAGCGCCCGGTCGCCATGGCTTCGAGCAGCGCCTGCCCGAACGGCTCGATCAGCGACGGCTGGCACACGACGTGCGCCCGGGCGAGAAGCTGCGGGATCTCGTCGTGCGGGACGAGTCCGTTGAGGACGATGCCGGGGCGGCCCTCGAGTTGCGGGCGGAGCGGGCCGTCGCCGACGAACGTGAGCGTTCCTTCACCGAGCCGCTCGAAGGCGCGGGCCAGGCGGAGGACGTTCTTGCGCGGCGTCAGCGTGCCGACGTGGAGAAAGCGGGTCGCGCCGTCCGGAGCGGGTAGCTCCGGGAAACGCTCGAGGTCGACGCCCGAGTCGACGGTGTGCGTCTTGCCGCGGGCGTCGGGGATCTTCACCTCCAGCTCGCGGCGGAGGTACTCGGAGACGGTGACGACGGCGGTGGCGCGGCGGATGACGGCGCGCGTGGCGGCGGCGACGGCCGGGATCGAGCCGACGTTGCGGACGTCGCGGCCGTGCGCGGTGACGACGAGGGGCGCGCGGGTCGTGAGCGCGGCGATCAGGCCGCTCGGGACGAGGAAGTGCGCGTGGACGACGTCCGGCCGGAAGCGACGCGCCGCGGTGGCGGCGCGGCGGGCGAGCTCGAGGTAGCGCCGCTTCCCTCCGGCGCGCCGGTCGAGCACGGCGCGCTCGATCTCGTGCCCGCGCGCGGCGAGCGCGCGCTCGACCTGCGCGACGAAGACGCCGAGGTCGGGGTCCTCGGGCCCCGGGTACATCTGCGACACGAGCAGGATCCGCACTTGGCGCAGAGCGTACGCCGCCCACGCCATTGACTTGGGATCGCGGCCGTAGTAGCTTCGCGGCAATGAGCACTGGCGGCGGTGTTCAGCAACAGGCAGACCAGCAGGCAGACGAGCCTCCCGCTCGTCTCCCCTGGGAGCACATCATCTGGGGTTACGTCGTCGCTGGCGTCGGCCTGCTCATTGGATATGGGCTCTGGAGATGGCTCAAGCCGCACGGCTTCCAGCCGGCGCCCGGCATCAGCGTCTTCGCGCTCCTCTACATCTTCGCGCAGGCCATCGAGCGGATGCTCGAGCCGTTCAGCTCGTATGTCGGCGCGGCCAAGGTCAACGGGCAGAAGGTGAGCAAGACGGCTGCCCTGAACGCGCTCGCGACCGGAGACCCGACGCCTGAGAAGAAGGCTGCCGTCGACCAGGCGCGCCGGGCACGCGGGGTTGTGCTCTGGGGCTTCGCCTCGGCTTTGGGGATGATCGGGAGCGGGGCCTGCGGCGTCTTCCTGCTCCGCACCGCCGGCGTGACTGGCGCGCGACCCATCTTCGACATCCTCGTCACCGGCCTCGCGATCGGCTCCGGGACGAAGCCGCTCCACGACCTGATCTCGAACGTCCAGAAGAGCAAGGAAGGGAAGGAGGACGCCGCCGCGACGACCGGCACAGTCGGCTCCTAGAGGGGCTAGCCGCGCTGGGCGTCGTACGTGCCGAACTCCTCGCGGAGGGCTTCGCAGATCTCGCCGATCGTGCACCGCGCTCGAAGCGCCTCCCGCATCGGAACGAGCAGGTTCGCCTCGCCGCGCGCGACGCGCCGTACCTCCTCGAGCGCGGCCGCAGCCTCCGCCGCGCTCCGCTCCGCACGCACCCGGGCGGTGCGCTCGAGCTGACGCCGCTCCGCTTCCGGGTCGATGCGCTGGAGCTCGATCGGCTCCGTCTCCGACTCGCTGAACCGGTTGACGCCGACGACCACCCGCCGCCCCTCCTCGACCTCCGCGTTGTACCGATATGCCGCCTCCTCGATCTCGCGCTGCACGAACCCCTGCTCGACCGCCTCGACCGCGCCCCCGAGCTCGTCCACGCGCTCGATTAGCTCCCACGCCTCTTCCTCCAGCTCCCGCGTCAGCGTCTCGACGAAGTACGCGCCGCCGAGCGGATCGGCGGTGTCCGTGCCGCCGGCCTCGGCCGCGAGGATCTGCTGCGTCCGCAAGGCGATCCGGGCAGACCGCTCCGAGGGCAGGGCGAGCGCCTCGTCGAATGCGTTCGTGTGGATGGACTGCGCGCCTCCGCACACAGCGGACAGGGCCTGGACGGCCACGCGCACGACGTTGTTCTCCGGCTGCTGCGCGGTCAGCGTCGAGCCGCCCGTCTGGGCGTGGAAGCGCAGCGCGAGCGCCCGCGGGTTCGTCGCGCCGAACCGCTCGCGCATGATCCGCGCCCACAGGCGCCGCGCGGCCCGGAACTTCGCCACCTCCTGGAAGAAGTGGTTGTGCGCGTTGAAGAAGAAGCTGAGGCGCGCGCCGAACTCGTCCGGCGAGAGCCCCGCCTCGACCGCGGCCGAGCAGTAGGCGATTCCGTTCGAGAGCGTGAACGCGAGCTCCTGCACGGCCGTCGAGCCAGCCTCGCGGATGTGGTAGCCGGAGATCGAGATCGTGTTCCAGCGCGGAATCCGCTCCGCGCAGTAGGCGAAGAGGTCGGTCGTGATCCGCATCGACGGGCGCGGCGGGAAGATGTAGTTCCCGCGCGCCACGTACTCCTTGAGGATGTCGTTCTGCACCGTGCCGCGGAGGCCGGCCGCCGGCACGCCCTGCTCCTCGGCGACGAGCTCGTACAGCAGGAGCAGGAGCGCCGCGGGCGCGTTGATCGTCATCGACGTCGAGACCTCGTCGAGCGGGATGCCGGCGAGCAGGAGCTCCATGTCCGCGATCGAGTCGATCGCCACGCCCGTGCGTCCGACCTCGCCGGCCGAGCGGGGATCGTCGGAGTCGTAGCCGAGCTGCGTCGGCAGGTCGAAGGCGACCGAGAGCCCGTGCTGGCCGCGCTCGAGCAGGTAGCGGAAGCGCGCGTTCGTCTCCTCCGCGGAGGCGAAGCCCGCGTACTGGCGGATCGTCCACGGGCGGCCGCGGTACATGTCCGGATACGGCCCGCGCGTGAACGGGTACTCGCCCGGCGGCTCGAGCTCGAGGTCGCCGACGTCGTCCGCGGTATAGACCGGCTTGATCTCGATGCCCGAGTCTGTCTGGCGCTCAGTGGTCGCCATGCAGCGGAAGTATGCTCGCGGGGTGCGCGCCGCCGTGCTCGCGCTGGTTTTCGATCGTGCTCGCGACACCCGCCGCCGGCGCCGGCGAGGCCGGTGGGAAGGTCGCGTTCCTCGACCGCGGCGCGCTCCACGTCGTCGACCTCTCGACCGGCTCGAGCCGCGTCGTCGCGAGCCGTGTCTCGGGCGCGGTCGGGCTGAGCGGCGACGGGAAGCTCGTCTCGGTCGGCGGCCGCGTCGTCGGCGGCCCGACGCTCGGAAACGGACGACTGGTGTGGGCGCCGACGGGAGAGACCGCGGCATACCAGACGACCTCCGGCGCCGTCTTCACGTGGAGCCCGGGCGGCGGGCGGCGGCTCGTCGTCGACGGGTCGTGGGGCGCGACGTCGTTCGCCTGGGGGCGGAACGGCACGCTGGCGCACGGTCGCGCGATCTGCCGTGCGCCGTGCGGCATTCCACAGCACGAGGAGGTCTGGATCCGGCGCGGCGGCTCGCTCCGCCTCGCCGCCGGCCCGTTTACGGGCGAACGGCGACCGCTGATCGCGGCGGTCGCCGGAGACGGCCGCGCGCTGTGGTGGAGCTTGGCGTCTGCATCGACGGCCGCCGACGGCACCCGGCTGTACGCAAACCGCGTGCACGTCGCGGACTCGCTCCCGCATCCCGACTACGTCACCGTGTGCGGCAGCCACATCGCCGTGGCGGCCGGCCACGACCGCTACGCCATGCACGGCAAGCGGATCCTCTTCGACGGACGCGACGTGTCGCGCGACCCGTCGCGGTCGTGGGTCTCGCCGTCGTGCAGCCCCGACGGCGCGCCGCTCGTCGCCGCCGCGAGCCGCAACACGACGCCGCCGCGGATCGGCAACGAGCACCGCTCGATCTGGCAGCTCCTGCCGGTGCGCAAGCGGCTGACGAGCCCGCCGGCCGGCTTCACCGACGAGTTCCCGCGCCTGCTCGAGGACGGCTCCGTGCTCTTCGTCCGGACGAAGCGCGGCCGCGGAACCGTCGAGCTCCTCCGCCGCGGGAAGCTCGCTCCGCTCGGCTCCGCCGGTCCCGCGACCAACTACTACGGCCACTACGACTGGCCAGACGTCGTCTCGGTGTCATAGTGCTATCCGAGCGCTGGTGCTCACCGAGAGCTTCGACGACCGCACCATCAAGCTGACGGACCAGGTTCTCGACCTCCTGTCGTGGCGCTGGTGGCAGCTGCGCCGCCCGCGTGACCCGGAGCTGCGGAAGAACCTCGGCCGCCTGCACATGGCCCTCGCCGACGCGCGCCGCCTCGCCGCGAAGGGCTTTCTCGACGAGGCGGGCCAGACCGAGCTTCTCGCGCGGCTCGACAAGGTCGATCCGGCGTCGCTGAATGCCGACTCGGCCGGAGAGCTCCTCGAGACCGTCGACCTGCAGCTCGTCGCCGCCGGCGACGAGACCTTCCTCTGCAGCCTCCTCGAAGCGGAGTACCAGCGCGACGTGGGTCGAAGAGACACGGCTCGTCGTGACGTGGAGCGACATGTACAAGGGGAGGCCGATCGCCGCTTCCCGGACGTACCGGCAAGGACGGCCGGTCGGCGAGAGCGAGCTCGCCGAAGCGCGAAACAAGCTGGCGGCGCTCTATCGGAATCGTGCGATGGCGTACGCGCTCACACGTGCGCGGACGATGGCGAAGGCGAAGCGGCTGCTCCTCGTCCCGCCGGTGCTCCTCCCGGTGCTCGTCGCCGTCGTCGTGCTGGCCGACGCCGTCTCGGAGGTCGTGACCTGGCGCGAAGGCGCGCTCGCGGCCGTCGCGGGCGCTCTCGGCGCGACCTTGAGCAGCGGCTACGCCCTCCGCCACCAGCTCCCCCGGATCGGCCAGCTCCGCGCGTTCGGCTACGTCTTCGCCGCTCAGGCGCCGCTCGGCGCCGCGGCCGGCGTCTTCCTCTGGATCGTGGTCGCGAGCGGCCTGATCACCGTGGCGCACAGCGACGACTCGCTCGTCCGAGGCGCGGTCGCCTTCGTGGCTGGCTTCTCGGAGCCGTTCGTCCTCAGCACGGTCGCGCGAATCGCGGGGACGGAACGCAGGACCGCTATAGGGTCCGAGCGTGAGGGTGACGGTGAAGCTGTTCGCGGGGGTGCGCGAGCAGGCGGGGACGGCGACCCGGCAGCTCGAGCTTCCCGCTGACGCGCACGTAGGAGACGTGTGGCCGGCGCTCGGGCTCGGCGAGGAGCCGCCCGGCCTCCTCTACGCCGTGAACCGCGAGTACGCGCCGGCCGAGCGCGAGCTCGCGGACGGGGACGAGGTCGCCGTGATCCCGCCCGTCTCGGGCGGCGCGTTCCGGCTGAGCGACGCGCCGCTCTCGGTAGAGGCCGTCGTCGACGAGGTCCGCTCCGACGAGGCCGGCGCCGTCGCGACCTTCGTCGGCACGACGCGGGTGCACTCGCGCGGCCGGACGGTCACACATCTCGAGTACGAGGCCTATCCAGGCATGGCCGAAGACGTCATGGCTCAGATCGCCGACGAGCTCGAGCGCCGCTACGAGCTCTGCGACGTCGCGATCCACCACCGCGTCGGCCGGGTCGGGATCGGCGAGCCGAGCGTCGTGATCGCGGTCAGCGCGCCGCACCGGCAGGACGCGCTCGCCGCGTGCAAGGACGCGATCGACTCGCTGAAGGAGACGGTTCCGCTGTGGAAGAAGGAGGTCTACGAGGGCGGCGAGGAGTGGGTCGGGCGCGGCTCCTGAGGCGCGCCGCACGCCCCGGCTACGATGGCCGCCGTGCAGCGGCTCGACCATCCCGGCTGGTGCCGGAACCTCGTCGGCGCGGCCCGGCTGGAGGCCGGCGAGCGCGTGCTCGTCCTCGTCGACGAGCCCCTCGTCGAAGAGGGCGCGCAGCTCCTTGCGGCGGTGAAGGACGCGGGCGCCGAGCCGCGGCTCGAGCTCTGGGCGGGCAAGCGGCCGCTCAGGGCCGCGCCGCCCGCGGTGAAGAAGGCCGCGCGCGGCTCCAACCTCCTGTTCTTCCTCGCGCATGCGCCGCGCGGCGACGAGGCCTCGGCCCGCTTCGAGACGAGCGAGGTGATCCTCGGACGGGGAGGACGAGGGATCTTCCTCGGCTTCGTGGACGGCGACCTTCTGCGCGGCGAGCTGTCGAAGCCGGGCATCGACCTCTCGGACGCGGCGCGCCGACTCCTCGGCGAGCTGGAGGGGAGCCGCGAGCTGCACGTCCGCGGCGCGGCCGGGACGGAGCTCACGCTCCGCATCGACGGCAGGCCGTGGCTCTCGGACGCGCTGCCGCTCAGGCCCGGCGAGCTCGCGAACTACCCGGGCGGCGAGGTCTTCGTCGCCCCGCACGCCGACGGCGCCGACGGCGTCCTCGTCGCCGACCTGACGGTGCCGTACACGGGCGCCGGCTTCGTCGACGCGCCGGTGACGCTTCACTTCGAGGCCGGCCGGGTCACGTCGATCGAGGGCGGGCGCTCGGCCCAGGCGCTCCGCGAGCTCGTCGCCGATGCCGGCCGCGGGGCAGGCGTGATCGCCGAGCTCGGCATCGGCCTGAACCCGAACATCGAGCCGAGCGGCCACGTCATGCTCGACGAGAAGGCAAGCGGCACCGCGCACGTCGCAATCGGCCGGAACACCGGCTCCTACGGCGGCGACAACGCGGCGGAGATCCACGTCGACTGCATCTTCTCGGCGCCTCAAGTCGAAGCCGACGGCCGGCCGATACAGCTACCGTGACCTCCATGGAGCCGCGCTACCGGCTGCCGGAGCAGGACGAGCTGGAGCCGTACCAGCCGCCCGAGCCCTACCGCGACTACGAGCCGATCCAGCCGGAGCCGGGTTGGAAGAGCACGCTGAAGAAGGCCTGGGCGCCGCTGGTGGCCGCCGGCGCCGCACTCGTGAAGTACGGCGCCGTCCTCTTCAAGGCGAAGTTCCTCTTCTCTATCTTCGTCTCGTTCGGCGTCTACCTGTGGCTCGGCGGCGTGTGGTTCGCGGTCGGCCTGATCGTCCTCCTCTTCGTGCACGAGATGGGGCACGTCATCGAGGCGAAGCGCCAGGGGCTGGACGTGACCGCGCCGATGTTCATCCCCTTGCTCGGGGCGATGATCACGCTGAAGGAGAATCCGCGCGACGCCTGGCACGAGGCGCGTCTCGCGCTCGCGGGGCCGATCGTCGGTTCACTCGGCGCGGCGGCGATCTACCTGGCCGGCGTGGCCGACGACTCGAACCGCCTGAAGGCGATCGCGTTCCTCGGCTTCTTCCTCAATCTCTTCAACCTGCTGCCGATCGTGCCGCTCGACGGCGGGCGCGCGGTCGCTGCGCTCCATCCCGCTTTCTGGCTGGTCGGGCTGGTTGCGCTGGCCGGGCTCGTCGTCGTCCGTCCCAACCCGATCCTGATCCTGATCCTCGTCTTCGCGGCGATGGAGCTGTGGCGGCGCTGGCAGATGCGCGGCCACCCGGAGGCGCAGGCGTACTACCGCGTCCTCCCGTGGCAGCGCGCGGCGGTCGCGGTGGCGTACTTCGGGCTCGCCGCGCTGCTCGTGCTCGGCATGCACGAGACGCACGTGCCGCGGGACTTCTGAGCCGCGGCCGCTTGGACGACCGGCGCATCCTCGCGAGCACCGACGGCGACCTGCGCGCGGAGGTGGCGCGGATCGCGGACGAGTTCCTGGAGGGCTTCGAGGCGGTGGCCAGCATCGACCGGCCGGCGGTGACGCTCTTCGGCTCGGCGCGGGTGCGCGAGGAGTCGCGGCCCTACCGGGAGGCACGCGCCGTGGCGCGGCGCTTCGCGGAGACGGGCTGGGCGGTCATCACCGGCGGCGGGCCGGGCGTGATGGAGGCCGCGAACCGCGGCGCGCAGGAGGGCGGCGGGCTCTCGATCGGCTTCAACATCCGGCTCCCGCACGAGCAGCGGTCGAACCCGTACCTCGACCTCGCGCACACCTTCGACCACTTCTACGTGCGCAAGGTCTGCTTCGTGAAGCCCGCGGAGGGCTTCGTCATCTTCCCGGGCGGCTTCGGCACGCTCGACGAGCTGTACGAGGCGCTCACGCTCATCCAGACCGGCAAGGTCATGCACTTCCCGGTCGTCCTCTTCGACCGCGACTACTGGCAGGAGATGCTCGCGTGGATCCGCGCCGAGCTGCTCGCCGACGGGATGATTTCGCCCGAGGACGTCGAGCTGCTCTACGCGACCGACGACGTCGACGAGGCGGTGCAGCTCGTCCTCGACTGCTACGAGCGCCGGTGCGCGGACGAGCCCGCGGCGGCGCGAAAAGCCGACGCGCAGTAGCGGCGTACACTCCTTTCCATGAGGCTTCGCGACCTTCCGTCGGTCGACGAGCTGGCGCGTGCGGTCGACGATCCGCTGGCCGTCGACGCGGCGCGGACGGTGCTCGCGCGCGCGCGCGAGACCATTGCTTCGGGCGGCGCACCCGGTGATCTGCCGGCATTGCTCCGGGCCGAGCTACGCGCGTCCCGGGCGCCGCGTCTGAGGCGCGTGCTGAACGCGACCGGGGTGATCGTGCATACGAACCTCGGCCGGGCGCCGCTCGCGGCACACGCGCTCGAGCGGGTGACGGAGGCGGCGCGCGGCTACTCGAACCTCGAGTACGACCTCGCGGGCGGGCGCCGCGGGTCGCGGCAGGAGCACGTCGTGGACGCGCTCCGGCGGCTGACCGGCGCGGAGGCCGCGCTCGTCGTGAACAACAACGCGGCCGCGGTGCTGCTCGCGCTGGCGGCGCTGGCCGAAGGACGCGAGGTCGTCGTCTCGCGGGGCGAGCTGATCGAGATCGGCGACGGCTTCCGGATCCCCGACGTCCTCGCCCGCTCGGGGGCGCGGCTGCGGGAGGTCGGGACGACGAACCGGACGCGCGCCTCGGACTACGAGCGCGCCGTCGGCCCGGAGACGGGTGCGCTCCTCCGTGTGCACCAGTCGAACTTCCGCGTGGTCGGGTTCACGGAGCAGCCGACCGTGGCCGGACTGGCGGCTGTCGCGCGCCGGCACGGGGTGCCGCTCGTCGACGACCTCGGCTCGGGCGTGCTGGTGGCGCTCGAGGACGAGCCCTCGGCGCGGGAGTCGCTGGCGGCGGGTGCGGATCTGGTGTGCTTCTCGGGCGACAAGCTCCTCGGCGGGCCGCAGGCGGGCGTCGTAGTGGGCCGAGCGGAGCTCGTCGAGCGGCTGCGGCGCCATCCGCTCCAGCGTGCCGTTCGCGCCGACAAGCTGACGCTGGCCGCGCTCGAGGGGACGCTGGCGCTGTATCTGGAGCCGGCGCGCGCGGCGCGGGAGGTTCCGGTTCTCCGGATGCTGGGCGAGCCGGCGGAGGCGGTGCGCGCGCGGGCGGCGCGGCTCGTCGAGGCGGTTGGCGGGGAGGTCGAGGAGACCGTCGCGCGCGTGGGCGGCGGGGCGCTGCCGCTCGCGGAGGTCGCGAGCTTCGCGTGCGCGGTGGAGGAGGAGCTTGCCGGGCCGCTGCGAGCGGGTGAGCCGCCGGTCGTCGGGATCGTCCGCGATGGGCGGCTGCTTCTCGACTGCCGGACGCTTGCGGAGGCCGAGGTCGACGAGGTGGCGGCCGCGGTCGCGGCGGCACGCGGGGCGCGCCCTCCGGCGGACGCCGGCGGTCGCCCCACTGGTGAGGCACCCCCGACCTCCTCCCCACTGCGATCGTAACGAGGAGAAGCGCACGCGTGGGTGACGCAGGTGTGCCGCACCGTGACGAAGGCGTGCCGAATCTCGTCCTCGGCACGGCCGGTCACATCGACCACGGCAAGACCTGGCTCGTCCGGGCGCTAACTGGGAAAGACACGGATCGGCTGCCGGAGGAGCAGGCGCGCGGAATCTCGATCGAGCTCGGCTACGCGCCCCTCGACCTCCCGGACGGCCGCCGCCTCTCCGTCGTCGACGTGCCCGGCCACGAGCGCTTCGTCCGCACCATGGTCGCGGGTGCGACCGGGATCGACCTCTTCCTGCTCGTGATCGACGCGGCGGAGGGGGCCCGGCCGCAGACGCACGAGCACCTCGCGATCCTGCGCCTGCTCGGGATCGAGGACGGTGTCGTCGCGGTCACGAAGTCGGATGCCGTCGAAGCCGAGGTGCTCGAGCTCGCACTCGAGGAGGCGCGCGAGCTCGTGCCGGCCGCCGAAGTCGTCGCCGTCAGCGCCCGCACCGGCGCCGGGCTCGACGAGCTGCGCACTGCGCTGGCCGCGGCCGCCGAGCGTGTCGAGCGCCGCGAGACGGCCGCCGCGACCCGCCTCTTCGTCGACCGCGTCTTCACCCTGCGCGGTATCGGCACGGTCGTCACCGGCACGCTCTGGTCGGGCTCGCTCGGCGAAGGCGACGAGCTGCGCGCCGAGCCGGCGGGCCTCGACGTCCGCGTGCGGAGCGTCCAGGTCCACGACGAGCCCGTCGCGCGGGCGGGCCCTGGGCGGCGAGTGGCCGCAAGCGTGCCCGGGATCGAGCGCTCGCGGCTGCGGCGCGGCGACGCGCTCGTCGAGCCCGGCGCCTACCCCGTCTCGTACCGCCTCGACGTCGCCCTCGAGGAGCTGGAGCCGGTCGCCGACGGTGCGCGCGTCCACGTGCACCACGGGACGAGCGAGTGCGTCGCCCGCGTCGTCCGCGCGGGCGGGCCCTACGCGCAGCTCCGCCTCTCCGAGCCCGCCGTCGCCGCGCGCGGCGACCGGTTGATCCTGCGCGACAGGACGACGCTCGGCGGCGCGCGTGTCCTCGACCCGGCGCCGCCGCGCTCGCTCGACCTCGATCGCTTCCGGCTCCTCGACACCGGCGACCCCGGCTCGATCGTCCGCGCAACCGTTCGAGCGCCGGTCCGGCGCGCCGACCTCGCCGCACGGGCGCTCCTCATGGCCGACGAGCTCGACGAGGGCCTGCGGGCGGCCGAGCGAACGGGCGAGTGGTTCTTCGCCGCCGCCTGGCTCGACGACCTTCGGGCGGCCGTCCAGGTGCGGCTCGAGGAGCGGGCGCACAGCTCGCCGATCGATCCGGGCGTGGCGGTCGGGGAGCTCGTGCCGGCCGAGCCCTGGCGTGCGGCCGTCCTCCCGCTGCTCGGGGTCGACCTGCGCGGCGGAAAGGCCTACCTGCCCGGGGCCGCTGCGTCGCTGGCCGGCCGCGAGGAGGCCGTCGCGCGCCTCGAGGAGGAGCTGGCGGAGGCGGGCCTCACTCCCGTCGCGGTCGAAGACCCGAAGCTCGCCGCCTACCTCGAGGCCGAAGGACGGCTCGTACGCGTCGGCGACGGACTCGCCGTAGGCGCCGATGCCTACGAGCGCGCGCGGGTCGCCCTCGTCGAGGAGTGCGAGCGCGCCGGCCGCATCACGCTGGCCCGCTTCCGCGACGTGCTCGGGATCTCGCGCCGGCCGGCGCAGCTGCTCCTGGAGCGCTTCGACGCCGACGGCCTCACCCGCCGCGTCGGCGACGAGCGCGTGCTGCGCCGCGCCGCGGTTCGCTAGCGCAAGGTCAGCTTGAACACGTCCGGCCGGTGGTAGTGGCCGGCCGGGTCGAAGCGCTGGCGCTCCTCGTAGAGGCGCTGCGGATCGAGCTCGGCGTAGAGGATCCCCTCCTCGTCCCAGAGCGGGCCGGCCAGATAGGACCCGTCCGGCCCGAGAATCGCCGAGCCGCCGCGGCCGAGCAGCTCCGGGCCTTGGGCGAGCGGCACGTCGTCCGGGTAGCCCGACGCGCGCTGGAAGACGCAGCAGCTGAGCACGAAGGCGCGCGACTCGCGCGCGATGTGACGGATCGACTCGTGCCAGCTCTCCGAGTCGTCCGCGGTCGGCGCGAGGTAGACCTCGACGCCGGACTGGTAGAGGGCGAACCGCGCGAGCGGCATCAGGTTCTCCCAGCAGATCAGCCCGCCGACGCGGCCGAGCTCGGTCTCGACCGCCTCCAGCCCCTGGCCGTCGCCGAGGCCCCAGACGAGTCGCTCGTGGTTCGTCGGCATCAGCTTCCGGTGGTGGACGGCGAGCGGCCCGTCCGGGCCGAAGACGAGCAGCGAGTTGTAGAGCGTGCCCCCGGCGAGCTCGTTCGCGCCGACGGCGAGCCAGATCCCTTCGTCGCGCGCGATCGCGGCGAGCCGCTCGGTGGCCGCGCTCGGCACCTCGATCGACTCGCGCGCCAGGCGGCCGAAGACCGGCTTCGCGTCGGCGCCGCCGGCGAGGAAGCGAACCCATCGGCTGCTCGGGTAGGCCGGAATGAATGCCTCGGGGAAGAGCGCGAGGCGGGCGCCGCCGCCCGCCGCCTCGCGGGCGAGCGCGGCGATCTTCTCGATCGTCGCGTCGCGCTCGAGGATGACCGGCTCGGCCTGGACGCAGGCGACCTTGACGGGCTCGTTCAAGGCGCGCCGAACCCGCCCCCGCCGGGTGTCTCCACGGTGATCACGTCTCCCGCCGACATGTCCACTGTGACTTTCGCGGGAAGCGGGCTCCCGTTCAAGAGGTTTCGACCCGGTGAGCCCGGCGAGCCGCCGCGCGTGCCCGCCGGCGCCCGGGCGCGGCGCTCCGAGATGAGCGACACCCGGCACGGCTCGAGCACCTCGAGCTCGCGCACGACGCCGTCGCCGCCGCGGTGCCGCCCTGTCCCACCGCTGCCGAGGCGAAGGGCGTGCCTGCGCACCCGCAGCGGATAGGCGAGCTCGAGCGCCTCCGTCGGCGTGGAGAGCGTGTTCGACATCGTGACATGCACGCCTGAGGGCCCGTCGGCGCGCGGGCACGCGCCCTGGCCGCCGCCGACCGTCTCGTAGTAGGTGAACCGCTCGCTCCCGAGGGTAACGTTGTTCATCGTCCCCTGCCCCTGCGCGGGCGCCTCGACCGCCTCGCCGAACGCGCGCAGGAGGACGTCGACGATGCGGCACGAGGTTTCGACGTTTCCGGCCGCGACCGCCGCCGGCGGCCGCGCGTTGACGAGCGACCCTTCCGGCGCGCGCACGGTGACCGGCGCGAACGCCCCGCCGGAAGCGGGCACGTCCGGATCGACCAGGCAGCGGACGACGAAGTAGCAGGCCGACCGGGTGACGGAGAGCGGGCAGTTGAGGTTTCCGGGGTGCTGCGGCGCCGAGCCCGCGAAGTCGATCTCCACCTCGTCGCCGGCGACCGTCACCGCCGCGCGCAGCTCGAGCTCGCCCTCGGGCGCCTCGAGGACGTCGGTCGCCTCGAAGCGCCCGTCGGGCAGCGCGGCGATGCCGGCGCGGACGCGCCGCTCCGAGTAGGCGTGAAGCTCGTCCATCGCGGCGGCGACGCGCTCGCGGCCGTGGCGCTTGGTGAGCTCGTCGATCCGCCGCGCCGCGAGGTGGTGCGCCGCCAGCTGGGCCCGGAGGTCGCCGCGCCGCTCGTCCGGGTTCCGCATCTGCGCCAGGAGGCGCTCGAGCAGCTCGTCGTCCAGCCGCGTCGGCGGGATGACGAGCCCCTCCTCGGCGAGCTCCCGCGAATCCGCGGGCATCGAGCCCGGCTCCCGGCCGCCGACGTCGGCGTGGTGCGCGCGCGTGACCGCGAAACCGAGCGCCGTTCGGGTCACGAGGGTCACGTCCGGAAGGTGAGTGCCTCCTGCGTACGGATCGTTGAGGACGAACACGTCTTCGGGGGACGGCTCGTGACGCATCACCGCCGCGACGGCGTCCGGCATCGCGCCGAGGTGGACGGGGATGTGCTCGGCCTGGGCGATCATGCGGCCGCGCGCGTCGAAGAGCGCGGTCGAGCAGTCGCGCCGCTCCTTGATGTTGGCCGAGAAGGCGGAACGGACGAGCGCTGCACCCATCTCCTCCGCGATCGAGCGGAGCGCCGCGCCGAGAAGTTGGAGCTCAATATTCACATTCGCGTGAGCACCAGCGCGCTAGACCCATCCCTAACCCCCTCCCACCCGGGGGCGACCCAGCAGGTCGCGCCCGGCAGTTCCACGAGCGCCGGCCCCGCGACACGGAGCGGTTCGCCCGGCGGCAGCTCGAAGGCCGGGCCCGCGCGCACCTCCGCGGTTCGAACCGCGACGAGCTCCATCGCGCGCCGCCGGTCGGCGTGGCCGTACCGCTCCTCGTGCGCGCGGTGGAACGCCTCCGCGAGGTCACCCGCGCCGCCGCCGCCGAGCGGCACGGTGAGCTCGAACGACTGGCCCGCGTACCGCAGGTCGGCCTCCCCCTCGCGCGGCAGCTCGCCCGCCTCCTCGAGCGGGCACAGGTACGACCGCACCGCGTCGCGCCGCTCGTCGCTCGCGACCAACCCGAGCGCCGACAGCACGCCCGCCGCCTCCGGCACGAGCACCGTCCGCATCCCGAGCTCCTCCGCGAGCGCGCACGAGTGCAACGGCCCGGCGCCCCCGAACGCCACGAGCGCGAGCCCGCGCGGGTCATGTCCCCGCTCGACGGTGACGACGCGGAGCGCACGCAGCATCTCGGCGTTCACGACGTCGACGACGTCCTGCGGATCGAGCCGCCCGAGCGCGCGCTCCGCCGCGTCGCGATCGAGCTCGAGCCCGCCCGCGAGCCGCTTCGGCAGCCGGCCCAGGAGGAGGTTCGCGTCGGTCACCGTCGGCTCACGGCCTCCGCGGCCGTAGCACGCCGGCCCGGGATCGGCGCCCGCGCTCCGCGGCCCCACGCGCAGCGCGCCGCCGCGGTCGACCCACGCGATCGAGCCGCCGCCGGCGCCGACGGTGTGCAGGTCGACCGTCGGCAACCGGACCGGCAGCCCGCCGACCGCCTTCTCCGCCGCGCGGCCGGCCGCCCCGCCGACCACGAGGCACACGTCGGTCGACGTGCCGCCCATGTCGAAGGAGACCGCGTCCTCGACCCCCGCGACGGCGCAGATCCGCGCCGCGCCGACGACGCCCGCGGCAGGCCCCGACACGAGCGCGATCGCCGGATGCTCCGCCACCTCCTCGAGACTCGCGACGCCGCCCGACGAGCGCATGACGAGCGGCTCCGGCAAGCCGGCGCCCTCGCACCGGCGCGCCAGCGAGCGGGCATATCGTGCGACGACCGGCCCGAGGTAGGCGTCGGCGGCCGTCGTCGAGGCGCGCTCGAACTCGCGGAACTCCGGCGCGACCTCGTGCGAGGCCGCGACGTGCGCCGCCGGCAGCCGCCGCCGCACCTCCTCCGCGACCGCCCGCTCGTGCGAGGGGTCGCGGAACGAGAAGAGCAGGCACACCGCGACCGCCTCGGCGTCGAGCTGCGGCAGCGAGTCGAGATCGAGCTCCTCGAGCACGCCGTCGGGCCCGATCCGCTCGCGCACCCCGACGCAGCGCTCCAGCGGGACGAGCGGCTCCGGGTGCGGCTCGCAGAGCCGGTAGAGGTGCGCCCGCGCCTGCCGCCGCAGGTGCAGGAGATGCTCGAACCCGACCGTCGTGACGAACGCCGTCTTCGCGCCTGCCCGCTCGAGGAGCGCGTTCGTCGCGATCGTCGTCCCGTGCGTGAAGCGCTCGACCGACCCCGCGCCCACCGCCCGCGCGGCCGCGAGCACCGACTCCGCCTGGTCGGCCGCGGTCGGCACCTTCGCAGTCGCGAGCCGGTCGCCGTCGAGGAGCACGGCGTCGGTGAAGGTGCCGCCGACGTCGACGCCCAGGATCGCCACGCGAGCGAGCTTAGGGAAGACGAGAAGCGGAGAGAGCGTTCTGCGTCACGTGAGCGAGCAAGCCGAGCTGCGCCTCGTCGGCCCCGGCGGCGAGCCCGTCGACCTTCCGCGCACGCTCGCCTCGCACGGCTTCGCCGACCTCACCCCCCACTCACTCGACGAGGACGCCCACACACTCGAGACGACGTTCGCGCTTGGCCGCGGCGCGCGGACGGTTCGCATCTCGCCCGGTCGCCGCGGCTACGCGGCGATCGAGAGCGTCGGCAAGCCGTTCGGCCGCGACCGCGACCGCATCCTCGCCGTCGTCGCCCACATGCTTCGGCTGGACGAGGATCTCTCGCCGTTCTACGAGCTCGCCGCCTCCGATCCCGCGCTCGACTGGGTGACGCGCGGCGCCGGCCGGATGCTGCGCAGCCCGACGGTCTTCGAGGACGTCGTGAAGACCGTCTGCACCACGAACTGCGCCTGGTCGGGGACGGTGCGCATGGTGGGCGCGCTCGTCGACCACCTCGGGCCGGAGGATCGTGCCACCGGCCGGCACGCCTTCCCGTCCCCCGAGGCCATGGCCGAGGCGGACGAGTCCTTCTACCGCGACGTCGCGCGAGCCGGCTACCGCGGCGCCTACCTGCGCACGCTCGCCGCCTCCGTCGCCGAAGGATCGCTCGACCTCGAGGAGCTCGCGGCGAGCAACTCGCCCGACCTGCCGGACGACGAGGTCGTCGAGCGGCTGCTCGCCCTCCCCGGCGTCGGCCCCTACGCGGCGGCACACATCATGATGCTGCTCGGGCGCTACTCGCGTCTCATCTTCGACTCCTGGACGCGCCCCACCTACGTGGAGGTGACCGGCGGGCGCAGACGGGTCGCCGACCGGACGATCGAGCGGCGCTTCCGCCGCTACGGGCGCTACGCGGGCCTGGCCTTCTGGCTTCTCCTCACGCGGAGCTGGGTCGCCGAGGACGGCACGACCGCCGCGCGGGCCTCCGCGCCCGGCTGAGCGTAGATCCCGCGAACGCGGGATGCCGGGGCCGCTGCCACGAGTACGATCAGGCGAGGAGCTCCGTTGGCAGGCTTGCCGCATCGACCCCGCGCCGTCAGAGCGGCGCTCGCCGGGGCACTCGTCCTGATCTCCGCCCTCACGGCCTCGTGCGGCGATGCCCGCACGCCTTCGGCGGCCCCTCGAACGCCGGTCGTACGAGGCACGGTCACGGCGAGCGGCTCGGACGTCCAGGTGCTCTTCGCGCGCACCGTCTCCGTCGCCGCGCAGTCGTCCACCGGCGTTCCCGTCTCCTTCCAAGGTGAGTCGAACGCGTCACTGCTCGTCCTCGGCGAGCGGGTCGGCGCCCTCGACGGCCGGCTGGGAGACACTCGACTCGAGCACGCCTCCCTCTTCGGCTCGCCTGCTCTCACGGCGAGCTTCCGCAGACCACGCGACGGAACGCTCCGGCTCGAAAACCCAACCGGCACCGAGATCTCCGTGCGGCTGGTCGCCACCGCGGAGAGCCGCCGACGTCTCGTCGTGTCGACGCCCGGCGAGCCGACGAAGCCCGGAACGCCCGTGCGGATCGTCGTCGTGCTCACCGGCGCGTCGGCGCACGATCGCCCGCTCGTCGCCGTTCGCGACGACACCTCCGGGAAGTCGCTCGTGACCGCCCACCCGCAGCAGGTCGGCAAGGGCCGCTGGGTCCTGACCTTCACTCCCGGCCGGGCCGGCGACTACACCGCCAGCGCGTGGGTCGGTGGCCCACGCTCCCGAGCCGCGCACGACACCTTCTTCGTCATGCAGCACCCGCCGGACGCCACGCAACCCACGGGCAGCGACTACGGGTCAGGCTGAACGCCGCCGGCGCCGCGTCGGCGGCCCATGGCTCGTCGCAGCGGCGCTCCTCGCCGGGGCGGTCGGCGCCTACGCCGGCTGGCGCATCGGAGGCTCTGTGCTGCCGACGAACTCGGAGCTGCGCGCGGCTGCGGCCGAGCTCGTCCCGGCAGGGATGCGCCCCGAAGGGGTGAGCCTCGTCGACCGCCCCGGCTCGCTCTCTAGACCGCTGTGGGACGTCGCGGGCTCACGCTACGCGCAGGCCGACCTGCGCGTGCCGGCGACCGCCGACCCGGACGCCATCCGCGGCGCATTCGAACGCAGGGCGCGCGAGCGCGGCTGGAGCGCGCACGCCGGAGGCCACGAGCGGGATGCGATGCGGGCGACAGTCGAGATCACGGAGCTCGGCCCCGCGGTGGACGACGTCGCGGTGACGATCCGGGTGCGGCCGCACTCGAGGCGGCCGCAGCTCGGTCTCGCGATCGGATTCGCCGCCGGTGTGCTCGCGGTGCTCCTCGTGGCGCTAGTGAGGCCGCCGGCTCGAGGCGCTCTGCGGTGAGAGCGCCTCGAGCCACCGCAACGTGGCGGTTGGAGCGAACGAGAGCAGCGCCCCGGTCTGCGTCAGCGTGAAGGTGACGCTGCCGGTGGCGTCGTCCTGCGGGTCGACGACGATCGTCTGCGTCCCGGCGACGGTCACCGAGAACGTCTGCGACGTCCCGAAGGTGCCGAAGTAGGTCGGGTTCAGCTCCGTCGTCTGGCCCGCCACGACCGAGACCTTCCCCGAGCAGCACGCGGAGCTCCCCAGGGTCACGCTGCTCTCGGCGAGCCTGAACTGCCCACTCGCCGCGGTGAACGTGAGCGTGCCGTTCTGGCCCGGCGTCCCGAACGTGACGGTGACCGACGGTCCGCCCGGCGTGATCGTCCCGGTCGTGTCGGCGGGGACGTCGTAGAGCTGGAGCGTCAGGGAACCCGTCGCCGCGTCGGCCGGGTCGACGGTGATCGTGTACGTGCCCGTCTCGGGCAGCTTCATCGTGTCGAAGAAGGGCGGCCCGATCGGCTGGACACACGTGTTCTGCGCCAGCGGCGGCCCGCCGCTCGGCTTCGCGATCGTCACACTCGCCTGGCAGCCGGACCCCGAGCCGATCGTGTCGTTCGTCAGCTTCAGGCTCACCCGCCGGTCCAGGACGCCGCTGAACGTCAGCTTCGCGTTCTGCCCGGGAGTGGACGTCGTCACGGTGACGGCAGACCCGCCAGGCGTGATCGTTCCCGTCGTGTCGGCGGGCACGTCGTAGAGCTGGAGCGTCAACGAGCCCGTGGCGGCGTCGGTGGGATCGACCGTGATCGTGTACGTGCCGCCCTCGGGCAGCTGCATCGTGTCGAAGAAAGGCGGCGCCGGCGGCTGGATGCACGTGTTCTGGGCCAGCGGCGGACCGCCGCTCGGCTTCGCGATCGACAGGCTCGCCTGGCAGCCGAATCCGGAGCCGATCGAGTCGTTCGTCAGCTTCAGGCTCACCCGCTGGTTCTGCACGCCGCTGAAGGTGAGCTTCGCGTTCTGGCCGGGGACAGTGGTCGTCACCGTCACGGCCGCGCCTCCGGCCACGATCGTCCCGGTCGTGTCCGCCGGGACGTTGTAGAGCTGCAGCGTCAGCGAGCCCGTGGCGCCGCCGGCCGGGTCGACCGTGATCGTGTACGTGCCGCCCTCGGGCAGCTCCATCGTGTCGAAGAAGGGCGGCGCGGGCGGCTGGATGCACGTGTTCTCGGCCAGCGGCGGGCCGCCGCTCGGCTTCGCGATCGTCAGGCTCGCCTGGCACCCGAATCCAGACCCGATCGAGTCGTTCGTCAGCTTCAGGCTCACCCGCTGGTTCTGGGTGCCCGTGAACGTCAGCTTCGCGTTCTGCCCGGGCGCCGTCGTCGTCACCGTCACCGCGGAGCCGCCGGCCACGATCGTCCCGGTCGTGTCCGCAGGCACGATGGAGAGCTGGAGGTTCACGCTGCCCGTGTAGCTGAACGACGGATCGAGGAAGACCGTGTACGTCCCGTTCGCGGGCAGCGTCGTCGTGTCGAGGAAGCCGGAGCCGGTGGAGATCGACGCCGAGGACAGCGGGTTCCAGCTCGAGTCGCGGATGCTGAGGGTCGCGAACGAGATCGTCGAGTTGCTGGAGGTGACCGCGACCCGCTGCCCGGCCGTGCCGGTGAACGTCAGCCGCGCGTTCTGGTCGGCAGTCGAGATCGTCACCGGGACGGCGGCGCCGCCGGCGGTGATCGTGCCGGTGACGTCGCTCGGGCCGGCGCCGAGCGTCACGGTGACGTTGCCGGTCTTCTCCGCGGACGGGTCGACGACGACCGCGTACGTCCCGTTCTGGAGAAGCTCCTTGGTCGGAATCGAGCCACCGCTCGTCCCGATCGTCGTCGAGGCGAGGACGGACGAGTCCGGGTTCACGAGCTTCACGGTCGCGTCCGCGAGAGTGGAGTTCGTGAGGGTCACCGACACGCGCTGCCCGGGACTGCCCGAGAAGGTCAGCTTCGCGTTCTGGCCGGGAATCGTGATCGACACGGGAACGGCCGCGCCTCCCGGCGTGATCGTCCCGGTCACGTCGGTGACGGTGTAGAGGTTCACCGTGGTGCTGCCCGTCTGGGAGCCGTCGGGGTCGACGAGGATCGTGTACGTCCCGGCGACGGGCAGCGTGACGTCGACGAGGTACGCGGCCGGGCTGGCGATCGGGGTCGAGACGAGCGTCGAGCCGTCGGGCTTCAGGAGCGAGACCGTTCCGCTCGTGATCCCGCTTGCCGTCGTCGCCTTCACGCTCACGCGCTGGTTGACCGAGCCCGTGAAGGTGAGCCGCACGTTCTGCCCTGCGCTCGTCGTCGACTTGGTCACCGCGGCGCCGCCGGCGGTGATCGTCCCGGTGACGTCGGCCGGATTGCCGAGCGTGACCGTCGAGCTGCCGATCGCCGGTCCCGATGGATCGACGAGGATCGTGTACGTCCCCCTGACGGCGAGCGTCTGCACGTCGATGAACGAGCCCGTGGAGGTGATCGGCGCCGAGGCCTGCAGGCTCCCGTCGGGCTTCAGCAGGAACATCGTGCCCGAGGTGATCGCGGTCGACGTGAGCTTGAACGTCGCCTTCTGGCCGGCGGTGCCGCTGAAGGTGACACGAGCGTTCTGCCCCGGTGTGGTGGTGCTGACCGTCGCGCTGTTGTTCTTCATCGCGGCCGTCGCGTCGGCAGGGACGTTGTAGAGGTTCACGGTCGAGCTCCCCTTCAGGGTCCCGGCCGGATCGATGATGATCGTGTAGGTACCCGCAGCCGTCAGCGTCTGGGCGTCCAGGAAGCCGCCGCCCGCTCCGATCGGCTGCACGTCGAGCACGGTCCTGGCGTCGGGCGCGATCAGCGAGAGCGTCCCCGAGGTGATCGCCGTCGAGGAGAGCTTGACACTGATCCGCTGGTTGATGCTGCCGGTGAACGTGAGCCAAGCGTTCTGGCCGGCGGTCGTCGTGGTGATCGTCGCAGGGGTCCCGGCCGTGATCGTCCCGGCGACGCCGGTCGGCACGGAGCTCAGCTTGAGCGTCACGGAGCCCGCGCTCGACGGGTCGACGACGATCGTGTACGTGCCCGTCGTCGGGAGCACGAGCGCGTCGAGCAACCCGCCGGTGGAGTCGAAGAAGCCGCTGCCGAGGACCGCTCCGGTCGGCGAGCGAACCTGTACGAAGCCCGACGAGATCGTGGAGCCGGAGAGCGTCAGCATCACCGACTGGCCGCCGGTTCCCGCGAACGTGATGCGGCCGTACTGCGTTGCGGAGGGGAGCGAGATCGTCGTCGTCGCGCCGTCGACCGCGAGCGTCCCGGTTACGTCGGGACCTGCGAATTGCGAGAGCGCGTAGGCGGCCGTCTTGTACCCCGCCTCGAGCGCACCGTCGACCCTCGAGTCACCGGCCGAGACGACGTCCAGGCCGGACAGCGTGTACGGACCCGCCTTGCCCGCGCGGCCGATCTCGGTCCCGGAGAAGCCGAGCGTGACCGTGTTGGTCCCCGCACTCAGTGAGACGTTCCCGGCCACCAGCGCGACCGTCGTCCCGTCGCTCGCCTCGAGCTCCGCCGAGACCGCGTACGTGCCGGCCGTCTCCGCCTGCACCTGCACCGTCACTCGAAGCTCGTCGAAGAGCCCGTCCCCGTTGGAGTCGACGCCCGCATCGGTGAACGAGTCCGGCGTCAGCTTCACGCGGTCGTGCTCGAAGGAGCCGACGGAATAGCTCGCCGTCTGGCCGAGGTCGGCGACGCCGTCCTCCTGGTGCAGGGCGTCGTCGTTCCGCGAGACGTTCACGCGCACGACGCGATATGGCCCGGAGATCCCGGAGTCGTAGATCGCCCGGCCGTCGAACCGCAGCGGGACCGCCTGCGTCCCGACTGCGAGGGTGACGGCCGCGCCGGCCGCGGCGACGCGCGTTCCGGAGGCGTTCGCGAGCTCGGCCGTCACGAGGTAGTCGCCCGCCACCGTCGCGTTCACGTTCGGCCTGACGAGGAGCGCGTCGCTGAGACCGTCCTGGTCGTCGTCGACTGCCTGCTCTGTGAAGCCGGCGGCGACGGTCGCAGCGCCGCTTGCCACCGTGAACTCGGCCTCCTGTTCACGAGGGGCCGTCCCGCCAACGGAAGCCCGCACCTTGTAGGAGCCCGCGGAGGGCGGCGTCCAGGTTCCCGTCCAGGTGCCGGTGCCCGATTGCGTCGGATCGAGCTCGGTCGCGATGTTGTCGCTCTCGTCGGCCACCACGATGTGCGGCGCGTCGCCGGGCTGCGTGCCGTCGATGGTGACCGTGAACGTCACCGGAGTGCCCGGCCGGGCGAGCGCCGGATTCGGCGCGACCGAGAGCTTCCGGCTCGTCTCGATGCTCGTGGAGACACGAATCGAGGCGACGGAGGCGCCGTTGTTCGTGAGGTGCAACGGGCCGTCGGTCGGCGCGGCGAGGTCGATCCCGAGCACGTTGAGCCCGGGTGTCATCTCTCCGAGGTCGAGCGGAGCGCCCGCGAACGACCCGCTCAGGTCGTCGGGGTGATCGGAGATGACCAGGACCGTCGCGGACGGTGATCCTTCGAACGACAACGGCACGTCGGTGCTGGCACCGGGATCGAGCTGGAGATCGGTCAGCCCGGCGTCCTGCCGGTTTCCCTGCGCGATGCTGAGCAGCGCCTCTCGCGCTCCGCTCGCGCGTACGGTCGGTGCCCTCGGCGGCTTCCGATGGGCCTGGACTCGCCGGAGACTGGCCGTTGGCAGGATCTCACAGGCCTCGGGATAGAGCTTGCAGAACGTGTCGTCGAGCGGGCGCGAGTCCTCGTGCAGCTGCTCGTGGTAGAGGTCGTACGTGAGCTGCGGGATCTCGCGGCCCGGCACGTCGGGAGGATCCGGGACGCCGACGTACGCCGCCGGCCCCGGCCGCAGGTAGTAGACGCTCTTGAGTGGCACCCAGGTGTCGTTGGCGTCCGGCCAGAGCTTCGCCGCGCGCGCCTTGCCGAACTTGGTGCCGTCATCCGCGTGGTCGCCGGCGTACGTGTAGTAGTGCGGCCCCGCCGGGTCGGGATGGTCGCGGTCGTACGGCTGCATCTCCCGTTCCTGCATCTGGTAGATCGCCCAGCCGCGCTCGCACGGGCCGGTCTGCGATTCGACGTATGTTCGGACCGCTCCGAAGTAGGAAGCCCCCGCGCGCTTCCACCAGGGGCCGTTCATCCGGTCGCAGATGAAGTCGGCGAGGTTCGTCCCGCCGTTCGGAGTGCCGAGCATGACGATGTTGTCGACGATGTCGGCGTGGTGCAGCGCGTAGTACCGCGCCGCGATGCCGCCGAATGAGTGGGCGACGATGTTGAGGTGGGTCTGGCCGGTCTGCTCGAGGAGGTTGTCGGCGGCGATCTTGACCTGCGGGTACCGCATGACCATGCCGCCGAAGAGGGAGAGGTTCGGCGTCGCGATGCTTCCCACGAGCGCGTCGTACCGCTCGTAGTACGTCTTCATCGACTGCATCTTGGAGGCGCCGACGGCGAAGCCGTGCAGCATCAGGACTGGGATCGGCCTGCGCACGAGCCGGATGACGACCTTGTTCACCGCGACGCACCACTTGGCCGCCGCGGCGCCCTGGTTGTTCGTGTCGACGTCGACGTTCAGGTAGTTGATTCCCGTCGGGTTGACCGAGGAGGTCGGCTTGATCCGGTCCGTCCAGAAGTTGAAGTGGTTCGTCGTCGACGCACTGTCGGCGCCGGTGAGCTGGCCCATGATGTCCGGATACGGATTCGCATTGGTCCCCGCCGAGCCGAGGAAGACCTGATCGGCCTCTGCGTAGGTGGGAAGACCGGAAGCGTCGTGGTCGTCGACGTCCCAGACGTCCATCGTCACCGTGCCGTGGCGATCGAACAACGGGTTGCCGCTTGCCGGGTAGCCGTTCGCGTCGACCGGCTTGAACGTCCGGACCGTGAACGGGATGGCGATGTCGGCGTCGCGGCGCGTGTTGCCCCAGACGCAGACGTTGCGCTGGTCTGCGAGCAGCGTGATCGTGTCCCCGTTCTTGTCGTGGCCGTTGATCTGCGTGTAGCTCACGCCCGACGTCGCGGTAGACGTGCCGGCCGCGGCCGCACCGCCGACCTTCGGGCCCGTCTGCGTCGAGTCTCCCGGCGGCTTCGGCTTCGCGGCGAGCGTCCTCACGGCGAGCACCTTCCCCGTCGCCGAGGCGTGCGTCCGGGCCGCGGCCGAGGACCTCGCGCTCGGCGCGTCCCCTCGCTGCAGTGCGCTCGCCGCGCTCGGGAACGTGACGAGCACGATCGCCAGTAGCGGAACGAGGCCTGAACGGATGAGTTCGACGGCTCGCTTGGCAGCGCGCGACAGCACCACTATCCCCTCCTAGTTGTCCGCGCTGCCGCCTGCTCGGACCGTCTCGATTGCCTGCCGCCTCACCCTCTCATTACGCGAGACCGCATTGCAATAGGCCGAACGGCCTATCGCGCCGAGCCCTCAGAACGGGGTTGCTTTTTCCGGGGCCGATGCCGAGAAACGGGTGATGCGTCTTCACCCGGCGCTCCTGCTCGCGCTCGTTGCCGTGCTGGCCCTAGGCGCCGTCGCGCTTCGGGCGGGCGCCTTCTCGTCCGACATCCACGACGCAGACCGGCGCGCGGAGCTCGTCGAGGCGGCTCGCTCCCTCGTGCCGCCCGCGTGGAGAGAGGTCGCGGCGCAGGAAGGGCAGTGCGTCGCGGGAGCCGTCTACCCCTCGTGCCTGACGGTTCTCTTCGACCGGGGCGGAGAGCCGCGCATCCAGTCCGCCGCCGACGTTCGAGCAGCGGCACAGGCGGCCGGCTGGCAGCCGGGAGGAGACGACGTTGCCCGCAGCCTGACCATCCTCCGCTTCCGGCGCGGCAAGGTCGGCGCCTTCGTGGCGCTGCGTGAGCGCGCCCGCTCGACGTGCGGTCGCCGGTCGTTCCTCGACTGCACCTCGTACGTCGACCACCTGCAGGTGACGCGCTCGTAGCCGCCGGGCGGACGGCTCGGTCGCGCGCTAGCCTGCGGCCGGAGCGGCACGGGCCCGGTGGCCCAGCCGGTCTTCAAAACCGGTGAGGTCTGGCAGCCCCAGGCTGGGTAGGTTCGACTCCTGCGCCGCTCCGCTCGAGGTCACGATCGGCCGGCTCACGGAACCGGCGCGAGCGCTAAGATCGCCCAGGGTGGCGCTCATTTGTCAATGGAAGAGCGCTCCGCCTCGCCAATGAGCGAGAGCGTCTCCGAGCGCCGGCTCGTCCGGACGATCACGCTGCCGCAGGCCGTCGCGCTCTACGCCGGAGCGGTGATCGGGGCCGGCGTCCTCATCCTGCCGGGTGTGGCCGCGTCGAAGTCGGGGCCGGCGTCGCTCGTCGCGTGGGCCTTCGACGGCGTCCTCGGGATCCCGCTCGCGCTCACCTTCGCCGCGCTCGCGGGCCGCTTCCCCGACGCGGGCGGCGTCGCCGTGTACACGAGCCGCGCCTTCGGCGCGAGCGCCGGCGCCGTCGTCGGCTGGTTCTACTTCTTCGGCGCGGCGGTCGCACAGGCGCTCGTCTCACTGACCGGCGCGCACTACGCCGCGGCCGCGCTGCATGCGGGCCGGAACGCCACCTTCCTCGTCGCGGGCGCGATCGTCGGCGCCTCCGTGGCGGCCAACCTCCGCGGGCTGCGTCTGAGCGCGCGCATCCAGCTCGTCCTCTCGGCGGCCGTCGCGATCGTCCTCGTCGCGGCGACCGTCGCGGCCCTTCCCCGGATCGACCCCGGCTCGCTGAGCCCGTTCGCTCCGCACGGCGTGACCGCTGTCGGACAGACGACGATCCTGCTCTTCGTCGCGTTCTTCGGCTGGGAGGCGATTACGCACCTCTCGGCCGAGTTTCGCGACCCGGCGCGCGACGTTCCCCGCGCGACGTTCCTCGCCGTTTTCCTCGTCACCGCGATCTACCTCGCCGTCGCCTTCGCGGTCGTCTCGACCGGCACCTACGGTGACTCGGAGCTCGACCGCGTGGCCGTCGCCCGCGTCCTCTCCGACTCGCTCGGCATCGGCGCCGAGGCCGTCGCCGCGGTCGCGGCGGTCGTGATCACACTCGGCACGACGAATGCCATCATCGCGGCCACCTCCCGCCTCGGCTACGCGCTCGGCCGCGATGGCGCTCTTCCGCGCGTCCTCGGCCGCCTCGACCGGCGCGGCGTCCCCGAGATCGCCGTCGCCGCGGTCGGGGCGCTCGCGTTCGGCGGGCTCGGGCTCGCCTACGCAAAGGGCTGGGGAGCGGAGAACCTGCTCGTCGTCCCGAACTCGCTCATCATGGCGAGCTACGTGATCGCGATGGCGGCGGGGACGCGGCTCCTCGAGGGGCGGGCGCGCGCACTCGCGCTCGTCGGCCTGCTGCTCTGCGCCGCGGTCGCGCCCTTCGCGGGAGTCTCGCTCGTCCTCCCGCTCGGCGTGGGAGCCGCGGCGCTCGTCTACAAGAGGCTCGGCTCCTGGCGCCGCCTGGGCCGCGTCCGACCGGGGCCGCGCCCCTCCTAGCCGAGGCGGGCGTCGGGATCGCCGAGCCCCGCGTCGAGGAACGCCGGCCACTGCGCGAGCAAACGCTCGACCGTCGCGCGGTCGAAGATGGCGCTGTCGTACTCGACCGAGCCGGTGAGCTCGCCGGGGCGCCCCGAGAGGAGCACGGTGAGATCGAAGCGGGAGGTCCCCTGCTCGAGCGGGACGTGCTCGAACTCGAGGTCGTCTCCTTCGAGCTCGGCTGCGACGGTGTTGTCGTACGAGAGCATCACCTGCACGAGCGGGGCGTGGGCAAGAACGCGCGGGACGTTCAGCTCCTTGACGAGCCGCTCGAACGGCAGCTCCTGGTGCGCGTACGCGGCGAAGGCGCTCGCGCGGGCTCGTCGTACGAGCTCGCGGAAGCTCGGCGTGCCGTCGAGCTCGAGGCGGAGCACAACCGTGTTGACGAAGAACCCGATCAGCGGCTCGGTCGTGGTGTGCGTCCGGTTCGCGACCGCGCTCCCGAGCAGGATGTCCTTCTGGCCGCTCGCGCGCGAGAGCACGCCCGCGAACGCGGCGAGGAGGACGACGAACGGCGTCGCTCCCTCCTCCGTGGCGAAGGCGTGGAGGCGCGGCAGCACCTCGGCCGGGAACGCGAAGGCAACCGTCTCGCCGCTGAAGCTCTGGATCTCCGGACGAGGCCGGTCGAGCGGCAGCTCGAGCACCGTCGGCGCCCCGTCGAGCCGGCGGCGCCAGTAGGCGAGGCTCGGGCCGAGCGAGCGCTCGAGCTCGGTGCGCTGCCACAGCGCATAGTCGGGGTACTGGAGCGGAAGCTCCGGGAGCGGCGACGGGCGTCCCGCTGCGAAGGCCTCGTAGAGCCGCCGCAGCTCCGTGAACAGAATCCCCACCGACCAGCCGTCGACGATCACATGGTGGGCGCAGAGGACGAGCACGTGCTCGTCGTCGGCGACGCGGAGCAGGTGGGCGCGGAGAAGCGGGGCGCGGTCGAGCTCGAACGGCTCGCCCGAGAGGCGAGCGAGGACGCGGTCGACGGCCGCGTCCTGCCCTTCGGGCGGAAGATCGCGGACGTCCTCGCGCGGCAGCTCGAGCACGAGCTCCCGCAGGACGTGCTGGACCGGCTCGCCCTCCGGCCCACGGCGGATCACCGTCCGCAGCGCCTCGTGCCGACCCACGATCTCGTTCAGGGCGCGCTCGAGCGCCTCGGGGTCGAGCGGCAGACGCAGGCGCGCGACGATCGGGACGTTGTAGAGCGGGCTGCCGGGGACGAGCCGGTCGAGGAACCAGAGCCGCTGCTGACCGAACGAGAGCGGAGCGAGCTCCCCCCGGAGCAGGCGGGAAGGCGGGCGCGGCCCGGCGGTCTCCCCGTCGCGCTCGACGAGCTCCGCGAGCGCCGCGAGCGTGCACGCCTCGAGCGGCGCCGAGGGCGACACGCGCCGGCCGAGGTCGCGCTCGATCCGGGCGGCGAGGCGCGTCGCGAGCAGCGAGTGGCCGCCGAGCGCGACGAAGTCGTCGTCCGGGCCTACGTGGTCCAGGCCGATGAGTTCGCGCCAGAGAGCGGCAAGCGCCTCCTCCGTCGCCGTCCGAGGCGCTCCGGACGGGCGTTCGCGGGCGGGCTCCGGGAGCGCATCGCGGTCGACCTTGCCGTTCGCGGTGAGCGGAAGCCGCTCGAGCGGGACGTAGACGGCCGGGACCATGTACTCGGGAAGCCGCGCCGCGAGGAACTCTCGCAGCTCGTCCACCTCCGGGAGGGAGGCGCCGACGAGGTAGCCGACCAGGCGGCGCTCCCCGTCGCCGCGCGCGTCGGGCCGGGCCACCACGACGCACTCCCGGACCTGCGGATGCTCGACGAGCGCTGCCTCGATCTCGGCGAGCTCGATCCGGAACCCGCGGATCTTCACCTGGGTGTCGCGGCGGCCGGCGAACTCGATCGTGCCGTCGGCCCGCCACCGGGCGAGATCGCCGGTCGCGTACATGCGCGCGCCCGCGACGCCGGCGAAGGGGTCGGGAAGGAAGCGCTCGGCGGTCATCCCCGGCCGGCCGACGTACCCGTTCGCCACGCCGGCGCCGCCGATGTGGAGCTCGCCGACCGCGCCGTCGGGCAGCGGCTCGCCGGCCCGGTCGAGCACGTACACGCGCGCGTTCGGGATCGGGCCGCCGATCGGCGGCAGGTCGTCTCCTCCCTCGGGCTCGACCAGGCCTGCGGTCGCCAGGACCGTCGCCTCGGTCGGGCCGTAGTGGTTGTGGAGCCGCGCCCCGAGCCCGCGATGCGGACGCCGCCGGAGGTGGTCGCCGCCGGTGAGGATCGCGCGCAGCCCCCGCGGAGCCGTCGCCCCCGTCGCCAGCAGCGCCTCGAGCACGGGCGTCGGGAGGAAGGAGAGCGTGACGCCGAGCCGGGCCGCGTCGTCACAAAAGGTCTCGGGGACGGCGGGCCCCGCCCAGACGCAGAGCGTCGCGCCCGCGGCTAGGCAGGGCCAGATCTCCCAGACGGTCGCGTCGAAGCCGAACCCTGCGAGGTGGGTCGTCCGGTCGTCCGGGCCGACGCCGTAGCGCTCGACGTGCCAGGCGACGAGGTTGGCGAGCGAGCGGTGGCGGACGCCGACGCCCTTCGGGACGCCCGTGGAGCCCGAGGTGTAGATCACGTACGCGAGGTCGTCGGGCCCGGCAGCGGCGGCCGGCGGCCGACGCTCCGGCGGCGCTACCGGCTCCTCGAGGAGGAAGGTCGCGGGCCGGGGCGCCCCGATCCGCGGCAGCAGCTCCTCGGTCGTCAGGAGCGCGGCCGGGCGCGCGTCGCCGAGCACGAACGAGACTCGCGCCGGCGGGTAGGCGGGGTCGATCGGCAGGTAGGCCGCCCCCGCCTTCAGAGCCGCGAGCATGCCCGCGACTGCGGCCGGCGAGCGACGGGAGAGCACGGCGACGATCGAGCCCCGGCCCGCGCCCGCTTCGACGAGGCGGGAGGCGAGCCCGTCCGAGCGCCGTGCGAGCTCGCCGTACGAGATCGTCTCGGTCTCCGACACGATCGCCGGCCGGCCCGGGTCGCGGACGGCCGCCTCGGCGACGAGCTCGTGGACGGGCCTGTCGCCGATCGGGCGGGCCGTCGCGTTTCGGCTCGCGAGACGGTCGACCTCGGCGGAGGTGAGGAGGCTCCTGTGTGCGAGCGGCGCCTGCGGCACGGCGGCCGCGTCCTCGAGGAGCCGGGGGACGTGGTCGAGAAGGCTCGCCGCAGCCGTCGCATCGAGCGCCCGCGGCGGCGCGGGTAGGACGAGCTCCGTGTCGTCTTCGAGCTCGAGCTCCAGCGCCGTGTCCATGCTCGCGCCGTCTTCGACGCACGCCCTGGCGGCGGCGACGAGGCCGCGACCGAGCTCGGCGAGGTCGGGTACCACAGCGCGGAGGCGGACGCGGCCCTCGAGCGCGAGCGTCGCACCCGGCTCGACGCCGTAGCGCGCCGCTCCCGCCGCGACTCCCGCCAGGACGAGCGCCTCGAGTGGAAGCCCGTCTCGCTCGGCGAGCTCCTCGAGCCGCCGGGCGACTCCGGCCGGGATCCGGCTCCGTGCGGACGCGCCACGGCGCGGCGGTGCCTCGGTAGTGGAACGAGCGCTCATGCTCAACCCCCTGTGCCGACCGGGCAACGCAACCAGCGTTGAATTTTATGCCACAGGTTCTTGTCAGGAAGACGCGCTGCGGCCGCGACCACTGGTTACCATCCGCCGCGCGCAAGGGAGGGACATGCTCGTCGAGCACGAGGGAAAGCGTCCGGTCGTGGCCGAGTCGGCCTACATCGCACCCACCGCCGTCGTGAGCGGCGACGTCACGATCGGCGAGCGCAGCCGGATTCTCTTCGGCGCCGTGCTGACCGCGGACGGCGGCCCGATCGAGATCGGCTCGACGACGATCGTCATGGAGAACGCCCTCGTGCGGGGCCGCGCCGGCCATCCCGCGCGGATCGGCGACCACGTCCTCGTCGGCCCGCACGCGCACGTGAACGGCGCCGTGGTCGACGACTACGCCTTCGTCGCCACCGGTGCCTCGATCTTCCCGGGCGCACTTGTCGGCGCGGGAGCGCAGGTCCGCATCAACGGCGTTGTCCAGGTGAACACGTCCGTCGCGCCCGACGCCGTCGTCCCGATCGGGTGGATCGCCCTCGGCGACCCGGCGCAGCTCTTCTCGCCCGACCAGCACGACGTGCTGTGGCCGATCCAGCGCGAGCTCGACTTCCCGCGGACCGTGTTCGGCGTTCCGCGGGCGCCGAACGCCGAGCTGATGCCCGTCGTGACGGAGCGCTACGCCGACCTCTTCGGCAGCCATCTGCTCGACCGCGCGATCGACGAATAGACCACTGCGGAGGTCCGCGCTTCTTTCTTGCGTCCTGCTCCCCGCTCCATTATGGTGCACCGCCAAGCCACTTGAGTCAACGGGAGAGGTCTGCCGGGGGGCGCCGACCTCGGCCGATCGCTCCGCGCGAGGAGGAGGATCGTGTCTTCGCCAAGGGATCTGGCCCTCTTGACGCAAGGGACCGGCTTCGAGTCGGCACCCCACGCGGTCGCCGACAACGCCATCGCGCTGCGCTGCGACCGCTGCGGGGAGCTCGCGCTCGAGCTCGGCCTCGCTCGCTGTCCGGAGTGCAACGAGACGCTCGACGTCGTCTACGACATGGAGCAGGCGCAGGCCGCCCTCGAAGCGGTGTCGTTCGGCGACCCGCGCCGTCCGCCCGGCCTCTGGCGCCACGCCGAGCTCCTGCCCGGGACGCGGACCGAGCCGCCGGTCGGCTCGGAATCGGGCTGGACGCCGCTGCGACCGGCGAAGCGCCTCGGCCGCGAGCTCGGGCTCGAGCGCCTCTACCTGAAGGACGACACCGTCAGCCGGCCGACGCTGTCGTACAAGGATCGCGTCGTCTCGCTCGCGCTCCAGCGGGCCGTCGACAGTGGGATCCAGCGCGTCGCGTGCGTCTCGACGGGGAACGTCGGCAATGCCGTCGCCTCCCATGCCGCCCGCCGGGGGCTCGAGGCGTGGGTCGTCTACCCGCGCGAGGTCGAGCGGGCGAAGATCGGGCTCTCGCGGCGCTACGGCGCGAACGTGCTCGTCGTCGACGGCACCTACGACGAGGCGAACCGGGCCTGCGGGGAGTACGCGGCGAACAGTGGGACGCCGTTCGCGAACATCACCTACCGCGCCTTCTATGCCGAGGGCGCGAAGACGCTCGCGTGGGAGATCGTCGAGCAGCTCGGCGGCACGCCGCCCGACCACATCGTGCTTCCGGTGGCGGGGGCGACGCTCTTCACGCGAGTCGACAAAGGGCTGCGCGAGCTCGCCCGCCTCGGAATCGTCGAGCACGACGAGGTGCGGCTCCACGCCGCGCAGGCGGCAGGCTGCGCACCGATAGTCTCGGCGGTCCGAGCCGGCCGCGACGCGATCGAGCCGGTCCGCCCCCAGACGCTCGCGTGGTCGCTCGCGATCGGCGCGCCCGGAGACGGAAACCGGGCGCTCCGGATCATCGACCGCCGCCGGGCGAGCGCCGCGGCGGCGTCCGAGGCCGAGATCCTCGAGTGGACGGAGCTCCTCGGCCGGCTCGAAGGGATCTGGTCGGAGCCCGCAGGGGGCGTCGTCGTCGCGGCCGCGCGGCAGCTCGCCCAGGAGGGCGTCATCGGGCGCGAGGACACGGTCGTGCTCGCGCTCACCGGCCACGGCTCGAAGACGGCGCCGGGACCGGCGGACGAGGACGACGAGCCCGAGGTCGTGGCCTGCGAGCCCGACGCGATCGGAGCGGCGATCGAGCGACGCGCCCATGTCCGCTGAGCTCGAGCGCTTCGTCGAGCGCGGCGCGGAGCGGATGATCCGCGACCTCGAGGAGTTCATCCGCATCCCGAGCGTGAGCACGACCGGCTCCGACATGACCCCCGCGGTCGCGTTTCTCGAGCGGGCGCTTGCCGAGGCCGGGGCGACCTGCCGCGTGTTCCGGACCGAGGGGAACCCGATCGTCTACGGCGAGTGGGGAGCCGACGAGCCCGCGCTCGAGGTGCTCGTCTACGGGCACTACGACGTCTTCCCGGCCGACGACGTCGAGGCGTGGGCGACGCCGCCGTTCGAGCCCACGGTCGTCGGCGACCGGATCTTCGGCCGCGGGGCCGGCGACAACAAGGGCCAGATCCTGGCGCAGATCCAGGGCCTGCGCGCGCTCCACGAACTCGGGCTGCGCCCGCCGGTTCGGGTGAAGCTGCTGATCGAGGGCGAGGAGGAGATGGGCAGCCGGAGCCTGCCGCCGTTCGTCGACGAGCACCTCGACCTGCTCCGCGCCGATCTCTGCTTCTACTCGGACGGGCCGATGTACGACCTCGACGGCGACCAGCCGGTCCTGCTGCACGGCGTGCGCGGCGCGGTCGTCTTCGAGCTCCGCGCGACCGGCGCGCGGCGAGCGCTCCACTCGGGCAACTTCGGCGGTGTCGCACCGACGCCCGCGCTCGACCTCTGCCGGTTCTTCGCCGAGGCGGTCGCTCCCGACGGGACGCTGCGGATCCCGGGGCTCGGCCCGGCGGAGCTGGCGGAGGACGTGTCGCAGGCGCTCGAGGCGCTTCCGGACATCCGGGAGATGCTGGAGGCGGAGATGGGGACGCCGCCGGTGGACGGGGATTCGGCGAAGGCCGTCCACGAGCGGCTCCTCTGCCGGCACTTCTTCAACCTCGCCGGCTTCAGCGCGGGGAAGACGGGCGAGGGGATCCGGCCCGCGATCCCGCACGAGGCGACGGCGATGGTGGACATCCGCCTCGCCGGCGACCAGGACCCCGACGAGGTCATGGAGGCGATCTCCCGGTTCCTCGAGCGGCCCGAGTTCGAGCGGATCTCGATCCGGCAGCTCGTCCGGCACCCGCCGTCGCGGACGCCGCTCGACCATCCCTTCGCGGAGGCGCTGCGACGCGCCGTCGAGCAGGGCTTCGGCCGCGCGCCGCTGCCGGTTCCCGGCCTCGCGGCGACGACGCCAGAGCACGTCTTCACGCGGACGCTCGGGATGCCGACGGTGAACGCGCCGTACGCGCCCCACGACGAGAGCAACCACGCCCCGAACGAGTCGACGAAGCTGTCGCTCTACCTCGGCGGCGTCCGCACGATCGCGTACGCGATCCAGGAGCTCGCGCGCGACGCCCGGGATGGCGGACGCATGACAGTCACGTCAGGAGAGGCAAAGGAGGCTTCATGACGGTCACCGAACAGCGCGCACCGACGCGGGCCGAGATGGAGGCGGCCTACCTCGAGTACCGGCGGGCGTGCTACCTGATCCTCTGGCGTCACGCGAAGGCCCGCGGGCTGCTCGACGCGCTCGAGGAGCCGCGGTCGGTGGACGAGCTCTCCGCCGAGATGGGCTTCCGGCCCGAGCGGCGCGAGCACGCCGGCCTGCTCCTCGACGCCCTCGCCCGCTACGGCGCGCTCGAGCGCCACGACGACGGCCGTTACTCGACCGTCGCGGACTTCGAGCCCGACGAGATCGACCGCAACCTGCTACCGATCGCGATCACCGCGGAGAGCATCGACAACCTGCTCCACAGCGAGACGTTCCGCGGCGTGCTCGACACCCTCCAGCAGGAGGAGAACCTCGTCGCCGCCAAGTTCGGCGCCGACCACCTGAAGGTCTGGACGGAGTTCCTGGGGCAGCCGTTCTACGAATTCATGCGCCGCTCGGCCGTCGACGCGGTCGCCTCGCCCCGCGCGCGCGTGCTCGACCTCGGCTGCGGGCCCGGCCTCGGCCTCTCGGAGATCGCCGAGACCGTCGGCGAGACGGGGACCGTCGTGGGCATCGAGGTAAGCGAGGACTTCGTCGAGGAGGCGCGCCGCCGCACGGCCGACCTGCCGTACGTCCGCGTCGTCCACGGCGACCTCGACGCCGGCCTGCCCGATCTGCCGGAGGCGCCGTTCGACGGCGCGATCCTCGTCGGCGCGATGCACTTCCTCCACGACCACGACCGCGTGCTCGGGGACGTTGCCGGCGTCTTGAAGCCGGGCGGCCGGCTGAGCATCGGCTACGCCTACCTGCGCCGCGGGAGCCTCGACCAGGAGCTGATGGACCTCCGCTTCGCGCTCCGCGACCCGCGCCCGCAGGCGATCGAGGCTGACCGCCTGGTCGGGACCGCGTCCGGGCACGGCCTCGAGTTCGTCGACCGGTTCGACTTCGGCTGCTTCGGCTGGTTCCTCTTCGAGAGAAAGGTGGCGTGATGACGCAGACGATGACCACGCTCCGGCTGATCGACCTCGACGACGAGCAGCGGACGTCGTTCCGCGAGCGCGGCTACGCCGTCGTCCACGACGCGCTCGACCCGGAGGAGGTGGAGGCTGCCCGAGCCGCGTGCGACCGGATCGCCGAGGCGGGCAAGCCCCAGGGTCGCTACATCGACCCCCGCTACCCGGACAAGCTCGAGTACCGGGACGTCGTCAGCCTCGACCCGCTGTTCAGGGAGATCCTCGTCAACCCGCGCGTGTTCCCGCTGATCGTCCGGCTGCTCGGGCCGAACGTCCACCTCCTGAGCAGCCACTTCATCTACAAGGAGTCACGGCCGCCCGGCAAGACGCGGAACGGGATGTGGCACCGCGACGTCCTCGGGGTCAGGCACGACCTCGGCTTCGCGCACGTGCCGGTGATCTCGGTCCGGGCCGGCTACTACCTGACGCCGGTCGACGAGCCGGACTCGGGGATCACGCTCTTCGCGCCGGGCAGCCACCTGCTCAACGAGCCGCTGGTCGAGGATCCGCACGACGACACGCCTTCGGTCGTCGTGCGTCCGCCCGTCAAGCCCGGAGACGCGCTCATCTGGGAGAACCGCACGTACCACGCCGTCGAGCGGAACTCGAGCGGGAGGACGCGGAAGGCGCTCATGTACCAGTACGGCTTCCGCTGGCTGCGCCCGTACGACTACGTCACCCACCCGCCGTCGGTCCTCGAGGATTGCGACGCGATCCAGCGGCAGCTCCTGTCGGCCCACGAGGTGACGGAGGACGGCTCGATCGCCCGCGCGACCGGAAACGAGGCGCTGACGGAGCTCTGCAAGGAGCAGGGGGTCGAGTACGTGCCCGGCGCCTACGCCGGCTATCCCGAGGGCGAGCAGCCGGTACCCGCCGGCTACTAAGCCGTCAGGGGGCGACCTCCGGCTCGAGCGAGACCGCCGCCCGGATGCGCGACGCGATCCCGTAGAGGAGCGCCGTCAGCACGATCAGCGCGCCCGCGAACATGGCCGGGGCCGGCCCGGCCACGCTCGCGGCGGCGCCGAAGACGATGAGGCCGAGCGGCTGGAAGGCGTAGGAGCAGAGCCAGTCGTACGCCCCGACGCGCGCGAGCGCCTCCGGCGGGACCTGCTCCGCGATCACGGTCGCCCACCACGCGTTCGAGAGCGCAGTCGCCGAGCCGGTGCAGAACGAGATCGCGAGCACGATCGCGAAGGGCGCTCCCCCCGAGAGCGACCCGGTGAGGAGCGGCCACCCGAGGAGCGCGAGGAGGTTCGCGAGGAGCAGGCGTCCAGGCCGCCAGCGAAGCGCGATCAGCGAGCCGAGGACGAGCCCGAGGCCGAGCGACGCGGTGACGAGACCGAACCGCGACGACGTCCCGAAATGCTCGCGCGCGAGCGTCGGCCCGATCGTGTCGTAGGCCGCGAGCCCCGCGAACATCACCATGCTGTGCGCGGCGAGCTGCGTCCAGAGCCACCGGCGGCTCCGCACCTGCTCGAAGCCGTCGCGCAGATCGGCCGCGATCGTCTTCTTCTCGGCGTCCTCGGCGGGCGGGCGGACGCCGATGCGGGCCAGGAGCACGGCGCTCCAGGCGAAGCTGGCGGCGTTGATCGCGAACGGCCAGGCCGGACCCGGGCCGCTGATCAGGAGGCCGGCTAGCGCGGGCCCGACGAACCACGCGGCGTTCCCGCTCCCCTGTGTCGCCGCGACGGCCTGCTGGAGGCGCTCGCGGGGCACGGTCTGCGGGAGCAGGCCCGTGGACGCCGGCCGGAAGATCGCCTCCGAGGCGCCGAAGGAGACGGAGAGGAGCACGAGCGACCAGAGCGCGATCGCGTCCGTCCAGATGAGGAAGGCGAGGAGACCGTAGAGGAACGTCTGGAGGAGGTCGGTCGTCATCATCACCCGCTGGCGCGAGAACCGGTCGCCGACGATGCCCCCGAAGACGAGGAGCGCGAGGAGCGGCACCGTCTGCCCCGCGAGGACGAGGCCGACGGAGGCAGGGGAATGCGTAAGGTTCGTCGCGAAGATCGCGAGCGCGACCGTCGCCAGCCGGTTGCCGATCATGCTCACCGACTGCGAGAGCCACAGGCGCCGGAAGTCGGCGTAGCGGAAGAGCAGGTCGCGCCTCCCGTCGCTCATCGCGCCTCCAGCGTCTCGAGGATGGTGCGCAGGAGCGGCCCCCGCTGCTCGTAGTGGTAGAAGTGGCCGCCCGGGAAGGTCCGCACCGTGCAGTCGCGCGTCGTCTCCTGCGCCCAGCCCCGGAGCGTGTCCTCCGTCGTCTCGGGATCCTCGCTTCCCGCGACGGCGAGGATGTCGACGTCGAGCGGCTCTTCGGGCTCGAAGACGTAGGTGTTGTGCGCCGCCGCGTCGGCGCGGAGCGCAGGGATCAGGAGCTCGAGGAGCTCGGGGTCCTCGAAGACGCCGTCGGCGGTGCCTTCGAACTCGGCGAACGTCTGCACGAGCTCGTCGTCCGGGAGCTCGTGGACCGGCTCCACGTAGCGCCAGTGGAGCTCGGGGGCCGGGTGGCCCGAGACGACGAGGAGCGCGGGCAGCCGATGCCCGTTGTCGCGGAGCCAGCGGGCCGTCTCGAACGCCACGAGCGAACCGAGGCAGTGGCCGAAGAGAACGACCTCGGCGTCCTCGAAGAGCGCCGGCACCTCGGGCCCGAGCATCGCCGCCATCTCCAGGATGCCTGCGACGGGCGGCTCGAGGAGCCGATTCTCGCGCCCGGGCGGCTGGACCGCCCACACCTCGACGTCCTCGGGCAGCTCCTCGTGCCAGCCCGCGTAGGCCGAGGCGGCGCCGCCGGCGTGGGGCACGCAGACGAAGCGAAGCCGCGCGCCCTCACGGGTCTCGAGGCACTGGAGCCAGTCGCTCGTCGCCGTCGTCATCGCGGCTCACCCGCCTCGGCCATCGCCTTGCGCAGGCTGAGCGGCCGCATGTCGGTCCAGACCTCCTCGACGTAGGCGAGGCAGTCCTCCTTCGTGCCCTGCCGTCCCGCCTCGCGCCAGCCCGCGGGGAGCTCCCGGCCGGCGGGCCAGATCGAGTACTGCTCCTCGTCGTTCACCACGACCGTGTACCTGCCGTCCGGAGATTCCACCGGTCCTCCTTTCACAGCACCGTCTGAAAGAGATGGCAATCGATGAACCGGCCGTCGTACTCGACGACCTCGCGCAGGTGCGCGACCTCCTCCCAGCCGAAGCGGCGGATCATCGCGATGCTCGCGTCGTTCGTCGCCCACACGCGCGAGACGAGCGCGTGGAAGCCTCGCGCCCGTGCCTCCTCGACGAGGTGGCGGCGGAGCGACGAGGCCACGCCCCGCCGCCTGGCCGCCCGCGAGACGTAGGTCGTGATCGACCCCGTGCGGCTGAAGCAGGGCTTGTCGTCGTAGGCGGAGAGCGCGACCCAGCCCACCACCTCGCCGTCTGCCTCCGCGACCCAGACGCCGTACGGGTCGCGATGATCCTCGAGCCAGGCGACGCGTGCGTCCACCGCGACGGCGCTCAGGTCGCAGGTGGCGTTGCCCTCGGCGACCGCCTCGTTGTAGATCGCGACGATCGCGGGCAGGTCGCCCGGCTCCGCGACCCGGATCGTCGGCGCCTGCCGGCGAGTCTCGACGCCGCTCGTCAAGCTCGCGTCGCCTCCGCCTCGAGCCAGGCGGCCATGCCGGCGACCGTGCCGTCCTCGAAGAGCCGGCGCAGCGGGACCTTCCGGTCGAAGGCCTCGCGAACCTGGGCAACCGCCTTCGTCGCGAGAAGCGACGAGCCGCCGAGCTTGAAGAAGTTGTCGTGGATTCCGACCGCCTCGAGACCCAGGACGTCCTGCCAGATCCTGCAGAGGATCTGCTCCGCCTCCGTTCGCGGCGCGTCGTCGAGCGAGGCCGCGTGCGCCACCTCCGGCTCGGGGAGGGCGAGCCTGTCGACCTTCCCGAACGCGTTCAGCGGCAGCTCGTCGAGGAAGACGAACGTCCCCGGAACCATGTACTCGGGCAGCTTCTTCGCGACGTGGTCGCTCAGCTCCCGAGGCGTCGGCTCGCTTCCGTTCGCGACGACGTACGCGTCGAGCCGCGACCGGTCGGCGCGAAGCACGACGCAGGCGTCGGCGACCTCCGGATGCTCCTCGAGCACGGTCTCGATCTCGCCGAGCTCGACGCGGAAGCCGCGGATCTTGACCTGATCGTCCGAGCGGCCGATGAAGTCGACGGCGCCGTCCGGGCAGACGCGGACGACGTCGCCCGTCCGGTAGAGCCGGCTTCCGGGCTCGGACGAGAACGGATTCGGGACGAACTTCTCCGCCGTCCGCGCCGGCCGGCCCAGGTAGCCCCGCGCGAGGCCGGGGCCGCCGATGTAGAGCTCGCCCGGCAGCCCGATCGGCACCGGATTCCCGAGCGCGTCGAGCACGTAGAGCTCCGTGTTCGCAATCGGATGGCCGATCGGCGGCAAGCTGCGACCGGTCGGCCCGACCGGGTCGCAGGTGCGCATGATCGTGATCTCGGTCGGCCCGTACATGTTGTAGAAGGTGAAGGGGAGCGGCTCCCGGGGCCGCACGTGGAGCCGGTCACCGCCCGAGGCGAGCCAGCGCAGCCGAAGGCCGGGCGGGAAAGGCAGGGCCAGGACGGCCTCGGCGAGCACGGCCGGCATCCACGTGACCGTGATCCCGTTCGCCGCCATCCACTCGAGCGCCCGCTCGGGCGACATCCGCGTCTCGTCGTCCATGAGGTGGACGGAGGCGCCCGCGGCGAGGTTCGTCCAGAGCTCCCAGGCGCAGGCGTCGAAGGCGACCGCGCCGAACTGCGCCGCGCGATCCTCGGGCGTCAAGCCGAAGTAGCGGCCGTGCCACGTAATGATGTTCGACCAGCCCTCGTGGGTGACGAGGACGCCCTTCGGCTGCCCGGTCGAGCCCGACGTGTAGTACACCTGCGCGAGGTTCGAGACCGTCACCGCGGACGGCAGTGGCTCGTCCGGCTCGAGGTCGATCTCCTCCCACGAACGGTCGAGGACGATCACCTCGCCGTCGAGCTCCGGAAGCTTGTCGAGCACGGTCGACTCCGCGAGGACGAGCGGCGCGCCCGTGTCGCGGAGGATGAAGTCGAGCCGGTCGGGCGGAAACTGCGGGTCGAGCGGCACGTACGCGCCGCCCGCCTTCAGGACGGCAAGCTGGGCGATCGCCATGTCGAGCGTCCGCTCGGTCAGGAGCGCCACCGGCACCTCGGGGCCGACGCCCTGCCGCCGGAGAAAGCGCGCCAGGCGGTTCGACTTCGAGACCAGCTCGGCGAAGGTCATCCCGCCGTTCGGCGCGACGACCGCGTCCTTGTCGGGCGTCCTCGACGCCTGCTCGTCGACAAGATCCTGGATCAGCTTCTCGCGCGGGTACGGGGCTTCGGTGCGGTTCCAGGTGCGAAGCAGCGTCTCGCGCTCCTCGGGCGGGAGCAGCTCGAGCTCGCCGAGGCGCGTGTCGGGCCGCGACGCGGCGTCCTCGAGGAGGGTCTCGAGATGGCGCACGAGCCGCCGGACGGTCGCCTCCTCGAAGAGCGCGGTCGAGTACGTGAGCCAGCCGGCGAAGCCCTCGGCCCGCTCCTCGAGCGAGACGACGAGGTCGAACGCCGCGGTGCCGTTGTCGATCTCGAGCACCTCGGTCTCGATCCCGGGGAGCGCGAGCGTCTCGTAGTCGGGGAGCTGGAGGGCGAAGAGGACCTGGAAGAGCGGTGAGTGGCTCAGGTTTCGTTCGGGCTGGAGCTCCTCCACGAGCCGCTCGAACGGGACCTGCTGGTGCGCGTAGGCGCCCTGCGCCGTCTCCCGCACGCGGCGGACGAGCTCGCGGAACGTCGGGTCGCCGGAGCAGTCGGTGCGGAAGACGAGCGTGTTCACGAAGCACCCGATCAACGGCTCGAGCTCCGGGCGCTCGCGACCGGCGACCGGCGTCCCGACGACGATCTCGGCCTCGCCCGTGTACCGGTGCAGGAGCGTCGCGTAGGCCGCGAAGAGCACCGTGAAGAGCGTCACCCGCTCCTCGCGCACGAGCTCCTTCACCCGCCCGGCGACGTGCTCGTCGACGTGGAACCAGAGCCGGGCGCCGTCGAGGCTCTGCACCGAGGGGCGCTGCCGGTCGCTCGGGAGGTCGATGGCCGCCGGCAGGTCGCGGAGCCGTTCCTTCCAGTAGGCGAGCTGCTGCTCGAGCACCTCGCCCTGAAGCTCGCCCCGCTGCCAGACCGCGTAGTCGGCGTACTGGATCGGCAGCTCGGGCAGCTCCGGCGCGCGCCCCGTCGTCCTCGCCTCGTACAGCTCGCCGAGCTCGCGGTTGAAGATCTGGAGCGACCAGCCGTCGCCGACCGTGTGGTGCGTGGTCGTGAGCAGGACGTGGTCGTCGGGTGCGAGCCGGAGAAGCTGAGCCCGGAAGAGCGGTCCGGCGGCGAGGTCGAACGGCGTCCGCGCCTCGGCGACCGCGAGCCGGCGCATCTGCTCCTCCCGCGCCGGCTCTCGGCTCAGGTCGACGACGGCCAGCTCGACTGGGGCAGGCGGGACGATCCGCTGGACGACGTCCTCGCCCTCCAGGCCGAAGGTGGTGCGCAGCGTCTCGTGCCGCTGCACGATCCGGTCGATGCTCCAGCGCAGCGCGTCGACGTCGAGCGGCCCGCGCAGCCGGAACGCCTCGTGGATGTTGTACGCGACGTTCCCGGAGACGAGCTGGTCGATCAGCCACAGCCGCTGCTGCGCGAACGACGCCGGCGGCTCTCCCGCGGGCGGGCGGCGCGGGATGCGCACCTCCGAGGCGCGGTCCCGTTCGCGCAGCCAGCGCTCGAGCAGGTCGCTGCGATTCGTCGTAGCCCGATCGGCACCTACGGTCACCTGTCCCCTCCCCTGACGGCGTCGGCATCCCCGAGGGCGACGAGGATGCGGTTCTCGATCTCGTGGACGAAGCTGCTGATGGTCGGTGCGTCGAAGATCGACTCGATCGGAACGTCGAGCCCGAGCGCGTCGCGAATGCGCGAGACGACGCCGAAGGCGGCGACGGAGTCGCCCCCGAGAACGAAGAAGTCGTCGTCGGGGCCGAGGTCGTCCCTCCCGAGCGCCTGCGACCAGACCGTGCGCACCATTCCCTCGAGGTCGGTTCCCTCGAGGCTCGGCGCGTCCCGGGCCAAGGCTGCCGCGGCGAGGCCGCCCGGGACCCCGCCGGCCCAGTGCGTCCTGCGTTCGAACGGATAGGTCGGCAGCGGGACGCGCGCGCGCGACTCGCCGCGGTGGTAGGCGGCCCAGTCGATTGCAGCGCCGTGCGCCCAGAGCGCGCCGATCGCCTCCGCGAGCGCGCGCTCGGGGTCGGAGCCGAGGTCGCGAAAGGCGGGCTCCCGGTCGTACAGCTCTCGCACGGCGGCGCCGCCGGACAGCGCCTCGGGCGGGAGCACGAAGCCGAGTCCGGCCGCAGGCGCCCTCGCCGGCTCGCCCGCGAGCGCGTCCGCGACCGAGGAGACGACGCGGTAGGCGCGGTCCGGGAACGCGCGCCGCCCGACGTGCAGGGTGTACGCGACGTCGGCGAGGTCGAGGCCGGAGTGGCGCGTCAGGTGGTCGCGCAGCCGGCGATCGGCCTCGACGAGGGCGGTCTCGGTGGCCGCCGAGAGCGTCAGGACCTGCCAGCGGCGGCCGGGGCTCGGCGCCCGCCGCGGCGGCCCCTCCTCCAGGAGCACGTGCACGTTCGTCCCGCCGATCCCGAACGAGCTGACGGCCGCCCGTCTCGGCTCGCCGCCGCGCGGCCAGGCGGTGGGCTCCGCCGCCACCGCGACGCTCCCGTTCGTGCGCTCGAGCTCCGGGTTCGGCCGGCGGTAGTGGATCGTCGGCGGGATCAGCTCGCGCTCGAGCGCGAGCACCGCCTTGACGAGCCCCGCCATGCCGGCGCAGACGTCGAGGTGGCCGACGTTCGTCTTCACCGATCCGATCAGGAGCGGCTCACGGCGACCGTTCCCGTATGCCTCGTGGAGCGCGCTCGCCTCGACGGCGTCGCCGAGGACGGTGCCGGTGCCGTGCATCTCGACGTAGCCGACCGTCCGGGCATCGACGCCCGCGGCGTCGAGCGCGTGCAGGACCGCGTCGCGGAGCCCGTCGACGCTCGGCGCCGCGAAGCCGGGCTTCCGCCGGCCGTCGTTGTTCACGGCGGAGCCCTTGATCACCGCACGGATCGCGTCGCCGTCGCGGACGGCGTCCGCGAGCCGCTTGAGGACGACGACCGCGACGCCGTCGCCCGGCACGGTCCCTTGCGCGTCGGCGTCGAAGGCCCTGCAGTGGCCGTCCGGCGAGACGATGCCGCCCTCCTCGTAGCGGTAGCCGCCGAGCTCCGGCAGCCCGATCGCCGCCGCGCCCGCGAGCGCCGCCGAGCACTCGCCGAGGAGCAGGCTCTGGCACGCGAGGTGGACGGCCGTGAGCGACGAGGAGCAGGCGGCGGCGACGGTCAGCGTCGGGCCGCGCAGGTCGAGCTTGTACGCGGTGCGCGCGGCGAGGAAGTCGGCGCCGCCTCCCATCCGGAGCTGGAGGGGCGTCACGGCCTCCCGCACGTCCGGGTCGGCGAGGACGTTCCGCCACACGTAGCCCGAGTCGAGGCACGCTGCGAAGACGCCGATCTCCTCGCCGGCGCAGGCGCCGTGGCCGGCGTCCTCGAGCGCCTCCCACGCGCACTCGAGGAAGAGCCGGTGCTGCGGGTCGGTGATCGCCGCCTCGAGCGGCGTCATCCCGAAGAAGTCGGCGTCGAACTCGGCGATCCCTTCGAGCGCGCCCTTGGCGTTCACGAAGCGCTCGTGCTCGAGCTCGGCCGGGTCGAAGCCGAGGCGGCGAAGCTCCTCGGCGGGCGTCCGCACGATCGACTCCCGTCCGGAGGCGAGGTTCTCCCAGAAGCGCTCGACGTCGCCGGCGCCGGGGAACCTGCCGGCGAGACCGACCACCGCGACGTCGAGCTCGATGCCCGCCCGCTCGTCCATCAGGCGCCTTGCCTCCGCCGCGCGGTCGCGAGCCGCGCCTCGCGACGCGCTCCGCTCGCACCAGCCGCGGCCGCGTCGCCGTCGCCGGCGCAGTAGCGCGCGAGCTCCGCGATCGTGGGATAGCGGAACAGGTCGATCAGCCGGAGCTTCCGCGGGACGACCGGCTCCAGCTCCTCGTGCACGAGCGCGAGGAGGAGCGAGTCGCCGCCGAGGTCGAAGAAGTTGTCGTCGACCCCGACGGCGTCGAGCTTCAACACCTGCCGCCACACGGCCGCGATCGTCTCCTCGAGCCCCGCCTCGGGAGCGGCGCCGTTCTCGCCTGCCTCCGCGTCGACGTCCCAGCCCGGCTCGGGGAGGGCGTTCCGGTCGACCTTCCCGTTCGCGTCGAGCGGCAGCCCTTCGAGGGCCACGACGGCTTGCGGAACGAGGTAGTCCGGCAGCCGGCGGCGCAGGAACGCCCGCAGCTCGCCGGAGGAGGTCTGCGGCTCGGCGACGACGTAGGCGACGAGCGCCTTCTCGGAGCCGTCCCGGTCGCGCGCGACGACCACCGCGTCGCGCACGGCCTCGTGCGCGCAGAGGGCGACCTCGATCTCGCCCAGCTCGACGCGGAAGCCGCGGACCTTCACCTGCCGGTCGGCGCGGCCGAGGAACTCGATCGTCCCGTCGGGCCGGTGCCTGGCGACGTCGCCGGTGCGGTAGAGCCGCTCCCCCGGCACCGGACCGACCGGATCGGGGACGAACCGCTCGGCGGTCAGCCCCGGCCGGTCGAGGTATCCGCGCGCGACCCCCGGGCCGCCGACGTAGAGCTCTCCGCGGACGCCGGCGGGAACCGGCCGCAGGTGGCGGTCGAGGACGTAGACGCGGGTGTTCGAGATCGGACGGCCGATCGGCACCGGCTGCGAGTCGTCGATCGTGCCGCGCATCGGGTGGCAGCACGCGAACGTCGTCGTCTCGGTCGGCCCGTAGCCGTTCACGACCGCAAGGCGCTCGTCGACCGCGAGCGCCTCCCGGACGTGCGCCGGCGAGAGGACGTCTCCGCCGGCGAGGAGCTGGCGCACGCCGCGGAGCGACGCCTGCCGCTGCTCGACGAGCAGGTGGAAGAGCGGCGCCGTCAGCCAGAGCGTCGTCACCCCCGTGCGCTCGATCAGCTCGCCGAGCTCGGCGAGCGACAGCGCGCCGGGAGGCGCGACCACGAGCCGCATGCCGTTCAGCAGCGCTCCCCAGATCTCGAGCGTCGAGGCGTCGAAGGTGATCGGCGCGAACTGGAGCATCGTGTGGCTCGGGTCGAGGCGGACGAAGTTCGGGCTCGACACGAGCCGGACGACGCCCGCCTGGGTAACGGCGACGCCCTTCGGGCGGCCCGTCGAGCCGGACGTGTACGTGACGTAGGCGAGGTTGTCCGGCCGGACGGCAGGGCCCGGCGGCCCAGCCTGCTCCGCGCGCTCGCCCGCCTCGAGGTCGATCACGACCGCGTCCGGCGGGAGGGGAAGCGACGAGCGCTCGCCGCTCGCCGCGAGGACCACCCGCGGCCGCGCGTCCTCGAGCATGAAGGCGATGCGCTCGGCGGGGTAGTCGAGGTCGAGCGGGAGGTAGGCGCCGCCCGCCTTCAGGATCGCGACGAGGCCGACGATCATGGCGGCGCTCCGTCCGGCGCCGATCGCGACGAGGACGTCCGGCCCGACGCCGGCTGCGGCGAGCTTGTTCGCCAGCCGGTCGGCGCGCTCGTCGAGCTCCCGGTAGGTGAGCGAGTCGCCCTCGGTCTCGACGGCGACCGCATCCGGCGTTGCAGCCGCCTGTCGCTCGAAGAGCTCCGCGATCGACGCCTGATCCGGGTACGGGACGGCAGCGTCGGCCCATGCCTCGACGACGCGCCGGCGCTCCACGTCGGTCATCAGCGGGAGCTCCGAGCACCGCGACTCCGGACGCTCGACCGCTGCCGCGAGGAACGTCGCGAAGCTCGCGAGGAGCCGATCGACGCTCGCGACGTCGAAGCGCTCGCGACCGTACAGGCACCTGCCGGCGAGCTTGCCCTCCTCGAGCCACAGGTGGAGCTCGAGCTCGCCGCGCATCGCCCTCGGCGCGGCGACCGGAGCGACGACGAACGGCCCGTATGCCTCGCCCTCCGCCGGCAGCATTGACGGGCGGAACGCGAATCCGATCTGGAACGGATCGTGGAGCTCCGGGCGCTCGACTCGGAGCGCCGCGAGGAGCTCGGCGTAGGGCACGGCGTGCGCGAGCGCGGCGTCGCGCGCGTCCCGGACGCGCTCGACGAGCTCGGCGAAGGTCGGATCGCCCGAGAGGTCCCCGTCGACGAGGACGATGCTCGCGTCCGGCGTCGGCACCCCGACCCAGAGGCGCTCCTGCGCCGCCCAGCGCACGAGCACCGCCTGCCAGGCCGCGAGCAGAACCACGTCGGTGCCGGGTCCGAGCGCTTCGACGGCGGCTGCGAGGCCGGAGGGGAGGACGACGCGCCGGCTCTCGGCGCCGAAGCGGCCGGCCGGCGACCACGGATGGGCGCTCGGAAGCTCCACCGGCTCGACCTCTGCGAGGGACCGCCGCCAGTAGCCGAGCTCGTCGCCGCCACGACGCACGGTGCCGGTCGCCCCGGCAACGAGGGATCCAACAGCGCCGCCGCCCGCCGACTCCGGATCAGCGGCGACGACGAGCAGCTGCTCGCCTGCCTCGAGCGGCACCACACGCGCAGCCAGCGGAGCCGCACCCCGCGAGACCTCGGCCTGCGCCTCGGCCACCGCCTGAGCGACAGGCCCGTCCAGGCGCCGCACATGAACGTCGGTGAGAGCGAGCTCGCCGCGAACGAGAAGCGCGAGCGTCGGGGGCTCGAAGGCCCGGTCCGACAGAAGCCACCCCACCGGGACGAAATCCAGCCGAGCGCTTGCGGACGACCGGCGCGAACCTCGCATGGCTTCGAGCATCGGCGGCTCTAGCTCACCCCCTCCCTAGCCGCTGGCGGCCGAGCCACTGCCACCAGAACCGAGTCGTCGGACTGTCGACGCTTTGAGCCGGCGGTCATTATATTGACAAGGTGGGTCACATGCGCTCACTTTCTTTCTGATGCAAATGCCGTACCGCAAGCGCAGTAGCCGAGTGAGGTAGCGCCGGAGTGACGGTGGTCGCCGAGCCGCTCGCGGCGCCGCTGCGCGTCGGTTTGCTCGGGTACGGCGTCGTCGGGTCGGCCGTCGATCGGGTCCTCCGGGAGCGGGGAGCCGACGTCGCTCGAGCAGCCGGTGCGCCGCTCCGAGTCGTCCGAGCGCTCGTCCGCGATCCCTGCAAGGCGCGGGACTACCTCCCGGATCCGGACATCCTGACGACCGACTTCGAGTCGATTCTGGACGACCCCTCGATCGACTTCGCGGTCGAGGTGATGGGCGGGATCGATCCGGCCGATCGCTACGTCCGCGAGCTTCTGCGCGCGGGCAAGCCCGTCGTGACCGCGAACAAGCGGCTCCTCGCGGCCCGCGCGGCGAGCATCGCCGCCACGGCGCGCTCCGCGAGGCTGCCGGTCCGCTTCGAGGCGGCCGTGTGCGGCGGCGTTCCCGTCGTCCACACCCTCTGCGAGGCCGTGCTCCCCGGAACGATCACGTCCATCAAGGGCGTCCTCAACGGGACGACGAACTACATCCTGAGCCGGCTCGAGTGCGGCCTCGACTACGACGCGGCGCTCGCCGAAGCACAGGAGCGCGGCTTCGCCGAGGCCGATCCGACCGAGGACGTCGACGGCGCCGACGCGGCCGCCAAGCTGTGCCTGCTGGCCGGGATCGCGTTCGGTGAGCCCGTCGAGGAGCTCGAGATCGGCGGGGTCGCCGGCATCACCCGGGCCGACACGGAGAAGGCGCGCCGGCGCGGCGCGAAGCTGCGCCTGCTCGCGTGCGCGAGGCGCGACCGGCACGGGGTCCGTGCCAGTGTCGGCTTGAGGGCGCTCCCGGCCGAGGATCCGCTCGCCCAGCTGGAAGGCGTGGCGAACGGCGTCGTGCTCGAGGGGTACGGGATCAACCGGATCACGCTCTCCGGCCCCGGGGCAGGCGGTCTCGCGACGGCGTCCGCCGTGGTCGCGGATCTCCTCGCGCTCACGCGTCCGAACGCCGCGAGCCACGTGGCCAGGCTCCCGCACGGCGAGCGGCGCGGAGCGGTGGGGGCCGGGGTCGCGTCGTGAGCGACGCCGTCCGCCTGCGAGCCCCCGCGAGCGTGGCGAATCTCGGCGCAGGCTTCGACTGCGTCGCAGCTGCCGTCGACCTGTGGAACGAGCTCGAGGTGCGTCCCGGGGACGGGGTCGAGATCGAGGGCGAGGACGCGGACACGCTCCCTCGCGACGACTCGCACCTCGGCCTGCAGGCCTTCTCCCTCTTCTCGTCGACGGAGGGATACGGCTTTCGCTTCGTCAACCGGATCCCGATCGGTCGCGGCCTCGGCTCCAGCGCGACGACGATCGCGCTCGGCCTCTACGCAGGCGCCCTCGTGACGGGCGCCGACTGCACACCCGAAGCGCTCCTCGACCTCGGCGTCTCCCTGGAAGGGCATGCCGACAACCTCGCCGCAAGCCTCGTGGGCGGCGTGTGCGCGGCATGGCAGGACGACGGGCAGTGGCGCGTGCGCCGGCTCGCGCGGACCTTGCCGTTCACGCTCCTCGAGGTCGTCCCGGCCGCGCGTATGGCGACGGAGTCCTCCCGGCACCGGCTCCCGGACGGGCTTCCCCACGCGGATGCCTCGTTCGCCGCGGCTCGGGCGCTCCTCCTCGGCGCGGGCCTCGTCTCCCGAGATCCGAGCCTCGTCGCGAAGGGCTTCGCCGACCGGCTGCACGAGCCCTATCGCATCGCCGACGCGCCGCTCCTCGCGGAGCTTCGCAGCGACCCTCCGGCCGGCGCGGTCGGCGTCACGCTCTCGGGCTCGGGGCCGAGCGTGACGGTCTGGACCGATCCGCGCCAGGCGGAGCGCTGCGTGGACGACCTCCGGCGGAGGCTTCCGAGAGCACACGTCCTCCGGCTCGACGTCGCCCGGAGCGGAATAGCCACCCGGCCGCTCGCCGCAGCCGTCCCTCGCTCCTACCGAGCCAGGACCTCGCGGATGGCGCGGATCGACGGCGCGAAGAAGTAGCCGCCGCCGGTCGGGACGACCCAGTCCTCGGGAGCCGTCAGCTGGTGGCTCGCGCCGGCGACGCGGACGTCGAAGGTCCGCCGGCGGGTGCCGTCCGAGGCCTCGGCCTGCCCGATGATCGGGTCGATGCCGGCCCTCGCGGCCTTGAAGTCGAGCGCGTTGACCCATCGCTTCGTGACGAACTCGAACTGGTCGACGATGCTCGTCATGTAGGCCATGAAGAGCAGGCCGCGGTCGATCCCGTCGTCGACCGGCACCGCGGGGGTCGACCGCGAGGACGGCCCGAAGGGAATGCCGCGGCGCAGGAGGCGGTGCGTCTGCGTGTCGGCCTCCGCCAGGTCGTCGCGCGGGTACGACTTGCGGATGTGCGCGGCGAACGGGCAGCGGTCACCGCGCGGATCGGCCGGAGCCGGTGGGAAGGTCGTGTCCCGGCACTGGTCACGGCCGCTCGGGTTCCGCGTCGGCTCCGTCGCCTCCTGGAACTCGAAGTGGTTGTTGGCGCAGTCGTCGTCCCCGAGGCTCGGGTCGTCCGTGTCCGGCTCGCGCATGGTGGGCGCGCCCGATGCCCAGCGGCCGACGAGACGAGCTCCGAGCCCGGCGGGCGTCAGCCCGAGCGGCGCCGCCTGATCGTGGAGGAACGAGTGGAACTTGTGGACTTCCTGCCGCAGGCGCCGGAAGACGAGGTAGGAGCCGTCGACGGCCCAGCGCGGCACGACCGTGTGGCCCTGGCCGTCCACCAGCGAGTCGAACCCCGGATCGGTGACGTCGCGGTCGGCGCTCTGGCCGGGGTAGCCGAAGACGAACTCGCCGGGCCAGAGGAGATCCTGTCCCGGCTTGCCCTGGTCGGGGTCGTCGGGGTTCTGACGCGGCGTGAGCACGTCGTGCCTGTTGGGCGAGATCCGGCCCCGCAGCCCCGGCTGCGAGACGCCGTCCAGGAAGCCGAAGTGCTCGTGCCCGGCGAGCGTCCCGAGCTGGGTCCGTCCTTCCTGCTTGAAGACGATCGACGCGCCGCTCCGCACGGGCCGTCCTTGCCGGCGCGGCGAGAAGACCAGCTGCTCGACGCGCCCGACCTCGACCTCGAGGTCGGCGAGGGTGTCGGCGGCGATGAAGATCAGGACGTGCGCGCCGTCCTCGCCGTCGCGAACGAGCCACCGGTCCGGATGGCCCTCGGCCTCCGGCGATCTCGGATCGCCGAGCGCCGCCGACTGCGCGACGACGCCGGTCCTGAACGAGGTGTCGGCGAAGGCGTCGGCGTCGGCCGTCAGCTTCGCGAGCGCGGCGTGCGTGAAGGCGATGTTGATCCAGCTCGCCTTGACCGTGCCCGAATAGCCGCGCCGGTCACGGGTGCGCTTGAAGACGCGATTGAAGGCGAGCACCTCCTCCGCCGTCGCGACGAGCGGCGCGAAGTCGGCGAGCCATGCCTTGAACGACGGCACGTCGTCGATGCGCAGGAAGAGCAGCGTCTGGAAGTCCTTGTTGAACCCGGCGACGATGTTCCCCTGGATGTTCTTCACGTCGAGCAGCGGCTCGTCGTGGACGTCGGGACGAGCGGGGCTCGCGCCGTTCAGGCCGAGCGGCGCAATCGCCGGCGTCTCACGCACCTCCGGAAAGGCCGGGTTCGGCCCGCGATGCTCGATCTCGGTCCGGGCGTTCGGCGCTTCGATGGTCATGTGGTCCTCCTCACGAGTCCAGATATCCCGGCGGACTCGGGCCGCGACGCCGCCCCCCGTGGCAGCGCCGCGGCCCGGGTCGTCCCCCCGACGTCAGACCTCCGGGCGGAGGCTCAGAACCTCGTCCACGAACGCGTCCCCGATGGAGACGAACAAGGAGCTGACCTTGTCGTAGGCCTGGCGATACCGCGCGCTCTTGCGGAACCCCTTGGTCCGGAAGAGCGGCGTCCAATTCACCTTTTGCGAGACTGCCTTCGCCGTCCAGGGGATCGTCTTCACTCGCCTGAAGTACGCCTGGGTACGCCGGACGAAGGACGCGCGTTCACCGGCCGGCAGAGCGGCACTCAAGCGGTAGAAACGAGTGACCGCTAGCCGGTACCGCCTCCACTCGCCGACGATGGCGTTGCGCGGGTAGCGGGCGGCGAGCTGGGCACCGACCCGGCCGGCGTCGACCTGCCACCGGCCGAGCCCTGTGTTGTACGCGCCCTGGACGACGGCGGCGTTCTTGTGGCGGTCACCCGTCGGCCCGTAGATCAGGCCGCTGGCGACCCGCTGGCCGGCGCCGACAGCCACCGTGAACGACTTGCTCATGTCGGTCGCGAGCGCCGACCGAACCTCGAGCGACTTCTCGTGGTTCTGCAACGTCCGGGCCACCATCGGACCGACGAACCAGCCGAACGCGGTGACGATCGCACCCAGCAGGGCCGTCGCGAATGCGGACGAGTGGACGATCGATCCCAGGCTCAGAGGCCGGGCGATGGTCGCGTCCTTGGGTTGTGATGCTGCAATCGAGCTCATCTCGATACCTCCTGCGGTAGGGCGCGCGGCGCGCGGAGAGGAGCGAGCTCCTCTCCGGCCGCATGCGCCGCGCGGGTCTCGGAAAGTCGGGTCGTTTCGAAGTCCGTCGAGATCATCTGGGTCTCCTTTCGCCCGCCAGCCTCCGCTTCGCCGGTCGAATTCCGGTCGAGATCGGGTCGAGCTGCATTTCAGAGGGGTTGAGCCCACGGAGGCCAGGCGCTACGGTCGAAGCCCCGCTGAAGAGAGGAGAAAATGGAGTTTCGGATACTCGGTCCTCTCGAGGTCCACGCCGACGGACGCCGAATTGCGCTCGGCGGACCGAAGCAGCGCGCTCTGCTCGGCGTCCTGCTCCTGCACGCGAACGAGTCGATCTCGACCGAGCGCCTCGTCGACGAATTGTGGGGCGACCGGCCGCCTGCCCGCGCGCACAAGCTCGTGCAGGGCTACGTCTCGGGACTGCGGAAGCAGCTCGGGCCGGCGCGGGTCGTGACCCGGTCACCCGGCTATCTCGTCCGGATCGAGGCCGGCGAGCTCGACGCGCTCGAGTTCGACCGCCTCGTCTCCGCTGCCCGGACGGCCGAGGAGCCCTCCGACAAGGCCGATCGCCTGCGCGAGGCGCTCGAGCTCTGGCGCGGAGCGGCGCTCGCAGACGTCCGGCTGGAAGGATTCGGCGCCCGCGAGGCGGAGCGGCTGGACGAGCAGCGTCTCGCGACGCTGCTCGAGCGGATCGAGGTCGACCTCGACCTCGGGCGCCACACCAAGCTCGTGGGCGAGCTGGAAGCGCTCGTGGCGGCCCATCCGCTCCAGGAGCGCCTGCGCGCCCTGCTCATGCTCTCCCTTTACCGCTCAGGCCGGCAGGCCGACGCGCTCGAGCTCTACCGCGCGACGCGCAGGTTGCTCGCCGACGAGCTCGGTCTCGATCCGAGCCTGGAGCTCCAGCGCCTCGAACGGCTCGTCCTCACGCACGACAGCGAGCTCGATCCGCCGCGGTTCGAAGCGCGCGTCGAGCTGCCGCCGGCTCCGACGCCTCCGCCCGAGCCCGAGCGCCTGCGGCGCACGGTGTCGGTCGTCTTCGGCGACCTCGCCGGGTCGACGGCGCTCGGCGAGCGGCTCGACCCCGAGACCCTGCACGGCGTGCTCGACCGGTACTCGGAGACGTGCGCCGACGTGCTCGAGCGACACGGCGGCACCGTGGAGAAGTTCATCGGCGACGCCGTCGTCGCAGTCTTCGGGCTGCCCAGCCTGCACGAGGACGACGCTCTCCGCGCCGTGCGCGCGGCCGTCGAGCTGCGCCAGGCCGTCGCGAGCCTGAGCACGGAGCTCCGCCGCGCCTGGGGCGTCGGCCTCGGGATCAAGCTCGCCGTCAACTCCGGCGAGGTCTTCGCCGGGCCCGGCTCCCGCCGCGACACGTTTGTGAGTGGGGACGCGATCAACGTCGCCGCGCGGCTCGAGGAAGCGGCCGCGGAGGGGGAGATCCTCCTCGGCGAGCAGACGAAGCGGCTCGTCGACCCTGCTGCACGGACCGAGCCGCTCGAGCCGCTCGAGGTCAAGGGGCGGGTCGGCCCGGTGCGGGCCTGGCGGCTGCTCGAGCTGCAGGCGGGAGACCTATCCCAGATCCGCCCGCCGACCACGCCCTTCGTCGGCCGCAGGCCCGAGCTCGCCGCCCTGGAGCGGGAGCTCGCGCGGGCGGTCGCCGAGCAGGGCTGCCGGCTCTGCACGATCGTCGGGTCGCCCGGGGTCGGAAAGTCGCGGCTCGTCCGCCGGCTCGTCGACAAGCTCGGGGACGAGGCCGTCGTCGTGGTCGGCCGCTGCCTGTCGTACGGCGAGGGCATCACGTACCGGCCGCTCGCCGAGATCGTGCGCGGCCTGGGCGGCGGCCCGCCGCGGGAGCGCATCCGGAAGGTGCTGGGGAGCGCGCCACACGCGGAGCTCGTGTCCGAGCGGGTCCTCGGCGCGATCGGCCTGGCCGAGCCGGGTGGTCGGGAGGAGACGTTCTGGGCGGTGCGCCGGCTGCTCGAGACGGCGGCCGGGGAGCTGCCGCTCGTCGCCGTCTTCGAGGACGTCCACTGGGCCGAGCCCACGCTGCTCGACCTCCTCGAGTACGTCGCCGGCTTCTCGAGCGGAGCGCCGATCCTGCTCCTCTGCCTCGCCCGGCCGGAGCTCCTGGAGACCCGGCCGAGCTGGACGGTGCCCCAGCAGGGGCGGAACGTGCTCGAGGTCGAGCCGCTGCCCGAGCCACACGCGCAGGAGCTCGTCGCCCTGCTCGGCACCGATCGGCTGAGCGACCAGGCGCAAGCCCAGATCGTCGAGACGGGGGAGGGAAATCCACTCTTCCTCGAGCAGCTCGTGGCGGTGCAGGCCTCGGGCGAGCCCGCGACGCTCCCGCCGAGCGTCCAGGCCGTCCTCGCGGCCCGCATCGACCGGCTCGAGCCCGGGGAGCGCGCCGTGCTCGCGCACGCGTCGGTCGAGGGCCGGAGCTTCCATCGCGGCGCGCTCGCGGCCGTCCTGCCGCCGAGCCCGCGCGACGAGCTCGGAACGCACCTCATGGCCCTGGTTCGCAAGCAGCTCATCCGGCCGTGCCCGCCGGACTTCCCGGGCGAGGACGGCTTCCGCTTCACCCACGTGCTCACGCGCGACGCCGCATACGCGGCGCTGCCGAAGCGCCTCCGCGCTGAGCTCCACGAGGCGGTCGCGGACTGGCTCGAGGCGAAGCCGGACAGCGAGGACGGGATCGTGGGCTACCACCTGGAGCAGGCATGCCTGTACCAGGCCGAGTTCGGCAGCGGCGGTGAGCTCGCGAGGCGGGCGGCCCGGCGGCTCGAGGCGGCCGGCCGGAAGGCCGTCGGTCGCTGCGACCTGCCGGCCGCTGTGAACCTGCTGACGCGCGCGGCCGCGCTGCTCCCCGAGAACGACCCGGTCCGCGCGGCGATTCTCCCGGAGCTGGGCGCCGCGCTGATCGACGCCGGGGATCTCGACCAGGCCGACCGGGTGCTGGCCGAGGCGCGGCAGGAGGCAGAAGCGATCGGCGACGAGCAGCTCGCGACGCACGCGCTCGTCCAGCAGCTCTTCCTCCGGCTTCAGGCCGCAACCGACGCGACCGCCGAGGCCGCGGCGATGGTCGACCGCGTGCTGCCGGTGTTCGCCCGGGCCGGGGACGAGCTCGGTCTCGGCAGGGCTCGCCGGCTCGAGGCCTGGGTGCACTGGATCCACGGCGACACGCGGGCAGCCGAGGCCGCATGGCACGCGGCCGCGGAGCACGCGCGCCGAGCGGGGGCCGAGCGCGAGGAAGCGTCCTCGCTCCTCTGGCTAGGTTCCGCGGCCCTCTCCGGCCCCGCGCCCGCGCACGAGGGAGTGGCGCGCTGCCGGGAGCTCCTGCCCAGGCTCGCGAACCGCCGGATGGAGAAGGCGCAGCTCCTGAATCCTCTTGCCGGGCTCGAGGCGATGCTCGGCCGTTTCGACGAAGCCCGCGTCCTGCTCGCGCGGGCGACGGAGACGCTGGCCGAGTACAGCATCACGCTCAACGCCAGCTCGCATCCCCAGGCGCTCGTCGCGATGCTCGCCGACGACCCCGAGAAGGCAGAGCAATGCCTCCGGGTCGACTACGACAACCTCGCGAGGATCGGCGAGAAGGGATACCTCTCGACGACGGCCGCGCTGCTTGCTCGCGCGGTCGAGGCGCAGGGTCGGGACGAGGAGGCATACGAGCTGACCGAGGTCGCGGAGCAGGCAGGCGCGACCGACGATTTCACGACGCAGGTCGTCTGGCGAGGGGTGCGGGCTCGCCTGATCGCGAAGGGAGGTGCTACTGCGGAAGCCGAGCGGCTCGCGAGGGAAGCGGTAACGCTCGCCGAGCAGACCGATCGCCTGAACTACCACGGGGACGCGCTCGTCGATCTGGCGACCGTGTTCCGGAACTCAGGCCAAGCGGGCGACGAGCTCGGAGCGCTCGAGGCGGCCCTCGAGCTCTACGAGCGGAAGTCCAACCTCGTCGCGGCCGCGAAGCTGCACCCGCGCGTTGGTGAACTCAAGCAAGCGACACCTCTGGAGGTTTGACGAATGCCGCCGATCGAAGGCAACTTCAACGAACGCCTGGAGCTCCTCTGGGGAGGAAAGGGCGTCGCGGCCCGCGGGCCGCTCATTTGGGACGACGAGGGGACGAGTGCGACCCTCCACGTCGTGATCATGCAGGACGACACCGGCGCCGCCGCAAGCGGTCGTACCGGAGCCGACGTTCCGCGCGACGCGAACGAGTTTCTCATCGCCGCCGCCGTCGAGGGGAACGGCACCCTCAAGCCGGGACCCGCGCTCGCTACGGGCTTGGCCCTCGTGCACGGGAAGACCGTCGACATGTACCAGTGGTCGGATCGGGTCATGCTGAAGGAGGGCCCGCCCGCCCAGCTCGACGAGGACCTCTCACCGAAGAAGGTTCGAACCGGCACGTAGACGGCCACGGCCGCCGCGGGCTCACCGCCCGCGGCGGCCGAGGCTCGACCGCGTCTCGACCGGACCTCGACCGTCGTGGCGGACGCTGGGAAGCGACCAGCAAGCCACCACGGAGGTGAATCCCGATGTCCGTTCCCATCCTGAGACCGGGCGATACGAACGACGCAGTGCCGAGGATGAAGCGCGCCCTCGTCCGAGAGCTCTTGAAGCTCGGACTGAAGCCGATCGCCCAGGAGGTCGTCCTCGCCTCGAAGACGTACGGCTCGGCGGCGGTGAACGCGGTCGAGAAGCTCCAGGCGAAGAAGCACCTGCAAGTCGACGGCGTCGTCGGCAAGGACACGTGGCGCGCGCTCGGCGTCGACGAGCCGGTGATCGAAGACGTCGGCCGCGTGATCATCGCGCCCGGCGCGAACCTGCCCGGCAGGCCGATTCAGCCGCTGACGCTGAAGTACGTCGAGCGGATGGCCGCCTTCATCCACAAGCCGATCACCATCACGACCGGCACCAACCACGACCGGCTCACGGTCAACGGCAAGGTCTCGGATCACTTCTCCGGCCACGCCGCCGACATCGGCATGGCGGCGAACGGCGGGACCGACGACGGCCCGATCGGCGACCGGATCATGGAGGCCGCGCTCGTCCTCGCCGGCTTTCCCACCCCGCAGGCGCACGCCGAGGCGCAGCGCGGCGGCCTGTTCACCACGACGCACGAGAACATGCGCATCCAGTGCATCTGGAAGACATCGAACGGCGGCAACCACCACAACCACGTCCACGTGGGGGTGCGGCCGGCATGAACCTCACCTCGGCAGTCTCCAAGGAGTACGTCGACCTCTGGAGCTCGTGCGTGATCCGGCCCGCCCGGGTCGCGGAGGTCGACAGGATCGTCAACCGAATCGTCGCGCACAAGGAGCGGTACAGGAAGGCGGGCCGCCCGCACGGCGTTCCCTGGCACGTCGTGGCCGTCATCCACATGCTGGAGAGCAGCGGCAACTTCGCGACGCACCTGCACAACGGCGATCCGCTCACGGCGCGGACGGTGCACGTGCCCAGGGGAAGGCCGAAGGCGGGCACTCCGCCGTTCACGTGGGAGGAGAGCGCGGCCGACGCGCTCGCCTTCGACGGCCTCGGCACGCGGAAGGACTGGTCGCTCCCGGGCACGCTCTTCGCTCTCGAGCGCTTCAACGGGTTCGGCTACCGGTCGAGGAAGATCCACTCGCCGTACCTGTGGAGCTTCTCGAACCAGTACCGCAAGGGGAAGTTCGTCGGCGACAACCTCTTCTCGCCGACCGCGGTCTCACAGCAGTGCGGCGCGGCCGTGCTCCTCAAGCGAATGGTCGCCCGCGGGCTCACGAAGATCGACGGAGCGACTGCGAACGGAGGCTGAGATCAGGTCCGCCGGCTCGGCGGCGGCTCGCCCCGCTGCCGAGCCGGCGATGCTCTCCAGCTTTACGAGGCGTCGGACCGCGCGTAGATCGAGACGTGCCGCGTGCTCGCGGCGGTGAAGGGCGCCCCGCGCCAGTCGGCGAACCGGTCTCGGAGGCGCAGGCCGGCCAGCCGGGCCATCAGGTCGAGCTCCGAGGGCCAGACGTAGCGGAGGTAGACGGGATAGAGCTTGATCCCGTCCTCGCGCAGGTGGATGTGCTGCGAGTCGACGCGCTGCGCGACCGGGTCGTGGACGGTTGCGCCGAGGGTGGCCTCGTCGGCCGTGATCGCCATCGTCTCGAGCAGCTGGCCGCGCTCGAAGCGAACCGGGTCGGGGACGAACAGGTCGAGCACGAAGACGCCCGTGTCGGTGAGGTGGGCGGCGACATTGGCGAAGCAGCGGATCTGGTCCTCCTGGGTCAGGAGCGCGGAGAAGGTGCTGAAGACGACGAAGACGACGGCGAAGGCGCCGTCCACGTCGACGTCCGCGAGGTCGCCGAGGCTCGTTGTGACCAGGTCTCCGCCGGGCTTGTCGCGGAGCTGCTCCAGCATCGCCTCCGAGGCGTCGATGCCGTGTACCTCGAGCCCGCGCTCGGCGAGGGGGACCGCCACGCGTCCCGTCCCCACGCCGAGCTCGAGCACCGGTCCGCCGTCGGCGAGCGCGGCGAGGAGCTCCACCGTCGCCTCCGTCTCGTCGCCGAGCGTCCTGCCCTCGTAGACGCCGGTCGCCGGGCTCCAGACCTCGTCGTAGACGGCGGCGATGCGATCGCCGTAGGTCGAGGGCCGGTAGTCGTCGGTGCGTTGCTCCTGCACGTCAGCTCCTCTCGATCAGGGTGGGTTCACGGCCCCGGGGCCGCGCGTCCGGCCGGTTCGTCGCGTCGCTGCGCTCGATCGCCCGGGCGGCGGGCGTGACGACGGCCCAGACCGTCAGCGTCGCGGTCAGCAGGACGAAGGCGACGAGCACGGGTCGAAGCCCGAACGACTGGATCGCGACCCCGGCGACGAGCGCTCCCGGCGGCCCGGCAAGCATGTCGGCCGCGAAGACGGTCGAAAAGACGCGCGCCCGCAGCTCGGGCGGCGTCCGCTCCTGCCGGACGGTGTGCTCGAGCGGGACGAGCGCGCCGCCGACGACGCCGACCAGGAACAGCGTCGCGACCGTCACCGCGAGCGGCGGCGTCCAGACGAAGACCGACACGAGCGACATGTGCCCGATCCAGGTCGCGACGTAGGCGCGGCGGCGCGAGACGCGCGGGCCGAGCAGGCCGAAGAGCGCCGCCCCGAGGATCCCGCCGGCGCCGTAGGCGGCGATCATCACGCCGAGCGAGGCCGCGCTGCCGAAGATCTCCCTCGCGTACACCGGCAGGATCACCGGCGCGAGCGGGCTCGTCACGAAGTTGCCGAGCATCGGGATGACGAGGAACACGCGCACGACCGGCTCGCGCCGGATGAACCGGAGCCCGTCCACGACCTCGCGCAGGTAGGCGCGGCCGGTCTTCACCGGCGGGTGGAGCGCCGGCACCGCCACCGCGAAGGCGAGCGCCGAGACCGCGAACGACGCCACGTCCACCCAGAGCGCGTTCGGGGCGCCGAAGCCGGCGATCAGGAGCCCCGCGAGCGGCGCTCCGACGAGGTAGCCCGTGTGCTCGGCGCCGCGGTAGATCGAGTTCGCGCGCTCGAGCGCCATCCCCGCCCGCGCGGCGAGGTCGGGCACGAGCGCGAGCCGCGCCGCCGAGCCGGGCGCGTCGAGCAGCGCGCCCGCGAAGCCGAGGACGAGGAGCTGCCAGAAGCGGAGCTCGCCGACGGCGTAGAGGATCGGGATCGCGGCGACGGCGAGGCCGCTCGCGACGTCCGAGAGGATGCTCGCGCGCCGGGGGCCGACCCGGTCGACGATCGTGCCCCCGAAGATCGCGCCGAGCGCATACGGCGCCGTCGTCACGAACGCCATCAGTCCCGTCCGGGCGGCGCTTCCGGTGGTGACGAGCACGAACCAGGGGAGCGCGATCGAGGCGAAGACGTTGCCGAGGAGCGACACCGCGTTCGACAGGAACAGGGCGTAGAGCGCCACGCGCGGGTCCGAGCGCCTCGCGCCGAGGACGCTCGGACGACCGTTCGGAGAGGAAGCCACGTTGACGGCTGTTCCCACGAATGGGGCCAGCTAACGTTCCGCGCTCATGAGAGCGCTGCCCGAGGGCTTCGCGGCCTACGCGTGGGCGCCGTCGACCGAGGAGCTCGCGGCGCGCGCCTCGCTTCGGCCGGCCCAGATCGTCCGCTTCGACGGCAACGTGCCCGCCCGGCCGCCGGCCTCGGCGACGCCCGCCGCCGTCGCCCGTGCCGTCGCCGGCGTCAGCTCCTACGCCCACGGCGGCTACCCGACGCTCGTCGAGGCGATCGCGCGGTACGCGGGCGTCGGAACCGAGAACGTCGTCCTCGGCGCCGGCGCCGACGACTTGATCCTCCTCTGCGCCCGCGCCTTCGTCGGCCCAGGCGATTCCGTCGCGGTCGCCCACGAGCCGACGTATCCGCTCTACCGCGTGGCGGCAGGGCTCGCCGGCGCGACCGTGAACGGGGCGACGACACCCGCGGTCACCTTCTGCTGTCGGCCGAACAACCCCTCGGGCGAGCTCGTGCCCCTTCCGGACGAGCGGCCGCTCGTCGTCGACGAGGCCTACCACGAGTACGCCGGCGAGACCGCGGCCGGGCTCCTCGAAGAGGACGTCGTCGTGCTGCGCACGTTCTCGAAGGCGTTCGGGCTCGCCGGTGCGCGGGTCGGCTACGCGCTGGCGGCGGAGCCGGCGGCGGAGGAGCTGAACCGCCGCCAGTCGCCGCTCCCGATCGCCGCGCCGTCGGCGGCCCTAGTCCTCGCCGCGCTCGCCGACCCGCCGGACATCCGCCCGCAGCTCGAGGAGCGCGAGCGGCTCTCGGCGGAGCTCCGAATGCTCGGGCTCGACCCCCGGCCCTCGGCGGCCAACTTCATCTTCGTTCCGCACGAGCGGCCGCGGGAGCTCGCCGACGCGCTGCTCCGGCAGGGAGTCGTCGTGCGGACGTTCGACGACGGCTTCCGCGTCAGCGTCCGCGACGGCGAGGACGACGACCACCTGCTCAGGGCCCTCGCCGGCGACGCTCCGGCGCCGCGAACCGCCCACGTCCGGGCGACGGCGCGGGCGCGCGTCTACGTGCGCCTCTTCCCCGGTCGAGCCGGCGAAGCCCGCATCGAGGGGATACCGGCCGCCCTCGCGGAGCGAGCCTCCGACGCCGGCTTCGGCCTCGTCCTGGAGGCGGTGGGAGAGGAGCCGGCGTGCTCCGACGAGGCGGCCAGGGCCCTGGACGAGGCGCTGGAGGAGGCCGGAAGATGACGACCGCCGAGATCGGGATCTTCGGCGGCTCCGGGTTCTACGAGCTCCTCCCGGACGTCGAGGAGATCGAGCTCGACACGCCGTATGGGCCGCCCTCCGCCCCGATCGTCGTCGGGACGATCGGCGACCGGCGCGTCGCCTTCCTGCCGCGGCACGGCCGCCGGCACGAGCTGCCGCCGCACCGGATTCCGTATCGTGCGAACGTCTGGGCGATGCGCGAGCTCGGCGTGCGGCGCATCCTCGGCCCGAACGCCTCCGGGTCGCTCCGCGCGGGGGTCGAGCTGGGGGAGTTCGTCGTCTGCGACCAGTTCCTCGACCGCACGCGCAGACGCGAGGACACCTTCTACGACGGGCCCGAGACGACCCACGTCTCGGCGGCCGATCCTTTCTGCCCTGAGCTGCGCGCGCTCCTCGTCGAGACCGCGCGTGAGCTCGGGATCCCCGTGCGCGACGGCGGCACCGTCGTCGTGGTGGAAGGCCCCCGCTTCTCCACGCGGGCGGAGTCGCGCTGGTTCCAGTCCCTCGGCGCGGACGTGATCAACATGACCGCCTATCCCGAGTGTCACCTGGCACGCGAGCTCGAGCTCTGCTTCGCGAACGTCTCGATGGTCACCGACCACGACGTCGGGGTCGAGGGGCAGCCGCCGGTGTCCTCCGCCGACGTCGCCCGCGTCTTCGAGCAGAACAACGAGCGGCTCCGGGAGCTCCTCTTCGCGGTCGTGCCGCGGATCCCGGCGAAGCGCGGCGATCACGTGTGCACGACCGCGCTCGCCGGAGCGCGGATCTCGCCTTCTTGACAGCGGGAAGATTAAGGCGTCCCGAAGGCGGTACACGCATCTCACAGGGGTGCTCACGAGCAACGAGGTTCATCCGGCCCGGGCGGGGCGGGCAGGCTCTACGACACCGTCGGCCGCCGACGAGGACGTCGCAACGAGCGACCGTGTGCGTGCGGTCGTCGTCGCGGAGACGCAGGTCTGCGCCGAGGCGCTCGGCGGCTGCCTGGCGGCGGCCGAGGATGTCGAGGTGGCCGCGGCGGGCGTCTGGCCCGAAGGGCGCGACGGGCTGCACGAGCTGGGCGCAGACGTCGTCCTCCTCCACCTTCCGCCGGAGGAGGCGATGGCGGCCGCCCGCGCCGTGCGCTCCCGCAGCCCCGGCCCGCGGATCGTCGCCCTCGGCGTGCCCGACGGCGAGGCCGCAGTGATCGCCTTCGCGGAGGCCGGCGTCAACGCCTACCTGCCCCGGACCGGCTCGATCGGCGAGCTCCTGCGGGTGATCCGCAGCGCGGCGCGCGGCGAGGCGATCTCGAGCCCGCGGGTGGTCGCGTCCCTCTTCGAGCGTGTGGCGACGCTCGCGGCGGGTGCGCGGGCACCCGACGAGCTCACCCCGCGCGAGCGGCAGGTCCTGCGGCTCGTCGAGACGGGCCTGTCGAACAAGGAGATCGCGAACCGGCTCTGCGTCGAGCTGTCGACGGTGAAGAACCACGTGCACAACCTCCTCAAGAAGCTCGACGTCGGCAGCCGGGCCGAGGCCGCGGCGGCCTACCGCGGAGCGGCGCACGAGGAGGTCTAGACCCGGGCGAGATCCACCTCGTCTAGGCCTTCGGGGCCCGTCGAGCCCCGCCTGCAATTGAGTCGGATCTGCACCAAAAGGCTCGGTTGGCGGCCGAGCGCCCGGAAAGACGGCGAGCATGTCGACCGTACCCTCCCAGGCCTCGACTCCCGACCGTCGAGGGCTGCGTTGCGCCGGCGCGCTCGCAGCCCTCTACATCCTCTTCGTCGGCGTCGTCGCCTTTGCCGGGGAGACCCTCGGCGCCCGCGTCGCACCCGGGGTCACCGTCGGCCTCGTCCTCGCCGCCGCCTTCCTCGCGACCACCTGCCTCGTGGCCCTGTCCGCGTGCTGCCGCGGGAGAAGGCGCTGATGCCGCTCGCGCTCGCGTCCTCGGGGCCGACGACCGCGGTCGCGTTCGCCGCCGTGACCTCGCTGGTCGCCGCGATCGCGGTGGCCGGCGCCCGCAGGACGCAGACCGCCGACTGCTACTACACCGCGGGCCGCAGCGTGGGCGCGTTCCGAAACGGCCTCGCGCTCGCGGGCGACTACCTCGGCGCCGGGACGTTCCTCGGCCTCGCCGGCCTGGTAGCGCTCCAGGGTTTCGACGGCGTCGTCTACGCGGTCGGCCTGCTCGCCGGCTGGCCGATCGTGCTCCACGTCTTCGCCGGCCCGGTGCGGGCGCTCGGCCGCTACACCCTGGCGGACGTCGCCGCGGCAGGCGACGAGCGGATCGCGACCCGGGCCGCCGGCGCCGTCGGCACGCTCGCCGTCGTCGTGCCCTACCTCGTCGCGCAGCTCGTCGGCGGCGCGCTCGTTGTCTCGCTCGTCGTCGGGCTTCCGTACCGTGCCGCGCTCGCGCTCGTGACCGTCGCGATGGTCGGGCTGCTCGTCCTCGGCGGCATGCGGGCGGTCACGCTCGTCCAGGTCGTCAAGGCACTGCTCCTGCTCGTGGCCGCGGCGCTCCTCGTCGGCCTGGCCGTCGCCCGCTTCGGCTTCGACCCGCTCGCGCTCCTGAGCGGCGCCGCCGCGCGCGGGGGCGGCGGAGGCACGGGCCGCCACGCGAGCGAGATCGCCGGCCTCGACGGCTGGAACGGCGTTTCGATCGGCCTCGCGCTCATGTTCGGGACCGCCGGGCTGCCGCAGGTGCTGATGCGGTTCTCGACGGTGCCGACCCCGCGCACCGCGCGCGCGTCCGCCGGCTGGGCGACGCTCCTCGTCGGCTTCCTCTTCGCGCTCGCGTGCACGATCGGCTTCTCCGCCACGGCGCTCGTCGGCCCGCGCTCGATCGAGGCCGCCGACCGGGGCGGCAACCTGGCGATGCCGCTGCTCGCCGAGCGGGTCGGCGGCGCGCCGCTCACCGGAGTGGTGGCCGCGATCGCATTCGCGACCGTGCTCGCCGTCGTCGCGGGCCTCACGCTGGCCGGAGCGGCGACGCTGTCGCACGACCTCTGGTTCGGCGTCGTCCGCCGGCGGCCGGCCTCGAGCCGCGCGCAGCTCAGGATCGCCCGCCTGGCCGCCGTCGCGCTCTCCGCCGCCGCGGCGGCAATCGCGGTCGCCTTCGAGGGTCGGAACCTCGCCTTCCTCGTCGGGCTCGCCTTCGCGATCGCCGCGAGCGCCAACTTCCCTGCCCTCCTGCTCACGATCTGCTGGCCGCGGTTCGGCTCCGCAGGCGCGTCGGCGACGATCCTCACCGGGGCGACGAGCGCGCTCGTCCTGATCGTCCTCTCGCCGACGGTGCTCGTCGACGCGCTGGGACACGACGGCGCCGTCTTCCCGCTCGCCAGCCCCGCGATCGTCTCGATGCCGCTCGCGTTCGCGGCCGGGATCGCGGCCACCGTCCTGACCCGAGGAGGTGATCGGCGCGCATGACAGCGACTGCCGTCACGGCCGGCTGGTTCGGCCTCTACCCGATTCGCACCTTCCACGAGGCGTACTCCCCCGACAAGGCATTCGTCGAGGGACGCGGCGTCCGGCTCCGCGACGCGGGCGGGCGCTGGTACCTCGACGCCCGCGCCTCGCTCCGCACCGTCACGCTCGGCCACGACCACCCCGGCGTGCAGGCGGCGATCCGGCGGCAGCTCGAGAGCCTGCCGTTCACGCCGAGCGTCCTCTTCGACCGGCCCGCGCCCGTCGCGCTCGAGTACGCGGAGCTCCTCGCGGACGAGCTGCCGCCCGGCCTCGACCACGTCCGCTTCGGGAACACGGGCTCGCAGGCGATCGACACCGCGCTCCTCCTCTCGCGCTTCCTGCGCAAGCTCGAGGGAACGCCGGAGCGGACCGCCGCCCTCACCTTCTGGGGCTCGTTCCACGGCTCGGGCGCCGGGCCGTGCGCGCTGACCGGGAACGCGTGGCTGAACGACACGTTCGATCCGCTCGCGCCCGACGTCCACCACGTCCCGGCGCCGGGCTTCGGCGCCGGCGCCGAGGGCGCGAACGGGCTTCGGGAGAAGGTCGAAGAGCTCGGCCCCGGCCGGGTGACCGCGATCTTCGTCGAGCCGGTGATCCAGTCGAGCGTCAACGTCCTCGGGCCGGAGCTCGTCGCGGCCATCAACGAGCTGTGCGACGAGCACGGCATCCACCTCGTCGCCGACGAGATCTCCACCGGCCTCGGCCGCACGGGCGCGCTCACCCGCTCGGAGCAGGTCTCACTCGCGGCGGACATGCTCACGCTGAGCAAGGGGATGACCTCCGGCTACGTGCCGGTCGCCGCGCTCGCGATCTCGCCGGCGATCTACGACGCGCTCTACGACGCACCGTTCCCCGGCTTCCCGATCGGCTCGACGACCGACGGCCACCCACTCGCCATGGCCGCGGGGATCGCCGTCCTCGAGGCGATGCGCGACGAAGGCGTGCTCGAGAACGTCGTCGCGCGCGGCGCGACGCTCCGCGAGGGGTTCGACGCGCTGGCCGGCCGGCACGGCTGTGTGGCCGGGGTCCGCGGCGTCGGCCTGCTCTACCAGGTCGAGCTCGCCGGGCCCGCCGGGCAACCGTGGGACCGCGAGGCCTGTGAGCGCCTGCGGCTCGCCGCCGAGGAGCGCGGCGTGCTGATCGCAACCGACGAGTCGAGCTTCGGCGTCTTCCCGCCCCTCGTCCTGACCGACGACGACTGCGACGAGATCCTCGGCGTGCTCGACGCCTGCCTAGACGAACTGACCTGAAAGGAGACCGCTATGCCCGGCAAGACCATCGGCTTCATCACCGACCTCGGCATCGACGACGACGCCGTCGGCATGTGCAAGGGGATGATGCTCGCGATCAGCCCCGAGTCGCAGATCGTCGACATCACGCACTCGGTGACGCCCTTCGACGTCGTCGAGGCGGCCCACTACATGGCCGACCTCCCGGACTTCTTCCCCGACGACGCGGTGATCGCGTGCATCGTCTATCCGGAGACCGGCGTCGGGCCGTGCGTCGTCGTCCGGAACTCGAAGGGGCAGCTGTACGTCGTCCCCGACAACGGCGTCGTGACGCTCGTCGTCGACGCGTCGGGCTTCGACGGCGCGTGGGAGATCCAGTGCCCCGACGTCCAGCGCTACCCGCCGACGCCGTCGTTCTGCGGCCGGGACGTCGTGGCCGCGTGCGCGGCGCACCTCGCGGCGGGCGTGTCGCCGGAGGACGTAGGCCCGCCGCGCGACGAGATCGCTGAGCTCCCGTTCCGGCGGCCCGAGCTGAACGGCGACGGCCGACTCGTCGGCGAGATCGCGGTGATCGACAAGAACTTCGGCAACGTCTGGACGAACATCCCGCTCGAGCTCTGCCGCCGGGCGGGCATCCTCGACGCGCCGGCGCTCGAGCTCGAGATCGGCGGGCAGCGCTACCGCTGGCCGTTCCGGAAGACGTTCGGCGAGGTCGGCGAGGGTGAGCCGCTCGCGTTCTTCAACTCCCGCGACCGGCTGGCGTTCGCCCTCAACCAGGGCAGCCTTGCGGAGCGGATCGGCGACGTGAAGGGGCTCGAGATCCACGTCCGGCCGGTCGCCGTCGCGGTGGCGGCGTGAGGAGGCGGAGATGAACACGCCGCTCGTGACCATCCTGTGCCGGCCGCCGTGGGCGCCGGACTGCAAGACACGGCTCGCGGCCGAGCTCGGCCGCGAGCGGGCGGCCGGCCTGTACCGGCGCTGCCTGACCGGCGTGCTCGCGGCGGCCTCGAAGCTCGGCACGCAGGTTCGCGTCGCGGTCGCCGGGCGGCCGCTCGCCGTCGCGGACATCTGCGAGACGGTGGCGCCGCAGGCGGAGCTCGTCCGCCAGCGCGGAGAGTCGTTCGCCGACCGCCAGCGCCACGAGATCGCGAGCGGGCTCGCCGACGGGCACGACGCGGTCGCCCTGATCGCGTCCGACCTGCCCGCGCTCGACGAGCGCGCGGTGGCCTGGGCGCTCGCGGGCGCCGAGGAGGCCGGGGTGGGGATCGTCCCCTCCCCGGACGGCGGCTACTCGATCCTCGCCGCGTCCCGCGACCTGCCGGAGCTCGCGGAGGTGCCGATGAGCCGCGGCGACACGCTCGAGGCGCTGCTCGAAGCCCTCCGGGAGCATGGCATCGAGGCCCGCGTCGCCGAGTTCGCGATCCAGGACCTGGACGAGGCCCGCGACCTGCCGGGAGGAACGCGGTGAGCGGGCCGCTGCGGGCAGCGCTCGTCGGCTGCGGCCCGCGCGGGGAGGGACACGCGCGGCCGTACGCCGCGATCGGAGCGGCCAGGCTCGTCGCATGCTGCGACGTCGACCCGGAGCGGCTCGAGGAATTCGGTGACGCGTTCGGGATCCCGCGGCGGTTCACCGACCTCGAGCGGATGCTCGACGAGCTCCGCCCCGACCTCGTCCACGTCGTGACGCCGGCCCACATGCGCAAGCCGGTCGTCGACGCGGTGCTCCCCTTCGCGCCGCGCGCAATCCTCCTCGAGAAGCCGATCGCGGTGCGTCCCGAGGAGGGATACGCGATCCTCGACGGCTGCGCGCGGGCCGGCGTCCCCCTCTTCGTCAACCACCAGCTGCGCTTCCTCGCTCCGCTCCCGCGCCTGCGAGCCCTGCTCGAGGACGGCGTGCTGGGCGAGCTCCGCCTCGTCCGGGCGACGACACAGTGGTCGCTGCTCGAGCAGGGCACGCACCTCTTCGACCTGGTCTCCTTCCTGCTCGGCGACGACGATCCCTTCGAGACGGTCGTGGCGCAGACGACGGGCATGGAGGCCGACCCGCGGTTGCCGGACGCGCCGGGGTACTGCGCCGGCGTCGTCGAGGGTGGCGACGATCTTCACGTCTACTTCGAGTGTGGCCCGGGCGCACCTGCGTGGCCGGGCCTCGACAACGCGTGGCACCAGCTCGGAATCGAGCTCGTCGGCTCGCGCGGCGTGGCCGGCCTGAGCCTGAACCGGGGCTGGTGGTGCGTGGCCGACGGCGTCGAGCGAGGCGAGACGTGGCTCCACGACGACGAGGACGATCCCGCCCAGGCGCGGCTCGTCGAGTCGCTCGTCGCCGCGCTCGACGCCGACCCGACAACGCACCAGAGCCACGCGCGGACGGCGCAGCTCTCGTTCGACCTCGTGGCGGCGATCCAGCGCTCGGCGCTCGAGCGCCGCCGCGTCGAGGTCGGCGAGCGCGTTGCGGACGACGAGATCGATCGGCTGCGGGAGCTCCAGCGAGACGACGCCGTGGCGGCAGGAGTTCCATGACTCTCCGCCGGCGGCCGGTGCACCTCGTCGTCCCGTCCGTCCTGCGCTTCTCGATTGCGAAGGGCGGGACGAACCACTATCGCGCCCTCGCCCTCGCGCTCCGGGAGCTCGGGCCTACGACGTGCTACGAGCTGGACGCGCCCGCGACGGACGCCGACGCGGCGTGGGCGGCGCCGGGTGTAGAGATCCTGACGTTCCCCTCCGCATCCGAGCTCGGCGCCGCGCTTCGCGAGCGGACGGCCCGGGACGCGCTCGTGCTCAAGGTCGTCGGCGCGCTGCGGCTCGACGACGTCGAAGCGGACGTCGAGATCGCTCGGATCGCGGCGGAGGCCCGTGCCGCGGCGGTCTTCGTCGACCCCGATGCGCCGGCCCGGCTTCCGCACCTGGTCGGCGGCGCCCACTACCTGGGCGAGCTCCTGCCGTCCTACGCCGCGGTCGTCCTCCTCGCCGGCGGCGCCCGCGCGGTGCACGAATACTCGGCCCTCGCGCGGGTCCCGGTGCACCACGCCTCGCCCGCCCTGACCGCGCTCGCGTTGCCGGAGGCCCCGGCGGAAGAGGCGGAGCGGGACCACGACGTGCTGCTCACGGCCTCCGCGTCCTCGGCGCGGGAAGCAAAGGTCGTCGCCGGGCTAGAGGACTGGGGCGCGCTTCGCCTCGCGCTCGTCGGCAGCTGGCCTGAGGGCGCCGCGGTGGACGGCGTCTCCGTCCACCCGCCGACCGATCCGCTCCGGCTGCACCGGCTGGCCCGGCGAAGCCGCTTCACGATCAACCTACTGCGCGCCGACTTCTCGGGCTACGCGGACACCGCCGCCGCGCGGGTGTTCGAGGCCGCGGCCGCCGGCTCGTGCCTGGTCACCGAGCCCTTCCCCGGGCTCCCGAACTACCTCGAGCCCGAGACGGAGTGCCTCGTCCTCGAGCGCCTCGACGACGTTCCGCGCCTGTGCGCGCTGGACGAGCCCGAGCGCTCGGCCGTCGCGGCCCGGGCCCAGGCGCGGGTCGCCGCCGACGCGCGCGCGGCCGCCGTCGCGCTGACCGACTTCCTCGCGGGGATCGCGCCGTGATCGTCTGCGTCCAGGTCGGCGAGCACGAGGACCCACTGCGGGCGGCGCTCGACGCTTCGGAGCGCGGCGACGTCGTCTACCTCACCGACGAGCGGTACCTCCATCGGGCCGGGGCGCTCGACGTCGTCGTCGAGGGCGTCCGCGAGACGGACGCCGACTACGTGTCGATCTACGACGACCCGCGCCGGTACTGGGGAGGCTCACCGCCGGAGCCGGGGGACGTCGTCCCCTCGCGAACGTGCCACTGGATCTCGCGGACCTCGCTCCCGGACTCGTTCGCGTGCCGACGCGGCGTGCTCGAGCGCGATCTCGACGTCCTCGACCGCCCCGACCGCTGGAGCCGCCTGGCCGCGCGGGGCCGCCGGCTGCGCTCGAGCCTCCCAGCCTTCGCGACGCTCGTCGAGCCGGGGCTCGTCGCCCCGTGCTTCCCGGTCGACGAGCTGGCCGCGGCCCGCCCGCGACGGCCTTCCGCCGTCTCCGATCCGACTTCGATCGGCGTCTTGCCGGACGTGAGCCCGGACTTTTGCGACGCCCTCGAAGACGCCTTCCCGCGGGCGCGGCTGGTGCGGCTGGACTCGGTCGACGAGGCCGCCCGCGCGGCGATCGACGCCGCCGCGGTGACGAACGTGGGCAAGGAACGCCTCGATCTCGCCCTGCGGGAGGCGGGCCGCCCGCTCGTGGCCGTTTTCGTCGAGATCGCCGCGGCCGACCAGTGGCGGTCGCTCCGCTGGATCCCCGGCCGCGACCGGATCCTCCCCGCCCGGGCCGAAGGCTCCTGGGTCGTCTGAGACCCGGTATTCGAGACGTATCTCGGTCGTATGTGCGCACCTCAGAGTGTGTTCATGTCACACGGGAAGCTGCTCGTCGTCGGGGCGAACCAGACGCGGGCCGCCGCCTTCGCGCGCTGGCGGAGCATGGGCCTCGAGCTCGTGCTCGTCGACGGGCACTCCGACGTCCGCTACGAGCAGCTGGTCCACGAGTTCTGGCCGCTCGACGGCCGCGACGGGTCCGCGGATCTGGAACGCATCGCCGAGCTGGCGCGCGAGTGCGACGGCATCACGACGCTCGCGGACGAGTCCCAGGCGACCGTCGCGGCGGTCGCCGAGGAGGTCGGCCTGCCCGGCCTCGGCAGCGAGGCGGGCAAGGCCTCGCGCTCGAAGACGCAGCAGCGCGCTCTGTGCGCGGCGGCGGGAATGCCCGTCCCGCGCTGGCGCGACGTCCGCGGCCTCGACGACCTGCGGGAGTTCTTCTCCGACGGCCCGCGGCCGGCCGTGCTGAAGCCGGTCGACAACGCGGGCGGCGCGGGCGCGATGCCCGTCGGCGACTACGACGACGCGGCGCGCGAGTGGCCCGTGGTGCGGTCGTTCTCCCCGTCGCGGACGGCGATCGTCGAGGATTTCATGGAAGGTCGCGAGGTATGCGTCGACGCCGTCGTGACCGGAGGGCGCCCGGTCTTCGTCTGCATCACGGACGCCGGTCATCTCGGCACCGGCGGCTTCGTCCTCGTCTCCCACACGTGGGCGGCCGAGCAGCCCGAGCGCGAGGCGGCGACGGACGCCGTCTCGGAGCTTGCGTCGGCGCTCGGCTTCGGCGAGGGCATGGTGCACGCGGAGTTCAAGATCGACGACGACCGCTGGATGCTGCTCGAGACCGGCCTGCGGCCCGGAGGAGCCTTCATCCCCGAGGTGTCGGTGCAGGTCACCGGCGTCGACCTCTACGAGGCGCAGGCGCGCCTCGCCCTCGGCCTCGATCCGCCGGTGCTTCCCGCTTCGGAGCCGGTCGCGCAGTTCGCGCAGGCGCGGTTCCTGATCGCCGAGGGCCAGGTGAAGCGGTTCGTGCCGCCGGCGAAGATCCTCGCCGAGCTCCCCAACGTGAAGGTCGTGAACCAGGAGCTCCATCCCGGCCAGCGCGCGCGTGTCCCGCTGAGCGACGGCGGCCGTGCGGGCTACGCCTACGGCTGGGGTGACGATCCCGAGTCGCTGGACGGGCAGCTGCGACAGGCCCTGTCGATGCTCGGCGAGCAGATGGGGCTCACCGTGCACGCGGACGAGCCTGCTCAGGCTCCCGTCGCGGCCTAGCAGTCATCCGGTCGACGCGGTTCTGCGCGCCGCGTCGCAGGTACCGTCTGCCTCGTGCGGCGGTGGCTCTTCTACGCCTCCAGCGGCGTCCCGTTCGGAATCGGGATCACGCTGATCGACGGTCGATCCCTCTGGCCTCACGCCGTTTTTCCTGCCGTCATCTTCGGGGTCGGATTCGCCACCTCTGCGCGGTGGAAAGAGACGAAGACTCTACGGCGCCGTCGGCGTCGCGAAAACGCCAGAAGGCAGACGTAGCCTGCGGCGGTAGGCTTGATGTCCTCTATTCGCCGTCGGCTCGGGTGCCGGTCGGATACACGGCGACGCCCTCGCCCTACTTTGCCCGTTGAACTGCCGCTCCACGGATGAGCCTGAGCCGCCAACGGAGCTGCGCGGCCGCGAGGCCAACCCCTCCTAGGAGGCTTTGGCCGAACGATTGACGGAAGGGGGCGCGTCCATGAGCCGGGCGCGTAGTTTCTCAGCAAGCGCCTCGATATCGCGGATCAGCGGCTTGACGGACGGGTCATTGAGCGCCCGTAGGTGCGCTACGGCGTCTTCGCAGATGCGTATGCGCAGGGCGATGCCGCCGTCCCCTGCCATGTTCGGTTCCGTGTACCGCTTACGCGGCGAGCGAAACAGGTGGTCGTCCGCACGCGCGGAGAGACGGCGTCCCGCCGAGCACGTCCGCGAGCGCCCGGTGCTCCGCGATCCGCAGCCGTCCGGCTCCACGTCAGGATCAGGTAGAGCGACTTCACGAGGCACGCGCCGACGAGCGCCCGCGCCCGTATCCCTTCTGTCCCGTCCACCGCACTCACGATCAGCGCAATTCCGTTAGATCAGTTCGTCGACAGGGACTATCGTTTCTTCGCTCGCGACATGCCTGGTCTCCGTGACGTTCTCCAATCGGAGAGCCTCCGCGTTGATGTTGGTCAGGAACTCTTCTTCGTCGGTCTCTTTATCCAGCACGCGGGCGAAGACGCGATGCTCCCGGTCGCGCGGTTCGGAAACATCTCTCGGATGCCACGCGAGCCGATCACGGTCGAGAGAAGGGACGGCACGCGCGAGTCGCTGCTCGTGTATCTGGCCGAGTGCCGCTCGTGGGGCGGACACAGCGGGTCACCTGCGTTCTGGGTCTTCCCTGCGGTGCGAGTCGTAATGGCGAACGTCCAAGGCGCGCCAACCCCCGTCCCGATCTCTGACCGCATGGAGGTCGTCGGCCTCCTGGGACTCGTCTCCGGGCACTTCGATATCGAGGAGTCCGCAGAGACGACAGGAGACATACTTCTCGGAAAGATCACGACGCCCATCAATGCCGGGATGGCCTTCATCACGCCCGCGGAGGAGATACGCGCGCTCATCATGCGCGACGATGTTGTGGATGAGCGTCAGGAACGGGCGGCGGCAATCGCGGCCAGCGGCACCGGCTCGACTGGCGCGCGGTTCGATTCGGTACCTCCCCCCGGAGCATCGAAGTAGGAGGCGCCGGGGCGGGAGCGCCGCAGACTCCCGCTCCGCGTAGCTCCGGCCTACGGCCAGATGAGTCCGCCCTTCGCAGCGCCGTTTGCGACCGTTCTAGGTTTCGCGAGCAAGCCGCAGGAAAGGAAGGGGCGCGTGATCGTCGCCGCGTCCACCGTTGCCATCGTCGCCATCGCTGCGGTGGTCATCGTCGCCTTGATCGTGCTCATGTACATCGTCCCTCGCGGGGGCCGAAGGCGACGCCCGAAGCTGTAGCGCCTCCCGTAGCAGTGCGTCTCGCGCAGGAGTAGACTCGCCGCGCGATGGCGAGCCTCATGGACAAGATTCGCAAGTGGCTCGGCGGCGGGAAGAAGTCCTAGCCGACCCGAGTTGGCGTAAAAACCCTGCCGAAGTGGCGTAAGCCGCCCGAGCGGTTACCCCTCGATCGCGCATGGCTACTGCCCTACAGCGTTCCGCCAAAGTCTCCTAGGTAAGACGCACCGCCCAGTCGAGGGCGGCCACCGCGTCCTCGACGCTCGCGCCGGCCGGCGCGCCCGTGCGCACGTGCTCCGCGAACGCCTTCGCCTGCCGCCGCAGGGCCTCGTGCAGCACCGCGTCGGCGTGGGCGGGTTCGAGGAAGACGACCCGCTCGTGGCCGCCGGTTCCGAAGACCTCCACGCCCGCGACGTCGCCGCCCGGGTGGTAGCGGCCGAGCGACACGACGCCGGCCGCGCCCCCGGAGAGCGTCAGCAGCGCCTGCGCGCTGTCGGGCTCGTCGCCGTCGCCCTTGCTCGTCACGCCGGCGATCCCGGTGATCTCCCCGCCGGTGAGCCAACGGAGCTGGTCGAGCTCGTGGACGCCCATGTCGACGAAGAGCCCGCCGCTCGCGGCGCGGAACGCCGCGGCCGGCGGCGCCTCGTCCCACTGGACCGCGAGCACGAGGTGGAGCTCGCCGAGCGCGCCGGCCCGGATCCGCTCTCGCAGCGCCCGGAGCTCCGGGACGTGCCGTCGCCAGTACGCGACCTGGAACGGCACGCCGGCCTCCGCCGCCAGCCGCCCCGCCAGGGTGACCTGCCCGGCGCTGAGGCCGGCCGGCTTCTCGCAGAGAACCGGGACTCCCGCAGCGACCGCGCTGGAGACGATCTCCTCGTGGAACCTCGTCGGAGCGGCCACGAGCAGGCCGTCGGGCGGCGCCTCGGCCAGGAGCCCGTCCAGGCTCTCGTAGACGCGGTGTCCGTCCGTCGCGAGCTCGTGCCTGGCCTCGGCCACGGGCTCGACGACGTCGCTCACGACGACGTCCGAGGAGCCCGCGAGCGCGCGAAGGTGCGTCCGGCCCATGCGGCCGGCGCCGGCGAGCGCCAGCCGGAAGCTCACTCGACGTCCCGGTAGCAGCCGTCGCAGAAGACGAGGGCAGGCTCGGGACGGAGGAGCCCGTACGACTCGACCTTCCCGAGCACGAGGCTGTGGTCGCCCGCGATCTGCTGGCTGAAGACCCGGCAGCCGAAGTACGCGACGCCGCCGCTCAGCACCGGGCAGCCGGTGGCCTCGTCCTCGAAGGTCGGGATCCCCCTGAAGCACGCGTCGCCGCTCGGGCGCCCGCGGTTCGCGAACCAGCGGGCGCAGCGCTCCTGGTCGGCCGCGAGCACGGTGACGGCGAAGACCTGCGAGCGTCGCACGGCCGCGGTCAGGCGCGAGCGCCGGTTCAGGCTGACGAGCAGGAGCGTCGGCTCGAGCGAGACCATCGTGAACGCGTTGACGGTCATGCCCATCGGGACGCCCTCGACGGACGTCGTGACGACGGTCACGCCGGTGGCGAAGCGGCCCGCCGTCTCACGCAGCGCGGCATGGCGCTCGTCGTCGCGTGAGCGGGCGACACCGCTGCTCATGACGAGGCCTCTGTGTGGGCGAGCCGACGCAGGCGCCCGCGGTCGATCTTGCCGTTCGCGTTGACGGGAAACTCGTCGACGCGGAGCCAGCGCGCCGGCAGCATGTAGGCGGGCAGGCGCTCCTGGGCGTAGTCGGCCACGCCGTCGCCGCGGCCGCAGTAGAGGCCGCAGAGCTGGGTCTCTCCGCGCTCGGACTCGAGCGCGACGACCACCGCCTCGTCGACGGCCGGATGCTCGCGGAGGACGGCCTCGATCTCGCCGAGCTCGACGCGGTAGCCGTGCACCTTGACCTGGTCGTCGAGCCGGCCCAGGAAGAGGAGCTCGCCGTCGTGGTAGCGGACGCGGTCGCCGGTGCGGTACCAGTCCTCGGGCTCGGGGCGCTCCCCCGCGCCGAGCGGGCGCAGGTCCTCGCCGCGCATGAAGCGGCCCTCGTCGTCGGCGGGATCGAGGTAGCCGTCGAAGCGCTGCGAGCCGCGCAGGCAGAGCTCCTCGTCGACGACCTCGGCCTCGAGGTGCGGGTAGGGCATCCCGATCGGGACCGTGCGGTTCGGGGTCGCCGGCCAGCGGTCGACAGGTCGCGGCAGGCGGTACGCGGTGCACGTGATCGTCAGCTCCGTCGGGCCGTACAGGTTCTCGAGCACGCTCGCCGGAGCGGCCGCAACCCAGGTTCGGGCCTGCTCGAGCGTCAGCCGCTCACCGGCGAACAGGCTCCAGCGCAGGTCGGGCATCGCGCCGGGCCGGAGGGCGCGGAGGCGCGTGGCGATCGAGACGACGGACGGGACGGAGAACCAGTGCGTCACGCCGCGCTCGACGACGAAGCGGTCGGGCGTCAGCACCTCCTCGCGCGTCGGCACGACGAGCGTGCCGCCCGCACACCACGTCACGAACATGCTGAAGACGGACGGGTCGAAGGTGAGGTCGAAGGTCTGGGCCACGCGGGCGCCGGGGCCGACCTCGTAGCGCTCGATGCAGAGCGGCAGGTAGTCGGCGAGGTGCCGGTGCTTGATCGGCACGCCCTTCGGCCGGCCGGTGGAGCCCGAGGTGAAGAGAACGTAGGCGACGTCGTCGGGGCTCGTGGCCTGCGGCTCGGCGCGGCCCGCCGCGGCGGTGCCGTCGCGGAGGACGGTGAGCTCCGCCTCATCCGCGAACGTGCCCTCGCGGTCGACGAGCACGACGTCGACGCCGGCCGAACGGCAGATCCCGAGGTTGCGCTCGAACGGGCCGTCGGGGTCGAGCGGGACGACGCGCGCCCCGGCCCGGAGCGCGCCGAGGTACCCGCTGTAGGCGACGACGGTGCGGTTCGCGCACAGCCCGACCGCGTCCAAGCCGGAGACGGCCCCGGCGAAGCGCTCGGCGAGGTCGCGCAGCTCGCGGTAGGTCAGCGACTCGTCGCCGACCTCGAGAGCGACCCCGTCCGGATGCCGGTCGGCGGCGGCCTCGAACCAGGCGGAGAGCGTCATGCGAGCTCCTCCTCCGCTTCCAGGACCCGGTCGAAGGCGGCGTGGACGAGCTTCGGTCGGGGACGGCTTCGCTCGCCGGACTCGGCCGCGAAGCGGAGGAGCCGCGGCAGGTCCTCCCAGCGGCTCTTGGCGGTCTCGAGGGCCTCATGCCGCCCGTCGCTCGTCTCGAGGCGCCACCGGTAGGCGAACGCGCGATGCCCGACGGCGGCCCAAATATCCTCGAGGTAGGCGCCGTCGCCGCCCGCGCGACCTGCGTAGTCCGCCAGAAGCCCGAGGCTCTGCCGGTCGTCGAGCAGCCAGTCGTCGCCCAGCTCCGAGCTCTCGCCGCGCTCCTCCCGCCGCAGCCAGAGCGCCTCGCCTTCGGGAACCGGGACGGGCGCTCCGAAGACGAGCCGGTTTCGCTGCTCCTGCGCCGCCGAGAAGCGCGGCAGCGTCATGGCATCGCGCAGCGTCCCCTCGTCCAGCCACCCGACGTGCGGCGCCTGCTCGCCGCTCGGGAACAGGCCCGAGAAGCGGTCGACGACGTGCCACTCGTTCGCGCGCCGCTCGTCGAGGAGCAGCCAGTGCGGAGCGGGCCGCCCTTCGTAGGAGGGCGACCACGGCAGGCGGGCGTTGTCGACGACGACCAGCGCACGGCCGTGGGCGGCGAGCTCCTCGGCCACGCCTTCGAGGGCCGCGTCCGCGGTGGGCGCGGCGGCGTAGCACAGGCACGTTCCGTCCGGGAGGCGGTCGAGCGGCGGGTCGTGGTGCGAGAAGGCGAGCGGGGTCGAGTCGCAGACGGCGAGGCGCACCGAGCGCGCGACGAGCTCGTCCGCGTACCACTCCCCCTCGAGGTAGGCCGCGAGAGCCTCGGTGTAGCAGCTGAGGCCGCGGGTCACGCCGGCACCTCGACGGCGCAGCTCCACGGGACGGGGAGCTCGTCCCAGAGCGCGACCCAGCTGAAGCTCTTCCAGCGGCCCCGCCGCTGCTCCACCTGGACGGGAATCGTCCACGGGAGCCCGGCGATGCCTGTGCCCTGGGCCTTGACGCACGCCTCCTGCACCGACCAGATCCAGGCGAGCTCGAGCGCCCGCCGCCATGGCGAGAGCCGCGTGAGAGCGATCCGAGTCGCCGGGCGGCAGCAGCGCCGCGCGAGGCGCTCGCCGCGTGGGATCGAGACCTGCACGTCCACTCCGACGGCGCCGCCGCCCGGGCGAGCCGCCGCCGCGACCCAGCCGTCGCTGTGCGACAGGCTGATCGCGACTTCCTCCCGCCCGGCGAGGAACGGCCGCCCGCGCGGGTCGGCGGCGAGCGGCGCGGCCGCGGCATCGGCGTCCACGACCTCGGCGAGCAGGCGGCGCAGCAGCGTCCGCGCGGCGAGACGCTCGTTCGCGACGTCCTCGACACGCCCCGCGGCGGCGTACGCGCCGTGTCCGACGCTCACCGGTCTCACCCGCCGTCCTCCAGCAGGTCGTCCGCGTGGTCGGCGATCCCGGCGAGGAGCGCGCCCGTCGCGCCGCCGGCGATCCCCCACATCGTGGCCTCGGCGCGGAGCTGCGCCTCGCCGCCGTCGCGGAACGCATCGGCGCCGCGCAGGCTCGCGCACTCGGCGAGAACGCGGTCGAGGATGCCCGCGCCGGCGACCTTCAAGACCATGGCGTCCGTGCGGCCGACCTCGTCGGTTGCGCAGAGCGCGTCGAGGCAGCGGAGGTCGACGAGGCAGCGCGCGAAGCGCTCCCGGATCGCCGCGTTGTCCCACCAGCCGCGGGCCTGGAGGTGAGCCTGTGTCTCCCGCAGCACGCGGCGGCACAGGCTCCGGGCCCAGAGGGCGCCGGCGAACCGCTCCGTGGAGACGTGCTCGAAGAACTGCGGCAAGCCGCGGCCGGCGCTTCCGACGAGATGGTCGGAATCGAGCCGCACGCCGTCGAAGCGGAGGTGCCCGACCCCCGAGCCGGCGAAGAGCTCGCTCGTCGCGGGCACGTTGGAAACGCCCTCGGCCTCCACCGGCACCAGCACCCAGCGGAAGCTCGTGAAGTGGCTCCCCGGGCGGTGGCGGGCGAGCACGAGCGCGTGGTCGCACTGGGTCGCGTTCGTGATCCAGCGCTTCTCGCCGTCGAGGAGCCAGTTGCCATCCGTCTCACGGAGCGACGTCTGCGCCTCGAGCAGGTCCGAGCCCGGCGCAGCGCCGTCGGTGACCGCGAGCGCGACGATCGCCTTGCCTGCAAGCGCTTCCTCCAGCACCTCTCCGGCGAAAGAGCTGCGTACCGCGAGCTCACGGAGCAGCGGCAGGACAGACGCAACCTGGACGACCACGGAGAGCACCACCCCGAGCGGCAGCCGCCGGTCGAGGTCGGTGATCAGCTCGCCTAGCTCCGGCTCCGGCTGGTCGAGCGCTCCCTCCGCGGCCAGCTCGCGCCAGACCTCCCGTGATTCCGAGGCGACCGTGTCAGGCAAGGCGTACCTCGGTGTCGCGGAGCGCCAGCGACCCGTTCGCGAGCAGCAGCCGCGCGTTGGCGTAGTTCAGCGAGGCCGAGCGGAGGTCGCGGAACGCGCGCTCGAGCCGAAGCGGCGAGTCGGGAAGGTAGCCGTGTCGCAGCCCGACGAGCTCGACGAGCTCGTCGACCGCGGCGAAGCACTCCTCGGCGGCCCGCACCTTGAGCGTGTTCACGAGCAGCTGGACGGGGGTCGCAGCCGGGTCGTCCCAGCTGTCGAGCACCGAGATCGTGTGCGCGAGCAGCGCGCGGACGACGTCGAGGCGGGCGCGCGTCGTCGCGAGCCTCGTCAGCTGGAGCTCGGAGCTCGGGTCGACGTGCTCTCTTCGGAGGTGCGACACCACGCGAGAGCACGCGCCCGCCGCGGCGCCGAGCCAGGCCGCCGCCCAGCCGACGTGCGCGAGCGGCCCGAATGTCGTCGCGACGATCGTGCGGAACCCGCCCGGCTCTCCGATCCGCTGCTCCCAGGGGACGTCCCCGACGAGCCGCATCGGCACGCTGCGCGTCGCCCGCATGCCGAGCGGCTGCCAGCCGCCGAGCACCTCCAGCTCGAGCTGGTCGCGCTCGGCGAAGACGAGGTCGACCTGGGACGGCGAAGTCGCGTCCGGCGTCTGCACGGTGACGAGGAAGCCCTCGGCGTGCTCGCCGCCGGTCACGATAGGCGCGGTCCGGTCGATGTGCACCCAGCCGTCTCGAGCGGTCGTGGCCGACTCGGACATCAGGAGGTTGCCGCCCTTCCCCGTCTCGGTCGTGACCGACGCGAGGTACACCTCGCCCGCGGCCACCGCGGGGAGCACCCGCCTGCGCAGCTCGTCCGGCCCGAAGCGATCGAGCGCCACGAGCTGCTGGCAATGCATCGCGAAGATCATCGCCACCGAGGTGTCGCTGCGGCCGAGCGCGACCGTCGCCGCGGCCAGGTCGGCCAGCGATCCGCCCCCGCCGCCGAACTCCATCGGCACCATCAGGCCGAGGAGCCCGGTCCGGCGCATCGCGCCGACCGTCTCGACGGGGAAGCTCGCGGCCTCGTCCGCCGCGCCGGCTTCGTCGTCCGCGACGGCGCAGACCTCTGCCACCGCGTCGCGCGCCTGCACGTCCATCCGGGTCGCGGTCATGCCGCCTCCCGCTGGCCTGCGCGCAGCTCCTGGATCATCGTCCAGAGGCTCCCACACGTCTCGAAGGTGTCCTCGACGAGCTTCTCGTCTGGCACGACGACGTCGTACGCGTCCTCGAGCGCGAACAGGAGCTCGATCGCGCGCATCGAGTCGAGACCGAGGTCCCGCAGGCGCGAGTCCGGCGTGATCTCTTGGTCGCCCGCGTACTTCAGGAACGGGCGCAGCAGGGTCACGAACTGGGCGTCCACGTGGCGTGTCGCCTCCTTTCTCCGACTCGCGTCGGCGCTGCGATCGAGCGGCGGCGGAGCTCGAGCTGCGTCGTCTCGACGATCTCGCCGCCGTCCATGACGACCTCCACGGGCGCCGGGTGGCACAGGAATCCGACCAGGCTCGCGTGCAGCCCGTACGCGCCGACGTTCGGCACCGAGACCACGTCGCCGATCTCGACGGACGGGAGCTCGGCCGACCGCGACCACGTGTCGAGCGGCGTGCAGAGCGGCCCCGCGACGATTGCCTCCTCCAGCATCGGGCGCTCCTCTCCGTCGGATGCCTCGACGTCCGGCAGGATCGGCGGCAGCCGCCGGAGGCCGGACATCCCGCCGAGGTGGTTGATGCCGGACTCGAGCACGACGACGGGCGTCTCGTGCGAGTCCTTGACGTCGAGGACGCGCGCCAGGAGGGAGCCGCAGGTCGCGGTGAGGTAGCGCCCCGACTCGAACGCGACGTCCGGCCGCCCGCGCCGCCAGCCCGGAAAGGACCGGTCGAGCATGTCCTCGAGCCGCGCCGCGAGCCCGCTCAGCGCCGGCAGCTCGCCGGCCCGCGCGTAGGGCGCGCCGAAGCCGCCGCCCAGGTTGAGGAGCTCGAGCCTCAGGCCGAGCGCGCTCGTCACCCGCTGCGCGGCCTCGATCGACGCCGCGAACTGGGCGAGGAGCGCGTCCTCCCCCTCGACGTTGCTCCCGAGGTAGAGATGCAGGCCGACGACCTTCGCGTGCGGGCGCGACGCGAAGGCGCGCGGCTCCGCGAGCACCCATTCCGTGTCGGCGCCGAACTGCGACGCCACCCCGGTCATCGTCAGGCCCTGCGCCGCCAGGGCGTTGCGGTCGTTCAGGCGCAGCAGGCAGCTCGCGTGGGCGCCGGCGCCGGCGGCGACGTCCTCGACCTGGTCGAGACCGGCCGGGGAGTCGACCGAGAACCAGCGCACGCCCATGCGCATCGCGTGCGCGACCGCCTCGGTCCGCTTGCCCGGACCCGTGTAGAGCACGTCCGTGGGCGGCACTCCGGCGCCGAGCGCGACGTCGAGCTCGCCCTCGGAGCAGATCTCCGTCGCGCAGCCGAGCTTGGAGAGCGTGCGGACGATCGCCGGGTGCGGGTTCGCCTTCAGCGAGTAGAAGAGCGTCGTCCCACCGGGAAGCGCGCGACGGAGCAGCGCGTGCGAGTGCCGCACTTCGTCGAGGTCGTAGACGTATGCGGGCGTCCGGAGCTCAGCCACTGCCGACACCCGCGAGGCTCTGGAGCTCCCGGCGGTCGACCTTGCCGCTCGAGGTGACCGGGAGGTCCGGTACCACCAGGCACCGGCCCGGCACCTTCACGTCCTCGAGCTCGTCTCGGAGCAGCCGCAGGACGTCGTCCGCCTCGAGGTCGCCCGTCACGAGCAGGACGGCGCCGTCCTCGCCCGATTGCGGCGGGACGACGGCCGCGGTCTCGACGCCCGGGACGCGGCGCGCCGCGGCCTCGACCTCGAACGTGCTCACGCGGAAGCCGTTCTCCTTGTAGAGGTCGTCGCGCCGGCCCTTGAAGAAGAGGTAGCCGTCCTCGTCGAGCGAGCCGTAGTCGCCGGTGTGCAGCTCCGGGAAGAGCCCCTCGGCGCGCGGGAAGCGCTCAGCCGTCAGCTTAGGGCGTCGCCAGTACCCGGCCATGACGTGCGGGCCGCGGACGACGATCTCGCCGACCTCTCCGGCCGGCAGCCGCTTGCCGTGCTCGTCGACGACGAAGATCTCGGTGCCCGGAAGTGCGCGGCCGGAGGCTCCGGGCCGGCGCAGGTCGTCGTTCGTGGGCATGATCGCCGCGCGCTTGCACTCGGTGAGGCCGAACATGAGCTGGACCTGGAGGTCGGGAAGCCGCGCCCGAAGCTCCTCGAGCGTGCGGGCGGGAAACGCCGAGCCCGTGTTGGTGAGGATCCGAAGCGGCGGCGCCGGCTCCGGTCGGCGGGCGAGCAGCTTGGCGAGGTTTGCGCCGAGCGGAGGGACGGCCGGAAGAACGGTCGCGCCGCTCTCGACGAGCTCGGCGAGCAGGCGCTGGCCGCTGCCGCCCGGCGTCGCGAGGTGAAGCTCCGCTCCGGCGAGGGCGCAGAGGAAGATCTGGTACATCCCGTAGTCGAAGGCGAGCGGCAGCGCACAGTAGACGACGTCGTCGGCCCGGTAGGCGAGCTGCGACTGGATCGCCTGCGCGGCGAAGACGACGTTCGAGTGCAGCGAGACGACCGCCTTCGGCATGCCGGTCGACCCGGAGGTGTAGATCAGGCAGACCGGATCGACGCTCAGCGGGGAATCGGCCGGCTCCGGCTCCGCGCTGTGGGCGCGCACCCGGACGTCGCCGAGGCGCCGAAGCGGGATCTCGCGCTCGAGCGCGAGCTCGGCGGCGGCCTCGTCGTCCGACAGGAGCAGCACCGGCTTGCAGTCGTCGAGGACGTGCGCCACCGTCACCGGCGGCAACTCGTCGCGGAGCACCACGAAGACCGCGCCGATGCGGGAGCAGGCATAGACGAGGGCCGGGACGAGCACGTCGACCGGCAGCGCCACGACCACGCGGTCGCCGCGACGGACGCCGGCGCACGTGAGCCAGCCGGCGAGCCGTTCGCTGATCTCGCGGAGCTCGCCGTAGGTAAGGACGTCGCCGCCCCGGCTGACCGCCGGCCGGTTGGGCGCGGCCTCCGCGGCTTCGTCGAGCAGGTCGTGGAGCACCTCGGGCACGAGGCCACCATCCCCGTCTCGCATACACCTCGCATATAGGCCCGCCTCATCCGATATCGCGGCTGTACGAGGGGCGTATGCGCGGGCGGAAGAGTGAGCTCGTGCAGACCGAACAAGAGATCCGTCAGGTCGTCATCGACCTCGTCCACGAGATCGACGGCAAGGAGGACGCCGAGGTCGGCCCCGACTCGTCCCTCGGCACCGGAGGGCTCGAGCTCACCTCGCTCGAGGTCGTCCGGATCCTCGTCGGGCTGGAGGAAAAGCTCGGCGTGGAGCTCGAGGACGGGGCGATCATGAACAGCAGCCTGGAAGCTGTCGACGACCTCGTCTCGCTGGTCGTCGACTGCGCCTCCGAGCTCGAGCCGGCCGAGGCGGGCGCGTGACCGAGATCCCGCAGGCGTGGTGCAACGCGCTGCCGGAGCTCGGCTTCGACCTGCCGCCCGACCTCCCGTCGCCGCGCGCCGCCCGCAGCGAGATCACGATGAACGTGCCGGTCTCGCTCGTACGCCAGGAGATGAGCTCGAAGACGTGGATTCCGATCCCGGACGAGGTCGTGGGCCGCTACGCGCAGTGGCGGCCCACGCCGCTTCGTCGCGCGCGGGAGTTCGAGCAGGCGCTCGGCACCCGCTCGCGCGTCTACTACAAGTACGAGGGCGGCAACCTGAGCGGAAGCCACAAGCTGAACACCGCCGTCGCCCAGGCCTACTACTACCGCCGCGCCGGCGCGATCCGGCTCACGGCGGGGACCGGCGCCGGGCAGTGGGGTACGGCCGTCGCCGCCGCCTGCGCCATGTTCGGCCTCGAGTGCCGCGTGTACATGGTGCGCGCGAGCCACGAGGCCAAGCCGTACCGGAAGGTGATCATGGAGATGCTGGGTGCGGAGGTCGTGCCGAGCCCGAGCGGCGAGACCGAGATCGGGCGGGGAGCGCGGCAGGACGGCTCCGATCCGGGCGGCACCCTCGCGCTCGCTCTCGGCGAGGCGCTCGAGGACACGAGCGAGGAGGGGACGTTCTTCTGCACCGGAAGCGGCGAGACCTATTCGCTCCTCCACCAGACGGTGACCGGGATCGAGGCCCGCGAGCAGCTGGCCGAGCTGGGCGACCGGCCCGGCGTCGTCGTCGCCTCGTTCGGCGGCGGCAGCAACTTCGGCGGCCTGATCCTGCCGTTCCTCGCGGCCGAGGACGGCGACGGCTCCTCGACGCGCTATGTGGCCGCCGAATCGGCCGCCTGCCCAAAGCTCACGCGCGGCCGCTACGCGTACGACTTCACCGACGCGACCGGCCTCGCGCCGCTGCAGAAGATGTACACCCTCGGCCACGAGTACGCGCCGCCCGGGATCCACGCCGGCGGGCTCCGCTATCACGGCGCCGCGAAGCTGATCAGTGCCCTCTACGACCGCGAGCTCGTCGAGGCGGTCGCGTTCCCGCAGCGCACGGTCTTCGAGAGCGCGCTGACGTTCGCGCGCACCGAGGGCCTCGTGCCCGCCCCGGAGAGCGCCCACGCCATCCATGCCGCGGTCGTCGAGGCGCAGCGGGCCGACAAGGCCGGCGAGCGCGTGTCCATCCTCGTCGGGCTGAGCGGCCACGGTCTGTTCGACATGAGCGCGTACGAGTCGTTCCTCGCCGGGACGATGGTCGACGCGGTCGCCGCCGACGAGGAGATCGAGCGCGGCCTGGCGAGCCTGCCCGCGCAACCGGTGGCGGCATGACGCAGACCCTCCGGTCCACCGGCCTCTCGTCGACGCGCTGCCTCGGCTCGGTCGAGATCGATCCCGACCTCGTCCACATCGAGGCCTTCGGATTCGTCGAGACGCGCGACCGCTTCGTCTGCGGCTCGCAACTCGTGTGCGACGCGGCCGAAGCCGAGTATGTCTCCGAGCTCCTCGAGACGGGCTTCGACGGGATGGACCTCCACGCCGCGCGGCTCGTCAGGCTTGGCCCCGGCTGCGTCGTCGTGCCGCGCCGAGAGCCGACGGAGCTCGGCGACGGCCTGGCGCGCGTCGAGGTGCCGCTCGAGACGGCGCCGGCGTGCCTCGCCTCCGAAGGCTCGACGGTCTACCGGATGCGACCCGGCGAGGTCTGGTCGCTCGACGCGTCCCAGCCGCACGGCTTCGCGAACCTGTCCCACGGCGAGCGCACGCACCTCGTGCTCGACCTCGCCGGCGGCTTCGAGGAGAGCGCGACGGAGTCCATCCCCGAGGACGCCCTGGTCGAGCGGCGTCCGCTCCGGCCGGGCGAGTGGGAGGCGTTCGCCGAGCTGGCCGAGATCGTCGACGCCCACAACGTCCGGGATGTGCTCGCCATGCTGGTGAAGCGCTTCTTCGTCGCCGAGATGGAGGTCGAGGAGATCTTCCGCTGGCTCGCCGTCATCGCGTCCGACAGCGACGACGAGGACGTGCTCGCCCAGACGCGCTGGCTCGAGCAGCGTTCCCTGGTGGTGTGGTGACCACGAGCGCTGAAACCCTGCTCGAAGGACTCCACGCCGAGGCGCTCGACTGCCTCCAGACGTCGATCGCGCTCGTCGCCGACGAGGCGCAGGGAAGCGGCACGCATGCCGTCCTCGGCTGCCGGCTGGGCTGGGATGCCCGCCGCGACCTCGACCACCGGCTCGCCGAGGCAGCCGAGCTGCTGGGCGTCCGCGCGACGGAGCGGCGAGACGTCGCCGACGGCCCGGAGCTCCGGGCGCTGCTCGAGGGCGGCGAGCGGCTCTATGTCGTGGCCGACGCCTACGACATGCCGTGGGTCCCGTACGCGGGCCACCGCCACATGGCGCACAGCTTGCTCGTCGAGCGGGCGGACGGGCAGTACGTCGTCCTCGACGCGTACCACAACGACACGGAATGGGGACCTGCACGGCCCGGCGTCTGGAAGCTGTCCTCGGACGAGCTCGACGGCGTGCTGGCGCAGGGCGGCGTCGCGTTGCGGCTCGAGGCGCCGGAGACCGCGCCGCGGGTCGACGAGGCCGCGGTGCTCGCCGAGAACGCCGAGCGAGCGCGGGCCGCGGAGCTCGAGGACTACCTTGCGGCAATCAGGAAGCAGATCGACGAGCCCGAGGGCGTCGACCGGCTCGTCCTCGACGTGTGGCTCGTCACGCGGGAGCGGTTGCTGCACGCGACCTGGCTCGACGGGCTCGCCGGCAGGCGCAGCACCGCCGAGCGCGCGGAGCAGCTCGCGCAGGACTGGCTGGAGCTCGCGACGCGCTCCTACGTCGCCATGCGCCGCAGCCGCCGCGGCCCTTCGCGCATGGAGGCGATCATCGACGATCTCGAGGCGCAGCTCGCCGCCGACCGCGAGTACGCGGAGCAGGCGGCGGCCGAGCGTTCGGCGGAGCGAACCGGCGATCCTCGCCAGGTCGTGCTCGAGAGCGTGGCCGACGTGCTGCCGCAGAGCGGCGACGCGCTCGACGACGAGACGCCGCTCCGCGATCTCCCCGGGTTCGACTCCTTCCGGCTCGTCGAGATCCTCGAGCGGGTCGAGGAGCGGCTGGGCGTCGAGCTGCCCGAGCGGATCGACGCGGCCGACCTGCAGACCGTCGGCGCCGTGACGCGCCTCTTCGCTAGCCCGCCCGAGCCGGCTCTGCGCTAGTCGCGACGGCGCGCGGCTCACCGCCCGCACGCGCGGACGACTCGGCGGCGTCGGCGAGGGCGAGCGCGCGGAGCATGTCGTCCGGGCCTGCGCCCTCGAGCGGGGCGCCCTCGACGACGTCGAGGAAGTGCGAGAGCTCGCGCCGGTAGGCGGTGCGGAAGCGCTCGAGGAAGTCCGAGCACGGTGGCGACTCCCCGGTGTCCGCGTCGAGGTGCTCGTACGGGGCCTCGTCCGGGGCCAGGCCGATCCCGAACGTCCCCGCCTCGGAGGTGATCTGGCAAGAGACCTCGTAGCCGCTGCCCGTCCGGCGGCTGCCGGCGAAGACCGCGACGCTGCCGTCGGAGAGCGTCGCGACCGCGGCGGCCGTGCCCCAGCCGATCTCGACGTCGAGCCCCGCGGGCGTGGCCTCGGCGACGACGGAGAGCGGCTGTGCGTCGCTGATGAAGCCGAGGACGTCGAAATCGTGGATGAGCATGTCGTGGAAGAGGCTTCCCGCGCGCGCGAGGAACTCGGGCGGCGGCGGCTCCGCGTCCCCGCTCGCGAAGCGGTAGAGCGTCGGCGTGCACCCTTGCTCGCGCGCCCCCGCGCAGGCGTCCCGGAGCCGGCGGTACGCGTCGTCGAAGCGGCGCTGGAAGCCGACCATCAGGATGCTGCCCCGCGTGCGCTCCTCCACCGTCCGCACGTCCTCGAGGTCGAGCGCAAGCGGCTTCTCGCAGAACGTCGGGACCTCGCGCTCGAGCAGGTGCGTGACATCGTCGAAGTGCTGCTCAGAGGGCGTCGCGACGACGGCCGCGTCGACTCCTCCCTCGAGCGCATCCTCGACGGACGGCGCGGCTTCGGCGCGGCGGCAGGAGCCGAGGACCACCGACATGCGCTCGGCCGACGGATCGACCACGACGACCCGGTCGACCCGCGGTTCGCCGTCGAGATGGGCGGCGTGGAGGGCGCCGATCCGCCCCACGCCGAGCACGAGCACCCTCATGCGGTCGCGGGCTCGTCGGCCAGCTCGCCGGCATACGCGTGGAGCACCTGCGGCAGGCGATATTCGACCGCCTCGCCGGCGGCCCCGCCGGTGCACGAGATCAAGAGCCCCTGGCGGACGAGCTGCTCGAGCAGCCGGTCGGCCGTGTGGACCGACACGCCGAGCCGGTCGGCCACCGCCGGGGCGGTCACGACGTGCGGGTCGAGGGAGCTCAGCGTGCGGAAGCAGCGCTGGCTCTCCTCGTCGAGGCTGTGGTAGCTCGTGTCGTAGCGGTCGCGGACGCTCAGGTCGTCGACGCTCAGCTCGTCGAGCACCCTGCCCTGCGACAGGCGGTCGGCGAGGAAGCGCAGCGGATGCTCGGGCAGCGCGGACAGGCGGCTACCCGCGACGTGCACGGCGAGCGGCATGTGGCCGCACTCGTCGGCGATCGCCTCCGCCGACTCGGCGTCGCTGTCGACCCTCGCGTCGCCCACCATCCCACGCAGCATGTCGAGGCTCTCGGTGCTGCTCAGCGGGCCGAGCTGGATGTTCGCGTCGGCCGGCGTGCCGGCGAGCCACCGCCGGCTCGTGAGGATCACGACGCTGCGGCCGGCCGGCATCAGCGGCGCCAGCTGCTCGCAGTCGGCGGCATCGTTGAGGACGACGAGCATCCGGCGGTCGGCGAGGAGCGAGCGATAGAGCGAGCACCGACCCTCGAGGCTGCGCGGCAGGTGCTCGACGGCGCTGCCGAAGCCGCTGAGCAGCGTGCCCAGCGCGTCGACCGGAGCCACGGGATCCGTCGAGCCACCGAGCTGCACGTAGAGCTGCCCCTCGGGGAAGGCCGGCTTCGCGGCGGTGGCGGCGGCGAGCGCGGTCGCGCTCTTGCCGACGCCGGGCGGGCCGTGCAGCGCGATGACGGTCACCCGGTCCTCTGCTCGAGCCTCGCTCTCCGCGATGAGCTCGGCGATCCGCCGGAGCTCCTCGTCGCGCCCGACGAAGCCCGGGCAGACGCCGGGGAGCTGCGACGGCGCCACCGCCGGCGCCGCCGCGGCCGGAACCGCTTGGCCGGGCGGCTCGACGGGTTCGTCACCGTTCAGAACGGCGCGCTGGACCTGCTTCAGGTCCGGGCCCGGCTCGAGACCGAGCCGCTCGACGAGGGCCGTCCTGGCGTCGGAGCAGGCTGCGAGCGCCTCTTCCCTCCGGCCGACCGAGTGCAGGGCGCTTGCGAGCATGCACCAGAGGCTCTCGTCCAGCGGCCGCTCGTAGATCATCGTCCGCAGGTTGGGCACGACGTCCCCGTGCTCGCCGAGGGCGAGCCTCGCCTTGATCCACTTCGACTCCACCGAGCGGCGTCGCTCCTCGAGGGCGGCCACCCGCGCCTCCATGCCCGGATTGAGCTCGAGCCCGGCGAGCGGCGTGCCGCGCCAGAGGCGAAGAGCCTCGCCGAGGAGCTCCGCACCGGCCGCGGAGTCGCCCTGCCGCAGAGCCTCCTCGCCCGCCGCGACGAGCGCGCTGAAGCGCAGCACGTCCAGCTCCTCGGCGTCGGCCTCGAGGCGATATGCGTGCGGATACGTCTCGAGTCGAGGGCGGTCTCCGTGCGTCTTGAGCTGGGAGCGGAGCTCGCAGACATAGGTGCGGATGTTCTCGACGGCGGAGGGAGGCGGATCGTCCGGCCACAGGGAATCGACGAGGCGCTCCACCGGCACCACCTGTCCGACGTTGATCAGCATGTTGGCGAGCAGAAGTTGGCGCCGCAGACCACGGATGCGAACGGGACCGTCGTCGGCTACGAGCTCCAACGGCCCGAGGATCTGGAACTTCAACAGACTCCCCTTTCAGTTGTCCCGGACGGAAGAGCCTTGGCTTCCCGCCGTCCGTACCAGCGCCATACAACAGAGATACACAGGGTTGCCCTCGGCCTCGGTGCCGAAACGTCGGAGGGAAACAGCGGGTTGAAGAGCGGCTACGCGGCCGCGGCGAGAAGCGTCCGCTGGAGCTCCGGGGTCGCAGCGGCGAGCACCTCACCACTCGACCACCAGCCACTGGGGTGGCCGTTCCAGTCGGTGACGATGCCGCCTGCCTCGCGCACGAGCAGGGCTCCGGCGGCGATGTCCCACGGCCCGAGCTCGCGCTCCAGCGAGCCGTCGAGGACGCCGCGCGCGACGTACGCCAGCTCGAGGCTGATCGGGCTCACCCGCCGGATGTCGTCCACCCGCGGGAGCAGCCGGGCCAGAGCCTTGCCGAAGCAGGCCCGCTCGTCCATCGACCTCGGGATCCCGATCGCGCACACGGCCGCGCTCGGGCGGCGCGCGGCGACGCGCAGCCGCTCGGACCCGAGCCAGGCTCCACCCTCCCGCACCGCGGCGTAGGTGCAGCGGAGAAACGGCGCGTGCACGACGCCGACGAGCGGCTCGCCGTCCTCGACGAGCGCGATCGAGACGCCGAACGACGGATAGCCGCGCAGGAAGTTCGCCGTCCCGTCGAGCGGGTCGACCACCCACGTGAGCCCGTTCGCGTCGTGCCCGTCGCGCTCCTCGCCGATGAACCCGATCCCGGCGGCCCGGCTCAGGTGCCGGTAGATGAGCTCCTCCGAGCGCAGGTCGAAGTCGGTGACGTACGCCCTCGGCGCCTTTTCCCACAGCCGCATCGGCCTCCCGAAGCCCGAGAGCTGGAGCGCGCCTGCCTTTTGCGCCGCCTCGACGGCGAGGTCCAGGAGCTCGAGGAGCTCACGGAGGTCGGCCGCGGAGCGGGCCGACCAAGCCGACGAGGCCTGTGCGAGCCCGAGCGGCCTCACGTCGCTGCGAGGACGCGCCTCGACGGGAGCACCCGAGCGGCGGCGACCTTCGCGATCGCAGCGGCGATGTCCACCATGTCTTCCTCGGTCCCGAGCAGCGTGCTGTGGTGGGTCACGACCACGTGCGTCTGCAGGTAGTCGGAATTCGGGTACTCGCGGCCGCGGTGGGCCTCGACGAAGTCCTCCGCGAGCGGGCGGAGCGTGGGCTTCGTCCACGGCTGGAGCAGCACGCTTCGGTGCAGCGGCTCGTCGGTGAGGTAGAAGCGCACGCCGAGCTCCGCCGTCAACGCCTCGGCGAGCTCGGCGACCGTCATGCCGCGCGGGAGCGGATCAAAGAGCACGGGCAGCTCGTAGATCGACATCCGGTCCTGCTGGTGCTCCGGCTCCACGAGGCGGACGCCGGGCACGTCGGCGAGCAGCTCCGAGAGCAGCCGGTAGTTCTGCTGACGGATCTCGTTCTGCCCCTCGAGCTGGCGGAGCTGCGCGCACAGAACCGCGGCGGTGAGCTCGCTCAGGCAGAAGTTGGAGCCCATCGTCGTCGCGGTCTCGGCGAGGTCGAGCTCGCCGGGCACGCTGCGATCGGTGCGGTAGCTGCGGGAGTCCGCCCGCAGCTCCTCGAGTACCTGCACGAGCGACTCGTCGTCCGTGACGACGGCTCCTCCTTCGCCGCCGCTCAGGACCTTGCCGTTCTGGAAGCTGAAGCAGCCGAGCCGCCCCAGCGAGCCGGCCTGGCGGCCGAGCCAGCGCGCGCCGTGGGCCTGGGCGCAGTCCTCGACGATCGTGATTCCCTTCGGCTCCGTGACCACCTCGAGCGCGGGGACGTCGGCCATCGCGCACGACCAGTGGACGACGACGAGCGCGCGCGCGTCGACCTCGAGGTCGAGGTGCTCGGGCCCGACGCAGCCGGTTTCGCGATCGACGTCGACGAGGATCGGGACGAGCCCGGCCCGGAAGACCGCCGTCGCGGACGCGGTCCACGTGAGCGACGGGACGAGGACGCGATCGCCGAACTCGAGGCCGAGCGCCTCGAGCGCGACGACGAGCGCGCTCGAGCCGTGGTCGACCGGCACGCAGTAGCGCGTGCCGACGTAGTCGGCGAACTGCTCGGCGAACCTGCGCTCGAAGAGCTCCCGCCCGCCGGCCCCACTGCTGATCGCCCAGCGCCCGGTGTGCAATACCTCGAGGACGTTCTCCTCCGCCCCTGCGGCCGGGAGCGGCCAGCGCGGCCAGCGCCGCCCCGGCCCGCGCACCGGCGTGCCTCCGTCGATCGCGAGCGCTGCGGTCATGGGCTCAGCCTGCCCCGAGCCCCTACATGCCGAATACAGAGCGGCTCTGGCTAGCGGCTGTGGGCCTCTTCGAGGACCTCGGCTCCCTCGAACTCCGCCGCGGTCGGCGCCGGAGGCTGGGCCGGAGGCGGGGGCTCCTCCTCGTCGACGTCGGCCGGCTGCTCGCGGACGCTCCGCAGCGCGGTGAAGACGCCGACGAGCGGCGAGGCGATCATGCCGATCGCGAAGACGAAGAGGGCGGCCCGGACGCCGATCACGGAGCCGAGCGCGCCGCTCGCCACCGCGCCGATCGCACACGCCCCGTAGACGAGGAAGCGCTGGCCCGCCGTCACCCGCCCGGCGAGGCGATCCGGCGTCACGGTCTGGCGAAGCGTCCACTGGTGGATGTTCGCCGCCGTGTCGGTGATGCCGTTCACCGCCTTGGAGATCATGAGGATGACGGCCACGACGGCGATCGGCCCGGCGGCGAGCGGGATGAGGAGCGCGGCGGCCCCGGCGAGCGCGTAGCCGACGATGATCGTCGGTCCGACCCCGAACCACGCACCGGCCCGCTCGGCGAGGATCGCGCCCGGGATCGCGCCCACGCCGCCGACGGCGAAGGTCAGGCCGATCAGGAGCGGGCTCAGGTGCAGGTAGCGGGTCGCGTAGAGGATGTACAGCGCGAGCAGCCCCGACTCGAAGAAGCCGGCCGGCGCCGTGATGAGGATGATCGGGCGGAGCAGCCGGTGGCGGAGGAGCATCCGCAGCCCGTCGCGCACAGACTGGATCAGGCCCACGTCCTGGTCCTCGAGCTCGACGTCCTCCTCCGGCTTGCGGATCGTGCGCAGGAGAACGGCCGAGACGAGGAACGACACGGCGTCGGCGAGCACGGCGATCGCCGCGCCGACGAGCTGGATGAGGATGCCGGCCACGCCCGGGCCGGCCGTATTGGCCACCGAATGGCTGATCTGCAAGCGGCTGTTGCAGGGCGTCAGCTGCTTGCGCCCGACGAGCGTCGGCACGTAGGCGTAGTGCGCCACCTCGGTGATGACCGTGAACGTGCCGACCCCGAACGCGACGGCGCAGAGCAGAAGGTACGGGGGCGTGCCGAAGATCGCGGCGATCGGGATCGAGAGGAGGAGGATCGCCGAGGCGACATCCGAGGCGATGAGGAGCGGCCGGCGCCGGATCCGGTCGACCCAGGCTCCGGCGGCGAGGCTGAAGAGCAGGTACGGCGCCTGGACCATCGCGGCGAGGATGCCCATCTGCAGCGCGGAAGCGTGCAGGGTCCGGGCCGCGATCAAGGGCAGCGCGAGCGTCGTGATCGCCGAGCCCATGAGCGAGATGCTCAGGGCGGCCCAGAGCTTCTCGAACTCCGCGCCCAGCCGGCGGGTGCTTTCGATCATCGAAAAGTTGCGTATCCGCATCTCTTACTCCCCAAACCCGGTTTAGGTGGTAAGATGCCCGCTATTCCCAAGCCGAGGACGATCCAGGACTTCCCGCGCCTGCTCGGCGGGCGGCTCTGTCTGCACTTCGCCGACACGATCGAAGACCCGTTCGGCGAGGCGCACGACTTCCTGCACGACTACGCCGACCTCGTCCGCTGGAACCGGCACGCCCAGGCGCTCGACGAGCGGGCGGCGAGCGAGTTGCTCGAGCTCGCCGAGATGGATCCCGACGGCGCTCGTGCCGTCTTCGAGCGGGCGGTCCGCCTCCGCGCCGCGATCGACGCGGCCTTCCGCGCGATCGCGCGCGGCGACGAGCCCGCCGGCGACGAGCTGCGGGCGATCCAGGACGAGTACCTCGACGCGGTCGGAGCCGCGTCCTTCGTCCGCGCGAACGGCCGCTTCAGCTGGTCGTGGCCGGGCGAGCGCGACCTGCGTCGCGTCCTGTGGCCGCTCGTCGCGTCCGCCCACGAGCTCCTCACCGAGGGCGACCTCACGCGGGTTCGGGAATGCCCCGGCAGCGACGACTGCGGCTGGCTGTTCTACGACGACAGCCGAAACCGCACCCGGCGCTGGTGCAGCATGGAGGGCTGCGGCAGCCGCGTGAAGATGCGGCGCTACTACGCGCGCTCGAAGCATCAGGAGCCGAACCGGCGGGCGTGACCCGCGCGCAGACTCTCGACGCGGATGTCGTGCCGCCAGACGAGCGTCTCCATCACCCATAGGTACTCGTCGGCGAGGCGCTGCATCTCCTCGGCGGGATAGACGTCGGGGTTGAACCCGACGGCCCCGCCGTCGCGGTACGTGCTGATGTCGAGGTTCGGCCCGGACTTGAACTCCCACGGCCGCGGCAGGCCGTCGGGGAAATCGGCTCCCGAGCGGTCTGAGGCGTAGCGGGCGGGCCGTGCCTCCGGTGGCGGCCGCTCGGTTACGCGCAGGCCGGCGAGCTCGACCGTCGGCTCGTCGTAGGCCCACGAGGTGAAGTCGCCGTCGAAGAGGTGCGGCGGTGACCAGGGCCGCTCGCCGTCGAAGGACGGATTGACGGCGCGGGCGAGATCCTTGTACGGAATCTGGTTGTCGGTCGCCTCCTGCATCGAACGGCCGGTCGCATAGATGACGTCGTGCAGCGTCGACTCCGGAGGCGTGTCGGTCGCCACGTATGGATAGCCGGCGCAGAGGAAGATCGCCCGCTGCTCCGTCTCCGTCGGCCGCTCGCGCGTGACGATGTGGATCACGGTGCGTGGCCTCCCCGTGCGGAGCGATAGCAGCAGGTGGTAGCCGGCCAGCATGACGACGTAGGGCGTCGTCCGCGCGCGCCACGCCACCGCCTTCAGGCGCGCGGCCGTCTCGCTCGGGAGCGCGAACTCGAGGTTCTGCCGGGCGAGGAGATCGGCGTCCGGCTTGGGGCGGGCCGCGAAGGGCCACCGCTCCGGGAGCGGCGTCAGCCGCTCGCGCCAGTAGCGGAGCCGCTCGGGCGTGGGCGCGCGGCGGCGGGCCTGGAGGGCGCTGAGCTCTACGAACGACGGCGCGGGCTCGGCCGGGGGCGCCGCGGCGCCGACCCGCGCCCCGTAGGCGGCCATGAGGTCGGTCACGAACACCTTCGAGGACCAGCCGTCGGCGACGAGATGGTTGACGCAGAAGTTGAGGAGGTGCGTCGTCCGCCCCAGGCGCACGAACCACGCGTGCCACGCGGGCGCGCTCTCGAGGTCGAAGCTCCGCCTCCGCTCGCGGTACACGAGCTCGCGGAGCAGCGTCCGCTGCTTCTCCTCGTCGAAGCGCGCGAGGTCGAGGAACTCGACCGGCGGCTCGACGTCGTCCTCGATCCGCAGGCGCGGCTCGACGTCGCTCGAGTCGAGGACGATCCGGAGCGAGTCGTGGCGGCGGGTCACGTCGCCGACCGCGCGCTCCATCGCCCGCAGGTCGAGCGCGCCGTGCAGGTACCGGCTGTGGCAGACGAGGTTGCGCGCGCAGCCGGGCTCGCCGGGGTAGAGCTCCTTCATCAGCTCCCACTCCCCTTCCTGGCCCGGTGCGAGCGAGCCCGTCGCTCGTTCGTCGGCCGGCCGGGCGAGCTCGAGGGCGCGCACGCTCACGGCTTTGACTCTGGCCTGAACCGATACAGCAGGTCTACATGCCCGAACCGAACAGGCCTTGCAGACGAATCAGCCGCGACGCAGGAACGCCCCGACAAAGGAGTCTCGATGCGCTTCATCCCGACGAAGTTCCACGCGCCGCTCGACTACATCGTCGGCGCCGCGCTGATCGCAGCCCCGTGGATCCTCCAGTTCTCGGAGCACACCGCGGCAACGGTCGTGCCGGTCGTCCTCGGCATCGGCCTGATCGCCTACAGCCTGTTCACGAACTACGAGCTCGGCGTCTGGAAGGTCGCGCCGATGGCGGTGCACAACCTGATCGACATCGCCGCCGGCGCGCTGCTCGCAGCCTCGCCGTGGATCTTCGGCTTCGCCGACGAGACCGCGAACGTCTGGGTGCCGCACCTGGTCGTCGGCCTCGCCGCCGTCTTCCTCGGCCTCACGACGAAGCAGGCAGGCGGCTACAGCTACCGCAAGCCCGCCGCCACCGCGACCGGTTAGCGACTCGTGTCAGGCGCGCGGCGGGCGACCGCCCGCCGCGCGCCGCTCCAGCGCTAGGCGCCTACCGCCGCGCTCGCCGACTTCACCTGGGAGACGTAGCCGCGCACGTCGGCCGCGGGCTCCGAGTACGCGTCGCCGAGCGTCTCCTCCATCCGGGCCATGTACTCCTCGGCCCACGCCGGGAACTCGTAGTCGATCGCGCGCAGGAACTCGAGCGTCGCCGCGAAGCGGATGTCGGCGATCGACGGCTCGTCCCCGCCGATGAACGGCTTCCCGTCGAGGAAGAACGAGCGGTAGACGTCCAGCGGACGAGCGAGCGCCGCCTCGGCGTCTGCCTGCGCCTGCGCCTTCGTCTCGTCGGAGGCGTCGGAGGTCGCGGTCTCGCCGGGGTACTGCGGGAACCCGAGCGTCGGATAGGTGGCGCGCGCGAGCACCGGATAGAGCGTCCCGATCAAGTAGAACATCGCGCTGTCGACCATCGCCCGCTCCCCCGGATCGCGCGGGTAAAAGCGGTCGAGGCCGTGCTTGTTGCAGAGGTACTGCATGATCGCGCAGCTCTCCCAGAGCGAGCCCTTCGGCAGGCCTTCCTCCTCGAGCAGCGGCGTCAGGTCGGCCGGGTCCTTGGCGAGGAACTCCGGCGTCCCCTTCTTTCCCCACATGTCCACCTCGTCGAAGTCGAGGCCGGCGGCCCGTACGAAGATCCTGGTGGTCAGGTTGTTCACGCTCGGCGTGAGGATGCTCAGCGTGTTCGCGGCCATCTCTCTCCTCCTACTCGCGGTGCTCGACTAGTTTCGACTTGTACTCGCTGCGCTGCAAGGTGCCCCAGCGCACGAGCTCGACCTCGGTCTGGACGAGCAGTACGCTGCGTAGCCGCTCGCGGATCGCCTCCGCGAGCGCCGGTTCGGTTGACGCATCGCGAGCGAGCTCGACGGCGACCGGGAGCGGCGGCTCCTGCTTCACACCCGCCGCCCGCGGCCTGACGAGGACGTGGCCGCTGACCTGGGGCGCGAAGCCGCTCACGACCTCTCGGACTGCGGAAGGAAAGACATTCACCCCTCGCACGATCAGCATGTCGTCCGTTCGCCCGATGCAGCGGATGCGCGGGCCGGTGCGGCCGCAGGGGCAGGGGCTCGTGCGGACCTCGACGTGGTCGCGCGTCCGGAAGCGAAGGAGTGGTGCCGCGCGGTGCCGGAGGTGCGTGAGCACGAGCTCGCCCCGCGCGCCGTCGTCCAGCTCGAGCGCGGCGCCGGTCTCGGGGTCGACCAGCTCGACGTGCACGAAGCCGCGCGCGCCGAGGTGCATGCCGTCCCGCTCCTCGCACTCGCCGAAGAGCGACGGCCCGATGTCGCCGACGCCCATCGCCTCGGTCACGCGCGCGCCCCAGCCCTCCTCGAGCCTGGTACGGAAGGCCGGCTCGCCGCCGCCCGGCTCACCCGCGACGAGCACCCGCCGCACGCTGGAGGCCCGCAGGTCGGCTTGTTCGAGCAGGTACGCCGCGTAGGACGGCGTCAGTACCACGGCATCCGGGCGCAACGTCTCGATCGCCTGGAGCAGCCGCTCGCTCGAGCCCGTGCCCACCGGCACGTGGCAGACGCCGATGCGCTCGAACGCGTCGAGGGCGGCGCCTGCGACGAAGGGCCCGGCGTTGTACGTCGTGAGCACCCGGTCGCCGGCGGAGATCCCGGACGCCGCGTAGCTCCGCGCCGAGCCGGTGATCCAGCACTCGAGGTCGGCGGCCGTCAGCGGGACGTAGCTCGGCGTACCGGTCGTGCCGCTCGTGGAGTAGATCCGGACGAGCTCCGAGGCGTCGACGCAGAGATGCGCTCCGAGCGGATTCTCGGACGTGCAAGTCGCCTTGAGCTCCTGCTTCTCGGTGAGCGGCAGCGCGGCAATCTCCGCCAGGCCGCCGGGTTCGAGGCCGGCGAGCTTCTCGCGGTAGAACGCCGAGCGGTCGCGGAGGTAGGCGAGCTGCTCGCGGAAGCTCGCGTCGTCGAGCGCGAGCTGCTCCTCCCACGGCAGCGTCTCGGCGTCAGCCCTCGTACTCGACCGCCTCCTCGGCGGCGCGGGCGAGGAGAAAGCCGAGCGGCTCCTCGCGCTCCTCGGCCAGGTGGGCGAGCAAACCCGCGGTGCGCGCGAGGATCGGCACTGCCTTCGCCGTCACGGGCGGAAAGCCGAGGTCGAGCAGCACCGCGGCGATCGGCATGGCGACGTTCATCGTCAGCCGCACCTCGTCGCGCAGTGCGCGGGCGAGCGCGACGTGCCGCCCGCTCACGCCCCGCTCTTCCGCGAGCTCGAGGATTCGCTCGGCCCGCGGATCGACCGGCTTGTGCACCGGATGGCCGAACCCGGGCACCTTGCGGCCCGACTCGCGCAGCCCGCGCACGATCTCCGCCGGGTCGCCGCCGGCCGCGAGCAGCCGCGCGCACTCCTCGGAGGTGCCGAGGACGACAGGCCCCGCGCCGAGGATCCCTGCCGCCACCGCGCCGTGAAGCGAGCCCGGGTCGGCGGCGAGGGTCATCCGGGCGGCGACGTTCGTCGGCATCAGCCCGTGCTCGGCGATCGCGACAAGCACGAGGTCGAGGAAGAAGCGCTGCTCCTCTGTCGGCTCCTCGCCGGTGAGGAGCAGGTGGAAGTACTCCGTGAAGGTCAGCCGCCCCATGAGGTCGCCAGCGAGGTCGCGGCCGCGCACCTCGACGCGGTCCGGGTACGCCTGGGCGATTCGCGTCCTAGACGAGCCGGGCACCGGCAACCATGGCCTCGAGCTTGCGGAAGGCGGTCTCGCGCGGGAGGTACTTCATCCCGCAGTCCGGCGCGACGATGAGCCGCTCAAGCGGCACGACCTCGAGCGCGCGGCGGATCCGCTCGGCCACCACCTCGGGCGTCTCCACCTCCGCGTCGTCGCCGAGGTCGAGGACGCCGAGCAGGATCGCCTTGTCTGGGACCTCGCGCAACACCTCCGGGTCGAGACCCGGCTGCGCCGCCTCGAGCGAGAGGTGCGTCGCGCGGCAGTCGTTCAGCTCGCGGAGGAACGAGTAGCCGGCCGGTTTCTCCTTGACGACGTGCGCGTAGCCGAAGCAGGTGTGGAGGACCGTGTCGCCGCCGATTCCGTCGAGCGCGCGGTCGATCGCTGCGACGGCGTACTCCCGTGCCGCCTCGGGACGGGCCTGGAGGTACGGCTCGTCGATCTGGACGAGGTCGGCGCCGGCCGCCTTCAGGTCGCGAAGCTCCTCGTTGACCGCCTCCGCATAGGCGAGCGCGAGGCTCCGGTCGTCGGCGTAGTGGTCGTTCTGAGCCTGCTGCGTCATAGTGAACGGCCCCGGAACGGTGATCTTGATCCGCCGGTCGGTGATGGAGCGGAGGAACTGGACGTCGCGCACCTCGACCGGCCGCGCGCGGCGGACCGCGCCGACGACGCGCGGGACGGGGTTCTCGTGACCGGTGCGGTCGAGGGCGACGCCGGGATGGTCGAGGTCGACACCGTCGAGCGCCGTTGCGAACCGGTTGGAGTAACTCTCGCGCCGCATCTCCCCGTCGGTGATCACGTCGACGCCGGCCCGCTCCATGTCGGAGACGGCGAGCCGGGTCGCGTCGTCCTGGGCCTCCTCGAGGTAGGGCTCCGGCACCCGCCAGAGCTCGCGCGCGCGGACGCGGGGCGGCAGCCGCTCGCCGAGCCGTTCGCGGTCGATCAGCCAGTCGGGCTGCGGGTAGCTGCCGACGACCGTCGTGACCAAGCTCACGACGCGAGTCTAGGGGTGGGTGGCTGCGACGACCGCCGCAGCCACCCCACTCCTACTCCCGACTTAGCCGACCGACTGGCTCTGCGTCCCCCACTGGTTCGTGGGCGCCGAGTTCGACGAACCGGCGTGCGACTTCGCAGCCGCGTTCTGGTTCGCCGAGCTCGGCCCGGAGGTCACGCCCCCGGCCGAGATCGTCACCGGCGCGTTCCCGTTCACCGGTGTCTGCTGCGTCGACGACGAGGCGGCCGACATCTGCGCGGTCGCGGCCTTCTGCGCGTTCAGCTGCGCAGCTCCCGCACCGCCACAGCCGGCCACGCACGAACCCGTGCCGCCGACCGACTGCGCCTGCTTCGACGACTGGTTGGTCGGTGCGGAGTTCCACGAATCCGCGTGCGACTTGGCCTCGGCGTTCTGGTTCGCCGAGCTCGGGCCAGACGTCACGTCACCGGCCGAGATGATCACCGGCGCGTTCCCGTTCACCGGCGTCTGCTTCGTGTCCGACTTCGCGGCCGAGGCCTGAGCGGTCTCGGAGTGCTGCGCGTTCAGCTGTGCGCCGCCCGCGCCGCCGCACCCGCCCTTGCAGGCGTCGGTCCCACCGACCGACTGCGCCTGCGAGGACGACTGGTTCGTCGGAGCCGAGTTCGACGAGCCGGCGTGCGACTTCGCAGCCGCATTCTGGTTCGCCGAGCTCGGGCCGGAGGTCACGTCACCGGCCGAGATCGTCACCGGCGCGTTCCCGTTCACCGGCGTCTGCTCGGTCGCGGACTGCGCCGCCGAGACCTGCTCGGTCTTCGACGCCTGCCCGTTCGCCTGGGCGGCTCCTGCGCCTCCGCAACCGGCTGCGCAGACCGCCGCGCCCGCGACGGACTGGGCCTGGTTCGTCCACTGGCTGGTCGGCGCCGAGTTCGACGAGTCGGCGTGCGACTTCGCCTCGGCGTTCTGGTTGGCCGAGCTCGGGCCGGACGTCACGTCACCGGCCGAGTTCGTCACCGGCGCGTTGCCGTTCACGGGCGTCTGGTGCACGGCCGACGTCGCCGCGGAGATCTGCGCTGCGACAGCGGCCTGGATGGACGCCTGCAGCGCGCCCGGGCCGCCGTTCTCGGCCGCCGCGACAGCCGGAACCGCAACTGCGGCGGCGACCGTCGCGACGAACGCGATCAGCGTGCGTTTCATCACCCCTCCCTTGGTCGTCTTTCAGTGGCGCCGCCCCGCTCAGGGGCGGCGGGTCGACCGATCAGGAGGGTTCAGCCGGGGCGCCAGGTCGGGAGGACGACCGGGCGCGGCCTCGCCGGTCGACGCGGCGGGACCCGCCGGATCACGACCTCCCTGACGAAGATCAGGACCGCTGCGGCAAGCGCGACCAGGAGCGGGGGCACGGGTGACCCGCCGCCCGAAGCAGCGCCCGCCGAGCTGGGAACAGCGAACGGAACCGGGATCGAGGGAAGATCGAAGGGAGTGGAGGGCCGCGGTGTTCGCGTCGCGCCGGGTGTCTCGGGGGGCTTTCGCTCCTTCCGGTCGGTGGTCGCGATACGTCGCACCTCGACCGGCTCGGCCGGTCGGGCGCCAAGGAGCGGCGAGGCCGCGGCTGCGGCAGGTCGCGACCTCGCCTTCTCGTGGACGCGCGCGTGCGGGATCTGCTTCGCGGCCGCACGCGGCGCCTTGGGGGAATCGCCTCTCCCCGCAACAAGGGGGGTTGGTGACGCCTGTGCGACCGCGTCCGCGACAGCGGCCTGCGTGGCGTCTGTGATCCTCTGCGCCAGGTCTCGCGGGGACGGCTGCGCGGAGGCGGCGCCCGATACCTGGCTCCACGTCGCAGCCTGAATCTGGTCGGCAAGGCCGGCGAGCTGCTCGACGTCTCCCGCTCTCGCCCCGGCCGGGGCGGCCGCGCAGGCCAGCAGGCCCGCCGCGAGGACGGCGCAGCGCACAACCGCGCTCGGCCCCCTCCGAGTGCGCACGATTGAACGATGCCCGCCTCGCGGCGGCGCCGGTACCCGCCGGGCGGCGGGTCTCGATCCCCCCACTCGGGGGTTCACGAGGCCTTCGGGAGACGGGACGGATCGAGCAGGCCGCGGCGGCCCGCCTCGACGACGGCCGAGACGCGGCTGTCGACGCCGAGCTTGCGCATCGCATTGCTCAGGTACTCCTTCACCGTGTGGCGGCTGAGATGGAGGCGGCTGCCGATCTCGCGATTCGTGCATCCCTCCGCGGCAAGCGTCAGGACTCTCACCTCCTGGCTCGAGAGCGACGCGCGCGGCTCGAACATGGCAGCTCCGGCCCGCGGGTCGACCAGCCGCTCGCCCGCAGCAACGCGCCGCACGGCGTCGAGGAGCTCCGGGCCTTCGAGATCCTTGACGAGGTACGCGGCGGCGCCCGCCTGGGCGGCTGCCGCGACGAGGTCGGGCGCGACCGACGTCGCGAGCACGACCGCCGCCGGGATCTCCCGGCACGCGTCGGCAAGCGCCGCGTCGAGGACGACGACGTCGGGACGAAGCCGCGCGGCCGCGGAGACGGCTTCGGCCTCCGTTGCGGCTTCGGCCACGACCGCGACGTCCGGCGCGTCGAGGAACTGCCGGAGGCCGGCGCGGACGACGGGGTAGCCGTCGGCGACGAGGACGCGAACGGTCACCGGCTCTTGCAGAAGTCGCCGCAAACCCGCTCCGCAAGCGCGATTGCGTCCGGAATCGTCCATCCGGGCGCGACGAATCGTCCAGCGCTCAGCGCCATCGCCAGAACCGGTAGCGGTGGATTCCGCCGTACGACCAGAGGGCCACCGTGCCGAGCATCGCGAGCAGCAGCGCGAGCATCAGCCCATACTGCGCCTCGCCCTCCTGCGGCACGGATGCGGCCGCGACGAAGTCGGCGACCCGGGTGGACGCCGCGAGCGGATCGAGCGATTTCGGCTCGGCGGCGCGCGTGCGAGGTGCGGCCGGCGCCGGCCGCGGCTTGGCGGCGACGCGAGGAGGCGCGCTCGCCGGCGGCGCCGGGCTCACGGCGGGCGCCGCGTGGACGACCGGCTCCGGGGGTGCCGCGGGTGCCGCTGGGACCGCCGCCTGCACCGGCTTCTTCTCGTGCCTTCGGGGCGCCGTCGCCGCGCGCTTGGGCGCCACCTCGTGGTGGCAGGCCTCGCCGATCGTGATCACGATCCGCGTGGGGGCTCCGGGGGCGACGCGCACACAGTTGGCCGGCGGCGGAGACGCGGCCGCAGGGCGCTCGGCCACGGCTCCAGGCGGCGGTGCCGCGCTCTCGGGCGCCGCGGTCGGTACCGCGCTCCCTCCGTCCGCCTGCGCCTGCTCCGCCTTCTGAGCCGTCGCCGCGGTGTTCTTCGACTCGGCGCCGACGGCGACGGTGCTCGTCTGCGTCACGGGCCCGTCGTCGCCGGGGCTGTTCACGCGCACGGAGACGACGACGTTGGTCGGCTTCGGCTGCGTCGCGGTCGCGGTCGTCGCCGCCGCCTGGGTCGTTCCGCTATCCTGCGCGCTCGCCTGCGGCGCCGGCTGGGCCGCACGATCGCCCGAATCCCAGTCCTGCCACGCGTCCTGGGCCGTCGCGGCGTCGTTCGCGGTGTCGGCGGCCACCGCCGTCGTCGATGTCTGCGTGACAGGACCGTTGTCGCCGGGGCTGTCGACCCGCAGCGAGACGAAGATGTTCGTCGGCTGCGCGTCCTCGGCATCTGCGTTCGTGATGCCCGCCTGGCCGGTGGTGGCCTGCTGCGCGCTCGCCTGCGCGGGAAGGGGCAGTGGCCAGTCGGAGCCCTGCGCGCGCGCGGTCCCCGCCAGCCAGAGCGCGAAGACCCCGAGGGTCACAACGGCACAGCTCCGGCTTACGGCGGCGCTCATGCGAAATCAAGCTATCACATTTCTCTTCTCTTTTCAGAAAATATTTTCGATTCTTTCGATTGTTTCGAAGTGCATGTCTTGCAATGATTTTGCAACTGAAATTTCACTAGACGGAAGCTTGGACCGATTGGACGAAACCCCGCGGAGCGGCTCAGGAGGCCTAGGAGCAGGTTGCAAGGCGCGTCTCAGATCCGCTGGACGAAGCGCGGCGAGGTTGGCAGCACGGAGATCTGGCGATATCGTCCTGAGCATCGCGTAAGGGGGAAAGGGGGGTTCGTGGCGCAGCTGAAAACGTCGCAGCGGCTGGCACTCGACACGTTGGCGCGCGCCGACGCGACCGACCTGACACGCGCCCGGTACGAGGAGCTCACCGGCGTCAGCCGCTCGCAGGCGGCGTACGACCTCGCGGAGCTCGTCGAGGCAGGCCTCCTCGTCAAGGTCGGGGCCGGCCGGGCGACGCGCTACCGCCTCGCGCAGGCCGCCGACTCCGGACGCCGACGGTGGACCGACGAGCGGATCCGCACCGAGCTCTCGAGCTTCTGCGCCGACCGGACGACCTGGCCCTCCGCGGCGGAGTTCAAGGCCGCGGGCCGGTCCGACCTCTACGTCGCCGCCAGCCGGTACGGCGGAATCGGCTTCTGGTCGGCGGAGCTCGGCTTCCCGCGCGTCGAGCGCCCCCGCCGGACGACCACGCGGCATCTTCCGCGCCGTGCGGCGCTCGCGCTCGCGGCCGTGCTCGCGTTCGCACTGGGCGCGGGAGTCGCCGCGCTCGCACTGCGAGCCGATCGACAGGCCGCCGCGCCGGTCGCGCCGAAGGCGCATCGAGCCGCCGGCGAGACGCCGGTGTCGTACCTCGTCGACGTGCGCACGCTTCGGCGGGCGCGGGTCGCGGGCTTCGCGGCGCAGGCCGCGGCGGAGCGCGCGGTCGCGTCGTCCCGCGTCGCGGTCGTCCTGCGGGCGAGCCGCGGCGACTCGTGGATCTCCGTCCGCTCGGCGGCTGGGCGGCTCCTCGAAGAGCGGCTCCTCGCCGCCGGGAGCCGGATCCGCCTGCGCGGAACGGCGCTCTGGATCCGCCTCGGAGTGGCTGCCAACGTCGACCTCTCGACAAACGGGTCGCGCCTGCACGCGCTACCCGCCCGGGCCGCGGTCGTCGTCGTGACGCGGCGCGGTCTGCGCGTGGCGGAGTGGGCACCTCCACCGGCCGCCGCGCCGGTACTCGTCGTGAGCCGGAACCCAGCGCCCGCGCCGCCGCCTCCTCCTGCCGCTCCCGCACCGCTCCCGAAGCCCGCGAAGGCCACACCTCCGCCGCCTCCTCCTGCGCAGACGCCCGAGCGGAGCCAGGCCGGGTGGCCCGCTCCGTTGCCGCACCCCTAGGTAGGAGGGCTCGGCGGAACATCGTTGTGCCGCCCGGAGCGCGCTGTTCGCCCCGATGCGGCGTCCTCGGTCGCGCCCGTAGCCTCCGGTTACGAACGCTCCCTGCGTCCTTGCCTCCGAACGAGCATCACACTGCGGACGACGAACGAGGTTCCGCCAATCCCTCCGCTGGAAAACCCCTGCTCCGGCCGCTACTCTCGGAAGCTTGAGAGGCCGCATCGTGACACTGGTCGTCGTGGGCGCCGTCGTTGCGCTCGCGCCGGCCTACGGGCGCAGCAGCGCGGTCGCGCCGCCCTCGATCACACTCGACGTGAAGGGCAACGCGGGTGAGAACGGGTGGTACCGCTCCGACGTCACCGTCTCGTGGAACGTCTCCGACCCGACCGGGATCAGCTCGACGAGCGGCTGCGAGACGAGGGTGATCACGGGCGACACCGAGGGCACGACCGTCACGTGCTCGGCCTCGAACAAGGCCAAGCCGCCGCTCTCGAACTCAGTGTCCGTCACGATCAAGATCGACAGGTCGCCGCCGCGGCTCAGCCACGTCTCCGAGACTCCCGGTGACGGCGCGAACCTCCTCCGTTGGCGGTCGACGTCTCGCTCCGACACGTTCCGGATCGAGCGCAGGGCCCGCGGCGAGAAGGCGCCGCCCAAGATCTTCAAGGGCGGCGGAACGAGCTTCACCGACTCGAGCATCGAGAACGGCCGAGAGTACGTCTACACGCTGACGGCCCGGGACGGAGCCGGGAACGCCTCGAAGGCCGTCAAGCTCCTCGCCCTGCCGAAGGTCCTGATGCTCGAGAAGCTGCCGTACCTCGCTCGCGTCTCCGCCGCCCCGATCCTGCGCTGGAAGGCCGTGCCCGGGGCCGCGTACTACCACGTCCAGCTCTTCCGGGGCGGCAAGCGGATCCTCGCCGTGTGGCCGTCGCGGCGGCAGCTCGCACTGCGCCCGGCCTGGAGCTGGGCCGGGCGCCGCTACCGGCTCGGCCACGGCACGTACCGCTGGTATGTCTGGGCCGGAACCGGGGCCCGCTCCGCCGGGCACTACAAGCGCCTCGGCACCGCCGCTTTCGCCGTTCGGTAGCTCAGGCCGTCGTGGTCCGCGCGGCCGCGGCCATGCGCTGCGGAGCCTCGTCGGAGCGCGGCTGCTCGATCCCCGCCGCCGCGTAGGCGTCCTCCTGGTCGAGCGTCTCGTGCTCGAGGAGCGCCTGCGCGAGCGAGTCGAGCCGCGAGCGGTTCTCGCCGAGAAGCGCCACCACCTCCTCGTGCGCGTCCGTCACGAGCCGCCGGACCTCCTCGTCCACGAGTCGCTGCGTCTCCTCCGAGACCTCGGAGACCCCGGGAAGCAGCGGCCCCTGCCCGTTCGAGGACAGGACGGCGACGGTGCCGAGCTTGCTGCTCATCCCCCAGCGACCGACCATCTGCCGGGCGATCTGGGTGAGCTGCTGGATGTCGGACTCGGCGCCGGTCGTGAGGTCGCCGAAGACGAGCTCCTCGGCGGCCCGTCCGCCGAGCGCGACCTTGATCTTCGCGAGCAGCTCCTGCTGCGTGTAGTTGAACCGGTCGGCGTCGGGCGCCGAGAAGGTCACGCCGAGCGCGAGGCCGCGCGGGATGATGGAGATCTTCCGCACCGGGTCGGCGCCTTCGGTGAGCATCCCCACGATCGCGTGACCGCCCTCGTGGTAGGCGGTGCGGCGGCGGTCGGCCACAGTCATCATCACCTTCCGCTCCGCGCCGAGCACGATCTTCTCGAGCGCGTCGGTGAAGTCGGACTCCTCGACCTTCTCGTGGTTGCGGCGGGCGGCGAGGAGCGCCGCCTCGTTGACGAGGTTCGCGAGGTCGGCGCCGACCATGCCGGGCGTCGACGAGGCGATCGCGCCCAGGTCGACGTCGTCGGCGAGCGGGACGCCGCGCGTGTGCACCTCGAGGATCTGCCGGCGCCCGTTCCGGTCGGGCGGCTGCACGGCCACCCGGCGGTCGAACCGGCCCGGCCGGAGCAGGGCCGCGTCGAGCACGTCCGGCCGGTTCGTCGCCGCGATCACGACGACGCCGGTGGACGAGTCGAAGCCGTCCATCTCGGTCAGGATCTGGTTCAGCGTCTGCTCGCGCTCGTCGTTGCCGCCGCTGAAGCCGGCGACGCCGGAGGTGCGTGAGCGACCGATCGCGTCGAGCTCGTCGACGAAGATGATCGCCGGAGCGGCTTGCTTCGCCTGCTCGAAGAGGTCGCGGACGCGCGAGGCGCCGACGCCGACGATCGCCTCCACGAACTCCGACGCCGCCTGCGAGAAGAACGGCACGCCGGCCTCGCCGGCGACCGCGCGTGCGAGGAGCGTCTTCCCCGTCCCGGGTGGCCCCTGGAGCAGGACACCGTGCGGGATGCGGCCGCCGAGCTTGCGGTACTTGTCGGGGTGGCGGAGGAAGTCGACGATCTCCGTCAGCTCCTCCTTCGCCTCGTCGATTCCGGCCACGTCCGCGAAGGTCACCGGCTGCCCGCTCGGCTCGTAGCGCTTCGCCCGCGCGCGGCCGAAGGAGCCGAGGATGTTCTGCATGTTCCCGGCGCGTCGCGAGATCCAGACGAGGAGGCCGATGAGCAGGATCGTCGGGCCGAAGCCGAGGAGGAGGTTCTGCCACCACGACCCTCCGGTTTCGAGCGGCTGGGCGTTGATGACGACGCCCTTGCGCTCGAGCAGCTTCGAGAGCGCGTCCGTGTCGGCGAAGGTCGGGACCTCCGTCTTGAACAGCTCCGTCGGCTTCGACTTGCCGATCTTCTCGTTGTTCTTGAACGTGCCCTGGATCGCCGTCCCCTTCGACTGGATCGATTCGACGTTCCCCTCCCGCACCTGCTGGAGGAAGACCGGGCTGTAGGGGATTCGCACCCGCGGGTGCGCCTGCGTGGCACGCGTAGCGCTGTAGTAGTTGATCGCGAGGAGCGCGATCACCGAGGCGACGATCCACCAAGTGATCCGGAATCGCGGTTGCGGCGGCTGCGGCGGTTGCCGAGCCGGCGGCTTCTGCTCGCTGCGTCCCCGGTTCCGGTCGGCGCTCATCCCACAACAATGCCACCATCCGACGATGGAGCTCTACGACTTGCGCGTGACCGTCGAGCGGATCGAGGGCCGTTCGGTCTGCGGCCTGCGGGTCGGCGACTACTTCGAGCTCACCGAGTCGAGCCGGATCCGCATCCCGGAGGGCCGCCACTTCTGCATCTACGCGCTCCAGGCCGTCCTGCCGCTCCTGCCGGCCAAGCAGCGCCGCCTCCCCGACGACGACTGGCTCGAGCAGGAGTCACTCGTCTGCTGCCCGGACCCGGAGGAACGGCTCGTGATGCGGATCGAGCGCATCGGCACGCGGACGCTCCGCACCGAAGACCTGACGTGACCGAGCTCGGGCTCGGGCTCCAGACCGACAAGCAGCCCGGCGAGTACGCGGCGCTCGCGCGGCTCGCCGAGGAGGCCGGGTTCGCGGTCGTGACGACGTTCAACGACCTTTGGTTCCAGCCCGCGCTGCCGGCGCTGCTCGAGATCGCGGCCGCCACGGAGCGCGTCCGCGTCGGCCCGTCGTGCCTGAACCCGTTCACGGTCCACCCCGTCGAGATCGCCGGGCAGGTGGCGGCGCTCGACGCCGCCTCGAACGGGCGCGCGTTCCTCGGGCTCGCGCGCGGGTCGTGGCTCGAGCTGCTAGACGTCGACCAGTCGGAGCCTGTGACGGCGGTCGCCGACGCCTGGGAGGTCGTGCGGCGCCTGCTCGCCGGCGACGAGTCGGGCTTCGCCGGCCGGCGGTTCACGCTCCCCGCGGGCGAGCGGCTCCGCTACCCGGTGCGCCGGCCGGACGTGCCGCTCCTCGTCGGCACCTGGAGCCGCAGGCTCGCGGCCTTCGCCGGCCGCGAGGCACGAGAGCTCAAGGTCGGCGGAAGCGCGAATCCGCGACTCGTGCACTTCATGCAGGAGCTCGTCGGGAACGAGGAGGTCGGCATCGTGCTCGGCGCCGTCACCGTCGTCGACGAGGACGGCGACCGGGCGCGGCGGATCGCTCGCCGCGAGGTGGCGCCGTACTTCGACGTCGTCGGCCGGCTCGACCCGACGGTGTCGCTCGAGCCGGAGCTCGTCGCGCGCGTCCGGGAGCTCGTGCGCGCCCGCGACCACGACGCCGCCGGCGCGCTGATCCCGGACGACCTGCTCGACCGGTTCGCCTTCGCCGGAACGCCGGAGGAGGTCGCCCTCCACGCGGAGGCCGTGCTCGCGGCCGGCGCCCGTCGCGTCGACTTCGGCACCCCGCACGGCGTCCCCGAGCCGCGCGGGGTCGAGCTGCTCTGCGCCCGCGTGCTTCCGCGGGTCTAGCCCGGGACCGGCGTCTCCGGATCGGCGGCGAGCCGGATTTCGGGCGACCGATTCACGTCGTTCGTGGCGATTCGCGGACACCGAAAGCATGCTTCGCGCCCTTCCTGCACGAACCAGCGGCAGCTCGGACGGATGTCGCACTCCGGCAGGTCGTCGGCGGCAGGCTCGACCATGCGGACGATCTTCGTCGCGAGGCCGCACTTGGAGTCGCTGAAGTGCCGGCAGCCGTTGCACAGGCAGGGCGCCGCGAAGCGAAAGACCTCGGTCGGCCGGACGGGCTCGGCGAGCTGGAGCAGCTCCTTGGTCACCGGCAGCGGACGCTCGAGCGGCCGGACACGCGGCTCGTCGGAGGTGCCGCCGACGACGCCGATCGCCTCGGCGCCCTCCCAGTCGGGCTGGGCGCTCGGACAGAGCGGCACGGCCGCTCTGCGCTGCGAGCTCATCCTCCCGGTGTTTGGAGCCCGGGCAGACCGATGCCGCCGCCGGTCCTGTCAATCGGTCCCGGCCAGCCACCGGCGGTGATGTCGATCTTCACGAAGAAGCCGTTCTGCTTCGCGAACTCCGGGCCGACGATCTTGCGGGCCTCGAGCGCGCGCAGAACGCCTGAGCTCGTCGCCTCGACGATGTCGTCGATCGCGATCCGGGCCTGTCCCCGCTCCGGCATGTCCCCCTCCTTGTGTCGATGGACGTGCGAGGCCCGAGACTCGCACCGAGCGGTACGAGTGTCAATCCCTCCTGTTGGGAGGCGTGCCGATCGAGGCGGGCGGGGATACGAGTGGGCGTGAGCGGCGAGCCACAACTGCCTGAGCTCCTCGTCGGCCGCGTCGTCGGCGTCGAGGAGCACGCCGGCGCACGGGCGCCGTCCTACCTCCTGCGGCTCGAGCTCGGCCCCCGCGGCCGTGTCGAGACGTCCGTCGAGCGCGGCTCGTACGAGCGCGAGGAGCTCGAGGGCGCGCAGGTGGTGGTCGCGCTCCGGGGCGAGGAGTGGCTCGTCCTCGCGGCGCGCTCGCACGCGGGAGGTCTCGTGCTGCTCCGTCCCGACCGCGAGGTCGAGGACGGCACGGTCGTGAGCTAGCTCAGGCCGTGGCGGTGATCGTGATCCCGCCGCGCGCCTTCTGCCGGAGCGTGACGCGGACGGCGTCGGCGTCCACCTCCAGCGCCTGGGCGACGTCGTCCCTGATCTGGACGGCCAGCGCCTCGCAGAAGACGCCCTCGTTCCGGAAGTGCGCGAGGTACAGCTTGAGCGACTTCGACTCGAGGCAGAGCGCCCCCGGCCGGTACTCGATCGTCGCCGTGTACAGGTCGGGCTGGCTCGTGACGGGGCAGATCGCCGTCAGCTCGTCGCTCGTCATCTCGACCTCGGCCACGCCCGGGTTCGGGAAGGTCTCGAGGCCCGCGTAGGCCTCGCTCCCTGCGTGGCCGAGAGCGACGAACTCCGAAGTCACGGACGAAACTGTAGGCGACGTGCGCGTGTACCTCGCCGGACCACCTTTCGCGGACGAATACCGCCGCCGCGCCGCCGAGCTCGTCCGCGCGCGCGGCTGGGAGCCGGTCGATCCGATGCGGCGCGACTTCCGCGGCCGGACGAGCGGCCGCGAGGCGGAGATCGTGAGCGGCGACCTCGCCGACATCGACGCCTGCGACGCCGTGCTCGCCGCGTTCATGCATGCCGACGAGGGGACCGCCATGGAAGCCTGGTACGCGCACGGCGCCGGCAAACGGGTCGTCGCGTACACGGGCGGCACACCGCCGCACCCATGGACGGTCTACGTCGCCGACGCCGTCGCCGCCGACCTCGCCGACGCCGTGGCCGCACTAGCATCGACGGCGTGACCTCTCCCTCGGCCGCCGGGCTCCAACCGGCGCTGCGCTCCTGTTGGCACCCCGCCGCGTTCTCGCGCGACCTCGGCCGCGAGCCGCTCGCGGCCACGCTCCTCGACGAGCCGCTCGTCCTCTGGCGCGACACGGCCGGAGCGGCCCACGCCTTCTCCGACCTCTGCATCCACCGCGGGACCGCGCTCTCCCTCGGCTCGGTCGAGGGCGACGAGATCGTCTGCCCCTACCACGGCTGGCGCTACGGGACAGACGGCGCCTGCACGCTGATCCCGCAGCTCGAGGACCCGACGAGGATCCCGAGCAAGGCGCGCGCGCGGCCGTTCCGCTGCGAGGAGCGCTACGGGATGGTCTGGGTCGGACTCGACGAGCCGCGCTGGCCGCTCCCCGAGGTGCCGGAGCTCGAGTCCGACGAGTGGCGCACCGTCCTCTGCGGCCCCTACGAGTGGCGCTGCGACGCGTCGCGCCAGGTGGAGAACTTCACCGACTTCGGCCACTTCCCGTTCGTCCATCCGGGTCTCCTCGGCGATCCCGACCGGCCCGTCGTCCCGCGCCACGAGGTCGAGACGGACGGGCACGTCCTGCGCTACGAGATCGTCCGGCCGGAGGCGCCGAACCCGGACGACTTCCCGGTCTTCGCGAACGAGGAGCGCGAGCGGCCGGTGCGCAGGAACCGCTACCAGCTCCACCTGCCGTACACGATCGTCCTGCGGCTCGGGTGGGGCGGCGACGAGGGCATGGTCTACTTCTTCGCATCGCAGCCCGTTGCCGCCGACCGCTGCGCCGGCTACCTCGCGATCGGCCGGAACTACAACTTCGAGCAGCCCGACGAGGTGCTCGTCGAGTTCGAGGACGTCATCTTCGGCCAGGACCAGCGCGTGGTCGAGTCGCAGCGGCCGGAGCAGGTGCCGTTCGACCTCGCGGCTGAGCTGCACTTGCGCTTCGACGCGGTCGCCGTGGCGTACCGGCGGGCAATGCGCGAGCAGGGCCTGGCGGCCTCGTAGCCGATGGGCACGACGGCCGCGATCGTCCTGGCGCTGCTCCTCCTCGTCCCGGCCGTCGTCGTCGCCGCGCTCCTTGTCTGGGCGGCGCGCAAGGACGGTGAGCGGGACCGCGCGCTCCAGGCGCGCCTGGGCATCCGCCGCCGGACGCGGCTCGGGCGCTGAGTGATCGCGCCCGTCCTGCGAGAGAACGCCAACTTCCGCCGCTACTTCGTCGGCCAGGCGGTGTCGCTGCTGGGCGACCAGGTCTCGCTGATCGCGCTCCCGCTCACCGCCGTCCTCGCGCTGCACGCCACGGCGGAGCAGATGGGCGCGCTCACGACGGTCTATCTCCTTCCGAACCTGATCTTCTCGCTGCACGCCGGCGTCTGGGTCGACCGGCGCGGCCGGCGCCGCCAGGTGATGCTCGCCGCCGACGTCGCGCGCGGCCTCGTCACCGCCACGATCCCCGTCGCCTTCGCCCTCGGCCACCTGACGTGGGCGCAGCTCTACGTGGCGTCGTTTCTCCTCGGCACGCTGACGGTCTTCTTCTACGTGGCCTACGGCGGCTTCTTCCAGGCGGTCATCCCGCGGGAGCGGTACGTCGAGGCGAACTCGCTGATCCACGGCAGCCGCGCCTTCTCGTTTCTCGCCGGGAGCAGCCTCGGCGGCGTGCTCGTGCAACTTCTCCGCGGGCCGTATGCCCTGGCCCTCGACGCGGGGTCGTTCCTCTGGTCGGCGCTCTTCCTCGGCCGGATCGACGTCGACGAGCCGCCGGGCGCAGCGAAGGAGGATGGTGGCCTCCGCGCCGGCGGCCGCTGGATCGCCCGCAACCCGATCGTGCGCGCCGAGCTGCTCGGCGTCGCCACGCTCAACCTCTTCAACTTCATCTTCTTCGCGCTCTTCCTGCTCTACGTGACGCGCGAGCTGCACGTACGCCCGGCCGCAATCGGGATCGTGCTCGGCCTCGCCTCCGTCGGCACGCTGAGCGGCTCGTTCCTCACCGCCCGCATCTCGCGCCGGATCGGCGTCGGCCCCACCTTCGTCGCCGGCTGCTTCCTCTTTCCGGCCCCGCTCGTGCTCGTGCCGGCGGCCGCAGGCCCGCACTGGCTCGTGCTCGGCTTCCTCTTCGTCGCCGAGTTCCTCTCCGGCGTCGGGCTCATGCTGCTCGACATCATGGCCGCCACCATCAGCGCCGGGACCGTCCCGCCCCCCTTGCGCTCGCGCGTCTCCGGCGCCTTCATGCTCGTCAACTACGGCGTGCGGCCCGTTGGAACCTCGATCGGCGGCATCCTCGGCTCGACCATCGGCCTCCGGCCGACGCTCTGGATCGCAACCGTCGGCGCGCTCGCCGGCCTCGCCTGGCTGCTCCCGTCGCCGATTCCCAAGCTGCGCGACGTGCCGCAGGAGGCAGCAGCCCACGGCTAGCCGCGTTGGCTCGAGCCGTCGCGGAGCGTGAATGATTCGCCTCGTGGAGACGGTCATCCTCGCGCGCCACGGCGAGAGCGAGCTCAGCGCGGCGGGGCTCGTCAGCGGCGATCCCGCCGAGCCGCGCGGGCTCACGGAGATCGGACGCGAGCAGGCGCGGCGGCTCGGAGAGCGGCTCGCCGACGAGCCGATCGACCTTTGCGTCACGAGCGAGTTCGTCCGCGTGCGCCAGACCGTTGACCTCGCGCTCGCCGGCCGCGACATCCCGCGCCTCGTCGTCGGCGAGCTGAACGACGTCCGCTTCGGCGAGTTCGAAGGGCGGCCCTTCGAGGTCTACCGGGCCTGGGCGAGAGAGCGCGACCCGGCGGAATCGACCCCGGGCGGCGGCGAGAGCCGCGCCGAGGTGGCGGCGCGCTACGTGCGCGGGTTTCGACGCGTCCTCGAGCGGCCCGAGCGGACGATCCTCGTCGTCGCGCACGGCCTGCCCCTTCGCTACACGCTGCTCGCCCTCGAGGATCTCGACCCGACGCCGATCGTCGAGCAGGTGCCGCTCGCGGAGCCGTATCGCCTGACACGGGCCGAGCTCGAGCGGGCGACGGCGCGCCTCGAGCGGTGGTCGCGGAGCCCGGTCTGGGCGGCGCCGGCCGGTTTGGATCCCGGACCGCTAGGGTAGGCGAACGGGTTCCTAGCAGCAGGTCGACGACATCCTTTAGGGGGGAAGACTCGACGACAGGTTCGGGGGCGAAGGCGGCTTTGCGGCGGCGCGGTAGCGGCATGCCCTGACTCACGGGTTCCCGGAGGGGAGACCCTCCGTGGAGGACGCGACGTTGGCCGCAAGCGTCGTGTCCGAGGCGAGGCCCGGCGCCCTGGAGCCGGGCCTCGTCGCCATTGACTCGATCGCTACCTCGCCCTCCGCATCACGGCTGTGGCTGCGTCGCGTAGTGGATGCAGTTGTGCGGTTCGTAGACGACGCTGGTGTCGTGGAAGACGGCCTTGACGGCGTCGATGCGGCCGTTGCCGTAGCACTCGTCGTAGCCCTTGAGGCCGATGTCGATGGAGCTTCCTTGCAGGTACTGCTCGACCTGTTGCGGCCTCATCTCCCAGTCGCCGGTCTTGTCCAGGTACCCGAACTGGCTCTCGATCAGCGCGGCCTCGCCGGCAACGTGCGGGCTGGCCATCGACGTGCCGGCGAAGCAGCCCCAGGCGCCGGGGATCGTGGAGAGGACCCCGGCCGGCTCGGTGACGGTGCCGCAGCGGGAGGCGGAGCCGCCGGGCGCGGCGACGTCGACCGCGAAGTCGCCGTAGTTCGAGTACGACGCGAGCTCCGAGGCGGCGGTCAGCGCAGAGACGCCGACGACGCCCTGCACCTCGGCCGGGATCTCCTCGCAGTCGTTCTCGTATGGCTCGGCCGGATGCGCCAGGTCCTCCTCCTCGTTCCCGAGCGCGGCGACGGGCGTGACGCCGCGCATGCGGGCGTAGTCGATCGCCCGCTCGACCGCGAGCCGGAACGTGCGTTGGACGGGGTCGTCCATGCACTTCAGCCGGGTCGACTGCTGGAACGAGTTGTCGTCGACGAAGAAGGACATGTTGATGACTTCGAACTTGTTCAGGCCGGCGTAGTAGATGCCGTCGACAACGGCCGAGACGTAGCAGAAGCCGGTCGAGTCGCAGACCTTGACCGGGATCAGGGTGACGTTCGGGGCGACGCCGACCACGCCGACGTCGTTCGCTTGCGCGGCGATGATCCCGGCGACGTGGGTGCCGTGGAACTGGTTGTCCACGCACGGATCGGGGGTGCCGACTGCGACTCCCGGCGGGAGCACCGCGAGCGAGTCATGGCCCTTCGCGCAGTCGACGTTGGTGCCGCCGCCGAGCGCGTCGTGGAAGTCGACGTGGTTGCCGTCGATCCCTGAATCGAGCACGCCTACCTCGACCGCGCGCTTGCCCGCCTGCCGCTGCGCATGCGCCTGCGGTGCTCGGATCAAGGCCATGTTCCACTGCAGCGGCTCGAGCGGGTCGGCGTGCGCCTCGGGGCTGTCGTTCGGCGGCGGCGCCGCGGTCACCGTGTCCACCGAGGTCGCTCCGGAAGGAATGCCCTGGAAGGACGCGTCCTGGCCGACCGACGCGACGACGCTCGAGCCGGACAGGCTCGACGCGAACGTCGTCAGCGGACTCTGCGCGATGAGCACACCGATGTCGCGCGACATGTCCCGGACGACGGCGCCGCCGGAGCTCGCCACCTGCGACAAGGCCGCCTGCCGATCCGTCTCCGACAGCTGGTACCCGGCCGTGTTCGGCTGCGAGTCCTTCAGAACGACCAGATAGCTCTGCGACAGACCCAGCGCGGCCTGGGCTCCGGCAGCAGGCAGCAACGCCGCGAATGCCGCCGCGGCCGCCAGTGGATACCGACGCTTCATCTCTGCTCCTTTGCGGAGAGTCGAAAACAGAATTAGCGCCAGCGTCATCGCCTCCAAAGCGAATTCGTAAACCTCCTAGCTAGTGAAGAAATCTCGCCGACCACGAACCGGGTGGTTTCCAAGCCTTCGATTGACTCGTCAATCGAAAAGACAGGGTGGCGCCTTCCCGTCAGCAACCGGGGCTCTTTGACTGATCGATCAATCACCGTCCGTATTGATTGACGAGTCAATCGAGCGAAGAAATAACAGGTTCGGAAGGAGATTGAGAAAAGGTTTTGGGAGGGCGAATTCCGGTCATTTACGGTGCTTGCCTCAGGTTCGCCCAACAAAAGGGGGATACATGCACATCAGAGTCGGGAGACGCTTCGCCGTCGTTTTCGGCGTTGCGCTCGGGCTGGCCCTCCCGGCCCTCGCCACGGCAGCCGACAACCCCATCACCGAGCTCGTGCCCGGCACCGCCGTGCTGCTGAACCAGTCGGGAAGCAGCGGGAACGGCGGCAACACCAGCTCCACGACCTCGTCCACGAACATCTTCGCGCCCTCCGCGTACGTCGACTACAAACGGCTCGGCGGAGAGCCGACCGTCGTCGTGGACCGCTACCCCTTCGGCCCCGGCCAGTACCGAGACATCACCTACTACTCCGCTCCGCTCGGCATCGGCTTCCCCGGCTACAGCTACTTCTGGAAGTCGGAGGACCTCGGGCAGACCTGGCGGCTGCCGCCCCACGACCCCGTCTTCGGCCGCACCCTCTTCCAGGGCCCCGGCGGCGGCGACTCGCACCAGGCCGTCGGTGAGGTGACCCACAACGTCTTCTTCGTCGACCTTCCGGGGCCGTGCGAGACCATGAACCGCTCGACCGACCTCGGCGAGACGTGGACGACTGACCTGCTCGGCTGCGGAACCTCCGCCGGCGCGATCGACGACCGCCAGTGGGTCGCGACCGACGAGTCGTACCCCGGCTCGCAGAACGTCTACGTGTCCTTTATCCAGGTCTTCGACCTCACCGGCACGACGCCGCCCTTCCCGACGCTCGCGCTCGCACGCAGCCAGCACGACGGCGCGCCCGGCACGTTCGCGACCGACTCGACCTGCAACACCCTGAGCGCCGTCGTCGACGGCACCTCGTTCAACCCGGTCCCGACGACGGGTGCGGCGGACAGCACCGAGACGGCGTGCCCGGATCCGAACGACGTGAACATCTACGCGGCGGGCCCGGTCGTGGTGGACAAGGAGAGCTACTCCGGCCGCCCGACCCCGACGCACCGGCTCTACATCCCGTTCATCCGCTCGGGCTCGTTCAGCGGCGGGCCGCCGTGGCGGAACTACGTCGCGATCTCCTCGAACGGCGGCTCGACGTGGCACCGCGTCCAGGTCGCCGACCGCGGCGCCAACCGCACCGGGAACATCTTCCCGGAGCTGACCGTCGACCGCGGCGGCAACCTCTACTACACGTGGTCCGAAGACACGGGCGGCGCGGCCGAGGGCGGCGAGCAGGACATCTACTACGCCTACTCGACCGACGGCGGCGAGCACTGGTCGCAGCCGATCCCGCTCACGCAGGAGAAGGGCGACACCGCCGTGTTCCCGTGGATGGTCGCCGGCGACCCGGGCCAGGTCGACATCGTCTACTACAAGGCGAACTCGGGGATCAACTCGAACATCGAGGCCGGCCAGGTCTGGCAGACGTACTTCGGCCAGTCGCAGAACGCGCTCAACACGGGCGCGAACTTCAAGTCCGTCCAGATCACCGACCACCCGATCCACATCGGCTCGGTCTCGACGGGCGGGCTCGGAGGTGAGGCCGACCGCAGCCTGCTCGACTTCCTAACCGTCGACGTCGACCACCTCGGCGCGGCGAACGTGGCGTGGGCGGACGACAACAACTCGCGCTCCGACACGAGGAACAAGTTCGCCCGCCAGATCTCGGGCAACAGCGTCTACAAGGGCCAGACGATCAACCTGCTCCAGACGTGGCCGATCCGCGACCACGCGGTGTCGGATCCGGCCGGCGACGTCCGGAACGCCGCCGGGCTGCCGACGGCGGTTGCCTGCCCGAGCATGGACGTCCTGAAGACGGCGACGAGCCGTTCCGGCGACCTGCTGACCGTGACGATGACGCTCGGCGCGCCGCCGAGCGCCGCGACCGCGGTCGCATGCGCGGCAGGCGGCGCGACCGGCGGCCTCTGGGGAGCCGAGTTCTGGGCCTCCAGCGAGCCGGCCAGCGCATTCGGCGGCGGCCCGAACGCGAACTTCTACGTGGCGTACCGCGACAACCCGGGCGACGTGAGCGCGCCCACGCCCGGCGTCGAGGGCGGCCGCGTCGACGCGCTCGGGGCGACGCTGACGCACGACGAGTTCCACCGCGAGGTGCCGGGATCGCCGGCCGCGCCGACGGGCACGTGCTTCGCCGCGCTTCCGCCGGCGCCGTGCACGCTGACGATGACAGTCTCGCTCAGCGCGCTCGGGATCAAGCAGGGCTCCGGCCTGTACTCGATCACCGGCGGCTCGTTCTACTACTTCGCGACTCAGGAGCCGGTCCCGGCCACGCGCGTCCCGCTCGGGTTCTCGAACCAGGCGGACGTGACGGCGGCGCTCGACGACACGGGCACCGGCACGACCAAACCGTAGGCCGCTCCAACCCTGGTGGGGGCCGTTGCGGCGGCCCCCGCCGCCCCTCTGCCACGATGCGACGCATGGTCGTCGCATCCCTGGCTGCCGCCGCGCTCATCTGCCTCGACCCCGGACACGGCACCCCGCCCCCGGTCGGCGCGCAGACCGAGCCGATCGGTCCCGGCTCGCGCGTGGTGAAGATCAAGGACGGCGGGGGCGCCGCCGGCGAGGCCGAGGTCAACCTCGCGATCGCGAAGCGGACGCGGACGCTCCTCCTCCGCGCCGGCTACCGCGTGGCCATGACCCGAACGGGCCCGACCTTCCGGTACGGGAACGGCGGCAACATCGCTCGGGCGCAGTTCTGCAACGTCCGCCACGCCGCCCTCATGCTCCGCATCCACGCCGACGGGTCGGCGAGCCCGAGCTCCCATGGGGTGGCGACGCTCTACCCCGCCTTCCACCGCGGCTGGACGGACGACATCTACGCGCGCAGCCTGCGCGCGGCGCGCCTCGTCCAGCGGAGCCTCGTCCACTCGACCGGCGCCGCCGACCTCGGCCTCGTGCCGCGCGGCGACCTCACCGGCTTCAACTGGGCGAACGTGCCCGCGATCCTCGTCGAGACGGGCTTCCTGACGAACCGGGCTGAGCGCCGCCGGCTCGAGTCGAGCGCGTACCAGTCGCGGGTGGCGCGCGGCCTCGTCGCCGGCGTGCGTTCCTATCTGGGCGGCTGATGCGGCGTCTGGGCTCGCTGCTCGCGGGCGGCGTCGTCGGGCTGCTGTGCGTGCGGCGCGCGGCTCTGCTCGGCGCGGCCCTGCTTCCCGCCCGGCCGCTCGCCGAGGTCGAGGACGAGCCGAGCGTCGCCCTGCTCGTCGCCGCGCACGACGAAGCGGCGATCCTCGGCCGGCTGCTCGCGACCATCGAGCGACTAGACTGGCCGCCCGACCGTCTCCACGTCGTCCTCGCCGACGACGGCTCCACCGACGGCACCTGGGAGCGAATGCAGTCGTGGGCCGAGGCGAACGAGGGAGCGCGCGCGCTGCGACTCGAGCGCGTCGGCAAGTCGCGGGCGCTGAACGCCGCCCTCGCCGCAGCTCCGGCGGCCGAGGTCGTCGTCGCCGTCGACGCCGATCTGCGACTGGCGCCCGACTATCTGCGCCGCCTGGCGCCGGCCTTCGGCGACGCGAACGTCGCAGCCGCGTCCGCGTTCGTCACGGCGGCGAATCCCGACGCCACGCTCGTCGCCCGCTACGCGGCGCTCGAGACGTGGGTGCACCAGCTCGTCACCGCGGCGGGCAAGGACCGGCTCGCGCTCAACCCGCCCACGTTCGCAGGGTCCGCGTATCGCCGGTCGGCGCTCGAGGAGGTCGGCGGCTTCCCCGCGGCGACGGCGGGGGACGACGTCGGCGCGTCCGCGGCGCTCACCCGGGGAGGCTGGCGAACGTGCTTCGTCCGGGCGGCGCGGGCCGACCACGTGCTTGCCCCCGGCGTCGCCGACTACTGGCGCCAGCACCTCCGCTGGGCCCGGAACGTCTACGAGGCGGGGCGGGCCGGTACGCGCCCCGGCTCGGCCGCGGGCCGGCCGCGACGGGTCGAGCTCGGCCTGGCAGCCGTCGGCTACGGCGATCGACTCGCCTTCGCCGGCGCGCTCGCGCTTACCGCGACGCGCCGGCTGTCGCCCGCCGTGCCGGCCGCATATGCCGCGCTGCGGGCGCTCGAGAGCGTCGTCGCCGTCGTGAAGGCGGGACACGGCCGCAGGCTTCCCGCCTACCTCGCCGCGGCGGCGCTCGTCCTGCCGCTCGACCTCGCCGCGTCGATCGCCGCCGCCGTCGCGCTGCGCTCGCGGGGCGCGCCGGCCTGGCGCAGCTCGGAGCGGTCGTCAGACCCGCTCGAGGAGCGGCTCTCCGTCGATTCCGGCGGCGTCGCCGTCTAGGAGCGCGCACGCGGTCGCGGCCACGTCGGCCAGGCGGGGCCGGCGGTCGAGCGCGCGTGCCCGCGAAGCGCCGGGAAGGACGACGGCCCACGCCTCGTCGCGATGGTGGCCGGTGAGCCCCGGGGTACCGTGCCGGCGCACTTCGCCGAAGCGCTCGGAAACCAGAGCGCGGACGCGCTCGCTCGGCCGATCGGCCCAGCGCACGACGAGGTCGGGCAGGAGATCCGCACCGCGTCCTTCGCCCACCTGGGGCCGCTGCACCGCCGCGATCGCCTCGCCGCCGTCGTCGTCACGGAAGGTCATGAGCCCCTCGACGAGCTCGTCGACGAGTGCGCCGACCTCCTCCGGCTCGACGATGCCGTCGCGCTCGCGGCCGCGCACGTTGAGCCGCACGTAGCCGTTGTGCTCGCCGGGGAGGGCGATCGCGCGCGTCCGCGACCAGTCGACTCCCTGGAGGTACAGGCGGGCGGCGAGCTCGTGCACCACCTCCGCCGGCAGCAGGCTCGCTACAGCGGCGCGGAGGCCGGAGGGGACGGCGGCGCGAAGCCGGAAGATCGACGAGCCGGCGGCCGCTCCGTCCGCCCGGCCGTCGAGCACGGCCTCGAGCAGCTCCGGCAGCGCATCCGCGCGGCTCGTGAACGGCCCCATGCCGATCGGCGAGAGGACGACGGCATCCGCGTCGTCGGGGAGCGACGCGAGGATCTCGCCGATCGCCGCGTCGACGGCCTCGTACACCTCCTCGACCGCCCCGGCGAGCTCGAGGTGGGCACTATCCCAGAGGAAGTGGCCCGCGAAGTGCGGCGCGCTGAAGGTCGCCCAGACCAGGTCGAATCGCTCCCGCCCGAGCAGGTGCCGCACCGCCGCGGAGACACGGCCCGGCGCCGCGATCAGGCGGCGCCGCGCCCGGAGGAGCCGGCGTGTCGGCTGCGCGCCGTATGCGTCCTCGACGAGCGGCGCGCCGCCGAAGCGGCGCGAGAGCGACGAGTGCGCCTTCGGCGGCACCGACCACCGCTCGAGCGCCGCGACGCGGTTCCGGTACTGCCAGCCGCTGACGAAGACGCCGTCGCCGCTCCGCGGCGGCCAGTTGTCGTAGGGGTCGACGACGAGCGCGCGCCGCCCCTGCGGCAGTCGCTCCCACACGGTTCGCGGCAGAGGAAACGAGCGCATGAACCGCACGCGCTGTTCCGCGGGCGACCACGGGAAGGCCGAGTAGATGCCGTGGTCGGCGATCTCGAGGCCGCTGTAGAGCGTCGGGTACGCCGCGCTCGGGAAGAGCGGCGTCGAGCCGGGATCGAGGTCGTACCGGCGCCCGCGCGCACGGACCTCCGCCAGGGTCGGCAGCCGGCCCGCGTCGAGCATGCGCTCGAGCAGCGGCACGCTCGTCGAGTCGAACTGGAGAATCGCCAGCACGGCGCCGCGGGCGCCGGGTCAGTCGCCGGCCGGGCGCCTGCGCATGCGGTCCGCGGTCCGGCGGCCCTCGTCGTGGACGCGCCTGCGCCGCTCGTCCACCTCCGGCGCGGGCTCGGCGCGGTCGACCGGCGTCTCGGCTGCCTCGAACTCCTCGCGCTCCTCGACGATCGTCCGCGCCTCGGCGAGCCTGCGGCGGAGCTCCTCTGCGCGCGGGTCGTCCCTCGGCTCGGGCTCGGGCGCCGGCGGCTCCCCGAAGACGGGCGCCGGCCGCCTCCCCGCGAGCAGCCGGTAGAGCCCGAAGCCGGCGATCGCGCCGGAGAGGAGCGTGAGCAGGCGGCGCACCGGCCGATGCTACACTGCCGCCTCTTCCTGCCTCGCCTCGCGCCGTCCGTTCCCGAGCGGCGCCTGCCGGCGAGGCCGCCTAAGACCGAGGGAAGGAGGTTCGGGAACGTTGGCTGCGTACGAGATCCTGCTCATGCTCGACCCGGAGCTCCCGGAGGAGCGCCAGTCCGAGGTCGTCGCGCGCACCCGTGAGCTCGTCGAGCGAGGCGGCGGGACCTGGGCGAATCAGGACATCTGGGGCCGGCGAAAGCTCGCCTACGAGATCGACCACAAGGGCGAGGGCGTGTACCACCTGCTCACGTTCGAGACGAGCCCGGAGACCCTCGACGAGATCTCGCGCGTGCTCAAGATCACGGACGGGGTCATGAGGCACATGGCCGTCCGGCAGGTCCCGGGGTCGCACCCGGCTGCGCGCACCGCGCCCGTCTCCGAGGGGGAGTAGGCTCGGCCTCGAGCGTCAGCGAGCGAAAGGAACACCATGGCGAACATCAACCGAGTCGTCCTCGTCGGAAATCTCACCAAGGATCCCGAGCTGCGGCACACGCCGAGCGGCACCGCCGTCTGCAAGCTGCGCATCGCGGTGAACACGCGCCAGAAGGACCAGGCGACGGGCGAGTGGGGCGACAAGCCCAACTACTTCGACGTCACGGTCTGGGGCAACCAGGGCGAGAGCTGCGCACAGTTTCTCTCCAAGGGCCGCCCGGTCGGCGTCGACGGCCGCCTCGACTGGCGCGAGTGGGACGCCCAGGACGGCACGAAGCGGCAGGCCGTCGAGATCATCGCGGACAGCGTCCAGTTCCTCGGCAGCCGCGACAGCGCCGGCATGGGCGAGCCGCAGTTCGTGCCCGCCGCGGCCACGGCCGCGACCGACACCTCCGACTTCGGCCCGGGCGGCGCCGACGACGACATCCCGTTCTAGGAGAAGACGAAATGGCCCAGCTGAAAGATCGCGACCAGGCCCGGCGCAAGCGCGCGCCCGCCGCGGCGGGTCCCGGCCGGCGGAAGAGCTGTTACTTCTGCAAGGAGAAGGTCGAGGAGGTCGACTACAAGAACTACAACCAGCTCCGGCGCTACATCTCGGAGAAGGGCAAGATCCGCTCGCGCCGCATCACGGGCGCGTGTCGCCGCCACCAGCGGCAGGTCGCGGTGGCCGTGAAGCGCGCGCGCGAGATGGCGCTCCTCCCGTACGTCGCCGACTCGAGGTGAGGCGCGCGTGGAGGTGATCCTGCTCAGCGACGTCGAGAAGGTCGGCCTGCGGGGCGACGTCGTCGACGTCGCGCGCGGCTATGCCCGGAACTTCCTCCTCCCGCGCCGGCTCGCCGAGCCCGCCACGCCCGCACGCGTTGCCGAGCTCCGGAAGCGCGACTCGCAGCGCGCACGGCACGAGGCGCGATCGGTCGACCAGGCGCAGGAGATCGCGGAGGTGCTCGGCAAGACCGTGCTCCGCTTCGACGTGAAGGCCGGGCCGACCGGCGCGCTCTTCGGCTCCGTGACCGCGACCGACGTCGCCGACGAGATCTGGCGGACGCGGAAGATCCGTATCGACCGCCGCAAGATCGACCTCCACGACCCGATCAAGCGCATCGGCCGCTATGCGGTTCCGATCGACGTCTTCACCGACGTGCGCGTCGAGGTGAAGACGCTCGTCGTCCCCGAAGGCGGCGAGCTGCCGCCCGAGGAGGAGCTCGAGGCGGCTCGCGAGGCCGAGGAAGCGGCGGAGCGGGAGGCGATCGAGCGCGAGGCCGCCGAGCACCGGGCCGCGGCCGAGGCGGTGGCGGCCGTCCAAGTCGAGGAGGCGGAGGCGGCGGACGAAGCCACCGCCGAGCCCGAAGCCGTCGCCGAACCCCAAGCAGCCGCCGAGCCCGAACCGGAACAAGAGCGCGCCTAACTTTCCACAGGCCATCCCCACGGCTGTGGATTGCGGCGGAATTTTCCGCTCTTAGCGGCTTTTTCTTCCACCGAATCCGTCCGCCGGGTCCGCGAACATGCGTTCCGTTATGCCCGCGTCTGCCCGTCTTCCACAGCCACGTCCCCTTTGGACGGGACCTTTGTACACACGGTTGAACCCTCTCGCGCAGGGGCGTTCACTACTCGCTTGATGGTCCAGGCCCCTCCCCTCTCGCAGACCGCCCCGGTTCCCCCTCAAAACCTCGAGGCCGAGGAGTCCGTCCTCGGGGCGATGATGCTCTCCCCCGGCGCAATCGGGGCGGTCAGCGAGATTCTGGACGCGTCCGACTTCTACCGGGAGAGCCATTCGAAGATCTACCTCGCCGCGCTCGCGCTGTACGCGAAGGGCGAGCCGGTCGACGCGATCACCCTCGTCGACGAGCTGGAGGAGCGTGGCCAGCTCGAGGACGTCGGCGACCGCGTCCGCATCCACGAGCTCGCGGCCCTCGTCCCCGCGACCGCGAACGCGGCGCACTACGCGCGCATCGTCCACGAGATGGCGACGCTGCGGGGCCTCATCCGGGCCGGCGGCGAGATCGCACGCCTCGGGTGGGAGCGGCCCGGCGAGACGATCGACCTCGTCGACCGCGCCGAGCAGGTCGTGTTCGACCTCTCGCAGAGCCGCGTCTCGACCGAGTTCAGCCACATCGAGGCGCTGCTCAAGGAGAGCTTCGAGCGGATCACGGCGCTCTACGAGGCGGGCGCGGAGATCACCGGCATCCCGTCCGGCTACCGCGACCTCGACCGGCTGACCTCCGGCTTCCAGCCGGGCAACCTCCTCATCGTCGCCGCCCGCCCCAGCATGGGCAAGTCGGCGCTCGGGCTCGGTGTCGCCACGAACCTCGCCGTCCGCCACGAGATACCGGTCGCCCTCTTCACGCTCGAGATGTCGAAGGCCGAAGTCACGCAGCGGCTGATGTGCAGCGAGGCGAAGGTCGAGTCGCAGCGGCTGCGCACCGGCAAGCTCGCGGTCGACGACTGGCCGCGCCTGACCGCGGCCTGCGACAAGCTCGCGAAGGCACCGATCTACGTCGACGACACCGGCTCGATCACGATGATGGAGATCCGCTCGAAGGCGCGGCGGCTCAAGTCGCGCGAGCCGAGCCTCGGCCTGATCGTCGTCGACTACATGCAGCTGATGACCTCGGGGGTCTCGGCCGAGAACCGCGTCCAGGAGGTGTCGCAGATCTCGCGCTCGCTGAAGATCCTCGCGCGCGACCTCGACGTGCCCATCCTGGCCCTGTCGCAGCTCTCCCGCGCGGTCGAGCAGCGCCACGACAAGCGGCCGATCCTCTCCGACCTGCGCGAGTCCGGGTCGATCGAGCAGGACGCCGACCTCGTGATCTTCATCTACCGCGACGAGTACTACAACGAGGAGTCCGACCAGCAGGGCCTCGCCGAGGTCATCCTCGCGAAGCACCGGAACGGCCCCACCGACGCGGTCAAGCTTTCGTTCCTGAAGAGGTACGCAAAATTCGCGGACCTTGCGGCCTGAAGGGGAGGTGATGGAGGACCAGCGGATCATCCTGCCGCCGCGCGCGACCTCGTTCCGCGCCGTGTGCTCGGCGTGCCAGGCCGACCAGCCGCCGAGCCGGGGCTATCTCGGCGCGATCGTCGAGGGCGCGCTCGCGCTCGACGACGACCGCGGCAGCATCGTCTGCCAGCGCGGCCACGAGATCGAGCTCGTGCGCGAGACGCCCGCAGCGGCGTTGCGGTAGCGGCCCCCTCTCCGGCCGCCGCCGAACCTCGGCGGCGGCCAGCCGCGCCTGCTGGCAGACTCAGCCGCCGTGCCCGCGACCGTAATCGTCGGCGCGCAGTGGGGAGACGAGGGCAAGGGCAAGATCGTCGACCTGCTCGCGCAGCGTGCAGACATGGTCTGCCGCTACAACGGCGGCCCGAACGCGGGGCACACGATCGTCGCCGACGGCGAGACCTACAAGCTGCGCCACATGCCCTCGGGGATCCTGTGGGGCAAGGAGTGCGTGATCGGCGCGGGCTGCGTCGTCGACCCGGCCGTCTTCGTCGAGGAGCTGGACGAGCTAGAGGCACGCGGGATCTCGACCGGGCACGTCCACCTCTCGTCGAACGCGCACGTGGTCATGCCGTGGCACGTCGCGATCGACCGCGCCGGCGAGCGGCGCCTCGGCAAGCTCAAGATCGGGACGACGAAGCGCGGCATCGGGCCGACCTACGCGGACAAGGCGTTGCGGCTCGGGATCCGCGTCCAGGATCTCCTCGACCCGAAGATCCTGCGCCAGAAGCTCGAGGTCGCGCTCGCCGAGAAGAACGTCTGGCTCGAGCGCGTCTACGGCGCGCCGCGGCTCGAGCTCGAGGAGCTCGCCGCCCGCTACGAGCAGCACGCGCAACGGCTCCGCCCGTACATCGCGGACACGTCCCTGCTCGTCGACCGGGCGCTTCGGGACGAGCGGGCGGTCCTCTTCGAGGGCGCGCACGGAACGCTCCTCGACCTCGACCACGGCACGTATCCCTTCGTCACGTCCTCGAGCACGCTGGCCGGAGGAGCCGCGTCCGGGACCGGCATCGGGCCGACGCGAATCGACGACGTGATCGGCGTCGCGAAGGCCTACGTCACGCGCGTCGGCGAAGGCCCGTTCCCGAGCGAGATCGAGGGGCCGGCCCAGGAGCGGATGCGCGAGCTCGGCGGCGAGTTCGGCACCGTCACCGGGCGCGACCGGCGCTGCGGCTGGCTCGACCTCGTCGCCCTCCGGTACGCGGTGCGGCTGAACGGGATCACCTCGCTCGCGCTGACGAAGCTCGACGTCCTCTCGGCCTTCGCGGAGATCCCGGTCTGCGTCCGCTACCTCCTTCCGGACGGATCCGAAACGGAGGAGTTCCCGGCACACCAGAGCGACTTCCATCACTGCCGGCCGGTCTACGAGACGCTCCCGGGCTGGGAGGAGCCGCTCGACGCCGACCTTCCGCCGGCGGCGCGCGCCTACGTCGAGCGGGTCGAGCGGGAGCTCGATGTCCCGGTCTCGTGGGTGGGAACCGGCGCCGAGCGCGAGCGCGTCGTCGCCCTGCCCTAGCGCAGGGCCTCGAGATCCGCCGGGGTGTTGACGTTCGCGAGTTCCCGAGGATCGAGCTCGACGATACGGACGTCGAGCTCCGTGAGCGCGTCGCGCAGCGCGAGCCGGCCGGCGGTGAGCCGCTCCTCGAACACCCTCAGCGCACGCCTGCGATACGCGCCCGGAAGCGAGCCGGTCTGCGGCACGGCGGCATCCGCGCAGGCGGCGGCGAGAGCCTCGATCGAGGCGGGCGAGAGCGACGGCACGTCGACGGGAACGACGACCGCCACGTCGCTTCGGGCCGCGCGCAGGCCTGCGACGAGCCCGACGATCGGGGCTCTCACCGGCGAGCCGTCGTCGAGAACCGGGAACGGGAGCGGGAGCGCGTCGGCCCGCTTGCCGACGGCGATCGTCTTGTCGCAGGTCTCGGTGAGCAACCGCCACGCCCGCTCGGCGAGCGTCTCGCCGCCGAGGCGCGCGAGCGCCTTGGGCGCGCCGAACCGGCTGCTCGCTCCGCCGACGAGGAGGACCCCCGTCAGGCCTCGATCCGCCACGCCTCGCTGTAGACGTTCACGCGGCCGTCGCGCACGAAGCCGCAGAGGGTGATCCCGCGGTCCTCGCCGAGCTCGACCGCGAGGCTCGACGGCGCCCCGACCGCGACGAGGAGCGGGCAGCCCGCCACGGCGGCTTTCTGGACGAGCTCGAAGGAGAGCCGTCCGCTCACGCAGAGGATCGCCTGTGCGAGCGGCAGCAGGCCCGCGCGGAACGCCCAGCCCACGACCTTGTCCATCGCGTTGTGCCGGCCGACGTCCTCGCGCGCGCAGAGCAGCTCTCCGTCGGCGCGGAAGAGGCCGGTCGCGTGGAGGCCGCCGGTCGCGGCGAAGGCGGCCTGCGCGGCCCGCAGCCGCTCCGGCAGCGCGGCGACGAGCGCCGTGGGGACGCGCAGCCGGCTCTCGACCCGCGGCGCCTCCACCGCGACGGCCTCGAGCGCGCCCTTTCCGCACACGCCGCAGGACGAGGTCGTATAGAACCTCCGCTGAAGCCGGGCCGGATCGAAGGACGGCGCGCGGACGTCGACCGCGTTCGCCGCGAAGTCGTCCGGAAGCGACGCGTCCTCGGGAGCCAGGCCCTCGGAGACGCAGAAGCCGAGTGCAAGCTCGTCGTCGTGACCGGGCGTCCGCATCGTGATCGCGACCGGCTCGCCGCCGATCCGGATCTCGAGCGGCTCCTCGACGGCGACGGCATCGTGCGCCCGCGCACCGCCGGGAAGCCGAGCGACCTCGACACGGGCCGCGCTATAGGGCGGCGCCGCACCGTCGGCCCCGCCGGCCACGACCTCGCTCACCTGGTCACCATCAGCCATGTCCCTGGGGGAACCCCCAATTCGAACGCTAGCGAGGAAATCCGCACGTGTCTGTGCCGATTTGGCGCCGAGAGTATCGCGCGGGGCCGGGGCGGAGCAGCCCGAGCTACGGCGCCGCCCGCTGCTCGGTCAGCGCGCGGTACACCTCGCGATAGTTCTCGACCGCAGGTGCGACGTCTCCCGGCGAGATGTCGGCGCCGCTCTCGGCGCGCCGCGTGATCTCCCGCGCCGCACGGAAGTTCGCGAGCACCTCGGGCTCGTCGCCTGCGGCCGCCACCGGATCGTCGGGCGCGAAGCCGCGCGCGACCAGCATCCGCTCGAGGAGGTCGTCGAGTTCCGGCAGCGCCTCGCGCGGCGAGTCCTCGACGAGCGGCTCGAGCGCCTCCCACTCCGTCTGCCACTCGTGCAGGTCGAGGCCTGGTTCGACCATGGCCCGTGCATCGCCGGGCCGGTTCCCTTTCAAACCTCGGAGTCGCCCGAAGCGCCGAATAGACTCGCCCGATGAAGGTTCTCCTGCTCGGATCGGGCGGCCGCGAGCACGCGCTGGCGTGGCGGCTTGCGCAATCCCCGGCGCTCGAGGAGCTTCACGCCGCGCCTGGGAACCCCGGCATCGCGACGCTCGGGGACTGCCATCCGGTCCGCGCCGAGGACGCCGAGGCGGTCCTGGAGCTGGCGCGGGCGCTCGACGTCGACCTCGTCGTCGTCGGGCCCGAGGCGCCGCTCGTGGCCGGCGTCGCGGACGAGCTCCGGCACGGCGGCGTCGCCGTCTTCGGCCCGAGCGCCGCCGCCGCGCGCATCGAGGGCTCGAAGAGCTTCGCGAAGGAGGTCATGCGCGCCGCGGGCGTCGCCACCGCCGCTACGATGCCGGTCGCACGGCCGCCCTGCGTCGTCAAGGCGGACGGGCTCGCGGCGGGCAAGGGCGTGCACGTCTGCCGCAGCGACCAAGAGCTGGAGACGGCTCTCCGCGCGATCGCGAGACTGGGCGGGCCGGTCGTCGTCGAGGAGCTCCTCGAAGGGGAGGAGATCTCGGTCTTCGCGCTCACGGACGGCGCGCGCACCATCGCGCTGCCCGTCGCGCAGGACTTCAAGCGGCTCGGCGACGGCGACATCGGCCCGAACACCGGCGGCATGGGCGCGTACGCGCCCGTCCACGGCCTCGACGCGGAGGAGATCGTCGAGAGCGTCCACCGCCCGGTGCTCGAGGAGCTCGCGCGGCGCGGGTCGCCGTTCGTCGGCGTCCTCTATGCCGGCCTGATGCTCACCGACGACGGGCCGCGGGTGCTGGAGTTCAACTGCCGCTTCGGCGACCCCGAGACGCAGGCGATCGTCCCGCTCCTCGACGACGACCCTCTCGGCGCGCTCGCCGCGGCCGCGCAGGGCGATCTGCGGGGAAGGGACCTGCCCGCCTCCGGCCAGGCCGCCGTCACCGTCGTCCTCGCCGGCGCCGGCTACCCCGACGAGGGCGACACCGGCTCGCCGATCGACGGGATCGCCGATGCCGAGCGGGACGGGGCGCTCGTCTTCCACGCGGGCACAGCCATGCGGGGCGGGCGTCTCGTCACGAACGGCGGCCGCATCCTGGCCGTCACCGCGACCGGGGACACGCTGCCCGAGGCGCGGTCCGCCGCGTATGCGGCCGCGGAGCGGATCGACTTCCCGGGAGTGCGCTACCGCCGTGACGTGGCGGCCGAGCGAGGCGAGCGTGTCGGCGGCTGAGGCGCCGCTCGTCGGCATCCTCGTCGGGTCCGAGTCCGACCGCGAGCGGATGCAGCCGGCGCTGGACGAGCTCGAAAGCCGCGGCATCGCGCACGAGCTCGAGGTTCGCTCGGCCCACCGCAACCCGGACGCCGTCGCGGAGTACTGCCGTGGCGCGCGTGGCCGCGGGCTGCGGGTGCTGATCGCCGGTGCGGGCCTCGCCGCAGCCCTGCCCGGTGTGGCCGCGGCCCACACGGACCTGCCCGTGATCGGGGTGCCGCTTCGCTCGTCCAAGAGCGTGCTCGACGGGCTCGACGCGCTGCTCTCGATCGTCCAGATGCCGCCCGGGGTGCCGGTGGCCTGCGTCGGGGTCGACAACGCGCGGAACGCCGCGCTCCTCGCGGCCCGCATCCTCGGCGACTGAGAAGCGGTTCAAAGTGATTTCGGCGGGTCGACTGGTCGGTTCAGACGGACGCGCGGAGAACCGCGCGTCCTGATGGCGGCGTCGCAAGCGACGCCTCGAGGGTGCGCTCCTGAGCGCGCTCTAGAATCGAGGCGGTGATCGAGCGCTACTCCCGCCCGGCCATGGCCAGGATCTGGTCGGAGGAGAGCAAGCTCGAGACGTGGCTGCGAGTCGAGCTCGCGGCGACGGATGCCTGGGTGGAGGTGGGGGTCGTTCCGGAGGCCGATGCGCGCGCGATCAGCGAGCGGGCGGAGACCCCGAGCACGGAGCGCGTCGCGGAGATCGAGCGCGTCACCGACCACGACGTGGCCGCCTTCGTGGATGCGGTGGCCGAGCAGCTCGGGCCGGAAGGGCGCTGGATCCACTACGGACTCACCTCCTCCGACGTCGTCGACACCGCGCTCGCGCTCCAGATCCAGGCGGCGGGGCAGTTGGTGTTGGACGGTGTCGATGCCGCGCTCGCCGCGGTGGCGCGGCGCGCGGAGGAGCATCGCCGAACGCTCACGATCGGCCGCTCGCACGGGATCCACGCCGAGCCGACGACGTTCGGGTGGAAGCTCGCCGGCTGGGCCTTCGAGCTCGATCGCGGCCGAAGCCGGCTCGTGCGGAGCCTCGAGGCGACCCGGGTCGGGCAGCTGTCGGGGACGGTCGGGACGTACGCCCAGCTCGAGCCCGAGGTGGAGCGCCTTGCCTGCGATGCGCTCGGGCTGGAGCCGGATCCGCTCTCGACGCAGGTGATCGCGCGCGACCGCCACGCGGAGCTGCTCGCGGCGCTCGCCCTCGTCGCGACGTCGCTGGAGCGGTTCGCCGTCGAGATCAGGCACCTCGCGCGGACGGAGGTGCGCGAGGTCGAGGAGCCGTTCGACGCCGGGATGAAGGGCTCCTCCGCGATGCCGCACAAGCGGAATCCGAAGGTCGCCGAGCGCATCTGCGGCCTGGCGCGGGTCGTCCGGGCCGCCGCGCTCGTCGGCTTCGAGAACGTCCCGCTCTGGCACGAGCGCGACATCTCGCACTCGTCCGCGGAGCGAGTCGTGATCCCCGACGCGTTCCTGGCCTTCGACTACATGCTCGACCGGTTCCGGTGGCTCGTGGAGGGGCTCGTCGTGCACGCCGACCGGATGCGGGCGAACCTGGACGCGACGCGCGGCCTCGTCTTCAGCCACCGGCTGCTGCTGGCGCTCGTCGAGAGCGGCCTCGGTCGAGACGAGGCCTACCGGATCGTCCAGCAGCACGCGATGCAGGCGTGGGAGGACGAGCGCGACTTCCGCGAGCTCGTCGCCGCCGACCCGAAGATCGCGGGGCGTCTCGGGGCGGAGGCGCTCGACGGCGTCTTCGACCTGGACGCCTCGATCCGCCACGTCGACGTCGTCTTCGAGCGTCTCCGGGCGCTCGCCGGAGAGGAGGAGGCCGTGCATGTCTGACGCCGTTGCGCACGTCGGAAGCGGGAAGGTGCGGGAGCTCTATGCCCTCGACGAGGACCGGCTTTTGCTCGTGGCAAGCGACCGGATCTCGACCTTCGACGTCGTCCTGCCGACCGAGATCCCCGACAAGGGCCGTGTCCTCACCGGCCTGTCGGCGTTCTGGTTCTCGCGGATGCGCGACATCTGCCCGAACCACCTGCTCGGACTGCGTCCCGACGGCCGCTCGACCGAGTGCCGGCGCCTGGGGATGCTGCCGCTCGAGTGCGTCGTCCGCGGCTACCTCGCAGGCTCGGGCTGGAAGGACTACCGGAGCACTGGCGAGGTGTGCGGCCATGCGCTCGCCGAGGGCCTCGTCGAGTCCGATCGTCTCCCGCAGCCGCTCTTCACCCCCTCGACGAAGGCGGTGGCCGGGCACGACGAGAACATCGACCGCGCGCAGGCGGCCGAGCTGATCGGCGTCGAACGCCTGGACGAGGTGGAGCGCGTCTCGCTCGCCCTCTACGGGTTCGCGGCGGGGCATGCGGCGGCGCGCGGGATCATCATCGCCGACACGAAGTTCGAGTTCGGCCTCGACGAGGAGGTCCGCCTCGTGCTCGCGGACGAGGCCTTCACCCCCGACTCGTCTCGGTTCTGGCCCGCCGACGAGTACGAGCCGGGCCGCGCACAGCCGTCGTTCGACAAGCAGTTCGCCCGCGACTACTGCGAGAGCCTCGGCTGGGACAAGAGCTACCCCGGCCCAGAGCTTCCCGACGACGTCGTCGCGGGGACACGAACGCGCTACGTCGACGCCTTCGAGCGGCTCACCGGGCTCGAGTTCGACGCGTACGTCGCCGACCCGGAGGTGGTTCTCCGGTGAGGGCAACCGTGCTCGTCCGCCCGAAGCAGGGCATTCTCGACCCGCAGGGCGAGGCGGTCGGGAGCTCGCTGCGCCAGCTCGGCTTCGCCGTCGCCGAGGCGCGCGTCGGTCGGCTCGTCGACGTCGAGATCGACGGCGACGATCCGGCGGCCGCTCGGGCCGAGCTCGAGCGGATGTGCGAGCAGCTGCTCGCCAACCCGCTCATCGAGAGCTACGAGATCGAGCTCCCCGCGGGATGAGCGACTCGGCTCCGCGCATCGGCGTCGTCACGTTTCCGGGCTCGAACGACGACCGCGACGCGGCGTGGGCGCTTCGGGCTCTCGGCGCGGAGCCGGTGCCGGTGTGGCACGCCGATCCGGCTCTTCCGGAGCTCGCCGCCGTCGTCCTCCCGGGTGGGTTCTCGTACGGCGACTACCTGCGCTGCGGCGCGATCGCGCGGTTCTCGCCCGCCATGGGCGCGGTTGCGGCCTTCGCCGGCGAGGGCGGCCTCGTGCTCGGGATCTGCAACGGCTTCCAGATCCTCTGCGAGGCAGGCCTCCTGCCGGGCGTGCTCCGCCCGAACGCCTCTCTCGATTTTGTGTGTCGCGACGTCCGCCTCACCGTCGAGCGCTCGGACACGCCGTTCACCGCCCGTTGCGTCGGCGGGCAGTCGCTGACGATCCCCGTCAAGCACGGCGAGGGATGCTGGTTCGCCCCGGAGGAGCACGTTGCCGACCTCATCGAACGCGGCCAGATCGTCCTCCGCTACGCCGAGCCGTGCAACGGCTCCGTGGCGGAAGTGGCCGGCGTCGTGAACGAGAGGCGCAACGTCATGGGGCTCATGCCGCACCCGGAGCACGCCGTCGATCCGCTGCTCGGCTCGGCCGACGGTGCGCTCGTCCTCGCGTCGCTCGTGGACGCGGCTCGTGATCGAGTTCCCCTTACCGTCTAGGCACCACCTCCCAGGTCGAGGAGCTCGCGCAGCTCCGCGTGCGCCGAGAGCGCGGCTCGGAGCCGGTCGAGGTCGCGGGCGCGCAGCGTTACCGGCCCGCGTCGGGCGGTTCCGTCGGTCGAGTAGGCAAAGCGGACGAGGCGCTCGCCCTTCTCGGTCTGGAGGAGCTCGACGGTCGTCGCGAAGCGCTTCTCGCCCGCCCGCTGGGCGAGGGTCACGCGGTCCGCAAGCGCCGCCGGGCCCCAGGGCGTCGCCTTCTTCTCGAGCTGCGCCGCGCGTGTCGTCGCCATCCTCGACAACGTAGCGAGGAAAGGCGCACGCGTTGGCGACAGCTTCGGAACGAATTGCGCTGGGCGCCGGATCGAGCCCGGCGCTACCGCTCGATGAGCTCGATCCGGTAGCCGTCGGGGTCGCGCACGAAGCACAGCCGCGAGCCGCCCTCGCGCACGCGATACGGCGCCCGCTCGGGTTCGATCCCTTGCACCCCGAGCCGCTCCAGCGTCCCGTCCAGGTCGTCGACCGTGACGGCGACGTGTCCGTACCCGGTACCGAGCTCGTACGAGTCGACGCCGAAGTTGTACGTCAGCTCGAGCCGGTCGCCGTCGCCGGGAAGGCCCATGAAGACGTTGATCGCCTCGTCCCGGATCGGGAGCCTCCGGCGCTCCTCGAACCCGAGCGCTTCGTAGAAGGTGACCGACCGGTCGACGTCGGTGATGCGATAGCACGTGTGGATGAGCTCCATCGGCGCATCGTACGGGTCCGGAAGGGCCGAGTCGTCAGCGCCGTGATATGCACCACCGCACTGCGACTGAGGAGAGACCGTGCCGGTCCGGGACTACGGCGTCGTCATCGGACAGTTCAACCACTTCGACAGCGACGACGCCAACCACTTCGGGAGCTTCTTCCACGGGCACATCTTCGTTCGCGTCGGCAGCGGCGCACAGGCCGTCCTCGTCAACTGCGCCGTCGACGTGAAGTTCCCGACCGGGATGGTCGAGTACTTCAACCCGAGCAAGCTCGACGCGACCGCGACGGAGTTCACGACCGTCCATGCCCTCGCCGATGGCTTCCACCCGCTCGCGCCGACGCCGAGCTCGGGCGCGCTCGACTACGTGCGCAATCCGCTCATCGGCTGCCCGGTGTGGAAGCAGAACGTCGGCATGAGCGCGCTGACCGACCTCGAGGCGTTTCACGCCGCCGACGGCGGGATCCGGCGCATCTACGTCTTCGGCGCCCACTTCCGAAACGCTGCGCAGAATCCGCCGCAGGGAATGCACGACGTGCACATGAACCAGGGCGATCCGCCAGGGCCGTTTCAGCACCTCGACGGCATCTGGCAAGACGGCGGCGTCCTGGTCGAGCGGCCGAACGGAAACCTCGCCGGCTTCTTCGTCAAGTTCGTCACCCAGACTCTGGACACGAACGACCACGGACTTCCGGCCTGAGCCGGCCGCGCTATCGCTCGAGATCCTCCCGGAGCAGCCCGTAGAGAACGCCGTCGACCCAGTCGCCGTGCCGCCGGTAGGCGCGCCGCCGGACGCCCTCGCGGACGAAGCCGATCCGCTCCGCGTGGCGCATCGCCCGCTCGTTGAAGCCGTAGATCTCGAGCTCCAGCCGGTGGTAGTCGAGGTCGAAGAGGAGGTGCCGGTCGAAAATCCGCGCCGCCTCGTCCGCCAGGCGACGGCCACGGAAATCCGGATGCACCGCGAGCCCATGGAGATGCGCGATCCGGCTGCGGCGGTTCGTCAACTCGAACGCCATGCTCCCGGCGAGCTGCCATCCCGCCCCCGCGCCGTCGTCGACCTCGATCACGAAGCGTCCGTAGTCGTCCGGCTCGTCCAGCGAGCGGTCGACCGCGGCCGCAATCGACGCCCAGTCCCGCGCGCGCCCGCCCGCGAGGTACGGCTCGACCTCCTCGTGGCCCGCGAGCGCGACGAGGAAGTCCACGTCCTCGGGCCGGGCGCGGCGGATGCGGACGCTCACCGGCCCGGCTCGACGGCGGCCGCGCGCTCGCTCGGGCGGAGCAGGCCCGACCCGAGCGCGACGCCGAGCAGGATCAGCGCCAGGCCGCCCGCCTCGGCGGCGGTGACGGGCTCGGCGAGGAAGACGGCGCCGTAGAAGAGCGCCGTCGGCGGCAGGAGGTACGTGACGAGCGAGGTCCGCGCCGCGCCGTGCAGGCGCAACATCCGGAAGAGGACGAGCTGCGCGACGCCGGTGCCGAGGATGCCGAGGGCGGCCGCCGACGCCAGCGACTTCCAGCCCGGTGTGTGGTGCGGGAGCTGCGCCAGGCTGAACGGAAGCGTGAAGACGGCCGCCGCGACGATCGACGCCGCCGCGAGAGCGGGCCCGGCGGCGCGCGAGAGGCGCTTCTGCCCGTAGATCCCACCCGCCGCATAGAAGATCGAGGCCAGGACGACCGCGAGCGTGCCCGCGACGGCCCACCATCCTCCCCGCGGGTCGACGCCCGCCAGCACGCCCACGCCGACGAGGCCGGCGAGTACGCCGAGCAGGCGCGCGCCCGAGACGGCGTCGGCGCGGTTGAAGCGGAGCGCGAGGAACGCGTTGAAGATCGGGACGGTCGCGTTCGCAACCGCCGCGACTCCCGAGTCGACGTGGCGCTCGCCCCAGGCGATGAGGACGAACGGGATCGAGGCGTTCACGAGCCCGAGGACGATGCCCGGCCGCGCCGCGGTGCGCAGGGCCGCACGCGCGCCCGGCCCGCCCTCCCGAAGCCAAAGGAAGCCGACGAGCACAGCCGCCGCGAGCAGCAGCCGTAGCTCGACCAGCACGGTCGGCGCGAGATCCCGCACGCCGACCTTGATGAAGAGGTACGACGCGCCCCAGAGGGCGGAGAGCGTCAGGAGGAGCGGGACGTACCGGCGCGTCAACCGTCGGAGGCTAGCCGCGGCTGGCGGCGCCGCGCGAGGCGCACCGCGCCGGTCCCGAGCGCCACGCCGGCGAGGACGAGCACAAGGCCGCCGACCGCGGGCGCCGTGATCGGCTCCGCGAGGAAGACGGCGCCGTAGCCCAGCGCGAGCGCAGGCACGAGATAGGTGACGAGGATCGAGCGCGACGCGCCCGCGCCGGCGAGGAGCGCGTAGTAGAGGACGTACGCGAAACCGGTCCCGCCGATCCCGAGCGCGAGCACCGCCGCCGTCACGCCGAGGCTCGGGACATGGCTCGGCAGCTGCGCCGCCGCGAAGGGGACGAGCGCGAGCGACGCGGCGGCGAGGGCGCCGAACGAGCTCACGATCGGCGACACGGCGACGAGCCGCCGGGCCGCGTACAGCGCTGCGACCGCATAGCAGAGCGCGGCGAAGACGACCGCACAGGCGGCGAGGAGGTCGCCGCCCGGCTGCGCACCCACGAGCAGCGCAACGCCGCCGAAGCCGACGAGCAGGCCCACGAGCCGCAAGCCGCCGACGCGCTCGCTGCGGCTGAAGCGCAGCGCGAGGAGCGCCGTGAAGAGCGGCGCCGAGGCCTGGATCACCGCAGTCAGGCCGGAGTCGATGTGCTTCTCGGCCCAGGAGATCGCGACGATCGGGATCGCCGAGTTGACGAGCCCGGTAGCGACGAGCGGGCCGGCCGCGGCGCGGAGCTCCCGCACGGTCTCGCGGCTCCCGAGGCGGACGAGCGCGAGCGGCAGGAGCGTGAGCGCGCCGATCCCGAGCCGGACGCAGACGAGCGTCGTCGGCGCGAGCTCGCGGACGCCGATCTTGATGAACATGAAGCTCGCGCCCCAGATCGCCGAGAGCGCGAGCAGCATCACGACGTGGCGGCGGCTCACCCTAAGGCGCCGTCTCCGCGGCGCCGACCGTCAGGACGCGCGGGCTTTGCCGTGCGTCCGTCTGAATTGACCGCTCGAGTTGAAGCCGCGGCACGTCGGTTGCAACGCTTGGGGCGTGCCGCGCATTCTGGCCGTGGACTGGTCCGGTGCTCGTTCGGGCGAGCACCGGGCGATCTGGCTCGCGGAAGCGAGCGACGGTCGGCTCGTTCGACTCGAGGACGGCCGAGACCGCGAGCAGCTCGTCGCGCATCTGCTGGAGGAGGCCGAGCGCGAGCCGGAGCTCGTCGTCGGGCTCGACTTCGCTTTCTCGCTGCCGGAGTGGTTCCTACGCGCGCGAGGTATCGACGACGTCTCAAACGCGTGGGACCTGGTCTCGCGTGAGGCGGAGGCGTGGCTTTGCGAGCCGGAGCCGCCGTTCTGGCGGACGCGGAAGCCGCCGGGGAACGGCTTCCGCCGCACGGAGCTCGAGTGCGGCGGCCGTCCGAAGTCCGTCTTCCAGCTCGTCGGCGCGGGCCAGGTCGGCACCGGCTCGTTGCGCGGCATCCCGTTCCTGCCGCGGCTGCGCGAGCGCTTCGCGATCTGGCCGTTCGACGAGCCGCGGCTCCCCCTCCTCGTCGAGATCTATCCCAGCCTCTATGCACGAGCCGGTGCCTACCCGAACGAGCACGCGCGTGACGCCGCGGCCGCCGCCCTCGCGATGAGCCGCTGGCCGGGCGATTGGCGCCGGCTGCCGTGTGATCCGCAGTACGCGCTCGAGGGCCGCATCTGGCATGCCGGCGCCGTCACCGGAGGCGGTTAGACTCGACCACTTGACGAGTCAGGTCGCCGAGCAGTCGCTCCACCGCGCCCTCGGACTCACCGACACGGAAGCCGCTCGCATCGACGAGCTCCTCGGTCGCGCGCCGAACCACTTCGAGCTCGCCGTCTTCTCGTTGCTGTGGTCGGAGCACTGCGGCTACAAGCACTCCGCGCTCCTGCTCAAGCGGCTGCCCTCGAGCGGCGCGCGCGTCCTCCAAGGGCCGGGCGAGAACGCGGGCGTGATCGACCTCGGCGACGGCGAGGCGGTCGCCTTCAAGGTCGAGAGCCACAACCACCCCTCGGCGGTCGAGCCCTTCCAGGGCGCAGCGACCGGCGTCGGCGGAATCCTCCGCGACATCGTCGCGATGGGCGCGCGGCCGATCGCGCTCCTCGACGGCCTGCGCTTCGGCGAGCCGGGGTTCGCCTTCGACCGCGCCGTGGCCGGGATCGGCCACTACGGCAACTGCGTCGGCGTCCCCACCGTGGGCGGCGAGTGCGTCTTCGACGCGACTTACGCCGACAACTGCCTCGTGAACGCGATGTGCGTCGGGCTGCTACCGAGCGAGCGCGTGACGCGGGCGCGGGCGGACGGGCCGGGGAAGGTCGTCCTGCTCTTCGGCGCGACGACCGGCCGCGACGGGATCGGCGGCGCCAGCGTGCTCGCGAGCCAAGAGCTCGGCGAGGGCGCCGACGAGAAGCGGCCGTCTGTGCAGATCGGCGATCCATTCACCGGCAAGAAGCTCATCGAGGCCTCCGTCGAGCTCGTCGAGCGCGGCCTCGTCGAGTCGCTCCAGGACTGCGGCGCCGCCGGCCTCGCCTCCGCGCTCGCCGAGATGGCACGCGACGGCGCCGGCATCGACGTCCGGCTCGACCGCGTGCCGCTCCGCGAGCCCGACCTCGAGCCGTGGGAGATCATGATCTCCGAGAGCCAGGAGCGGATGGTCGCGGTCGTCCGGCCCGAGATGCTGGAGGCGGCGGAGCGCGTGCTCGGCCGCTGGGAGCTCCACCACGCGACGATCGGCGAGGTGACGCCGTCGGGCGACCTGCGCTGCCTCTTCGAGGACAAGCTCGTCGGCGAGATCCCGGCGCGGCTCCTCACCGAAGAGGCGCCGCGCTACCGGATCGAGGCGCGTCCGCGACCGGCGCTGGAACCGACGACCGTGCGGGTGTCGCTGTCGCCGCAGGAGGCGCTGCTCGCGCTGCTGCGCTCGCCGACGATCGCGTCGAAGCGGCGCGTGTACGAGCAGTACGACCACCTCGTCGGCTCGCGCACCGTGCGCCGCCCCGGCCTCGACGCGGCAGTGCTGCGCCTGCGGCCGAGCATGCGCGGCCTCGCCGTCTCGCTCGACGGCCCGGGGCCGGCGGCGCGGCTCGACCCGCGGGCGGCCGGGATGACGGCCGTGCTCGAGGCGGCGCGCAACGTCGCCTGTGCGGGCGGCGAGCCGCTCGCGCTCACCGACTGCCTCAACTTCGGCAACCCCGAGAAGCCGGAGATCGCCTGGGAGCTCGAGGAGGCGATCGACGGGCTCGCGGCGGCCGCCGAGGCGCTCGGCATCCCCGTCGTGTCCGGCAATGTCTCGCTCTACAACGAGACCGACGGCCGCGCGATCGACCCGACGCCGGTCGTGGGCTGCGTCGGGCTCGTCCGCAACGTGCGGCGCATCCCGGGGCGCTGGCGGGAAGGCGACGTCGTGCTCCTCGCCGGTGAGCCCGAGCTCTCGCTCGCCGGCTCGGCCTACCACGGGCTCGCGTGGTCGCCGACCGGCCGTCCGGCGGAGCTCGACCTGCGCGCCGAGGCCGCGCTCGTCCGGTTCCTCTGGCGCGCCTCGCCGCTCCTGACGCTCGCGCACGACGCCGACCGGGGCGGGCTCGCGGTCGCGCTCGCGGAGGCGGCGCTCTGGAGCGGTGTGGGCGCGGAGCTCGACCTTCCGGACGACGAGCTCGCGCTCTTCGGCGAGGGCGGCGGGCAGGCCGTGCTCGCGTGCGCACCCGAGGACGTCGAGCGGCTCGGCTCGAAGGGCCTCCGCCGCCTCGGTGTCGTCGGCGGCGACACGATCTGCGGCATCGAGCTGGAGAAGCTCCGCGAGGCTCGCGGCTGATGTGCGGCGTCTTCGGCATCCGCTCGCTCGAGCGCGACGTCGCCCGCCTCGCCTACTTCGGGCTCTTCGCCCTTCAGCACCGCGGCCAGGAGTCGGCCGGGATCGCCGTCTCGGATACCGGGCGGCTCACCGTGCTCCGCGACATGGGCCTCGTCACGCAGGTCTTCGACGAGCAGAAGCTGCGCGGCCTGCACGGGCAGCTCGCGATCGGGCACACGCGCTACTCCACGACGGGCTCGACCGACTGGGCGAACGCGCAGCCGCTCGTCCACCACGGCCGCGCGCGCACGGTGGCGCTCGGGCACAACGGGAACCTCACGAACGCGGCCGCCCTCCGCGGCGAGCTCGCCGCCGCGGGCATCCGGCTCTCCTCGACCTCGGACTCCGAGGTGATCGCGGCGCTCCTCACGGGCGCGGACGAGGCGCTCGAGGACGCGGCCGTCGCAGCCATGGCCCGGCTGGAGGGCGCCTACTCGGTCGTGGCCCTCTCGGAGGGTGCGCTGCTCGCCTTCCGCGACCCGTACGGCTTCCGCCCGCTCTGCGTCGGGCGGCTCGGCGAGGACTGGGTCGTCGCCTCCGAGACGTGCGCGCTCGACCTCGTCGGCGCGGAGCTCGAGCGCGAGGTCGCGCCGGGCGAGCTCGTGCTCGTCGACGGCGAGGGCCTGCGCTCTGTCGCCGCCGTCGAGCCCGCGAACGGCGGCGCGCTCTGCATCTTCGAGCTCTTCTACCTCGCCCGGCCCGACTCCCGCGTCGCCGGGGTCGAGGTGCACGGCGCGCGCGTCCGCATGGGCGAGCGGCTGGCGCAGGAGGCACCGGTCGACGCCGACCTCGTGCTGCCGATCCCCGACTCGGGCACCCCGGCCGCAATCGGCTTCTCGCGCGCGCTCGGCATCCCGTTCAGCGAGGGCCTGATCAAGAACCGCTACGTCGGCCGCACCTTCATCCAGCCCGACCAGGGCCTGCGCGAGCAGGGCATCCGGCTCAAGTTCAACCCGCTCGCTGAAGTGGCGGGCAAGCGGCTCGTCGTCGTCGACGACTCGATCGTGCGCGGGAACACCACGCGCCAGATCGTCGCCATGCTCTTCGAAGCCGGCGCGATCGAGGTGCACGTGCGGGTGTCGTCGCCGCCGATCGTCAGCCCGTGCTTCTACGGGATCGACTTTGCGGCCGAGGACGAGCTGATCGCCGGCGGGCGAACCGTCGAGGAGATCCGGACCTCCATCGGCGCGACCACGCTCGCCTATCTCTCGCTCGAGGGCCTCCAGGAGGCGACGCGCCGGCCCGCAAGCTCCGTCTGCCGCGCCTGCCTGACCCGCGAGTACCCGACGGCGGTACCTGAAGAGGGAGCGCGCGCGAAGCTCAGGTTCGAGCTCGCGCGCGCGCCTGCCTGACGCCTACTGCTCGAGGACGCGGCTCGCCTTCGCGATCCCGCGGCTCAAGAGGTACGCGGAGCCGAACCACTTGAAGACGTCCACCCAGCTCGCGACGCCGACGGTGTCGGCGATCGCCGCGATGATCGCCAGCAAGATCAGCGCGGCGAGGACGAAGAGGAACTCTGCGTTGCCCGGGATGGGCATGCGCGCGATGTCCCTGCCCATCGCGGTGTACGCCGGGTAGCCGCCGCGGCCGGCGCCGGGATCGGTGCCGCCGGGCGTGCCCGGGTCGGTCGGGGTCGTGGACATACCTGCCTCCTTGTCGGATTAGGCCGCGAGGGCCGGGACGTGGACGATCTCGAGCTTCATTCCGTCCGGGTCGTAGAAGAACACTGCGTAGTAGCCGGGGATGTAGTGGTACTCCTCGGGGCCGCTCTCGATCTCGGCGCCCTGCGCGAGCAGCCACTCGGCCCGCTCGTCGACGACGGCGCGCGAGTACGCCTCGAGCGCGAGGTGGTGGAGACCGACCGAGTAGCGGTCGTAGGGCGGGCTCTCCGACTGCGCCTGCCGCAGCCCGATCGCGCTGCCCGGCCCGCCGAGGTACCAGATCGACTCGCCGCGCTCGCCCTCGACCTCGGCGATGCGGTGGAAGCCGAGCGGCGCGAGCAGGTCGCGGTAGAACGGCAGGCTGCGCTCGATCGACGAGACGACGAGGTCGACGTGATGAACGCCGGTGGAGCGCACGGAGCCGGATCAGGGCTCCGTTCAGCGTGGCCGGGAGAACTCCTCCGCGCGCCGGTAGCGGACCGCGCGCTGCACCGCGCGCGGATCGAGCCCGCGTTCGAGGAGCTGCTGCCGAAGCTCGCCCTCGCTCGCGAGCCGCAGGAAGAGCCACGCCAGCGCCGCGATCGTCACGATCGACCCCTCGAGCATCATCACCGCCCCGGCGAGCCCCTGGTCGTGCAGCGCCGAAATCCCCCAGCGCGGGTGCGTGTGCTCGTAGTACGGGTAGAAGGCCTTGCCCGACCAGAGGAAGACGTTCCCGAGCACGGTCTCGATCAGCCGCACGACGACGATGTAGCCGAGCTTCCAGCCGGTTCCGAACCACTCCGGGGCCGGGAGCACCTCGAGCACCGGCGCCCACATGAGGCCGCCGCAGGTGAAGAAGAGCAGGTGCTGGAGCGCGTGGATCGAGTCGTGGTGGAGGGCGGCCTGGTACAGGGACGGCAGGTGCCAGACGTAGAGGTCGATCGTCCAGAGCGGCAGGGCGACGAGTGGGTGGGCGAGGAAGCGGAGCGCGTTGACCGGCCGGAGCGCGAGGACCGGGCGCAGGATCGGCCCGGAGAGGCCGGCGACGAGGGCGAGCGGCGCGAGGTCGCCGAGGAGGACGTGCTGGAGCATGTGGAAGCTCAGGAACTCCTCCTCGCCGAGGGCGTCGATCGGCGAGGCGAGCGCGAACAGGACGAGCCCGATCCCGAGCCCGAAGAGCCAGGGCCGCCACGGCTCCACCGGGGTGCCGCGGCGGCGGAGCGTGCGGACGCGGCGCGCATAGAGCGCGGCGACGAGGAGCGTGGGGACGAGCTGGAGCGGCTCCAGGCGCCAGCTCGTGACGAGCGACGGACCGTCCACACCCCGAGTCTAGAATCGGGCGCCCGTGCGGCTCTTCCACTACCACCTCGTCACCCGCCGGATCCGCGACGTCGAGGCGCGCTACATCGCGAAGCTCGGCTTCGACCTCGTCGCACGGCACGGGCGGATCGGCGAGGACGCGGTCTCCTTCGAAGCCGGCGTGCCGTGGCAGGAACTCGACCAGATGGGCTTCAAGCTGCGGCTCTCCGAGCTCGAGCGCGGCGCCGTCAACGTCGTCGTCCAGCCGGGCCAGTGGGAGCTCCCGCGCGTCGACCACCTCGGCTTCGTGCTCGACGACGAGGCCTTCGCGGCCACGCTGGCGCGGGCCGAGCGCCAGGACCTGCGCGTCCAGGAGCACGGCGGCCGGCGCACCTTCGTCTCGACGAACGCGGGCTACCGCCTCGAGCTCCATCCGCCGCGCGAGTGGATCGACGAGCTGGTCGCGGCCGAGGACGTGCTCCGCCTCGCCGAGCTCCAGCTGCGGACGGACGACCCGGCCGGCAAGGCGACCGCGCTCGCCGACCTCCTCGACCTCGGCGCCGCGGACGCGACCGTCGAGATCGGCAACACCGTCGTCCGCTTCGTCGGCGAAGGGCCGCAGGGGCGGCCGGAGCTTCACGCCGAGCTATTCGTCTGAACCCCACGGCTCGCGGCGGGCGCCGACGGGCTGCCGCAGCTGCAGCTCGAGGTCGGGGAGCTCCGCGGCGACGAGCGCCTGCGTCTCCGCGACCAGCCGCTCGAGCTCCTGCCCGGCCTCCTCGAGGTCGAAGAGACGCTCGAGCCGGTCGGCGAGGTCCGGCGGCGCGAGCCGCATGCGGCCGACGAGCTTCCGCATCCGCTTGAGCTGGAAGCGCGTGAAGTAGAGGCGGTTCAGCGCTGCGAGGACGGCAAGGAGGTCGAAGGCGGCGTTGACCAGGATCTCCTGCCGCCAGACGACGGCGTCGCGGGCACCGACGTGACGGTCACGTACCAGAGCGGAAAGAAGCGCCAGTGGCGCTCGATCATCGCGCGGCGCAGCGAGTCCGGGTAGTCGGCTGCGCGCGCCCACCAGCCGCCGATCAGCTCCGGCCCGTGCAGCGGGATCCCGTCCAGGATCCCCTCGACCGCCTTCTGGAGCGGCGACTCCAGCTCCTCGCCGGCGAGGACGCGCTCCACCTCGGCGTCGGCACACCGGACGGTCACGAACGCGAGCTGGCACTGAATGGCGCCGAGCTCGAAGCTCTCGCCGTGCTCGTCCTCCGTGCGCGGGTAGATGTGCCGCCGGTCCTCGCCTCCCACGCGTTCGATCACGGCTTCGATCCGCTCCTCCGTCGGCAGGTCGTCGCAGTAGACGATGAGGTCGACGTCAGAGTAGAAGTCGGCCTCGCCGGTGGCCGCTGAGCCGGTCAGCAGGACGGAGCGCGGCGCCACCTCGTCGACGACGACCTCGGCGATCCGGCCCGCGAGGGCACGGAGATGCTCGGTGGGAGTCTCCTGTCGGGGCACGGTCGTAGACTGGGCATCTTGACGCCGACGTACGAGAGCGCGGGCGTCTCGCTCGCCAGGGCCGAGGACGTCGTCGAGCGGCTGCGGGCGGCGGTCGAGTCGACGGGCGCGCGCGGGTTCGGGGCCTTCGCCGGGCTCTACCCGCTCGGCGACGGGCGCTTCCTCGCCGCCTCGACGGACGGCGTCGGCACGAAGCTCATGCTGGCGCGCGACCGCGGGATGCTGCGCGTGTGCGGCGCCGATCTCGCCGCGCACTGCATCAACGACGTGCTCACGACCGGCGCCGAGCCGCTCTTCCTCCTCGACTACGTCGCCGCGAACGAGCTCGACCTCGAGCAGGTCGCCGAGCTCGTCGAGGGCGCGGCGGAGGTGTGCCGCGCGGCAGGCGTCGCGCTCGTCGGCGGCGAGACGGCGGAGCTGCCGGGCACCTACCGCGAGGGCGAGCTGGACGTCGCCGGCACATGCGTGGGAATCGTCGACACGGACGCGCTCGTCGACGGCTCCCGGGTGGAGGCGGGTGACGCGGTCGTCGGCCTCCTCTCCGCAGGCGTGCACGCGAACGGCTTCACGCTCGTCCGGCGCGTGCTCGAGCGCGAGGACTACGACGGCGACGACCTGCTCGCGCCGACGCGGCTCTACCTCGAGGACGTGCGCCGGCTCCGCCCGCGCGCCCGCGCGTTCGCGCACGTGACCGGCGGCGGCATCGAGGGCAACCTCGCGCGCGTCCTCCCCGAGAGCCTGGCCAGCCGGATCGACTGGGACGCCTGGGAGCGGCCGGCCGTCTTCGGCTGGCTCGCACGGCACGTCGACGAGCTCGAGCTGCGGCGCGTCTTCAACCTGGGGATCGGCTACCTGGCCGTCGTCGCGGAGCCGGAGCCGGGTGACCTCGTCGTCGGCCGCATCGAGCGCGCATGATCGGCGTCCTCGTCAGCGGCGAAGGCACGAATCTGCAGGCGCTCATCGACAGCGGCCTTCCAATCCGGGCGGTCGCGTCCAACAAGCCGGAGGCACGTGCGCTCGCGCGCGCCGAGGCGGCAGCGATTCCGACCGGCGTCTTCGACGCCTCGGTCTACGGCAGCCGTGAGCAGCGCGATGCGGCAATGGCCGCCTGGCTCGACGGGCACGGCGTCGAGCTCGTCGTGTGCGCCGGCTTTATGCACCTCCTGCGGAGCCCGTTCCTCGACCGCTACGCCGGCCGGATCGTGAACACCCACTCCGCGCCCCTTCCCGACTTCCCCGGCGCGCATCCGATCGAGGACGTCCTGGCGGCGGGCGTGCCGGAGACGGCGGCGACGGTGCACTACGTCGACGAGGGCATCGACTCCGGGCCGGTGATCGCGACGGAGCGCGTTCCGGTCGAGCCGGGGGACACCGTCGAGACGCTGCGGGCGCGAGTGCAGGCGGCCGAGCACCGGCTCCTCCCCCAGATCGTCGCCGAGCTATGCGCGCGCTGATCTCCGTCTACGACAAGACGGAGCTCGAGGACTTCGCGCGCGGGCTCGAGTCGCTGGGTGCCGAGCTGGTCGCGAGCGGCGGCACGGCCGCCTACCTCGAGGAGCGTGGCCTCCGACCGGCGCACGTGGACGAGCTCACGGAGGTGCCGGAGCTCCTCGGCGGGCGCGTGAAGACGCTGCATCCGCGCGTTCACGCGGCGATCCTCGCGCGCCGCGACCGCGGCGACGACCTCGCCGCGCTCGAGGAGCACGACATCGAGCCGTTCGACCTCGTCTGCGTGAACCTCTACCCGTTCCTCGAAGTGGCGACGCGATACGGCACGCAGGAGCACGAGGCGGTCGAGATGATCGACATCGGCGGCCCGGCGATGCTGCGCGCCGCCGCGAAGAACTTCGCGCACGTGGCGGCCGTCTCGTCGCCCGACCAGTACGGCCGCGTCCTGCACGAGCTGCGCGAGACCGGCGGCCTGTCACCCGAGACGCGGCGCACGCTCGCCGCGGAAGCATTCGCGACCACCGCCGTCTTCGAAGCGGCCGTCGCGCGCTGGTTCGCCGACCGGGAAGCCTTCCCGGAGGTGTTCACGCCCGTCTTCACGAAGACGCGCAACCTCGCGTACGGCGAGAACCCGCACCAGCGGGCCGCCTACTACGAGGAGGCGGGCGCGCGCCGGCACCTGCTCTCGCGGGTCGCGCAGCTGCACGGCAAGGATCTCTCGTTCAACAACCTGGCCGACCTCTCCGCCGCGCGCGCGTGCGCCGCCGAGTTCACGCTCGCCTGCTGCGTGATCGTCAAGCACGGAAACCCGTGCGGGGTCGCGGTGGCGGCGACGATCGAGGAGGCCTACGAGCGCGCACTCGCCTCCGACCCGCTGTCGGCCTACGGCGGCGTGGTCGTCCTGAACCGCCGTGTCGCCGTGCAGCTGGCCGAACGGATCGCGGAGCAGTTCGTCGAAGTGCTGCTGGCGCCGGGTTTCGACGACGCGGCGCTCGACGCGCTGCGCGCGAAGCCCGGCACGCGGATCCTCGCCGACACCGAGCGCCGCCAGACGAACCCCGGCGAGCGCGACTACCGCCGCGTCCTCGGCGGCGTGCTCGTCCAGGATCGCGACTCCGACGTCGACGACCGCGCGGGCATGGAAGTCGTATGCGGCTCACCGTCGGAGGGCGACTGGGGCAACCTGCTCTTCGCGTGGCGCGTGTGCAAGCACGTGACCTCGAACGCGATCGTGCTGGCGAAAGGCCTGGCGACGATCGGCATCGGCGCCGGCCAGCAGAGCCGCGTCGACGCCGTCCGCCTCGCGCTCGAGAAGGCGCGCGACCGCGGCCACGACCTCCGCGGCGCCGTCCTCGCCTCGGACGCCTTCTTTCCGTTCGCCGACGGCCCGGAGCTTGCACTCGAGGCCGGAATCGGCGCGATCATCCAGCCGGGCGGCTCGAAGCGGGACGACGAGGTGATCGCCGCGGTTGAGGACGCGGGCGCTGCGATGATCCTCACCGGCCGGCGCCACTTCCGGCACTGACGGTCAGCGCCGGGCGAGCTTCTCGAGCCGTTCGAGCGCTTCGAAGAACCGCTTCCGAGCCTCGAGCTGGCGAGCAAGCGCTTCGTCGACGAGCCGAAGGCGCTCCGCTTTCGTCAGCTTCTCGGCCGGCTCGTCTGTATCTGCCCCGGATCGCGCTTCACTGGCCATGGAACGATCCTAGCGTTGCGTCTCCGAGATCTTCACGAATTCGCTTGACGGCAGTCCGAAGCTCATCGATCTGCGTTTGAAGCTCTCTCGCTGTCGTGCCGGCGAGATCGCTCCATTCAGCCCCGCGTCCGGAGACCGTCTTCGGGAGCTCGCCGTGCACCAGGCTTCGGTACAGGAAGACGAGCAGGAAGAGGAGAATCGCGAACACCGCGAGCACGCGCTCCAGGTACAGGAGCAGCGCGGATCCCATCGCCGTCGACGGCAGGCTCTCCGGCACGTGCATCAGGAGCGGCAGAATGAGGCTGAGAGCGGCAACGACGCCACTCGCGAGCCGCACAACCATTCCCTCGCTCACACCCGCCGACGATACGCGCGCCGTCGCCCGAGCGTAAGTGTCCTTTCGGAATAGGCTCTAACGGCCAGTCGTTGGCCCGCTCCGTACCCGAGACCGAGGAGACCGCATGAACCAGGCCGCACCTGTACCGAATCCCCGTCCCTGGCTGACGCTCGCAGTCGTCGGGGCCGCGTTCTTCATGACCGTGCTCGATGTCGCGATCGTGAACGTCGCGATCCCCTCGATTCAGCGCGACCTGGACATCAGGGAGGAGACGGTGCAGTGGGTGATCACGGCCTACGCGATCACCTTCGGCGGCTTCCTGCTCCTAGGTGGCCGGATGGCCGACCTGCTTGGGCGGCGGCGGATCTTCGTCGGCGGCCTGATCCTCTTCACGCTCGCCTCGCTCGTCTGCGGCCTCGCGAACGACGCGGGCGTGCTCATCGCCGCACGCGCCGTGCAGGGCGTCGGGGCGGCGATCATCTCGCCCGCTGCGCTCTCGATCGTCACGACGACCTTCACCGAGGGCGCCGAGCGGAACAAGGCGCTCGGGATCTGGGGCGCGCTCGGCGGCTCGGGCGCGGCGGCCGGCGTCCTCTTCGGCGGGATCCTGACGAAGTACCTCGGCTGGGAGTGGATCTTCTTCGTCAACGTGCCCGTCGGCGCGCTCGTCTTCGCGCTGACGTGGCCGATCGTCCCGGAGAGTCGCGCCGAGCTCGGCCACCGGCGCTTCGACGCGGCCGGCGCCGTCACCGTCACGGGCGGCCTCGCTCTGCTGGTCTACGCGATCTCGAAGGCGCCCGAGGACGGCTGGAGCTCCGCGCGCACGATCCTGCTCCTCCTCGCGTCGGTCGCGCTCCTCGCGGCGTTCACGATCTGGGAGCTCCGGACGCGGGCGCCGATCATGCCCTTCCGGATCTTCCGGATCCGCTCGCTCGCGGCGGCGAACGTCGTCGGCTTCCTGCTCGGCGCCGTCATCTTCGCCAACTTCTTCGTGCTGACCCTGTACGTGCAGCAGGTGCTCGGCTGGTCGGCGCTGAAGACCGGGATCACGTTCCTCGCGACGGCCGGCACGACGGTCATCTGGGCCGGCGTCTCGCAGGCGCTCGTCACGCGCTACGGGCCACGGCCCGTGCTCGTCCTCGGGATGCTCGTCCTCGCCGCCTCGCTCGGCTGGTACACGCAGATCCCCGTCGACGGGAACTACTGGCCCGACCTGCTCCCGGCCTACATCACCTTCGCACTCGGGCTCGCGTTCTCGTTCATCCCGGTCTCGATCGCGGCCCTGGCCCAGGTGGAGCCGCACGAGGCCGGGCTTGCGTCGGGCCTCATCAACACGAACCAGCAGATCGGAGGCGCGATCGGCGTCGCGGTCGCCGCGACGATCTTCACGTCCTACGCGAGGCCACGCCACTTCACGCCTGCGGCGCTCACGACCGGCTACGAGCACGCGTTCTGGGCACTGCTCGCGATCGCGGTCCTCGGCGCGGCCGCAGCGGCCGTGCTCCTGCGCGGACGCGCAGAGCTACCCGCGCAGGCGACTGCCGACGTGCCGGCGATCTAAGCGGGTTTCCAGAAGCGGTAGAAGCTCGGACCGAACGCGCCGAAAGGGCCGAGGAAGTCCTCGAGGGCCCGCGCCTTCTCGAGGTCGCCGGCCGGCACCGGGTCGTACCCGGCGTCGCGGATGAGCTGCTCGGTCACCTCCCGCGCCTCGTCGTCGGCGGCGTAGAGCATCCCGGGGCGCTCCGGCTGCTCGTCGACCTTGTCGTAGAGGCGCGCGAAGTTCAGGTTGAACGCCTTCGCGACCGGGCCGCCGGAAACCGACTTCACCTCGTGCGCGAGCGAAGGAAACTGGTCGTTCCGGCCTCCGAAGGCGTTCGTCGCGTCGATCGCGACCTTTCCCTCGAGTCCGCTCACCTTGCCGAGCGCGTCGGCAATCGCGCCGCTCGGCACCGCCACGAGCACCGCGTCGGCGTCCGAGGCGTCGCCGCCGTCGCGGCCGAGCTCCTGCACCTCGTGACCCGCTCGACGCCAGCGCGCCGCAAGGCCGCCGCCGATGTTTCCTCTACCGATGGTTGTGATGTTCATGGGCCTCCAAAACGAGTTCCGAAAAGGACGGATTCCCCTAGGCTTTACCCGGAGTGAGCACGGACTACCCGACCGTCCTCGAGCTCGTCGGCGCGACGCCGATCGTGCGCCTCGACAAGCTCGGGGCCAAGGTCTCACCGACGCTCCTCGCGAAGCTCGAGTACCTCAATCCCGGCGGCTCGGTGAAGGACCGGATCGGCCTTCCGCTGATCGAAGCGGCCGAGCGCGACGGCAAGCTCCGCCCCGGCGGGACGATCGTCGAGCCGACCTCGGGGAACACCGGCGTCGGGCTCGCGATCGGCGCCGCGATCAAGGGCTACCGCTGCATCTTCGTCATGCCCGACAAGATGAGCCAGGAGAAGATCGCGCTCCTGCGCGCCTACGGCGCGGAGGTCGTCATCTGCCCGACCGCCGTCCCGCACGACTCCCCCGAGAGCTACTACGCCGTCTCCGACCGGCTCGCCGAGGAAATCCCCGGCGCCTTCAAGCCCGACCAGTACTCGAACATGGCCAACCCGGAGGCGCACTACCGCGGCACCGGGCCGGAGATCTGGGAGCAGACGGGCGGCGAGATCGACGCGATCGTGATCTCGGCCGGCACGGGCGGGACGATCTCCGGCATCGGCCGCTACTTCAAGGAGCGCAAGCCGGACGTGCTGATCGTCGGCGCCGACCCGGAGGGCTCCGTCTACACGGCGCACGACGAGGGCGACGTCCACCCGTACCTCGTCGAGGGGATCGGCAAGGACACGTGGCCCAAGACGATGGATGCGAGCGTCGTCGACGAGTGGGTGCGTGTCTCCGACCGCGACTCCTTCCTCGTCGCCCGTAGGCTCGCGCGCGAGGAGGGCATCCTGGCCGGCGGCTCGGGCGGGACCTCCGTCTACGCGGCGCTCGAGGTCGCGCGGCGCTTCGGGCCGGAGGCACGGATCCTCACGACGATCCCGGACTCGGGCCGCAACTACCTCTCCAAGTTCTACGACGACAAGTGGATGCTCGAGCACGGCTTCGTGGAGCGCGAGGCGCCGGTGCCCACCGTGGAGCAGGTGCTGCGCTCGAAGCGCTACGAGGAGGCCGACGTGCCGGAGCTCGTCACGATCGCGTCGCACCAGAAGGTCGGCGAGGCGATCGACGTCATGCAGCGCTACTCGATCTCGCAGCTCCCCGTGGTCCGCGACGGCGAGCTGAGCTCCCTCGCCGACGTGATCGGCTCGCTCCACGACCGCGACCTCCTCGAGCGCGTCTTCAGGAACCCGGACGCTCTGCACGAGGACGTCGTCGCGGCGATGCAGCCGCCGCTCGCCACGATCGAGGCCGGCGAGTCGTTCGACGAGGTCTTCGCGACGCTGACCGGCCGAACGAACGCGATCGTCGTCGCGCGCCGCGGCAAGCCGATCGGCGTCCTCACGCGCTCGGATCTCCTCGAGTACCTCGCGCACCGGCGCTAGCCGGCTCTTGAAATCCGCTGGAAATGGGCGGACAATCGAGCGGCGCCTAGAGACAGCGCCTGCGGAAGGAGAGCGATGACGTCGACGAGGGCACGGCCACTCCTCCGCTTCTGCATGCTCGCGGCGCTCGGCATCCTCCTGCTCTTCCCGGCGGGTGCCGCTCGAGCGACGGTGACCGGGACGGTCGTCGCCTGGGGCTGTGGCGGCTTCGCCGCGGCCGGGCAGTGCACCGTGCCGGGCGGCCTCACCGGCGTGACCGCCGTAGCCGCGGGCTCGTCCCACAGCCTGGCGCTCAAGAGCGACGGCACCGTCGTCGCCTGGGGCTGCACGCAGAACAATGCCGGGCAGTGCGACGTTCCGAGCGGCCTCAGCGGCGTGACCGCGATCGCCGCCTCGGCGTACAGCATGGCCTTGAAGAGCGACGGCACCGTCGTCGCCTGGGGCTGCCTGTTCCCCGAGCCATGCGACCTCCCAGCCGGGCTCTCGGACGTGATCGCGATCGCGGCCGGGGCCGCGCACAGCCTGGCCCTGAAGAGCGAGGGCACCGTCGTCGCGTGGGACTGCAGCAGCCTTCTCCAAGACGACGGGCAGTGCGACGTGCCGGGAGGCCTGAGCAACGTCACCGCGATCGCCGCCGGAGGTGGGCACAGCCTGGCCTTGAAGAGCGACGGCACCGTGGTCGCGTGGGGCTGCAAGATCGTCAACTGGGGCCAGTGCGACGTCCCAGCCGACCTTTCAGACGTGGTCGCAATCGCTGCGGGCGAGATCAGCAGCCTGGCCTTGAAGAGCGACGGCACGGTGGTCGCCTGGGGCTGCGGCTTGCTCGGGGACTCCGGGCAGTGCAGCGTGCCCACCGGCCTCACCGGGGTGACCGCGATCGCCGCCGGGCAGTACCACAGTCTCGCCCGGAAGAGCGACGGGACGGTGGTCGCCTGGGGCTGCGGCCACGGCGATTCCGGTCAGTGCGCGGTGCCGAGCGGCCTCTCCGGCGTGTTCGCGATTGCCGCCAGCTACGGACACAGCCTCGCCGTGCGCGCGCCCGCACCGAGGATCTCGGGCTTCAGCCCCGCCGCAGCCCTCGTCGGCACCGTCGTCACGATCAACGGGGTGAACCTCGACAGCGCGACGTCCGTGTCGTTCAGCGGCAACTTCGGCCCCATATCGACGACGCCGACGTTCGTGTCGGCGACGCAGGTGCGGGCGGTGGTGCCGGCGGAAGCGATCACCGGCCACCTCGACGTCGCCACGCCCGTCGGAATCGCTCACAGCGCAGGCACGTTCCGGGTCCTGCCGCAGATCACCTCCATCACCCCCGGCAGCGGGCCGGCCGAAACGGCCGTCTCGATCGGCGGTTCCGGCTTCGCCGGCATAAGCTCGGTCAAGTTCGCCGGCGTTCCCGCTCGCGCGCTCTACATCCACGGCCAGGGTCTCACCGCCTACGTCCCGCCCACCGCGTTGAGCGGCCGGATCACCGTCACCACCGGCGGCGGCACCGTCGCCAGTCCAACGGTGTTCCTGGTCGTGCCGACGATCACCGGCTTCGCTCCTGCCAGCGCGGCGCCCGGTACCCCGGTCATCGTGCACGGCACCGGCCTCGGCGGGATCAGCGCGGTGAAGGTGAACGGCGTGAAGGCCGGGTTCAGCGTCCTCTCGCGGATGCAGCTCCGGCTGATCGTGCCGGCAAGCGCCACCGACGGGCCGATCACGATCACCACCGCCGGCGGCACCGCGACCAGCGCCGCCACCCTGCTCGTCACCCCCCGCGTCGGCGGCTTCACCCCCGGCTCCGCCTTCGTCGGGGCCAAGGTGACGATCGGCGGAAACGCCTTCGGCGGCGCCACCGGCGTCCTCTTCAACGGCGTCCTCGCCCTCCCCGCCACCGTCACCCCGACCCAGATCACTGTGTTCGTCCCCGCCGACGCCTCCACCGGCAAGCTCACCGTCGTCACCGCGTCCGGCTCCGGCCAGAGCAGCGGCACCTTCCGCGTCCTGCCCCACATCACCTCCGTTACCCCTGGCACCGGCCCCGCGGGCACCACGGTGACGATCGCCGGCTCCGGCTTCACCGACGTCACCGCCGTCAAGTTCAACGGCACGCTCGACGCGGGCGCGAGCGTCGACTCCGACCACCAGATCACCGCCCACGTGCCCGCCGCCGCGACCAGCGGCCGCGTCACCGTCACCACTCTCGGCGGCACCGCCACCAGCGGCGCCAACTTCGTCGCGGTGCCGACGATCACCGGCTTTGCGCCGCCCTCTGCCGCTCCCGGCAGCCCGGTCGTCGTCGACGGGACCGGCTTCGGCGGCGTCAGCTCGGTCAAGGTGAACGGAGTCGGCGCCGGCTTCAGCGTCCTCTCCCGCACCCAGCTGCGGCTCACCGTGCCCGCGAGCGCCACCGACGGGCAGATCACCGTCACCACGCCGGGCGGTACCGCGACCAGCGCCGCCACCCTGCTCGTCACCCCGCGCGTCGCCGGCTTCTCCCCCGGCTCCGCCCTTGTCGGAGCCAAGGTGACGATCAGCGGCAACGCCTTCGCCGGCGCGACCGGCGTGCTCTTCAACGGCGTGCTCGCCCTCCCCGCCACCGTCACCCCGACCCAGATCACCGTCTTGGTCCCCGCCGCCGCCTCCACCGGCAAGCTCACCGTCGTCACCCCCTCCGGCGCCGGCCAGAGCACGGGCACGTTCCGGGTGCTACCGCGGATCGCTTTTTTCAGCCCGGGAAGCGGCCCGGCCGGCACCGCGGTCACGATCACGGGCTCCGGCTTCACCGACGTCACCCAGGTCAAGTTCAACGGCATCTCCGCCGCCGGCGTCAGCGTCGACTCCGACCACCAGATCACCACCCCCGTCCCGTCGAGCGCGACCACCGGCCGCATCACGGTCACCACCCTCGGCGGAACCGCCGCCAGCCCTACGAGCTTCGTCGTCACGCACTAGAGCGCGCGTGCCACCATAGGTCGCGATGTCGACGGCCAGGCTCGAGACCCTGCTGCGCGCAGCCTTTCCGGACGCGGCCGAGCTGGACGTGGCCGACCGCACCGGCGGCGGAGACCACTTCCAGGTCGCGGTCACGAGCCCGCGCTTCAACGGGCTCCCGCTCCTCGAGCAGCACCGGCTCGTGAACGAGGCCCTCGCAGACCCCCTCGCCGATGGCACGATTCACGAGCTACGAATCAAGACGAGAGGAACCGAATGAGCGAGCTTCGCGAGACGATCCAGCAGGTCATCGAGAACGAGCCCGTGGCGCTCTTCATGAAGGGCACGCCCCAGTTCGTCATGTGCGGGAACTCGGAGCGGGCGCTGCGTGCGCTCCGCGAGGCCGGCGCGCCGGTCACCGCCGTCGACATCCTCCCCGACCCGCGTATCCGCCAGGAGCTCTCGGCGCTCTCGGGCTGGCCGACCATCCCGCAGGTGTTCGTGCGCGGCGAGCTGATCGGCGGCGCCGACATCGTCGAGGAGCTGGCGGCGACGGGCGACCTCGAGCGGACTCTGCAGGAGAAGCTCGGCGCGGACTACCGCGAAGGCGAGCCCGCCGGCCGCGTCGTCGACGTCCTCGCCGCCTAGGCGCCGCTTGCGGCGCCGACCGTCAGGATGTGCGGGCTTCGCCCGCGCGTCCGGTCTGCGGCCAGCCGGATCGGCTCTAGGACGCGGCCTCGACGAGGTGGTCGGGGCGCCAGAGCTCGTACGAGTCGAGCTCCGAGTCGAGCGCCCGTAGGAGCGCGGTGACGACCGCCGGGTCGAACTGCGTTCCCGCGCAGCGGTCGAGCTCTGCGCGCGCGGCCTCCAGGCTGAGCGGAGGCCGGTACGGCCGCGGCTCGACCATCGCGCGGAACGCGTCGCAGACGGCGACGATGCGCGCGCCGAGCGGGATCTCCTCGCCGCTCAGGCCGTCGGGATAGCCGCCGCCGTCCCAGCGCTCGTGGCTCGAGCGGACGATCGGGACGACGCTCGCGAGCGCCTCGATCGGCGCGAGGATCCGCTCGCCGACGACCGGGTGCGTGCGCATGACCGCCCACTCGTCGTCGTCGAGCGCGGAGCGCTTCTCGAGCACCGAGTCGGGGACGCGGATCTTGCCGATGTCGTGCAGAAGCGCCCCGAGCTCGATCGCCTGGACGAGCTCCTCGCTCGCGCCGAGCCGCCGCGCGACGGCGACCGCGAGGTCGGAGACCTCGCGCGCGTGCGCGCTCGTGGAGTCGTCCTTCGCCTCGAGCGCGCTCGTCAGCGAGGCAAGCGTCTCCCGGTAGAGCCGCTCCACGGCCTCGGCGTGCTCGAACTGCGCCAGCAGCACCTCGAGGTGGCCGACGAGGAGCTCGGCGAGGGCGGTGTCGGCGCCGTCGAAGGAGCGCTGCTTCGCGTCGTAGACCTCGACGAGCCCCCACGGCCGCCCGCGCACGCGGAGCGGGAGCATCAGCACGGCGTGCAGGCCGAGCTTGCGCAGCACGAAGGCCTCGCTCTCGTCGAGGCTCTCGTCCGAGAGCGATGCGGCGCGCGGCACGCCGCTCTCCAGCACCTCCTTCGTCTGCGGGTAGTCGTCGACGAGGAACATTCCGCCGCTGTCGAGCCGCCACGGCGCCTGCGCGAAGTGGGCGGCCTCGACGAGGGCATCGCCGGTGAGCCGCGAAACGGCGCACGCGGTGCCGCGCAGGAGCACCGAGAGGTGCCGCGTCGCCGCCTCGAGCATCCCCTCCCGCGTCCGCTCGCGGCCGAGCGCGCGGCCGGCGTTCCAGAGCTCGCGCAGCGCGGCGTCGCGGAAGCCGCTCTCGCCCATGCGCTCGCGTAGCTCGCGGTAGAGGACGTCGAGGCTCGTCCCGGCCGCGCCCGCGTCGCCGTCGTCGGCGAACGTGATCGCGGTGTCCTTCCCGGCCCGCTTCGCCGCGAGGAGAGCGAGATCGGCCTTGCTGACGAGCTCCTCCTTCGAGCGCGCGTCGACCGGGAAGGAGGCCACGCCGGCGGACAGGGTCTGCCCGATGAGGTGCTGCGCGGTCGCGCGACGGACCCGGTCGGCAAGCCGTATCCCCGCGGCCGCCTCGCCCTCGACGACGACCGCGAACTCGTCGCCGCCGATGCGGAACGGCTCCTCGCCGGCGCGGCACTGCCGGGCCAGCGTGCGGGCGAGCTCCCGGAGGACGCGGTCACCGGCAGGGTGCCCCTCGTCGTCGTTCAGGCGCTTGAAGTCGTCGAGGTCGCAGAGGAGCAGCGTGACGTGGGTCGCGCCCGCGTGGGCGCGCTCGAGCGCCGTGTCGAGGTGCTCTTGGAAGGCGCGGTGGTTGCCGAGGTCGGTGAGCGGGTCGCGACGCGCCTCGGCGTGCGTGAGGGCGAGGCGGCGCGCGTTCGCGAGCGACGCTCCGGCGAGCTCGGTCGCGGTGACGAGGAGGCTCGGATGGATGCCGACGTGCGCGCCGGCCGGCACGCCGACGAGCAGCGCGCCGAAGATTTCGCCGCCGGCCGAGATCGGCGCGGCGAAGGCCTCGCGGCACGAGACGCCGTAGCCGGCGAGCTCCGCGACCTCGCCCGCGGCGGCGGCGACGAGCCGCCCCTCCTCGAAGCAGCGGGCGACGACGCGCGGCGGTCCGAGCGGCTGCCGTACGAGGAAACCGGCGACGGCCACCTGGAGCGGGGCGCGTCCCGCCCCGAGGAGATAGACCGCGGTCGGGCCGCCTCCCGCGATCTCGCCGACGTGCCGCGCGAGAAGCTGCGCGATCGTCGAAGAGTCCGCCGAGAGCGCGAGCTCGCGGGCGAGGCGAAGCGCGCGCGTGGACTGCGTGAGCAGACGCTCGGACGCCTCCGGGACCGCCGGCGGCTCGTCCCTCCGACTCTCCATCCTCGGACTTCCTCCTTCGCCGCAGTTCCCACCCTCGTTTCCTCAATTAAGTCCCGAAAGAGGGCGGGTCTCATCACCCCGAAGGGGTAGCGTGAGGCGACACGCACCGCATCCCTCCCGGGTCGGCAACTTAGAATCGGGTCGTGGACTTCGAGACGCGGGCGATCCACGAGGGCCAGGAGCCCGATCCGGCGACCGGCGCCGTCACGGTGCCGATCTACCAGACCTCGACCTACGCGCAGGAGGCGGTCGGCCGGCACAAGGGCTACGACTACTCGCGCGTCGCGAACCCGACGCGGACCGCGCTGCAGGTCTGCCTCGCCTCGCTCGAGGGCGCCGACCACGGCGTCGCGTTCGCCTCCGGCCTCGCCGCGGCGACGACGCTCGTGCACCTCGTCTCGCCCGGCGAGCGGATCGTCGCCGTGAACGACGTCTACGGCGGCATCTACCGCATGTTCTCCCAGGTCTACGAGCCGAAGGGCTACGAGTTCACGTGGGTGCCGGCGGCCGAGATGAGCACGGGCCTCGCCGAGCACCTCGACGAGCGCACGCGGCTCGTCTGGGTCGAGACGCCAACGAATCCGCTCCTGAACGTCGTCGACATTCGGGCCGCGGCCGAGGCCGCGCACGCGGTCGGCGCGCTCGTCGTCGTCGACAACACGTTCGCGACGCCCTATCTCCAGCGGCCGCTCGAGTTCGGCGCAGACGTCGTCATGCACTCGACGACGAAGTACCTCGGCGGGCACTCCGACGTCGTCGGCGGCTTCCTCGCGACGAACGACCCGACCGTGGCGGAGCGGCTTTACTTCCTCCAGAAGTCGCTCGGCGGTATCCCGGGGCCCTTCGACGCGTGGCTCGTCCTCCGCGGCGTGAAGACGCTCGCGGTCCGCATGCGCCGGCACTGCGAGAACGCGCGCGCGATCGCGGAGTTCCTCGACGCCCACCCGCGCGTCGAGCGGGTGCTCTACCCCGGCCTGCCGAGCCACCCGGGACACGAGATCGCCGCGGGGCAGATGTCCGACTTCGGCGGGATGGTCTCCTTCCTCGCCGAGTCGGAGGAGGAGGCGGTCGGGCTCGTCGCGCGCACGAAGATCTGGAAGCTCGCGGAGTCGCTCGGCGGCGTGGAGAGCCTCATCGAGCACCCGGCGCGGATGACGCACGCCTCGACCGCGGACGCGCCCTTCGCAGCACCGAAGACCCTTGTCCGTCTCTCCGTCGGTCTCGAGTCGCCGGACGACCTCGTCGCCGACCTCGAGGCCGCGCTCGTTCGCTCCGCCGCGGCCGTGTAGCGGAACCGGCCCGCGGCCGCGTGTGTAGAGGCGGCATGAGAAACCATCTGTTCATCGGTTTTGCAGCAGTCGTCTCCGCCCTCGTCGTTACGTCGACCGCCATGGCGAAGGGCGCGACGCAGGCGACGATCAAGGGGCCCAGCCTGAAGAAGGGCGGGCTCGTGCTCAAGAGCGACAGCGGCGGCGACCCCACTAGCGGCTCGCGGCTCGGTCAGCTCGCGACCGCGTCCGGGTTCTTCCCCGCGGTGTTCAACCAGCAGCCGGATCCGATGCTGCGGGAGCGGCCGAAGGGCAGCCTCGGCCCGAAGTACACAGCCGAGTACGTCATGCCCGGCCCGAACGGCGGGACCTCGACGATCCGGCAGGACCTCTACCCCTACGCGAAGCCCTACGCGCTGAGCTACACGAAGCCCGGCCAGCCCTTCTTCGGAAGCGAACGGACGCATGGCGGCTGGTTCCAGGTGACGTCGGCGGTGCGGACGGTGCTGGACCTGCCTCCGCAGCCGCCCACTGCGGGTACGGGTGACGGCAGCGGCTGGCTCCGCTGGGTCGCGATCACGATCACGATCGCGGCCGGGCTCGCGCTCCTCGCGGCCCTCTCCCTGCTCGTGCAGCGTCGTCGCCCGAGGCCGGCCACGACGTAGGCATACGATGCGCGTGTGGACGCGCTCGCGCCCATCGACCTCCGGTTCGGTGGCGGAGGCGCCGCTTGCGGTGCCGACCTCAGGACGCTCGGGCTTGCCCGAGCGTCCGTCTGAAACGACCGGTCGACACGCCGGCAGTCGATCGGCGCGGGTGGGGCTAAGATCGCGCGCGTGCCCGCGCCTGAGCCGATCGACCTCCGGTTCGGTGGACGCGAGCGCGTCATCGGCGTCTACCTACTGGAGACCGACGATGGCCCCGCGCTCTTCGACTGCGGGCCCTCGACCTGCGTCGAGCGGCTGAAGGCAGGCCTCCGCGAGCGCGGCCTCGCGCTCACCGACCTCCGGCACCTCCTGCTCTCGCACATCCACCTCGACCATGCGGGCGCGGCGGGCGTGCTCGTGCGGGAGCACCCGGGCCTGCGCGTCCACGTCTCGGAGGTCGGCGCGCCGCACCTCGTCGACCCGGAGCGGCTCGAGCGGAGCGCGCGGCGGCTCTACGGCGCGGAGTTCGACACGCTGTGGGGCGAGCTCGCGCCGGTCCCGGAGCGGAACGTCGAAGTCGTGGGCCGGACGGTGCTCGGTCTCGACTGCTTTCCGTCGCCGGGCCACGCGAAGCACCACGTCTGCTACGTCGACGCCGAGGGAACCCTGTACGCGGGCGACGCGGCCGGCGTCCGCATCCCGCCGAGCCGCTTCGCGATGCCGCCGACCCCTCCGCCCGAATTCGACCTCGAGGCCTGGGAGGCGACGCTGGACGAGATCGGGCGTCGGGCTCCGGAGCGGCTCGCGCTCATCCACTTCGACGTCGTGTCCGACCCGGCGCCACACGTCGCGGAGCTGCGCGGCCGCCTGCGCGAGTGGACGGCGATCGTCGAACGCGGCGCGAACGAGGAGGAGTTCGTGGCGACAGTTCGCGCGGCGCTCGACGAGGAGCAGCGGCCCGCCTACGAAGCCACGGTGCCGTTCTGGCAGTCGTACGCGGGCCTGAAGCGCTACTGGGACAAGCGGCGCGAGGCGGCGTGAGCCAGGCCCGCCTCGAGCTCGTCGAGGCCGCCGCGTTCACCGCGCTCTGGGAGGCGGCGCCGGAGCCAGTCCGCCGCGAGCACGGCATCCGCGCGCGAACGATCGCCGGCGCCGTGTGCACGGCGGTTGCGGCGGCGCCGGAGAACACGATGATCAACCGCGTCACGGGGCTCGGTCTGCGCGAGCCGCCGACGGACGCGGATCTCGACGAGATCGACGCCTTCTTCCGCGACAGAGGGGTTCGGTATGCGATCGGCATCAGTCCGTTTGCCGGGCCGGATCTCGCCGCGCGGCTCGCGGCACGCGGCTTCGAGCCCGGCTATGCGTGGATGAAGTTCCGCCGCGGCGTCGAGCCGCCGGCTGCGGTCGAGACCGCGCTTCGCGTCGAGGAGATCGGCCCCGAGCACTGGCCCGCCTTCGGCTCGGTCGTCGCCCGCGGCTACGGCATGGGCGAGTTCGCCGCCGACTGGCTCGGCGCGGCCGCGGGCTCGCCGAGCTTCCGTCTCTTCCTCGCGCGGGAAGGCGACGAGCCGGCTGGAGCGGGCGCGCTCTTTGTCGGCGACGGCATCGGCTGGCTCGGCCTCGCGGCCACCGTGCCCGAGCACCGGCGGAAGGGCGCGCAGGGCGCAATCCTCGCCGCACGCGTCCGCACCGCCGCCGCGGCGGGCCTCCGCGAGCTGGCCACCGAGACGGGCGAGCTGGTCGCCGACCGGCCGAGCAACTCGTACCGCAACCTCCTCCGGAGCGGGTTCGAAGAGCAGTACGTGCGGGCGAACTACTTGTCCCCGGTGGGCGCGAGGCGGCGAAGTAAAAAAGGCTGATCTCCACCGTCAGCGGCCTCCGTTCGCGTATACGCCGACCTCGACCGAAACCGCGCGGCCGACGTCGAGCCAGGGCTCTCCGCGCGGCACGCGCAGGTGCGGGAGGAGTCGCAGCCTGAATGCGCTCGTCGTGTGCGACCGCCAGGCCGCGAGCACTGCGAAACGGTGATCGTCCCGGTCGACGACGGCATCGCCGAAGGCCGTGATCGGTACCGGCAGCGGTGGATGGCCGGCAAATCGATAACCATCGGCAAGGGCAAAGTCGGCGCGGATCATGGGTTCGAGTAGGTCGACGAGGTCGTCGCTCGCGAGCACCTCCTCGTCGGCGATCCCCACGTCGCGCAGGCGGTCGAGAAGCTCGGGACGCGAGAGTTCGTCGACGCTCCGGCGCCGGGACTCCTGCCGCTCGTTCGGCGCCGCCTGTGCCGAGACGAGGAGGGCGATCGGCAACGGCCCGCCGACGAACCGGACCCGTTGCACGAACTCGAACGCGAGGAGGCTGCCGGAGCAGTGGCCGAAGACGGCGTAAGGCCGGCGGAGGAGGGGGCGCAGTTCGCTCTCGGCCGCCTCGACCAGGAACCGCACGTCCGTGAAGGGGGCCTCGGACGCCCGGCTCTCGCGCCCGGGCGGGCGGACGGCGCAGAGCGCCACGTCGTCGTCGAGCACCGAGCGCCACGGCGCGTAGAAGGCGGCTCCGGTTCCCGCGGCCGGGAAGCAGAACAAACGAATGCCTCGCTCGTACAGGCAGGCCGGGTCGCCGATCCACGGAGTGGACTGGACGAGCGTCATGCGCTTAGACGCCCCGTCCGTCGCACGATGCGGCCGCCGCGTCTAGGAGCGGCCCGCGGATGTCGTCACGACATCGCCCGGTTCGAGAGGGCGCAACGCGTTCTCGAAACGATCCTCCCAACGGCATCAGCGGCTCCCAGCGTCGCGGAGCAATGGCGAAGGTAGCGCCTAATGGTCAATTGTTCAACTAGGGAATGAGAAAGCTACAATGACCCCTCCAGCGCGGAGCGCGCAGCCGCTTCATTAATAATGAAACCAGCTTCCGCACACCGCCGCGCGCGCAGCGTCAGGTCCTCTCGGCAGGGCCTTCTACATGCTCCGCTCGAACACCGGGCCGCGACCTGTCCGGACAGCACGGCAGTCGTTTCAGGTCCCGTCCGCCTAACCTTCGGAGAGCTCGACGCCCGGGCGAACGATGTCGCGCACCGCCTCGTCGACCTGGGCGTGCGCCCGGGCTCGCGGGTGCCGATCGTGATGGAGAAGGGGTGGGAGCAGGTCGTGGCGGCTCTCGGGATCCTGAAGGCAGGCGCGGCGTACGTTCCGCTCGACGCGAAGCTCCCGCCGCAGCGCATGCTCGAGCTGCTCGAGCGTGTGAGGAGCGCGGTGGCCGTTGTGCAATCTCGCACCGGACGCCTCCCATCGGAGCTTCCATGCGTGGTCGTGGGCGACGAACGTGCCGCGTGGTCCGACCCTCCCGCCGTGGCGTGCAGCCCCGACCGGCTTGCATACGTCATGTTCACCTCCGGCTCGACGGGGACGCCGAAGGGCGTAATGATCACGCACGCTGCGGCGTCGAACACGCTCGCCGAGGTGAACGACCGGTTTGACGTGGGGCCTGAGGACCGAGTGCTCGGGCTCTCGTCGCTGAGCTTCGACCTGTCGGTGTGGGACGTCTTCGGCGTCCTCGCCCGCGGCGGGACGCTCGTCCTTCCGGGCGCGCACGAGACCCGCGACCCGAAGGCGTGGGCACGGCTTGTGCGCGACGAGGAAGTCACGCTGTGGAACAGCGTCCCCGCGTTCCTCGAGATGCTGGTCGACTACGTCGGCGACGACGCGGGAGCGATCGGGGGGTCGCTGAGGATCGCGCTGCTGAGCGGAGACTGGATCCCGCTGAAGCTTCCGGACCGCCTCAGGTCGCTCGTCCCGGCGGCGCGTGTCGTCAGCCTCGGCGGCGCGACAGAGGCGGCGATCTGGTCGATCTGCTACGAGATCGGCGCCGTCGATCCCTCCTGGGAAAGCATCCCGTACGGAAAGGCTCTCGCCGGCCAGATGGTCGAGGTGCTCGACGACGAGCTCCGTCCGCTGCAGGTCGGCGAGGCCGGTGACCTCTACATCGGCGGTCGCGGCCTCGCGCTCGGCTACCTCGACGCTCCGGAGCTAACCGAGGCAGCGTTCGTCTTCGAGGAGCGCACCTCGCGACGCCTCTACCGAACCGGCGATCGAGGCCGGCTGCTCGAGGACGGCAACATCCAGTTTCTCGGTCGCGAGGACGCCCAGGTCAAGATCGCCGGCTTCCGCGTCGAGCTGGGCGAGGTCGAGGCCGTGCTGCAGCAGCATCCTGGTGTGCGCGCAGCGGCGGTCGTCGCCGCCGGTCGGCCGCCGCGCCCACGGCGCCTGGCGGCGTACGTGGCGGGAGGTGGCGAGGACTTGACCGAGGCGGACTTGAGGACGTTCCTGGCCGACCGGCTGCCTGCGTACATGATCCCCGGCTCGTTTGCCGTCTCGGCGGAGCTTCCGGTCACCCCGAACGGGAAGGTCGACCGAGCCCGCTTGGAGGAGCTCGCGCCGGAGCGCGACGAGTACGAGGCGCCGGCCTCCCCTCTCGAGCGCATCGTCGCGCGCGCCTGGGAGGACGTGCTCGGTGTGACGCAGGTGGGCCGGAACGACGAGTTCTTCCAGCTCGGCGGGGACTCGCTCCTCGTGACCCGTTCCGCCGTCCGCCTCGCCGGCGAGCTCGGCTTCGAGCCTCCGTTCCAGCTCCTGTTCGAGCACTCGACGCTCGCAGAGCTGGCCGCTGCTCTCGAGCAGGCCCGCCGGGACGCGACGGAGACGGTCCCGCCGTCGGTCGCCGTCGAGCCCGCGCGCGACGGGGAGCGCCCACCACTGTCGTTCGGCCAGGAGCAGGTCTGGTTCCTCGAGCGGCTCGGCTCGCCGAACCGGGCCTACCAGTTCCAGTGCTCGGTCGAGCTGAAAGGGAGCCTCGACGTCGCGCTTCTGCGGCAGGCTTTGACCGAGGTCGTCCGGAGGCACGAGATCCTGCGAACGACCTTCGTCGAGGACGACGCCGAGCCGATTCAGATCGTGCACCCTCCGTACGAGGTCGAGCTGCCGGTCTTCGACATCTCGGCAGCTCCGCAGGAGGAGCGCGAGCAGCGCGAGCAGGAGGTGCTGCGCGAGCTCGTCGGCGTGAAGTTCGACGTCGGCTCGCTTCCCCTGATCCGGTGGGCCGTACTGCGGCGGGCCGCGGACGACTACGCGATCGTCGAGGTCGAGCACCACTTCGTCCACGACGGCTGGTCGGTGGGCGTCCTCTGGCGGGAGGTCGGCGAGATCTACTCGGCTCTCCTCGAGAACCGGCAGCCGAGCCTCGACTACCCCATGCAGTTCGTCGACTTCGTCCGCTCCCAGCGCGCGCACTATCGTGGAGACGAACGGGAGCGGTTGCTCGCGTACTGGAAGAGCCGGCTCGAGGGGGCCCCGGAGCTCGCGCTGCCGGGACTCCGCCCTCGGCCCAAGGTGCAGACCTTCGAGGGGCGCATGTCCCGCCGAGTGGTGCCACAGGATCTCTACCGGGGTCTCCGCGAGCTCTCGCGGGCGCGCTCGAGCTCACTGTTCATGACGATGCTGGTCGCCTTCCTCGTGCTGCTGCACCGCTATACGCGGGAGGAGGACCTCGTCGTCGGCTCGTGGTTCGGGAACCGCCACCGGCCCGGCGTCGAGTCGCTGATCGGCATGCTCGTGAACTCGGTCCTCCTCCGCGAGCGCGTGACCGGCGACGCACGGTTCTCCGACCTCCTCGCCGCGGTCCGCGAGACCGTGGCCGGGGCCTATGCGCACCAGGAGGCGCCGTTCGACGACGTCGTCCGGAGCCTCGGGCGGCCTCGCGACCTGAGCCGGAACCCGGTGACGCAGGTGTTCTTCAGCTTCCACGACTCGCCGATCCCCGACATCGCGTGGCCCGGGGCGCGCGGCCGGATCCTCGAGCGGTCGAACGGAACGGCGAAGTTCGACCTGAACGTCGTCGTCGTCCCGCGTGCCGAGCAGCGCCGCGGATCAGCCGCCGATCCGGACGACGACCTGGCGATCATGTGGGAGCACAACACGGACCTACTCGAGCCGGCCGACGTCGACGCGCTCGCCGCCGCGTACGAGACGCTCCTCGCGAGCGTGGTCCGCGATCCGGACGCGCGCATCCGTGATCTCGAGCTCGTGCCGCCCTCGACGCGGAAGCGCCTCCTCGTCGAGTGGAACGAGACGCAGACGGTCGTGCCCGCGGCGACTGCCGCCGAGCTCTTCGCGGAGACAGCGCGCCGGCAGCCGGCCGCGGTTGCGATCGAATCCGGCGAGGAGACGCTCGACTACGCGGAGCTCGACGCGGCGGCCCGGCGGGCCGCGACCGAGCTCGTGCGGCGCGGCGCTTCGCCGGGGGACCTCGTCGGCATCCACCTCGGTCGCTCGTCCCATCTCGTCGCGGCGGTGCTCGGCACGATGCTGGCCGGCGCGGCCTTCGTCCCGCTCGATCCGGGATATCCCGCGGCCCGTCTCGCGTTCATGCTCGAGCACAGCGGCGCGCGCTTCGTGCTGACGACGCGGGAGCTCGCCGGTTCGCGCCCCGCGGGAGCGGCGAGCGCCGTCTACGTCGAGGAGCTGGCCGAAGTCCAGGACGCGCCGCTTCCGAGCGTCAGCCCCGAGGACGTCGCGTACGTCATCTACACGTCCGGGTCGACCGGCCGGCCGAAGGGCGTCCGGGTCCCGCACCGGGCGCTGACGAACTTGCTCCTCTCGACGGCGAAGGAGCCGGGGCTCGACGGCGGCGACCGCCTCTTGGCCGTGACGACCGCGTCCTTCGACATTGCCTACCTCGAGCTCCTCTTGCCGCTCGTCGTCGGTGGCACGGTCGTCCTCGCCGCGCCCTCGACGGTCGTGGACGGAGAACGCCTCGCGGCCGAGCTCGACGCGCATCGCATCACGGTGATGCAGGCGACTCCGGTCACATGGCGCCTGCTCGTGGAGACAGGCTGGCGCGGACGGCCGGAGCTGCGGGCGCTCGTCGGCGGCGAGGCGTTTCCCGCCGACCTCGCCCACGACCTCCTCGACAGGGTGGCGGAAGTGTGGAACCTGTACGGCCCGACGGAGACCACGATCTGGTCGACGCTCCACCGCGTTCGTCCTGACGACGTCGAGATTCCGATCGGGCGGCCGCTCGCCAATACCCGCATCTACCTCCTCGACGAGCGGCTCGCGCCGGTTCCCATGGGCGCGGTGGGCGAGCTTTGCATCGGCGGTGCCGGCGTCGCCGCGGGCTACCACCGCGAGCCGGAGCTGACGGCCGAGCGCTTCGTCGCCGATCCGTTCGGCGGCCGCACGCAGCTCTATCGGACGGGCGACCTCTGCCGCTACCGGCCGGACGGGACGCTCGAGTACCTGGGCCGGGCCGACCGGCAGGTGAAGATCCGCGGCTTCCGCATCGAGCCGGCCGAAGTGGAGCGGACCCTGGGCGAGCACCCGAGCGTGCGACACGCAGTCGTCGTGCCGCGCGAGCGCGACGGCGTCCCCGAGCTCGTGGCGTACGCCGTCCCGCGCGGCGAGGCTCTCGACCCGGAGGAGCTCCTACGGCTGACCCGCGTGCGCCTGCCCGAGTACATGATCCCCTCACATGTCGTGCCGATCGCGGAGCTCCCGCTCACGGCGAACGGCAAGGTCGACCGCGATCGGCTCCCCGAGCCACAGCCTGCGCCTGCGACGGCCTTCGAGGTAGAGGCGCCGGTGGACGACCTCGAGGCGCAGCTCCACGAGATCTGGTCGAAGGTGTTGAACGTCTCGGAGCTCGGCCGCCACACGGACTTCTTCGCCGCGGGCGGGCACTCGCTGATCGTGCTGCGGCTCGTCTCGCGGCTCCGGATCGACCTGGGAATCGACGTTCCGGTCCGCACGATCTACGACTACCCGACGCTTGCCGCGCTGGCGGGGAGGATTCGCGACGTCGGCGCCCACGAACGCGTGGAGGTCGGCGTGGGAAGCTCCGCCTAGGAGTCACTTCGGCGCGCCTTCGCGGCGGCGGCTCAGCGGGCGACGCGCTCGATCGCCTGCTCGTACGCCTCGACGTAGTTCGCGACCATCCGCTCCGGCGCGAACCACTCCTCGACGTAGCGGCGGCACTCGATCGGGTCGAGCGCGTCCGCCTGCTCGAGCGCGATCGGCATGTCGCGATACGTGTCGACGACGATCCCGCTCCGGCCGTCCTCGATCACCTCCGGGACGGCGCCCCAGCGGGTCGCGATCACGGGCGTCCCGCAGGCCATCGACTCGATCATCACGAGCCCGAACGGCTCCTCCCACTCGATCGGGAAGAGCGTCACGCGCGCGTCCTGGAGAAGCTCGACCTTCTCGCCGTGCGTCACCTCGCCGAGGTACTCGATCCCGTCGACGAGGTGCGGCTCGACGTACTCCGCGAAGTACTCGACCTCTTTCGGATCCTGCTTCTTGCCGGCCATCTTCAGCGGCAGGCCGGTCTCGCGCGCGACCGCGATCGCCCGGTGCGCACCCTTGTCGGCGCTCATGCGGCCGAGGAAGAGCAGATAGTCGCCGCGGTGCGGCTTGCAGGGATAGAGCGAGAAGTCGAGCGCGTTCGGGCAGTTCGCGAGCCACGGCAGGTCGGGCCTCGGCTTGCGCTGGTTGAGCGAGATCGAGATGAAGCCGACGCGCGGCGCGAGGCGGGCGATCCGTTCGTACACCTCGCCCGGCTCGCCGTCGAGCGGCCCGTGCAGCGTGTGCACGACGGGCGTCCCGACGAGCCCGCCGACAAGCGCCGCCAGCGGGCCGGAGTGGTCGTTGATCACGTCGAACTCGTCCGCCCGGTCGTAGCAGGCGAGGGCGTGTCGCAGCTCGGGCAGCGACTTGCCGATCTGCCGGCTCGGCGCGGTCTCGAAGACCGCCGAGAGCTTTGCGTGCGTGCGCGAGTCGCCGGAGGCGAAGAGCGTCACGTCGTGCCCGGCCGCCGCGAGCCCGTCCGCCAGCAGCGACACGACCCACTCGATCCCGCCGTAGCCGCGCGGCGGCACCGCGAACCAGGCCGGCGCCAAGACGGCGATTCTCACCTCGGCTCCCCCAGCGCTTCGGGCGAGCAGCGCAGACGACGGATTCTCACCGTGCCTCGACCTCGACGGCGCCGCGCACGAGCCGCACGTCCCACGCGCGCTCGAAGGCGCGCACGCCGGAGAGGCGCATGTACTCGCCGGCCCAGGACGGGATCTCCGGAGGGGCGTGCGTCTCCAGGTCGTGGCGGCGCCGGTTCGGCTCCAGGCCGAGCAGCACCTGGACGAGCAGCACGGGCGCACCCGCCGCCCACGCCTGCGGCCGCGCCGCGGTCGGGTAGGCGATCGGGAACGGCGTCTGCGAGCGGCGCATCCCGGCGAAGACCTCCGGGAGCTGGAAGCCGAAGTGCCGCGCGGCCATGAGCATCCGCTGGATGATCCGCTGCGCCTCCGGCCAGCGCCCGTAGCGTGCCAGGCCCCAGGCGATCAGCGAGTTGTCGTGCGGCCAGACGGTGCCGTTGTGGTACGAGAGCGGGTTGAAGGCCGCGTCCTCCGAGGACATCGTCCGCACGCCCCAGCCCGACCAGAGCGCCTCGCCCATCAGCGCGTCCACGACCGCGTCGACTCGCTCAGGCGGGACGATCCCGCTCCAGAGCAGGTGCCCGATGTTGGAGCAGAGGGCGTCGACCTGCTCCTTCTCGGCGTCCAGCGCGAGCGCGTAGTAGCCGCCCCGCCGCTCGACCCAGAACGCGGCGTTGAACCGTGCCTTCAGCTCCTCGGCCTCCTGCTGGAGCCGCTCGCCGAGCTCGCGGTCGCGCCACACCTCGCGCGCCAGCTCGGCCGCGCGCAGCTTCGCGTCGTAGACGTAGCCCTGCACCTCGACCGGCGCGATCGGCGCCTCCGCGAGCCGGCCGTCGGCGAAGCGCTGCGAGTCGTCCGAGTCCTTCCACGACTGGTTGTGCAGGCCGCGCTCGCTCCGCCGCCGGTACTCGACGAAGCCGTCGCCGTCGAGGTCGCCGTAGCGGTCAATCCACTCGAGCGCCTTGAGCGCCGGCTGCTTCAGATCGCGGACGAGCGCGGCGTCGTCCGTCCAGCGCCACACCTCCGAGAGGAGGACGAGCCAGAGCGGCGTCGCGTCGGCGGTGCCGTAGTAGGCCGGAAACCACGTGGTCGCGGCCTTCCCGCGCCGCACCTCGTGCACGATCTTCCCCGGCTCCGCGTCGATCCTCGGGTTGTCCTCGGTTGCCTGGAGCTCGGCAAGCACGGAGAGCGCCGTGTGCGCGAGCTCCGGCCCGAAGAGGAGCGTCTGGAGGCACGTGATCAGCGTGTCGCGCCCGAAGACGGTCATGAACCACGGCATGCCGGCCGCGGGCAGCTTTCCGATCCCGTGGTCGCCGCCGCGGATCCGGAGCGCCGCCAGGTCGGCCACCGACTGCGTGAAGGCGTGACCGAGCTCCTCCCAGCTCGCCCGGATGTGGGGCACGCGGAGCTGCCAGGCGGCGAGCGAATCGCGCACGTGCCCGAGCTCCTCGCCGAAGCGGCGCGCCGCGAGGCCGGCCGGCACCTCCTCGTCGTCCGTCGAGGGGAAGACGCCCACCTGGAGCTCCCATCGCTCACGCGGCTCGAGGCGCACCTCGTATCGGACCGTCGCGTCGCTCGCCTCGCCGGGCTGCGAGAGCACGACCTGCGTCTGCAGCGAGCGGTCCTGCGGATCCTCGAGCAGGAAGACGTTGCCGTCGCCGTTGAACCGACCCCCGACCTCGGGCGGCAGCGGATCGGCGCGCAGCGGGTCGCCGAGCGCGAAGTCGTGGTCCTTGACGGCGAAGATGTCCGCGAAGTCGTTGCCGAACTCGAGCCCGACCACGAACGACTCGGGCTCCATGCCCTCGTTCTCGACCACGATCACGTCCTGCATCGCCTCGCCGATGAACCGGCGCCGCTCGACCGAGAGCACGTCATGGCCCAGGCCGCCCGCGAGCGGGTTGCGCATGTAAAAGGCGGCGGAGAAGTACTCGACCTTGCCCGACGAGAGCAGGAGCGGCCGCTCGCCGTTGATCGTGAGCGTGAACCTTGAGAGGAAGCGCGTGTCCTCGGCGAAGAACCCGCCCGTCTCGCCGTCGAGGTCGCCGACCTCGTCGGAGAGGCAGAACGTCGAGCCTTCGAGGATGGTGACGGACATCGCGAGCTACTCCGTACGCAGAATGCGCCCGCCGCTCGATTGTGCAAGGGCCTTGACGACGAGCTCGTCCACGTTCACGTGCGGCGGGCGGGTGAGCGCGAAGAGGATGCAGTCGGCGACGTCGTCGGGGCTCATCGCGTCGACGCCCGCGTAGACGGCCCGCGCCTTGTCGGCGTCGCCGCGGAAGCGGACGAGCGAGAAGTCGGTCTCGACGAGGCCCGGGTCGACCGTCGTGATCCGGATCGGCCGGCCGAGGAGATCCTCGCGGAGCGCGTACGTGAAGCCGCGCACCGCGAACTTCGAGGTCACGTAGAGCGCCGCGTTCTCGTAGGCCTGGCGTCCCGCGATCGAGCCGAGGTTCACGATGTGCCCGCCGTCGCGCAGGTGCGGCAAGCAGAGGCGCGTCATGCGGATGAGCCCGTCGACGTTCGTGTGGAGGACGACCTCTTCGTCCTCGTCGCTCGATTGGTCGAACGAGTCACGCCCGAGCGCGAGGCCGGCCGCGTTCACGAGGACGTCGAGCCCGCCGAGCTCGGAGACGGCGCGGTCGACGAAGGCCTCGGAGCTCGCGCGGTCGGTGACGTCGAGCTCGAGCGCGACGTCCCCCTCGAGCCGGTCGGCCCGGCGCGCGCCGACGGCGACGCGGACGCCCTCCCGCCGGAGCGTCTGCGCGGTGGCTGCGCCGATCCCGCTCGAGGCGCCGGTGACGATCGCAGTCTTCCCCTGGAGGGCTCCCACCCGAGGAGCTTAAGCAGTTAAGGCGCCGACTTGGCGGCGCCGACCGTCAGGACGCGCGGGTTCAACCCACGCGTCCGTCTGCAATGACCGGTCGAACCGCCGAAAGGTTCATCCCGAAACGGCTTCTAAGAGCGGCTCCCACACGAGCTCGGCGACGTCGAGCACCGCCTCGTCGGGCCGGACCTCGCCCACAACGGCGCAGACGACGTCGTTCAACCGCGCGTACCGCTCGTCGTCGGTGACGTGGGTCATGCTCGCGACGAGTCCGCCCGTCGCGGGGCGGAAGTAGCCGCGCAGCGTGAAGAGGAGCGCGGCACCGTCGTCGGTCTCGACGGCGCCGCGGAAGTCGGGCAGGAGCGTGCCGTCGACCCGCGTCCGCGGGAAGTTCGCGGCGCGGAACCAGCCCGAGATGCCTCCCTCGCAGCGGCCCTCGGCGACGAGGAAGCTCTGCGCCTCGGAGCCGCTCTCCCCGGAGAGCTCGACGGTCCAGCGCTCCGGCGTCGTGAAGCGCACCCGGTAGAACGGCTCGAGGCGCATCGCGACTACGAGGCAGCCAAACCGGCGACGGTCGCCGGCACGCCCTCGAAGGAGCCGACGGGCTGGAGCCGGCCGTCGTCGCCGACCTTCCAGCCGTGGACGCGCTGCGCGTCCGCGTCGATCGCGTACAGGTAGGAACCGTCGGCGGTGAGCGCCTCGTCGCGGATCCCGGGTTCGCCCATCCGCGTCGACGCGGCCACGGGCTCGAGCAGCGCGAGGCTTCCATCGGCGTCGACGCTGTAGCTCGAGATCGTCCCGTCGCCGAAGTTCGTCACGTAGACGAAGCGCCCGTCGTGCGTCGCGGCGGCCCAGCAGACCTCGCTGCGGGTGTCGCCGACCGAGCCGCTGACCGGAGCGAGCCGGCCGGGCGCAGTGAGGCTGTACGACGACGCGGCGGCCTTGCCGATCTCGCCGCCGAAGGCCTCCGTCACGACGACCGCGCCGCGGGCGGTGAAGTCAAACCCGTACGGCGTCGCGCCGGCGGAGGCGATCGTCGCCGGGCCGTCCGTGTAACCGCGCTCGTCGACGGCGTACGAGCTGATGCTGTTCGTGCCGCGCTCGGTGACGACGAGCGTGCGCCCGTCGCGGCTGAACGAGACCTGCGCCCCGTCGGCGTCGGGCGCGCTGAGCATCCGCGACGACCCCTCGAGCGCGACCAGCTTCCCGTCCGAGACGCGAAAGCCGCTGATCGTCGCGGAGCCGTTGTTCAGGACGTAGACGGGGTCGTCGTGGATCGCGACGCTCGTCGGGCCGCTGCCGCCGGACGCCGCCCGGTCGGCGAGCCGCAACCCGTCCGCCTCGACGGCGAAGAGCGACACGTCGTCGGTGCCGGCGTTCGTAACGAGGAGCCAGCGGCCGTCGCCGCTCAACACGATCGAGCTCTGCGAGGGAAGATGGGGCATCCCGTTGCCGCGGCCGCCGGTGCCGAAGCTCCCGAGTGGATTCAGCGCGCCGTCCTCCGACCGGCCGTAGGCGACGACCTCGTTGCCGTCGGCCTCGTTCGTCTGCACGTAGACCGCACCTGCCTGCTCGTTCTTCATCGAAGCTCCCTCCGTGACCCCGTCGTTGACGGACGTTCTGTCGCCGGAGGAGGCGGTGCGTTACACCCGACGGCTCCTGGCGCCTTGTTACCTTCATGACTGTGAAGATTCCTACCGCCCGAGCGGGTGGCCCTGCTCGAGGCGGCGAGGCGCCGCCGGCTCGTGTCTGAGCCACTCGAGCTCACGCAGCCCCTGCCGCTCGCCGTGCCGGCGGCGGGGCGCCGGCTTCTCGCCACCGAGGAACGGCGGAGAATCGAGCGGCGGGCGCGCCTGCTCGCGTGGGGCGGAAGCGCCTACCACCTGGGCGAGTTCGCGGTCGCGCTCGGTGCGGGCATCGCGGCCGGCTCGATCGCGCTGATCGGCTTCGGCGCGGACTCGCTGATCGAGGTCTTCTCGGGCGGCGTCATCGTCTGGTTGTTCAGCGGCCGGCGCGTCGGATCGGAGCAGGCAGAGCGGCGGGCGCAGCGGCTGATCGCGGTCAGCTTCTTCGCCCTGGCGCTGTACGTGTCGGTCGAGTCCGTGCGCACGCTGCTCGGAAGCGATCACCCGAGTCCGAGCTGGGTCGGGATCGGCCTCGCGCTCTTCACCGCGCCGACGATGCCGCTGCTCGCGCGGGCCAAGCGCCGTGTCGGCGAACAACTCGGCTCGGTCGCCACGGCGAAGGAGGGGCAACAGAACCTGCTGTGCGCCTACCTCTCCCTGGCGCTCCTGCTCGGCCTCGGCGCGAACGCCCTCTTCGGCTGGTGGTGGGCCGATCCCGCGGCGGCGCTCGTCATCGCCGCGGTCGCGGCGCGGGAAGGACGGGAGTCGTGGCGAGGCGAGGGCTGCTGTGACCACTGCTGAGCACGACCACGGCCACGGCGCGAGCGGCGAGACCGACGCCAAGTGGCTGACCATCGCGCTCGGCCTGATCGTCGCCTTCATGGCCGTCGAGGTCGTGGCCGGCATCCTCGCCCACTCGCTCGCGCTGCTCACCGACGCCGCGCACATGCTCACGGACGCCGGCGCGCTCCTGCTCTCGCTGATCGTCATCCGCCTCGTCGCCCGCCCCGCCGGCGGCAACCTCACCTTCGGGCTCAAGCGGACCGAGATCCTCTCCGCGCAGGCCAATGGCGCCACCCTGCTCGTGCTTGCCGGCCTCGTCGTCTACGAGGGGATCCGCCGCCTCGTCACGCCGCCCGAGCCGGAGGGGCTCGTGATCCTCGTCGTCGCCCTCGCCGGCGTCGCCGTCAACCTCGCCGCCACCTGGTCGATCTCACGCGCCAACCGGCAGTCGATGAACGTCGAAGGCTCCTTTCAGCACATCCTCACCGACCTCTACGCCTTCCTCGCCACCGTCGTTGCCGGCGTCGTCATCCTGACGACCGGCTTCGCACGCGCCGACGCGATCGCGGCCCTGCTCGTGGCGGCCCTGATGCTCCGCGCGGCGGTCGGGCTCCTTCGAGCCTCGGGCCGCGTCCTGCTCGAGGCTGCACCGGAGGGGATGAGCGTGAACGAGATCGGCACCGCCATCGCCGAGCACCCGCACGTCGCGAGCGTCCACGACCTCCACGTGTGGACGATCGGCTCCGGCTTTCCCGCTCTCTCCGCGCACGTCCTCGTCCGCCCCGGCGACGACTGCCACGCCGTCCGGCGCGAGCTCGAGGCGCTCATCGCAAGCCGCTTCGCCATCGAGCACACCACGCTCCAGGTCGACCACGACGGCGAGCACCGGCTGCTCACGATCGGGCGGCCATAGCCCAGGCGCGTCCCGCCGCGATTCGCTCGGGCGGCGTCGGGTGCGTGAAAAGGAGCGCGTAGACGGGCCGCGGCGGGTCGAGGTCGCTCAAGTTCGCGGTCGCGAGCTCGCGGTGGGCGGTCTCGAACGCCTCCGGATCCCGCGTCGCGTCGAGCGAGAAGCGGTCTGCCTCCCGCTCCCAGCGCCGCGAGACCGCGGCGGCCACGGGCAGCGCGACGAGCTCGAGCGCCGAGGCGACGAGCAGGACGAGCGGCGCCTGCCGCAGGTCGCCAGGGTCCGCGACGAGCGCCCACAGGACGACGACCGTCGCCGCGGCGCCGAGCATGCCGAGCAGCGTGCCCTGCGCGACGTGCCGCGCGCGGCGGTGGCCGAGCTCGTGAGCGACGACGAGCTCGACCTGGCGCGGCTCCGCCTCCCGGAGGAGCGTGTCGAAAAGGACGACGCGCCGGGTCGTGCCGAGACCGGACACGTATGCGTTCACCTTGCGCGTCCGCCGGCTCGCGTCGGCGACGAGGACGTCGCGAACCGGCACGCCCGCCCGCCGCGCGAGCGCCCGCAGCCGCTCGGCGAGCTCCTCGTCGCGGAGCGGCGCGAAGCGGTTGAAGAGCGGCTCGAGAACGACTGGCGCGGCGAAGCCGACGACGAGCACGAGCACGGCGGCCGCCGGTGCGGCCGCGAACGGCCACGTCCGCGGGAGCCACCGCGCCAGCCCGGCGAGTCCCAGCACGGCGCCCGAGGTGAGGACGAGCGTCACCACCAGGCCCTTCAGCCGGTCGACGAGCCAGCCGCGCGCGCTCTGCGTCGAGAACCCCCAGCGCCGCTCGTGCACGTGCCCGCGCCAGAACGCGAGCGGCAGCCGAACCGCAGCCAAGACGGCCACGACGAGCGCCGGAAACGCCGCTCCGGGCACTCCGTCGTAGAGCCACGACCCGGCGCGTGTGAACGCGAGCACCGACAAACCAGCCAATCCGAGCGTCTCATCGAGCAGAAGGGCGAGGTAGAGCGGCCGGTGGTAGCGACGTGCCCGCTCGACCTGCTCGACGCTGAAGAGCTCGGCCGGCATGGCGGAAACCCAAGGCTACACTTCGAAAATGGCAACTGCGGAGGGTCTCCGCCCGAGCCTGACGGCGGGTGAGTCCTCCACCGCGCTGGCCTCGCAGTGGCGTGTCCTGACCCGCGCGACGACCTCCGTCGCCCTCCTGACGAGCCCGGCCGCCTTCCTGTGGTTCGACCGCAACCAAGGCTGGGCGTGGTACTGGTCGGCCCTGGCCGCGCTCGGCTTCGTGATCGCCTTCCGCGGCCTCTCGGGGCTCGCGCTCCGCCGCCTCATCCCCCGGCCGAGCCTGTTCGGGATCGACGACCCACGGCTGAAGGAGGAGGACCTCGTGGCCCGCCGGCGGGCCTGGACGTGGCGCTTCATCGTCCGCGTCACCGTCGTCGTCGGCGGCCTGATCACGTTCGTCTACCTCGTCCAGCTCGCGAGCCACCAGTCGGTGACGTGGTGGGGCACGCTCAGCGCGACCATCGGCGGCCTCGCCCACCGCCTGGCGCACCCCGGCGCGTACCTGCCGCTCGTCGCCATCTTCTTCGTCTACTTCGTCTTCAACTTCCTGATCCTGCTCGGGCCGATGCTCATGGTCGGGATCTCGCAGATCCAGGGCTTCGAGCCCGGCGACGCCGAGTGGGGCGTGCGGCTCCAGGACGTGCGCGGCCAGGCCGAGGCGAAGGAGGAGGTGCGGCGCGTCATCAGCCTCTGGCAGTCGGGCGAGGCGTTCGAGAGCGCGGGCGGCAAGCGCGAGCGCGGCCTCCTCTTCCACGGCGCGCCCGGCACCGGCAAGACGATGCTCGCGAAGGCGATCGCCACCGGCTTCAACTCGCCCTTCGTCTCGATCCCCGGCTCGGGATTCGCCCAGACGTTCATCGGCATCGACGCGATCATCGTCCGTTTCCTGGCCCGCAAGGCGCGCAAGCTGGCCGCGAAGTGGGGCGGCCAGTGCATCGTCTTCATCGACGAGATCGACGCCGTCGGCACGCGGCGCTCGGCGCTCCAGGGCGGCGCCGTGGGCGGCGGCTTCGAGCCCGGCTTCTACGGCCCGTGGGGCGCCGTCAACCCGACGGGCGACCTTATCGTCGAGAACCGCGCCTGGCGCGAGCGCCTCTTCGACCTGCGGGCGCCGGAGCCGCGCTCCCCCTACCCGCAGTGGACGCGCCGCGTCGGGAACATCCTCGACCAGGCCTTCCCGGGGATGATGGGCGGCGCGGGCCAGCTCGCCCTGAACCAGCTCCTCGTGACGATGGACGGGATCGACAACCCGCCGTTCCTGCGCCGCGTCATGACCGCCCGAGCGAACGCGACCCTCGACGCGAGCTACGTGATCCCGCGCCGGCTCTGGAAGCTGCCGCTCCGCTTCCCGACCCCGCGGCCGCGGCGTGAGCAGATCTACTTCATCGGCGCGACGAACGTCGCGCTCTCGGTGCTCGACCCGGCGCTGACGCGGCCGGGCCGGATGGGCCGCCACGTCTGGTTCCGCACGCCGACGAAGGAGGACCGGAAGGACATCTTCGACCTCTACCTCGTCAAGGTCGCGCACGAGGCGGACCTCGACACGCCGGCCCGGCGGGACGAGATTGCGCGGATCACGAACGGCTACTCGCCCGCGATGATCGAGCAGATCTGCTCGATGGCGCTCACGTTCGCGCACCACAGCGGGCGCGCCGAGTTCGGGTGGGACGACCTCGTCGAGGCGATGACGACGGTGGAGTCCGGCACCGCGATCGGCGTCCAGTACGTCGAGGAGGAGACCCGCGCGGTCGCGATCCACGAGGCGGGGCACGCCGCGGCGGCGCACGTCTACCGGCCGCAGCTCGAGTCGAGCCGGCTCTCGATCCGGATGCGCGGCGGCTCGCTCGGCCACCACCAGGCCTTCGAGAAGCAGGAGCGCTTCAGCCAGTGGCACTCCGAGGCGATGGGCGAGCTCGTCCACACCCTCGGGGCAATGGCCGCGGAGCACGTGTTCTACGGCGAGACCTCGAACGGCGTCGGCGGCGACCTCGAGCACGCCACCTCGCGGGCGGCGACGATGGTCGGCGTCGCCGGGATGGGCCCGAAGCCGATCGACCTCCACGGCGCGCGGTTCGCCGACGAGACCGAGGAGCAGACGCGCGAGCGGATCATGAAGCGCTTCGAGACGATCGGGACGCAGCTCATGAACCGCACGCGCGGGAGCGCCGACTACCACGCCGACCCGGTCGCCTCCGTCCTGCGCGACCCGTACAAGCGCGCCCTGGCGGCGCAGACGCTCGGGCAGGCATACGTCACCGCGGAGAACTTCGTCGCCGCGAACCGTGAGGCCGTGCAGAAGATCGCCGACACGGTGGTCGCGAAGCGCGAGCTCTTCGGGGACGAGCTCGTCGAGCTGCTGGAGAGCGCGAACCTCCGCCGGCCGGAGATCGACTACCTGGACGAGGCGTCGTGGCCGAGACAATGAGATATGCGAAGCGGTTCGGGCTCGTCTACCTCCTGCTCGCGATCGTGGTCGGGATCGCCGCAGGGACGACGATCAACCTCGTCCGCGGCGGAGGCCGCAGCCACTCGCCGTGGTCGGAATGGAAGCCGACGGCGCCGCCCGAGCTCCGCCCGAAGGAGATCGCGAACCGCGTCGCCGCCGCGTATCGGCAGTCCAACGGCCGTCGCCTCGTCGACGTCGTCACGGGCGACCCGTTCCAGTCGGCGATCACCGAGGTGGCAACCCCCGCGGTCGGGGCCGGCCTGGGCCGCGACACGCCGGTCTACGACCCGAGCCGCATCCGGATGTTCATCCTCTGCGGACAGGGCAAGAACTGCTCCGTCCCGGGCACGCCGTCGGTCGAGCGGACGCTCCTCCTGCACCGCGAGGCGGTGGAGCTCGCGCTCTACACGTTCAAGTACGTCGACACGGACGGCGTCGTCGAGTTCCTGCCCGGCACCGCCACCTCGCGGCCGAACCTGGCGTTCTTCTTCCGCCGCAGCGAGGTCGAGCCGTTCCTCTCGCAGCCGCTGCGCTCGACCCTGCCGCGGACGGTGCGGTCGCGCGACGCCGAGCGAGTCGACCGGCTCGCCTTGACGCACATGTACCGCTTCGACCTCCAGCAGGCGCAGTCGGGCGGCGGTCTCCTGGTTCTCGACCGCGGCTAGACAGCTAGCAATCCCGCCTGCCGGGTAACGGCGGGGGATGCAGCTCGACGGCCGGGTCGGCGAGGCGATCGAGCGCGCGATCCGCGCGCACCACCGCCGGCGGCTCCGGCGGATCGGCTGGGAGCACGCGTTCGACGCGGTCGGGCCTGCGTGGGCGCGCGGCGAGCCGCCGCCGCGCGCCGGCAACGCGGTCGAGGTGCTGATCGACGGCGCCGAGGCGCTTCCACGAATTGCCGAAGAGCTCCGCGCGGCGCAGTCGCACGTGCACCTCGCCGGCTGGCACGTCGCGCCGACCTTTCGCCTCGGCTCCTCGCCCGACGACGAGCTGCGGGCGATCCTGGCCGCACTCGCGGAGCGGATCCCGGTTCGCGTGCTCCTCTGGGCCGGCGCGCCGCTGCCGCTCTTCCGCCCGTCGCGCGGCGACATGCGCCGCACGCGGGAGGCCCTCGAGCGTGGGACGCGCATCCGCTGCGCCCTCGACGCCCGCGAGCGTCCGATGCACTGCCACCACGAGAAGATCGTCGTCGTCGACGATCGTGTCGCCTTCGTCGGCGGGATCGACCTCACCTCGTACGCCGGCAACCGGCTCGACGCGCGCGACCACCCGGCGCGCGGCGAGGCCGGCTGGCACGACGCGGCGGCACGCCTCGAGGGCCCCGTCGTCACGGACGTGGCCGAGCACTTCGCGCTCCGCTGGCGTGAGGTCACGCGGGAGGCGCTACCCTCGCCGCGCCCGGCCGAGCCCGTGGGCGAGACTGAGGTCCAGCTCCTGCGGACGGTTCCGGAGCGGGTGTACGACGCCCTCCCGCGCGGCGACTTCCGAATCCTGGAGGCGTACTCCGCCGCGCTGCGTGGGGCGAAGCGGCTCGTCTACCTCGAGAGCCAGTTCCTGTGGTCACCCGAGATCGTGGCCGTCCTCACCGAGAAGCTGCGCCGGCCGCCCACCGACGAGTACCGCCTCGTCGTCCTGCTCCCGGCGCGCCCGAACGACGGCGCCGACGACACGCGCGGGCAGCTCGGCGTGCTCGCCGCCGCCGACGACGGCGCGGGCCGCTTCCTCGCCTGCACCCTCCGCCAGCGTGGCGCACGCCCGAAGTGGGTCTACGTCCACGCGAAGATCGGGATCGTCGACGACGAGTGGCTCACGCTCGGCTCCGCGAATCTGAACGAGCACTCGCTCTTCAACGACACCGAGCTGAACGTGGCCTTCCGGGACGCGTCCCTCGCCCGCGAGACGCGCATCCGGCTGTGGGCGGAGCACCTCGAGCGCGCGCCCGAGGAGCTCCAGGGCGATCCGGTCGAGCTCGTCGACGGGCTCTGGCGCCGGCTCGCGGGCGACGAGGCGCACCACCTGACCTGGCTCCCGGACGTCTCCCGCCGGTCGAGGGCGCTGTTCGGGCCGGTTCAGAGCCTTCTTGTAGACGGCTGAGCAGCTCAAGAACCGCGGCCGGCGCTCCGATCCTTTCCGCATGCGCAAGTCCGTCGCGCTCCTGTTCGTCGCGCTCGCCGCCGCCGGCTGCGGCGCGGGCGGACTGACGGCCGGCGCGGCCGAGCAGTACCTGAAGCGAGCCGGCGGCTTCGGCGAGGCGCACTGCCTTCCCGGCGCCTACGGCTGGAAGTACAGCTGCACGGTGCGCCGCGCGCGCCGCGTCTACGAGGTCGCGGTCAAGGCGGACGGCAAGCGGGTGAAGGAGACGACGGGCCTCCTCCCGGTCGGGAGCCCCCTCCCCGGCTCGCCGCAAGCGGCCGTCGACGAGTTCCTGGCGGACGCGAGCGCGATCTGCTCGCGGCGGATGACGATCGTCGCCGCCATCCCGCCCCCGCGGAACCTCTACGCCGCGTACCGCCTCATGGGCGCATACGTCCAGGCCGAGCGCGAGGAGGCAGCGTCACTGCGGCGCCTCGCCCCGCCGAGCGGCCGCGCCGAGGGCGTGCGCCACCTGATCTCGGCGTCCGGCCGGGCCGCCGCCGCGGCCGAGGCCTACCGTGCCGCGCTGCTCCGCCGCGATCACCGCGGCGTCGCCCGCGCGCTGGCCGCCCGAACCGCAGCGGCCGCGGACGAGGCCCGAGCAGCCGAAGAGCTCGGCCTCCGCTGCGTCGCCGTGACGCCCCAGTCGTAGAGTTAGAGCGCGGACGAGGCGCTGTAGGCGACCGAAATTCGCTGGCCGAGCTCCGTCGCGCGCTCGAGGACGGCATACGCGCCGTCGTGCCGACCAGCCACACGGAGTGCGTCGGCCCAGTCGCGGGCGACGTTGATCGCCTCCCGCCACTGCTCGCGCTCGGCGAGCGCCGAAACGGCCTCGCCGTATTCGACGTCGGCCGCGTCGACGTCGCCGGCGGCCGTGTGGGCGAGCGCGAGCGCGTGGCTCGCGTTCGGAGCGAAGCGGACGTCGCCGGCGAGCAGCTCCTTCGCTTCCTGCCCGAGCTCGACGGCGCGCGCCGCGTCGCCGACCTGGGCCTCCGCCTTGGCCTGCTCGGCGCGGAGAATGCCGAAGGACGACCGGTCGTCGCCGAAGTCGAGCAACGGCTCGGCCTGCGCCAGGTGCTGCTGCGCCTCGACGGGGCGGCGCTCGAGGTTGCAGATCTGCGCCGCGAGCAGGTGCGCGCGCGCGAGCTCGATCGTGTCTTCGGTCGCCTCGAGCAGACCGATCGCGCGGCCGGTGAAGTGGAGCGCCGCGTCGGCGTCGCGAGCCTCCATCCACGAGATGCGGGCGCCGGTCCAGTACAGCGCGACCCGGTCCTGGGGCCGCGCGAGCCCCTCAGCCAGGCTCGTCGCCTCCTCGAGCGCAGTCCGCGCACGGTCGAGCGCGCCGACGGACGAGTAGACCTGCGCGAGGACGGAGCGGTAGCGGACGCGTTGCGTGAGCGCCTCCTCGTCCTCGTCGACGGCGGCGATGCACTCCTCGAGCAGGTCGATCGCCTGGGGCGAGCGCTTGGTCGCGGCATAGACCGTCGCCAGCGTCTCGTACACGTCCACGCGCAGCTCGGGCCGCACCGCGCCGGATGCCACGACGCGCTCGAGCTGCTGGAGCGCCTCGTCGTTCTCGCCCTTCTCCGCGAGCAGCTTCCCGAGCGTCGCGCGGATTCTGACGTCGAGCCCGTCCGGGATGTCTTCGCCGAGCAGCGCCCGCAGAGTCGCCTCCGCGCGGCCGAGGTCGCCGCCCATGCGAAGCCCGATCTCGGCGTCGGCCAGGCGAAGCTCACGCTCCTTCGCGGCGGGGATCGCGCGCCCGTCCTCGAGGTACTCGGGATCGACGCCGAGCTTTCCGGCCAGATAGCGCAGCGCCTTGAGTGATGGCTTCCGCTGGTCGCCCTCGATTCGCGACACGTAGGCGTAGCTGACTCCGGGTCCAGACAAGGCCCGCTGCGAGAGGCCCCTCGCGAGGCGAAGCCGCCGGATTCGCTGTCCGACCGTCTCCTCTGTCACGGCTCGGATCGTCGCTTGTCAGCGGTGGCGCCGTCAATAGCGATCCGTCGATCGCTTGACTCGCGTCGCCCGAGGTAAGCAGCATCGGGCGCCCGAAACGAATCCAAGGAAGGAGGCAAGGTGCGCGGCGACCTTATCTGGCCGTAGGCCATAGCGGAGGGGCGGCGGCCGCCCCGACGAGCCGTCGCCCCACCTCCTGCTTCGATTTCAGCGCTCCCTCCGGATCCAAGTGGGCGGTGACGGGATCGAACCGCCGACCTCCTGCTTGTAAGGCAGGCGCTCTCCCAGCTGAGCTAACCGCCCCATGTATCCCTACAGTAGAGCCGATGGAGAGGTTCGGCCTCGTCGGAGTCGCGGCTCTCCTTGCAACCGCCGCCGCGCTCTTCTCCGGCCCCGCGGGCGGGCGCGCCCTCGCCCGCTGCCACACCGCCGATCTCTCCGGTCGGCTCGGCTTCATCCAGGGCGCGGCCGGAAGCCGCATCGGGCCGCTCGTCCTGAAGAACCGCTCGAGCCACGCCTGCACGCTCTTCGGCTACATCGGCGGCCGGCTCGACAACGCCGCTGGGCGACCGATCCCGACGCGGATCGTCCGCGACCACTCGGTGCCGCGGCATACCGTCGTCGTCCTACCGGGCCGGAGCGCGCTCGTCAGCCTCCACTGGCTCGCGATTCCGCCCGGCACCGCCCGGTCTTGCCCGCAGCCGCGGACCTTCGCCGTCACGCCGCCCGACGAGCGGACGCAGCTCCGGGTGCGCTGGACGGCCGGCTGGGTGTGCGGCCACGGCCGCATCGACGTCCGGCCGGTCAGGCGGTGAGCGCCGAGCTCGTCCTCGACACGCCCGTCGTCCGCGCGTTCGTCGCCGACGTCGAGGCCGCGATCGCCGCCGCCTCCACCCCCGAGCAGGCGTGCGAGACGATCAGGCCGCGTTTCGCGGAGCTGCTCGCGGACCCCGACTGGCTCCCGCCGGCCTTCCGGGCGCCCGCGCCGGAGAGCGGGATGGGCGGCGGCATCGGTCAGTGGCTCCTCTACCGGGCCGGCGACGGCTCGCTGTCGCTCTTCTCGCTCGTCGTTCCGCCCGGCTCGGAGACGCCGATCCACGACCACCTCGCGTGGGGCCTCGTCGGCCTCTACCGCGGCACGCAGGACGAGGAGATCTACGCAAGGCGGGACGGCGCACTCGGGCTCGTCGAGCGGCGCGCGCTCGTGCCGGGCGACTTTTACGTCCTGATCCCGCCGCGCGACGACATCCACCGCGTGCGGACGACCTCCGCCGAAACCTCGGTCTCGATCCACCTGCTCACGAACGACACAGGCTGCGTCTGGCGGCACGCCTACGACGCCGCGTCGGGCGAGGCGCGCCCGTTCCGCTCCGGCTACGTCAACGTCCCGTGCAACTGACCGGACCGATGCCCCCAGCGGGATTCGAACCCGCGCTACGGCCTTGAAAGGGCCGTGACCTAGGCCGCTAGTCGATGGGGGCGCCGCGCCAGGATAGCCGCGGCGCCTTCGGAAGACCGGCTAGCTCGCGGCCTTCGGCTTGCGACCGCGCCGCGCCTGCTTCGTCCCGCGGCGGGCGAGGTCGTCGACCTCGTCCGCGTTCACGTCGAGGACGACGCGGCCGCGGCGCGCGTCGCGGTAGTTGATGACGAGCTGGGCGGCGTTCGACTCCTCGATCTCCTTGCCGGTGAGATCGGAGACGAGAACGGTCTTGCGTGCCATCGCCGCGCTACTCGGCCGACTGGGGCGCCCCCGAGGCCTCGGCCTCGGTGGCGGCCTTCGCCTGCTTCTTCTCGAGCTTGCGCGCGCGCTTTTCCTTGATCTTCAGCTCGCGCTGGAGCTTCGCCAACGTCTGCTGTCGCTTCGCGCTCATAGGGTCCTCTCTTTCGGTGCTTCCGCCAACCCTGCCACACTTCGGGGCGTGAGTGAGCTTCCACCTGATGCCGAACGCCATGGAACGGTACCGGCGGTCGAGCCCGAGGCGGACGACAAGGCGCGCCACCGTCGCCGCGCCCGGCTCTACGCGTGGGCCTTCCTGCTCGCTGCGTTCTTCGTCGTCCTCGTCGCGCTGATCGTCGCGAACACCCGGAGCGCGAAGATCAGCTGGGTCGTCGGCTCGAGCCGTGTGTCGCTGATCTGGATCATCATCGTCTCGGCCCTCCTGGGCTGGTTCTCAGGTCTCGTGACGAGCCTGCTTTTCCATCGCCGCACCCGTCGCCGGGCCTAGACTCGGAGCGAGGGCCGGTAGCTCAGCTGGTAGAGCAGGGGACTTTTAATCCCAAGGCCGCTGGTTCGAATCCAGCCCGGCCCACTCTCCCTCGCGAAGTCCGGCCCGTTTCGCGGGCCATGACGACTTCGCGAGGTTCCTCACCCGAAACGTCTGTGAGCCGCGCCCGCCATGTCGGTCGCGACGGCGCTCAACGAGACGCGGGCTGAGGCAGGACGAGCTCGAACCGGGCGCCCGTGGGCGTGGCCGGGTGGTAGAGGAGATCGCCCCCGTGCGCCAGGGCGTACGAGCGCGCAATTGCGAGACCGAGGCCGCTCCCGCCCGTTGTCGAGGCCCGCGTGAACTGCTCGAAGAGCTGGGCGCGGAAGCCCTCCGGGACGCCCGGCCCCTCGTCGGCGACCGAGATCCTCAGGTGGCGGTCGGTCTGCCGCGCGGAGACGACGACCGGCGGGGCGCCGTGACGGAGCGCGTTGACGACGAGGTTCGAGATCACCCGGTCGAGCACCACCGGGTCGACGTCGGCCTCGAGCCCCTCGTCGACCTCGAGCGTGAGCTCGTCGCCGTCGTAGAGGTCGAGAATGCCGTGCAGGCGGTCGGCGATCCGGACCCGCTCCGGGTTGATCTCGAGCGACTTGGCCTCGAGGCGGGAGAGGTCGAGCAGCTGCTCGATCAGCTTCGCGAGCCGCGTGCTCTGCTCGTAGATCGTCTCCTGGAGCATGTCCACCTGCTCGGGGGTCAGCTCGTCCCGCCGGCCGTGCAGCGTGACGGCGGCGCCGTACACCGCCGCCGCGGGCGTCCGCAGCTCGTGCGAGGCGATCGAGACGAACCGGTGGCGAAGGGTGTCGAGCTGCCGGAGCTCCTCGTAGAGGAGCGCCCGCTCGACGCCGAGCGCGCCGCGTTCCGCGGCCCGCTGCATGAGCTCCACGTCGTCCGGCGTGAAATGCCGCGGCGTCAGCGTCCCCACGTGGATGACGCCGAGCACGCGTCCGCGCGCGAGCAGCGGCACGCCGAGAAGCGACTTGATCCCCTTCTCGCGGAGGATCGGGTTCAGCACGTCGGCATGGTCGACGTCTTCGATCACGACCGGCTTCCGCTCGGCGGCGATGCGCCCGGCGAAGCCGCGGCCGACCGGGATCCGCACTCCACGCTCGACCTCCTCCTCGAGCCCCTTCGCCGCCCGGGCGATCAGCTCGCCCGTCGTGTCGTCGAGCATGAGGAACGCCGCCGTATCCGCCTCGAGGATGTCCCGGATGCGGAGGAGCAGCTCGTCGAGGAGCGCGTTCAGCGAGAGGTGCGAGAGCGCCGCGTCGGTGACGAGCAGGAGCCGGTGCAGCCGGTCGCTCGCGGCCTGCTCGGCCTCGAAGAGCCGCTCGTGCTCGATCGCGAGCGCCGCGCGCTCGGCCACCCGCTCGAGCAGCTCGACGTCGTCGGGCGTGAAGACGCGAGGCGTGAGCGTCCCCACGTGGACGACGCCGATCACGGTCCCGCTCACCGCCAGGGGCACACCGAGCAGCGACTTGATCCCCTTTTCGCGCAGGATCGGGTTGAAGATGTCGGCTTGGTCGACGTCCCCGATCACGATCGGCGCCGCCTGCGCGGCGACCCGGCCCGCGAAGCCCCGGCCGAGCGGGATGCGGACGCCGGCTTCCACCTCCTCCTCGATCCCCTTCGCCGCGCGGGCGACGAGCTCGTTCGCCTCCTCGTCCAGGAGCAGGAACGCAGCCGTGTCGGCCTCGAGGACGTCGCGGATCCGGACGAGCAGCTCGTCGAGCAGCCGCTCGAGCGGAAGGAGCGAGAGCGCCGCATCCGTGACGAGCAGGACCTTGCGAAGATGCCCGGCCTCGTCGGCCACGGCTGTGAGGCTACCCGGCGGGTGGGTCGAAGAGCTTGCCGGCGCGGATGCGCGCGGCCATGTCCTTCGACTCCTCGCGGTAGACGCTCCCGTCCTCGAACCGGATCACCGGGTAGCTCTCCTGCCCGCTCACCTGCCGGACGTGGTCGCGCTTGCCCTTGCGGAACGGCAGGCGCACGACCTCGTACTCGATCCCCTGCTCGTCAAGCGCCTTCTGCACGCGCCAGCACGGGTGACCGCCGACCTTCACCCACAGGTGCGGACACCGAAGCAACTTGACCGCCATGGCAGCCTCCTAACGAAAGTCGACGGCTCGAAGGTACTGGCAGTAGCATCCGGCCCGCCGGTGGATGCGCGCACGGAGCGAATCGGGCGGAACGAGGATCTCTTCCGCAAGGTGAACGACCAGATCGAGGGCGTGAACGAGGCCTTCGGCACGATCACCGGGACGATGAGCATCCTCTGCGAGTGCGGCAAGCTCGAATGCATCGAGCAGATCGCCCTCACGCTGGACGAGTACCGCACCCTGCGCGCCGACCCGACCCGCTTCGCGGTGAAGCCCGGCCACGAGCTGCCCAACGTCGAGCGGGTCGTGGAGCGCCACGAGGGCTACGTCGTCATCCAGAAGGCCAAAGGCGACGCGGCGCAGCTGGCCGAGGATCTGGCCTGACCGTCGAATACGATCTGGCCGGGTGGGCGCGGGAGCGAGCAGCGTCGGAACTGCGGTCCTCGGCGCGGGCCCGGCCGGGCTGACGGCGGCGTACACTCTGGCGCGGCGCGGGCGGCCGGCCGTCGTCTTCGAGGCCGACGGCGTCGTCGGCGGGATCGCGAAGACGGTCGAGTTCCAGGGCTACCGCTTCGACCTCGGCGGCCACCGCTTCTTCACCAAGCTGAAGCCGGTCGAGCGCCTGTGGGAGGAGATGCTCGGCGACGAGCTCCTGACCCGGCCGCGGCTCTCGCGGATCTACTACCAGGGCAAGTTCCTCGCCTACCCGCTCGTGGCGAAGGACGTCGTCGCGAGGCTCGGGCTCGTCGAGTCGACGCTGTGCGCGCTCTCCTACCTCTGGAGCCGGACGCGGCCGACACCGCCGCCGGCGAGCTTCGAGGACTGGGTGACGATGCACTTCGGCCGGCGGCTCTACGACGCCTTCTTCCGCTCCTACACGGAGAAGGTGTGGGGGATCCCGGGGAGCGAGGTGAAGGCCGAATGGGCGGCGCAGCGGATCAAGAACTTCTCGCTCTCGAAGGCGATCCTGAGCATGCTCGGCCTGCGCCGGTCGCACGTGACGACGCTCCTCGAGGAGTTCCGCTACCCACGGCTCGGCCCGGGCCAGATGTGGGAGGCCTTCCGGGGCGCGGTCGAGGAGCGCGGCGTGCCGGTGCGGCTCAACCACCGCTGCACGCAGGTCAGGCACGACGGCGCCGGCCGCGTGGAGAGCATCGTCGTGGGGACGAACGGCGACGCGACCGAGCTTCCGGTCGATGCCGTCCTCTCCAGCATCCCCCTCGTCGACCTCATCCTCAGCCTCGACCCGCTGCCGCCGCAGAAGGTCGTGACCGCCGCCGCGCGGCTGCGCTACCGCGACCTCTGCCTCGTCGCGCTGATCATCGACGACGAGACGCCGTTCCCCGACAACTGGATCTACCTCCACGACCCCGACACGCGCGCCGGCCGCGTCCAGAACTTCGGCGCGTGGAGCGAGAGCATGGTCCGGCCGGGGACGACCTGCCTCGGCGTCGAGTACTTCTGCTTCGAGGGCGACGAGATCTGGGAGCTTCCCGACGCGGAGGCCGTGGCGCTGGCGAAGCGCGAGCTCGGCCGAATCGGGCTCCTCGACCCGGCGCGCGTCGTCGACGGCGTGAAGGTTCGCGTGCCGCGCGCGTATCCGATGTACGACTCGAACTACCAGGAGTCGCTCCCGGTCGTGCGCGAGTACCTGCGCGGGTTCGACAACCTCCGCACCTTCGGCCGCAACGGCCTCCACCGCTACAACAACCAGGACCACTCGATGTGGACGGCCATCCTCGCGACCCTCGACCTCCTGGACGGCGGCGGCCACGACGTCTGGTCCGTGAACACCGACGCCGAGTATCACGAGGAGGGGGCAATCGTGGAGGGCCTCCTCGACGTAGAACTGGTCGCCTGAGCGACGTAGCCGCCGAGACGACCGCGCCTCCCGCCGAGGCGGTCGGGAGCTGGAGCGTCCTCGTCCGCAGCTTCGCGGCGCTGTTCACGGGCGAGGTCGCGGCGCGGCTCTTCGGCCTTGCGGGCTTGCTGCTCCTCGCGCGGCGGCTCGGACCGTCCGACTTCGGGATCGTCAGCTTCGCGCTCTCGCTCGTCGGCTGGTTCGGGCTCGTGGTCGACTCGGGGACGGAGCTCTTGAGCGTCCGCGATATCGCGCGCGAGCCGCACCGCTTCCGCGAGCTCGCCGACCGCGTTTTGGGGCTCCGGCTCGTGCTGTCGGTCGCGGTCGCGGGCGTGTTCGTCGCCGCGGTCGAGGTCTTCGCCGCGTCGAGCCGGGTGCGGGACACTGTCGTCCTCTTCGCGATCGTCCTGCCGGCACTCGCGTTGAACCTGCGCTGGATGGTGCTCGGCGTGCGCTCCGCGAAGGCCGTGGCGGCGGGCAACGTCGCCGCGCGGGCCGTGGTCGCCGTCGGCATCCTCGTCTTCGTCCACGGCTCGTCCGACCTGCGCCGCGTCCCGTTCCTCGAGCTCGCCGCCGAGCTGACCTACGCCGTCGTGATCGGCGCCGCGGTCGCTCGGCACTTCGGCCTCGCCCGGCCTCGCGTGGACGTGGCCGCCTGGGTCGCGACGCTCCGGCAGAGCCTGCCGCTGCTCGTGAACGCCTGCGCGCGCGCCGCCTTCTACTCGTTCGACATAGTCGCGATCGAGCTCTTCCTCGGGCCGCACGAGGTCGGGCTCTACACCGCGGCGGCGAAGCCCGTGCTGTTCTTTACCGGCGCGCTCGGCCTGTTCTCGATCGCCTTCCTTTCCTCGTTCAGCTCGGCCGAACCGGAGGAGGCGCATGCTCTGCTGCAGCGCTCGCTGCGCACGGGGTTCGCGATCTGCGTCGTGCTCGCGGCGGTGCTGAGCTCGGCCGCCTTCGTCACCGTGCCGCTCGTCTTCGGCGACGCCTACCGCGGCGCCGTCGGCACGCTCGTCGTGCTCGCGTGGCGCATTCCGATCATGGCACTGACGAGCCCGCTCGGCAGCACGCTGATCGCGGCCGGCCGGCAGACGACGCTGATGCGGATCAACGTGGCCGGCGCCCTCGCGCTCGTCGCCGCGGATCTGGTCGCGGTTCCGCTCGGCGGGATTGTCGGCGCGGCCGCCGTCAGTGTGGCCGCTTCGCTCGTCGTCCTCGCACTGACCTACCGAGCGCAGTCGCAGCCGCCGCGACTCCGGTGAGGTGGTGGACGGCGTGCAGGCCGACTCCCGCGGCGGCTCGCGCCGGCCCTTCGCGACGCAGGAGCAGCGCGTAGAAACGGCGGTTGAGGACGAGCAGCACTACGGCGCTCGCGAGCCGCGCGCGCCGTGCGAGGAGACCGAGCGCGGCGAGTGCGCTCAGGCGGTGCCGGGCGCCGAGGTTCAGCGCGGCGGAGCCGCGTCCGCGCTCGAGGACGAGTTCCGCCCAGGGGACTCCGCGCCGCGTGAAGTCGGTGTGGATCATCGTCGCGAGGGTCCAGCCCTTCAGGTGCCGTCCCTGGACGAGCGGGTCGAGGACGATCCGCGCGCCGGTCGCCGTCAGCCGCAGGCCGAGCTCGACGTCCTCGACCGACGCGGCCGGGTAGCGCTCGGCGTCGAAGCCGGGGAACGCGGAGCGGCGGATCGCGCCGAGACCTGCCCAGAAGGTTTCCGCCGGGCCGGCGCCCTCCACGTGCACGTGGTGGTGGAGGAGGTTGCGGAAGCGGGACACGAGCGCGGGGTCGGCTGGGTCGTCGTCGTAGGCGCCGAAGAGCGCGTCGAGGCCGGGGTCGGCGGCGAAGGCGGCGCGGAGGCGCGTGAAGGCGTCGCGGTGCGGCTCGACGTCGGCGTCCACGAAGACGAGGATGTCGCCGGTCGCCCGGCGCGCTCCCTCGTTCCGCGCGGCCGCCGGGCCCGGCCGGCCGGCGGAGTCGACCACGATCACCTCCTCGGGCGAGTCGTCGGCCGCCGCAATCGCGGCGAGGCAGCGCGCGAGCGTGGGCGGGCCGTCGGTCGCGGGGACGATCGCCGAGAGCCTCACCGCTCGTAGATCCGCGCGGTCTCCACCGTGGCGACGAGTCGATAACGGCCCTGTCGGAGCGCCGCGTCCCAGTCGGCGAAGGGCGGGCTCGTGACCCAGTTCCGCTCGACAACGAGCCGTGGGACGCGCCGCCGGATGAGCGCCTCGATCGCCGGCTCGGAGAGGACGTGAACCCGCTTCGCCTCCCGCGGCGAGACCTTCGCGGCGGCGGCCGGCGCGAACTGGTTCGTGTATCCGGACACGGCCTTTGTGTGCGTGCCGAAGAGGTACCCGGGCCAACCGGCCAGGACCGTCTCCCCCGGCCGTGTCCGGGCCCCGACGGCGTCCGACACCCGCTCGACCGAATGGATGCTCGGCTTCAGGAGCGGCTCGGTCTGCACGTCGTGCGCCAGCGCGACCGCTCCCCCGGCGGCGTACGCGGCGAGCCCGGCGAGCACGGCGCGCGGCCACCGGGCCGCGAGCTCGATGGCGAGGAGCACGAGGTACGGCACGACGACGCAGAAGTACTGGACGTAGGTCGGCGTCGGCAGGAAGGACGCGAGCCCGAGCGAGACCGCCACCGCAGCGGCGAACGGCAGGCGGCGGCGCAGGAGCCAGAGCGCCGCACCGGCGGCCACGAGCAGGAGCGCGAACTGCACGCCGAGCGCGTGGTCGGCGTTCCCGAAGCCGACCAGGTTCCCGGCGGTCCGCAGCTTCTGCACCGGCTCGCCGACCAGCCCGTGCGAGGTCTTCTCGCCGTGGTAGCGCAGGTTGTCGAAGACGAACGCATGCGGCGAGAGTGCGAGGAAGACGACGCTTGGCACGAGGCCCGTCGCGAGGCCGCCCCCGAACGGGGCCAGCCCTCGGCGGCGCGCCGCAAGCACCGCGAAGGCTGGGATCGCCGCCGCGAAGACGAGCCGCGTGTCGACGGCAAGCCCGACGAGGAGCCCGGCCGCAAGCCAGCGCGGCCGCCGCGCCTCGACGAGCACGTACGCGCCGAACAGGAAGAGGCTCGCGAGCGCGAAGGTCTTGACGATCGTGAAGTAGCCGAAGACGAGCCCCGAGAGCGCGTACAGGCAGGTCGCGGCCAGCGCGGGCCACCGGCCGAGGCGCCGCTGGACGTGGAGGTAGAGGAGCGCGCCGGTCGCGGCGGCGGTGAGCGCGGAGAGGCTCCGGGCCGCGTACCAGGACTCGCCGAAGATCCCGATCCAGGCGCCGTAGACGTACGGCAGGAGCGGCATCTGCTCGTAGAAGAAGTCGCGGTAGGGGACATGGCCGTGGAGGGCGAGCCGCGACGCGTACGCATAGACCCCCTCGTCGCCGTCGAGGAACCGGAATGCGACGAGCGGCCCGAAGACGAGCGCCTGCGCGCCGACCACGAGCGCGCTACGGGCGGACGTCACTCGTTCGTGCGCGTGGCGCCGGGACGTATTCGAGCGTCGCCGCGACCACCGCGACGACGAGAAGCGCAAGGAGCAGCGCGCCGAGCGCGCCGAGGCTGCCGTGCCGGAGCAGGGCAGGTGCCGCGCGCAGCGTCACCAGCCAGCCGGCGAGTGCCGCCGCCGCGCCCGCGACGTCGTGCCGCCCCGGCGAAAGCCGCGGCGTCCCCCGCGCGAAGAGCACGACCGCGACCGCGACGAGGAGCGCGAAGGGCGCGATCCCGAGCGCGATCGTGTCCGTGAAGTCGCCGTGGGCGAGCAGGCGCCACCAGCGGCTCGGGCTAGCACCGTCCGGCAGGAGCGGATCGGTCGCCGTCGCGGCGAGCATGATCCCGGCGGACACGACCGCGAGCGCTCCGGTCGTGAGCGGCCACCGTCGCCACGTGAGCGCGAGCGGGACAGCAAGGAACGGCAGCATCGGGATCAGGTAGCGCGGCCCCGGCCCCCAGCCGCCGAACGCTCCCCAGAAGCCGGAGTCGTAGACGACGAAGGCCACCGCGACGGCCCCGACGACGAGCGCCTCTGCCCGCCTCCCGCGCCGGTAGAGGAGCACCGCGCCGGCCGCGCCGAGCGCGATCACCGGCCCGAGCACGAGAAGGCCGCGCGAGGAGAGAAGGAGCTCGAGCGCGACCCGCGGCCGCGGCGCCGACACGCCGAAGAACGCGGGCGGGTGGGCCGCGCCCGGCTGCGCACTGACGGCGTCTCCGTACGAGACGTGCGTCGGCGAGCCGAAGGCCCACCAGTTGTAGGCGAGCAGCGGCACGAGCCCGACCGCCACCCCGGCCGCGTACGCCAGCCCGCGCCGCACCGGCTGCGGCCGGGCCAACGCGTACAGCCCGAGGACGGCGCCCGCGAGCGCGAGCGGGTATTCCGTCGTCACCGCGAGCCCCGCGAGGAGCCCGGCGGCCGCCACCAGCGCGAGGCGCGGCGGCCCGTCGCGCTCGCGCCAGAGCACGGCGAAGGCGGCGAAGCCAAAGAGCGCCGAGAGGACGTGCGCGAAGAAGAGGCTCGTGAAGGGCAGGACGAGCGTCGCGAGCCCGAGCGTCGCCGCCGTCAAGGTCCCGAGCCCGGGCTCGATCCGCTCCACCGTCGAGCCGACGAGGAGGAGCAGGATCGCCGCGGGGAGGAGGACGCCCCAGAGCGAGAGCACATGCACGCCGTGCGGGAGGTGCGCCGCCCGCAGTGCGAGGTACGCGGGCAGGCTGGCGAACGCGAGCCCGGGCGCCTTGTTCGAGTAGACGTGGCCACGGTAGTAGACCTCGTCGCCCGAGTAGTCGCGATAGCGGTCGATCCGCGACGTGCCGTCGGCGAGGGCGTGCACGAGCGCGAGATGCGAGCCCTGGTTGTACCCGAACGGCTGGAGCAGGACGGCGGAGGCGCCCACCAGGACAAGGAGCGCGAGGACTCCGGCGCGCGGCACCGCCGAAAGCTATCTCCCTACGCGGCCACCCCCGAGAACTGCGGGATGATCTCCTGCCCGTAGGCCGCAAGCGTCTCCTCCTGGCCGCGGGTCATGAGGTAGATGTTGAACTGGTCGACGCCGACCGACTCGAGCTCGCGGAGCTTCGCCGTCGCGGTCTCGACGTTCCCGAGGACGCAGAAGCGGTCGACGATCTCGTCGGTGACGAACTCGCCGTGCTTCGCGCCCACGCGCGAGTGCTCCTTGTAGTCGTAGAACTTCCGGGCCTTGACGAAGTCGGTCAGGTCCTTGGGGATCTCGGAGTCCTCGCCGTAGCGCTCGATCAGGTCCATGACGTGGTTCGACACCATCGCCGGGAACCACCGCGACTGCTCGCGCGCATCCGTGAGGTCGTTGGAGATGTGGCTCGGCGCGCCGACGATGCACTTCAGCTCGCCCGGATCGCGACCGGCCTCCTCGGCCGCGCGCCGCGCCGTGTCCATGATCCACTGGATGATCACCGGATCGGCGAGCTGGATGATCACGCCGTCCCCGACGCGCCCGGCGACGCCGAGCGCCTTCGGCCCGTAGCCCGCGATCCACATCGGGATGTCCGGCAGCTCCGGCCGCACCCACTCGAGCTTCAGCTCCTTCCCGTTCCATTCCACTCCGCGGCCGTTCATCAGGTCCTTGATCATCCGGCAGCGCGCCTCGAACTCCGCCACCTTCACGGGCTTCAGGCCCACGACTCGCCGCGAGGAGTCGCCGCGGCCGATCCCCATCACCATGCGGCCGTTCGAGATGTCGTGCGCGGTCGCGTACCAGCTGGCCGTGATCGTCGGGTCGCGGATCCCCGGATTCGTGACGAAGTGGCCGAGCTTGATCCGCTCCGTCCGGTCGGCGGCGAGCGGGAGCGTGCCGTACGACTCCTGCCACAGGATGTGCGAGTCGTAGGTCCAGGCGTACTCGAACCCGTGCCGCTCGGCGAGCTGCATCAGCTCGATCATCCGCTGGTAGGGCGGGTCGGGCAGGACGGTTACGCCGAAGCTGAGCATCGCTCCTCCCGGGTCGCTGATGGCAAGAAGATATCCCGATGAGCCTCCCGGCGGTCATCGACGGCCACAACGACACGCTCCTCCGCGTGCGGCGGCACGGCGGCAGCCTCGTCGAGCGGTCGGAGGCGGGCCACCTCGACGTCCCGCGCGCGCGGGAGGCCGGCCTCGCCGCGGGCTTCTTCGCCGTCTTCGTTCCCAGCGACCGCATCGACTGGGCGGCGATCGGGGAGCCGCCGTACGAGTTTCCGCTCGCTCCTCCCGTCGACACCGACCACGCTGCACTCGAGGCGGCGGCGATGGCCGACCTCCTCGTTGCGGCCGAGGGCCCGCTGCACCTGGTCCGGACGGCGGAGGAGGTCGAGCGGTGCATCGCCGGAGGGCCGTTCGGCGCGATCCTCCACCTGGAGGGCGCGGAGCCGATCGAGCCGGACCTCTCGAACCTCGACGGATGGTACGAGCGCGGGCTCCGGTCGATCGGCCTCGTCTGGTCGCGCCAGAACGCCTTCGCCTCGGGCGCGCCGGGCCGCTATCCCGGCTCCGCCGACGCGGGGCGCGGCCTGACCCGCGCCGGCCGCGCGCTCGTCGACGCCTGCGAGCGACTCGGCATCGTCGTCGACGTCTCGCACCTGAACACGCGCGGCGTGCGCGGCGTGCTGCGGCGTGCCCGCGGACCGGTGGTCGCCACGCACTCGAACGCGCACGCGGTCTGCCCCTCGTCGCGGAACCTGACGGACGCGGAGCTGCGTGCGATCGCGGCGACGGGCGGCGTCGTCGGCATCTGCTTCAGCGTGGCGATGCTCAGGCCTGACGGCCGCTTCGACACGCGGGCACCGATCGCAGACGTCGTCCGCCACGTCGACCACATCGCAGAGCAGGCCGGCATCGACCACGTCGCCCTCGGCTCCGACTTCGACGGCGCCGTCATCCCGGACGAGATCGGCGACGTCACCGGCCTGCCGCGGGTGCTCGAGGCGCTGCGGGCGGCCGGCTACGGCGACGACGACCTGCGGAAGGTCGCACACGGGAACTGGCTGCGCGTGCTGCGCGAGGTCTGGCGCGGCTGACGGCGAACTTGCCGCGGTGGCCGTCCTCTACCTGCTCTTCGCCGCCGCGGCGGGCGCGGTGCTCCCGGTGCAGGCCGGTGTGAACGCGCAGCTCGCCCGCTTCGTCGGCGGGCCGGTTCGCGCGTCGTTCGTCTCCTTCCTCGTCGGGACGATCGCCCTGCTCGTCCTCGCGGTCGCGATCCTCAAGCCGCTGCCCTCCGGCTCGCGGCTCGGGAGCGCGCCGTGGTGGGTCTGGGTCGGCGGCCTGCTGGGCGCGTTCTACGTCGTCGGCGTGATCGCGAGCGCGCCTCGCCTGGGCGCCGTCGCGTTGATCGCCGCGGTCGTGGCCGGCCAGAGCGTCTGCTCCGTCCTTGCCGACCAGTTCGGGTGGGTCGGCTTCGAAGAGCACGCGGCCACCCCGGGCCGCCTCGCCGGCCTCGCGCTCGTCTTCGCGGGCGTCGCGCTCGTCCGGATCTTCTAGGCCGAAACCAGACGCGGACGGGGCCGGTCGACGAGGCCGTCGCAGTGGGCGACCGCGACCGCTTGCGCGCGGCTGTGGACGCCGAGCTTCGAGAGGACGTGCTGGATGTGCGTCTCGACCGTCTTCTCGCTGATGAAGAGCTCCGCCGCGATCTGCGCCTGGTCGCGCCCGTGCGCGAGCAGGGTGAGGATCTCGTGCTCGCGCTGCGTCAGCTCCGCCAAGACCGAGGGCGCCGGCGGCGCGGGCTCGGCTGCGTCCTTCGGAAGCAACCTCTGCACCCGTGCCCGCAGCTCCTCCGGATGGAAGGGCTTGAGCACGTAGTCGTCGGCGCCGAGGAAGAGTCCGCTCGCGGAGTCGAGCGGCTCGGTCCGCTCGCCCGAGATGAAGACGACCGGGAGCTCCTCGCCGAGGAGGTCGCGGAGGTCGCGGAGCAGCGAGTACCCGCCGGCCCCGGGGAGGCAGACGTCGAGCAGAACGAGCGCCGGGCGCTCCTCCGTCGCCGCCGCGAGCGCCTCCTTGCCCGTGCCGGCCTCGCGCACCGCGCAACCGGTCGAGTCGAGCACGCTCACGACGAGCGCGCGAAGGTCAGGGTCGTCGTCGACGACGAGTATGGGGCCGCAGTCCATTTCTCCCTCCCCCGAGTGGGATACACCTTCCATGTAGTCGAGAACAGCCCCTGTTGCAAGGGCTGTATACGGCCACGGGAGGAGCCCCACCTCCCGGAATTCCTGTAGGAGCCGGCGGAGAAGATCCCGGAATTACCCGGTTTCGCGGCCGCGTTCCCCGCCTAGCGTCAGTGCTGGGACAGTTTCCGAGAGAGGGAGAGAGGTCGTGAAACCGAGGATCTGGACGCTGCTGGCGCTCGTCATGTCAGGCGTCGTGCTGTTGGTCGCCGCCGGAGCGATGGGCGCAAATCCCGCCGCCAACCTCGACCAGTGCGCGAACTTCGCCGCGAACCCGCCCGGGCCGACGAGCTGCTCGAGCGCGGACCCGGCCGACTGGGTGAACGGCAACCTCGGCTCCAGCAAGGCGAAGTACTTCGAGGGCGACTCGATCCCGTACCGGCTCCGCTTCTCGAACCTGAGCCTCGGCTCCCACAAGGTCACGATCGAGTGGGACACGACGCAGGGCGGCAAGCACGCGCTCGACTACCTCACGACCTTCAACCGCACGGTGGCCGGAGCGAACCCCTGCGGAGGCGTTGCGGGCTGCGGCTCGCCGACGACGTTCGCGATTCCGCAGGATCCCAACGTGACCGGAGCCGGGGTCACGCCGGTTGCCGGCAACTTCACGCTCTACAACGGGACGATCACGGCCGTGAGCGCCTACACGCTCAGCGGCGCGTACTCCGGAAACAGCTCCACGCGCATCACGATCACCTTCACGGCGGGCACGGCCAGCCCCGTCCTCGCCTGGGGCGGACACATCGCAACGCGCCTCAACTGGGGCTCCGGCATGTCAGCGGTGGCCATCTCCGGCTCGCCATTCCACACGCGGCTGATCGACCTCGACGGCGGCGGCGGCAACCAGGACCGCTCGCTATCGAACGATGCGGTCGTCTTCCCCGCGTCGATCACGATCGTGAAGAAGGCCTCGCCGCAGGGCGGGACGTCGTTCTCCTACACCGCGTCGCCTGCGCCGCTCGCTAACTTCTCGCTCGTCGACGACGGGACGTCCGCGAACACGAAGGCGTTCACGAACATCACGAGCTTCGTCAGCTACACCGTCACCGAGGCCAGCGTCTCCGGCTGGACGCTGAACGGCGTCAGCTGCTCGGTCGCGAGCCCGAACGGCGGCACCCAGACGCAGTCGGGATCGACCGAGACGATCAACCTCAAAGAGGGCGAGAACGTCACCTGCACCTTCACGAACACCCGGCAGGCCGCCCACCTGATCGTCATCAAGCACGTGGTCAACGACAACGGCGGCTCCAAGTCGGCGGCCGACTTCAACATGACTGTGTCGGGCAGCGCCGTCGGCGGCGGCTCGACCTCGTTCAAGGGCGCCGAGTCACCGGGGACGGATGTGTCGCTTGTGCCGGGGAGTTACTCCGTCAGCGAGAGCGGGCCATCGGGCTACAGCCAGAGCCTCTCGGCCGACTGCTCCGGCTCGATCCTCGCCGGCCAGACGAAGACCTGCACGGTCACGAACGACGACCAGGCCGCACACCTGATCGTGATCAAGCACGTGATCAACGACAACGGCGGCTCCAAGTCGGCGGCCGACTTCAACATGACCGTCATCGGCAGCTCGCCCAGCCCATCGAGCCTCGCCGGCGCCGAGTCGCCCGGCACCAACGTCACGCTCGGTGCCGGCAGCTACTCCGTCGGCGAGAGCGGCCCTTCCGGCTACGCGGCGAGCTACTCCGCCGACTGCACCGGCTCGATCGCGAACGGCGAGACGAAGACCTGCACAGTCACGAACGACGACATTCAGCCGAAGCTGATCGTGATCAAGCACGTGATCAACGACAACGGCGGCTCCAAGTCGGCGGCCGATTTCACGATGAGCGTCACCGGCAGCTCCCCCAGCCCGGCCGGCTTCCCGGGCGCGGAGTCACCGGGCACGAGCGTCGGCCTGAACGCCGGTAGCTACTCGGTCGGCGAGACCGGTCCCTCCGGCTACGCGTCGAGCCTCTCGGCCGACTGCTCCGGCTCGATCGCGATCGGCGAGACGAAGACCTGCACCGTGACGAACGACGACGTCCAGCCGAAGCTCATCGTGATCAAGCACGTGGTCAACGACAACGGCGGCTCGAAGAGCGCCGCCGACTTCACGATGAGCGTCACCGGCAACTCGCCCAGCCCGGCCAGCTTCCCGGGCGCCGAGTCGCCGGGCACCGTGGTCGCGCTGAACGCCGGCAGCTACTCCGTCGGCGAGAGCGGCCCCTCCGGCTACGGCTCGAGCCTCTCGGCCGACTGCTCGGGCTCGATCGCCGTGGGCGAGACGAAGACGTGCACGGTCACGAACGACGACCAGGCCGGGCACCTGATCGTGATCAAGCACGTGGTCAACGACAACGGCGGCTCGAAAGCCGCGGCCGACTTCAACATGACCGTCATCGGCAGCTCGCCCAGCCCGGCCAGCTTCGCCGGGGCCGAGTCGCCCGGCACCAGCGTGACCCTCAGCGCCGGCAGCTACTCCGTCGGCGAGAGCGGCCCCTCCGGCTACGCCTCGAGCCTCTCCGCCGACTGCACCGGCTCGATCGCGAACGGTGAGACGAAGACCTGCACGGTCACGAACGACGACGTCCAGCCGAAGCTGATCGTGATCAAGCACGTCGACAACTCGAACGGCGGCGCGAAGTCGGCGGCCGACTTCACGATGAAGGTGACCGGCAGCTCGCCGAGCCCGGCCAGCTTCCCCGGCGCGGAGTCGCCGGGCACGGCCGTGGCGCTCGACGCCGGCAACTACTCGGTCGACGAGGACGGGCCGCTTGCGAGCTACGCGCAGAGCTTCTCGGCCGACTGCTCCGGCTCGATCGCCGTCGGCGAGACGAAGACCTGCACCGTCACCAACACACACACGAAGGCCGTCACCAGCACCTCGACGGCGCAGCACCTCCTGCCGAACGACTCGGCCTCGATCGGCGGCCGCGATCCGGTGGGCGGCAAGGCCAAGTTCGAGCTCTTCGCCCCCAGCGACGCCACCTGCAGCGGCGACCCGGCCTTCGCGCAGACCGTGGACGTCGTCGACGGCGAGGCGAGCACCTCGAACACCGACTTCGTCGCCTCGGCCGAAGGGACCTGGCGGTGGAAGGTCAGCTACCTCGGCGACGACGAGAACCAGCCCTCGACGAGCGACTGCGGCGTCGAGCGGTTCACGATCGAGAACAGCTAGGCAGACGCGCGCGGCCAGGGATGCGGCGAGCTCGGCTCGCCGCTATCCCTGGCTCGCACTCGGTACCGACTCGGCTTCGAAGTAGGCCTCCCTGACGCGTTCGGTCGGACGAATGAGCGCCAGGCCGGCGAGACAGCCGCCGGCGAGGCAGACGAAGCCCGAGACCTCGAGCGCGGTGGTCCACCCGAACGCGAGCAACACGGGCGCGAGCAGGAAGCCGACGATCATGCCGCACCGCTGCACGGCGGCCGCGGCGGCAAACGCTCCGGCCAGCATGCTTCGCGGAAAGCGCGCCTGGAAGAGCGTGTCGTAGACGACCTCGGTGGTCCCGTCGGCCGCGCCGAGGAGAAACAGGAAGAGATACGCCGTCGCCTGCGCCGTCGTCCCGGCGAGCACGAAGATCGCTCCGCCGCAGAAGAGAAAGGCCAGCGCCACGGAGCGACGGGCGACGCTGTCGCGGCGCACGCAGGCACTCAGTGCCTCGCCGCACAGGAGGCCGCCGCCGATCGCGGCCATTCCATACCCGTACGCGTGGACGTCGCCGAGGCTCTCGTCGAAGAACGCCGGGAGGGAGGCGTTCAGGATCGCCATCGCCACCGTCACGACCGTGAACGACACGGTGAGGCCGAGCGCGACGGGCTGGCGGACGAGGGCCGCGAGCACGGCGGCTCGAGAGGCCGCCGGGGCTTCCTCGGGCTCCGGAGCGCCGGCCGAGGCGAACCGCCGGTACAGCACCGCGGCGAGCGCGAAGGTCCCGACGTCGACGACGAGCGCGCGAGACATGCCGAACTTCGCGACGGCGACGCCTCCCGCCAGGGTTCCCGCGACCATCATCACGTTCCGCATGACACCGTGAAGCGCGTTGCCGGCGTGCACGAGCCTCGGCGGCAAGAGCTCCGGGACGAGGCTCGCTGCGCAGGGGTCGGTCGCAGCCGAGAGCACCGCCGACAGCGACACGGTGGCCATCACCGCGTAGTAGCTTCCGGTCGCCGCAAGCGGGATCGTCACGAGCATCAAGGCGCCGCGGACCACTTCGACGAACCAGAGCGTCCGGAACCGCGCGATGCGGTCGAGCAGAGGAGTTGCCAGGATGCCGCCCGCAGCCGTGGCCCCGACGCGGAAGACGAGGAACACGCTGACGAGCAGCGAGGAGCGGGTCTCGACGTAGAGCCACGTGACCACCGCGGTCATGGTGAGCCAGTCCCCGAGCCGCGAGACCGTGCGGCCGAGGAGCAGCCGGCGGAACGGCTTCACCGCGACCAGCTCGAGCGTCTGCCCGCGCCTGCTCTTCGCGGCCGGGAGGCTGGCGCGAAAGGCGAAGGTCACCACTCCGAGGAGGATGAGGAGGTCGCCGATCGAGAGGGAGTTCGCGAGCGGCACCGCCGACGGGAGCGGGAAGATGTCGCCGAGCCAGCCCAGATGGGCTTCGTGCGCCAGGACGACGTTGTTGTAGACGCCGTCGCGCGTAAGCTCTTCGGCGCTTTGGCCCGTGGCGGTCCAGCTGGCGAGGCTGACCGGCATGCGTCCGCCGTTGGCGATGATCACCACCGCGTTCAGGCCGCAGCCCAGCGCTGCGATCACGAAGCCCGGCTGCGCGACGTTGGCGACCACGAACGCGAGCAGCGCGCCGTAGGTGACCACGTGCGTGGTCGTCTCCGAGACCGGCAAGTGGAAGACGTCCGAAACAGACGTGAAGAGCACGAGCTGGACCGCCAGTGCGACGAAGACGACCCAGCTGGCCCGGAGGCGGACGAGCGCGAGCCGCCGCGGGTCGGCCCCGAGCAACCACGCGAGCAGGACGCCGAGCAGGGTGAGGGCTCCGAGAATCACGTCACGTCGCCGCCACCCACGCCCGTGCGTGCGGACTCAGCGTCTCGTCGAGGGCGACGAGCTCGGGCATCGTCTCGATCTCCTTGCCGAACGCGCCGACGATCTGGGGCGCGATCGGCGCGGCGCCGTGGGGCACGGGAACCTCGCCGAGCCACGCGGCGATGCGGTCGCGAACGACGTCGAGACTCTCCTCGTCGGGCACGAGCACCGCCACGCCGAACTTGTCGTCGCCGATCCGGCTGACCGAGTCCTCGGAGCGGAGGAGCTGGCAGAGGCGGCGCTCGGCGTCGTCGACGAGGCGCTCTGCCACGAGCTGTCCGGCGACGACCCGGACCTCGTCGAACGCGTCGAGGTCGACGAGGAAGACCGCACGTCGAGTTGGCAGCCGGCCACGCTGCTCGGCGTGCGCGGTCTCGCCGAGCGGCTCGACGTCCGGGGGGCGAAGACGGGCGACGAAGACGCCGAGGAGGTGGCGCTCGACCCGAGTCGGGCGACGCTCGAGGCCGAGCGCGAGCCGCAACTCGCTCCCGTCGAAGTCGCGTAGCTGGAGCCACCCACCGGTGGACAGGTCGAGCTCGGCGAACGACTCGTGCCGCGCAGCCAGGCGGCAGGCCTCCGCGAGCACGTCGTCCGGCACGCCGCCGAGCGCATCGACCGAGACGACGCGGTAACGAATCCGGCCGGCGTCGCTGCCGAGCCAGGCGACCCAGCCGCGGATCCCCGCCGCGGCGAGGGCGCGCTCAGGTCGATTTCCCTCACCCAGCCGGTCGAGCATCAGCTGCTCGCGGCGGCGGGCGCGAATCAAGGCGACGAGCCAGCGTCCTCCGGAGAGAACGGCGGCGAGCGCGAACGCAGCCGCCAACCAATGCGGGACGAACTCGAGGCTCACGAGCACCATGGCAGCGACCGTGGTCGAGACGGTGATTCCCCGGGCGTCGCCGAGCCCTCGCAGCGCGGCGAAGCGGACGGCCCCGCCGACCCTTCCGAAGGCTTGCCGCAGGGCCGTGATCTCCTCCGGCCGAAGCGCCTCCTCGAGCCGCTGCTCCCGCACCATCGCGGCAAAGGCGCGCGCGACGAGCGGGTGGAACTGCGTCTCGGCCTTGTCCGTGAGCTCGGCGGCTGCGTCCGCCAGCGAGAGGGCCGGACGGTAGGGCCGTTCGGAGGTCATCGCGTCGAAGCTGTCGGCCGCGATGAGCACGTGCGCCTCGATCGGGATCTCCGACCCCGGCACGCGGTAGTAGCCCTGGCCGTCGTACCGCTCGTGATGCAGCTCGACGAAGAGCGCCATCTGGCGCGCGAAATGGAACGGCCTGAGCAGGAAGGCCGACAGGCGCGGGTGTCGACGGATCGCGTCCAGCTCGCTTGGAGCCAGGCGGCCGGCCCGCGTCAGCGTGGCCACGTCGACGGCGATCTTGCCGAGATCGTGGAACTTCGCGGCCGCGACGATGCGCTCTCGCTTCCGCTCGGGTAGGTCGATGAAGTCGAGGAACCGGTCCACGTAGGCGGTGACGCGCTCGGTGTGCTCGCTCGTCGACGAGTCACGAGCGTCGATCACGTGGGCGAGGGACTCGAGCGCCTTTGCCGTCTCCTCCCTGAGCTGCTCGAGGGTGGCCTTGGAGCGGTAGAGGGCCACGAGCAGGGGCGCGAGGAACGGGACCACGACCAGGTGCTCCGGCGTCGAGAGGCCGAAGGCGAGGAGGACGCCGAGGCTCCCTTCGCCGACGGCGGGGCCGAGATCCTCGACGAGGACGTCGACGAAGAGCTCGAAGGGCCGCCGGCCCGAGGAGAGCGCGGCGCCGACGACGTAGACGAAGGTCGTAAGCAGATAGCGGCTGGCGACGAGCGCGAGGAGGGGGAGCAGCGCTTCGATCCCGGCGAAGCTCCGCGTCCCCCCGGCGAGCAGGTAGCACTCCCCCGCAATCCAGATCGAGCTCCCGAGCATCGCGGAGTTGACGAGGACGACCTTTCGACCGGCGGGACGCAGGCCGTCCACGATCACGACGGCGAAGGCCGCGACCGCCGCCGCGGCAAGCGGCCCGACGAGGATCGCCGAGGCGATGTGGGCGATGGCGGAGAACGAGAGGACCGTTCCGCCGGAGCTAGCCTCCTGGCGGACGACGAGCTCCTCCCCCAGGATCGCGAGCGCGAGCAGCGGCGCGATCTCCGTCAGCGAGGGAAGGGAGCTCCTGAACAGAGCGAGGGCGGCGCAGAGCAGCAGCCAGAAGCCCCCGCCGAGGCACACGCGGTAGAGCGCCCAGTGGCGTTTGCGTCGATTCTGAACGTCGCTCATACGCTCACAGGTCGGTATCGACCGGAGGAAGAACCGGCTGAAACGAAAAACGCCGAGCATCCGGCGAGGAGTCGCCGGAGGCTCGGCGTCGCTTGGTCGTGCCGAGCCTGTCTAGCCGCCGCAGAACTTCCGGCCGGCGCCCGCGGCGACGACGAACGCCGTCACCGTCGAGATCAGATACAGCACGCGAAAGAGCCGAAGCCGCATGTGGATCTCCTTCTGGTTGGGGGGTACCACGAACCGCATCAAGAGAAGACCGACGCGATTTCGCATCACCCGCCGGGGGGTTTCCAAAAGAGTTGAATCCCCTTTTGGGGGGCGACGGCCGCGTCGGACCGAACGACGATGGAGTCGATGCTGCGGCGCATTCCCTCGCTTGGGCCGAGACGGCCACGCTTTCCCGAAGGCGGGCTCGTGCCATGGAGCGGCATCGCATTCGTAGGCGCGACCTGCTCGCTCGCCTCGGGCGTCACGCTCGCCTCGGCCGGAGACGCGTCCGCCCGACACTGGCAAGTCGTCGCCCTGCTCGCGGCTCTCGCCGCGTTGACGCCGCTCTTCACCGTCTACGGCCCGGAGTTCACCGTCTACGACACGGCCGCCGTCTTCGTCGTGGCGGCCGCCCTGCTTGCCTCTCCGGCGGTAGCCGCGCTCGTGGGCATACCTGCCTGCCTCGTCGACGCCTGGCGGCGTCGCGTCTCGATCGTTTCGCTCGCGCACAACTCGGCGGCGATCGCGCTCGCCGCCTTCGCCACGTCGCTGCTGGCGCACGCGTCGGAGGGACTCTCGCCGGTGCCGCGGGCGCTCGGCTTCCTCGTCGCGGCCGGCTGCTACGCCTGCATCATCACCGGGGCGGACGCGCTCTTCGGGCACTTCGCGCGCGGCACCTCGCGACTCCGGCTGCCGGGGACCGAGCTCGCCGCGGAGGCCGCGCTCGCCTCGATCGGCGTCGGCTTTGCCGCGCTCGTGGGGACGGATCCCTGGCGAGCGCCGTTCGCCCTTGCGCCCTTGCTCTTCATCCATCGCCTCCAGCGCCTCCCGGCGCTCGAGAACGAGGCTGCGAGAGACGCGAAGACGGGTCTCCTCAACATGCGCTGCTTCGAGCGCGAGCTCGAGCGGCTGTGCGCGCACGGAGAGGAGCTCCCCCGGCCGCTGAGCCTGCTCGTGATCGACCTCGACCACCTCCGCGAGGTCAACAACCGCTTCGGTCACCTCGCGGGGGACGCAGTCATCTGCGCCGTTGCCCGCCTCATCGAGGGACAGCTGCGTCCGGTCGATCGCGCGGCTCGCTTCGGCGGCGAGGAGTTCGTGGTCGCGATTCCGGAGATCGGCCCCGAAGATGCGGTGGCAGTCGCGGCCCGACTCCGCGAGGCCGTCGCCTCCTCGCTCTTCCAGGCAACCGACCCTCCGTTGACGTGCCGCGCGACCGTCTCGATCGGCGTCGCGCACGCACCGCTCGACGCGACGGCGCCGCGCGAGCTGCTGCACGCCGCCGACCTCGCCGTCCTCCAGGCGAAGCTGCTCGGACGGAACCGCGTCGTCGAGCGGCGCGAGCTCGACGGCGCCGAAGCGCGAGACCTTTCGAGCCCGCCGCACTCCTCGAGCGTTCTCGCGTAGACCCCGGTTTCCCATTCGCCCGTACGGGTACGCGGTCAGACGTTTCCTTTTTTCAAGTGGTAAACGTCTGAAAGGAGAATCATGAAGACGAGGCTGCTGGCACTCCTCTGCCTCGCGTTCGCGCTTGCCGTTAGCTTCGGCGGCGCTTCGAGCGCACGCGCGGCGGCAAGCGTCTCGATCCGGCCGGTGTGCGCAGCCGTTCCGCTCGGCTACGCCCGTTGCTTCTCCCTCGTGAGGGGCAACTCGACGGCGGCGGGCCCGTCAGGCTACGGCCCAGCCGACCTCCAGTCCGCCTACAAGCTTCCGTCGTCGACCGCGGGGAGCGGCCAGACGGTCGCGATCGTCGACGCGTTCGACGACCCGACCGCCGAGCAGGACCTCGCCCAGTACCGCTCGTTCTACGGGCTGCCTCCGTGCACGACGGCGAACGGGTGCTTCCGGAAGGTGAACCAGAACGGCGGCACCCTGCCGATGCCGGCGCCGAGCCCGGACTGGGCGCTCGAGATCTCGCTCGACCTCGACATGGTGAGCGCGGTCTGCCCGAACTGCCACATCCTCCTCGTCGAGGCGAACACGAACCTCTCCAGCGACCTCTACATCGCGGAGGACACGGCGGCCCGCCTCGGCGCGAACGCGATCTCGAACAGCTGGGGCGCCGGCGAGTACAGCGGCCAGACCACCGACGACGTGCACTTCAACCATCCGGGGGTCGCCATCACCGCGAGCTCCGGCGACAGCGGCTTCGGCGTCTCGTACCCGGCCGCGTCGCGGTACCTGACCGCCGTCGGCGGGACCTCGCTGACGCGGAACTCGTCGACCCGCGGTTGGACCGAGAGCGCGTGGAGCGGCGCAGGGAGCGGCTGCAGCCGCTACGACGCGAAGCCGTCCTGGCAGACGGACACCGGGTGCGCGCGGCGGACGGTGGCCGACGTCTCCGCAGTCGCCGATCCCGACACGGGCGTCGCGGTCCTCTACAGCGGCGTGTGGTTCACGGTCGGCGGCACGAGCGCCTCGTCGCCGATCATCGCGAGCGTCTACGCGCTGGCCGGCAACGCCTCGACCGTGAACGCCGGCTCGTACCCGTACTCGCACACGGCCGGCCTTTTCGACGTCACGACCGGCAGCAACGGGAACTGCAGCCCGAGCTACCTATGCCACGGGCAGGCGGGCTACGACGGCCCGACGGGGCTCGGCACGCCGAACGGCGTCTCAGGCTTCTAGCCCGACTGAAGCATGTTCGCCCGCGTCGCTTCCTAGGCGACGCGGGCGATCGTCTTCGTCGCCAGCGCGTCGAGCGCGCGCACCGAGAGCTCCAGATGTTCCGGCTTCGTGTCCTCGAGCTTCGTGTGCGAGAGGCCGCGCAGCGACTGGACGAAGAGCATCACCGTCGGCACTCCGGCGCGCGACACCTCGGCCGCGTCGTGCAGCGGGCCGCTCGGGAGCCGGTGCGACCGACCCGCCACCTCCTGGACGGACGCGTCCGCGAGCTCGATCAGGCCCTCGTCGAAGAGGATCGGCTCGATCGACCAGATCCGCTCCCACTCGACCTCGACGTCCTCCTCCTCGGCGAACCGGCGTGACGCCGCCTCCGCGTTCGAGAGCATCTCCGCGAGCTGGACGGCGTCGAGGTGGCGCTGGTCGAGGAGACACTCCGCCGTCTCGACGACCGACGTGACGATCCCCGGCCTCGTTACGACGCCGCCCATGGTGCACACCGCGCCCTCGCCCGTCCGCTTCGCGATCTCGCGGATCTCGAGCTCGAGCTTCGCAGCGCCGGCGAGCGCGTCGCGGCGCTTGTCCATCGGCGTCGAGCCCGCGTGCGCGGCCTGGCCGCGGAAGGTGACCTCGTGGCGCTCGACGCCGAAGGTGCCGAGGACGACCCCGAGCGGGAGGTCCATCGACTCGAGCACCGGCCCTTGCTCGATGTGCAGCTCGAGGTAGGCCGCCGCGCCGTCCAGCTGCCGCCGCGCCTCCGTCGCGCGGTCGAGGTCGACGCCATGCCGTCCGACGACCTCCGGGAGCGCGTTGCCCTCCGCGTCGCGCCGCTCGCGCAGCTCGTCCTGGTCGGCCATCGACCCGGCGGCCGCGCTCGAGCCGAAGAGCGAGCGGCCGAAGCGCGCGCCTTCCTCGTCGGCCCAGTTCACGAGCCGCACCGTCGTCGCCGGCCGTCCCTCCTCGGCGAGGCGGCGGAGCACCTCGACGCCGGCCACGACGTTCAGCGCCCCGTCGAGCCAGCCGCCGTTCGGCACCGAGTCGATGTGGCCGCCGATCAGGACGGCGCGATCCGAGTCGCCGCGGAGCGTCCACCACTGGTTCGCCGCCTCGTCTTCGGCGAGCTCGAGCGGCAGGCCGGCGAGCTTCTCGCCGAGCCACTCCCGCGCGCGCACCCAGGTGTCCGTCCACGCGACCCGCTGCGCGCCGTTCTCGTCGCCGGTCAGCTCTTGGAGCTCGCGGAGCTCGGCGACGGTGCGAGACGGATCGAGCGGCACGGCCGGCGAGCCTATCGCTCCAGCTCGACGAGCGTCTGCCCTTCGCTATTCCTTGGTCGAGACCCGGTTCGCGCCCGCCATGATGCCCACCATCGTGCTGCGAGCGGTCTCGAGCTGGCGGGTCAGAGACTCGGTCATGGTGAGGGCGAAGACGAACTCGGCCGGCGTCGTCCATCCCGGCAGGCGGATGATCTCGAGGATCTGGGGGAGCCTGTTGTCGTCGATGAGCAGCCTCAGCGCCTCGCTCGCGTTGTTGAGGGCCTCCTCGAGGCTGGAGATGTCGTGCTCCTGATGCTCCATGTTTCCCCTTCGCTCGCCGATTGGTGTGTGCCGGCGAGGCTTTCAGAACGATCAGTCGCGGTCAACCGACCGCGCGGGGCGAGGAGGCGCGATCCTCGTCCGAGGCCCGTATGCGGCGCTTCCGCGATGTGGTAAGCATCGTGGCGTGACGGCGATCGCAGCCGAGCGCCCGAGGGAGCGCCGCACGTTCAGGCTGCGGGAAGCGACGTGGCGCGTGCTGCTCTTCCTGCTCGTGCTCGCGGCCCTGTGGGGCCTCTGGGAGGGCTACCGGTGGCTCTGGATGCGGGAGCACTGGACATGGCCGTTCGTCGTCGACGACACGTCGATGCCGCACATCCACGACTTCCTCCGCGCCCTCTTCGAGGTCACGCGCCCGGGCGGGCCGCTGCTCATCAGCGACCTCCTGAAGGCGGCTGCGTTCACGGCGCGGGAGGCGGCCGTCGGGTTCGCGATGGGCGCGGTCGGCGGCTTCGCGCTCGGCGTGCTGCTCGCCCACTTCCGCGTGCTCCAGCGCGGACTGCTCCCGTACGTCGTCGCCTCGCAAACCATCCCGATCCTCGTCATCGCGCCGATGGTCGTCGTCTACCTCGGCAGCCGCGGCGTCCCGGCCTGGTTCTCGGTCTCGGTGATCGCCGCCTTCCTGACCTTCTTCCCGGTCACGATCAACACGATCCGCGGGCTCCAGTCGGCCGACCGGCGCGCGCTCGAGCTGATGCGCTCCTACGCGGCCGGCCGCTGGCGCGTGCTCTGGAAGCTCCGGTTCCCGGCGGCGCTCCCGTACATCTTCGCGGCGCTCAAGGTCTCGGCCACGGCGAGCATCGTGGGCGCTGTCATCGGCGAGCTGCCCTCGTCGATCCAGGACGGCCTCGGCGGCCAGATCCTCAACTACAGCCAGTACTACACGATCCAGCCGCGCGGGCTCTGGGCGACGAACGTGATCGCGGCGCTGCTCGGGATCGCGTTTTTCCTCGTCGTCCTGCTGGCGGAGAAGCTCGTCGTGCGGCGCGCGCCGGAGAACGTCGCATGAGACACCGCTTGCGGTGTCTCCGTCAGGCCATCCGGGCTTTGCCCGGGTGGCCGTCTGAAATGACCGGTCGACACCTACCGAATCAGGAGGTGCGGCCATGAGCGTCGTCGAGATCACAGGCGTGACGAAGCAGTTCGGGCGCGGCGGTACCACGGCGCTCCAGGGCATCGACCTCGCGATCGAGGAGCGCGAGTTCGTGTCGCTGATCGGCCCGTCCGGGTGCGGCAAGTCCACCCTCCTCCGGATCATCGGCGACCTCGTCCAGCCGACCTCGGGCTCGGTGACCGTGAACGGCAAGCCGGCGCGCCAGGCGCGGGTCGACCGCGACTACGGGATCGTCTTCCAGGATCCCGTCCTCTACGACTGGCGCACCGTGGCGAAGAACATCGCGCTTCCGCTCGAGCTCGCGCGCTGGGATCGCCGCCGCCGCGCCGAGCGCGTCAAGGCGATGCTCGAGCTCGTCGAGCTCCAGGGCTTCGAGGGCCACCACCCGTGGCAGCTCTCGGGCGGGATGCAGCAGCGCGTCTCGATCGGGCGCGCGCTCTCGTTCGACCCCGCGCTCCTACTCATGGACGAGCCGTTCGGCGCCCTCGACGAGATGACGCGCGAGCGCCTGAACATGGAGCTTCTGCGGATCTGGGAGGCGAGCGGCTCGACGATCGTCTTCGTGACGCACTCGATCGCCGAGGCCGTCTTCCTATCGACTCGGGTCATCGTCATGTCCGCGCGGCCCGGCCGCATCTCCGACGTCGTCCCGATCGACCTGCCGCAGCCGCGGACGGGCGCGACGCGCGAGGAGCCCCGCTTCTTCGAGCTCGTCACGCGCGTACGCGAGGCGCTGCACATGGGCGCCGACCTCGAGCGGGCGGGGGCGGAGGCGGAGGCGACTGCGTGAGCGTTCCCGCGCCCGCCGCAGTCCAGCCGCTCCCGCGCCACGGCATGGCTCGGCTCGTCGGGCGGCGCCTCCAGGACTGGCTGCCGGCGGCCGTCTTCCTCGTCGCCGTGCTCGGCGCCTGGGAGGGGATCATCCGCTGGCGGCACGTGGAGCAGTTCCTGCTCCCGAAGCCCTCGTCGATCGTGAACGCCTTCTGGGACGACCGCTCCGAGCTCCTGCACGCGGGCTGGTTCACCTTCCAGGAGGCGCTCGGCGGCTTCGCGCTCGGCTCGGCGCTCGCGATCCTCTTCGCGCTCGTCCTCGCCCGCTACCGGTTCTTCGGCACCGCGCTCATGCCGTACGCCATCGCGGCCAACGCGATCCCGATCATCGCCTTCGCGCCGATCACGAACCAGTGGTTCTCGGGCGGCATCACGAAGAGCTCGAAGATCGTCATCGCCGCCGTCCTCTGCTTCTTCCCGGTGCTCGTGAACACGCTGCGCGGTCTGACCTCGGTGAACCCGCGAGCGCTCGAGCTGATGGAGTCCTACGCCGCCGGCCAGGTGCAGATCTTCCGCCGCGTGCGGATCCCGAACGCGCTGCCCTTCGTCTTCAGCGGGCTGAAGGTCGCGGCCGTCCTTTCGATGATCGGCGCCGTCGTCGGCGAGTACTTCGGCGGCGCGTTCGACGCGCTCGGTGTGCTCGTCCTCAACCGGGCCCGCACGTTCCAGTTCACGTCCGCCTGGGCCGGCGTCTTCCTCGCCTGCCTGTTCGGGATCGCGCTCTACGCCGCCGTCGCGATCCTCGAGCGGCTGACCTTGCGCTGGGCCCCATCGACAAGCGAGTGAGAGCGGTTCATGATTGCCGTCGTCCTACCAGAAAGGGGTTTGGATGAAGCACCGTAGGTACTGGGCCGCGGGGGTCGCGGCCCTCGTGGTCGCCGCCGCCGCCTGGTTCGCGGTCGCCGCGGCGGGGAGCGCGAAGCACGCGCAGAGCACGAAGCTCACGAAGGTCACCCTCCAGCTCAAGTGGGTGGCGCAGGCGCAGTTCGCCGGCTACTACGCGGCGAGGGACAAGGGCTACTACAAGCAGGCCGGCCTGGACGTGAACATCAAGGTCGGCGGTCCGGACATCATCCCCGAGTCGGTCGTCGCGGGCGGCGCCGCCCAGTTCGGCATCGACTGGGTCTCGAACCTGCTCGCGGCGCGCGACTCCGGCACGAAGCTCGTCGACATCGCCCAGGTCTTCCAGCGCTCCGGGATGACCGAGCTCACGTGGAAGGACACCGGCCTGAACACGATCGCGAAGCTGCGCGGCAAGAAGGTCGGGAACTGGCTCGGCGGCAACGAGTGGGAGCTCTTCGCCGCGCTGACGAGGGCCGGAATGGATCCGACGCACAACAAGGGTGTAAAGATCGTGAAGCAGCCCTTCGACATGAACCTCTTCCTGCGGCGGCAGATCGACGCCGCCTCGGCGATGACCTACAACGAGCTCGCGCAGGTGCTCGAGTCGAAGAACCCGAAGACGGGCAAGCTCGTCAAGCTGAGCGAGCTGAACGTCATCCGCATGCAGGCGATCGGCACCGGGATGCTCGAGGACGACGTCTTCACGACGCAGAAGTGGATCTCGAGCAAGGCGAACCAGGCGATCGCGAAGAAGTTCCTCGCCGCGTCGTTCAGGGGCTGGATCTACTGCCGTGACCACCTGGAGGCGTGCACGAACATCGTCCTCAAGAACGGCACCGCCCTGCCGCACGGCCACCAGCGGTGGATGATGAACGAGATCAACGCGCTGATCTGGCCCTCGCCGAGGGGGATCGGGATCATGGATCCGGCCTCCTTCAGGCGGACGGCGAGGATCTCGAAGCAGTTCGGCGTGATCAAGAAGGCGGCGACCTCGGCCGCGTACCGCACTGACCTCGCACGGGCGGCATTGGCCCAACTCAAAAAGCAGGGGCTGAACGTCACCGGCCGGAACTGGAAGAAGGCGAAGGTGCGGGTCACGCCGGGCGGGAAGTAGCTTCTCGTCGACGATCGGGCGCGTTCGGCTTAACGCCGGCCGCGCCCGGTCGTGCGCTCTCGGATTGGGGTTGTATTCGTAGCGCCTGACGCTTTGGGTGTGTGGGTCTGCGCAAGCATCACCTTCTCGAGGAACGCGATTTCGTGCGGCAGTCGACACGGCCCGTAAGTAACCGACTTCCCAGATGAGAGTACGATCACGACATCGACTCCCGATTTACATCCGCCTTGGTCAAGCGGTTTCGGCAAGGGGGAAGGAATTGCGCTTGCGACTCCTCTCCAGCGCGTGCCGCCGTGACCCTTTCGGACTCGCAACGGCGTTGCAAGCGGCCCCTCCGGAGCAAAGTACCCCTTCTGCCGAACAGACGACACGATGACCTCTACGGGACTCCCTCTAGGTGGCCAAGATGCCTCGCCGCAGCCTGTCACGGCTGATGCAGCGACGATCGCCGCCATGCCGATGAGGTGCTTGCCTTTACAAGCGCGTCCCCGGGACGGGCGACGCCGCAATTCCGCTCCTAACCGAGATACTCAGGCGTAATCGATTCGCTCCTCGTCGGTCGAGCGCTCGATACTCCTCAACATGTCGGCGTTCCGCGGAAGAAGGTGAAGTGATAGTACTGAAAGACCCTGCAGATGCTGTACGGCGACTGCTCCGACCATGCACCTGAGGTAAACAATGGCCAAGACCCGGATGAGGCCGATGCTTTGATGTTTTGCATCCGCAGTCCGTCACCCCCGCCGTTGATGTTGAACCAACTCACATCGTCATCAACGAACGCTTCATCCCAAAAATGAACGTAGCAATGGCCGGAGCCGTCGAGGTTCTGGCATCGCATCACCCCACTCCATTGCCGGAGCACGGCCCAAGCGCTGCCGTTCCAGATTTCCATGCAAACCACATTTGTTCCGGGACTGCCACACTGTTCATTCCGAAACGCGTAGGACGAACCATCGGCAAGCGTCCAGCTAGGGTGCAGAACAGGAGTTTCAACGCCGCTTTGGCTAGTAACCGTTAGCACCTGGCGAGTATCGCCCGTGTTTGGAGAGTGATTATCTTCAACCCAGCCGGTCTGAATATTGTTATTGGCTGATGTTCCGGTGCCAATACGGCTGTAGAAATGCTGAAGATGGGCGCAGCCAGAATGACAGATAGACGGATTGCTTACTTCGGAGAGATTTGAGCCACCAATCCATGAGAAGGATTCGTTTTGGGAGCCGCCGTACCTATAGCCAAAGACGGAGGGTGCAAGCTCCCGGAACGGTGGCGTGGACGGGGATGGCACCGAGATCACGTCTCGGGCGACGTCTGCAGGATTGGAGAAGCAGACCGGCGCACCATCGGACGGGACAGGCGAATCGTTGGTTACGGCAGCCTTGGAAGGCGTTGCTGGCGGGCAGATCGGCATGCCCTTAGGCGGCGCGAGATCGTCGACAACTGCCATCCCGAGGCTCTTGGCCTGCTGATACGTGTAATCGCCAGGAGGGAAGGGAGCTGCGCGCCTTACGCGAGCGGCACCTGGCGACGCTAGCACGGTTAGGACTACGAACATTCCCAGCACGGTAAGCGCGTACACGATGCGTCGCCAACCGCCCGATGGGCTCGCCTGACGAGCAAGCGACGGACGACTCGTCTCGAAGCTACGCAACATAGGAGTGCCTCCCTAGGCCGGACTGTGGCACGCAAGAAGCTACGCCCGCCGCGAACGTTTGTCAATCACTCTCCGTCAACCCGCCATGGGGAACGCCGGGTGTGTGCCTTGTCCATGGACCGCGAGGTCGGGGTCGGCACGCGGGATCGAGGCTGGATCGAGAGTAGGGTTCGACAACGAGATAATTTCTGTTGACGGTCGGGCTACATCGGGGAGCGCCGCTCGCAAAAGCGCTGCTCCCCGTTCTAGAGTCAGCCGTACATCACGGCTCGACAAAGGGGGAAGGGCGCATGTCCGTTCTGATCAAAGGCGGCCGAGTCGTCACCGCCGCCGACGACTACGTCGCCGACGTCTACGTCGAGGGCGAGCGGATCTCCCTGATCGGCGAGTCGCTCGACGTCCAGGCCGACCGCGTGATCGACGCCTCCGGGAAATACGTGTTCCCGGGCTGCGTCGACCCGCACACGCACCTCGACATGCCCTTCGGGGGCACGGTCACGATCGACGACGTCGAGTCCGGCCAGACCTCGGCTGCCGCCGGCGGGACGACCTGCCACGTCGACTTCGTCATCCAGCCGAAGGGCGCGACGTTCGCCGAGGCGCTCGAGGAGTGGCGCGGCAAGGCGAACGGCAAGCAGGTCATCGACATGGGCTACCACATGGCCGTCACCGACCTGAAGGAGGGCGGCTCGCTCGAGGAGCTCGCCGGCCTGCCCGACCAGGGCGTCACCTCCTACAAGCTCTTCATGGCCTACAAGGGTGCGCTCATGGTCGACGACGAGACGCTCTTCCGGACGATGGAGGTCGCCGCCGACACGGGCGCGCTCGTGATGGTGCACGCCGAGAACGGCGACGCCATCGACGTGATCGTCCGCAAGGCGCTCGCCGAGGGGCACACCGAGCCGGTCTGGCACGCGCGGACACGGCCGCCCGAGACCGAGGGCGAGGCGACCAACCGGGCGATCCAACTCGCCCGTGTCGCCGGCTGCGCGCTCTACGTCGTCCACGTCTCCTGCGCCGAGGCGGTCGAGCCGATCCAGCTCGCACGCGAGAAGGGCTGGAACGTGCACGGCGAGACCTGCACGCAGTATTTCTTCGTCGACGAGACCTTCCTCGAGCGGCCGGACTTCGAGGGCGCGAAGTACGTCTACACGCCGCCGCCGCGCGCGAAGGCGAACCAGGGCGTGCTCTGGAACGCGGTGCGGACGGACACGCTGTCCGCGATCTCGACCGACCACTGCGCGTTCAACTGGGACGGCCAGAAGACGCTCGGTCGCGACGACTTCTCGAAGATCCCGAACGGCGGGCCCGGCCTCGAGAACCGGCTGCACATGATCCACGAGTTCGGTGTGCGCGCCGGCCGGATCTCGCTGAACCGCATGGTCGAGCTTTTGTGCACGAATCCGGCGAAGCTCTTCGGCCTGTACCCGCGCAAGGGCACGATCGCCGTCGGCTCCGACGCGGACGTCGTCGTCTTCGATCCCGAGAAGCGGCACACGATCTCGGCCTCGACCCACCACTCGAAGGTCGACTACAACCTCTACGAGGGCACCGAGGTGACGGGCTCGCCCGAGCTCGTGCTGCTGCGCGGAAACGTCCTCTTCGAGGGCGACGAGGTCGTGGCGCAGCCCGGGATCGGCCAGTACGTCGCCCGGGCCCGCTTCGGAGAGGAGCTGCGGCCCGCGCCGGCGGGGGCGACCGCCTGAGGGCGGCGCGGGTTTACGAGCTCGGGACCGCGCCGCGTCTCGAGGAGATCGACGAGCCCGAGCCGTCTCCCGGCGCGGCGCTGCTCGAAGTCGCCGCGGTCGCGCTGAACCCGCTCGACGTCGCGATCGCGAACGGACGCTTCTACGGCGGCTCGCCGCCGCTCCCGTACGTGCCCGGCTGCGAAGCGGTCGGCCGCGCGGGCGGCAGGCGCGTCTACGTCTTCGGCGACGGGCTGGGCATCGGGCGCGACGGCACGCTCGCCGAGCGGGCCGTCGTCGCCGAGGAGCGCCTGATTCCGATCGGCGACGAGGTCTCGGACGAGCTCGCGGTCGCGTGCGGGATCGCGGGCATCGCCGGGTGGCTCTCCGTCACCTCGCGGGGACGTGTCGGCCCCGGCGATTGTGTCCTCGTCCTCGGAGCCACGGGCGCGGTCGGTCTGGTGGCGGTGCAGGCGGCACGCGTCGCGGGCGCCGAGCGCGTCGTCGCCGCCGGGCGCCGGCCCGAGCGCCTCGCGCGCATCCGCGAGCTGGGCGCCCATGCGGCGGTCGAGCTCACCGAGGACTTCGCGACCGTGGCGAAGGAGGCCTGCGGCGGCGACGGCGCGACGGTGATCGTCGACCTGCTGTGGGGGCCGCCGCTCGCGAGCGCGCTCGAGGCCGCCGCGCCCCGAGCCCGCGTCGTCCACGTCGGCCAGTCGGCGGCGCCGGAGGCCACCCTCGCCTCGGCCGCCGTCCGCGGGAAGCAGATCGACCTTCTCGGCTTCTCGAACTTCGGCCTTTCGATGGACGAGCTCCGCCGGGGCTACCTCGAGCTCCTCGAGCACGCGGCGGCCGGTCGCGTGCGCCTCCCGGTCGAGACCTTCGCGCTCGGCGAGATCGCCGAAGCCTGGGAACGGCAGGCCGCCGGTCCCGGCGGAAAAGTCGTCGTCAGCGTCTCAGACCGCTAGATCTTCCCCCTTCTCCGCCACTTCGCGAAGATGCTGTTGATGCGGCGCTGGTAAGCGCGCGCCGCGTCGTCGGGGCTCCGTTTGCCCTGCGCGACCTCGGCGAACATCTGCGGGATCAGGAACGTGTCGAAGATCTCGCCGATGGCCGCATTCGAGTAGCCCGGATAGCCGACGTTCTTCGTGTACTTCTCGCTGATCGTCTTGAGGACGTCGTACTTCCCCTTCGGCGTGTGCGGATCGCGGGCGAGCCGCACCGGGACGTTCCGGACGGAAGCCGGGAAGGAGGGGAAGTTGTAGAACTTGCTCGCCTCGAACGCGCCGCGGTACTTGAGCTCGAGCTCCGCGAGGAACTTCACGGCCATCTTCTTGTTCGAGGCGAACTTCCAGATCATGTAGGTGTGCATCACGTGCTCGAGCCCGAGCCGGCCGTGCGGGCCGGCCGGGATCGGGAGCAGCCCGATGTTCCTGGCGAGATCGGCGTTCGTGTTCTCGGCGGAGCGTGGGATCGAGATCGCGTTCAGCGCAAGCGACAGCCGGCCGGCGAGCATGCCCTGGTTGTTCGACGCGGCCGTCCACGCGAAGATCTCGTTGCTCTCGCCCTTCCTGAAGAGGTCGCGGCCGAACTTCAGCGCTTCGCGCGTCGCCTTCGAGTTCAGCGTCACGCGCGCCTTGCTGTTCTGGATGAACGACCCGAAGCACATCATCAGCGCCATCAGGGCCATGTTCGAGTCGATCTCGTTCGACATCCCGATGCCGACCGGGTGGTTCATGGCACGCAGCTTCGGCGCCGCTTTCAGCACGCGGTCCCACGAGGTCGGTCTCGCGCCGACCTGCTTCCAGAGATCGATGCGGTAGTTGATCGGGTCCGGCGCGTAGGAGTCCGGGAACCCGTGCCACTTCTTCGTCTTCGGGTTGTAGGCGCTGCGGACGCAGACGTCGGCCATCTTTCCGCGCTTGCGCCTGACCTCCTGGACGATCTCCTTGTGGTCGATGACCCGGTCCTCGTACTGCGGGGCCGGCGCCAGGAGCGCGACCATGTCGTGGCCCTTGCCCGCCGCGGCCTCGGCGGCGACGCGACCCGGCAGGTCCGCTTGGTTGACGTGGTCGACGATGATCTCGGTGTCGTTGGCCTGCCCCCAACGCTTCGTGTACTGGTTGTCGAACCACGTGTCGTAGACGGGCACGAAGTGGCTCCACTGGAGGATCCGCAGCGTGCCCTTGAGCTCCCTGCCCCTGAACTGCGGGGCGCCCGCCACGGCGCTCTTCACCCCGAAGCCGCCGTAGACGAGGACGATCGCGCCGGCGGCGGCCCGGCGGAGGAGCTCCCGCCTCGTCACCTCGTCCTGCGCCGCCGTGATGTCGACCCTGGGTCGGTCGTCACTCACCTGCTCACCTCCTCGATCGTTGCAACGGATGCAAAGGTTCCCGATCTACCCCCTCAGCGAAACGCGCCGCCGGTGAAGCCGGCGATGAACCGGTTCAGGAACATGTTGTAGAGCAGCGCCAGCGGGATGGTCGGGAGGAGCGTCGCCGCCATCAGGCCCTGCCAGAAGAAGACGTCGCCGCGGATGAGCACCGTGGAGACGCCGGTCGAGATCGTCTTCGCGTTCGACGTCGTGATGAACGCGAGCGCATAGACGAAGTCGTTCAGGACGAGCGAGAACGAGAAGATCACCACGGTCAGGATCCCCGGGACCGAGATGGGGAAGATCACGTACAGGAGCGTCCGGAGGCGCGAGGCTCCGTCGACGAGCGCCGCGTCCTCGAGCTCGGCCGGGATCGTCTTGAAGAACCCCATCAGGAGCCAGGTCGAGAACGGCACCGTGAACGACGGGAAGACGATGATCAGCGACAGGAGCCGGTCCTGGAGGCCGATGTGCGCGATCACCCACGACATCGGCAGGAAGAGCAGCGTCGGCGGGACGAGGTACGTGAGGAAGATCCCCACCCCGAGGTTCTGGCCCCAGCGACCGGCGAGCCTCGCGAGTGCGTAGCCGGCCGGCAGAGCGAGCACGAGCGTGATCAGCACGACGATCGCGCCGACGACGACCGTGTTCTTCACCCACGTGAGGTACTGCGTGTGGTGGAAGAGGAAGGCATAGTTCCGGAGCGTCGGCGAGCCCTTGCCGAACTTGAACGGGACGTCGTTGACGTTGTAGAGGTCGATGTCGCTCTTGAAGCTCGTCCAGAGCATCCAGTAGAAGGGGAAGGCGAGCACGATCGCGAACGGCCCGAGGACGAGGTAGGACATGAGCTTCTCGCGCCGCTCGATCACGACACCTCGACCTTCCGGGCGAAGCGGAGCATGAGCACCGCGACCACGAGGAGGAGCGGCAGCAGGTAGAGCGAGACCGCCGCCCCCTCGCCGAGGTTCCCCGAGTTGATGCCGGTCTGGTACGCCCAGGTCGTGAGCATCTGGCTCGAGTTGAAGGGCCCGCCGCCGGTGAGGATGTAGACGACGGTCATGTCCGTGGCCGTGAAGACGACCCCGAAGAGGACCGCGACCGTGGCGATCGGGAGCTGGAGCGGCAGCGTCACGTACCAGAACTTCCTGAAGCCCACCGCCCCGTCGATCTTGGCTGCGTCCTCGACCTCGGTGGGAATCGAGGCGAGCCCGGCGAGGAAGATCACGACCGCGAACGGGATGATGCGCCACGCGTGGACCGAGATCACGGCCGCGAGCGCGAGCGTCTGGTCGCCGAGCCACTGCGGGGGGTTGAACGGCTGGATGTCGCCGAACGGGAACGGCAGCCAGTTGACGACTTTGTAGAGGTAGAGCGCGTGGCCGCCCGGGAAGATGTCGTGGACGAGCGTCCAGTTGACGACGCTGAAGAGCGAGTCGTAGATCCACTTCCACGCGATCGTCGAGAGCGGCACCGGCGCCGCCCAGGGGAGCAGGATCAGGAAGCGGAGGATCCAGCGGCCGCGGACCGGCCGCGTGAGGGCGTGGGCGATGAGCCCGGCGCAGACGAGCACGACCGCCTGCGAGACGACCGTGAAGAGGATCGTGTTCCGCAGCGCGCGACGGAAGTTCGGATCGGCCCAGGCGTTCGTGAAGTTGTCCAGGCCGACCCAGTGGCCGCGCAGAGTGCCGCCGGTCGCGTCGGTCAGGCTCAGGTAGATGCTCAGGAGCAGCGGCCCGCCGACGAGCGCCAGGATGAAGAGCACGGCCGGGCCGATCAGAACTGCAGCGAGGAGGCGGCGCTCCTCGAGGAGATCACGCCAGCGGCTTCTGGGACGCGCCTGGGCGACGGCGACCACAGCGGGCGCGATGTTAGGCGATTTGCAACGATCCGGCCGCAACGTGGCCGAGATCCAGCTCGAGCGCCTGACGAAGGTCTATCCGGACGCGACGCTCGCGGTGTCCGCGCTCGACCTCGAGATCGGAGACAGCGAGTTCGTCGTCCTCGTCGGCCCCTCCGGCTGCGGGAAGACGACCGCCCTGCGCATGGTGGCGGGTTTGGAGGCGATCACGGAGGGCGTCGTCAAGATCGGCGGCCGCGTCGTGAACAAGCTGCCGCCGAAGGATCGCGACATCGCGATGGTGTTCCAGAACTACGCGCTCTACCCGCACATGTCGGCGTTCCGGAACATGGCCTTCGGGTTGAAGATGCGCAAGGTCGCACGGCCGGCGATCGGCACGCGGGTGAAGAGCGCCGCACAGATGCTCGGCCTCGAGAAGGTGCTCGACAAGCGGCCGCGCACGCTGTCGGGCGGGCAGCGGCAGCGGGTCGCGATGGGCCGTGCGCTCGTGCGCGAGCCGCAGGCGTTCCTGATGGACGAGCCGCTCTCGAACCTCGACGCGAAGCTCCGCGTGGAGATGCGGGCCGAGATCGCCCGCCTGCAGCGCGACCTCCAGGTGACGACGATTTACGTCACCCACGACCAGACCGAGGCGATGACGCTCGGTGACCGCGTCGCCGTGATGAACGACGGGGTCCTCCAGCAGGTCGACTCGCCGCAGAAGCTCTACGACGAGCCCGCGAACCTGTTCGTGGCGGAGTTCATCGGCTCGCCGGCGATGAACCTCGTCGACGCCGAGGTCGTCCGTACGAACGGGCGCTTCGAGGCCCGGTTCGGCGAGCATAGGCTCGCCGTCGACGACGAGGTCCTCGCCAGGAGACCCGCGCTGACGGCCTACGAGAACCGGCACGTGGCGCTCGGCGTCCGGCCCGAGGACCTGGAGGACGCAGCCGTCGTCCCGGAGTCGGAGGGACGGCGGATTCGAGCCGTCGTCGACGTCCGCGAGGACATGGGCTCGGACGTCTACGTCCACTTCGGCGTCGGCGCGCCGCCGATACGCACGAAGGCGGTGGCCGGGGCGGTCGGCGAGGAGGCCCTCGAGGCCATGCATGCGCGGTCACGCCGGGAGGGCAGCCTGTTCGTCGCCCGCCTCGCCCAGGGCACGGCGGCACGCGAAGGCGAGCCCGTGGAGCTCGCCGTCAAGACGAAGCGCCTGCACTTCTTCGATCCCGTGACGGGCGACGCGATCTACGCGGAAAGCGGATAGCGCCTCAGGTACGTCACGAAGGCCGGCCACCAGACGAGGTCGTTCGCGACGATCACGACGCCGAAGGCGAGCGGCAGGCGCCCCGTGGCCGCCGCCCACGCGAACCCGGCGGGGCCGAGGATCTTGCCGAGCAGGCCGACCCCGACGAGCTCCGGGTGCGGCCGCCGCGCCGCCCACCAGTAGCCCGGCGCGTAGCAGCCGACCAGCATCCCGACGCACTTCCACGCCACCGGCCCGGCGAAGAGGACGACGCCAAGGCCCCAGAGGGCGTTGTAGACGGCCGCCGCGTACATCCAGCGGCGAAGCCAACCGTCCATACCTCGGATTTAAGCGCGGCGCGCCGCCCGTACGTAGCCGTTGACGGGAGGAACCGGGCAGTCGAGGTCGAAGCGGGGCGCGATGGATCTTCGAGGGGTCGCCGTCCTCGTCGGCGCGGGCGCCGCGCTCGTTCTTCCGGTCTCGAGCGCTCCCGGCGCCTCGGCGCACCGCTCGCCCTGCCACGCGCGCCACACCTGCCCCTCCGACAACCACACCTACGCGTGGCACGGGCTGATCTGCACCTCGCACAAGGCGAAGCGCCTGCGCAGCGACAGGATCAAGATCCGCTACGGCGGCCGCACCTACTGGTGC